>ERZ772967.21-NODE-21-length-151662-cov-30.811480_pt1 | contig 151662 bp, 146 predicted proteins | sample MGYA00511677_ERZ772967 | MGnify/ENA primary metagenome ERZ772967 (study PRJEB29015, sample SAMEA2737931) | human oral metagenome | biome: human oral; feature: human-associated habitat; material: dental | place: China | collected 2146 ...
GCAGGGGGTGCGTGATGAACACAGCCACGATCATCGTAGGGGCGTTGCCAGGAGGGATCTGCATCGCCGGCCTCTACCTCACCGTCCTAGGCCTGCGTCGAACCCCAACCCCACCCGAATCCGAGTCTGAGTCGGGGCCTGGGTTGGTGGCCAGGGTGAGGGGTTGGGGGCGGGTTCTGGTTGGCCGGTTTGGGCGGAAGCGTCTGGTTGGTGCGGTGGTGGCTGGGGTGGCTGGGTTAGCGGTGACGCAGTGGCCGTTGATGCTGGTGTTGGGTCCGTTGGCGGTGTTGGGTCTGCCGGTTGTGTTGGGCGGGCCGGCTACGGCTGAGTTGGATCGGCTTCATGCGTTGGAGCGGTGGGTGCGGGGTTTAGCGACGTCGCTTCCGATCGGGTGTTCGATTGGGGACGCGGTCCGGATCTCCGTGTCTCGGACTCCGCCGGAGCTTCGGGATCAGATCCAGCTGATGGTTTTACGGATGGATGCTCGGATGCCGCTGCATGAGGCGGTGCGGGCTTTTGCTGATGAGATGGCTACTCCGGAGGTGGATTCGGTGGCTGCGGCTTTGATCTTGGCTGCCCGGCGTGGTGCTACTGGGGCTACAGCGACGTTGAAGGCGTTGGCTGATTCGTTGCAGGATCGGCTACGTGTGATGCGGGAAGAAGAGACTGAACGGGCTAAGCCGAGGATCGTGGTCCGTCAGGTTACGGCGATTACTGCTGTCGTGTTGGGAGTGTCGCTGATCGTGGGCCGGTCCTTCTTTGCTCCGTATTCGACGCCGTTAGGGCAGCTGATCTTGGTAGTCCTGATCGGGTTGTATGTCGGGTCACTGCTACTGATGCGGCGGGTTGTCGCGGCCCGTCACCGCCCACGCATCATCCGCCGGACCACGAAACACACACCCCCCCACACCCGAGGAGTATCCCGATGACCATGATCCCCGCCGCCGTTATCTGCTTCCTATCCGGAGCCGGAATCGTAGGCGGCAGCTACCTAGCAATCACCGCCACCATACCCCGCCACGTACGACTCGACGACGCCTTGAACTGGCTAGCACAAAACGACAACCCACAACCCGCCACCAAAGAAAACCCGCCACCACCACCGACCCGGCCTCAACGACTCGCCCTCGCCATCTACCAACGACTCCGGCTACCCCTAAGCGACCACACCCACAAACTCCTCGACCGATGCGACATCAACCCAATCGACCACATCACCCACAAAACCATGCTAGCCCTCGCCGGCGCCGCCCTACCCACCCTACTCGGCGGCCTCAGCACCACCCTGTTCGGAACCAGCCCGATCTTCCCTATCGCCCTAGCAGCCCTGCTCTGCGTAGCCGGATTCCTCTGGCCCGACCACACCCTGCGTATCAAAGCCGACAACGCCCTCGACGACGCCAACGAAGCCCTCCTCACCTTCCTCGACCTCGTCATCCTCGAACGACTAGCCAACCAATCCGCCCCCCAATCCCTCGCCGCCGCAGCCAGCATCTCCGACATCACCCCCTTCCGCCAGATCTACATCACCGTCGAACAAGCCCGCCTCGAACAACACACCCCCTACAACGACCTACGCCGACTAGCCGACCAACTCGAACTACCCGCCCTACGCGACATCATCGACATCATCAGCCTCGACGAACACGGAGCCTCCCTCGCCACCACCCTCCGCGCCCGCGCCAAAGAACTCCGCAACGCCCACCTCACCCGCCAACGCATCAAAGCCCACGAACAAACCGAACACATGACCATCTACATGGTCATCCCAGCCCTCATCCTCGGACTCATCTACCTCACCCCACCCATCCTCGCCCTCCTCCAATAACAACCCGAAGAAAGGAACAAGCATGCAAACGATCCTGGCCAAGATTCTGGGATGGATTCTCGCCCCCCGCGACGAACGGGGCCTATCCCAAAGCACCGAAAACGCGATCCTGCTAGCCGGCGCAATCCTGGTCGCAGGAATCGTGGTCACAGCCGTGACCACATACGTCCAAGCCCGGATGCCGAAGTGACATGAGATCCGAGCGAGGCGTCTCCGAATCCGTCCAATGGACGCTGATCCTGCCGGCGCTGCTGCTATGCGTACTCGGGCTCATCCAAGCCGGCATCATCATCTACGCCCACCTAGTCACCCAAGAGGCCGCAAACGCGGCCGCAGTGGCCCAAGCCCTTTACCACGCATCCCCCGGAGAAGGCGAAGCAGCAGCCAGAAAAATCGCAGCCACGGGCAGGCTGTCCGATGTCAAGGTCAGCGTCACCACCCGCGGCACCACCGTCCAGGCCCGGGTCAGCGGGCGGGCGCCGGTGCTCTTCAACCTGGGCCCAACCGAAGTGACCGCCGAGGCCACCGCCCCCAAAGAAAGGATCACCCGATGAGCAGGCCCCCACGCCGCGACCAAGGAGCCGCAGCAGTCGAACTCACCCTGCTGGTGCCGATCGTGACCCTGCTCGTGGCGATGGCCGTCGGCGGCGGCCGGGTCTGGCTGGCCCGGACCGCAGTAGAACAGGCCGCCCATAGCGCTGCCCGGGCCGCCACTTTGGCACGAGGAGTGGACGCAGCGCAGGCCGCCGCGCAGAAAATCTTCCGACAAAACCTGCGCCAGAAAGGAATCGCCTGCCAAAGCGAGAAGATGACCATCGACACGAGCGGTTTCGCTGTCCGGGTAGGCCGATCCGCGATGGTGACGGTACGGGTCGACTGCCGGGTGAACCTCAGCGATGTAGCCGTCCCCGGCATGCCCGGCTCGATGCTGCTCTCAGCAACCGCCCGGTCACCACTCGACACCTACCGGGAGCGTTGACATGCGTGTCGTACGAGGCGTGATCTCCGCCCTGACCCTGCTGATGTTCATGGTCGGGGCGCCGGTGGTGCTCTGTCTGGTCGGCCAGGCCAAACAACTCGCCAGAATCGACTGGACCAGAATCTGGGTAGAACGCGACGACGGCAGCCTGCTACTAGGGCTAATGACCGTCATCGCCTGGGCCGCCTGGTTCATGTTCACCGTCTCAGTCATCGCCGAAACCATCGACGCGGTCCGGCGGATCCGACTGCCAGCAGCCCGGACGCTACAGCTGCCCGGCCTGGAACTGACCCGCAGCCTGGTCCGGGGCCTCGTGGCAAGCGTCATCGCCCTCCTCGTCGGCCTGTCACTACAACGCCAGGCGCCGGCCCCGGCGGCACCCCAGGCCGTCGCCAGCGCCACCCCAACCACCGACGAGACCGAATCCATCGAAACCGTGATCGGACGCAACGCGGCCCTATCCGGCCAGGAACCAGTCAAACCCAACGAGATAACCGAGATACCAGAAAGGCCCGTACCCCCAATCCCCCCAGACGCGATGGCCTCGCAACCAGAAACCGCCCCGCAACCAGACACGGCCCCGCGCCCGGTCACAGTAGCCTCCGCCCCGGCCGCGGCCCCGCACCCGGTCACAGTGGCCTCCGCCCCGGCCGCGGCCCCAGCGCCGCGGCAGTCGCTGTACGTGGTCCAACCCGGCGACGACTTGTGGACCCTGGCGCAACGGGTGTACGGGGAAGGCACCCAGTGGCGCCGAATCGTCGAAGCTAACCCGGATCTGCTCTCCGGCCCGGACGAACTGGTACCCGGAACCCGGCTGGTGCTGCCCGGAGTACCCGCCGCCGACGGCTCATCCGTGGTAGTGGTGAAACGCGGCGACACTCTCTGGCAGCTGGCGCGTACCTATCTCGGCTCCGGCGAACAATGGCCGCAGATCTACGCCGCAAACCGGGACCTGATCAAGGATCCCGACCACATCGACATCGGCTGGCGCCTGGTCATCCCCCCGACACCCCCGACCGCCACACCACCCCAACCGACCCAACCCCAGCCCCAGCCCACGCAGCCCCAGCCCACGCAGCCCCGGCCATCCCAGCCGGGGCCGTCGCAGTCCCCCAGCATCACCCCATCAGCAACACCCACACCATCCGTCCCAGCCGTACCCGCCACCGCATCCGCGACACCGCAGACCACCTCGACGCCAAGCAGCACACCCCAACCGGCAGCCACATCAACCAGCACCCCCGCAGGCCAGGCCACACCCGCGGCCGACCACGGCACAGCCGGCAACCCCACGAACCCGAGCCCAGATCCGACCCCCAAGACCCCCCTATGGACCGGTTTGATCGATATCGGGGCTCGTCGGTCCCTGGCGGCGCTGCTCATCGGGGCGATCGGCGTCGGCACCTCCACAGCCCTGCTCCGGACGCTACGGCACCGGCGGGACCTGCAACTCGCCAAGCGCCCCCTGGGGCGGCGGATCCCACACCCCGAGCCCCCCGTACAGCGCTTCGAACAGGCACTAGGGATCACCTCCCACAGCCCGAACGAAGAACCCCAGATCACCGTCATCCGAGCCGACCCCACAACCCTTGCCAGGACGGCCCCCGACCGGGCCCGAAACGCCGAACCCAGGGCCATCAGCGTGGTGCACGCCGGGGAACCGTACCTGAGCCAGGCCGCCCTACAAGCCACCATCCTGCGCCCAGCCGGCCCCGAACCACCCCCACCGCCGGAAGAATCACCCCCGCCTGAGAACGCAAAACCCCTGTCCCCGGCGGTGATCACAGTCGGGGTAAGCGACGAACAGTCATGGCACATCGACCTAGAGGAAGTCGGCCAACTCACCGTCGAACTCGACGAAGGAGCAGCCGCCTGGGGCGCCGTGACCGCGATCTGCCTAGAACTGGCGCTCGGCCCCACACCCGAAGAGCCACTGGCGCAGGTCATAGCAGTCGGCCGGGTTGGTGAAGTGCTGGACCGGGCCGGGCTAGACCCGATCACCACCATCGCCGACCCCGACCAGGCCCTCGACGAACTAGAACAAACCATCACCGAGCAGCGCGCCGAACTCGACCGGCATGGCTGGTCACTCAGCGACACCCGCGCCGACCCGGACGCCCGAGACGCCTGGTGGCCCCGGGTGTACGTCTTCCCACCCCTAACCGACCAACAACTGGCACGGATCGCAGACGCGATCGGCACCGGGCCCCGGACCGCGGTCAGCGTGATCGTGGTCGGCGGCTCAGCGGTGGACTTCGCCGCCGCCGCACCGGCCCGCGCCCTGGGCCTAGGCACGACCCCACCAGCCGCAGTTCACCCCCGGCGCCGGGTGGCGCCGCAGATCGGCGCCTGGCTGGTCGGCAACGCGACCGAGGCGCGCCTCGCCCCGTACGAGGTGACGATCCCGCCGGTCGGCCTGACCAGCGCCGGGATCACCGCAATCACCACCCTGCTGGAGACCACCGGCCGCTGCGACACCACGCCAGCTGCCTGGTACCCACCAGCAGAGCACACCACAGCCAACGTCAGACCGCTTCGCCCTCGCTTCCCCGGACCCGTCAAGGAGGTCGCCGACATGGGTTCTTCCACTGGGCCCGGAGTCACCGACTTCGCCTACCCCACCCTGCTCCTACTCGGCCCGATCCGCCTCGTCGGTACGGCCGGCACACCGCCGGTACGGGCGGAGCGGGCCTGCATCGAATACTGCGCCTGGCTGCTGGAACATCCCGGCACGACCGCCAGCGAGATGGCCACCGCGCTACTGGTCGCCGAAAGCACCCGTCGGTCGAACCTGAGCCGGCTGCGTAGCTGGCTGGGCCACAACAGCGACGGGGCGCCCTACCTGCCGGACGGCTATTCCGGGCACCTGTTCCTGGACCCGTGCGTGTCGTCGGACTGGCACCGGCTCCAGATGCTGGTCGCGCCAGGAATTACCCGGGCCTCCACCGAAACCCTCACCAATGCGCTTCACCTGGTCCGTGGCGCACCCCTAGCCGACGCCGCACCGGGACAGTGGCACTGGGCCGAGGAACTGCGTACTGACATGTCATCACTGGTACGCGACATCGGAGCCCTGGTCGCGCAACGGTCCCTGGAATCAGGCGACTACCAGACCGCCCGCTGGGCCACGGCCCGGGCTCTGCTCGCGGCACCCGACGATGAACTGCTGATCCGGTGGCGGATCCAGGCCGAGCACCTGGCCGGGAACCGAGCCGAGGTGGAACGACTGGTGCTGCGGGTCACCCGTCACGCCCGCCGTCTGGGCGTGGACCTCGACGACGAAACCATCGCCGTCATCCAAGAATCCATTGAAGGCCGCCCCCGCGCACGTGCTTAGTTGCCCTCGCATCCGCTCGGGCGGACCACGTTGTTTACGCCCAGGCGGTCTGTTCCGGTACGAGGTCGTACCGGCTCCCTCGCATCCGCTCGGGCGAACCGCGTCACTCACGCCCGGCAAGATCGCGGCCGCGGCGCACGACTGAGAACCTCGCATCCGCTCAGGCGAACCGCGTCACTCACGCCCCCGTCTTCCTCCTCACCCCGAAAAAGCCCTTCAGGTCACAGCCGAACTAGTCGTTCCTCGTCGCTCGTCGTCCAGAACGGGGTACTCCACGACCAGGCCTCTTACCCTCGTATCCGCTCGGGCGGGCCCGCGAGCCGGCGTCGGTTTTCGTCGGCGACGGGATTACCCTCGCCTGCGCGCGGACGGGCCCCGTTCCAGCGTTTCCAGCACGGCCTCCCGCAGATTGCCTCGCCTGCGCGCGGACGGGCCCCGTTCCAGCGTTTCCAGCACGGCCTCCCGCAGATTGCCTCGCCTGCGCGCGGGCAGGCCCGCCATCTGACTCGATCCGGAACCCGAGCCTCGCGCCCCCTCGCCTACGCGCGGGCGGGCCTGCCGGTGGTGGCGGCGCCGGCGACTTGACTGGCCGCCCCTCGCCTACGCGCGGGCGGGCCTGCCTGGTCAGGCGGAAACGCCGCCGGCAACTGATTGCCCTCGCCTGCGCGCGGGCCTCGTCGCTGTCTCGTACCTGCTCTTAGTAGCCCAGACCTCGGGCGACCTCGCGCAGGTGATCGGCGGACTTGACCAGGCGCTCGTTCTCGTCGGGGGTCAACGGCAACTCCAGGCGCCGCCCGGCACCCTCGCGGCCCACGATAGTGGGGACGGCCATGCACACGTCGGAGATGCCGTGCCAGTTCTCCAACAGCGGGGAGATCGTCAGAACCCGCTGCTCGTCGTTGAGGACGGCACTAATGATCCGCTGGACAGCCAGACCAACGGCATAGTTCGTGGCCCCCTTACCCTCAATGATGCGGTAGGCGGAACGGACGACATCGTGGGCGATGCGCTCACGCTTGGCCTCATCGAATTCGCCACCGTCGAGGGTCGTACCCCACTCGGTGATCGGCACACCGCCGATCTCGGTGGAAGACCACAGGGGAACCTCAGAATCGCCGTGCTCACCGGTGATGTAACCGTGGATGTTCTGAACGGCCGTGCCGGTCTCCAAGGAGATCAGGTACCGCATCCGGGCGGTGTCCAGGACCGTACCGGATCCAAAGACCTGATTCTCGGGCAGGCCGGTGATCTTCTTGGCGCAGTAGGTGACCACGTCCACCGGGTTAGCCACCAGCAAGAAGATCGCATGGGGGGCGATCTTCACGAGCGTGGGCAGGATCTTCTCCATGATGCCGACAGTGGCGCCGGCGAGTTCGAGCCGGGACTGACCGGGCTTCTGCTTGGCGCCGGCGGTGATCGCGATGACGTCCGCGCCACGGCAAATCTCGGGGTCGTCTGAGCCCGAGACGGATCCGGCGGAGGTGAACTGGATCCCCTGGGCGATATCCAAGGCCTCGGCCTCGACCTTCTGCTTGACGATGTCCTGCAGGACAACCTCGCGGGCAACCCCCTTGGTGACACAGGCGTAAGCCAAGGTCGAGCCGACCGCCCCGGCGCCGATGATGGCGACCTTGGAGGGGCGGCCGGAACGGTTCGTGGGGTAAGAGCCTTCGGCGGTCGTGGTGATGTGGTCTGACACGTTCTCTCCTCAGTGGGATCTGCTGGCACCAAGACTATGAGACAGCCCTGGTTCCACCGGTGAATCCACTACCTGATCACCGCACAACAACGGACCGAATCCCCGCCCCGACCGGGTTCACCGGGTACTGACGCCTTGATGGCCCGCTGCTGTGCGGGGTATACCGATCTGCGCCTGGTGCCCGTACCCGGCTCAAGACCGACCGGTGATTCAGCTACCTCGCCGCACACCGACGGGCCACATGGCGCGCAGCGCTCGCGTACACCGCGCGACACGCCCGGCCGCACAACAACAGGCCAAACCCGTCAGGCGGCCGAGATTGGGCAGCCAAGGCGACGTTTGGCCCGCTATTGTGAACCTGCTCCCGTGGCCATCCACAGCTCGACATGACATCAACTGTTATCCACAGCAGGCTGACGAGAATGTCCGATCGGGACCGCAGTGCCCATGGTCTACGGCGTGAGTTCCCTGTTCAACCTGATGATCCGGCTCGGGGGTGTGGCTCGCTGGAGCACCCTGCGCCGGCACCTGTCCCGCTCACAGATCGACCGGGCGGTGATCAACGGCACCCTGCTCCGGGTAGCTCGTGGCCGATTCGCGCTGCCCGGGGTCCCGGAATCGCTGATGGCAGCGATCCAGGTAACGGGGGTGGTGTCACACCGCAGCGCAGCCGCCCAGTACGGATGGGAGCAGAAGCAGGAGCCGCTGCGCCCCGAGGTGACCGTCCCCCGGGACCGGCGGATCCCCATCGCCGCCCGCCGCAGGATGCACATCCACTACGCCGACCTGGGCCCCGACGACACCGACGGAAACATCACCAGCCGACGCCGTACTTTGTTCGACTGTTTGCGGCAGCTTCCCTTCGATGAGGCCCTGGCGATCGCCGATTCGGCCCTGAGACGAGGTGATGTGAGCCCTGAGGGCCTGGTACGGATCGCTGCCGAGGCCTGCGGGCCGGGTTCCCGGGCAGCCCGCCGGGTCGCTGCCTTGGCCGACGGTCAAGCGGCCAATCCGTTCGAATCGGTACTGCGGGCGCTGTGTCTCGACATGGGGCTCCAGGTCCAGACCCAACCGTGCCTGTACGACGGTGACCAGTTTCTGGGGCGACCAGACCTAGCGGTCCCCGGGCTACGGCTCATCCTAGAGGCCGACTCTTACGCCCACCACGCCAGCCGAGACGCCTTGGTCCGAGACTGCCACCGCTACAACGGCTTCGTCGCCGCCGGCTGGCAGGTGCTGCGGTTCACCTGGGAGGACGTAATGCACCACCCCGACCGGGTACGGCAGGTGTTGCTGCGGTTCCTGCAGCCACGCAGCCGTACGCTCGCCGCATGAGCTCCTCTCGCTGGCCCGTCGTGCTGTTCGACCTCGACGGCACCCTGGTCGACACCATCAATCTGATCGTCACGTCCTATCAGCACGCCTTCCGTACCGTGATCGGCCGGGAATGGGACGAGGCCGAGATCAAATCCTGGATCGGTACCTCACTGATCGACGCCTTTCACCGCGCGCTGGGCTCTGAGACCGGCCAGCAGGCCTACGAGGCCTACACCGCATTCAACGAGGCGCACACCGAGGAACTGATCAAGGGCTATCCGGGCGTGCCGCAGCTGCTGCAAGCCTTGCGCGATGCCCAGGTCCGGTTCGGGGTGGTGACCTCCAAACGTCGCCAGCCAGCCGAATGGGCGCTGCGGCTGACCAACCTCGACCTGCCGCTGCTGGTCGCGCACGAAGACGTCTCCGCCCACAAGCCGGATCCCGGTCCGCTGCTGGCCGGTGCCGCAGCCCTAGATGCGGACCCGGCCCAGGTGGTGTACGTCGGTGACGCGGTAGTCGACATCCAGGCGGCCCGCGCCGCCCAGATGGCGGTGATCGCGGTGACCTGGGGCGCGGCTGCCCGCGCCGACTTGGAAGCCGCCGCGCCGGACCTGCTGTGCAATAGCCCCGACCAGGTGCGGAAGGCAATCCTGGCCGGCTGAATCAGGGTCTGCCCACAACTGTCAGACCCCGTCGTTAGCCTGAACGAGAAGAAGAGCGATCAAGGAGGTGAGGACCGATGCGTCAGCTGCTGGCGATGCTGGCCGCTCTGGCGGTACTGCTGGGGTGTAGTACGTCCGGGAAGCGGCCCGATCTCAACCTGCCGGTGGCCGACGAGACCGTCACCGCCCTGGTTCGGGCGCTGGGCGAGCTGAATCTTTCCTCCGTACCCTTAACCGCCGAGGCCCAGGCCGACGTCGACGCGATCGTGTCCGGTATGGACCAGATCAAACCCGAGGTCCGGACCGGCCCGATCTCCTATACCCCTGGCGAGCCGAAGGCGACCGTCACCGTGACCTACAGCTGGCCGCTGCCCAGCGGGCCGTGGCAGTACGAGGCACTCGTCCACCTGGTTCACGACGGCCCAGGCTGGAAGGTGGTGTGGGCGCCGTCGGTGTTGCACCCGAAGCTCGACCAGACCAACCGCCTGGTCCACACTCACATCCCGGCGAAACGGGCCCAGATCACGGGGAATAACGGGGCAGCGCTGGTCGAGGAGCACGACGTCGTCAAGGTCGGCATCGACAAGACCCGGGTCAGCCCCGAGCAGGCAGTCGCCTCCGCCCAGACCCTCGCCACCGTGTTGGGAACCGACCCCGCCCGTTACGCCGCCCAGGTGTCGACGGCCGGGGCACAAGCCTTCGTGGTGGCCCTCACCCTACGCAAGGGCGACGTGCCCGCCCAGGTCGCAGACATCCCCGGCGCGGTGGGTGTGGCCGGGAAAGCGATGCTGACTCCCACCGCAGGGTTTGCTACCGACCTGATCGGCGTGGTCGGGGAGGCGACGCCACAGATCATCGCGGCCTCCAAGGGTGCGGTCGCAGCCGGGGACCAGGTCGGGCTGAGCGGGCTCCAGAAACGCTACGACGAGCAGCTTCGCGGCACGCCCGGTGACCGAGTCACGATCGTGGGCCGGCGCGCCCCCTCGGCCTCGACGACTCCTGGTGCGACCCCTGCCCCGACGGCCTCGGTCACGCCGCAGGTGATCCACAACACCGAACCGGTCGCCGGGCGTCCGCTCGCGCTCAGCCTGGACCTGGACCTGCAGCAGAAGGCCCAGCAGGTGATGAGTACGGTGCCCGGGGCCGCAGCGGTCGCCGTCGTACGGCCCTCCTCGGGTGCGGTTCTCGCCCTGGCTAATTCCCCTGCTAGCGGTGGCCAGCCCGACGCCAACAGCGGCCGGTACGCGCCCGGCTCGACCTTCAAGATCGCCACAGCCCTAGCCCTGATCCGCAAGGGGTACACCCCCGACACCTTGGTCGACTGCACCCCGACGACGACCGTCGCCGGCTGGCCATTCAAAAACTATTCCGACTTCCCGTCCGAACGGGTCGGCAAGATCCCCCTCAAAGACGCGATCGCCGCGTCCTGCAACACCGCCCTCATCAACGAGCACGCCACCATCTCCGGTGACGACCTGCGAGCAGCAGCCGCCAGCCTCGGCGTCGGAATCGACTATGACGCCGGTTTCCCCGTCTTCTACGGCGAGGTCCCCCAGCCAGATTCTTCGCCCAAGAAGGGCCAGGAACTGATCGGGCAGGGTGGTGTCCTGGCCTCGCCGCTGGCGATGGCCGGGTTGGCAGCGTCGGTCGCGTCCGACCGGACCGTGATCGCGTGGCTGGTGGACCAGAGCAAACCCACCAGCACCGCCACCGCGTTGACCCCTGCCGAGGGCGCGGCGCTGCGGACCCTGATGAGTCACACCGTGGCTGCCGGTTCGGGTCGGGTCCTGCAGGGACACGCCGCCGGCGCCAAGACCGGCACCGCCGAGTACGGCACTGGTACGCCGCTGCCGACCCATGCCTGGATGATCTGCTACACCGCCAGCGATCTGGCGGTCGCGGTCTGGGTGAAAGACGGCCAGTCCGGTTCCGGCACTGCCGGACCCATCATCCAGCGTTTATTGACGTAACCGCCGGTGTAGGGCGAGCAACCAGGCCCTCCGCCGCTCGGCGGGGTGCGCCTGCCGCTTCCGCGGACCCTGGGACTGGCGCAGCCCGGGCCAACCAGCCCGACGAAAAGACGCGCCGCCTCCACGAGGCCTTAGGTCAGCCACAATGAAAGTCCGCTTCCCAAGGTCTACTTCCCGCCGTCCAGAAACGCCGCCTCCACGGGCCTCGGCGAGCAGCAGGGGGAGGGGGCTGAAGACGCGCCGCCTCCACGGAGCCCTAGGACTGACCGGTCGACCCGGAAGAACGCCACCATGTCCGCGAAGCCGTCCCCACGAGCCCAGGGACTGGCGCAACCCGGGCCGACCAGCCCGACGAAAAGACGCGCCGCCTCCACGAGGCCTTAGGTCAGCCACAATGAAAGTCCGCTTCCCAAGGTCTACTTCCCGCCGTCCAGAAACGCCGCCTCCACGGGCCTCGGCGAGCAGCAGGGGGAGGGGGCTGAAGACGCGCCGCCTCCACGGAGCCCTAGGACTGACCGGTCGACCCGGAAGAACGCCACCATGTCCGCGAAGCCGTCCCCACGAGCCCAGGGACTGGCGCGTCGGCGAGCTGGGTGACCCTGGCCTGGGTGAGCCGCCTGCGTGGGCTCCGGGACTGGCGTGCTCATCCACGAGCTACCCGCCCAGCGGGTCGGCCGCCTCCGCAGGCTCCGGGATTGGTGGCTCTTAATCTGCGGTAACGGGCGGGACTGGGGCCTGGGACCTTCCCTGACGGTGCGTGTGGAGACCACTCGTGCGTCGACGGGAACCAGACCACCAAGCCCACAACCACCGACACACACCCAGACCACCCATGCGCCAACAGGAACCAGCCGCCGCTCGGGAGGACCAACCCCGGGAATCGGAGACCACTCGTGCGCCGACGGGAACCAGACCACCAAGCCCACAACCACCGACGCACGCCCAGACCACCCATGCGCCAACAGGAACCGGGCGGCATCCGGCAGGCGGTGGAGCACCTGGCAGACTGCCCGTGCGCCAACGGGGACCGCGCCGGGCACTGGGTTCTGCCCATGAACTCGAGACTGCCCGTACGCCAACGGCAACCGGTCAGGGTTCGTCGTCGATGGGAAACCTGAACTGAGACCGCCCGTGCGCCGACGGGAACCAGATGCGCGTACCGTCGGGGTATGACCCGCGACCTGGACCTGGCACGGCAGCTGGTCGCCGATGCCCACTCGATCACGATCCTCACTGGCGCTGGCCTGTCGACGGCCTCCGGGATCCCCGACTTCCGCGGCCCGCAGGGGGTGTGGACCCAGGACCCGAAGGCAGAGCGGATCTCCACACTGTCGTGGTATCTGAATGACCCCGAGGTACGGCGGCTGGCCTGGCAGAGCCGGGCCGAGTCACCGGTCTGGGAGGCGACCCCGAACCCGGCCCACCTGGCGATCACCGCGCTACAACGAGCCGGCCGGTTGCGGGCGCTGATCACGTCTAACACCGACGGGCTGCACCAGCTTGCCGGGACCGAGCAGGTGCTCGAACTGCACGGCAGCGACCGGGACTGGCGCTGCGAGTCCTGCCACCACAGCGGTCCGATGGCGCAGATGCTGGACCGGGTCCGCTCCGGCGAGACCGATCCCGGCTGCCCTGACTGTGGCGGGATCGTACGGGCCACCACGATCCTGTTCGAGGAGCAGCTCGACCCGGACGTGATCGACGCCGCCAGCCAGGCCGCCGCCGACTGTGACCTGTTCCTGGCGGCCGGTACGTCACTGGTGGTGTACCCGGCGGCCGGTCTGCTGCCGTTGGCGATGCGTTCCGGCGCCCAGGTGATCATCATGAACGCCGAGCAGACCCCGTTCGACCGGCTAGCGGCTGCCGTGATCCACGATCCGCTCCAGACCGCCCTGCCGGCGGTGCTGGCCGGAGGCCGACCGTGAGCCCGTTGTTGACCTGGACCTGGCCTGACACGCTGACCGAGATCCTGGTCGTGGTAGGAGTTGCGATCCTGACCCACACCCTGCTCCTGCTGGTGATCCGCCGGATCACCGACCTTGCCGTACGCCGCAGCCGCGACCACGAGACCAGCAACCTGAGCCTGGCCGGGAAAATCCTGCAGCGGGCCTCTGGGCTGGCCTCGGAACGCGCGGTCCAGCGGACCAAGACCCTGGCGTCGATGCTACGTTCGGTGTCGGCGGTGGTAATCACGGTCATCGCCACCTTGACGGTTCTCACCGTGCTGGGAATCCCGCTGACCCCGTTCCTGGCCTCGGCCGGGGTCGGCGGTATCGCGCTCGCCTTCGGCGCCCAGTCGCTGGTGAAGGACTACCTGTCTGGGATCTTCCTGATCATCGAAGACCAGTACGGCGTCGGTGACATCCTGACCGTCAACGAGATCACCGGCACCGTCGAGGACATCTCGCTGCGGGTGACCCGGTTACGGGATCTCAGCGGCAAGGTCTGGTACATCCGCAACGGGGAGATCACCACGGTCGGCAACCTGTCGCAGGGCTACTCCACCGGGCTGGTCGACATCCCAGTCGCGTACGACTCGGACGCCGCCACCGCGATCACGGTGCTGAAGCGGGTAGTCGAGGAGGTGGGCGACGATCCGGCCTGGGCCGATTCGCTGCTGGAACCGCCCATCGTGCTGGGGGTCGAGTCGATCGTTGGCGCCACCATGACACTGCGGATCCTGGTGAAATCCCCAGCCAACCAGCACTACGCCGTGATGCGGGAGTTGCGGGAACGGGCACAGGTCGAACTGACTCAGGCCGGGATCCAAGGTCCCGCGCTTGCCCTGCCCGGCCCCGACACGGTCTGAACCCCTACCAGCCGATCCAGCCGGGCGTGCTGTTCAGACGCACACCTGCGGACCAAACCACCCGGCCACAAACCCCCAACCAACCCAGCTAGGCGATCAGCCCGCTGGTGTGCACCCGTTTTGGCTGATGGCCCCAGACCAAGAGCCCGGCAGACCGCCTGCCGTACCGACCGCACACCTGCGGACCAAACCACCCAGACGCAGGCCCCCAACCAACCCAGCTAGGCGATCAGCCCGCTGGTGTGCACCCACCCAGCCGACAACCCCAAACCACAAGCCCGGCAGACCACTGGCCACATCCACAGACGGCCCGTAGAGGTCCACCCAACGGGCCACCTGCCGCACACCTACGGACACACCACCCGGCCACAAACCCCCAACCAGCCCAGCACAACAATCAGCCCGCTGGTGTGCGCAACCGGTCGTCCGATCCGGGTCTGGATCCGTCGGAGACATGAGACCGCCCACGGTGGGTCCTCCCACCGTGGGCGGTAGATGGCCGCGCCGCAGCCCGGGTTGCGACCAGCTGGGTTACCGCAGGTCGTCGTCGCGGGCGACGGCCACAGTCACCTCTTTTGTCTCGGTCTCGCCTGGCCAATGGGCACCGCCCACCTCGTGGGCCGTCTTGCGGTGCACGATCCACGCCACGGCCATGAAGACCAGCCACAGCGGGGAAAGAGCCACGGCGATCAGGGTGTCCTCCTCCTGGGTCAGCGTCCACACGATGAAGATGAAGAAGACGATGCACAGCCACGCCGTCACCCGGCCACCGGGCATCCGGAACTGGCTCGCCGCGACCCGTTCCGGGCGCATAGTCCGGTAGCGCAGATAACAGGCGATGATGATGCACCAGATGAAGATGAACAGGATGCTGGCCACAGTGGTCACCGCAGTAAAAGCCTCAATGATCGACTTCGAGACGTACAGCAGCGGGATCGAACCGAGCAGGGCGAGGCAGGTGACAACCAGTGCCCGCCCGGGTACGGACCGGGAACTCAGGTGACTAAAGCCACGCGGCGCGTGCGAAGAGACCGACAGTCCGTACAGCATCCGGGAGGTGGAATAGATCCCCGAATTAGCCGACGATGACGCTGCCGTCAGCACCACAAAATTCACCACCCCGGCGGCCACAGCCAGCCCGGCCAGCGAGAACAGTGAGACGAAGGGGCTGTTCTCCGGGCGGACCAGACGCCACGGGGTGACCATCATGATAGCCGCGAGCGCGCCCAGGTAGAACAGCACGATCCGGATCGGAATGGCATTGACTGCCTTAGGGAGGGTGATCTCCGGATCCTTGGCTTCGGCCGCAGTCGCCCCGATAAGCTCGGTCCCGACGAAGGCAAAGACCGCGATTTGGAAGGCTCCGGCGAATCCGGAGAACCCATTCGGGAAGAAGCCGCCGTCACTCCACAGGTTGGTCACCAGGGCCTTGTGCCCGTTAGGTGAGGGGAATCCGATCGCCACCATGACGATGCCGACCACGACGAGAGCCATGATCGCCACGATCTTGATGATCGAGAACCAGAACTCGATCTCTCCGAAGGCTCGCACCGTGGTCAGGTTGAGCCCCAGCAGCACTGTGACGGTCACCGCTGGCGCCACCCACAGCGGCAGTCCCGGCCACCAGTAGTGGACGTACCCGGTGATCGCCACGATCTCGGCGACCGCGGTAACCAGCCAGCAGAAATAGTAGGTCCACCCGGTGAAGAATCCCGCCCAGTGGCCGATGAGATCCTCGGCCATATCAGCGAAGGACTTGTATTCGAGATCGCTCAGGAGAACCTCACCCAAGGCTCTCATGACGAAGAACATGGCTACGCCAATGACCGCGTAGACCAGCAGCACACTGGGTCCTGCTAAGTTGATCGTTTTGCCTGATCCCATGAACAGTCCAGTACCGATAGCGCCCCCGATGGCGATCAGCTGGACGTGGCGATTTGACAGGCGTCGTTGCAAGTGTTCAGCCATGGAGGGAGCTTACGACCCTACTGGCCCGCCGCGATCAGCAAGGTTAGGTACGGGCGGCCCACCATTCGAGGAGCTCCGCCTGGGCCACCTGCGGCGCTACCGGCCCGCGGTCCAGCCGCCGCTCCAACAGGTAGCGGTAAGCCTCCCCCACTTCCCGGCCAGGCTTCAGCCCGAGCAAGTCCATGATCTGGTTACCGTCCAGGTCCGGGCGGATCGCCTCCAGCTGCTCCTGGGCGGCGAGCTCATCGATGCGCCACTCCAATTCCTCGTACGCCCGCCGCAGCCGGGTGGCCTTCGCCTGATTCCGGGTGGTGCAGTCAGAGCGGGTCAGGATGTGCAGCCGCTCCAGTTCCGGGCCGGCGTCACGTACGTAACGGCGGACCGCCGAGTCAGTCCACTGCCCGTCGCCGTAGCCGTGGAAGCGCAAATGCAATTCGACCAGCCGCGACACCGAGTCGACGACATCGCTCGGGAACCGCAACGCGGTCAGCCGGGACCGGACCAGCTTCGCACCCACCACGTCGTGGTGGTGGAAGGAGACCTTGCCGCCAGGCTCGAAACGCCGGGTCCGGGGCTTGCCCACGTCGTGCAGCAGCGCGGCCAGCCGGTTCACCAGGTCGGGGGCATGGTTGCGTTCCCGTTCCAGGACGATCGCCTGGTCCAGCACCGTCAGCGAATGCTCGTACACGTCTTTGTGCCGGTGATGCTCGTCGGCCTCTAGCCGTAGCGCCGGCAACTCCGGCAGTACCTGCTGGGCGAGCCCGGTACGCACCATCAGGTCCAGCCCGAACCGCGGCCGATCGGCCAACAGCAGCTTGCTGAGCTCGTCGCGGACCCGTTCGGCGGACACGATCTGCAGCCGCGGCGCAAGCTCGGTCATCGCCGCCACGAGTTCCGGCTCGGGACGCAGCTGGAACCGGCTCGCGAACCGGGCCGCCCGCAGCATCCGCAGCGGGTCGTCGGTGAATGAGACCTCCGGCTCGGACGGGGTCCGCAGGGTGGAACTGGCCAGGTCAGCGACCCCGTGGTACGGGTCGATCAGGCTCCGGTCGGCAAGGTCAATCGCCATCGCATTGATGGTGAAGTCCCGCCGTACCAGGTCGTCGGTGATCCGGTCACCGAAGGCGACCACTGGTTTGCGGGTGTCGGGCTGGTACGCGTCCGCGCGGAAGGTGGTCACCTCGACTCGATACTCCTGCCCGCCGGTTCGCAGCAGGGCCCCGATGGTGCCGAAGTCACGACCCACATCCCAGATCGCCGAGCTGATCGGACGTAGCAGCTGCTCAATCTGGTCCGGGCGGGCGGAGGTGGTGAAGTCGAGATCGTCGCAGTCTACGCCGAGAAGAGCGTCGCGGACCGGCCCGCCGACCAGGTACAGCCGGTGCCCAGCCGCGGCGAAGGCTTCCCGAAGCGCATCCAGGAACGGGAGCCGGCCCAAGGCCTGATCTACTGCTACGCGCTGGGCCTGGCTGATCGGTGACACGGTCGACGATTCTAAGCCGGCCGCGGGCAGCGGTACGGAAATAGCGCCGCCGGGTCCGGCGTTGTGGTTCTCACAGATCAGCCTTGTAGGCTGCTTGCCACGACTGTCGAAGTGAGGTCCCATGTCGCAGGTTCGCGAGATCATCATCGTCGGGTCGGGTCCGGCCGGGTATACCGCCGCCGTGTACGCCGCCCGCGCCGGGTTACGACCCCTGCTCTTCGAGGGGTCGGTCACCGCCGGGGGTGCACTGATGAACACCACCGCGGTCGAAAACTTCCCCGGTTTCCCTGAAGGGGTGATGGGCCCGGACCTGATGGACCAGATGCGTCAGCAGGCAGAAAAATTCGGCGCTGAGCTGGTTACCGACGATGTCACCCAGATGCGCCTGGACGCCCCGGTGAAGACCGTGGTCGACAGCGAAGGCACCGAGCACCAGGCCCGGGCGGTGATCTTGGCGATGGGGTCGGCGTACCGCAAGCTGGGGTTGGAGCAGGAAGACCGGCTGTCCGGGCGCGGGGTCTCCTGGTGCGCCACCTGCGATGGTTTCTTCTTCAAAGACAAGGAGATCGTGGTAGTTGGCGGGGGTGACTCGGCGATGGAGGAGGCGACTTTCCTGTCGCGTTTCGGCCGTTCGGTCACGATCGTGCACCGCCGCGGCGAGTTGCGGGCCTCGCAGATCATGCAGGAGCGGGCAGAGCACGATCCGAAGATCTCCTTCGCACTCCATTCCCAGGTGGTGGCGATCAACGGGCAGGACAAGGTGACTTCGGTCACCCTGCGCGATACGGTGACCGGCGAGACCCGCGACCTGCCTGCTGACGGGCTGTTTATCGCGATCGGACACGACCCGCGCTCGGAGCTGGTCCGCGACCAGATCCGGGTAGACGAGTCGGGGTACGTCGAGGTGGAGGGGCGTTCGACCCGGACCAACCTAGACGGGGTCTTCGCCGCCGGCGACCTGGTGGATCATACGTACCGTCAGGCGATCACGGCGGCAGCCAGCGGCTGCCAGGCCGCCCTAGATGCCGAACGCTACCTCGCGGCCCAGTCCGACCCGGCCTGAGCCTGTCCGACCAGGGAGGAACCGATGTCCACCACCGCCGATGTGACCGATGCCACTTTCCAGGCCACGGTCCTGGAATCTGATCTGCCGGTCCTGGTGGACTTCTGGGCGGAATGGTGCTCGCCGTGCCGGCAGCTGTCCCCGATCGTCGACGAGCTCGCCGATCAGTATCGGGGGCGGCTACGGGTGGCGAAGGTGGATACCGACACGAATCCGGTAACGCCGGCGACGTACGGGGTGATGAACTTGCCTTCGCTGTTGTTCTTCCAGGACGGACAGCTGGTCCAGCAGCTCACGGGCGGGGTCACCAAGATGCGGCTACGCAAGGCGATCGACGAGATCGTCTGATCGCAGAGCATGACCGACCACCCGTATCGGCCCGGTCCGTCGTCGCCCGGCACCCCCCGCCGTTCGGACGGTCCGCGCCGTGGCGCGCCGCCGAACCCGGACCAGCCGGCCACCCGGCCCCGCCGGTCCGCCTTCAGCCCGTACTCACCCTCGTCGGCCCCACGCCACCCGGACCCCCAGACCCCGGTCTCGGCCGTACGGACCCCGGCCTCAGCGACCCCAGCCCCATCAACCCCGGTGCCGGTCCCGGTGCCGCCGGTGTCGGGCGGGTTGATCAGCGGCTCACCGCCGAGTCGGATAGACGACTCCTTATTCCGCCGCCCAGAGCCGGGGATGCCGGACCCGATCCCGATCCGGTCGGCCGGTGAGCCGGCCCCGACAGTCTCCACGGCGCAGGAAAACCCGGACCTGACCGAGACCGCGATCCGAGCGGGTCGCCCGGCCCGCGGCCGGACGGTGACCAGCCGGGCCGCTACCGGCAACACTCGACGGTTCACGATCATCGGGGTCGCACTGGTGGTATTGCTCGCGATGGTAGGGGTGGTCGGCTACCTCTTCTCGCGTTACGGCTCTCCCACCGCGACCTCCTCCCATGGGTCCGCGATCCAGCTCACCCTGCCCCCGCAGATAGGCGATTTCAGCCGGGACCCGGCCCACGGGGCGACCCCGTCGACCCACCCCGACACCGGGGTCCAGACGGTCTCGGCGATCTACCAGCGAGGCGGGGTCCAGCAGTTCATCGCGCTAGCCTCACGGCCGCAGACCAGCGCCGATCAGGTCCTCGGTGAGCTCAAGGCCACCCATGTGGTGACCCACCCGAATGGGCTGTGCGGAAAGGTCGGCAACCCATCGCGGACCGCCTGCGTCGTGATTCGCCGCGACACCGCCGTGATGGTGATCACCCTGGTAGACCAACCGGCCAGTGATCTGCTCACCCTGGCCTCCCTGATCAGCGACGGTCTGGGCTCCTAAGCGTCGAGCACAACCAGTCCACCCGGCATCCTCATGTCGCAGAGAACACACTGGCCTCGTTGAGTTGCGGATGATCGGCGAGTGACCATCCCCGCGTCGCGCGCAACACACCAACGGGCAGACCCCCGACCAGACACGAACCACCACATGCCCCAACACGATTCAGTCCGCTGCTATGCAGCCCCAACCACGGCAATACCCAGGAAACGAGTAACCATCCCCGCATCGCAGAGAACACACTGCACCAGGGCCTGCTAGACGGACCATCCCCACGTCGCGCGCAACACACCAACAGGCAGAACCCCGACCAGACACGAACCACCACATGCCCCAACACGATTCAGTCCGCTGCTATGCAGCCCCAACCACGGCAATACCCAGGAAACGAGTAACCATCCCCGCATCGCAGAGAACACACTGCACCAGGGCCTGCTAGACGGACCATCCCCACGTCGCGCGCAACACACCAACAGGCAGAACCCCGACCAGACACGAACCACCACGTCCCCCAACACGATTCAGTCCGCTGCTATGCAGCCCCAACCACGGCAATACCCAGGGGCGGTGAGCAAACCGGGATCAGTAGTCGGTGATCGTGGCCCGCTGCCATTCGGTGCCGCTTTGCGCCTCCCAAGCCCGGGCGTACGCCGCGTCGCGGGCCAACAGCTCGGCGTGGGTACCCCGCTCGGTAATCCGACCCTGGTCGAGATAAAGGATCTGGTCGCAGCCGGCCACAGTCGCCAGCCGATGCGCCACGACCAGGGCACTGCCGCCACGACGGCAATGCTCGGCCACAGCCAGGGCCACCACCTTCTGGGTCGCCTCATCCAATTCCGAGGTCGCCTCGTCCAGCACCAGCAGCCGGGCCTGCCCCTCACCGAGGGTGGCGGTCCGCAGCAGCCCCCGGGCCAGCGCCAGCCGCTGCCGCTGCCCGCCGGAGACCGCGACCCCCCGCGAGCCGACCCGGGTGTCCAACCCGGCAGCCAAGTCCCAGCCTCGTTCCGGGTCCTGTAACCCCGCCGTACGGGTGACCCGGTCCAACGCCTCCTCACCGGCATCAGGGCAGGCCAACAGCAGGTTGTCCCGTACCGTGCCGTCGAAGAGGTGGGCCCGCTGGGGTACCAGCGCCACGATCTCGCGCAGATCATCGGCGGCCAGGTCCCGTAAATCGACACCGCCCAGCCGGATCGTGCCCGGATCCGGGTCGACCAGCCGGGGTACGGCCGCGGCGAGCGTCGACTTCCCGGAACCGGTCGGGCCGACCAAGGCCACCGACTGCCCAGGCTCGACCACAAAACTGACGTCATGCACCACGACCGGCCCCTCCGGGTAGGACAGGCTGACCCGGTCGAAGACCAATTCCGGGTTACCCTGCGGCGCCAGAGCCGGTGAGGCAGGCTCGGCCAGGGCCGGCTCGGCAGCCAGGATCTGCGCCACTCGCCGGGCGCTGCCCCAACTCTCGGAGGCCTCCCCCATGGTCTCCCCGACCGCGGTGACCGGGGTATGCGAGGGGACGATGGCAGCCAGGCAAGCCAGCGCCGGCGCCCAGCCGAGCTGCCCGCGTGAGACCGCCGCCAGCAGCAGCGCGGCCGCTACTGTGGTCGCCACCAGCGGCAGCACGACGGTGACCAGTTCCCGGGTACCGTCCAGGCGGCCTTTGCCCTGGACGGCGCGGGCCAGCCGCTGCTGCGGCCCGTCAAGAGCCTCCACCCGGGCCGGGCCCTGCTGGAAGCCGAGCACATCCCGGCTCGCCACCATGGTGTCGGTGGTGAGGACAGTCAACTCGCCTCGAGCCTCGGCCAATTCCCGCCCGTACCGGGCTGCCAGCCGCCGCCCGAGCAGCGGCAGCCCCAGGCAAAGCAGATAGCTGCCCAGAACCACCAACGCGACGCTGGGCAGCACGATGGCGTAGCCGATACCGAACACAACCGGCATCACCAACGCCGCCACCAACGGCACCAGGGTGTGGGCGAAGAAAATCTCGAGCCGGTTGACGTCCTTGGTGGCGATGGCCAGTAGATCGCCGCTACGGCGGGTACGGGCGTCCAGCGGCGCCTGCCGGACCAGCGCGTCAAAGACCGCCCGCCGGACCAGATCCAAGACCCGGAAGGCCGTCAGATGCCCGTAGTAGTGCTCAAGGTACGAGCAGGCACCACGCGCGATCGCCAGCACCGCGAGGATCACGGCCAGAATGACCCAGCGCGGGCCGTCCCCCTGGATCGCGCTGCCCACCGCCCAGCCGCCGGCGGCGAAAATCCCGACCGCGACCAGGTGCCCAACCAGCCGGGCCGCCCCGGACCCGATCAGCGCCCGCAGCGCCGGCCGGGCGACCCGCAACAGCCGCCGTACCACATCCGCCGGTTTCACCGTAGCCTCCCCTTGACCAGGGTATGAACCTGCGCGCCGGTGTCCAGGGCGCTGGCCCGGTGCGCCACCGAGACCACGGTACGGCCCTGGCTGGCCTCCCTCAGCGCCGCCAACACAGCCTGCTCGGTGGGGCCGTCCAAGGAAGAGGTTGGCTCGTCGAGCAGCAGCACCGGCCGGTCAGCCAGCAACACCCGAGCGATCGCGATCCGCTGCGCCTGCCCGCCGGAAACCCCGTGCCCGAGCTCACCGACCGGGGTGTCGAGGTCGGGGATCTCGTCAGCCAGACCGACCCGACGCAGCACCTGCCACAACTGCTCATCGCTGGCGTCTGGCCGGGCCAGACGCAGATTCTGGGCGACGCTGCCGCGCAGCAGGGCGGCGCCCTGGCCGACCAGCGCGGTGTGCTGCTGAAGCCAGGCGGCGTCGCTGCCGATGGTCGTAACCCGGCCGACCCGGCCCTGGTCGGGTTCCAGCAGCCCCTGCAGCAAGGCCAGCAGGGTCGACTTGCCCGATCCCGACGGGCCGATTACCGCGGTCGCACTGCCCGGGGTGAGTTTCAGGTCGACATCTCGCAGGACGATCTCCTGGTCGTGGCGGAAGGTGACGCTGGCCACCTCCAGGTCAGTCGCCGGCCCCTGATCGGGAGGGCTCCAGCGGCTTAACGGACCAGCAGAAGCGCTAGCCAGTTCCAGGATCTCGGCCTCGGCGGCCCGGCCCCCGATCCCCAGGTAGAAGAAAGCACCCACGTACTCAATTGGGCTCAGCAGCAGGTACGAGACCCAGACGATCGCAAAGCCCTCGCCCAGACTGAGCCGGTCAGCCTGGACCCCGGTCAGCGCGATCACCCCGGAGCCGCCGAGCAGCACCAGCGCGAAAGTCAGGTCGAGGGCGAGGATCAGCAACTGGTTGGCCCACAACACCGCCATCACCGAGGCCCGGACCTGTTCACCGTCGTCGGCGAGCTGCGCGGCCCGGCGTCGGTGCGCGTTCAGCAGCCGCAGCGAGGTCAGCCCTTGCACCGAGTCCAGGAAGCGGCCCGCGTAGACCGCCTGGGCCCGGCGCCGGGCCGCCGGGGAACGTCGGGTGAAACGATGGCACAGCCCGACGATCAGCGGCGCAGCGGGAAGCAACAATGCCAACCAGAGCGCAGACCGGGCATCGATCAGCAGAGCAGTCAGGCCGACCGTGGCGACCGGCGCCAGCAACGCCCCGACGGCCGTTCCGAGGTAGCCGACCCGATATTCGACGTGTTTGACGACGCCCTCGTTGAGTAGGGTCGCGAGCTTGCCGGCGTCCTGCCCCGACAGCCACCGGTAGCCCCGGCCGAGCACCTGCCGGGTAAGCCGGGCCCGCTGCCACCCTTCCTGTTCTGCCGTGGCCTGGGCCACCAGGGCGCTGCCGAACCATTTCGTGAGCCCGGCAACCAGGATCAACACCCCCGCCCCGACCCACAGCCACGGCGAAATCGGGTCCTGGGCCCGTACGGTGTCGACGGCCCGGGCGAGCAGGGCTCCAAGCCCGGTGAGGACGAGCGCTCGTACGACAGGCAACGCGGCCGAGAGGACGGGCACCCGGGAGGGGAATCCCGGCGCCAGCAGAGCAGAGGGCATGCCCGGATTATGACAGTGGTAGATGGCCCTCGCCTGCGCGAGGGCGGGCTGTGTTTGATTGCCCTCGCATCCGCGAGGGCGGGCCGCGGAGCTAACACCCCCGCCTTCCTCCTCACCGACGAGAAGGTTCTTGGGTTCGTGGCCGGGCTGGTCGTTTCTCGTCGCTCGTCGCCCAGTTCGGGGTGCTCCACGACCAGGCCTGATTGCCCTTGTCGTGCTCGACCACGCCTTCGTCTGGGGTTAGTGACGGGCCGACTGGCGGTAGTGGTGGAGCTTCAGCAGCAGTCGTTCCAGGGCGAAAGCCGGGTCGTTCTCGGCGCCCTTGACGGCGGCATCAGCGCTGGCCACAGCGGTAATCCCCCGCGCCACCGCGGCCTCGGTCCAGGCCCGCGAGCGCCGGTCCAGGTCCTTAAGTTTCCACGGCGGGACGCCGACCTCCTTGGCCCGTACCGGGTCCGGCATCCGTTCCCCGCGCAGATCAAGGTAGCGGCCCTGCTGACGCAGCGCCGCCGCCAAGTTACTGGTCAGCATCACCGGCGCCATCCCAGTCGCCAACGCCCAGCGCAACTTCTCTAGAGCACCCGCGTGGTTGCCGTTCATCACGTCGTCCACGACTGCGAAACCCGTCACCTCGGCGCGGCCGGCGAAATAGCGACGCACCTGGTCGGAGGTCACCGGCTGCCCAGCGGAATCCACGAGCAGCTGGCTGACGGCGCTGGCCAAGGCCCGAGTGTCGGAGCCGACCGCGTCCACTACCTGTTGAGCGGCAGCTTCGTCGATCCGGCCCCGGGACCGACGGGCCTCGGCGGAGACGAACCTCGCCAGCTCCCACGACTTCAACGCCGGGCAATCGATCACCTGGGCTGCCAGCTTCCGCAAAGCATCGACATGCTGGCGGCCCTTGGCCCCGCCTGGGTGCACACATACCAGCGCCACCTCGGGGGGAAGATCCTGGACTACCGCCACCAGTGTCGCAGCCACCTCCGAGCGCAACCCGTCAAGACCGGTCACGACCGCCACCGACTCCTCAGCCAGCAGAGCCGAGGCTGTAATCTCCAGCAGCCGACCGACATCCAGACCAGCCGCCTCGACCCGATTGACCGTCGCCTGCGGGGCCTGCGCCAAGGCGGACTGAACCACCCGGTCGACGGCCCTTTCCGCAAGCAACGACTCGGGGCCGACCACCAGCACCAGACTCCCGAAGGGAGATTGCTCAGCCACGCGGTTCACTATGCCAGTCACCCCTGACGGTCCCGCAGCTGCCCGCCCTGCCACAGACCACACCGCCCGAACAAACGACGAGAAATAACCAACCCAGCCACGACCAGAAAAATCTTCTCGCAGAGAAGAAGACCGGCAACGTCAGCGATACGACCCGCCCAAGCACCAGCTCAGGCGGTCAGACACGGCTGCTACAGGGCAGCGGCCCGGGAAGCGATCGCCGACTTACGGTTAGCCGCGTTGTTGGCGTGGATCACGCCCTTGGTAACCGCCTTGTCGAGCGAGCGGCACGCCGTGCGCGCGTACTCAACGGCCTTCTCGGTCTCGCCGGCATCGGCAGCCTCACGGAAACGGCGCACCTGGGTACGCAGCGCCGACTTGATGGCCTTGTTGCGCTGACGAGCCTTCTCGTTCGTCTTGATCCGCTTCATCTGGGACTTGATGTTCGCCACGTGGCAGCCTTACCTGGTCGAGAGTGTTGGTGCGCGCCCGGGCGCATAGCGCGAGTCATCGCGACGAGATACGGTACCAGCGTCCGACCGGGGCCCTCAACTCGCGGCCCGGACCCGGGCCAGGATCTGGCGGGTCGCCGTGGAACGGTTCTGGGTGAAGAAGTGCAGGCCAGGGGCGCCGGCTCGCAGCACCTCGAGCGAGAGTTCGGTGGCGATCTCGACTCCCGCCTCCCGTACGGCCTGGGGATCGTCGGCCACCTCCTCGAGCCGTGAAGTCACCTCCGCCGGCAGTTCGGCCCCCGAAAAATCAGCGAACCGCCGGATCTGCCCGATCTGGGTAATCGGCATGATTCCGGCCAGGATCGGCACATCACAACCTAACGCCCGGACCCGTTCCACCATGGCGGTATAGGAGGTGGCCCGGAAGAACAGTTGTGTGATCGCCAGCTGTGCCCCGGCTTCGGCTTTCGCCACCAGCAACCGGGCGTCGAGGTCGGGGTCCTGGGTCTGCGGGTGTGGATCGGGGAAGGCGGCGACGCCGACGCAGAAATCGCCGGTCTGCTTCACTAGCCGGACCAGTTCGGTGGCGTTGGCCAGTCCCTGGGGATGCGGCACCCAGGGTTCGGTCGGACCACCCGGCATGTCGCCGCGGACCGCAAGCACATGGTGAACGCCGGCGCTGCGATAGTCCTCGATCGCCCGGACCAGCTCGTCGCTGCTCTGTGAGGCACAGGTCAAGTGGCCCATCACCCGCAACGACGATTCCTGAGCCAACCGTTCGGTGATCGCCAGGGTTCGATGCCGGGAACCACCGTTGGCTCCATAGGTCACCGAGACAAAGTCCGGTTCCAGCGGTACCAGTCGGTCGATCGCCTGCCACAGGCGTTCAGCATCCTGGGGACTCTTAGGCGGGAAGAATTCGAACGAAAAGGTGGGCCGCCGGCGCTCGGCGAGCAGGTCGGCGATCGTGTGGTCACGGGTCACGCAGGGAACCCTAACGCGACCGCAGCCTCAGGCATCCCGCGTGACCGCCAGCCGACCAAGGGCGTCGAGGGCGATCCGGGCGTCACTGTCGAGTCGGGCCGCAGCCAGCGCCGCCATGGCCTGGGCATGGTCGGTGGCGATGTCGGCCTCGACTCGTCGTACCGCCCCGGATTCGTCGATGATCTGGCGGGCCGTAGCCACCCCGGCCGGGTCCAGGTCCGGGTCACCGAGCAGACCTGCCAGGCGGGCTGCGGCCGCTGGGCTCGCCTGCTCCAATGCGTACGCCACGAGTACGGTCTGCTTTCCCTCACGGATGTCGTCACCGGCGGGTTTACCGGTCACCGAGACATCCCCGTACACGCCCAGCACGTCATCACGCATCTGGAAGGCCCGACCCAGGCAGGAGCCGAAGCGACCCAGCGCGTCGACCAGGTCCGGTTCGGCGCCAGCCAGCAGCGCGCCCACCTGAGCCGGACGAGCCACGGTGTAACGGGCCGACTTAAACTCGTTCACCCGCCGCGACCGGTCCAGCGAGGTCTCGGCATGTTGGGCGATGATGTCGAGATACTGCCCCAAGGTGACCTCGGCTCGGACCGCGTCGAGCGCCGGTCGGGCCCGCCGCAAGGCCTGCTGGTCGAACCCGGAAGCGGCCCACAGCTGCGCTGACCAGATCAGCAGCAGGTCCCCGAGCAGGATCGCGCCAGCCCGCCCGAACCTCTCAGATGAGCCCCGCCAGCCGGCTTGGCGGTGGAGCTCGGCAATCAGCAAGTGGGCTGCCGGGTCACCCCGGCGGGTATCGGAGTCGTCGATGACGTCGTCGTGGACCAGCGCCGAGACATGGAGCAGATCCAGGCTGGCCGCCGCGGCCAGCACCGGATCGGCCGGTTCCGGTTGCCCGGCAACCGCCGCATAGCCCCAATAACAGAATGCAGGCCGGAACCGTTTACCGCCACCGATCAGGCTCCGGGCCTGGTCGAACAGCGGCTGGACCTCGGCGCCGATCTGATCGAACACCGCCTGCTGTTGGTCAGCAAAGGTGATCAAGACCGCCGTGATCGTGTCCCGGAACCGATCACCGAGCGGTTGTTCCGGGTCGAATCTCATGGCGGGCAGCCTATGCCCCGGCCAAGACCAGGGCGAACGGGACCGGTCCGGCGCTCGCCTGGCGCAGTACCCGCAGCAGCGTCGACCACCGACGTGGCTCAGCCAGCTGCGCGGCTGCCCAGCCGCGCCAGATCAAGGCCGTCGGCCGATCCAGATCGGATAGGCAATCAGCCAACGCGTCAAGATTCGCACCGTAGTACGGCGGGAAGCCCAGCGCCGTCCCCACCTCGACCAAGAAGCCCCGTGGTTCGACAGCCTGGAGCCGTGCCACCGTCCAGCCGGCCGTGGCCAGCCTCTGTTCCAGGCCGGTCTCGGACGTCACCCGGTACACCCCGCCTCGCAGCGGCGGGGTCACCAGGCCGATACTCATCGTCGGATCCTCGCGAAGGAGGCGTAGTGATCCTCGGTGTAGAAGTACCACTGCTGGTGCCCGCCGGTGACGATCCGGACCGGGCCACGATCGCGTGAGGACCCCAGTTTCACTGTGTACTCCCGGTAGAAACCGGATGGTTTGGCCGGCAACCGCCGCTCGTAATTGCCGAATGTCTGCCCATCTTGACGGTACGGGAATGGGCCGCCCTGGTCGATCAGGGCGAGTACCTGGCGGGCCGGCTCCGGCAGTTCAGCCGGTTCCACCCAAGGCAGATGGGTCTGCGGGTCGATCGTTGCCGTGCTGGAGCGCCGGGCGGCGCTGGGAAGGAGCCCGCTGCCGGGGTCGGGCGTGGTGGAACGCAGGGTGCTGGTGGCTGCCGGGATAGCCTCAGCCCTGGTTGACGATGGCGAGCGAATGAACAGCCAAGCCAAGACGACCAGCGCCAACAGGATCAGACCGATCCCGCCGGCCGCGAACGTACGCCTGGTCACCATGCGCTAGGTTTCGGCGCCTTACGCAAGGCGTGGCTGGGGGAACCCATCCCGAAGACCCCGAAGGCGAAGTCTTTCAGTGTCGGGTCCTGGACCCACGCTAGCCGGAGCGCGTCGGCAAGCTGTTTCACGGCGGCCGCGTCGTCGGATGAGTCCACTGCGATACTGACCCTCCGGGCGCCGGCCTCAATCACCTCGTTCACCGTGGCCGGGTCGATCCCCCCGGTGGCGAACCATGGGGTGCCCCTAATGTCGGCGACCGGCATGTGCTCTGCCGCCTGGCGCACCAGGTCCAGCCCGGGCGCTGCGAACGGGGCCCCTGCCGGCAGATACACCGGGCCGACCAGGGCGAAGTTGATCTCATGATCAGCGGCGGCGGTGGCCAGCCCCGCATCGTCGTGGACCGACCTGCCGACCAGGGCATGCGGGTGCAGCTTGGCGTGGGCCAGGCTCGGGTCGATGCTCTTGGCCGGCAACACCAACAGGTCGGCGTCGCAGTCCTTGGCGAGTTCGACGTCCGAGGTGACAGCCACCGACGAATTGTGTGCGAGCGCGATCGCCTGAGCCATCTCGAACGCCTCCCGCAACACCGACGGCGGGACTTGAGGGTCGCGCAGCTGGATGATGTCGGCACCCGCCTCGAGCAGACCGCAGACGTGGCTGGCAAAGGCATCGCCACCGCCCAGGGACCCGGTCACGACGATGATCCGGGCCAGCCGGAGCTTCGCGTCTAGGCTCATCAGTGCAGTCACCGGCACAGCCTATCGGCTGGGTCCGCAACGATCTCACACCCGCGCGGCGCGTCACTCGCGCTCGCTACCACCTTTTCCGTACACTCGACCCCGCCATACACACGGCCTTCCTTCCCCAACCGTGTCTGGAGCAGATGTGAGCGCGCCCGCTGTCAGCGACCCCTTGGGTGGTCAGCTGTACGGAGGTCGTTATGCCTTGGGTCGAAAAGTGGCCCGCGGTGGCATGGCGACCGTCTTCGAAGGTATCGACAACCGGCTCGGCCGGGTTGTCGCGATTAAGCTGATGCATGAGGGGCTTGGCGACGACGTCGACTTCGCTGCCAAGTTCGACAAGGAGGCCCGGGCCGCGGCCCGGCTGTCCCATCCCAACATCGTCGCAGTCTTCGACCAGGGAGTAGAGGCCGACCGACCGTACATCGTGATGGAGTACGTTCAGGGCTGCACCCTGCGCGCCTTGATCCGACGCGAGGGCCGGCTCTCCCCCGCCTCGGCGCTGAATTACCTAGAGCCGGTGGTCCGAGCGCTGGCGGTTGCGCACGACGTGGGCCTGGTGCACTGCGACGTGAAGCCGGAGAACGTCCTGATCTCGGAGCAGGGTGTGGTCAAGGTCACCGACTTCGGTCTGGCGAAGGCGGTCACCGGGCAGACCAACACCGCTACTCAGGGGATGCTGATCGGCACTGTCTCGTACATCTCGCCGGAGCGGGTGACCACCAACAAGGCCACCTCACGTTCCGACGTGTACTCGGTCGGCGTGATGCTGTACGAGCTGCTCACCGGGCAGAAGCCGCACCGGGGTGATTCCCCGATCCAGATCGCCTACAGCCATGTCCACCATGACATCCCCGCGCCGTCGACCGCGCTCACCCGGGGGCGTCGTACGATCCCGCCCTACTTGGATGCCCTGGTGCTGGCCTGCACCCGTCGCGACCCGTCCCAGCGTCCCGCCGACGGCCGGGCCCTGGCGCGTCGGGTGGCGCTAGCCCGGCGGGCGCTGGCACAGCACATCACCGATGACCCAGAGCTCACTCAGCGGCTGGGCGCCGGCCCGGAAGCCGATCTAGCCGATCCGCCCTCGGCCGGCAGCCCAGCCTCGCCCCAGACCGGCACCATGCCTGCAGTTCAGGTGGGGCAGGCCCCGACCACCCCAGCGACAGCGCCGTCAGACCGGACCTGGACTCTCCGTTCGCCGGGCACCTCCCGGCCGTCCTCTGCTGCGCGCGACCAGGCGGCGACCCCGGTGTCGCCGGTGGATCTGGAAACCAAGGCCGATGCCATGCCCGATCGGCCAGCGCGGTCATCAGACCAGGTGAAGCGCCGCGACACCCGCCCGATGGTTCGGCAACTGGTCCGGATCTCGCAGTCCAAGGTGCACCGACGCCGACGCGGAATGGTGGCTTTGGTGCTGCTGCTGATGCTCACCTTGATCGGCGGCGGTGTCAGCTACTCCTATCTCAGCGAGGCCCGCTGGACCACGACCCCGAACCTGGTCGGGATGAGCGAGCCGGAGGCCCGCTCGGCCACTGAGGCGGCACTGCTCGGTTTCACCGCAACCCAGGAGTATTCCGAGACGGTCGCCGCCGGACGAGTGGTCCGGACAGACCCAGCGGCCGGCGCTTCGATCCGCAGAGACGGCCAGATCACGGCCGCCGTCTCGCTCGGCCCGGAGCGGTTCGATGCCCCTGAGCTGGTAGGAACGACCCGGGATCGAGCAGAGGCAGCCCTGGCTAGAAACAATCTCGGTCTCGGCGAGGTGACCGAGACCTACCACGACTCCGTGGCCGCGGGGGTGGTGATCAAAGCATCGGTACCCAAGGGCACCAAGCTGAAGCGAGGTGACCGGGTAGATCTGGTGGTCTCCAAGGGCCCACAGCCGATCCAGATCCCGAACTATGTCGGCAAGAGCGTCCAACAGGCCCAGCAGGAACTGCAGGCAGCCGGTTTCACGGTAACCATCACCCAGCAGCATTCGAAGACCGTGGCCGAGGGGCTGGTGATCAGCCAGTCCCCGCCGAACGGTGAAGGCAAGAAAGGCGACCGGGTGACCCTAACGGCTTCCCAAGGCCCGGTCGTGGTGACGGTCCCGACGGTGCGGGGGATGCCGAAGGACCAAGCAGTGACGACCCTCAAGGCTGCCGGTTTCGACGTGGCTACCAAGACCATCGTCAACGGTCCGACCGCTGCGGGAATCGCGTATGGGACCGATCCAGCGGCCGGGGCGAAGGTCCCGGAGGGCTCTACGATCACCGTGCTCATCGGCTGATCCGGACTCGGATAGCGTGGTTCCTGTGACGTTCCCTGCTGCCAGCCCGTTGGATGGTTTGAACTGTCCGCCGTTTGGGTCCGGGACCGGTCGGCGGTTCTCGAGCCAAGTGGTCGGGTACAGCGACTCCGGTTTCCCGTACCAGGCCTTCACCTATGGCTGCTCGACGTTCTCCACGTACGGCTCGGTCGGGGCGCTGCGCATCCCATACTCGCTGCCGCCCTTCTTCGCCTCGCTACCGAGCAATCCCCGGGCCGGCATCGTCGGGCTGCAGATTCCCAACGATGCCGGGCTGTTACTGGTAACTGAGCAGGAGGAGTACGGCTGGGCGGTGGTAGAGAATGTGCTGCCCGCCATCCGGGACTTCGCCCATCGACGACCCTTGGATGTGGCGATTGATGGTGACTCGCTCACGGTAGAGCAGATCCCGAGCGGGGCATCGGCGGTACATGCCTACATGAATGACCTCAGCATCATCGCCCAGGCGATCGCCAGGTCGACCTCGTTGCAACGGTTCACCCAGCCCAAGCCGGTGGGGATGTCGTTCTACCGGCGTCCGGGCTGGGCGTATGTACCGAAGGACGACCGGCTGCTGGCGACCGCACCCGTCACCTGGGACGGCAACCGGCACCAGGCTCTGGATGTGGTGGTCACGGCCCCGGACTGGGGCATTCAGACCCTGGGTTTCAACCACCGTTACGTGGTCTCCACCTATGACGACAACGGCACCCACTATTACGACCGCGACGAGGCTGTGATCCAGACCTCGCTGCCGTTTAGCTTCGGTCGGGTGGCATTGGATTGGCGAGGTTTTGCCCAGCCGCTGATCTTCCACATGCCAGCCTTTGACAACGCCCACACGGTGTACGCCGACGACCGTCCATTCGCGACCGAGGTCTTCCGCCCGCTACTGCCGTTCCTGGTCGAGATGAGTCCGCCGCCGTTCGCGATCCAGGACCAGTTCCTGTGGATGCGGCCCAAGGTGAAGCCCACCGAGGAGATCGTGGCCTGGTGCCAGGCCTTCGTCTGTGAGTTCTTCTCGCGGGTGCCGGACAAGGTCTGGCAGCACCTGGGGCTGGCAGAAAACCCGGTCCGCGAGCTGCGCTGACATCCATCGCTCAGGCTCTGGGCAAGCGCCAGGCCCAGGCAGGTTGCCGGGCCCAGCGCCTCGCCGGCTGGGGACTATTCGTCCGGACGGCGCACTCCCATGGTGAGCAGCACATTGGCGTACAACCGCTGCTCCCCGGTCGCGATCACGCAGCAACAGTCCGCTGACCTGGCCAGGTCGTAGAAATCCCACCGCATCGCGGTCGAGACCGGAATCTGGCCGAGGATCCGACGAAAGGCGTCGTGGATCCCGACCTCGACCTGCTCGGCGTCAGGGGCCGGCCCCATCAGCGTGGCAGCCTCGATCGGGATCGTCTGAGCGACGACGGTAAGCACATCGGTGGCGCTGAGTAGCCCGGGGGCCAGGTTGAGCGCGACCCGCTCGGCCCGGGGGTTGACCCAGACCCCGTGCGGATAGTTGGCGTCAGCGATCAGCACGGTGGCACCGTGCCCGGCGGACCCCAACACCCGCAACAGTTCCGGGTGCAGCATCGGTCCGTACAGCATCAGGCCCCCAGTTGCGTCAGCACGTCACCGCAGAGGTGCACCTGCAGCCCCATCGCCTGGAACATGGCAGCCTTGGCGATCAGGGCCCGGTCGGCGGTCGCCGCGTCTGGGGCATAGCTCACGTTGAGGTGGTTGGCCTTATGACGAGCCATCAGCTGGTCGCGGGAAACCCCGTGCAGGATGGCGTTCAGGATCGGCCACTCTTTATTGGTGGCGTCCAGCCGGCGCTGCACCTCGGCCTCGGGCATCTCAATGCTGGTCCCCCGGCCCAGATCGACGTGGAGTCGGCCGCCCTCGAGGAAGACTCGGGACCAGACCAGCTCGCCCGGCTTCGAGACCCCCGACAGGGTGCCGCCGCCCTTGGGGAAGAAATAGTACGACTGCCGGTACGAATGGGCCTTGTCGTAACCGCCCAGGTGGGAGGCCGGCACCGATCCGGAGATCTCCAGCACCCACACGAAATCACCCTCCCAGTCGTCACCCCACCGGATGTCGTGCAGGGTGGTCGACGGGTCGAGACCCATCGCGGTCCAGACCCGATTGGTGACCAGCGCATCGACTGCGACCCCTTGATCGACCTCGTTGAAGTGCGGCAGGGCACGGCCCTCGTACAGCACCCGGGAGCCGTCCCGGGAGGTCACCGGCGGCCGGTTCGGGTCGTTCAGCAGTCCCTCGGCCAGGTCGGAGGCCGGGACTAGGTCCTTCAGGCCCTGCTGGTATTGGATCCCGACCGCGTCGGCGCCGAAATCGTCGGCGATCCGCAAGGCGGCGATGTACATCTTGAACTGCCAGGTGAGCTGCTCGTCGGTCAGGCACTCTTTCCAGTCACCCTGGTTGTCGACGTGGAAGGTCATCCCGCGGGCATCCAGCCAAGCCCGGACCGCGGCCGCCTCCTCGTCGGTCACCGTCAGCATCTCCGCGTACAGCGCCGACTGGCTGAGTCGCTCCTTGTAGATCCCGGTCGGGTTCAGCAGCTCATCATCGATGATCGCGTTGTACATCCCCATGCACCCTTCGTCGAAGATCGCGAGGATCGCCTTCTCCCGCCGCAGCTGCTCGGCTAGCGCCTCGCCCAGCCGCCGTTGCGGGGAATCCGACAAGGCCGGCAAGTCACGCACGTGGGAGATGTCGTGGATGATCTCGCCGGTCTCCAGCCAAGTCTTCAGCTGCTGCTTGGCCCAGTCATCGGTGAAGTCCTTGCTCCACAGTGCCGAATGCCGGATCCCGGCCTTGGTCATCGAGCCGGTGAGGTTCAGCAGTCCCACCAGACCGGGGAAGTCGCCGGCGAAGTTGGCGACCACCAGGATCGGGCCACGGTGGTCACGCAGCCCGGCCAGGACATGGTGGCTGTACTGCCAAACAGCCTCCACCACCACCAGCGGCGCGTCCTGCGGGATGGTGGCGAAGACGTCCATCCCCCGGCGCTGGTTGTCAATGAAACCATGCCCCTTCTCAGGATCGACCCCGTGGGCCCGGACCACCGACCAGCCGAATTCCTCGACTGCCGCGGCGAAGGCCTGCTCGACCTGCTGCTGCATCGGCCAGGTCTTCACGTTGGTGGTCAGCCGCAGGTCACCGCTGGCGACCGTATAGATGGTCTTCTCAGCGGCCTTCGGACGCTCAGCTAGCGTCGGGAAAGCGTAGTCATTCATAGCTCTTCTCCTTCTGTGTGATGTGAGACGGTTGTGCCGCAGGGCAGAACCACGCGGCGGGCGGAGCCGTGGAAGCCGTGGATCCGTTCCAGCAGGAGCCGGGCGGCAGCAGCTCCCAGCTCTCGGGCGGGCAGACTCACGGTCAGCAACCCCTGCGGTGGTCGTACGACGAAGGGCAACTCGCCCACCGACGCCACCGGGATCCGGGTGTCGAGGCCGACTGACCACAGCTGGCGGATCAGCCCGACCGCGATCCGGTTGTTGGCGGCGACGATCGCGTCCGGTGGATCAGCCAGGCCCAGCAGGGCCTGGGCCCCGGCCCGTCCGCCCGCCACGGTGTACGTGGCACGGACCAGGAGCTCGTCTGGAGGCGCGGTCCCCATCGCCTCTTGCCACCCTTGGGCGTACCCGGCGCAGCGCTGGTCGGCGGTCATCACCCGGGGCGGCCCGGAGACGCAGGCGACCCGACGGTGACCGGCAGCAAAGAGCTGCCGGGTGGCGGTCAGCGCGATGCTGACATTGTCAGCCACCACGGTGTCCACGCTGTTGCTGGGCGCATCCCGGTCGACGGCCACTACCGGCACGTGGCGGCCATTGGCGGGACCGTAGTCGGCCCGGTCGTCGGCGGGGGCAACGATGATCCCGGCGACCGGGTCGGCGATCGCCGCAGCCATCAGCTCGGCCTCCTGGTCGGGATCGTCATCGGTGTTGCCGAGCATCACCGAGTACCCGGCGGCCCGTGCCGCATCGGTGACCGCCCGGGTCATCGCGGTGAAGAAGGCGTTTTCGATGTCGGGGATCAGCATCGCGATGATCTGGGATCTCCCCAGCCGCAACCGCCGGGCATTCTCGTTGGGAACGAAACCGAGGCTTTGGGCGGCTTCCCGGACCGCCCGCTGCTTGGACGCCGAGACCCGGGCCCCGTTGAAGACCCGCGACACGGTCGCCGGGGAAACCCCGGCACGTTGGGCCACGTCGTAGATGGTCGCCACCTCAGTTCACCTTCCCGGCCCCGTCACGTTCTGCGGCAGCGTCGGGGCCGGTGTCCTGGCCGGTCCCGACGGCTCGTTGCTCGTGGTACGGCTCGACGTTCGTGCCGTTCCTCGTAGTCCTGGGGGTCCTAGTCGTAGAGGGCGGACTTGATCTTGGGCTCGTCGAGGTTCGACTTGTCGTACCAGTAGTAGCCGGTGTCGATGGTCTTCGGTAGGGACTGCTTGTTGATTGCCTGCACCGCGGCCTTCACAGTCGCAGCCCCCATCCCGACCGGGTCCTGGGTCACCGCGCCAGCCATCAGCCCGGACTTGATGGCATCCACCTGGGCCTTGCCGGAGTCGAAGCCGACGATCGTCAGGCCCGTCTTCTTGCTCTCCTGAACACCCTTGACCACACCGATCGCCGACCCCTCATTGGCGCCGAAGAAGCCCGTCAGATCGGGATGGGCAGCGATGATCGATTTGGCAATGTCAGCGGACTTGGCCTGGTCACCGTCCCCGTACTGGGGGTCGAGCACGGTTACCCCGGGACAGTTGGCCTTCATCCCCTCCAGGAAGCCGTCGCGGCGGTCCTGGCCGGTCTTCGAGACCTGGTCGTGGACGACCACCCCGACCTTGCCCTTGCCGCCCAGCAATTGGCACATCCGCTTAGCGGCCTCGCCCGCAGCGGCCTTGTTGTCGGTCGCCGCGGTGGTGACCGGAAGGTCGGAGTCGACGCCGGAGTCGAAGGCCACCAGCGGAATCTGCTGGCTCTTGATCTGGGCCAGCGGTGCGGCCGCGGCCTTGCTGTCGAGGGCCGCGAAGGCAATCGCACTCGGCTTCTTGGCGATCGTATTGGTCAACATCGTGATCTGGGCGTCGACTTCCTTCTCGCTGGCGGGCCCGTCGAAGGTGACGCTGACCCCCTGGGCCTTCGCCTCCTGCTCAGCGCCCTTCTTCACCGCCTGCCAAAACTGGTGCTGGAAGCCCTTGGAGATGATCGCAATCGTCTTCTGTCCCCCGGATCCGGCGGCCGAGCTGGAATTGCCCGAAGCAGGAGTGCCGGTGGAGCAAGCGGACAGGGCCATCGAGGCCACGACCGCCGCGACTGCCATGGTCTTCAACGGTGAACCCATGGTCGTTCCTTTCCTTGTCGTGCTGGGGTGGGAGGTTCTAGTGGATGGCCTCGCGGCGGGTCCGGAGCTGGTCACTGAAGACGGCCAGCAGGATCACGACGCCCAGGATCACGTTCTGCCATTCCTGAGGTACGGAGCTGATCTGCAGACCGTTGTTGAGAACAGCGATGATCAGGGCACCGATCACGGTGCCCACGATCGAGCCTTTGCCACCCGACAGCGAGGTGCCGCCGATCACGACCGCAGCGATCGCCTGCAGTTCGTACCCGACTCCGGTCGCAGGCTGGGCCGACCCCAGCCGGGCAGAGATCATCACACCGGCCAGACCGGTGAACAGCCCAGCCACGGTGTAGATAATGATCAGCCATTTCTTGACGTTGACCCCCGATAGGGCGGTGGCCTCCTCATTGGAGCCGATCGCGACGTCGTAGCGGCCGAGCAGGGTACGGTTCAGCAGCACCGCCGCCACCGCGATGGCCAAGGCGAAGACGATGATCGCGTTCGGCAGGTTCCGCGGCAGCGGGACACCAACCAGGACGTGGTCGTCGATCAGGGTCCCGGTCGAGATGCTCGTGTAGCCAGAGTCCGGATCGAAGTAAATCGGTTTGGTCTTCGAGACCACCAGCGCTAATCCCTGGCAGACCAGCATCATCGCCAAGGTGGCGATAAACGGCGGCAGCCTGAGGACTGCGACATTGAAGCCGTTGATCGCACCCAGCAGGCCACCGAACAGGATCGCTAGCAGGACCCCGACCGCCACTGGGATCTGCCAGGTGACGATGAAGGTGCCCGCTATCACCGCGCAGAATGCCATTCCGGTCCCGACCGAGAGGTCGATGCCGCTGGTGATGATCACCAAGGTCGCCCCCAGCGCCAGGAGCCCGACCACGACCGCCGAGTACAGGATGCTGATGATGTTGCCGTAGGTCGGGAAGACCTCCCGCTGGATGACCGCGAACACCGCGAAGATCGCGATCAGCCCGCCGAAGGCCATCAGCTGTTGCAGCCGCTGGCGCAGCGTAGCTGCCCGGGCAGTCTGCGATCCCACCACGGGTGGTGTCTCGGAAACCTCGGGCGTCGCGGGTGGTGCCTCGGGGGCCTCAGCCGCGGTCGACTCGGACGGGGTCTGGTCGGTGCTCATCGCAGGTCCTCAGCAGTCGTGATGGCGTCAGCGGGGGGTTCGTCGGGGTGGGTGGCGAGCGCCATAATCGCCTCCTGGGTGGCGTCGGCGGCGGGAAGGATGCCGCTCAGGCGACCCTGTGACATCACCGCCACCCGGTGCGACAGACGCAGCACCTCAGGCAGTTCAGACGAGATCATGATGATGGACTTGCCCTCGCTGGCCAGGCGGTTGAGCAGGGTGTAGATCTCGTCCTTAGCGCCCACGTCAATTCCGCGGGTGGGTTCGTCGAAGATCAGCACGTCGCAGTTCTTCACCAGCCACCGGGCGATCACGACCTTCTGTTGGTTGCCGCCGGAGAGATTCCTCACCAGCTGATTGATGCTCGGGGTCTTGACGCGCAACGCTTCCCGCTGTTCCTGAGACACTCGAGCGATGCCGCCGAAGTCGACGAAACCGGCCGTCGAGAAGGTGTCAGCCAGCGACGAGATCACGGTGTTGAACGACACCGACTGGTCCAGCATCAGCCCGTACCGTTTGCGGTCCTCTGAGAGATAGCCGATTCCGAATTTGGCGGCCTGGGCCGGGTTGCGTGGACTGATCTCCCGGTCCCGCAACACGATAGTGCCCCGGGCGCGCGGGTCAGCGCCCACGATGGCCCGGGCCACCTCGGTCCGGCCGGCGCCCATCAGGCCGGCGAAGCCGAGGATCTCCCCCTCGTACAGGTCAAAACTCACCTCACGCAGCAGGCTCTTGGTCGACAGGTCTCGGACCGACATCAGCACTGGGCGGTCACCGCGGACATTCTCAGGACGGGCGCTGGTGTCGATCTGGCGTCCGACCATCCGGGCGATCACCTGGCTCACGGTGGTCTCGGCAGTGTTCACGGTGTCGACGTAGTGGCCGTCGCGGATCACGGTGATCCGATCCGCGATCCGTTTCAACTCTGGCATTCGGTGGGAGATGTAGACCACGCCGGTCTCGGGGGTCACGAAGCGGCGGATCAGGCCGTGCAGGGTCTCGACCTCGGCCTCGTTGAGCGCTGCTGTCGGCTCGTCCATGATCAAGACCTTGGAGTTGTACGACAGGGCCTTGGCGATCTCGACCATCTGCTGTCGGGCCACGGTCAGCGTGGAGACCAGGGCGTTGGGGTCCAGCGGCAGCCCGAGCCGGTCCAGCAGGTCGCGGGTCCGGCGCTCCAGCTGCCTCGGCTGGGTGAAGAAGCCCGCGGCGAGTGGTTCGCGGCCCAGGAAGATGTTCTGCGCCACCGTCAGGTGGGGCATCAAGTTGAACTCCTGGTGGATGATCGACAGCCCGCGTTCCTGCGCCTCCTTGGGATTGCGGACCTGCAGCGGCTCGCCGTCCAGCCAAACCTGCCCGGCCTCCATCGGGTAGATCCCGGTCAGCAGTTTCATCAGGGTGGATTTACCCGCCCCGTTTTCGCCCACCAGCGCCAGCACTTCACCCTTGCGCAGGTCGAAGCGCATGTCGGACAGCGCTTTGACACCCGGGAACGTCTTGGTGATGGCCTCAGCCTGGAGCAGCAGATCAGGATCGTGGTTACGCCCCACGAGGTCTGGCTCCGCACTGGGAACGGGCACCGTTGCCTTCTTCCACTCGATCAGGAAATCGATTTCATGGAAGGGTAGAACCTCACCGGCGACCTGTCAACACCCTCGGTGGAACCGCAGCCTACGAACCGGCGCAGGCATGCCCCGGGTCAGATCTGCCAGGGCTGCCCGACTACCAGCGGCTGTAGCGCGGTCCGGCTGAGCTGCGGAACCCGGCTCGCGATCAGGTCTTCCCCGCGCTGATTGAGCAGCCCCTGGTGGATCAGGAAGCCGCGCGGCGCATTCACCTGCCGGACGAATTCGATGGTCTCCTTCATCGCCGCCCACGGCCCGTACGCCGGGATCGCCACCACGTCGATCCCGTGCGGGATCGCGCTCAGGCTGTCGCCGGGATGGAAGAACACCGGTTCGCCGCTGGCATGGATCACCAACCCGACATTGCCGATCTGCGGGATGTCGGCATGGATCACCGCATGTTGGCCACCAACCGCGCTCACGGTCACCGCCCCCAAGTCCACCGAGGTGTCGCTGGCGATACCCGCCGCACCGGGCAGGTCGACACTGTCCAGAACCTGCGGCTCGACCAGGACCCGGGCCGCAGGATTAGCCGCGAGCAGGGTCGGCAGGTGCTGCGGGTCGACATGGTCAGCGTGCTGGTGAGTGACCATGATCGCATCCAGGTCGGTCAGCGAATGCCAGGCGTCGCTGAAGTTGCCCGGGTCGATCAGGATCCGCCGGCTGGCGACCTCCACAAGGACCGCCGCATGCCCAAGATGGGTGATCTGCATGGCAGCCAGACTGGCATATCAGCAGTCTGTTCGCTGCCAGCGACGCAGCTCACAGCTACAGATGCCCACACCTGCACAGTCCTCGGTCACCGTCGTGGCGGGCCGCTAGCCAGGAGCGCCCGCACATCATGCGGGTACGGGAAAGAGCCGGGCTGGTAGGCGCAGGAGGCGTCTTCGGCATGGAGATTCCCGGTCATGTTGTAAGCCCGCGCCCGCGAACCTCCGCACACCCGCTGGTACTCGCAGACCCCGCACTTACCCTCCAGCGCCTCCGGGTCGCGAACCCCCGTGAAGACCTCGCTAGAACGGTAGATCTCGGTCAGCGAGGCCTCGCGTACGTTGCCAGCGCTCTTCTCCAGAAAACCGGAGGGAGTCACCTCGCCCACGTGGGAGACGAACATAAAACCGTTCCCGCTGGAGACCGCGATGGGAGGACGCCGCCGCCGTTCGCCATGGTCCAGGCCGAGTTCGACGATCCGCCGACGCAGCGACCGGTAGAGCTCGCCGTAACCCATGACGCGGATCATCTGCTCGCCCTCGATGCCACGCTGGGCCAGGACCTGCCGCTGCAGACAGACACGCCGAAAGTGATGACCCTCGGTAGTACGCACCGCGACGGCCTCGCCCAGGTCGTAAAAGGCGCCAAGCACATCTTCGACCTCGCGAGCGTCCAGGCCCCCCAAATCCACGCCGCGGCCGGTGGGCACGAGCAGGAAACCCGACCAGGTCATGGCCCCGTATTCTCGTACCAACGCAGCGATGTCCGGCAGTTCATGGACGTTGTGGCGGGCGACGACAGAGTTGACCTGTACCTTCATGCCCAATTCGCGCGCCGCCTGCCAGCCGGCGATAGTGCGATCGAAGGTCTGCTCGACGCCACGGAAGGCGTCGTGCGTAGCGGCGGTGGCCCCATCAAGAGAGAGGGAAATGACGCTGACCCCGGCCTCCTGCACGTCGGCCAGGGCCTGCTTGGTCAGTTTGTCTGTACCCGAGGGCGAGACCGCCACGTGCAGACCGAGACTCGTACCGTAGGCGGCCAACTCGGCCAGGTCTGGACGCTCGAAGCAGTCGCCGCCGGTGATGATGAAGATCACAGCCGGCTGCCCGAAGGAGGCCGCCTCATCCATCAAAGCCTTGGCCTCTCCCAGACTCAGCTCGCGCGGATCACGGAAAGGGACAGCCTCGGCGCGGCAATGACGACAAGCCAGGGCGCAGGCGCGGGTCGCCTCCCAGGTCACGAGCATCGGACGCAGCGCCGAATCGTGACGCTGCAAACGCACCGGTCGGGCGCTGCGGCGCGACGTCGACCCGACGGTCATGGTTTCTCCTTCGCGGAAGTTCCGGCGTGGCGGATATCCGGCCACGGCGGCCTGCTCGGCCAGGATATCGGCGAGCGAGAAGGACACAGTCTCGCTAGCCTGTGGGAGTGCGGATCGCCACTTGGAACGTGAACTCGGTACGCCCCCGGCTCCCCCGGCTGGTGGCCTGGCTGGAGCAGCGTCGACCGGATGTGGTCTGTCTGCAGGAGACCAAGATCACCACCGAGACCTTCGACGAGGCCCTGGGCGCCGAGCTCGGCCGGCTGGGTTACGCGTACACCCACCACGGCCAGGGCCGCTGGAATGGGGTCGCGGTGCTGTCCCGGGTCGGGCTAGAGGATCCGGAACCAGGCCTGGCCGACGAGCCGGGTTTGCCTGAGCCGGAAGCCCGGGCGGTATCGGCGACCTGCGGCAAGATCCGGATCACCAGCGCGTACGTGCCGAACGGCCGAGCAGTGGACGACGACCACTACCGGTACAAGCTGGCCTGGTTGGCCGCGCTGCGGGCCCAGATCCAGCAGACCAGCGGTGATCTGCTGGTCTGCGGTGACATGAACGTCGCCCCCGCCGATATCGATCTCTTCGACCCGGCCGCGTTCGTCGGGCATACCCATGTCACCGTGGCCGAGCGGCAGGCCTTGGCCGGGCTCGGGCTAGCCGACGTGGTCCGAGACCACTGGCCAACGGCGGATCGTCTGTTCAGCTACTGGGATTACCGGGCCGGGATGTTCCACAGGGACCTCGGGATGCGGATCGACTTGGTGCTGGCATCGCCCGGCCCTGCCGGACGGGTGCAGGCCGCCTGGGTAGACCGGCAGGCCCGTAAAGGGTCCGGAGCCAGCGACCATGCCCCGGTGATTGTCGACCTGGACGAGGCCCCCGACGGAGATCTGGGCCCGGTAGTACCGCCAGCTTCGGCTCCGGCCTCACGGCCCGGCAACGTGTCCCTGCCCCAAGACCGCGACCGGGGTCGGGCTCAGAAGTCCAGGGGCGAGTAGTCCTGGAATGAGTTCTGGTGCCGCTGGGCGTTCGCCCGTAGCCGTTCGGCCACCAGAAAAGCCAGTTCGAGCGACTGGCGCCGGTTCAGACGAGGGTCGCAGACCGTCTCGTACCGGTCAGCAAGTTGGGCCTCGCGAACGTCGACGCTGCCGCCGACGCACTCGGTCACGTCGTCGCCGGTGAGTTCGACGTGCACCCCGCCCGGCCAGGTGCCAAGCTCCTGGTGGACATCAAAGAAGCCATCCAGCTCGGCCACCACGTCGTCGAAGGAGCGGGTCTTGTACCCGGTGGTCGAGGCGTACGTATTGCCGTGCATCGGGTCGCAGACCCAGGCGACCTGCCGCCCGGTCGCCGCCACCGCGGTCACCAGCGGCGCCAACAGGTCACGGACCCGGTCCCGGCCCAGGCGGGTGATGAAGGTGAGTCGCCCCGGCTGGTGGTCCGGGTCCAGCCGCTCAGCCAGCCCCACCACCTCGGCAGGTGAAGCAGTCGGGCCCAGCTTGCAGCCGATCGGGTTGCGCAGTGCCCGGAGCAATTCGACGTGGGCCCCGTCCAGTTGCCGGGTCCGCTCCCCGATCCAGACGAAATGGCCGCCGACGTCGTACGGGTTCCCGGTACGCGAGTCGATCCGGGTCAGGGCATGTTCGTAATCCAACAGCAATGCCTCGTGGCTGGCGTAGAAGTCGACCGTCCGGAAGGCCTCATCGTCGACGCCGCAGGCGACCATGAAGGCCAGCGCCCGCTCGATCTCTGCGGTCAGGTCCCGGTACTGGCGCGAGACCGGCAGGTTGCGGACGAAGTCCGCATTCCACGAGTGCATGCTGCGCAGATCAGCAAAGCCCCCCTTGACGAAGGCCCGGACCAGGTTCAGTGTCGCCGCCGACGCGTTGTACACCCCGAGCAGCCGCTGCGGATCAGGTTCGCGGGCTTCGGCGGTGAAGTCGAAACCATTCACCGCGTCCCCCCGGTAGGCGGGCAGGGTGATCCCGCCACGAACCTCATGCTCGCTGGACCGCGGCTTGGCGAACTGCCCGGCTAGCCGGCCGATCTTAACGACCGGGACCTGGGCGGCGTACGTCATCACGACCGCCATGCTCAGCAGCACCCGTAGCCGCCCCCGGATCGAGGCGGCATTGACACCATCGAAGGTCTCGGCGCAGTCACCACCCTGCACGATGAAGGCGTTACCCTGGGCGACCTGCGCGATCCGGGAACGCAGGTCGTCGCATTCGCCGGCGAACACCAGCGGCGGCAGAGACCGCAGTGTCGCCAAAACCTGGGCCAGGTCGGCCTGGTCTCGGTAACGCGGCTGCTGCGGCGGGTTTCGCGCGTGCAGCGCGTCGAGAGCCGGGATATCAGTCACGGCGGTCAGGCTACCGCCGCGGCCGCGCTCACTCCTGCGGGTCCTGGTATCCGCGCTCGATCGCGTACAAGGTCAGTTCGACCCGGTTGTGCAGCTGCAGTTTGCGCAACACGTTCTGGACGTGGTTCTGGACCGTACGATGGGAGACGAACAGCTCGTCGGCGATCTCCCGGTAGGCCTTACCCTTGGCGACCCGGCGCAACACCTCGGTCTCCCGGGTGGTCAGGATCGGCCCCTCGTCGTTGAACTTGTGGGCATCGGTCACCATCCGACGGAATTCCCCCAGCACCAGCCCGGCCAGGCCGGGGGTGAACACCGCGTCCCCGTCGGCGGTCCGGCGTACCCCCTCGCGCAATTCGTCTGGTGAGGCCGACTTCACCAGGTAACCCTTAGCGCCCGCCTTCACCGCCCGCAACACATCATCGCGTTCACCGGAGGCCGAAATCACCAGCACGTGCATGCCGGGGAACTCCTTGAGCAGGATCTCGGTACAGGTGGCACCGTCCGGGTCGGGGATCTGCAGATCCATCACCAGTACGTCCGGGCGGGTGGCCCGGGCCCGGCGTAACGCCTCGTTGCCGGTGGCTGCGGTCGCCACGATCTCAAAGCCATCCTCAGCCAGATCGCTGGACAGGGCCTCGATCCACATCGGGTGGTCGTCAACTAGCATCACTTTACGGCCGCGGCCTTGCGGCTCCTCACGCATCGGCGCCTCCTTCATTCCATCGGAACCCGGAACTCCCACTCCACTCCGCGGCCGGGAGAGGCCCGGACCACAGCCTGACCGCCCAGATCCCGGACCCGGCCCAGGATCGAATTCTTCACCCCGACATGACCGTCGGCTCCGGCCCCAGCCAGCTGCTCCTTCGTGGTACCGACCCCGTTGTCGCGGATCGACACGATCATCTCGCGTCCCTCGCGTTCCAGCAGCAACCAGGCCTGCGCACCCGGGCCTGCGTGTTTAGCGACATTGGTAAGGATCTCGCTCACGATCGCGTCCACCTCGGCGACCAGCTCCTCCGGCAGCAGCATCTCGTCTGCCATGGTGGAGATCGTGACCGTACTGCTGGCATGCCGGTCGAGCATCGCGATCAAGTCCCGCTGCTTCAGATCTGGCTCCAGATCCACCCGCCGGTCCTGCAGCATCGAACGCAGTCGGGTCTCCTGGTCCTTGGCTAGCGTGGCCAGCTGGGCCCCGCGCGGCCCGAGCCCGGGACCCTCGCGTTCCATCAGGGTGAGCACTTGGAGCACGCCGTCGTGCACGATCCGGTTCAGCCGTTCCCGCTCCGCCAGCGCCGCAGTCGCGGCGAAGGCCCGGTCCCGCTCCCCCATCGAATCCAGCAGGAAGTCCACCACCAGCCCGAAGCCCAAGCTGACCATCGCGTACAGCACGATCGAACTCCACACGTTCGGATCCCAAGACGGGTAGGCCACCACCTTGGTCACCCCGAGCGCGGCTCCTGCCAGGGCCCCCGACCAGGCGCTGTGCCCCATCGCGATTCCCAGCGGAGCGCACACCGCCCAATAGCCGGTGATCGACATATGGTCTGGGACGTACGCCCCACCCAACACCCAGGGCGAGGCCCCGGCCAGGGCCGCAGCCACCACCACGTCGAGCACCGCGAACCGCAGCGCCCGCCCATTCGGGTGGGAATAGGCGTACCGCGCGAGCCCGGTCATCGCCGCCATCGTCAGCAGCAGCGCCACTAGGACGCCTTGGTGGGCAGTCTGGGGGTAGCGCACCACCCCGACCAGAATGGCGTGCCCTAACAGGGCCAGCCGCACCCAGTGCACCACCCGGAACAACGGCGCCAACAGCACCTGAGAGGCTGGGCTGTGACGGTGCCGGGCGGCGAGCAAGAGAGAAGTCATCGGACGGGCTTGGTCGCCGAATCATCCGACGCCGGCTCGGCCGTCGGCGCCGGCTGGTCACCCGCGACCAGCTTGGCTGCCCGGGTGGTGCCGCCATAAGCATCGACATACTCCTGGCCGGTCAGCCTCTGGATCTGCGCCATCACCTGGTCGGTCACCTTGCGGTAGACCGAGCCGTCCGGATCGGTCCCGACATAGTCATCAAGCCGGATCGGACGTCCGATCCGGATCACCGGCCGGTGCATGGTGGGGATCCCGAACGGTCCCCTGCGGAAGTCGGTGCCGTAGAAACCCACCGGTATCACCGGCACCTGGGCTGCGAGGGCCAGCCGAGCCACACCGGTACGGCCCCGGTACAGACGGCCGTCACGGGAGCGGGTGCCTTCGGGGAAGATGCCCACCAGACCACCAGCCCGCAGCACCTCCATCACCGGCTCCAGCCCCATCGCCGAAGCCCGTCCGCCGGAACGGTCCATCGGCACCTGTCCGACCGCTTTCAAGAACCAGGCCACGATATGGGTCGGCAGGTTATGGCCGGTGAAGAGTTCAGCCTTGGCCGGGAACGTCACCCGACGCCGGATCATGGCCGGCAGCAGGAAAGTCTCCCCGGCTGAGGTGTGGTTCGCTGCAAGGACCGCGCCACCGCTGGCGGGGATGTTCTCCTCGCCCTCGACCGTGGGCCGGAAACCGAACCGGCAGACCGGACGGAAGAGCAAGTACTTAAACAACGTGTACAGCATCGGATCCCTTCCGCTTCACCGGGATCAGACCTTACCCTGATGCACGCTCCACCCGTAGCATGGCCATGTGACGAAGGCAGCAGTCGCCTCGGCCGGGGCCGGTCTGGTGGCGTTGGCCTGTGCCTGCGCGGGGCCGGCCACACCCAGCATGGCCGAGTGGGCTGCGCGGACCATGACGCCCGCCAGCGTCGGGGGGTGTGCCGAGTGAACGAGGACGACGTCGATGCCCGGTTCCGGTCGCTGATCGAGACCGAATTCGGCAGCGTGGGGATCGGGGCGGTCGGCGCGATCTCTCCCCTGGAGAGCGAGCCAGAGCCAGAGCCAGTACGGCAGCCGGAATTGATCTCGCCACGATCCTGGAGTCCGGCCGAGGAATCCGAAGCCGACGGCTCCGGGTACCGGCCGGAGCCGCTGCCACCGATGCCGCGACTCTCGTCGGCGGCCTGGTTCGGCATCGTCATTCTGGGTGCGGGTCTGCTGATCATCGCCGGGATACTGGTAGGCCTGATCGCCCGCTGGTGGGGACTATGGGTCGGTCTCGGCGGCGTCGCGTTGGGAATCTTGGTGTTGTTCTCGCGGCTACCGAACGAACGTGACGATGACGGCACCGGGGGCGCGGTCGTCTGAGGTTCATCTGTTCAGTCGGCCCGGAAAGTTTCCCGCAGCCGACGCAGTCGCTGACCGCGGGCCCGGCGCCAGGGCCAGAACGCCGACATCACCCCGGGCGGCTCGGTGATCGAGTGGCGGGCCAGGTCCGCGGATCCGATCAGCCCGGCGTCGTTGCGAAAATGAGCCAACGACAGCCGGGCGGTCGGCCGGTAGCCCCGACCGGTGAGAGACCGTTCGAAGGCGACGATCGCGGGCTGAATCAGCAAATCCCCGGCCTCACTCACCCCGCCTCCGATCACGAACAGTTCCGGGTCCAGGGCCGCAGCCAGGTTCGCCATCCCGCGCCCCAGCCAAGTGCCCACATCGGCGATCAGTTCAGCGGCCGGCTGGTCTCCCTCCAGCGCGGCAGCGGTCACATCCGGTCCGGTCAGGCGACCGTTCTGCTGGACGATCTGGTGCAGCCGGGAGGCGGTCGGCGACCCGGTTTCTACCAGTCCACGGGCCTCTCGGACCAAGGCGTTGCCGGAGGCGTACTGTTCCCAGCAGCCGCGGTTGCCGCAGGCGCACCAGTGACCGTCGGGGACCACCGACATATGCCCCCATTCCCCGGCCATTCCATAGCTGCCGCGAAACAGCCGCCCGTTGATCACCAAGGCCCCGCCGATGCCGGTGCCCAGGGTGAGGCAGACCATCACGGTGGCGCCCTGCCCGGAGCCGAAGCGGTATTCAGCCCAGGCGGCGGCGTTAGCGTCGTTGTCGACGATCACGGGCAGATCAATCCGTTCCCGCAGGCGTTCCCGTAGCGGCTCGTTGCGCCAGGCCAGGTGGGGGGAGAAGCGCACCCGTGCCTGTTCAGAGTCGACCCATCCGGCAGCACCGATACCCACAGCTGCGGCCGTGTGCTGGGCCCTCAGCTGGTCCACGGTCTCGACGATTGCGTCTTCGACAGCGGCCGGGGTGGACGCCGGGGTTGGCCGCACCACCTTCTCCACTACCGTGCCGTCGGGCGCGACGACCCCTGCGGCGACCTTGGTGCCTCCGATATCCACCCCGATACTGAGCACGGATTCCCCCTCGTTATCGACCGCGACATCCTACGTCTGGCCATCATGAGACGCTCCCGGGCGAATGCCGGGTCGCCGTCAACGCTGCGGGATCGAGGCTGATTCGGCAGGCGGCTCACATACCCAGCGCGTCACGTAATCGGCTGGCCACCAGGGTCGCATCGCAGGTTGCTAGGACGTGGTCACGTCCGGCCAGTCCCGCAGCTCGGGCAGCGGTCGGGTCGGTGAGATAGCCCAGCAGGGTTCCGGCCAGCTGCGCTGGGTCAAGGGACGGGACGACCGTGCCGGTGAGGCCCTCGAGGACGGTCTCCGGGGCACCGCCAGAGTCCCCGACGACGATCGGCAGGCCACAGGCGGCGGCTTCAGCAAAAACCAGGCCGCGGCCCTCGGCGTACAGGCCACCCAGCAGGGACTGGACTGGCAGCGCGAACACTTGGGCCGAGCGGTACAAATCCGCCATCCGATGGCGAGGCTGGTCGCCCAGGAACCGCACCCCGGTCAGCCAGGTGGCCTGGCGGCGTAGCGACTCAGCGGCCGGCCCATCACCCACGATCAGCAGGCGGGCCGTGGGAATAGCAGCCAGGACCGTGGGCCAGGCCGCCAGCAAGGTGGCGAAGCCTTTCTGGCGCACCATCCGACCGGCCGAGATCACGACCGGCTCGGTGACTGGCTGGCCTGGACGGAACTGGGTGGTGTCGACCGGTGGTGGCAGCTGGGTGAGCTTGCAGCGTTCGGCCGCTGGCAGGGCCCGGGCAATGACCGCCGAGGTATGGGAGGAGATCACTCCGAGCGCGTCCAGCCCGGCCACCGCCCGCCGCAACGCGGCCGCGGCCACCGGGACCGAGGCCCACCACACCTCGTGGCCGTGGGAAAGGGCGACGATCCGCTCAGCGTAGGGACGCAACCGAGAGGCCAACAGACCTAGCGGGGCCGCAGCGCCGATCAGTACTCGACTCGTACGGTACCGGTGGGCCAGCCCAGCCGCCCGACGGGCCAGGGCTGGGGTGGGCAGCAGCGGACCCGGAATCCGGTGGACGGGAAACGGCAGCTGCACGTCGTACCAGTCGGTGTCGAACGATTCCTGCCGGGTCAGCACCACCACCTGGTGATCCAGCAGGTCACAGACACTGCGGACAAAGGACTCGATCCCCCCGATACGAGGGGGAAAGTCGTTGGTGATGACCAGAGTGCGCGCGGTATTCACCCGAGCGCACTACCGATCAGGCGACGCGCCGCCCGCCCATGAACGGCATGGAGGTCACACTGGCGGTGGTAACTCCCGAGCGGGGGTTGGCCGCGTGGACGATCCGACCGTTGCCGATGTAGATACCCACGTGGCTGATCCCGGAGTAGTAGAACACCAGATCACCCGGCTGCAGGTTAGACAGGCTGACCGGGGTCCCCACCCGGTACTGGGCCTGCGAGGTCCGGGGCAAGCTGACACCCACCGAGCGGTACGCAGCTGTGGTAAGCCCCGAGCAGTCGTAGGCGTTGGGGCCGGTGGCACCCATCACGTACGCCTTACCCACCTGGGCCATGCCGAAGCTGACCGCGCCGGAGCCTCGGGAACTGCCGCCGCCGCTCGCCGGGGGCGCAGGCTGTTCGGGCTTGGCGCTCGGGGCAGCGCTGTGATGGGCGGACTGAGTGGGCGACGTAGTCGGGCGGGCTGAATTGCGGTTCAGCTGGCCTGCCTCGGCCTGACGGGCAGCCTCAGCCTGCCGAGCGGCCTCGGCCTGGCGGGCAGCCTCCAGCCGCTGCCGCTGCTCCTCGGTCAGTCGCGCCAGGACCTTCTCTGCCGCCTGCACCTTCTCGTCGGACTGCTTCTTCAGGATCGCCAAGTTCTGCTGCTCAGCGCTCACCTGGGCCAGCTGAGCGGCGGCGGCGCGTTGAGTGTCGGAGAGATTGGCCTGGGCTGATTGGTAGTCCTGCAGCAGCGAGTTGGTATTGGCGTTGACCTTCTGAACGGTCGACAGGCGACTCAGGAAGCTGTCCACGTCTTCGGTCACCAGCAGCGCCGTGGTGGTGTCGTACGCCCGGCCGCGGTACTGCTGCAGCGCTACCTGGCCCACCTGGGTCCGCAATTCGGCGACCTTACCGGCCTGCGCAGCAGCGTCAGCGCGGGCGGTGTCCACAGCCTTCTGGGCTCGGTCCCGCTTCTCCTGGACGGCGGCGTACTGCTGATCGATCTCGGTCTGCTGCTGCTCGAGCCGCTCCAATTCGACGCGGGCCTGTTCAACTGTGTCCGGATCCGCCATCGCCACGGAGGTTCCGGTGATCGCCAGGGCCCCGGCCAGAGCCATCACCGACAGCGACCGACCCACCTTGTGCAGCATGCTCACGAAGTGACTTCCCTTCACACCTGGACTGTGTCCCCAAGCTCATCCTGAGAAAACGGTAAACGAATCCCGTACCAATGCCAAGTTCCGACTCGGCATCTCTCTCATTTTTCTCGGGACTCGGCAAGGCCACCGACCTGGCGGTTGCCCTGGGCAGCCCAGCTAAGCCAAGGTCAGAGTATGGCTGTGCTGACCGTGGGTGTGGCGAGTAGCGCCTTGTTCGACCTGACCTGCTCGGAGCGGGTTTTCGCCGAGAAGGGACTCGAGGCCTATCGCCGCTACCAGGCCGAGCATCTGGACAAACCGTTGTCCCCGGGCCCAGCACAGCCGTTCGTTCGGCGTCTACTCGCGCTCAACGAGGTGGTCGACGACGCGGTCGACGTGATCGTGATGTCGCGCAACAGCGCCGAGACCGGCTTGCGGGTGATGCGGTCGGTGGAGGCGGCCGGGCTCGCCATCTCGCGGGCGGTTTTCCGTGACGGGCTCAGCTCGTACGATTTCATGCCGGCGCTGGAGATGTCGCTGTTCCTGTCCGCCAATCGGCAGGATGTGGCGGAGGCGGTGGCGGCCGGGCACCCGGCCGGGACAGTACTCGGCGGTATCCCTCAGGATACTGATGCCGTCGGTCTGAGGGTGGCCTTCGACTTCGACGGAGTCCTGGCCGACGACTCCTCCGAGCGGGTCTACCGCGACGGCGGCCTGCCGGAGTTCTCCCGGCACGAACGGGAGCTGGCTGAACAGCCGCTGCAGCAGGGCCCGCTGGCGGATTTCCTGAAGGGCCTGAATCAGATCCAGATCCGCGAATCGGACATGGCTCGCCAGGACCTGGGCTACCAGCCGCGGCTGCGGGTCTGCCTGGTAACGGCCCGTTCGGCCCCGGCCCACGAGCGGGCGGTGAACAGCCTGCGCGCCTGGGGGCTCCGGGTCGACGACGCTTTCTTCCTTGGCGGGCGGCCGAAGGCCCCGGTGATCGAGATCCTCCGCCCGCACATCTTCTTCGACGACCAGACCCAGCAACTGGTCGGTTTGCATCACACCCCCTTGGTCCATGTGCCGTTCGGGGTCGCCAACGTCGGCTGAGCCCGCGATCCGCGGAATCTGTCAGAGGGCACCTCTAGCGTCTCAGGTATGACGCAATCGACGCTGCTGGACGCCGGGGCTGCATTGTCCGAGGTCACCTTCTGTGTGGTCGACCTGGAAACCACCGGTGGGGCCACAGACAGCGCGATCACCGAGGTAGCAGCGGTCCGGGCACGAGCCGGGGAGGTGATCGAGGAATTCCAGACCCTGGTCAACCCTGGCATCCGAATCCCGGCCCCGATTACGGCGCTGACCGGGATCACCGATGCGATGGTGACCACCGCTCCCCCGCTGGCCGAGGTGCTGCCGGCATTCCTGCGGTTCGCAGCCGGCTGCGTCCTCGTCGTCCACAACGCCGACTTCGATGTTGGCTTCCTGAGGCGTGCCTGCGCCAGCCTGGGTTGTCCCTGGCCCGCCCCGGCCGTAGTGGACACAGTCACGCTGGCCCGGTCGGTGCTACCGCGCAGCGAGGTGCCGAATTGCAGGTTGGCGACCCTGGCAACCTATTTTCACGCCACCGTGACCCCCGACCATCGGGCCCTGGCTGACGCCCGAGCCACCGTCGACGTGCTGCACGGTCTGATCGAACGGGTCACCTATCTGGGAGTCCGGACCGTGGCGGACCTGCTGGAGTACACCACCCGGGTGGGGCCGGCGCGGCGAGCCTGTCGAGGCAGGGCGCGTAGGCTGCCATCTACCTCCTGAGGCTTTGCACGGGCCACTGCCAGGCCTAGAACCTGGCGGTCTGTCCTGAAGATCGTTGCCGCCGGCTCGGCGCCGGATGGAAAGATCCACGTGATACGGCACGACCAGCTCGCGGCCCAGCGCCACCCCGGGGAAGACCCGATCCAGGTCGCGAACGCCGCGATGGCCGGCGCCAAGACGGTCACCATGCCTATGGTCTTGCTGCCGGCCGTCACCATTGCGGAGAATGAGCAGATTGCCAGCTGGTTGGAATCCGACAGGGTTCAGCCGATCTCGCTCGAGGGCCCTGATCCTGACCTTGACGCTGTAGCCCTTGCGTTGCGGAAGGCGATCCGCTGCGCCCCCTTCGGCCCGCCTGATCCTGACCTTGACGCTGTAGCCCTTGCGTTGCCCTCCCCCGCACCCGACCAGGGCCGTCTGCGACGCCCTAGGATGCCGCCATGATCACCGCGATTGTATTCGTCGAGACTGACGTTGCCGCGATTGCGGAGGTCGCCCGTCAGATCGCTGATCTCGACGGTGTCACCGAGGTCTACTCGGTCACCGGCCGGGTCGATCTGATCGCCATCGTCCGGGTTGCCTCCAACGACGCCGTGGCCGAGGTGGTCACGGACCGGCTCAACACGGTGCCCGGCGTCGTGCGTACCGAGACCCATATCGCCTTCCGTGCCTACTCCCGCCACGACCTTGAGGCGGCCTTCTCCCTGGGCGTCTCGTGACGGCCGGTTCTCGGCTGATGCTGGTAGCACTGGCGGCAGCAGTGGTACTGCTGGGGGTGGCTGTGCTGCTGGCATTGCTGTGGAACCACCAGCCAGAGCTCATCCCGATCCCGATCCCCACCACGACCGGCCCGGTGTAGTCGCCGGCCGGCACCCGATGGACGGATCGGGGCCGACCGGACGCGGCTCAAGCCACTGTCACCGATTGGATCACCACCGGATCCACCGGGCGGCTGGCCTGGGTCGGCACCGCCGCGATGGCATCCACCACCCGCTGGCTAGCCGGGTCCTTCACCTCGCCAAAGATCGTGTGCTTGCGGTTCAGGTGAGGGGTAGGGGCCACCGTGATGAAGAACTGCGAGCCGTTGGTGCCGGGCCCGGCATTGGCCATTGCCAGCAGGTATGGCCGGTCGAAACGGTGCTCGGGGTGGAATTCGTCAGCGAAGGTGTACCCGGGGCCACCGCGACCATCGCCGCGGGGGCAGCCCGCCTGGATCATGAAGCCATCGACCACCCGGTGGAAGGTCAACCCGTCGTAGTAGTTGCCCGTGGTCTCCTGGCCAGTGGCCGGATCCCGGTAAGGCTTGGTGCCGGTGGCCAGCCCGACAAAATTGGCAACGGTCTTAGGGGATTCGTCGTCCAACAGCTCGATGACGATGTCGCCGTGGTTGGTGTGCAGGGTGGCTGTGCTCACAGTGCTCCTCTGGTTGTGCGGTCCGGGCCATCTTCTCGCATCGATCAGCATCGCACCATCAGGTCGGGCCCCTGGCCCGGGCTCCCCCTCACGGGTACCGTGGTGGCACTCCAGATCACTGGAGCGACATTCCGATATCGGAAGGACAATGTATGTTTCGCAAGAAGGCCTTGCGTGCAGCCGCCGCAGAGACCACTCACACGGCCGCTGATCGAGGCGCCGCGGCCCTCGACCTCGCGATCGAGCGGATCACCCCGCTACTGGAACAAGCCGCGGAGCGGGTCGCTCCGTTGGCTGAGGACGCCAAGCACCGGGCCATGGATGCCAAGGTGTCAGCGGCCCGATTCGCCGCGGACACCATGGACTCGATCCAGCCTCAGTTGAACGAGGCCCTGGACAAGGTCTCCCCCGCGGTGGAGAAGGCTCAGAAGACGGTCCAGAACGACCTCATCCCCAAGCTGATCGAACTGCTGCATGAGGCGGCCGAGCACCCCACCGTCGCTGCTGCTCTGGACACCACCAGGCAGGCCGCTGATCAGGTTGAGAGCCGAGGCAAGGCCGCCGCGGCCGCTGTGAAGGGTGAGCTGGAGCTGCCGAAAAAGACGCACAAGGGCAGGCGCTTCGTCAAGGTGGCGGCCGCCGGAGCCCTGGTCGCCGCTGCGGTCGTCGCGGTGCGGGCTTTCCTGGGATCGAAGGACTCCGGTTGGGAAGCGCACGAACCCAGCCCGGCCTACACCTACACCGAGACCACCCCGGCCGATCCAGCGCCCGCGGCTCAGCCGATGTCGCAGTCGACCCCGACCGAGCCCGAGCCCGAGTCTACGGAACCGGACGAGGAGACTCCGGTCTACGGCGAGGGGTCGTATATCGGCACCGAACCGCCGCAGGGATACACGATCAAGGGCAATGAGCGTTCGATGAAGTACCACATCCCCGCTTCGGGTGGCTACGAGCGCACCATCGCCGATGTCTGGTTTGTCAGCGAGGAAGCAGCCCAGGCAGCTGGTTTCACTAAAGCTCAGCGCTGATCCCTCAGCATCGGACTGGCGGGTGTCCCGTACGGGGCGCCCGCCAGTCCGCGCCTTCGGTCGTCTCAGATAGTGAGAAGTTTGGTCGGCCACCTCACAAATGGGTTCTGGGATCGGCTTTGACCGGTGACGTGTTCACCGATCGAAAGGCACCCCCATGGCCGATCAGTACTGGCTTCCGGCAGCCCCCTTCCGGAGCCTGGCCCGACATCTGATGAATTCCCACGGGCTCGGGGTCGAGGAGCTGGCCGTACAGGCAGGATTGCCGGTGGCAGCGGTCCGGACCCTGGTCCAGGGCCGAGGCGGCCGAGCCCGACCCCGGGTCGCGCGTTTCGTCGCGCAAGGCCTCACTGACTTCTTCGACCGGGCCGACCAGCGCCGGGCTGCGTAGGATGCGCGCGTGACTTCCCTGCTGCCGGCCATCGTGGTGGCGCTGATCAGCGGCGTTATCGCCGCCGCAGCCGTCGGCCCGCTGCTACGCCGGGTGCCGGAGCCCCAGTTGGAGCCGGATGAGGAGAAGCTCAGGTACGCGGCGCTGGCGACGGCCCGGACCGCCGCAGCGTGTCTGCTCTGGGCGACCGCGCTGGCCTTCGTCGCGGCAGCCCGAGTGCCGTTCGCCACCCTGGCGCCCTGGTTGGTGCTGGCGGTGTGTGGGGCGATCGCCGCGGTCATCGACATCGCCACCACCTGGATTCCCCGGTCGCTGTGTCATGGCGCCTGGGCGCTGGCAGCGCTCGCGACGCTAGCGTCGGCAGCGACACTACCCGCCTGGCCGGACGCGCTCCGGGCAGCCATCGGGGCGGCCGGCTCCGGCGGCCTGTTCTGGCTGGTGCACGAAGTCGCGGTCCGCGGCGAACGACACCTGTTCGGCTTCGCCGATGTCCGGCTCGCCTTCTTGGCCGGCGCGGTGGCAGCCTGGCACAGCTGGTCGACGCTGGCCTCGGGGCTACTGCTGGGGACCCTCATCGGGGCGGTCTGGGGCGTCGTCACGGCGATTGTCCGACGACGTGACGCTGCCTTCCCGTACGGGCCCAGCATCGTGCTCGGACCCTTCGCCGCGCTGCTGGTGGGGCTCTTGTCAGGCTGAGGCTGCTCGCTGTTCCTGGGTAACGTCGACCCACCGCTGCAGCAGCCGGGTCGCTGCCCCCGAGTCGATTGCGGCCGCGGCCTCCTCGAGATGCTGCGCCAGCTGCTCGGCGACCGGGCGCCGGTCTGGGCCGTGATAGGCCACCAGGGCCGCCGCCGCGTTCAGCAGCACGATGTCGCGGACCGGGCCCCGGACCCCGGCCAGGGTCTCGCGCACGACCTCGGCGTTACGTTCGGGTGGCCCGCCCACCAGGTGGGCCTTCGCAGCCCGCGGGATCCCGATCGTGGCCGGGTCGAGCTCGTCGGGACGTACCTGGTGCTCCCCGATCACCCAGACCCGCGATGTGGTGGTAGTGGTGAGCTCGTCAAGCCCATCGTCGCCATGGAAGACCAGGCCGCGGCAGCCGCTGCGGGCCAGCACCCCGGCCATCAGCTCAGCCATCCGCAGATCGGCAACGCCCACCGCCCGGGCCCTCGGTCGAGCCGGGTTAGTCAGCGGCCCCAGGAAGTTGAAGGTGGTCGCGATCCCTAGCTCACGCCGAGCAGTCGCCGCGTGCCGCAGGGCGGGATGGTAGAGGGGCGCGAACAGGAAGACCAGATCAGTCGCCGCGAAGACCGCCGGTTGGCGCTGGGGGGCCACGTCGATCGCCACCCCGACCGTCTCCAGCACATCAGCAGTCCCGCACATCGACGAGGCGGCCCGGTTACCGTGCTTGACGACCCGGGCTCCGGCCGCGGCAGCCACCACGGCGGCCATGGTGGACACATTCACGGTGTTGGCCCGGTCTGCGCCCGAGCCGACAATGTCGACCGCCTCCTGGTCCAGGTCAATCGAGGTGGCGACGTCCAGCATCGCCTCGGCCAGAGCCATCACCTCGTCCACCGTCTCCCTCTTGGCGCGCAGCGCGACCGCAAAGGCCGCTACCTGCACCGGGGTGACACTGCCAGCGAGGATCTGGCTCATGGCCCAACGGGCGGCCTCCGGTTCGAGATCATCGCGGCGTACCAGTCCGGCGACGAGGTCAGGCCAGCGCATCAGGACCGGGCCCCCGCTGGTTTGGGGGTGCGATGCAGTTCAGCATTCTCCCTAGAGCGGCGGCGGATCAGCTCGATCGCCAACCTCGGCAGCTCAACCGGGTCTACCGGGTACGGCAGGATCGCATCGACCCCGCACCAGGTGGCCAGCCAGGCATCCTGGGGCCGGGCCACCAGCAACACTAGCGGCGGGCAATTCGGGATCTCATCCTTGATCTGTTTGGCCACCCCCATGCCGCCGGCCGGAACCGCCTCGCCATCGAGGATGCACAGCCAGTACCGCTGGGCCTCCAGCGCGGAGATCACCGCCGCCTGGGTGGCCACCTCCTCGATCCTCAAATCGGGCAGGTCAGGAGCCAGTCGTCGTCCCAGCGCCAACCGCACCCGATTCCGAACCGTCCGGTCATGGGAGTACAGCAGCACCGTCGCGCTCGTGTTCATGGTCATTCCTCAGCCTCGGGTCTGATCGGCGACATCCTAGTGTTCGTCGTCGCCTACACACCGATCCCGCTTCCGGCGGGCTCTGGGGCAGCAGACCGGCGGCTGCTCCTACGGTAGTTCTCGACGTCGTCACGGGACTGTCTGTCAGGAGAAACGATGCGGTACCCCTACTGGGCCAGACCGAAATGACGATCCCCCGGCTGTGCATCGGAGGAATGAGTTTCGGCAGGCTCTTCCCCGACTTCCACCGGTGGGTGATCGACCAGGACGCCACCCAGCAGGTGCTGTCTCGGGCGCTGGAGGTGGAGATCACCTTCATCGACACCGCGAACGTCTATGCCCATGGCACCAGCGAGGAACAGATCGGCATCGCGCTGCGGAACCTGGGGGTGAAACGGGAGGATATGGTCCTGGCGAACAAGGTGTATTTCACTTGAGGGGCACTTGTCGTGGGCCGCGATCGAGCGGGAGATTACCGCCAGTCTGCAGCGGTTGAGAACTGATTACCTCGATTTGTACATCATCCACCGCTTCGACATATCAGACCCCGGTCGAGGAGAGCCTGCAGGCCCTCGACGGTCTGGTTCGGGCCGGGAAGGTCCAGGCACTGGGCGCCAGCGCAATGTACGGCTATCAGCTCCACACCATGCAGGTGGTGGCCCGCGACAACGGCTGGACCCCGTTCTCATCGATGCAGAATCACTACAACCTGCTGTACCGCGAGGACGAGCGGGAACTGATCCCGGTCTGCCGGCAATTCCAGATGTCGCTTACCCCGTACAGCCCACTCGCCTCAGGGCATCTGACCCGCCGGGCCTGAGAAAGCGGCTCAGTCCGCTCTATCACCGATGTCACGATGCGGGCCACGTACGACGCCGAGCAGGATCTGCCGGTCATCGAGCGGGTTGCTGGCCTGGCGCCGCGCTACCAGGTGGCGATGGTGGACGTAGCTTTGGCCTGGCTGTGGGCGAAGGACGTGGCGGCGCCGATCGTGGGATGTTCCTTGCCCAGTCGGGTCGACGACGCCGTCCGAGCGCTCGACCTGAACCTGAGCGAGCAGGACCTGGCCTGGTTCGAGGGGCCGTACCAGCCGCACCCGGTGGTGGGCGCGCTGGCCCGTCCCGGCGAGCGACGGGCTGCCGGTTCGCCTATCGAACGTCGCTCGTAGGGTCGACTGGGTCTTCGTTGCTCGTTCTCCGGCCGGCTGGGCGTGGGCGAGCGACGGGCTGCCGGTTCGCCTATCGAACGTCGCTCGTAGGGTCGACTGGGTCTTCGTTGCTCGTTCTCCGGCCGGCTGGGCGTGACAGAATTCTCAGGTGCGTTTCCTGAACGACCAGCCTGCCCATGACCTCACCTACCGCGACGTGTTTCTGGCGCCTAACCGTTCCAACGTCGCTTCCCGTACCGAGGTCGACCTGACTAGTACGGACGGCATGCAGACGCCGCTGCCGGTGGTGGCGGCGAACATGACCGCGGTCAGCGGCCGTCGGATGGCTGAGACCATGGCCCGCCGCGGTGCGGTCGCGGTACTGCCTCAGGATCTCCCGACTGAGGTGGTGGCCGCGCAGATCCGAGGCGTGAAACAGTCTCACCCGGTCTTTGAGACCCCGATCCACGTGCGGCCGGATGCCACGGTGGGCGAGGCGATGGCCCTAATCCCCAAGCGGGCGCATGGAGTGGCGCTGGTGGTCGACCGGGGCCGCCCGCTGGGCTTGGTCTCCCCCGACGAGGCTGCCGGCGTGGATCGTTTCGCCCAGGTGCAGGACGTGATGACCACTGATATCGCCCTGGTCAGCGACACCACGTCCCCGGTCGAGGTCTTCAACACGTTACGGGCCCGTCACCAGAAGGTGGCGGTAGTGGTCGCGGCAGACCAGACCCTGGTGGGGTTGATGACTAGCAAAGGTGCGCTGCGTTCGTCGCTGTACCCGCCGGCGTTGGACCCGGACGGGGCGTTGCGGGTCGGGACCGCGGTCGGGATCAGCGGCGATGTGGACGCCCGGGCCCGGGGTCTGCTGGAGGCCGGCGCGGACGTGTTGGTGATTGATACCGCCCACGGCCACCAGGAGCGGATGCTGGCGGCGTTGGAGGCGGTCCGTCGAGTCCGCGACGAGCATGCCGAGCGGACCGGCCGCCGGATCGGGATCGTGGCCGGGAATGTGGTGACTGCGCGAGCAGTGTCCGACTTAGTCCAGGCCGGCGCGGATGTCCTCAAGGTCGGGGTCGGGCCGGGGGCGATGTGCACCACCCGGATGCAGACCGGCGTCGGTCGTCCCCAATTCAGCGCGGTCCTGGAATGCTGCGCCGAGGCCGCCAGCCTGGGCCGGGCGGTCTGGGCCGATGGCGGAGTCCGTCACCCGCGCGATGTGGCCCTGGCGTTGGCGGCCGGGGCCGGGTCGGTGATGATCGGTTCCTGGTTCGCGGGAACGTACGAATCGACCGGGCCACTGCTGACCGACCACCAGGGGCGCCGCTACAAGGAGTCGTACGGGATGGCGAGCGCCAGGGCGGTACGCAGCCGGACCCGCGACGAGTCGGCCTTCGACCGGGCCCGCAAGGCGCTCTTCGAGGAGGGAATCTCTAGTTCCCGGATGTACCTCGACGAAGAGCGTCCCGGCGTCGAGGATCTGCTGGACTGGATCACCTCGGGGGTCCGCTCGGCGTGCACCTACGCCGGGGCCCGGACCCTGGCCCAGTTCCACGAGCAAGCTGTGATCGGGGTCCAGTCGGCCGCCGGCTACGACGAGGGCCGTCCATTGCCGGACGGCTGGTGACCTGGCCTCGGCCTCCGTTTCTCGCGGCGCCGGGTATGGACCTCAGTGGAAAGAATCACCGCAGGCGCAGGAACTGCCCGCGTTGGGGTTGTCGATCGTGAATCCCTGCTGGCTGATGGTGTCGGCGAAGTCGATCTCGGCGCCGTTCAGGTATGGGGCGCTCATCCGATCCACCGCGACCTTCACCCCGGCGAATTCGTTGACCACGTCACCGTCCAGCAGCCGCTCGTCGATCTCCAACTGGTAACGCAGCCCAGAACAGCCGCCCGGTTGCACCGCAACCCGCAGTACCAGGTCGTCACGGCCCTCCCGATCCATGAGTTCCCTAACCTTGGCCGCTGCCACGTCGGTGAGCACAACGCCCTGGGTGGGCTTGGTGTCGATGGTGTCGGTCATGGCGTCCTCCGGTCTGCGCTACGTTCCCGACCAGTGTAGGGCTCGTCTCCGACAGCCGAGCATCACCAGCTCCAAGTGGCGGCTACCCGCCGGGCCAGGGCGACCAGGTCGTCGCCCGGCGTCAGCCCGTAGCCGGATTCAATCCCCCAGCTGCGCAGTTCCCGCGCGGACACCACCATCCGCTCGGCCACGACGATGCAGGCCACGGCGGCGGATTCGGCCCAGCCGGCCACCACCCGGGCCAGGGCGACACCGGTGCCTCCGAAGTCCAGGGCCGCCATCACCAGCACCACCAGGTCGGCCTGGGCCAGGCTGTGTTCCAGGCCGCTCAGCTCCGCCAGCACCTGGGGGGCGCTCGCGAGTCGACCACCCAGGGCCAGCACCAACAGCCCGCCACCGCCGGCAGCCCCGGCACCGGGCCCCGGCTCCACCTGGAGCCGCTCGGCCAGCTGAGCATAGGCGGCGTCTCGGGCTAGAACCTGGGCCCGGTCCTCGCCGCTGGCGAAGCCTGCCCGGGCGGCCACACCCCTCACCCCCACCAGCGGCAGCGTCAGCTGGTCGGCGCTAACCACCCCGATCAGGTCGATGCCGACTACCGGCGCCGCACCGCTCGCCGCCAGATCCAGCGTCACGTCAGCCGACAGGTCGACCAACACCGTGGTGGCACCGGCGCTGGCCTGGGCTCGGACCGCAGCCGCCAGCTCGGTGGCCCGAGCGCTGGCCGGCACCAGGCAGGCCGTGGGCTCGGACAGGTCCGCCAGCGCCGAGGCCAACTGGTCGGCCCGCTCGGCCATTGGGACCACGGCGACCTGGTGACCTCGCCGGGCGAAGGCCTGGCCGACGACGCCGCCGGCCAACCGGGGCCCCAGCCTGTCTGTGGCCGTTGCCAGCACCAGCACCCGCATGGCCGGCCAGCCTAACGTTGCGCCGGGAGAGGTTGGGTACGATGACGGCGCATCGCGACCAACCAGAACGAGGGCCAGCGTGGGACTCTTCCGCCCGTACCAGCCGAAACCGAACAGTGAGGTCACTGAGCCTGCCGACCAGCCGCGGGACGCTCCTGGGCGGCCATCGGGGAAGGGGGCGCCGACTCCGAGCCGCAAGGAGGCCGAAGCCGCCCGCCGGCAGCGGCTGAACCCGGTGCTGACCAAAAAACAGGCCCGGATCCGGGAACGCCAGCACCGAGCCACCCAGCGAGACCGGGCGCTGACCGCGCTGGAGGCTGAGCCGGAGCGGGTCCTGCTGCGCGACTATGTCGATTCCCAGTGGACGCTGGCGGAGTTCTTGCTGCCGGTGATGCTGGTCATCTTGGCGTTGTCGTTCCTGGCCGGTCGGTTCCCGATCCTGCTGGCGGTATCGACGGTGTCCGCGTACGCGCTGCTGGCGCTCGCAGTGGTGGATCTGGCGCGGATCTGGCGCGGTTTTAAGCGAGTACTGGCCGATCGGCTGCCGCGGTCCTCGCCGCGGGGGCTGCTGATGGTGGTGATCAACCGAGCCATGTCGATCAGACGTTTCCGGGTCCCGGCGCCTCGGATCAGCCGCGGCGACGCGTATTAGGAAGAAGGTGCTGCCGATGATGTGGGCATGGCAGGACGCGGACCAGCAGGTTGACCTGGCTGACCTGGGCGGCGTTGGCTTCGCCAGTCAGGAAGAAGCCGAGGCCTGGTTGTCTGAGGCCTACCCTGATGTGGCCGAGGCGGGAGTGACGGCGGTCAGTCTGTGCCAGGACGGTCGCCTGGTCTACGGGCCGATGTCGTTGTCGGACTGAGACCGTCCTGGTCGCTGACCGCCGCCTCTGCCAGCCAGATCAGTCCCCGCGGACGCCTGGGGTGACGAAGGGCGGCTTGACCACCTCGAACGGCTCCACCCGGTTGCGGATCTGTACCGACACTGTCGAGCCCGGCTCGGTGTCGGGCGGCAGCAGCGCCAGCCCGATCCCGATCTTCAAAGTGGGTGAGAAAGTGCCCGAAGTCACCACGCCGATCACCGAACCGTCCTGATCGACCACCGGCATCTCGTGTCGCGGGATTCCCCGGCCGATGGCGCGGATCCCGCGCAGCAGCCTGGTCCGAGCCTTACGTTCGGCTCGTAGCGCCTCGACCCCATCGAAGGTGTCCTTCTTCCAGCCGACCGCCCAGGTGGCTCCGGCTGCGACCGGGGAGATCTGGGGGCCCAGGTCGTTGCCGTGCAACGGATAGCCCATCTCGGTCCGCAGGGTGTCGCGGGCCGCCAGGCCGCAGGGCAGGATCTGGTACTGCTGCCCCGCTGCCAGCACCGCATCCCACAGCGCCCCCGCCGACTCCGCCGGGCAGACCAGTTCGTAGCCGCGTTCACCGGTATACCCGGTCCGGCAGACAGTCAGCTCGACACCGTCAAGGTTGGCCACTTCGAAGCGCATGTAATCATGGCCGACCGGGAGCCCGATCGACGCCAGCACCTCGTCGGAAAGAGTTCCCTGGACCGCGAGCACGGCATAATCGTGGTGCAGGTTGCGTACCTCGATGTCATCGGGCGCCCCTTCGCTTAGGCGCCGTACGACCTCGGTGGTATTGGCCGCGTTGGGGATCAGGAAGACCTCGTCATCGCCACGCAGGTAGGCGATCATATCGTCCACGGTGCCGCCGCTGGTATCGCACAGCAGGGTGTACTGGGCCTGGCCGGGGCCGATCTTGCGCAGGTCATTCGTAAGACGGGTGTTGAGGTACCCGGCCGCGCCGGGGCCCTTCACCACAGCTTTGCCGAGATGACTGACGTCGAAGAGGCCGACCCGTTCCCGTACCGCGGTGTGCTCGGCCACCACGCCGGAATATTCGACCGGCATCACCCAGCCGCCGAATTCGGCGAACTTGGCCCCGGCACTGACGTGACGCTCGTGGAGCGGAGAGTGCAGCCCTGCAGGTATGTCCATGACGATCCTCCCTGATCGGTGGGTCGGCCATGACCCTATCGCCTCGTGACGCTAGGGTCAGCCAAAGGGGTATCTCCCCCCGATCTGGACACCCAGCGAAAGGTGGCAGCCGTGGTCTCTGTCGGCCTCGCCAAGAAGTTCCCCAGCGACGTCGATGCCGTGATCGTCGGCCTCACCGAGGTCTCCGGCACCCCGGCCCTGGTGGACGTGCCAGCAGAAGTGGCCAAGGCCTTCGGCAAACAGTTCGGCCCCCCGCTGTCAGTGGCGCTGGACCTGGGCGCCCAGTCCACGATCGGCAACGTCACTTTGCTGCCGACTGCCGGACCCCGGCTGGTGATAGTCGGGCTGGGCGATGTGGATGTCACCCCTGAGCAGGTTCGCCGCGCCGTCGGCAACGGGGTCCGAGCCCTGGCCGGTCTAGAGCCGCAGCGGCCGCTGCACGTGGCGGTGAGCCTCGACCTGGCCGAGCCCGAGGTGATCAAGGGAGCAGTCGAGGGTGCGCTGCTCGGTGCCTACCGCTTCACCAAGATCGGCAGCGAGCCGCGTGATCTGCTGGGCACGCTGACCGTGCTGTCGCGTTCCGACGCCAAGGACGCGGTCGCGGCAGCGGTGGCGATCAGTGCCGGGGTTAACCAAGCCCGCGACTGGATCAATGCCCCCGCCAATCTGCTCTACCCGCAGACTTTCGCCGAAGCCGCCGAGAAGGTAGCTCGCCAGGCCCGGCTGTCGGTCTCAGTGCTGGACGAGAAGGCGCTAGCTAAGGAAGGTTTCGGGGGGATCTTGGCTGTCGGCAGCGGCTCCTCGCGCCCGCCTCGGCTGGTCCGACTTTCCTACGCGCCGCGCGGCGCCCGGACCCATCTCGCCCTGGTCGGCAAGGGGATCACCTTCGACACCGGCGGTATCAACCTGAAGCCGAGCGAATCGATGTTCACCATGAAGAGTGACATGTCCGGTGCGGCGGCGGTGATCGCGGCGATCTCGGTGATCGCCAGGCTGGGTCTCAAGGTCAAGGTCACCGCGTACGCGGCGATGGCCGAGAACCTGCCGTCAGCGACCGCGTATCGGCCCTCGGACGTGCTGACGATGTACGGCGGCACAACGGTCGAGAACTACAACAGCGATGCCGAGGGCCGTCTGGTGATGGCCGATGCCCTGGTCCGGGCTAGCGAGGACCAGCCAGACCTGATCGTCGATGTGGCCACCCTGACCGGCGCCTGCGTGGTGGCGCTCGGGGAACGCACCTCGGGTCTGATGGCCACCGACGACCAGACCGCGGACCTGGTCCTGGATGCGGCCGAGGCAGCTGGGGAAGCCTTCTGGCAGTTGCCGATCACCGATGAGGCAGGTGAGGTACTGAAGTCAAAGGTGGCCGATCTGCGCTCCGGCGGGAAACGCTGGGGCGGGGCCCTGGTCGCCGCGGCCTTCCTGCGGGAATTCGTCGGCGATGACATCGCCTGGGCGCACCTGGACATCGCCGGCGCGGGCTTCAATGAACACGACCCGTACGACTATGTGCCGGCCGGTGGCACCGGCGTCGCGGTCCGGACCCTGGTCGCGCTGGCCCAGTCCTTGCAAGGCTGAGATGCCTACCCGGTCGGTGACCACCGATGTGGTGGTGGTCGGTGGGGGTCCGGCCGGGTTACTGGCGGCGGTCAGCGCAGCCCACCACGGGCTGCAGGTGCTGCTGGTCGAGGCCGACGAGGTACTCGGCGGCTCGGCCGCCGCCGGCGATGGCCTGCTCTGGTTGCCGCAGGTCCCCGTCGGGGAACGCGGCCCGGGGCAGGCGGCCCGCTCGTACCTGGATGCCCTGTACGGAACCGGTGACCCGCGCCGGGAAGCTTTCGTCGAAACCGCGCCGGACCTGCACCACTTCCTAGCCGAAATCGGAGCGCCGCTGGCGCTGGTTGCTGGCGAACCGGACGGCCATCCGGAGGAAACCGGCGGTCGCCGATCCGGCCGGGTCTTCGAACCGGTCGCCACCACGACCCGCCGGCTCGGGCAACAATCCGGCCTAGTCAGACTCGGCACCGGCAGCGCGACCTACGCGCAGCGACGCCGAATGGTGCAGGCCAGCCGAAACCCCCGCGGGGTACTCGCCGCGGTGCAGGTGTTCGGGGGCCGAGGGATGCTGGGCCGGCTGGCCGGCCGGGAACCGGCAGTCGGTGCCTCGGCGCTGTTGGTCGGGCTGGTCGCGGCGGCGGCCGAGGCCGGGGTCAAGATCTGGCGCGGTTGTCCCCTGCGTCACGTCGAACCGGGCCCGCCCAGCGCTGCCATCGTGCATCGGGATGGGGCCGAGATGCGCCTGATTGCCGAGCGCGGGGTGGTCCTCGCCTGCGGTGGCTTCTCTCATGACCGTACGGCACGGTCGCGGTATCTCGGGCCGGCAGCTGACGAGGCTTGGAGCCTGGCCTGCCGGTACGCCGATGGCACCGCCCTGCGGATCGCCCAGGAACTGGGCGCAGCCACGGGCGGTTTCGGCAACGCCGAGTGGCGCCCGTCGCTGCGGCTCGGTGACGGCTCCTTCCATCCGGTCACTGTGGCCCGCGCAATGCCGGGCTCCGTGCTGGTGGATGCAGCTGGGACCCGCTTCTGCAATGAGAATTCCGGCTCGGTGGAGCTGGGCCGAGCGATGCTGGAACGGTCCCGACAGGTCTCGGCGGCGCCGGCCTTCTTGGTGCTGGATGCCCGGCACCGCTCCCGCTTCCCGCTCGGGCCCTGGCCGCCGCGTCTGCTGACCACCCATGCGGTCCGTGATGGCGAGGTGACGAAGGCAGACCACCCGACCGCCTTGGCGGGACAGTTGGGGATCGACAAGGCCGGCCTGATCGGAAGCCTGGCCCGGTTCAACTCCTTCGCCCAGAAGGGCCGAGATGACGATTTCCGGCGGGGGGTCTCGGCCTGGGACAAGGCCCACGGGCTGCTCTTCCACCGTCCGAACCGTTGCCTGGGCCCGCTAGATCTGCCCCCGTACTACGCGGTCCGGGTCTATCTCAGCGAAGTTTCGACCCGGGGTGGGCTGCTGACCGATGCCGATGCCCGGCTGTTCGACCTGGCTGGCGACCCGCTCCCTACCGTGTTCGCGGTCGGGTCGGCCAGTGCCTTGCCCTGGGGAGATCGCGACCCGGGCCCGGGTGCAGGGCTGGCGGCATCCCTAGTAGCCGCGCTGCGGGCCGCGGCGACGCTAGCCGGCGACTCAGCCTGAGCGCCGGCCCCGGGCTCGGCAGTTGAAGTCCCGCATTCGCTGCGGATAGCCGACCACGGCGGTCTCGTAGCAGGGCAGATGCCGGCGGCGCGCAACATCCTGGGCCCGCCGAGAGCTGGGCACGCTGCGCCGGGTCCACTCAGGATCGCGGGCTATCAGCGTGATCGAGGGACTGGCCATCGACGTTTCCCGCTCTAGGTAAGCCTCGGCGCCCCGGTGGCTACTGATGAGAGCATCCAGGTAGATCTCGGTCGAGCGGCTTCTCCTCCCCCCGTAGCCAGTCCAGAGCTCCCACGTTTCCATTATCAGCGGTCGTTCGAAACCTGACCAGCCGGCAGGTCATGAATCTGGCTCGCCGTCACCCCGCCGTCTCACGTAGCCGTGGCTGCTGCTATGATCCCGTATAGGAGGGAATCCGGTGCAAATCCGGAGCTATCCCGTAACTGTGATGCGCGAGCTCAGCCAGACACCTCTCAAAGTGCATAAGTGGATGGTGCGGTCACGAGGATGGTCGCGGTCCAGGCGCATGCGTTGTCGTAATCCCCTGGCTTTGTCCCGGGTATGAGGTTCTCGCAGCGTGTTCCGGGTATCGCGTTTCTTTTTCGGGCCGGCCTTCTCATGAATTGAGAGAACCGCTGGTGAGGAGACGCAGGTGAAGTTCTTAATCCATCGCCTTGCTGCTGTGATGGCGATCGTTGTGGCCCTAGTAGGCTGCTCAAACGGAAACCAGCAGTCCGCTGCGGGTGAGCCGTCCAGTAAGCAAGTCGTTCTAGCAGCACCGCGCGACCTGACCCCGGGCCCAAAGGACGGCTACTACACCAGCCTCATCCTGCAGGTCTGGGAGCCCCTGGTCACCCTGGCTGAAGATGGCTCACCAGCCCCGGCGCTGGCCACCCAGTGGACGATGTCGGCCGACGGCAAGGAGTGGACGATCTCGCTTCGCGAGAATGTCGCATTCCACGACGGAGAACCCTTCAACGCCGACGCAGCTATCGCCAACATCGAGCGCGTCGTCAAGCACAGCCCAAAGAAATCTCCCTTCTACACCCTGGACGCCGCCAAGACGTACCCGGGGCTGGCCCGGACCGAAAAAATCAACGACCACACCATTAAACTCGTCTTTACGGTGCCTTCGCCGTCCGCTATTCAGCGGCTGACTAATTTCGGCAGTCCGATGGTTAGCCCCAAATGCCTCGACGGTCAGGGTGATTTTAGCGGTGTTGTGCAAGGCATCGGCCCCTTCCGGATCACGGAGCACCGGGCCGAGCAGTTCACCGTCTTGGAGGAAAACCCGAAGTACTGGGGCGAGCGGGCGAAGGTACGCAGCGTCAAAGTGCTGTCGATGCCTAGTGCAGACACGCGGGCTGCAGCCTTGCGCTCGGGTGAGATCCACGGCGTGCTCGACATCGGGGCGATCTGGCCGTCACAGGCCGCCCAGCTGGCCACATCGGACGAATTCGTGATCTCTTCGCGCCCTTCCACCATTACCCATTTCCTTCAGGTGAACCAGTCTCGCCCGCAGCTCAACGACCGGCGGCTGGTGAAAGCCATGTCTGCCGCCATCGACCGGAAGCTCATCGTCAACGAGCTCTACCACGGCTACGCGCTGGCCTCGGCCAATCCCTTGAACGCCTCTGAGCTGGGTTTCGTCGCCGACACCCCGGTACATGACCTGGACCAGGCCCGGCGGCTCGCCGCAGAGGTGCTCGGAGACCAGCGCCTCGCTCTCGAGCTGCTTGTCCCCCAGTACGGGATCGATCGCTACCCCTACAAGGAGCAGGCAGAGTACGTCCAGTCGGCCCTGAAGCAGATCGGCATCGACGTGACTATCACGATCGTGGAAGGCAGCGAGCAGCAGAAGCGGCGGGCTGCTGGGAACTTCGATCTCTCCTTCCATACCCAGGGGATGCCCGATGGTGATCCGGTGACCATGCTGAAGGTATTCATGGGCCCCGGCAACGGCGGCCGCTACAACGACCCGGGAGCAACCGCCCTGCTCAACCAGGCGGCGACCGAGTTGAACCCCGAGCGGCGGATGGATCTGTACCGCCAGCTGCAGCGGGTCGCGCTGGAGACTCTGCCCACCCTGGCCCTGTACCACGACCACTACCTGGTGGTACACCACCGGGACCTGCAGGACTACCAGGCGACAGCATACGGAGTGACCCTGTCTCGGATGCACTGGGCAGCCTGAGCCATGGTGCGGGTGGTGCTGAGGCATCTGGTCCAGGTAGTACTCACCCTGCTGGGAATTACGATGCTCAGCTTTCTCCTGGGGCACCTGGCCCCGGGAGACCCCGCGTACGCGGTGCTCGCCTCCGACGGTGTCACGGTGCCGACCCCGGAGCAGCTGGACCAGGTCCGCCGTGAGCTCGGCCTAGACCGTTGCCTGCCCGAGCAGTACGTCCGATGGCTCGGCCAGCTGCTGCGAGGCAATATCGGGGTGTCGTTTCTGTCGAACCGCCTCATCGCGCACGAGCTGGCGCTGCGGCTTCCGGTAACCGCTCAGCTGTCGTTGTTCGCGATGGGCATCATGGTGGCCTGCTCGGTGCCCCTGGGGCTCTTGCTCGCCATGCACGCCAACGGCATAGTGGACCGGGTCTTCTTGGGGGTGACGAGCGTCTTCTCCGCAGTCCCCGGGTTCCTGGTAGCCCTGGCTCTGATCGTGGTCTTCGCCGAGACGCTACGCCTGCTCCCCACCAGCGGCTACCGGGGGTTCAGTTCTTTGATCCTGCCAGCCCTCGCGATCTCGCTGAGCTCCACCACGCAGATCACCCGGGTCTTACGGGCCGATCTGCTGACCACCTTCGGCGCTGAGTACTTTGCGATGGCGAGAGCCAAGGGTTTCTCGTTCCAGTTCGCCGCCGCCAAGCATGCGCTTCCGAATGCCCTCGGCAGCGTGCTTAGCTTATGGGGTAACTATTTCATTGCGGTTCTGGGCGGCTCGACGGTGGCGGAATCCATCTTCGCGCTGCCGGGTCTAGGGCAGTGGATTCTCCGGTCGATTAGTTCTCACGACTACCCCGCTATCCAGGCCTATGTCGTGGTGACGGGGCTGTGCTGCCTGGTGATCTTCCTGCTGGTGGATCTAGTTCAGCTGCTGATTCAGCCCAGGTTACGAAGGCCGGCATAATGAGGCGTGCGGTGTGGCTGGTGCTCGGGATGCTGGCGGCTGTGATAACGATCAGCCTGCTCGCTGCCTGGATCGCGCCGAACGACCCGCTCGCCACTGACCTGACCAGCCGTAATCAGAGCCCGAGCCAGGCCCACTGGCTGGGCACCGACAGCCTGGGCCGCGATGTCGCCTCGCGACTGGTCTTCGGCGGCCGGGGAGCTTTGCTTATCAGCGGCGCCGCCACCCTCACCAGCATGCTCGTCGGCACCGTCCTCGGCTCGCTGGCCGGATGGTTCGGCACCGTGGTCGACACCGCCGTACAGATGCTGCTGAGTATCTTTCAAGGGCTGCCTGGGCTGAGCATCTCGATAGCGGTGGTCGGTGTCTTAGGGGCCAGCAAGCTGTCTATCTTCTGGGCGATGGTGCTGACCGGCTGGTCTGGGGTGGCGCGGGTGGCGCGGTCCCAGGTACGGGAGCTGCGCGAGGAACAATTCGTGATAGCCGCCCGGGTCTATCGTCCGGGAACCTGCTACCTGCTGGTCCAGCACCTGCTGCCGCACATGCTCGCGACCCTCGTGGTCTTGGCGATGCACCGGATGGGGAGGATGATCCTGGCGATCGCGGCCCTGAGCTTCATCGGGGTCGGGCTCCAGCCCCCCACCCCCGACTGGGGCGTCATGATCCAGGACGCCCGGCAGTACACCAGCCAGCAGCCATGGGCCCTGCTGGCGCCGTCGCTGATGCTGTTCGTCACCGCATTCTCGCTCGCCCGGCTGGGTGAGCTGCTGCGGGACCACTGGGACGTGAGCACTGACCAGTCGGGGACGCTGCGGTGACCGCGCTAGTCGAGCTGCGTGAGGTCAGCGTCCGGTTCCGCACCAGCCACGGCTGGGGGCATGCGGTCACGGCTGTGACCGCTGATATCGCGGCTGGAAAGGTGACGACGATCATCGGGGAGAGCGGCTCCGGCAAGTCGGTTCTGGGGGCGGCGGTCACAGGCCTACTTCCCGGCAACGCCGAGCTTCGCGGCAGTATCCGGCTGGCTGGCCGGGAGCTGGTTGGCCTGCCGGAGCGGGAATGGGACCGGATCCGCGGTAGCCAGCTGGGCTGGGTGGCCCAGAACCCGTTGTCGGCGCTGAACCCCGCGTACCGGATAGACGAGCTACTGGCCGAGGCGGCGATCCATCGGCGCCGGATCCGGCGCCGACACAAGTCCGGCTTCGCGGCCCGACTGCTGCACCGGGTGGCGCTACCGGCCGAGACCGCCCGCCGATACTCTTTTGAGCTTTCAGGCGGGATGGCGCAGCGGGCCCTGATCGCTACCGGGCTCAGCTCGGACCCGGACTTCCTGATCCTGGACGAACCGACTAAGGGCCTAGATCCCGAGAATGCCGCACGGGTACGGCGGGTGGTCGGTGAGCTGGCACGGTCGGGACGCAGCCTGCTGCTGATCACCCACGACGTGAACCTGGCGGAGCAGGTCGCCGACGAGGTGTGGGTCTTCTACGGCTCCCGGCTGATCGAGCAGGCTCCCCGGGAGGATTTCTTCGCCGCTGCGCAGCATCCATACTCCCGCGGGCTGCTGGCGGCATTACCTAGCCGGGGGATGCACCCGATCCCCGGGGAATCGCCTAGCTTTTTCACCGTACCTCGGGGCTGCCCTTTCGCCGACCGTTGCCACCTGGTGCGCTCCGAATGCCGCGAACTTTCTGCCATGCGGGACACTACGACCGGGGGCAGGGTGTTATGCCGGACTCTCTGATCCACTTCGACCGGGTGACCAAGAGTTACCGGACGGTCTTCGGCAGGCCCCGGGACCCCGTTTTCACCGATGTCAGCTTGCATCTTGGCGAGCACGAGATCATCGGCTTGGCGGGCCCTAGCGGCTGCGGTAAATCAACCCTGATCCGCATGTTCTTGGGGCTCACCGAATGGCAGGGGGGCCGGATCCGGTACCGGGGCACCGACCTGGCCCGGGTCTCGCGCCGCGACCGGCGGCTGATTCACCGCGAGGTCCAGGTGGTCTTCCAAGACCCTCATGGGGCCTTTAACCCGCGCTGGCGGCTACGGCGGTCAGTGACCGAACCACTACGCGTGTTCCGAATCCGCGACCATGATCAGACCACGAGGGTCACCGAACAGCTGAGCCGGCTCGGCCTCGAGGACGGCGTACTCGATCGCTACCCCCATCAGCTGAGCGGGGGCCAGCTGCAACGGCTGGCGCTAGCCCGCTGTCTGCTGGTGCGGCCCCGCTGTCTGCTGCTGGATGAGGCCAGCGCCATGCTTGATCTTTCGGTGCAGGCCCAGATGATGGCCCTCATCCGTCAGCTGCACGAGCAGCAGGGGATCAGCGTTTTGCTGATCTCTCACGATGAGGACCTCGTGGCAGCGATCTGCCAGCGCAGCTACCGCTTCGTCGGCGGCCAGGTGAAAGAGACCGGCTAGCACCAGCTAGCAGCCGAAGCGGATAGCAGGCTGATGCGATGCCACTCAGATCGGCAGGTTTTGCGGCTCTGGAGCGGCTTCACCACAAGTTGCACTAGGCTGGCCAAGACTGCGCTGATCACGTCTAAAGGAGCCATTCATGTCGACCGATGTCACGCTGCCTGCCCTTGGGGAGTCAGTAACTGAGGGCACTGTCTCCCGATGGCTGAAGCAAGTCGGGGACACGGTGGAGATGGATGAGCCGCTAGTCGAGATTTCGACCGACAAGGTGGACACCGAGATCCCCTCCCCGGCCGCCGGTACGGTGCTGGAGATCCGGGTCCACGAGGACGAAACGGCCGCGGTGGGTGCGGTCTTGGCCGTGATCGGTGTGGCCGACACGGCACCGTCGGCCCCTGCCGCACCTGTGGCCGTACCACCGGCCCCTGCCGTACCGCCGCCTCCCGCTCCCGAACCGGCGTCTCCTGTTGCTGCCGGACTCGATCCGACGGGTCCCGCAGCAAGCGCCGGGGCAGCTGGTACCGAGGTGAAGCTGCCCGCACTGGGTGAGAGCGTGACCGAGGGCACCATCTCCCGGTGGCTGAAGCAGGTCGGAGAGACTGTCGAGGCGGACGAGCCACTGGTTGAGGTATCTACCGACAAGGTAGATACCGAGATCCCCTCCCCGGTCAGCGGCACCCTGCTGGAGATCCGGGTCCACGAGGACGAGACGGCCCCGGTCGGGTCGGTCTTGGCCCTGATCGGCCAGGCCGCTGCGGCCCCGGCTCCCACACCGGCAGCCCCGGCTCCCACACCGGCAGCCCCGGCTCCCACACCGGCAGCCCCGGCCGCCGTGGCCCCGGTCACTGCGCCGCCGGCGCCCGCGGCATCGGCACCCGCGCCGGCCGGATCTGCACCCATGGCACCCGCGCCGGTCGTACCAGCTCCGACCGCGACGGCCGGGGCGCTGCGAACCGAGTCCGACGGTTATGTGACCCCCCTGGTTCGCAAACTGGCGGCCCAACACGGGGTGGATCTGGCCTCGATCACCGGTACCGGGGTCGGAGGCCGGATCCGCAAGCAGGACGTCCTTGACGCTGCCGCGGCTGCCAGCCAGCCTGCCCCGCAGCCAACCGCTCCCGCCGCTGCAACCACTCCTGTTCCGACCGTTACTGCGACCGCGGCCGCTCCAGCGGTCTCCCGGGTCCGGGGCACGACCGAGAAGATGTCGCGGCTGCGTGCCACGATCGCCCGCCGGATGGTCGAGTCACTGCAGGTGTCGGCCCAGCTGACCGCCACGGTGGAGGTCGACCTGACCGCGATCTCCAGACTCCGCGCCAAGGTGAAGGACTCCTTCAAGGCCCGCGAGGGTGCCTCACTGTCGTACCTGCCGTTCATCACCAAGGCCGCGGTCGAGGCGCTCGCCCAGTTCCCGAAGGTCAATGCCACCATCGACACCGAGGCGGGCACCATCACCTACCCCGACGCCGAACATGTCGGGATCGCCGTCGACACCGACAAGGGGTTGCTGGTCCCGGTGATCCGCGACGCCGGCACCCTCAGCGTCGGTGGGCTGGCTAAGAAGATCGCCGATCTTGCGGCCCGCACCCGGGCTAGCCAGGTGACTCCAGACGAACTCACCGGCGGCACCTTCACGATCACCAACTACGGCTCCACCGGTACCCTGTTCGATACCCCGATCATCAACCAGCCGCAAGTCGCGATCCTCGGCACCGGTGCGTTAGTAAAGCGACCGGTGGTGCTGAACGATGCAGAACTGGGTGAGATCGTCGCAGTCCGCGACATGATGTACCTGTCGCTGAGCTACGACCACCGTCTGGTCGACGGGGCTGACGCCGCCCGTTTCCTGAGCACGGTCAAGGCTCGGCTCGAAGGCGGCGATTTCGGCGCCGGCCTCTGAAGACCACACCTCACCGTTTCGGCGTCCGGGCTTACGGCTCGGACGCCGAAACGAATCTGATCAAGGCAGGAAGAACACCGCGTGGCGGCACCGGATACAGACCTGGACCTCAAAGACGAAGCTGCCGAAACCATGCCGGGTCGTACAACGCGCCTCCTCACGGTTGAACTGGTTTCCACCGCAAACCGAGCAGATCAATTTGACTGCGTTCGCCTGGCCGTCTTGAGTCTGCCCCTGGCCCGGATAGATGTCGTACGTCACAGGTCCTCCCGCTCCAGGCTACGACGCCGCGGTAATCAGGCACGACTACTGTGCTGCAGGTGACGCATCTCGAGATCATCCGGATGGGCCTCGACGATCAGCCCCCCCGCCTGATCGACTATCAGTGGGCCTGGCAGGAGCAGCGCCGGATCCACGCCGAGGTAGCCGACGGGGTCCGCCCGCCGACGATCCTGCTCCTGGAGCACGCCGACGTCTACACCGCGGGCCGGCGGACCCTACCCGAAGAACGCCCCGCCGACGGTACCCCGGTGATCGACGTCGACCGGGGCGGCAAGATCACCTGGCACGGCCCGGGGCAGCTGGTCGGCTATCCGATCCTGCCGCTGCCCGACGGGATCTACGTGGTCGACTATGTCCGCCGCCTGGAGCAGGCCCTGATCCAGACCATTCAGGGCTACGGGCTGGACCCGATCCGGGTCCCCGGCCGGTCCGGGGTCTGGCTGCCAGCCACCGACCAGTCCCCGGAACGGAAACTAGTCCAGATCGGGATCCGGGTCAGCCGTCACACCACCCTGCACGGCTTCTCGCTCAACGTCTCGGCTGACCTGGCAGCCTTCGACCAGATCATCCCGTGCGGGATCAGCGACGCCGGGGTTACCACCTTGGCCCAGGAATTGCCGGATCCGCCTACCGTGGCGCAGGCGGCCACCGACATCACCACACCGTTGCTCGCAGCACTGTCATTCCCGAATCGACCGCGGCGCTGATGCCACCCAATCTCGGTGAGAGATTCCTCATCGAACGGGCCTGCGGCCGGCGTTGGGCAAGTCATGGTCACCAACGCCGAGATCTCGGCTGCCTTCATTGACATCACCCTGGTGGGGGCGGATTCTGCCAGGGGCCGATTGGTCGATGACAGTGCTCTCACCAACGTTGCCGGGCCTTTTCACGCGGCGCGATAGTGCTTTCCGGCTCACTGGGCCACATCCCCTGTGAACCGCCTAGTGACATCTCCCCAAGCAGAAGGAACCGACCTCATGAACCGTCGAGTCATTGCCGCGATCGTCGCGGCGGTGCTGGCCCTTGGCGGGCTAGGACTGATCGCCAACTATGTGCGAGGCGCCGACCGGCGCGCACTGCAGGGCGTCGAGACCGTGGCCGTGTACGTCGTGGAGGCGCCGATCGCGAAGGGCACCGCAGCTGAACAGCTGGGCACCATGGTCGTGAAGAAGTCGCTGGCCAAGGCCATGGTGCCGGACAAGGCGGTATCCGACCTGAACAGCATCAGCGGTCGAGTCGCCAGCACCGATCTGATCAAGGGCGAGGTCCTGCTGGACACCCGGTTCGTCGACGTCACCGTCCTCAACCAGCAGTCGGTGACGATTCCGCCGGGACACCAGACCGCGTCCTTCCTGCTCCGGCCGGAGCAAGTCCATGGGGGCATCCTCCAGCCGGGTGACACCATCGGCGTGATCTTCGCGAGCAAGGTCAACGCCCAGCAGGGCACCACCGGCACCGGCAACACCGGCACCCCGTTCCAGGTCGACGGTACGACCGTGACCCTGGAGGGTGACGTGATGGCCAAAATGGTCCTCCAGCAGATCCTGGTGACCCGGGTCCAGGGCGCGGTGTTGGCGAACCCGTCCGCCGACGACAAGAAGAACAGCAATTCCGCCCCGTCGGAGGGGGTTCTGGTCACGGTCGCCGTAACCGCGGCCCAGGCTGAGACGATCGCCTGGGGTGTGGCCTCGGGCGCGTACTTCCTGGTCACCCTGCAGACCAAAGACACGGACAACTCGTCCTCACGGACGACGATCGGGAAGACGGCGTACACGAAGTGAGCAAGATCGTCCTCGTCTCCCAGTCCGCGGGTCTGACCGAGCGGATGGGGTACGCCACCGGCGGCTCCTTCCTGCTGTTGTCCCCGAACCCGATGCCGACGAACGCCGGTGACCTGTTCGCCGGCCTGCGCGGCGCGCCGACACCCGACATCGTGGTGTTGGACGCCGACCTCGACCCAAACGCCACCCTGGAACTGGCCCGCAGCATCGACCAGCTCTACCCGGTCGTCGTGATCGTGGTCTCCAGCAATGTCGACCAGCTGGCCCTGCCCGCACTGCGGGCCGGGGTCAAAGATCTGCTGCACCCCGAGGCGGAAGTCGCCGAGCTGCGTCGCAGCCTGGAGCGAGCGGCCCAGGCCGTGATGCTGCAGCAGCAGGTCGCCGCCGCACCGGCCGCAGCACCGGCCGTGGCGAAACCAGATGGCCGTGTGATCGCAGTAGCCTCCCCGAAGGGTGGGGTCGGCAAGACCACGGTCGCCACCAATCTGGCGGTCGGGCTGGCTAAGCGCTACCCCCAGCAGATCGTCCTGGTCGACCTCGACATCCACTTCGGTGACTGCGCCAGCGCGCTCAACCTGGAACCGGAGTTCTCACTGCCGGACACCATCCAGGGAGCCCATTCCCAGGACATGCTGACCCTCAAGTCGCTGCTCACCCGGCACGAGACCGGCCTGTACGTGGTGCCCGGCTCCGATTCCCCGGTGGCGGCCGACACAGTCACCCCGAAGGACATCAACAGCCTGCTCTCGCTGCTGGCCACCGAATTCCAGTACGTGGTGGTGGACACCGCTCCGGGGCTGTCGGAACACACCCTGTCGGTGCTGGATAAGGCCAGCGAGATCGTGCTGGTAACCACGCTCGACGTTCCTGGGGTACGTGGTCTGCGCAAGGAGATCGAGACCCTCGACGACCTGGACATGCTGCTGGAGTCACGCCACGTGGTCCTCAATTTCTTCGACAACAGCCGCGGACTGACCGTGAAGGATGTCCAGGCGACTATCGGCGAGGAGGTCGACATCGTCCTCAACCAGTCGAACCTGCTACCCCAGTCCACTAACCAGGGCATCCCGCTGCTGCAGGCGAATGGGCGTGACCCGATCACCAAGCAGCTGAATCTCCTGGTGGACCGGATCACCGGCCGTACCTCCGAGGCCCTGTCGGGCTTCACCGGTCGGCGCGGCGTACGAACGGAGAAGTGAGATGAAACTCTCAGAACGATTGGGCGCGCGCCGCGCTGAGGGAGGCGACCTCAGTTTCGCGTCGGGCGAGCCGACGGCGCCGCTAACGTACCCGAACGCCACGGCCGAGACCCAGGTCTCGTCTCTGGCGGCCCGGGCGGCAGAGGCCTACCCGCCGCTGTCGTCGCTTCCCGGCCAGCCCGGTTCCGGAGCCAGCTTGGCCCAGCGGGGCCGGCCCGTCACCCCGCCCCCGGTGGCCGTACTCGACCCGGTCGGCAAACTGAAGGAACAGGCCGCCGCTCAACTCTTCGAACGGATCGGAGCCCGGCTCAACGACGGCGCCCTCGAGGAAGACGTGCTGCGGAACCTGGTCCGCCAGGAGCTGAACACGATCATTGAGGAGTCCGCAACCCCGCTGACCTCCGAGGAGCGACGCCGGCTGATCCGGGAGGTGGAGGACAACGTCCTCGGCCTGGGACCGCTAGAGGCGCTGCTGGCAGACACCAGCATCTCCGAGATCATGGTCAACGGCCCGGACACGGTGTACGTGGAGCAGAAGGGCAGGCTCACTCTGAGCCCGGTCACGTTCGACGACGAGGCGCACCTGCGCCAGGTCATCGACCGGATCGTGAGCAAGGTGGGCCGGCGCATCGACGAATCCTCACCCCTGGTCGATGCCCGTCTGATGGACGGCTCCCGCGTCAACGCGATCATCCCGCCGCTGGCGGTGAACGGGTCCACGCTGACGATCCGGAAGTTCTCCCGCGATGCGCTCGGGGTGAACGACCTGATCAGCTTCGGCACCCTGACCCCGGACATGGCCGACCTGCTGCGGGCCTGCGTCCAAGCGCATCTCAACATCCTGGTCTCGGGCGGTACCGGCACCGGCAAGACCACTTTGCTGAACGTCTTGTCGAGCTTCATCCCGGCCAACGAGCGGATCATCACCATCGAGGATGCGGTGGAGCTGCAGCTGCAGCAGGAGCACCTGGTCCGCTTGGAGTCGCGGCCCCCGAACGTCGAGGGCCGCGGTGAGGTGACGATCCGGGACCTGGTGAAGAATTCGCTGCGTATGCGGCCCGACCGGATCGTGATCGGCGAATGCCGTGGCGCCGAGGCGCTGGACATGCTGCAGGCGATGAACACCGGCCACGACGGTTCGATGTCAACCATCCACGCCAATGCCCCCCGCGACGCGATCTCGCGTCTGGAGACGTTGGTGCTGATGGCCGGGATGGACCTGCCGCTGCGGGCGATCCGGGAGCAGATCAGCTCCGCGGTCGACCTGATCGTGCAGATCTCGCGGTTGCGCGACGGCACCCGACGGGTGGTGGCGGTGACCGAGGTCCACGGCATGGAGGGTCAGACCGTCACTTTGCAGGACATTTTCCTGTTCGACTATTCCGCCGGGCTGGACGCCAACGGCAAATTCCTCGGCCGTCCGATGGCGACCGGGGTCCGCCCGAAGTTCTCCGAACGTTTCGAGGAGCTGGGGATCGTCTTGTCACCGCGGATCTTCGGCGCCCAGCAGGATTGGAGATGATGGTGAGTCTGATCCTCGCCTGGGGGATGCTGCTGGCAGCCCTCGGGATCGCCCTGGTGCTGGTCCTACGTCCGGGCGTACGGCGCCTGTCGCGTTCTCGGCTGCGGATGATGGCCGGTGGCCGGACGAGCCAGCGCACTTCGCTGTCGAATGCCGCTGACTACACCACCCAGGCGGTGAATAAGGTCCTCGAAAAGCGTGGCTCTGGGCTGGCTGCCCTGGTCGACATGGCCGGGATCAAGACCAGTCTGACCGATCTGGTGGTCATGGTGGCCGCCGGGGCGCTGGCGGCCGGGGCGCTCGGCCTCGTGCTGGCCAACGCCTTCGTCGGACTGCTCGCCGCGGGCCTGGTGGTGGTCGGTTTCCGGGTCGCGCTGAGCATCCTGATCAGTCGACGTAAGCAGGCTTTCGCCGGCCAGCTCGACGCCACCTTGCAGATGATGGCGTCCAGCCTGCGGGCCGGGTATTCGCTGCTTCAGGCCGTCCAGGCCATGGGGGTCGAGGCCGACAGCCCGACCAAGGAGGAATTCGCCCGGGTGATCAACGAGACCCGGATCGGACGACCGCTCAACGACTCCCTCGACGAGGTGGCCACTCGTATGGACAGCGAGGATTTCAGCTGGGTAGCTCAGGCGATCGCCATCAACCGGGAGGTCGGCGGCAACCTGGCCGATGTGCTCGACGGGGTCGCCAAGACCATCCGTGACCGCAATCAGTTGCAGCGTCAGGTCGCCGCGCTGGCCTCCGAGGGCAAGCTCTCCGCGATCATCCTGATGGCGCTCCCCTTCGGGATCACCCTCTTCCTCAGCTTCGCCAATCCTGGCTATCTGAACCTGCTGTTCACTACCGCCATCGGCATGGGAATCACCGTGGCGGCGGTGGTGATGCTGATCGTCGGCGGGATCTGGCTGCGCGCCACCGTCAAGATCAAATACTGAAAGACCCACCATGATCTACATCGCTGCCTTCGTGACCGTCGCGGCCTTCGGTTTTCTGATCTGGCAACTGGCGGCCGGCCCAGACCCTTCCCGGGTCCGGGCGAGCATCAACCTGCGGCGCGGGATGCCCGCCGCCCGGGCCCTGCCTAAAGGCGCCAACCCGCACGTCAACGCCGCCGCCCACCACTACCTGGACAGCCTGTCCACGGTGATTATCACCAAAAGCACCCGCGGCCGGCTGGAACGGATGCTCGCCCGGGCCGGCCGGCCCCCGGCCTGGCCGCTGGAACGGGTGGTGCAGATGAAGGTCCTGCTGACTGTCGCCGGGGTCCTCGTCGCTGCGTACTGTCTGCTGGCTGCGCCCACCAACCTGATGCGCCTGGTAGGAGTGGCCGCCCTGGTGATCATGCATTTTCTGCCCGAGCTGCGGCTGTACAGCCTGGGAATCGAGCGACGTGAGAAGATCACCCTGGAACTGGCCGACACCCTCGATCAGATGAGTATCGCAGTCGAGGCCGGGCTGGGCTTTGACGCGGCCATGATCCGGGTCGCCAAGAACGGGCAGGGCGTCCTCGCCCAGGAGCTGATCCGTACCTTGCAGGACATCCAGGTCGGTCAGACCCGTCGGGCCGCGTACGAGGACCTGGTGGATCGGACCCAGGTGCCGGACCTGAAGCAGTTCGTCCGGGCGATTATCCAGGCTGAGGCGTACGGCCTGGCCCTGTCCACCGTGCTCAACACCCAGGCCAGCGAGATGCGGACGAAACGACGCCAACGGGCCGAGGCCAAGGCCATGCAGATCCCGATCAAGGTGATTTTCCCGCTGATGTTGTGCATCCTGCCGGTGCTGTTCATGGTCGTTATGGGGCCCGGCGTGATCAACATCATGAACTCGTTCGGTAAGTGAGGCCGGCATGTCGGTGATCTGCGCGCTGCTCGCCGCCGGCGCCGCTGCGGCTCTGGCCGGGCTGGCCCGCGGCGGCACCAACCGTCCGGACTCGCCCTGGCTGCGGACCCCGGTGGTGGCCGGACTGGGACTGGTGTTCGGGCTAGTGGCTGGGCTACGGATGGAGTCCTGGGTTGAGGCGTTGGCCTATCTCGTGGTGGCTGTGGTGGGTGCCTTGCTTTTCGCCACCGACTTGGCGGCCCAGCTGATCCCGCACCGCATCATGTGGCCGGGCATGCTGGCTCTCCTGCTCGGACTGCTGCTCGCGGCCACGCTCAGCGCCAGCTTTGGCCGGTTCGGCCGGGCGCTGCTGGTGGGGCTGGTGGTGATGGTCTGCTATTTCGTGATCGGCTGGTTCGGGCATGGGCGGTTCGGGCTCGGTGATGTGTCGCTGTCGCTGCTGATCGGGACCTTCCTCGGCTGGCTGGGTGTCGGCCACGCCGTGGTCGGCGCGGTCGGCGCCTTCCTGGTGTACGTCCCGGTGGCGTTGGTGATGCTGGGTCTACAACGGGCCGGGCGGACCACCGAGTTCGCCTTCGGCCCGTGCCTGATCGTGGCGGCCTGGATTGCGGCCTTTGCCGGGCCGGCGCTGCTGGGCGCGGTCCTGCCCGGCTGACAACACAGGTTAGGCTGACGGGGTGACTGCCCAGCCCAGACCACGGCGCCTGCTGCGACTTGAGGTACGCAATTCCCAGACGCCGATCGAACGCAAGCCCGAGTGGATCCGGACCCGCGCCACGATGGGCCCGAATTACGCCGACATGCAGCAGATCATGCGCCGCGAAGGGCTGCACACGGTCTGCCAGGAGGCGGGTTGCCCCAACATCTTCGAATGCTGGGAGGACCGCGAGGCCACCTTCCTGATCGGCGGCGAGGCCTGTACCCGACGCTGCGATTTCTGCCAGATCGAGTCGTCCAAACCGACCGAGTACGACGTCGAAGAGCCGCAGCGGGTGGCCGAGTCGGTAAAGACTATGGGGTTGCGCTACGCCACTGTGACCGGGGTCTGCCGCGATGACCAGCCCGACGAAGGGGCCTGGTTGTATGCGGAGACGATCCGGGCGATCCATCGGGAAAACCCGGGTGTGGGGGTCGAGATGCTGGCGCCGGACTTCTCGGGCAAACCGGATCTAGTGGATCAGGTTCTCGAAACTCGCCCTGAGGTCTTCGCCCACAACCTGGAGACCGTGCCACGGGTCTTCAAACGGATCCGCCCCGGTTTCTCGTACGAACGGTCGCTGGGGGTGTTGACCCGTTCCCGCGACGCTGGTCTGGTCACCAAGTCGAATCTGATTCTGGGCCTCGGCGAGACCCGGGAGGAGATCTCGCAGGCGCTCAAGGATCTGCGTGAGGCCGGCGCCCATTTGATCACGATCACCCAGTACCTACGGCCCAATGCCCGGTTGCACCCAGTGGACCGGTGGGTCACCCCCGAGGAATTCGACGAATTGGCAGCTGAGGCCCGAGAACTCGGCTACGAGGGGGTCATGTCGGGTCCCCTCGTGCGCTCCTCGTACCGCGCCGGGCGGATGTACCGCCAGGCCTTGGCGGCCCTGAGCCAGGGGGCCTGAGCGATGGCCAGTGAACGCGCAAAAGCCTTGGCCGAGAAGCAGAAGGCCGAGAAGCAGGCGGAGAAGGAACGCCGGCGGCAGTCCACCAACCCGGCCGATTGGGGACGGTTCCGCCAGATCCGGGAGGTGTACCGGGTCACCGCCGAGTACGACCGGCCGCTGCCGCTGCTGATGGGCGGGGCCTTCCTGCTGTGCGTCGCGGTCCTGGTCGCAGTAGGGATCTGGCTGCAGCCATGGTGGCTGTATCTGCTGACCGGGATCATGCTCGGGCTGGTGACGGCCATGCTGATTCTCACGTGGCGGGCTAAGGGCGCCGCGTACAAGCGTTACGCCGGACAGGCTGGCTCAGCCGAGGTGGCGATCCAGATGCTGGACAAGGTCTGGATCAAGTCGCCCGTGATCACCGCCACCCGACAGCTGGATATGGTGCACCGGGTTGTCGGCCCGGCTGGGATCGTCCTGATCGGCGAGGGTGACCCGCACCGGGTCCGGCAGTTGCTGGCGACGGAGGCCAAAAGACACGAGACGGTCCGGTACGGGGTCAAGGTGACCCAGGTGGTGATGGGCGACAAGCACAATCAGGTGCCACTGGCGAAACTGGCCGACCACATCAAGAAACTACCGAAGGTGATCCAGGGCGCTGAGATTACCGAATTGCAGAACCGGCTGCGGGCGCTGGACGCGATGCGACCTAAGGTGCCGCTGCCCAAGGGCCCCGTGCCGACCTCGACCCGGGGCGCCCGGCAGGCCATGCGCGGACGGTGACCCGTCGCGATTGCGGGCCCGTCCCGGGGGGTGGGACCGCGGGCCTGTCCCCCACTGTTCGAGGACGGTCCTGATGGCGGCGCCGCTGTTAGTCGGCGAGGGCTTGCACCTCGAATACCCGACCCGAGTGGTGTTGGACTCGGTGACGGTCGGGATCGTCGAGGGCGACCGGATCGGGATCGTCGGTCGTAACGGGGACGGCAAGTCGAGCCTGCTCAAGGTGCTCGCCGGCCTGACCGAACCGCAGACGGGTCGGGTGACCCGCCGTAGCGGGATTCGGTTCGGGATCCTGCCGCAAAGCGATGATCTGGATCCAGCCCTCACCGTGGGCCGCGCGATCGTCGGGGACCGCCGCGACCATGAATGGGCAGCTGATCCTCAGATCCGTGATGTGATCAGCGGACTGGTCGGTGACGTGGCCTGGCAGGCGCCGATCGGTTCGCTCAGCGGCGGCCAGCGGCGCCGGGTAGCGTTGGCGGCGCTGCTGGTCGACGACTGGGATGTGGTGGCCCTCGACGAGCCAACCAACCACCTTGATATGGAGGCGATTGCCTGGTTGGCCGAGCACCTGAAGGGCCGCTGGGCCCGGTCGTCTGGGGCGCTGCTGGTGATCACCCACGACCGCTGGTTCCTCGACGAGGTCTGCACCAGGACCTGGGAGGTACACGACCAGGGTGTCGAATCGTTCGAGGGTGGCTACGCCGCGTACGTGTTGCAGCGGGTGGAACGCGACCGGCTGGCCACCGCAGCCGAAGCCAAACGACAGAATCTGCTGCGCAAAGAGCTGGCCTGGTTGCGGCGCGGCGCCCCAGCCCGGACCTCGAAGCCGAGGTTCCGGATTGAGGCCGCGAACCAGCTGATTGCCGACGTCCCCCCGGTACGCAATCCGATCGAGCTGCGACGGTTGGCGGTGGCACGGCTCGGCCGGGATGTGGTCGATCTGGAGGATGTTGGCGTCCGCTACGGGGAACACGAGGTGCTGCGGGAGGTGACCTGGCGGATCGCTCCGGGCGAGCGGACCGGGATCCTCGGCGGGAACGGTTCCGGCAAGACCACGCTGCTGGGTCTGATCGCCGGCACCGTACGACCGACCACCGGCCGGGTTCGGCGCGGTACCACGGTCCAGCTCGCAGTCGTGGATCAGCATTTCAGTCAGCTCGCCGAGATCGGCGAGGACCGGGTCCGGGAGGTTCTGGCCCGGACCCGGACCACCTTCCCGATCGACGGCAAGGACGTCACGCCGGCCCAGCTGTTGCAGCGGCTCGGTTTCGCCCGCGAACACTTGGCGGCCCGGGTCCAGGATCTCTCCGGAGGCCAGCGCCGCCGGCTGCAGCTGCTGCTGGTGCTGCTCAGCGAGCCGAACCTGCTCGCTCTCGACGAACCCACCAACGACGTCGACTCCGACCTGCTGACCGCAGTAGAAGACCTGCTGGATTCGTGGCCGGGAACCCTGATCGTGATCTCCCACGACCGCTACCTGCTAGAACGGGTCACCGATCAGCAGTACGCGATTCTCGACGGCCGGCTGCGGCATCTGCCGGGCGGGGTCGACGAGTACCTACGTTTGCGCCGAGAACCATCCCCGGCACCGGCTCGCCCTGAGCCCAGCACCGATAATGCCGGGCTGACGGGGGCGCGGCGGCGCGGCGTGCAGAAGGAAATCGCCGCTGTCGAACGGCGCCTGGGCCGAGTCGAGACCGAGACCGCCGGGCTGCACCGGAAACTGGCCGAGCACGACCCCAGCGACTATCAGGGGCTGCAGCGGCTGTCCGAGCAGCTGAACAGTCTGGAGGCCGAGACCGCCGACTTGGAGGAACGCTGGCTGGAGCTATCCGACCAGCTCGACTAGATGTCATCGCTCGGCCGGCGGAAAACCTGTCGCTATGGTCCCGGGGCCGGGCCTGGCTTTATCACGCTCTCGGCCCTGATCTGGAGACCACCGGCCCGGTCTGCTGTTCATCCTTTGACGCAGACCAGGGTGGTCAGCCGTTCCACCACCTCAACCAGCGGTTGTGGCCCGGTGGTCTGGGCGGCGATCACGGCCTCCAGGTCCTTGTAGGCCCCGGGGATCTCGTCGATCACGCCCCGATCCTTGCGACATTCCACGGCGGTGGTCTGCTGCTCCAGATCGGCGATGCTGAAGCGCCGCTTGGCCTCGCCTCGTGACATCCGTCGTCCAGCCCCGTGGGAGGCTGAGCACAACCCGACCTCGTTACCCAGGCCGCGGACCACGTACGACCCGGTTCCCATCGATCCCGGGATCAGACCCAGGTCACCACGCCCGGCCCGGATCGCGCCCTTGCGGGTCACGATCACGTCGACCCCGTCGTAGGTCTCCTCCGAGACGTAGTTGTGGTGGCAGCTGATGACCTCGCCGTAGCGGACCTGCGGCAAGACCCGTGCGAAAGCCTGCATCGTCAGGGCCATCATGACCTGCCGGTTCAGCAGGGCGTACTCCTGCGCCCAGTACAGGTCATGGCGGTAGGCCTCCAGCTGCGGGGTCCCGGCCAGGAAGACGGCCAGGTCCCGGTCCGGTAGGAGCTGGTTGTGCTCCAGCTGCCTGGCGATATCGATGTGACGCTCGGCGATCACCTTGCCAATCTGGCGGCTTCCTGAGTGCAGCATCAACCAGATCGTCCCGGACTGGTCGCTGGTCACTTCGATGAAGTGGTTGCCTCCGCCCAGGGTCCCGCACTGTGAGACGGCCCGGTGCCGCCGGTCGGCCAGCCCCGGGGCCCGTAGGTCGTCGAAGCCACGCATCAGGCAGGCGAACGACCGTTTCAGGTGCTGGTCCTGACAGATGATCTCGGCCTCACCGCAGTGTGTCCCGAAGCCCACCGGGACCTCCCGCTCGATAGCGTCCCGGATTCGGCGTAGGTTGTCGGGAAGGTCATCGAGGCTGATTGAGGTCTTCACCGCGGCCATGCCACAGCCGATGTCGACCCCGACCGCGCTCGGGCTGACTGCGTCCCGCATCGCGATCACCGAGCCAACCGTCGCCCCCTTGCCCAGGTGAACGTCCGGCATCACCCGGATCCGATCCACCCAGGGCAGGGCGCTGATCCGGCGCAGCTGATCCATCGCGGCAGGTTCGACATCGCCCGGGTCGGCCCACATCAGGGTGTCGGCCTGCGCGCCGGGCAGCGCGACCGGAAGAACGGTCATCGGTACTCCTCGGATCGTGATGGTGGCCGGGCGGCGCTCTCGAGGGGAGGGTAGGACGGATTCACCGAGCCGGCCAGCGATTTCTGCCAGCACCTGAGCGGCGAGGGCATCGCGACGCTGTCGAGGCGACAGCTGCCAAACCGGTCTGCTACTCTGCTCTGGCGTTCACCGTACGGTCCCCTGTAGCTCAATTGGCAGAGCATCTGACTGTTAATCAGAGGGTTCCTGGTTCGAGTCCAGGCGGGGGAGCTTCTCCAGACCATCCTCAGCCCCGAGTAACCACTTCGCCGGGATTCCATACGCGGCTTCTAGCCGCCGTGCGATCTCATGTGCAGAGCGCGGCGTAGAGTGCCGCGTCTCCCACTGCGATACGGCCTGTGACGAAACCCCCAGAGTCCGACCAAATGTGGCCAGATCCACCCCCACTACGCGACGTGCCTTGCGCAGGCGGTCGCCGAACGTCCGCTCAAGCTCCCAGTCCGAGATCCACACCCGCATGGTGGCCGACCTACGACGCGACCACGACCAAGCCCTCTCAGCGCTACGCGTGCAGCTGTCGACGCTCGGCACCGCACTCCAAGTGGCCACCGACTACATCGCCACCCTACTGGCCGTAGCCGGGATCGTCCTCGGCCCGCTCGACCAGGTCACCCCCGCCCCCCAGCCAGGCGAGACCTCAACACCATCGCCGGGTACCTCGATGCCCCCAGCCACCGGCAATAGCTGCGGCGCCTCCTTATCGTGGCTATTGGCATGTCGCTGGGCGGCCCCACTGGTTACGCCATCAACCCGGCCCGCGATCTGGGGCCGCGCCTCGCGCATGCCCTCCTGCCGATCAAAGGCAAGGGCGGCTCCGACTGGGCCTACGCATGGGTGCCGGTGGTCGGCCCCCCTCCTCGGCGCCCTCGCCGCAGGCCTGCTGATCCCCCGACTGGGCGGCCTCTACTGAACCACCGCCCTCGGTCGCCCGCCGCCGGCTCATCCAACAACCCACCATCACGTCAGTGCACCGACGCGAAAGGACACCCCATGACCGACAAGAAATAATCGATCAGGGCACGACCTCTTCCCGCGCCATCTTGTTCAATCACGACGGCGAGATCGTCGTCGCCGATCAGAAGGAGCACGCCCAGATCCTGCCTCGCGCCGGTTGGGTCGAGCATGACGCCGTGGAGATCTGGGCCAATATCCGCTCGGTCGTGGCCGGGGCCCTGGCGAAGGCCGAGGTTAACCGCCACGAGATCGCCTCGGTGGGAATCACGAATCAACGCGAGAGCGCCGTCGTATGGGACAAGAACACCGGCGAGCCGGTCCACAACGTCATCGTCTGGCAGGACACCCGCACCCAGAAGATCTGCGACCGCCTGGCAGCCGCTGCCCCGAAGCCGGACGGCTCCCCCGACTATGACCGCTACCAGGATCGCGTGGGGCTGGGCCTGGCCACCTATTTCGCCGGTCCCAAGGTCAGCTGGGTGCTGGAGAACGTCGAGGGGGCCCGCGAGCGTGCCGAGGCCGGTGAGCTTCTGATGGGCACCATGGACACCTGGGTCCTGTGGCATCTGACTGGCGGGGCGAGCGGTGGTGTGTACGCCACGGATGTCACCAACGCCTCACGCACCCTGCTAATGAACATCGACACCCTGGACTGGGATCCGCAGATCTGCGCGTACCTGGGAATCCCCATCTCGACGCTCCCGCAGATCAGGCCGAGCTCAGGGGTGTTCGGATTGGGCCGTAGAAACGGTCTGCTCGTCGATACCCCCATCGCCGCGATCCTGGGAGACCAGCAGGCGGCCACCTTCGGCCAGGCCTGTTTCGAGGTGGGTCAGGCCAAGAACACCTACGGCACCGGCTGCTTCATGCTCATGAACACCGGCACTACCCCGGTGCGCAGCCGTAACGGTCTGCTGACGACCGTGTGCTACCAGATCGAAGGCGAGGAACCCGTCTACGCCTTGGAGGGCTCGATCGCAGTCGCCGGCTCGCTCGTGCAATGGCTGCGCGACAATCTCGGCATCATCACCGACTCCACGGATGTGGAGGCGCTGGCCCGCTCCGTGGATGACAACGCAGGGGCCTACTTTGTGCCCGCGTTCTCCGGGCTTTTCGCCCCCACTGGCGTCCCGACGCCCGCGGTGTTCTGGTCGGACTGACCCGGTACGTCAATAGGGGGCACCTCGCACGTGCCGTGGAGGAGGCGACCGCCTTCCAGACTCGAGAAGTACTCGAGACCATGAACCGGGATGCCGCGGCCTACGGCACGGTCCTTCACGGGCTCAAGGTTGACGGCGGCATGACCCGCGACGACCTGCTCATGCAGTTCCAGGCCGATCAGATCGGCGTGCCGGTGGTACGCCCGAAAGTGACAGAGACCACGGCACTCGGAGCCGCCTACGCTGCCGGTATCGCGGTGGGCTTCTGGTCGGGTACCCGCGACGTCGTCGCCAACTGGGCGGAAGGCCGCCGCTGGGAACCCACGATGGACGCCGCCGAACGGGAACGCCTGTTCCGCAATTGGAAGAAGGCTGTGACGCGTACCCTGGACTGGGTCGACGACGACGTCATCGAGTAGCCGAGCGGCTGCCCAGATTAAGACCCGGGGCTCAGGCCCAGGCGGGGGCACCTGCGATGACTTCTCCCCTCGCCTGGCTTTAGCGCCCCAGATCAGCCTGCAGTTCATTGATCCGGCGCTCGGCTGCGGCGTGCACCTCGGGCCTGGCCAGCTGCGCCGGCGCGGCCGTGGTGACCCGCCACAACAGCGGACTATTCGGGTCGGTCAGGTCCCGGCGGGCGCAGATCGTCACCTCGACCCCGGCCGCCTGGAACGTTTCGTCGATCACCAGCGAGGCCTGTATCCGTTCGCGCAGCAGCCCCGGAATCCGGCCCGGGACGCTCAGGGTCACGACGTGGTCCCCAGCCTCGGTAGTCCAGCCCAGCCGCCGGTCCTGCTGGTCCCAGGACCCGGTGAGCACCTCATGCCACGGCGTCACCTGCCAGACCCCTTGCTCTCGGACTGCGAGGTGGGCGACCAGCCCGGCTACCACCAGCCCATCAGGCCCGGTTCCGTACGCCAGGACCCGGGCCCGCGGCACCTTCGCCGTCAAGTCACGGTACGTGTCCTGGTCCAGCCCACCCCGGTCGAGAAACATGCCGCCATTGTCGCGGCAGCGGTCCCGAGCCGTTGGCCGGGTCGGTGTGGCCCCGGCTCAGGCGGCGATCCCAGCCTGCTCCAGTCGTTGCCGCAGCCGGGCAAGGGCTCGTTTCTCGATCCGCCGGATGCTGGTGGAGCTCATGCCCAGCCCTTCAGCCACCTGGGCGTAACTACGCCGGGGACAGCCGATCCCGCAGCGTTCCCGGACCACCCGCCGCTCCAAGCCCGACAACCCGGCGACCAGCTCCTCCGCACTCCAGGTAATCGAGACGACCGCCGCGAACGCGTCTTGCGCGGCTTCGTCGGACAGGTCTGTCCGTTCCAACGCCACCGGCTCGCAATAGTCGCGGTACCAGCCGGTGGTCGGCCCGTCCAGCATCAGCTCCCCCTCTAGTTCGCTGGTCGCGATGCTGCGGCCGAGCCGTTGGCACAGCTCGGCCTCGGTCCGGCGGACCCTACTCAGCAGCGCCAGCTGCCGACGGGACAGGTGCGAACGGCCGCAATTGGTCCGCGCGGCCCTTCGGACCACGTGACGCACCCAGGCAGCGGCGAAGACCCCGAACCGGCCCCGCCGGTAGTCGTAGCGGGCCAGGGCCTCCCCCAAGCCGACATAACCCTCCTGGATCAGCTCATCCACGCCGGCGCTACTGGCGCGGCTTTCGGCCACAGCGATGCTCACCACCAGCCCGTGGTTGGCGAGCAGGAGCCGCTCGCGGGCCCGGTGGCCGCGCTGGATGATCTGTCGCAGGTCGTCCGCGCCGGCGCCCTGGGTCAACTCGTCACAGGATTCGGCAAGCACCCCGGCCTCGACGGCGCGGGCCAGTTCTTCCTCTTCAGCCTGGCTCAGCATCAAGGTTCGGACATCGTGATCCATAGTCGTCATGCCCTTCACAGTGGCCGGTCGAGAGCTGATGTGGCAGCTACCCACAGAAGATGGTGGACGACAGTGCGACAACACCGCCTTCTGTGGATAACCCGCGTGCTCAGTCCCCGGTGGTCAGGTGGAGCAGGTGTTTGCGGTGGGCCTCCAGGTCGATCATCTGGCTGAACATCCGGTTGTACGCGACCTGGTCGTTTTCGGGATTGGTCCGCTGCAGCCGGGATTTCAGCTCGGCGATCGTCCGCATCACCGCGAGTAGCCGCAGCTTGGCTGCGTATTCCTCGGCGTACCGCACATCGACTGTGGTCGGCAGGGGTTCCACGGCTAGCGACATCGCCAGCTGCTGCAGCGCCGGGTCTAGCGAGGCCACCACGGTCCGGGCCCAGTCGGCGCTAGGCAGGTCGTCCGGCAGCGCAGCAGCAGCCTCGTACACCGCCCGATAGGCGGGATGAGAATAGTCACTGGCCTGGATCAGCGACCAGGACGATGCGGCCTTGGCCACCACCTCGGGACGCTGCAGCCAGATCTTGAGCGAGTCACGCTCTACCACGAGGGCACGGTCGTCGGGGTTGGGGAATTCGCTGGGCACCAGTGCCGGTTCTTCAGGCTCTGATTGCCGAGACCGGGCAGAACGGCCCCGGGGCAGCCGGCCGCCGGCCCGGGCCACCTCTCGACGGACCTCGTCCAGGTCGGCGCCCAGCATCGTGGCCAGTTCCCGGGCGTACGCACCGACCAGTGACGCGTCCCGGATCGAGGCCATCAGCGGTGCGGCTGCCCGGAGCGCCTCCAGCCGGCTGTCGGCCCGGTCGAGGTCGTAGCGCTGCAGCACATTGCCCATCACGAACCGGTACAGCGGCTGGCGCCGGGCTACCAGTTCCCGAACCGCGGCCTCGCCGTGCTCAAGACGCAGGTCGCACGGGTCCAGACCCGTCGGTTCGACAGCGACATAGGTCTGGGCAACGAAGTGGTGGTCTCCGCCGAACACTTTGAGCGCGGCCCGCTGCCCCGCCTCGTCACCATCGAAGGTGAAGATCACCTCGCCGTGGAAGGCGTCACCACCGAGCAGCCGCTGCACCATCCGGGCATGGTCATCACCGAAGGCCGTCCCGCAGGAGGCGATCGCCGTGTCGACCCCCGACATGTGAGCAGCCATCACGTCGGTGTACCCCTCGACGATCACCGCCTGCTGTTTCCTGCCGATATTGGCCCGGGCCAGATCCAGCCCGTACAGCACGTGCGATTTCTTGTAGACAGCGGTCTCGGGAGTGTTGAGGTATTTTGCCGGCATCCGGTCGTCGTCGAGCAGCCGTCGGGCCCCGAAGCCGAGTACCGTGCCGCCGGCGTCCTTGATCGGCCAGATCGCACGCCCCTGGAAAAAATCCCAGCCGCCGTTGCGGATCAGTCCGGCGCCGATTAGTTCCTCCTCGCGGAAGCCACGGCCTCGCAGGTGCTGACTTAAGGCTCGCCCGGCGGTCGGGGCATAGCCCAGCCCGAACCTCTGCGCCACCTCCCGGCCGAACCCCCGAGAGTCGACGAACCGTCTGGCTACTACCGCTTCGGGGGTCAGCAACTGCTCAGCGAAGAAGTCAGCCGCCAGCTGGTTGGCCTCCAAGATCCGTAGCCGACTCCCGGACGGTTCCCGGTTCCCCTCGGTGTAGCGCAGCTGTACCCCGTACTTGTCGGCCAGATGCTCGACCGCCTCCGTGAACGACAGGTTGTTGATCTTGCGGACAAAGCTGATCACGTCGCCGGATTCGCCGCAGCCGAAGCAGTAGTAGAAGCCCCGCGCCGGGGTGACGTGGAAACTAGGGGTCTTCTCCTCGTGGAACGGGCACAATCCCTTCAGCGATCCGCCACCGGCGTTCCGCAGCGCCACGTACGCCGAGATCACATCGTCGATCCGCGCCCGTTGCCGCACCTCGGCGATGTCCTCGTCGTTGATCAGGCTCGCCACAGCAGGAGTGTAAGACGGAAGTCGGATTCGAGCGGCGAACAATGGGGTCGGTGTGGTTGGCTGGCCGGATGGAACCGTGGACCATCCTGCTCGGCGGTGTGTTGCTGTTGGGGGCCGGGTACCGCCTGCATCGGCGCTCTCAGACCCGACGAGATCGCACCGTGGTCCGCTCCGCGCCGCTACACGCCACGACCAGCCGATTGGCCGCTGGCGGCGTCGGCCATGTGGACCCTCGACCGTTCCCCCTGGGATGAGGCCCGGCTGGACCCGGACTGGGCACGCGAGGAATTGGAATCGGTCTGGGAGATCACCGACACCCAGGGCTTACGTGACCACGTGGACTGGCTACGGTTCTCCGGACATCGGGTGGCAGCGCTGCGCGATGACTTCACCGAGGTCAGCTTTCACGCCTTTGATTGGCTGCGGCTGATCATGCTGGCCCGCGCCGGCGTCACCGTGGGACTGATCTCGCAGGAGGAAATGCAGGTCGCCTTCGCCGATGCGCAAACCGCGCTCCAAGCCCGCTATCACAGCTGGGAGGAGATGGGCGAGGCCTGGGCCATGGGCTATGCCCAGCATCTCGCCGACTACAGCGACATCCCGATGACGGAGTACCTCAACCGGATCCGAGCCCAGAACCAGATGCTGCTGACCGCGCCACGCGGCCCTTGGGCACGGGTGCCGTGGCGATGAGCGTCCTGATCTACGACGGTGACTGCGGCTTCTGTACCTGGGCGGCCAGCTGGGTCCGCGCCCGGGTTGACCCGAGCCGGCTTCAGGTGCTCTCGTGGCAGCAGACGGACCTGGCGGCACTCGGGCTGAGCGTGGACCAGGCACGACGGGCGCTGCAGTGGGTCGGGCCACAGGGCCGGCTCGAGGGATCCGACGCGGTGTCCGCCTGCCTCATCGATCTGGGAGGGGGCTGGGGCCTGCCGGGTCGCCTGATGCGGCTGCCCGGGATCCGTCACCTGCTGCGCCCGGGGTATCGGTTCGTGGCCCGACACCGGCACCGGTTGCCGTACGGGACCGCGTCGTGCGAACTGCGTCCGCGGCCCTGACGACCGCGGCCGACGCCGGTCATGGTCGGCACTGTCTCAGGTTAAGGGTGAGCGCCATCGCGTCCGCCGGGCTCACCGGAAGATCGTAGGACCGGGCGACGGCGATCAGCCGCCGGGCGTAGTGACAGCGACCCTGCGGCGTCGCGGGGGACCAGTCGGCTGGCATCCGGTCGGCTTTCGCCCGGTTCACCGCCGCCGCAGTCACCAGCAGGTTCTGCGGATCGTTGGCGAAGTCGCGTCGCCGTTGCTCGTCCCAGCCGGCCGCGCCGGCATGCCAGGCAGCCGACAGCGGGTAGACGTGGTCGATCTCGACCTGCCGGGCCGCGACCTGCTGCACAATCCCCGTGTACGGATCGGTCAGTACCCCAGAGATGACCTTGCAGCGGCCCGACAGCACCACCTGGGACAGCTGTTCGCGGAGGATGTCGTTGCGGGTGTCACAGCCGTTGTGACCACCGGCCACGGTCACATCATCGGACCAGGCCGGCCCGAATGAGCAGGCCCGGCCGCGGGCACAGGACCGGTCGTACCCCGCCACCCGCTCGCGCGCGGCGATCCGTACCGGCGACACCTCCCGCCACGGCCCCGCCAACCCCACCGCAGCGCCGACGGTAACCACCGCCACCAGCACAAGCACCGACCACAACCACCGCCGGGTCCGTCGGCTCACCCGGCTCGAACTCATCGCAGGACCCGGCCGGCGGTACGGCCAGACCAGCCGCCGGGCGCGGTGGCCGAAACGGCCGGGCGACAGTCCATGACCTCATCATGGCGCAGCGTCGGATCACCCGGAACCCGGCGTGAACGCCCGAGTCGTCAGCTGCTATGCCTGTCGGCAACAATGACGCCATGGCCTTAGACCTCTCCACGCCCCAGCCACGACGCCAAACTCCCTTGTCAGTGCGGCTCCGTCTGGCTGCGGCGCTGGCCGCTGGGAGCGCTGCCGGGCTGGCATCGCGGATCACAGGCCGCGGTTCGGGCGCCTCGATCCGGGGAAAACTACTCCTGAACCTGGCCCCTGACGCGTTGGAGCATCTACTCCCGGGCCGGATCATCGCCTGCGTCTCGGGTACCAACGGCAAGACCACCACAACCCATTTGCTTACCGCCGCGTTAAAGGCCTCACTAACCGACCCGCACCGGGTGGTCACCAACGCCGACGGCGCCAACCTGCACCACGGGATCGCGTCGGCGCTGGCGATGGCCCCCAAGGCCGATATCGCAGTGCTGGAGACCGATGAACGGGTGGTGCCGGACGTGATCCGGCTGGGCCGGCCGGCGGTGCTGGTGCTGCTCAACGTGTCCCGCGACCAGATGGACCGCCACCATGAGATCAAGGCCCTGGGACGAGGCTGGCGTCAGGCCCTGACGACTGCCGGCCCCGACGCCCCGGTCGTGGTCGCGAACGCTGACGACCCGCTGGTGGTCTGGTCTGCCCGACCGGCCAAGCATGTGGTCTGGGTGAACACCAGCAGTGCCTGGACCGACGACGCCACCTTGTGCCCCGAATGTGGCACCGTCCTGCAACACGCCCCGGGGCCCGATGGACGCAGCCGGTGGGCCTGCCCTACCGGTGACCTGGCGCAACCCACGGCCTCCTGTACGGTCGATGGTGGCGATGTCATCGGCGCCGACGGGCGCCGGTGGGAACTCAAGCTCAAGGTCCCTGGCAGTTTCAATATCTCGAACGCCGCCTGTGCTTTGGCAGCCGCTGTCGTGCTCGGGGTCGACCCGGAGACTGCGATCCGCGGGATGCGTACCGTGACCTCCCCGGCCGGGCGCTACGCCACCACCACCTTCGGCAACACCACTGTACGGCTCCTGTTGGCCAAGAACCCGGCCGGCTGGGCCGGCTCGCTGCCGCTGGCGACCAGTCAGACGGTGGTGCTGGCGATCGACTCTGCCGCCGCCGACGGGCGGGACGTGTCCTGGCTCTGGGACGTCAACTATGAGCAGTTAGCTGGACGACACGTGATCGCCACCGGCCCTCGGGCCCAGGACCTCTCGGTACGGCTGCTGTACGCCGGCGTCGACCACAGCGTCGTCCCGGACCTGGCCGAGGCGATGGCCGGACACGATGCCCCCGTCGACGTGATCGCCACTTATACCCCGTTCCAGCGGCTGCGCAAGCTTGGAGGCCTGGTATGACCGTCCAGATCGTCGTGATCTACCAGTCATTGCTCGGGATCTACGGAGACCGGGGCAATGCTGCGGTATTGCGTCAGCGGCTCCAGTGGCGTGGGATCGATGTCATCGTGACTGTGGTCGAGCCGGGCGATCGGCTACCCGCCGATGCTCAGGTCTACCTGCTGGGTGGAGGTGAGGACCAGGCCCAGGTGTCAGCGGTGTCGGCGCTACGCAAGGATGGCAACCTATTCCGGGCTCTGGACCGGGGGGCTGCGTTGTTCGCGGTCTGCGCCGGATACCAGATCTGCGGTACCAGCTTCACCATCGGCGACCACGATGAAGTTGTCCAGGGGCTGGGGTTGCTCGACGTCGAGACCCGCCGCGGACCAGCCCGCGCGGTAGGCGAAATCCTCACCCAGTGGACTCGTCCCGACGGGAGCGTCTCGCTGATCACTGGCTTCGAGAACCACGGCGGCTTCACCAGGCTCGGCCCGCAGGCCCGACCCCTGGCGACCGTGGAACGTGGGATCGGCAACGGCGACGGTACGGAGGGGGCCCAGGCCGGCCGGATCATCGGCACCTATCCGCACGGGCCAGTGCTGGCCCGCAACCCGGACCTCGCCGACCATGTCTTGCGGCTGGGGCTGGGATGCGAACTACCACCGCTGACGCACCCCGAGATCGACGAATTGCGACGACAGCGGATCGAGGCGGTTCGGCGCTGATCAGTCGGCCGGACGGGATGAACCCCGCCCGGCCGACCGTTCCCCTATCCCCAGCCCCCGTTCTCAGATCAGCTGGTACCGCGCCCGGGTCAGGGCGAACCCGGCCTTGGCGGCGACATTGCCACAGTTCACCCCAGCCTCGGTCACGCTGCAGCGGTACGAGCCGTTGATCACCTCGGTTCGGTAGCGGACCACCGCGAGTTTCCCGGCACTGCCCACCTGTGGCTGGGCGTCGTCCCACCAAGAGGTCTGGTCTGAGCCGACCGTGGCCCGGGTCGCCAGCTCCGCGTCGCCGCAGATGAACTGAGCCTTCTCCCGTAGCGCCACCCAGGATCCCCAGCCAGCGGCGCAGTTAACCGGTTTGGTCGGCGGGGTATAGGCGAAGCTGGGTACCTCGCAGTCGACCTGGTCACCGACCGAGCAGATGATCTCCCCATTAGGGGTGGCGAAGGCGGCGGCCCCGTACACGACCTGATTCCCGCTCGAACGCAGGACGAGGTTCTGAGTCGACAGGCGGAACCCGACCTCGGCGCGAGTGCAGGTGATCCCGGTCGTGTTGAGCCGGCAACTGTTCTGGCCGACGACAGCGGTCGTCCCGTACGGCAGCACCGGCGCCTGCCCGCCGCCGGGCAGAGCCCGGGACTGGTAGACGGCTGGGTCGTACCAGGAGGTGTATGGCTTAGCTTGCGAGCCACCGATTCTCAGCTCGTCGAAACCTTGCCCGTTGCAGGCAGTACGAGCGCCCTTGTTGCTCAGGGTCACGATCCCGTAGTCGTGGGACCAGGCCACCTGTCGTCCCGCTGCGTCGCAGGGGTGGCTGGACCCCCAGGCCGCGGCCGCGGTCAGGTGACATTCCACCCCATCAGGGGCCCGGCTGCCACCCATCACGCACTCGATGGTGCCGTTGTCCGAAACGAAACTGATCGCCTCGCCGCTAATCTGGGCTGGCGGAGTCGGCCGCGTCGCTACCGGGGCCGGGGTACCACCGATCCGCGAACCGGTCGTGAACAGGCGGGAAACTCCCAGGAGCCCGGCAGTCCCGAGTACCAGCACCAGCACCGCAACTACCGGCAGCCACCGGCGGCTGCGACGGTGCCCGGCCGCCACCAGCTCATCGTACCGATCGGGGATGGGAACCTGGTTCGCCTCGTCCCGCAGACCCTCACGCAAGGCACGGGTCACCTCGTCCTCGCCGATCTCGTTCCATTCGTTGTTCATGCTTGCCTCCCCATCAGCGTCCGCAGGGCGCTCACCCCTCGGTGGCTGTATGACTTGACCGCGCCCCGGCTGATTCCCAGGGTCTCGGCGATCTCGGCCTCACTAAGTTCGCTGTAATACCGCAACACCAAGACCTCCTGCTGACGCTGGGGCAGGCTACGTAGGGCCTCCAGCACGGCGTCGGCGGTGACGGTCCGGACTGCCTGCTCCTCCGGGCCAGGGGTTTGCGGCGACGGGAGCTCAGGGTGTTTGGCCATCACCGCCCGGTGCCGATGCACCGATCGACAGCCGTTGACTACCGCAGTCCGCAGGTAAGCGTCGACCGGGCCGTCCAGCAACCGGGTCCGATTCCGCATCAGACCGAGCATCGCGTCCTGCACCACCTCGTCGGCGCGATCGGTCGACCCCAGCAGCACCGCCGCCAGCCGCACCAGACGCGCCCAATGCTCGTCGTACACGCTGCGGAACCAGTCCTCGGTGTCGCCGGCCGGGGACCGCCGCTGCGTCTCAGACATCGTCACGCCCCTATCCACGCGTACCCCGTTGGTCTGGTTGGCACGCAATCGATTCGCAGGCCGCGCCGCTGATGCGCTAGACTCTACGCACGTACGCACCACTAGCTCAACTGGCAGAGCAGCTGACTCTTAATCAGCGGGTTCAGGGTTCAAGTCCCTGGTGGTGTACCGCAAGGCCACCAGATCTGGTGGCCTTTTTCTGCGTATGGCGCTCCCTCCCTGCTCTGCCCAGTGCTCGCCGGCCCCTGGCCTCAGGTCGGCTGGCCTGGATCGGATATCCCCAGGTCACCCGACCGTCACGGCTCGCAGGATCCGGACCCCGGATTTTGCTGACGCTAGCTTTGCGTTATTGTTTTGTCCGCGGGAGGTTCGCGCCACCCTGGAGCACGATCCTCCCGCGCCAGCTGCTCACCGGCTGCCCGGAGGCCACCCGGCCTGACGATTCAGCCACCGGCAATGTCTGGTCGATGCTGCGAGAGGACCGCTCCTCTTCTCGCTCCGGCCACGAGACTGTCGGCAGTCAGGTGTCGGTGAGCCACGCGCGGGGCCTGGTCGGCGGACCAGGCCCCGCGCCTCATTTCCGTCTCCGGTCCTACCGATCAGGATGGGTTATCCAAGGACCCGAACGCGGGGCCCAGATAACCCGGACCCCGCGTTCGTTCGCTGAGCTGCTACTTCACTCCCCCTGCCGTCAAGCCGGCGACGATCCGGCGCTGGAACAGCAGCACCATGATCAACAGCGGGATCGTAGTGATCACCCCAGCAGCCATGATCGAGCCGTACGGGATGTTGTACCCGAGGTTGCCGGTGAACTGGCTCAGGGCGACCGTGGCGGTCTTCATGTTCCGGTCCTGACCGAAGCTCAAAGCGATCATGTACTCGTTCCAGACCGCGATGAAGGTCAAGATCGCGGTCGTGAACACACCCGGAGCAGCCAGCGGCAGGATCACCTTACGGAAGGCTTGCCCGGGCGTACACCCGTCCACCATTGCCGCCTGCTCCAGCTCTACCGGCAGCTGACGGAAGAAAGCAGTCAGGTTCCACACGCACAGCGGCAGGCCGAATGACAGCGACGGGATGATCAGCGCCTGGTACGTGTTCAGCCAGCTCCACGGCCACCAGCTGTAACTACCGGTGAACATCTTGAACAGCGGCACCAGCAGGGTAATCCCGGGGAACATCGAGCAGCCGATGATGATCGACAGCACCAGGCCCTTGAACACGAACCGGAGTCGGGCCAGCGCATAGGCCGCGATGATCCCGAACAGCAGGGTCAGCGCGGTCGTGGTCACTGACACCACCACCGAGTTGATGATCGCCCGTCCGAAGTTGTTCTGCTCGCTGAAGACCCCGATGTAGTTTTCCACCGAGGCCGGGTTCGGCCAGAAATCGGTGCTCTGCCCATCGGTGGGCTGCCGGAAGGAGGAGATCACCATCCAGTAGAACGGGATCACGCAGTAGAGCACGATGAACGCCATCCCCACCAACGAGCCGGCCTTACCCAGGTAGTAGCGCCTGTCATGGCGCGGTTTGTTGAGCTCAGCCAGTTCGTCTGTGGAAATCCGCTGTGTAGCTACTGTCGTCGTCATGATGCCGAGCTCCCGCTGGTGACCGTGGTCCGAACCTTGGCGGCCCGCATCTGCTTACGGTGCAGCGCCCGCTGCCGCTTGCGCTGCTCACTGATCGCCTTCAGCTCGTCGTCACCGATCACGTCAGCGCCGAGCAGCCTCACGAACAGGAAAGCGACTAGGACGATATAGAGGAACAGGATGATCGAGTACGCCGCGGCCGGCCCGTACCGAGTCTGCTGGGACTCGAAATAGGCGAACATCGACAGCGTCTCCACTGAATACTTCCCCGCGCCGACCATTCCATAGGGAAGATCGAACATCCGCAGCGTGTCCAAGGTCCTGAATAGCACCGCCACCACCAGCGCCGGCTTGACCATCGGCAACGTGACCCGGGTGAACTGCTGCCAGGCGTTGGCACCGTCAACGCGGGCCGCCTCGTACACATCGGCCGGGATGGTTTGCAAGCCAGCCAGCGTCAGCAGGCCGATGAAGGGAGCCGTCTTCCAGATGTCGGCCACCATCACCGCCCACTGGCTGTACTTGTTGTCCGCCAGCCACAGAATCGGGTCGTCGGCCAGTCCCAGCACCTTGTTGGCGACACCGGCGGTGTTGAAGATCAACTTCCACATCATGGCCGAGACGATCGTCGGGATCGCCCACGGGATCAGGATCGATGCCCGCACCAGGCCGCGGCCTCGGAACGCTTTGGCCATGATCAGGGCCATCGCCACCCCGAGAATGGTCTCGGCGACGACACAGACCACCGTGAAGACGGTGGTGTTGAGGAAGGCGTTGATCAACCGGTCCATCGCGCCGAAAACGCCGACCACATTCTGCGGATGGGCGAAAATATCGGTGAAGTTCGCGAACCCCACGAAATCAGATCCCTGCTTGACCATGCCGGTGGCCGGGTCGATACCGCCACCACCACGGAAGAAGGACTCATACACCGACAACGTGATCGGGATCCCGGTGACCACCAAGATCACGATCAAGGTCGGTGCGAGCAGAATCGCGGCCAGCATTCCTTGCCCGTCGGAGAAGACGTTCTTCTTGCGACGTACGGGAGCGGCCACAACGGCGGCTGCAGCCATGGATACCTCCTCTGCCCGTCAGGCCATCGGCGGGAGACCGCAGCAGCGGGACTCACGCCGACGGCCTATCACCGGATCTACTTGGTCAGGCCTTCGAGCTTGGCCTGCAGTTCGTCCATGGCCGCCTTCGGCTCCTTGCTCCCGTTCAGGGCGGCGTACGAAGCGTCCTGGATCGCCTGGGTGGCGTCACCGTACTTGACCACCTTCGGGCGCGACTTGGCGCCGGCGATCGACTGATGCAGCACCGGCAGGTAGGCATACTTGCCGATCAGCTCAGGATCGGTGTACAGGGCCTCCCAGGTCGGGGCCTTCGAATCGTCCAAGGCGTTGATCTTCTGGTTCTCGGGGCTGTTGTACCACTTGATGAAGGCGAGCGCGGTGCCCTTGTTCTTGGCGAACTTGGAGATCCCCATGTTGTGGCCGCCCAGGGTAGACGCGCCCGGCCCGGAGGCACCCGGGATCGGAGCGATGCCGAACTTGCCGGTGATCGCCGATGAGCCGTCGGTCTTCTCGAGCAGCGAGTAGACATAGGGCCAGTTCCGCAGGAAGATCAGCTTCCCGTCCTGGAACGCCTTGCGGGACTCTTCCTCCTTCCAGGTCAGGGCAGCCTTCGGGATGGTCCCGTCTTTGAAGGCGTTCGCGGCCCAGGTGACCCCGGCCACGGCCTTCTCGGTGTTCACCGTGGGCTTGCCGTCGGCGGCCAGGAATTCACCACCGGCCGAGTTGACCATCTCGGTCATGTTGCAGGTCAGTCCCTCGTACTTCTGGAACTGGGCGCCATAGCAGTCGATGCCTGGGACGGTGGCCTTGATCTTGGTGCAAGCCGCCTTCATCTCGTCCCAGGTGGTCGGCGGCTGCAGGCCGGCAGCGTCTAGCAGGTCCTTGCGGTAGAAGAGCAGGGCGCCGTCAGAGTTGGCCGGGAAGGTGTACAGCTTGTTGAAGTACATCCCCGAGTCCACGGCTGACTTCAGGTAGCCGGCGGTGGGCAGCTGGTCGGCGGGCAACTCTTCCAGGTACCCATTGGCCGCGAACTCAGCCGTCCAGACCAGGTCGACCGAGAGGACCGTGTAGCCAGAGCCCCCCTTGGACGTGGCATTGTTCACCATCTGCTGGCGCTGCTCATCGGCGTTCTCTGACAACTCCTGCAGAGTGACCTTCTCGTCAGGATGAGTGGCGTTCCACCGTTCGACGATCTTCGCGACGGTACCGGAGGTGTCCTTGCCCAGGACGTAGGTGATGGGGCCCTTCTCGTTCCAGTCGGCCTTGGCAGACGACCCGGTCGTGGATGTACCTGACGATCCGCAGGCGGCGAAGGCCAGCAGGGTGCCGAACGCCACAGAGGGGAGCGCCACTCGGCGCAGGAAACGTGTGCTTGCCATGCAGATGACCTCACTTCGGTGTGTGCTCTCGGCGGGTACCGATCACGACCAACCCTAAGTTCGGAAGAACCGCGGTGGCACCCGGGCTCGATCTCCGTTTCCGATTCGTTACCAGGCCTGGCGCGGGGACCGAGTCGAGTAGCACCCTAGTAGAAACACTGCGACGACTGCCACCGGCTTGGACAGCGGCCAATCAGCTGCGACGGCGCCTGGTCAACGATCGCACCACCAGCAGGAAGGTAACCACTCCCACCGCCGCCCCGGCGACCACGGCGATCCGGTCAACCCGCCAGCCGTACTCGTCGCGGATCTGGGTCTTAGCCTGCTGGAACTGCTCCTCAGCGAAGTGCCGGGCGTCAATCACGGTCCGGTTCACCACGGCCTTCGGATGGGTCTCGGTCACCAAAGCGGTGACGTTCTCGCTGAGCCGCGCCGTTGCGGCCTCAATGTCGCGCAGGATCTCCTGCGTGGTGCGCTCGCGCTGGTTGGGCTGCGTCGGCACGGAGACCTCCAGGTGGTCAGAATGGGCAGGGCCCACTATGCCAGGTCATCGTCTGGCCGGATCGGCAAGGCTCCCGATCGTCACCTAAGGTTCGCCCATGACCACCCTGACCGTCGGCGACCCGGCCCCCTTCTTCCGCCTGCCCAGCAGCACCGGCTCCCCCGTCGGGCTGGATGACTATCGCAAGAGCCGGTTGATCGTTTACTTCTACCCCGCCGCGCTCACCCCTGGATGCACCACCCAGGCGGTTGATTTCACCGCCAGCCTGACCGAACTGGGCTCGGCGGGGCTGTCAGTAGTGGGGATCTCCCCCGATCCGCCCGAGCGGCTGGCTACTTTCCAGCAGCGCCACCAGATCAGCTTCCCGCTGCTGTCGGACCCTTCCCTGGAGACGCTGCGGGCCTACGGCGCGTATGGGACCAGGAAGCTGTACGGCAAGCAGGTGCAGGCAGTGATCCGCTCCACCTTCGTGGTGGATGTGGCCGCTGACGGGCAGGGCACCATCGCCGTGGCCCAATACCAGGTGCGGGCTTCTGGTCATGTCGAGCGGCTGAAGCGCCACCTTGGTCTCACCGGCCCAGACAAGCACTGACCGGTCTCTCGTGAGCAGTCACTCCGGTTGCTTCCCGCTTCGTGGCCCGCATCCTTGCAGGAAACCCCACGGCCCCTACACTCAAACCCGCGCCGGAGTGGTGGAACTGGTAGACACGCAGGATTTAGGTTCCTGTGCCGCTTGGTGTGAGGGTTCAAATCCCTTCTCCGGCACCATCGACGGCGATCTGGATCAGTCTGACTCAGGGGCGATCACGGGCGTCGGGCGTAGCGCCGGGTCACTGATCCGATAGGTCCGAACCGGACCGGGGCGCGTCGAGGCGGCGGTCTCAAAACGAACCGTCACCCAGCCCAGGCCGCTGCCCCACACCCAGCCGGGACCCATGATGTCGTGGGTGACGTCGTCGCCGGGGCTGTAGGAGCTGGCATTGCGGTCACGGACCGTGGCCGCAGGCTCCACCTGGGCCTCGTCGACACCGGCCGGGGCCACCTCGAACAGGGCCTCCTGGGCGGCGATGACGAGGCCGGAGACCCCGACCCCGGCCAGCCGTACCCCTTGCCGCACGATCGGCTCAGCAGCGTGCAGCAGGGCCCGGGCCACCTCGACGATCACCTCGGTGGAATCGACCGCCCCAAGCAGGGTCCGCGACCGGGTGTGGGTGGTGAAGTCAGCGAGCTTCAGTTTCACGGTAACGGTACGGGCGAAGAGTTGGTGGCGGCGCAACCGTTCGGCGACCTGGACGGCAGCGGCTGTGATCTGGGCCTCGACTACCGCCGGGTCGACGAGGTCGGTAGCGAAGGTGTCCTCGGTCGAGATCGACTTGGTCTCTCGGTCAGCACTCACCGGCCGGTCATCTTCCCCGCGGCACAGGGCAGCCAGCTCCCCCGCCCAGGAGGCCCCGATCTCGCGGCGCAGCTCGTTGGCCGAGACCTGCCGCAAGTCATTCACGGTCCGCACCCCGAGCCGGTCCAGCCGTTGCCGGGTGACCGGCCCGACCCCGGGGATCACCCCGACCGGCAGCGGCGCGATCAGGTTGGCCTCGGTTCCCGGCACCACCAGGTGCAGCCCGTCCGGTTTGGCCAGTTCACTGGCGAGTTTGGCCATCAGCTTCGAACTGCCCAGCCCTACCGAGGCGGTGAGCCCACCAGTCGCCTCCCGGACCTGTTCTCGCAGCCGGGCCGCCACGCCCAGCAGCTGCTGTTGACAGGTCACATCGGTCGTCCCGGCGGCCAGGTCCACATACGCCTCGTCCAACGACATCGGCTCCACCAACGGCGACAGCTCCCGCAATAGCCGCATCACCACCCCCGACGCGATCCGGTAGGCGCCGAACCGGCCGGACAGGAAGGCCGCCTGCGGGCAGCGACGCCGGGCCTCGTGCATCGGCATCGCCGAGTGCACCCCGTACTCCCGGGCCTCGTAGGAAGCGGTGGACACCACCCCGCGGCCCCCAAGCCCGCCCACGATCACCGGTTTGCCGCGCAACGAGGGTTTATCACGCTGCTCGACGGCTGCGAAGAAAGCATCCAGGTCGAGGTGGAGAATGCTCGCCGTCTGCCGCACCGGGTCAGGCTAGTGCCAGCACCGGTCTGTGCTCGGCAGGCTCAGATAGGCAGATCCAGCCGGCCGGCGCTGCGGGCATAACCGACGAAGTCGAAATCCTTCTGCTGATCTCGGGAGGTCTCACGCCACTGGGTCGGATCGACTTCGGGGAAAAACACGTCCCCGGGGTACGACGAGTGCAATTCGGTGAGGTCAAGCTGCGAAAGGTACGGCCACAACAGCTGGTAGATCTCGCCGCCACCAGCGACCCACCAGCGCCGCTGCGGATGCTCGGCGAGCGCAGCGAAAGCCTCCGGCAGCGACCGAACAATATTCACCCGCGGGTCGTCGAAGCCGGGATTACGGGTCAGGACCACCGTGACCCGGCCCGGCAGCGGCCGCCCGATCGACTGGTGGCAGCGCCGGCCCATCAGCAATACCCCGCCCATGGTGATCTGCTTGAACCGGGCCCAGTCTTGCGGCAGATGCCAGGGAATGTCGTTGTCGCAGCCGATCACCCGGTTCGCGGCGACGGCGGCAATAGCGGTCAGGCTGGGCATCTCAGACCGCGACCGGGGCTTTGATACCGGGGTGTGGGTGATAGTCGTCGACGGCGATGTCGGCCAGGGTGAAACCGTCGATGTCGCTCACCTCGGGATTCAGCCGTAGCCGGGGCAGCGGCCGGGGTTCTCGGGTCAACTGACGACGGGCCTGGTCGAGATGGTTGAGGTACAAGTGCGCATCGCCCAGGGTATGCACGAAGTCCCCCACCTCAAGCCCGGTGACCTGGGCGATCAGATGGGTCAGCAGCGCGTACGAGGCGATGTTGAACGGTACCCCGAGGAAGATGTCGGCCGAGCGTTGGTAGAGCTGGCAGCTGAGCCGGCCCTGAGCCACGTAGAACTGGAAGAAGGCGTGGCACGGCGGCAACGCCATCTGGTCCAGTTCGGACACATTCCAGGCACTGACGATGTGGCGCCGCGATGCCGGGTTAGTTCGGATCTGCTCGATCACGGTCCGGATCTGGTCCACATGCCCGTCCGGGGTCGGCCAGGAACGCCACTGCCGCCCGTACACCGGCCCCAGGTTTCCGTCGGCATCGGCCCACTCGTCCCAGATCGTGATCTGGTTCTCGTGTAGCCAGGAGATACGGGTGTCGCCGCGCAGGAACCACAACAGCTCACCGAAGACCGACCGGGTGTGCAGCCTCTTGGTGGTGAGCAGCGGGAAACCCTGACCGAGGTCAAAACGCATCTGGTGACCGAAGACCGACAAGGTGCCGGTCCCGGTCCGATCCTCCTGACGGGTGCCGTGCTCCAGCACGTGGCCGAGCAGGTCCAGGTACTGCCTCATCGTCTGCCCACCAGGTCACCCAGCAGCGGCAACAGCGCCCGGATCGCCTGGCCCCGGTGAGAGATCGCGTCCTTGTCCGCTGCGCTCAGCTCGCCATTGGTGCGGTCTTGCCCGTCGGCGACGAAGGCCGGGTCGTAGCCGAAACCGTTCGTGCCGCGCGGCTCGCCCACCAGCATCCCCTCCATGGTTCGGCGCAGCACCTGCTCGCGGCCGTTCGGGTCCAGGTACGCGGCGGCGCAGACGAAACGGGCCCGGCGCTGCGCAGGCTCGACATCGCTGAGCTGGCGCAGCAGCAGCGCCAGATTGTCGTGGTCCCGGGCCCCCGGGCCAGCCCAGCGGGCGGAACGGACCCCGGGCATCTGGTTCAGCACATCGACCTCCAGGCCAGAGTCGTCGGCCAGGGTCGCCAGCCCGGTGGCGGCGTACCCGGCACGGGCCTTGATCAGGGCGTTCTCCTCGAAGGTGGCGCCGGTCTCAGCCGGCTCGGGGTAATCGGGTACGTCGCATAACCCCACCACCTCCAGTGGCAGCCCAGCCTGTCCCAGCAGCCGGCGCAACTCGTCCAGTTTTCTGGGGTTGCCGGAAGCCAACAGTAGCCGGGTCATTGGGCCAGCACCTCGGCCTGGAGCCGGGTCAGTTCGGCGCAGCCGGCCAGCCCCAGGTCCAGCAGCTGGTCGAGCTGGGTACGGGAGAACGGCTCGCCCTCGGCGGTCCCCTGCACCTCGATCAGCCGCCCGTCACCGGTGGCGACCACATTCAGGTCGACCTCGGCCGTCGAGTCCTCGGTGTAGGCCAAGTCCAGCATCGGCTGCCCGTCGACGATCCCGACGCTGACCGCCGCCACCGAGCCCAGCAGCGGCTCGCCAGCCAGCAGTGATCGTTCCCGCAGCCAGTTCACGGCGTCAGCCAAGGCCACATACGCCCCGGTGATCGACGCGGTCCGGGTGCCGCCGTCGGCCTGCAAGACATCGCAGTCGAGCTGAATGGTGTTCTCCCCGAGAGCCCGGTAGTCGATCACCCCCCGTAGGGAACGCCCGATCAGGCGGGAGATCTCGTGGGTACGGCCCCCGATCCGTCCCCTCACCGATTCCCGCTCCGAACGGTCATGGGTGGCTCGCGGCAGCATCGCGTAGTCGGCGCTCACCCAGCCCAGGCCCGATCCCTTACGCCAACGCGGCACCCCCTCGGTGACGCTGGCTGCGACCAAGACCCGGGTTCTGCCGAATTCCACCAGCGCCGAGCCCTCGGCATGATCGAGCCAGCCGCGGCTGATCCGTACCTGGCGCAACTGGTCATGCCCGCGTCCGTCCACTCTCTCCATGAGCCAGGACCCTACCCGGGGTGGCACCAGTCAGCCTGCCAACGACTCCCGGCCGGGATGCCCCGGCAGCGGCTCGGCCTCGGTGACGAAGTCCCCCATCAGGCGGCGCCCGATCCCGGCGAAGCGCTCCGGGTTGCCGGTGGTGAGGAAACGACGGTAGCCCTCCCGAGGCACCGGTCGTAGCAGGCCCTGGTCAACCAGGCAGCGGTAGGTCGACGTGGCTGATTCCTCTGCCGAGCTCACCAGGGTCACCTCCTCACCCAGCACGTACGAGATCACCCCGGCCAGCAGCGGGTAGTGGGTACAGCCCAGGATCACAGTGTCACAGCCGGCCTCCTGGATCGGAGCCAGATACTGCCGGGCGACCTCGATTAGCTCGGCGCCGCCGGTGATGCCAGCCTCGACGAAGTCGACGAAGAGGGGGCAGGCGGAGGTAGTGAGCCGGATCTGAGGGGCCGCGGCGAAGGCGTCGTCGTAGGAGCGTGAGGTGGCGGTCGCGGTCGTACAGATCACCCCGACCCGGCCGGTCTTGGTCGCTGCCACGGCTCGCCGGGCGGCCGGGAGGATGACCTCAGTGACCGGGATCGGATACCGCTCTCGGGCATCACGCAGCACCGCCGCAGAGGCGCTGTTGCACGCGATGACCAAGGCCTTCACCCCTAGGTCGAGCAGGTGGTCGAGGCAGTGCAGGGCGTACCCGCGGACCTCGGCGATCGGTTTCGACCCGTACGGGGCCCGCGCCGTGTCACCCAGGTAGATGATGTCCTCGCCGGGCAGCTGGTCGAAGACCGAACGGGCCACGGTCAGCCCACCGAAACCGGAGTCGAAGATACCGATCGGGGCGTCGCGGTCCGGGCTACTCACCCGGCGGAGTCTACGCCGCGACCCAGGCTCTCGGCAGTGACATCCGCTATGAATCCACCATCCCCGAGAGGTTCGGCGAACTCATCACGGCGCTCTTCGACACGACCGCTACACCGCTCATCGCCTTCTCCACGCAGAAGGAGAAACGGCCACATGGCTTGATGGATGCAGATCACGACCGGTTGGTGAGCTGAAAAGTCACCAGTCCGCGGCTGGAGCAGCCTGTCTGCCCGGGGCCATGACTGGGGCAGCCACCGCAGCCGCCGGCCGGGCAGCCGGCCGAGATCGAGGAAGGCTCCAGCCGTCCCATCACCACCAGATGCTCGACGGCGTCGGTCACGGTACGGGCGTCCAACCCAGTCCGCGCCGCGATCTCAGCGGTGGATCGGGCACCCTGCCCGATCACCGTCAGCACCCGGCTCAAGGAGCCGCTCATCCGAGCAGACATCCGATCTGGAAGACCGCCACCGCCAGCACGTACGCCACCACCAATTGGATCGCGACCCCGAACAGGGTCCACCGCAGCCCAACCTCCCGCTGCTGCGCAGCCAGGGTCGCCACGCACGGGGTGTAAGCCAGCATAAAGACCATGAACGCGGCCACGGCCGCCATCGGGTGCCCGCCGGAGGACTGCTCGAAAGCATTGCGCAGGTGCTCGCCCAGCTCGGCCTGCTCCTCGGAGGAGGCGTAGGTCTGGGCCCAAGACGAGATCACGGCCTCCTTCGCCACGAAGCCGACTACCAGCGCCGACACGGTCTGCCAGGTCGCGAAACCGGCCGGGCCGAAGATCGGTGCTATCGCCTGAGCCAGTGCCCCGTACACGCTGTCGGCCGGCTCTACCTGGCCGAATTCACCCGCGCCGACTGGGATCGACTGCAGTAGCCAGACCACGATGACGGTAGCCACGATGATCCCGGATGCGGTCTTGAGGAAGCCGAGCAGCCGGGTCCAGGCGACGCTGGCGGTAAGCCGTAGGGTCGGCACCTGGTATGGGGGCAGGTCGATCAGCAGTGGCTCGCTGCCCATAGTGCGCCACAGGGTTGTGCGCAGCAGGAAACCGGTCGCCACTACCAGCAGGATCGAGGTCAGGTACATCAAGAAGACTGCGGTCCCGGCCCACTTGTCGAAGAAGACCGAGGCCAGCATCACGTACACGGTGAGCCGGGCGCTGCAGGAGGTGAACGGGACCAGCAGCGCGGTCAGGATCCGCTGCTGGGGTGAGGACAGGATCCGGGTCGCCGAGATCGCTGGCACATTGCAGCCGAAACCGACGATCAGCGGCAGGAAGGCCTTGCCGGGCAGGCCCAACCGGGCCATGGTGCGGTCAGCCACTACCGCCGCGCGGGCCATGTACCCGGAGTCCTCCAGCAGCGCCAGCAGGACGAACATGATCGCCATCAGCGGAGTGAAGGTCAGCAGGGTTCCGACCCCGGCCACTAGTCCGTCGACGAGCAATCCCTCGACCCAGGTGTCCGCTAGTCCAGCGGCGGCCACCGCGGCCTTGACGCCGTCCGCGACCGGGCCGCTGAACAGGCTGTCCAGCCCATCTTGGAGTGGCTTGGCGACGGTGGTCGTCAGCTGGAAAACCAGCCACATCACGGCCAGGAAGAGCAGCGGGCCGAAGAAGGGGCCGGTGGCGTAGGCGTCGATCCGGTCGCTCCAGCGGCGCCGGTCGGCCCCGTTGTCAGTGACCGCGGCCCGGACCACCTGGTCGACCCAGTCGAAGCGTTCGTCGGCGACGGCGAGTTCGTCGTCCTGGTCAACGGTCCCGACGCTGCGCGCGGGCAACGCCGCAGCGCTCAGGGTGTCGCTGACGACCTGGGCCAGCTCATCGAGTCCCCGGCGGTGACGCGGGTCGATCCGGACCACCGGGCAGCCGAGAGCCTCCGCCAGGGGGTCGGTGTCGATCTGGAGGCCATGCTTGTCGGCTACGTCGAGCATGCTCAGCACCACCACCAGCCGGGTCGGGCGCTCCCGCAGTTCCGCGACCAGGCGCAGGCTGCGCGACAGGTGGGCGGCATCGACCACTGCCACGGTCAGGTCCGGCGCTTCGGCGGCCGGGACTTCCAGCAGCACTTGCCGGGTCAAGGCCTGGTCGGAGCTGGTGGCATCGCTCAGTCCGTACGCGCCGGGCAGGTCGATCACCGTGGCCTTGCGCAGCTCAGGCTCGGCATGCTCGCAACAGCTTTCTGCGTGCCGGTGCTGGTAGTGCCAGACCCCACGGGCCACCTCGACGGTGGTACCCGGCCAGTTGCCCATGGTGATCCGGGCCCCGGTGAGGGCATTGAAAAGGGTCGATTTGCCGACGTTGGGCGCCCCGACCAGCGCGATGGTGGGCGCACCGCCACCAGCGGAGACGTCCGGCGCCGACGCGCAGCACGGTTTCTGCAGCACCGACGAGGTGTTCTTGCGCAAGCTCATGACACGGTCACCTGTTCCAGCAGATCACGGCCCATCGCCACCCTGCCACCTTCGACGGCGATGATCCGCCCGCCACCGGTGGTCCGGCGCAGCACCTCGATCGTGGCCCCGGACCGCAGTCCCAGGTGTCGCAAATCCCGTTCCTCGTCGGCACTGCCCGGTTGGAGGTTCGCGATCGTCAGCGGCTGATGTTCAGGAGCTTCTCGAAGATTCATATGAGATAGGCTAGCCTCACCTCACCCCACCATGTGCGGCGATGCTTGATCTGAACATATTCGGGCACCTCAGGAGCGATCGTCGCAAGCTCGACCGAGCGGACAGCCCCGCTGAACCAGCGGTCATAGGTGAGGACAACAGCGGCAACGATCGAGATCGCCGCCTCGAGATGCAACGCATCGAGGGGCCGCAGATACGGCATGGCTTCGCTCACGGGTTGTTCGACCTACGCCACCGGGACCCCACCATTGGTCATCAGGAGGGACCGGCCCCCACTCATCGCATTAGACATTGGACGCATCCGATTCACCACTGCCATAACGATCATATTGAAAATTCCAGATAACCTGCGGTCTCTACGGGAGAGGGAATCAATCACCCATCATTTTGAAAGCGCCGTCTCCGAACTTGGCGAAGTAATAATGAATCGCACGACTTCCGATATCAAACATGATGTCGGACATCTCTTTCGTAGACCATGGTTCTAGCCGGAAAAAGAAGCTACCTCATATTAAATAACCCTTCTTCCCCTTCAGGAATAATGTTTACCTGATTGAGTTCACCAAACATCGCAATGGTCTTCTTGATTTGATGAAGTCTCATTGATGACGATCCTATAGCGATTCTGCCGTAGTCGTGTTTTCCGTGCCATCGCCGCCTGCCACTTAGCCCTCTCTATCAAGCAGGAATAAATATTCGTTCACATGGATCGAACGATCTCGCAAATTCCTGTCGGCGCGATAGGTATTATATTTCAAGACTCTCTCGTCCACACAACCGTGGCTTTTCAGAGCATCCTTGATTTCTTCAGTGGAGACATACCCCTCAGAACTGAAGGACACCAGGAGGAACCGCGCAGAAATCTTCTCAAAAAGATCAGTTAGAAGCGACAGTGACTGCCTCTTTACATTGTACCCAGAACGATTCCATCCGATGGGGATACCGGAAACACGACTGATTTCCTCCGGCCGCTCGTAATTCACCAGGAGGTTGAGCATGAAGTAGTTGGAACCGTAGGGATGCTGGTTGTACGGCGGATCAATATAGACGAGATCGAAACCACACTATTCTGAAGCAAGTTCATTGGCATCGCGTCGAAATACCTTGTGACCTGACCGGAAGATACTCTGAACAGGAGGTTCGAGAGTTATCGGAGCAAGGATGCGACCCATAGCATCGCCGGCTGTCGCACCAAATTTTCCAATCCCAGTGTTCTTATCCTTATAGAATCCCTTGAAAACCCCGCCTGTATTCGCGTGCACCGAAGCGCTCGACAGCAAAGGGCCAAGAAGCAAGGAACGAATCCCGGCAGGCAGAAGCGCTAATTCTTGGATATAAAAATCCAAACGGCGTGCATTATCATTGGTATAGAATACCCGCTCGTCGATCTTGATATTTCGATCGTCTGCAGGCGAGTAGATTTCTCGGATGAAGCCGTCGTGAGATGCTCCATCGAGAGCGGCACGATTGAGGCGTTCGGCGTGCCGCCTAGCCTCATCAAAAAAGCCTCATCATGATCAGCTAAGAAACATTCACCAATCGCCTGTGCATACAATTCAAGATCATTTGATACAACCAGTGACGAGTGCTTCTTCATGAGCCGCGCAAGGAATCCAGATCCTGCGAACAAATCGACGGATCTAAGTCTCCGCCCACCCAGCCTGCTGCGCATGTCGATCACGGCCTGCCCGATTGCCCCGGCGAGACCACGCTTGTTCCCGATTTAGGTGATCAGTTGCCGAGTCAGGTACGAGGGGTCCTCACCAGATTCGGCCTGCTCGTCGATCCCGAGATCACAAAGAGCCACCTGACTTATCTCTTGCCTCCAGAGGTCAGCCCGGTACGGAATTCGACGACGTCACCGTCAGCCATCACGTAGTCCTTGCCTTCGATGCGGACTTTGCCGGCGGAGCGGGCGGCGGTCATCGAGCCGGCGGCGACCAGGTCGTCGTAGGAGATGATCTCAGCCTTGATGAAGCCCTTCTCGAAGTCGGTGTGGATTACCCCGGCGGCCTGGGGGGCGGTCCAGCCCTTACGAATGGTCCAGGCTCGGGCCTCCTTCGGTCCGGCGGTCAGGTACGACTGCAGGCCCAGAGTCTGATAGCCGACCCGGGCCAGCACCTCCAAGCCCGGCTCAGACACGCCGGCATCCGCGAGAAAAGCCTGGGCCTCGTCGACGTCAAGGTCAATCAGTTCCGATTCGAATTTGGCGTCCAGGAACACTGCCTCGGCCGGCGCCACCAAATCCCGCATCCGCTGTCTCAGATCCTCGTCGGCCAGCTCATCGGCATCACAGTTGAACACGTACAGATAAGGCTTGGCCGTCAGCAGGAAGAAGTCCCGCAGCAGGCCCAGATCGAGGCCGGAGTGGAAGACCCCACGCCCCTCGGCGAGGACCTGTTGGGCGGCCTGCATCGCCTCCAGCATGGGGCGGGTTTCCTTCTTGATCCGGGCCTCTTTCTCGACCCGCGGCAAGGCCTTCTCCAAGGTCTGCAGATCGGCCAGGATCAACTCGGTCGAGATCGTCTCCAGATCCGAGGCCGGATTCACGGCCCCATCCACATGGGTCACGTCCGGATCAGTGAACACCCTGGTCACTTGGCAGATCGCATCGGCTTCTCGGATGTGGGCGAGGAAGGCGTTGCCCATCCCCTCGCCGGTGCTGGCGCCGCGTACGATCCCCGCGATGTCGACGAAGGTGACCGTCGCCGGCACGGTCCGGGCCGAGCTGAACATCTCGGCCAGCACCTGCAGACGGGGTTCGGGCACCCCCACCACCCCGGTATTCGGCTCGATCGTCGCAAATGGATAGTTCGCCGCCAAGACGTTGTTCCTGGTGAGCGCGTTGAACAGGGTCGACTTGCCCGCGTTGGGAAGACCCACGATGCCAATGGTGAGAGCCACGACGCGACAGCCTAGTGGCCGGCCCCGACTACGGTACGCAGACCGACGGGTGTCAGTGGCACCCGGTAGATATGGGGGCTGTCCTGCGCCAGGCCACCACCACCGCCGACAGTCCACCTAGGCCAGTCACGACGAGTACGAACGCCACAGCCTGGAGACCGATCACGGCACCCAGGGCTCCGGCCAGCGGATAGGTGATCAGGAAGCAGGCGTGGGAGAGGGAGAACTGCGCGGCGTACACCGCGGGCCGGTTCTGTTCGGTGCTGTTCCTGCGCAGCAGCCGCGCCGACGGTGTCAGGATCATCGAGGTCGCCGCACCGAGCAGCGCCCACAGCCCCAGCAGCAGGGCCCACTGGACGATACCGGCCGCCCATCCGATCACATCGGCTACTGCGAGCAGCAGGACGGGCAGCGCCGTACCTCCGGCGAGCATCACCCTCCGGTCGGGGAGACGGTTGAGCAACCGGGGCATGCCGAGGGCGACGACCATAGAACCGCCACCGTTGAAAGCGAGGATCAGGGCGACATCCGACTGTGACCGGCCGAGTTGGTCCTGCACCAGCACAACGGTGTTGACGATGACCATGGCTGTCGTGGTGGCCACGACCAGGTTCAGCCCCATCAGGCCACGTAGCTCGGAACTGGCCCAGAAGATCCGCGCCCCGCGAGTGAGTCGGTCGCGGAATCGTGCCGGTGGTGGCGCATCGACAGGCGGGAACCGGGAGGCGATCACCAGCGCCGCTGAGACCAGGAACCCGACGACGGTGCCGAGGAAGAGGCGGTGGAAGCTGATCACAGTCAGGAGGACAGCTGCGAGCATGGGGCTGACCAGCGCCTCCATGTCGGAGGCCAGCCGCGACAACGACAGAGCCTGGGTGTATTCGCCCTCGTCGGGCAGCACCGAAGGGATGATGGCCTGGAAGGTTGGGGTGAACGTCGCAGAGGCCGACTGGAGCACGAAGATCAGCAGATAGACCTGCCACGCCTCGGTAACGAACGGCAGCGTCATCGCGATGCCCGCGCGGATCAGATCCGCACCGATCAAGACGGGCTTGCGTGGCAGGCGCGCCACGACGGCGGTCATGATGGGCGAGACGGCCACATAAGCGACCATCTTGATGGTCATGGCTAAGCCCATCACGACACCGGCATCGCTGCCCGCGATGTCGAAAGCGAGTAGGCCGAGGGCGACGGTGAGCAGACCAGTACCGATCAGGGCGATGACCTGCGCGCTGAACAGCCTCGCGTAGGTGGGGTTCCTCAGGACCTGCAGCATGGGCTTATTGATCGGGCGCGCGATGGTGGCGTGGGATCTGTCCGGTCGCGACGGCATGTTCGGCCTGGTTGATCGCCTCGGTCACCAGCGCTACCGCGTGCTCATCGACGAGCCGGTAAAGCACACTGGTGCCCGCCTGGCGGGTTGTGACCATCCGGGCCATCCGGAGCCGGGCCAGGTGTTGGGAGACCCCCGAAGGTTTCTTGCCCACGATCTCCGCTAAGGCGTTGACCGGCAATTCGTCGGCATCTCGGAGCGCGAGGATGATCCTGATCCGGGTGGGATCGCAGAGCAGTCCGAACACTTCGGCGGCCAAGTCGACGTACTCCGCGGAAGGACGAACACCACGAATCTCGTTATCCGCATTCATACGCAGATATTAGCACTGGGGTTCTCCTCCGGTCTCGCCCACCGGGCGCTGACAGCCATCGCCGACCACCCCGCGACGACTGTGCGTGCCAGCTGTGATGATGTCGGCATGTCTCTGCCGTCCGCGACCACGCTGCTCGTCGAACTCGACGCCATGACCCACGCCCAGCGCTGCCGCCGGATGGTGGGGCTGACGCGAGACCACGCCACCGATCCGGGTCTGCCCACCCTGCTGGACGAGATCGCCCAGACCAGTGACTACCACCAGGTGCTGACCCTGCTAGACCCTGGCATGCTGCCGCAGCGACTGGTGGCGGCGCTGGACAGCCCGTCACCTCGAGTCCGCCAGGCAGCCGGACGCCGGCTCCCGCTGCCGGCGACCGACCCGACCCACCTCACCGAGCACTACCTGGCAGCCTCGGCGGTTGAGCAGGCCGGGCTGCGCCGCCGCTTATCCGGCGAACTCGGACGCCAGGTGGCGGACCAAATCCTGGCCCGACCGATCAGCGACCAGGCCCGGGCCCGGTTACTGGCATCCGCCAGTGCCCCGGTCACGGCCGCGCTGCTGGAAGATCTGGCCGACCTAGTCCCGAACGTCGTTCGACTGGCCCGGCAGCACCCACAGCTGGTTCTCGATCACCTGGCCCGACAGATCACCGATGCCCCCCAGCCGGTCCGGCAGCACTGGTGGGCCTGGGCCGACCCGGCCCTGCCTGAGCTGGCCGCCCACGACCCAGACCGGCTCCTGCGGTTGGTGGAGGAGAACCCGGACGAACCCCTGTCAACCAGGATGCTGCGGGTGCTGGGCTCACTGCTGCGCCGGGCCCCGGCGCGAGTCGCGGCCCTGCTCACCGATCCGCTGCGCCCCTGGCCGCAACGACTGCCCCGTACCCTGGTACGCGGCCTTGCCCAGCTCAGCATCGACGATCGGCTCCGGCTGGCCCGCCGGGCCCACCCCCAGCAACTGGTCACGCTGCTGCGGGCCATGCCGCCCTCGCAGCGCGGCGAAGTGTTCACCCGGCTCACCGCCGGTCAGGCTGCGGACGACCGGCCCGATGAGCTGCTCGACGTTCTCCCCCACGTCTTGCGTCATGCCGAGGCTGAGCGGCTGCTGGCGCGCCCCGCCATAGCCGACGATCCGACCCGGCTGATGCGGGCCGCCGGGTATCTGCCCTACCAGCAGGCGCTGCCGTTGCTCGAGCCATACCGACGCAGCGCCAATCCCGATGAGCGCGCCCAGGCCTACCGGGAACTGCTGCGGGCCGCCGGCCGAGAACGTCGCCGCGACGTCTGGGCAGCCGCGATGGACCTGCTCGACCGGCTACACAACGAGCAGGACCCGGTCCGGATGGCCGCTGCCCAAGGGCTCGCTGAGGCCCCGATCAGCCTGTCCGCCACCGGCCCGCTGGGGCCGCTGGACCGATTCAGCCAGGCTGTGGTCTCGGCCCGGGACTCCTCCCCCACCACCATGCACCTGCTGCAGGAACACTGCTGGCGAGCGATCCGGTACGCGGCCGAGCAGGACCCAGCCCGAATCGGCGAGCACCTCGTCATCCTGGACCGGCTCTGCGGCCCGGACCAGACCACCTGGGTGCCGTCGCTGGTCGCTCTGCCCCGAGGCGCCGAGGATCCGATCATCGCCGCGCTGCTGCCGCGGTTGCGGATCACCGCCGAACGGGGCGAGTTCCGGCTTTTGTTGGCGCTGGTCGAGGCGCTCGGGAAACGTGCCTTCGCGCAGCCTGACCTGCAGCAGTTACTCGCGCAGGCGATCGCTGCTCCGGCCGACTGGCTGATCCGCCAGGCGCTGGGATTCTGGCTTCGCGATCCAGCCAACCGTGGCGACCGGGTCGCCGAGGTGCTGCGCCGAGACGAGTCCACTGCCACCCTGGAACCAGTCCAGGAGGCCCTACTCGGCGTCCGTCAAGACCTACTCGACATCTTGTGGCAGCCAAAGCCCCTGCGTGGCAGATTTTGGCGTCAGAAGATTCCTTACGTCCCCCTTCTCCACAGCGGCACCGCGACCTGGCTGCCTCGGCAGGTCGAGGCGTACGGGGCAGCGCTGGCCCGGCTCGCGACCAGCCGCGGTACTTCCACTTGGGAGGCGGCGGCGGCGATCCGGCGCCTCGGGCAGCTGCCGGGAATCGGGGTTGAGCCGCTGCAGGTCTTCCTGGACAGTCCGGATGTGGCCCAGCAGGAAGCAGCCCTAGCGGCTTTGGCGTGCAGTGATGACTCGGCTGCCGCGGTCGATCGACTGTTGTCGCACCGCGGCGATGACCGGGCCCGGGTTGCGGTGTACGCGTTGGCACGCTGTCTGCGGTTCCTGCGCCCAGCCGAGCTCCTCAGCCCACTGCGGACCCTGCTCGGTCCCGGCTCCACGGTGACCTCGCTCAAGGAAGGGGTTCGGCTGCTCGGCTCAGCCCGCCCGCCTGGGGCGCTGGATCTGCTGTTGGATGCGGTGGGTACCGACAGTCACCGCGATGTCCGGATTGCACTGGCCCGTACCCTGCGCGGCTTCCTCGACGATGACCGGGCCTGGGACCGGCTGGCTGAACTGACCCAGACCCGGGAGGAAGCCTGGGCCCTCACCGAGACCCGACCGTGCCAGCTGGCTCGGCGGCACCGGGCCCGATATGCCGAGGTGGTTCTGGCCGCTGCCCGTACTACCCCGGAGTTGCTGGGCCGGGCCGGGGCCTGGCTCGCCATCCAGCCGAAGCTGATCGAACCATTGACCGCCCGGGTCCTCGATGCCGGCGCCGGGGCCTGGCAGCCCTGCGTGGACGGGCTAGTGACAGGGATCGCGCACGCAGTGGGCTGGCCCGAAACCCTGGCCCTGGCCGAGCAGCTGGCCGCCCGGGCCCTGGGCCCCGACCAGCCCGATGCCACAGACCGGGAGGACCTGCCACTGCTGCGGCGTCTGGAGACGCTGACGTCGCACCTGTTGCACCTGCCCGATGACCGGCTACGGCCCTACTGGCGTCAACTGGCCGAAAGACTCAGCCGATATCCGGCCTTTGGCCCCTGGTTGCCAGCGGCCGCCGTCGCCGCGATCAACCCGGCTGACCCGACCCCGGGAGCGCTGCAGGTGGCCCGGCTGGCGCCAGATCCGTTGCTGGCAGCCCACCTGCACGAGGTGATCTCGGACGCATCCCACCTGGCCAGGGCTGATCTGGAACAGCTCGGTATGGCGGCCGACGCGGTTCTGGGTGACGACCCGGTGTCCGCGGTGGTGGCGCTCACCCTGGTTGAGATCGGTGGCGAGCGGACCGGTTGGCAGGAGGCCTGGCGAGTCCGGCTGCGCCGGCTGCGTCACTTCCCGGTCCCAGCCGTGGCTGGCTGGGCCCGGGAAGTGGAGACCAGCACCTGAATGGCGATGGCGTCGGTTCAGTTCGCCAGCTCTGGATATCCGGTGACCGGGCCTTCGGTGCTTGGCTGCCAGCCCAGGTGCGGTGCCACATGCTCGGCGAAGGTAGCCAGGATCCGCAGATTGACTCCGACTCCCAACTGGTTGGGGATGGTGAGCATCAAGGTGTCTGCGGCCTGGACCGCGGCATCCGAACTCAGCTGGTCGACCAATTCTTCCGGGCTGCCGACATAGCTGCGCCCAAAGGTGGACTGCAGCCCGTCGATCATCCCGATCTGGTCCTTGTCTTCGGTAGCACGCAGCTGGTTCCAGATCCGATCGCGAGCATCGACGATCGGGAACACCGAGCGGCTCACCGAGACCCGCGGCACCCGGTCATGCCCGGCGGCGGCGAAGGCCTCCCGGTATCGCACGATCTGCTCGTACTGCAGTTCGCTGAGAGACTGCCCGGTGGCCTCGGTAACCAGGGTCGAACTCATCAGGTTGACTCCCTGCCGCCCGGCCCATTCGCCCGTCTCCCGGGTTGCGGCGCCCCACCAGATCCGCTCCATGAGCCCAGGCGAGTGCGGTTCGATCCGCAGTCGGGCTCCGGGGCCGAACTGCTGCGGATCAGCGTCGGTCATGGTCTCACCCTGGATCGCTTTCAGGAAGGTGAAGAACTTGTCGCGGCCTACGTCGGCCCCGCGCGGATCGGTCGAGCCGGTGTAGCCGAAGGCCTCCCAGCCGCGGTTGGCCGGCTCAGGGGATCCCCGGCTCACGCCGAGGGCGATTCGCTGATCGGCCAGCAGATCCAGCGCCGCCGCCTCCTCGGCCAGATACAGCGGGTTCTCGTAGCGCATGTCGATGACCCCGGTCCCCACCTCGATCCGGCTGGTGCTGGCGGCGATAGCGGCCAGCAAGGGCATCGGCGCCGCAGCCTGGCGGGCGAAGTGATGTACCCGCAGGTAGGCGCCGTTGACTCCGATCTCGTCGGCGCCCCGGGCGATCTGGACTGTGTCGTGCAGCATCTGGGCCGCGTCTGGGCCATGCCCGACGCCGTAGTGTCCGAAGCTGAGGAATCCGAATGCCTTCATACACCCCCGAACATCATTGAATCATCAACTATTCCCTGGGGTCCGGGCGGATCCTCGGTGTCAGTCGCGTGACCAGTACGCGCTCAGCGCTCGCCTCAGATAGCCCGGGTCCGCCACACCGCACAGCTCACGGACCGAATGCATCGACAACAGCGGGATCCCCACATCGACGGTCGTCAGCCCCAACCGGGCCGCGGTCAGCGGTCCGATCGTGGTACCGCAGGGAACCGCGTTGTTCGACACGAATTCTTGGGTCGGCACCCCGGCATCGTGGCAGGCGTGGTACCACAGCGCCGACCCGACCGCATCGGTGGCGTACCGCTGCTGGGCGTTGATCTTGAGCAGCGGGCCCCGGTTCAGCAGGGGGCGGTTGACTGGGTCGTGGCGGTCCGGATAGTTGGGGTGGACGGCGTGACCGGCGTCGGCCGAGACGCAAGTCGATGCCGCCAACGCCCGCCGGTACCCGTCCTCGTCAAGGCCAAGGGCGTTCGCGGTCCGGCGCAGCACGTCTTCCAACAGCGGCCCGGCCGCCCCGGAACGGGTTTGGGAGCCGACCTCCTCATGGTCGAACGCGGCCAGCACGCTGATCGCTGGGCCGTCCTGGTCGAGGTACGCGGCCAGCGAGGCATACACCGAACTCAGGTTGTCCAATCGCCAGGAGGCGAACAGCTCCCCGGCGGGGCCGAACACCACCGGCTCCTGGGTCGGATAGCAGAACACATCTAGCCCGGCCAGATCGGCCCCGGCCCGGCCGGCCTGAGTCAACAGCACGTCGTACACGTCTGGCGCCTCACCGACCCCGAAGATCGGCTGCAGGTGCTGCTGACGGTCGAGCTGGACATGGTTGGACAGGGACCGGTCCAGGTGCGGTGCCAGATGCGGAACCCGCAACAGTGGCCCGGTCCGGACCAGAACCTGCTCGCCGGAACGCAGCAGCAGCCGCCCGGCCAGCCCGAGCTCCCGATCCAGCCAGGTACCCAACAGCGGGCCGCCGTAGACCTCGACCCCGAGCTGCGACCAGCCGGCCGAGGTGAAGGCCGGGTTCGGCTTCAGCTTCAGCGCCGGCGAATCGGTATGCGAACCAACGATGCGCCAGCCCTGCTCCGGCTTCCACCCGGCGGGCACCCGCCAGGCCACCACCGCCCCGTCGCGGACCAGGTAGTGCCGGTCCTCGGCCATCCAGGCCCCGGTCTCGTCCTGCCGCTGGTAGCCGGCGGCAGCAAGCCGGGAGGCCACCTCGGCAGCGGCATGGTAAGAAGTCGGGGAGGCGACGATGAAATCCGCTAGATCAGCTATCAGTGTCATATGCAGTCCCAGTGGTAGAGGGTTCAGGAGAAGTCTCGCGCAGCCAGGTCCTCGGGCCGGATCCAGAAGCTAGCGACGCCGAAATTACCCCATTTCAGCACCTCGCTCTGGCTGTCGAGTTGCAGCAGCAGTTGGTAGTCCTCCGAGTCCGGATCGGCGGCGCGCCAGTCCTCCTGCGCGAAGAACGGATAGCCACCGAGCTGGTGGAAGGCGCCGTTCTGGTTCAGGTGCGATATCTGGTGGTACTCCTCCACCGCCTCCACCCCGATCGCCGTCCGGCCGACCAGGTCATCGAACCGGTGGTCGTCGTACGTGATCGGCAGCATCGCTCTCTTCCCGACCAGCGGATGGAACCGATCTGGGTATAACAGCGGGCAGCTTATCGAGGCGATGGGCTGGCTCGCAGATTCAGGCAGGGACGCCGCGGAATCGATCGTGGGCAGATAGTCGACCCGGAACCGGCCGCCAGCGCCGGCAACGCGTCCGCGCGGAAGGCCCTCGCCGATGAAAAACCGCAGCAGCCCCTCACGGGGGTGCCCCTCCAACGGGGGCAGCTCGGCGTAGTTGATCTGAGCCAGGAAGAGGTACAGGCCCTGCTCGTCAGCCGGCCAGGGTTCACCAGGCATCAGGTACGGCAGGCCACCGATCCGGCTGGACCCGGCGGCATTGCGTCCATCCGGGCGGGTGGCAAGCAACACGCACGGCCGCAAACTCGCCTCGAGCTGGGGACGGACCCGCTCCAAGGACCGCGGCAGCGGCATCTGTGACATGCCATCGAGCCTAGAGGGATCGGCTGACGACCGCTGCCCCGCCGGCCGAATACGGGTACCGGTTCCAAAACTGTCAGTGGGCATTGTCACCATGCTGGGCATGGACCTCGTCGCTGTTGTTGCATTCCTGATCGGGCTGGCGTTGGGCGCTGTCGGTTGCTGGGTGGTGCTGCGGCGGCGCTCCGGCAACAATCCCGAGGCGGCCCGGTTGCACCACGACCTGCGACTGTCGCACGAGCAGCTGAGCGAGGCCCGTCTCGAGGCTGAACGCAACCGGGCCGAGGCTGCGACCGGACGCTTCGAAGCGGCAGCCGCGCGAGCCGAGGCCGCCCGGGCCGACGCCGAGATCGAACGTGCCCGAGGCGATGTCGAACGCAGCCGGGCCGAGATCGCCGAGGCCCGACAAGCGGCAGCCGAGGCGATGGCGCAGACGGCCGCCCTGGAGGCTCAAGTGGCGGCGGCGGTAGCCGAGCGGAATGCGGCCCAGGCCCGCGGAGCCGAACTGGCAGCCGACCGGGAGTCGTTGCAACACCAGTTCCGGCTGCTGTCGACCGAGGCCTTGGAACGTCAGACCCAGGCCGCTGAGGCCTCCGCAGCGCAGCGGCTGGAACAGACCGCACAATTGATGGCCCCGATGCGCGACAGCCTGCAGGCCCTAGAAGCCCGGTTGGCCGAGGTCGAACGAGAACGCGCCGCGATGACCGCAGACCTGCGTAGCCAGGTGGCCACCGTTCAACTGACCGGAGAACAGTTGCGGCGCGAGACTGCGGCGTTAACCACAGCCCTGCGCAAACCCCAGGTACGAGGAACCTGGGGTGAACTGCAGTTGCAACGGGTGATCGAGCTGGCGGGGATGGTGGAACACTGCGATTTCGTCCAACAGGAGACCACCACCACCGATGACGCAATAATCCGGCCGGACGTCAAGGTCCTGCTCAGCCACGGCAAATTCGTATATGTCGACGCCAAGGTTCCGCTGACATCATTCCTAGATGCGCAGGAGGCGACCGAGCCAACGGCCCGGCAACAGGCTCTGACGCTGTTCGCGCGCAATGTCCGCGCGCATGTCGACTCGCTGGCCCGCAAACAGTATTGGAAGGCCGACCTGGGCACACCGGAATTCGTTGTGATGTTCATCCCGAGTGAGGCGCTGCTCGCGCAGGCGCTGCAGCAGATGCCGGACCTGCTGGAATGGGCTGCCGGGCGTAACGTCATCGTAGCTACACCGTCGACTCTGATCGCGCTGCTGCGCTCGGTGGCGTACGGCTGGGCCCAGGCCGCACTAGCAGACTCGGCCCGCGAGGTCACCATGCTGGGTCAGGAGCTATACGGACGACTGGCGACGTTGGGCAGCCACTTCGACAAGCTGGGCCGGTCGCTGGGCTCCTCGGTGAAGGCGTACAACCAGGCAGTCGCCTCGATGGAGGGCCGGGTCCTGGTCACCGCCCGCAAACTGCGCGACCTGAAGGTCACCTCCGAGGATCTGCCGCAGGTCCGCCAGGTAGAAGAGACGGTGCGGCAGATCGCAGCACCCGAACTCGTCGAGGACGCCACCCAGGTCCCGGCACTGCTGGGACGGGCGCCACGCGGTGGGCTGAGCCTCGCGCCCGAATCAGAGCAGACACCGTTCGCTCGGGACGCGTCAGATCCTGCCGAATTGGACGGTCGAGCCGGCCGACCCGGAGCCTGATTCTGGCACTAATCTATGAGGCCATGCGTACTGACCTGCCGACCGCCGCCGACGTCGATGCCGCCGCGGCCCGGTTGGCCGGGGTGGTGGCTCATACCCCGGTGCAGCTCAATGTTCGGCTGTCGGCGATGGTCGGCGCCGAGGTGTGGCTGAAGCGGGAGGACCTGCAGCCAGTCCGCTCGTACAAGCTGCGTGGCGCCTACAACCTGATCGCCCAGCTAAACCCGCAGGAACGGGCCCGGGGGGTGATCTGCGCCTCGGCCGGCAACCATGGGCAGGGAGTAGCCTTCGCCTGCCATCGGCTCGGGATCAACGGACACATCTTCGTCCCAACGACCACCCCTCGTCAAAAGCGTGACCGGATGGCCGCGCTCGGTGGCGATCTGGTCACCGTCGTCGTCACTGGCGACACCTACGACGAGGCCCAGGCAGCCGCCGCACAGGAGGCCGCCGCCAACCAGGCAGTGGTGGTCCCGGCCTTCGACGCCGCCCCCACGATCGCCGGCCAGGGCACGGTGGCGGCTGAGATCGTGGCCGATCTGGGGCAAGCCCCGGAGGTGGTGGTGGTCCCGGTCGGCGGCGGCGGGTTATTGTCCGGAGTCGCGACCTGGTTCGCCGAGCACTATCCCGCCACCCGGGTTGTGGGGGTGGAACCGGCCGGCGCCGCGTGCACCGTGGCCGCCCTGCAGCGGGGTGAGCCGGTCACCTTGGACCGGCTGGACAGTTTCGTCGACGGGGCCGCAGTCCGCCGAGTCGGTGACCTCACCTTCCAAGTGATCCAGAGCCGCGGTCTTGAGGTGACCACCGTCGCAGAGGGGGCAGTCTGCACCGAGATGCTGGCCCTGTACCAGACCGACGGAATCATCGCCGAACCAGCTGGGGCGTTGGCCTCGGCCGCCCTGGCTGACGGGTTGGCGGTGGAACGGGGCCAGACCGTGGTCGCCATCGTTTCCGGCGGCAATAACGACGTCTCACGCTACTCGGAGATCGTGGAACGGTCGTTGGTACATGAGGGCCACAAGCACTATTTCCTGGTCAACTTCCCACAGGAGCCGGGAGCGCTGCGCCGTTTCCTGGACGAGGTCCTCGGCCCCGACGACGACATCACCCTGTTCGAATACGTCAAACGTTCCAATCGGGAGCTCGGGCCGGCCCTGGTCGGGATCGAACTGGGCAACCCAGCCGACCTGGAGGGACTGCTGGCCCGGATGGCCGCCTCCCCGATGACCGTCGAGCCGATCGACCCACAGAGCCCGTTCTACCGCTTCCTGGTCTGAACCCGTCGGGGCCCCAATGGGCCTCCGTCGTAGTGACCGTCGCCATGTTGCTAACGTCTCGGTGTGCCTTTCGCAAACTTGATGGTCCACGTCCTCGGGGCGTTCCAGTTTCTGGTCCTCGCCGGTATTGCCATCTGGGCCACCGTTCGCAGTCGACAAGGCCTGGCGACCGGGCTTTGTTGGGCAGCAGCCGGGGCCCGGCTCACGGCGATACTGCTCTCGCTGTTGTGGAGCGAGGTCATCGGTCGCGCCGGATCCGGCATGAAGACCACAATCGCAACGACCCATCTTGCGCTCTCCGGGCTGAATTTTCTGTCCTGGGGCCTGTTGCTCGCAGCGATCATCGTCACCGCCAGGCAGGGACTGACCCGATGACCGCTATTCAGCTTGCAGGGATCGCGGGGCTCGTCTTCCGAATGGCGGTTCTCGCCATGGGCGTGGTCGCCATCACGGTCACATCATCTGGGCGCCCCTACCTGATCGGCTTCGTAGTAACTTATGTGATAGCCGAGGTCTGTTCCTTTGCGACTCCGATCTTCGTGGAGCCGCAGAGCATGCCAATCGTCGGTATTCTGCTCACCCTGCTAGGACTGGCAAACCTGTTCTTGATGGCCGTGGCCCTGATACGTGAATCACGAACCGCCTCTGCCATGCTCCCACCCCCGAAGCATCCGGGCCTGCCGTACCCCGCCAACCCGGCGATGCCACAAGCCGACCAGCCCCGGCCGGTGCCCGGAAGCCCGGATCGGTCCTCGTCTGGCACCGGATGGCACCCGCCCGCATAACAGGGGATGTCCGGCGATGTCACTGTCTCGTACAGTGGTCTGATGCCGTTGCCGAACAGTCCCGAGCAGCCGCAACCCCTACGGGTCGTGGTCCACGCCGTAAAAGACTGGGTTGAACGCTGCGGGGAGATCTGGGTAAGTGGCCAGGTGATCGAATTGCGACGACGCCGAGGCTCTACCCACTTCATCACCCTGCGCGACCTGCTGGCCGAGGTCTCGGTCACGGTCACCATCGGCACCGCAGCCCTCGACGCAGCCGGCCCGATCAGCACGGGAACCACCATCACCGCCCTGGTCAAGCCGACGGTCTGGGCCACGTCCGGGCGGCTCAGTTTCGCATGTCGCGATCTGCGCCCAGCCGGTGAGGGCCAGCTGCTGGCCCAGCTGGAGCAGCGCAAGCGGATGCTGCAGGCTGAGGGCCTGTTCGCCTCAGACCTCAAGCAGCCGCTGCCTTTCTTACCCCGCCGAGTCGGGCTGGTCACCGCTCAGGGCAGCGCCGCCGAGAAGGACGTGGTGGAGAATCTACGCCGCCGCTGGCCAGCGGTCCAGGTCCAGGTCGCGTACGCCGCGATGCAGGGCCCGAGCTGTGCCCTAGAGGTGGTCGAGGCGGTGGCTGAGCTCGACCGGGACCCGAGCATCGACGTGATCGTGATCGCCCGCGGCGGCGGCTCGCTGGAGGACCTGTTGCCGTTCAGCGACGAATCCGTGGTACGGGCCGTGCACCGGGCCCGGACCCCGGTGGTGAGCGCCATCGGGCACGAGGTCGACACCCCGATCCTGGACCTGGTAGCCGATGCCCGGGCCTCAACCCCGACCGATGCCGCCCGGCTGGTGGTGCCCGATGTTGTCGAACAGGCCCAGGTCCTGCAGCAGGCCCGGCAGCGGTTGCGGGCCAGCATGACCTCGCGGCTGGATTCCGCCTTGCATCACCTAGGTGAGCTACGGCGCCGCCCGGTGCTGCGGGACCCGCTCGGTCCGTACCGGGTCCACGACAACCAGGTCACCGAGATGCGGGACCGGGCCCGGCGGGCGTTGCGGGCCAGTCTTGATGCCGAATCCCGGCTGGTCGCCACCTGCCGCCAGCGGGCCCGGGCGATGTCACCGCAGCAGACACTCGAACGCGGCTATGCCATCCTCAGCGCCGGTGACGGGACCTGCGTGACCAGCGTCCACCACGTGAGCCCGGGCGACAATCTGCTGGCCCAGGTGACCGACGGGCAGATCGGGCTCACGGTCCACGAGACCAGACCCAGACCGAGGCAGGCCAGATGAGCGAGCCGATGTCGTACGAGCAGGCCCGAGCCGAACTGGACGAGGTGGTGCGCGCCTTGGAGTCCGGCAACGTCTCGCTCTCGGAGGCGATGGCGTTGTGGGAGCGCGGCGAACAGCTCGCCGACATCTGCCAGGAGTGGCTGGACGGGGCTAAGGCCCGAGTCACCGCCCGTAGCCGCGAGCCGGACCCGGACCAGGGCTGATCCGGCTGATGCGGCGGTGGTCGTTACCATGGATGGAGTGACTCCCCCCGATGTCGCTGACCGCTATCGCCTCGTCAGCCCCCTCGGCTCTGGTGCCATGGCGACAGTTTGGCTAGCCCACGACACCCGGCTGAATCGGGATGTAGCGGTGAAGGTGCTCGACCTGTCGGCCAGCGCCGATCCGACCGCCTTGGAGCGGTTCCGCCGCGAAGCCGTCGCTACCGCCGGGCTCACCCACCCGAACGTAGTTTCGGTCTTCGATGCCGGGATCGAGGCCAACCGTGCCTACCTGGTGATGTCCCTGGTGAGTGGACGCTCGGTCGCTGACCTGATCCGCGAGGACGGACCGCTGCCGATCGCCACCGCGGTTTCGATCGGTTCCCAAGTGGCGGCCGCCCTGGAAGCCGCCCACGCCACCGGCCTGGTGCATCGCGACATCAAGCCCGCCAACGTGATGGTGGGCGCGAGCGGCCATGTCACCGTGCTCGACTTTGGGATCGCCCAACTGACCACCTCCGATGCGACCCTAACCGCGCCGGCGAGCGTGATCGGCAGTGCTGCGTACATGTCACCTGAACAAGCTGCTGGGGCCCGGGTCGGCCCGGCCAGTGACCTGTATTCCCTGGGCTGCCTGATGATGGCCATGCTGACTGGGCAGCCGCCGTACCAGGGCGACAGCGCAGTCTCGGTGGTAGCGATGCAGGTGAACGGGACCCCACCACGGCTGGCGGACCGGATGGTAGTCCCCCAGCAGCTGGACTCACTCGTCAGCAGGCTGCTCGACAAAGACCCGGAGCAGCGCCTGGATGCTGCCGCGACCGCAGCCCAGTTGCACGAGGTGGCAAAGCATGTGGATCTGGATCCGGTCGGCCCGACCGAGCAGGACGCTACCGTCGCGGCCACCGCAGTCCTGCCGGCCTGCGAACCGACCCGGCTGGCGCCGGTGGTCGGCCCGGCTCACACCTCGGTGCTGCCCACAGCAGGAACCACGGTAGCGTCCACACAACCGCAGCAGTTGTCCCCGGCAGCCCAGCAGCCGAGTCGTACCCGCCGCAACCGCCCGTCGCCGGCGACGGTATCGCAGCGGCCCGTGCCCCCTGCACCCCGGAAACGGCGGCGCCGAGTCGGGCCGGCGATCGCGGTAGTACTAATTCTGGCGTTGGCAGGTCTGGCCTTCGCTGTCGGCTCCGGGCGGATCGGTCCCTTAGCGGCCCTGCTGCCGGCCACCACCCCATCGCCAACCCCGCCCCGACCGACTCCGGCTACGACCCGGCCCGTCTCCCGGACTCCCAGCCGCTCCCCAAGCGCCACACCCAGCCGTACCCCGAGCGCCACGCCCAGCCGTACCCCGACCTCGCCGTCCGCATCGCCTGGGGTGACGCTGCAGGTCGCGGTCCAGACCGTACGGGGTGTCTTGGTGAACCTACCGGCAGGCCCCAGCCGACAGAAGCTGCTTCATTCCTGGGACCGGGAATCTGCGAAGATTCTGGCCGGCGATGACGCCGCCGAACACCTGGACTCGTTCTCCGATGAGGTCCAGGAGGCCGTGTCCGAGGGGCATCTCAGCGTCGGACAAGGACTGACGATCGCCGCCGCTCTCGAAGGGGTCCGGGCCGCAGCCCGCTGACGACTCGGCCCACCTTGGCCCGGGCCAACTCGGCCGCGGGGCACCTGCCACCATAGAGCGATGGACGTGGTGACGGTGGCCCGTTCGCAGCAGGACGGGTTCGACATCGCCCTGCGTCGACGTACGGACGGTCAGCGGGTGATCGACGAGTTGATCGTCAACGGGGCCTTCGCAATGGATTCCGAACAGACCTTCAGCGAGCAACTGCTAGCTGAGGTTCTCGGCCCCACGCCTGGGGCGGCACTAGTCGCAGGTCTGGGATTGGGGTACACCACTAGCCGGCTGTTGGAGCTGGGCGCGACCACGGTGGATGTGGTGGAGATTTCGAGTGCTCTGATCGGCTGGGCCTACGAGGGTCTGACCGAGGTTTTGGGGCAGATCGCCCACGACCCCCGGGTGAGGTTGCACCGCGGCGATATCGCCGATGTGTTGTGTGCTCCGCCAACGCTGCCAGGATTTTTCGGGCCGTGGGATGCGATCGCCCTTGATGTCGACAATGGTCCGGATTTTCTGATTGTCGCCCAGAACGAACGGGTGTACCACCCCGCCACGCTTGCCAGCGCCATGACCCACCTACGGCCCGGTGGCCGGTTGGCGATCTGGTCGCAAGGCACGAACCGACAGCTCTGGTTTGACCTCACCCAGCTCGGCAAGGAAGCCACCGAGCGGTTGGTCCCGCTGCGTCGTGGCGACCGCCAGCTTGACTATGCCATCTATGTGGTGACCCATCCCTGAGGACCGGGCCCTCGGTTACGCTATGGTCCGATCTGTAGAGTCGATCCAAGGACGCCACATGACCAATCCCGGTTATCCCACCAACGGCCCGACACCGGGCGGATACCCCCAGCAGGGCAGCTATGGCCAGGGCTATTCCCAGCAGTACGGGCAACAGGCCCCGCAACCCCAGCAGGGCGGATATCCCCAGCAGGGCGGATACCCTCAGCAGAGCTATCCTCAGCAGCCCCAGGCCTCGTACCCGTCCCAGTCGTACGCTGCCGCCGGCTACCCTGAGCCCGCCGGCTACCCTGAGCCCGCCGGCTATGCCCAGGGATACCCCCAGGGATACGCCGGGAACCGCCCCAGCGTCAGCTTCGCGCAAGCCATCAAGCTGGGCTTCAAGAACTGGAAGAACTTCTCCGGTCGGGCTTCTCGCAGCGAGTTCTGGTGGTGGTACCTCTTCAACAACATCGTCGTGGGTGCCTGGTACGTGGTGACGCTCATCGTCGCGGCTCTGTCCGCCGGCAGCGATGCCATCGTGATCGTGTCTGTGCTGTGCTACCTGGTGCTGATGGCGATCGCTCTCGTTCTGTGCGTCCCCACCCTAAGCACGTTGGTACGGCGCCTGCACGACACGAATCAGTCGGGATGGCTGGCCGCCCTGGCCTTTGCAGGCCTCGGTATCGTCCCTCTGATCATGGCGATCATGGAGACGAACCCGGCTGGAGCCCGTTTCGACGATCCCAGCAAGCCGCTGTACGGACCGCAGGACCTCTGAGATTCAGCCCGCGGGTCGACCCGCGTCAGACTTCGGGCTGATCCTGAACGTCTCCGGCGAGGTTAAGCTTCGCCGCCACGCGTCATCTCGATACTGCTTTCTCCTGGGAACAGCCGCCCGGGTTCATCGCCGGCAGATACTGCCGGATCTGAACAATTGGGTAACGGTTCCACAGGTCCGCAAGCCCCAGGAGTTCACCCTCCCGACTCTGCACTAGTGGTCGGTGCAGGGTCGGGTGGGCCCGGGGCCAGTACGCTGCCACCTTGGCTTGCCTGATACTGGCCTATCCGATGGTGTTTGCCTTGCTGTATGGGGATGCCAGTTCGGAGGCAGCGAGTGGGTCTTCGTGGCCATGCTCGGCTTACTCTGGTCGATCATCGGGTTGGCCAACCTCTGGAACGTCTGTGTACTGACCGTGCGGCGCCTCCATGATGTCGGGATCTCGGGCTGGTGGATGCTGCTCGTACCGTTTCTGACCACAGCATCGTCGTCTGCATGGTGGCGGCTGTCCCTCCTGTTCGGGGTTGTGGTCCTGGCCAGCTTATGTCTGCTGCTACCGACTCGGCCCCACGAGATCCGATACGAGTATCGCCGTCGGTGGAGGCGTCTCCTAGACTCCTCAACGATACCGGTGATCGTTCACACCGTCACCCCCCATCGATAGGGCTCGGCCTCGTCGAAACCACTCAATCTGGATTTGCCCTGGGCCCACAGCAGCCGTCTTCTCTCCGCACCGAACTAGCCGCTGGCACCGGTCTGAGGCAATGATGGGGACCCCCCCGATCAGCGCCCGAAATCACCTCGTTAGAGTGACCCGGTCAGCGAGCCCCATCATCGGAGGGACAATGAGGAATCGGATGCCTCATCCGGCGGCATCGGCTACCACTGTGGCCGATGCTCATCGGTCGCTGAACCCCCAATCCTCTAGGGTGGGGATCCGAGATAGCGAGCGAACGATGTTCATAGCGAACATCGTGATCTCGAACGCCACGTCGATCGATGATGACTGGAGCCGTCGATCATCGGCCGCCCCTACTCAACTATCGATCGGGCAACCTCACAGCTGCCCGACCAGCCCTCGGGATGGTCCCGGCTGACAAAAATCCGGAGCCTGCGCGAGCCGGCAGCAACGGTTGCTGCCCGTTTACGTATGCCTTTGGATCAAGAAGCAGACACCGTCTGATACCTCGGCGCCCATTAATGGGTGTCTCATGTCACTTCACAGTCGAAGGATTCTACCGTCGTGTTCTCAGTCACTACGGCTATCATCGCGCTAGCGATCCTCGTAGTCGCATTCCTCATCGGTTCCATCACGGAACTGCATATGGGCATCATGGCGATCGTCGCCACGGCGATCGTCGGGCCACTGCTGTTCCACGACACCATCAAACAGGTCGAGGGGGGCTTCCCGCTCGTGCTGTTCTTCACCCTGCTCGGCGTCACTTATCTGTTCGCGCTGGCCAGCGCCAACGGCACAGTGAACTGGATCGTCGCAGCAGGGTTGCGGCTCGTCGCCGGACGCGCCCGACTCTTCCCGTTCGTGATGTTCGCGATCTCGGCCCTGGTGACCGCCATCGGCGCAGCCACCCCGGCCTCGGCCGCCATCTTGATGCCGATCGCGCTCGGCTTCAACCGTAAGAACAAGATCAATCCGCTGCCGATGAGCCAGGCCGTGATCCAGGGCTCGACGGCTGGTTCGTTCTCTCCGATCGGCATGTACGGCGTCATCGTCAACACGGTCGTGAAGCGCAGCCCCGGGCTGGCGGCTCTTTACAACCCGACGGTCACCTGGATCCTCGTCGCCGTGATCTGCTTCCTGATCGTGCTGGCCACCTGGTTCCTGCACCGCGACGCTGGCCCCAGCGAGGAAGAGGTCGCCGCCACCTCCCGTGACGACATCGACGACGCTGCTGTGAAGGAAGCCCTGGTCGACGAGGAGTTCGGCGAGCAGCAGGCCGGCGCCACCAGCGAGGAGGATCTCGCTCTGGTGAGGCTCAACCCAGAGCGGACCACCACCCTGATCGGGCTCGCCGTGATGGCCCTGCTGGTGATCGGGGCGCCGCTGGTCACCGCCGCCTTCTTCGGTAAGAAGGTCAACTTCGACGTCGGGCTGACGGCCCTCGCCGTCGGCGCGGTGCTGACGCTGATGTTCCCCAAGTCAGCCAAGGGTGCGGTCTCGAAGATCTCCTGGCCGACGATCCTGCTGGTCGGCGGTATCGTGACCTATATTGACATGCTGGAACGCCACGGCGTCATCCAGTGGCTGGGGGACCTGGCCGCCAACCTTGGTAACCCGCGGATCTCGAGCGTCATCATCTTGTTCATCGGCGCCCTGGTCTCGGCCTACGCCTCGACTACCGGCACGCTGGGTGCCCTGATCCCGCTCTCGGTTCCGTTCCTGGTGCCGTCGGACGGCAGCACCGCAGCCATCAACGCCACGATGCTGGTCGCGGCGCTGGGGATCAGCTCCTCCACCGTCGACTGCTCGCCGTTCTCCACCAACGGTGCGCTCGGCATCGCCAATGGCGCATACCAGGGCGACTACATCTACCGATGGCTGCTGAAGTGGTCGTGGATCCTGATCATCGGAACGCCGCTCGTGACCTGGGCGCTGATGATCCTGCCCCCATGGTGGGGCGCCGGCTCGTAGCCCGGCACCTGCCCCCAGGCGGAACGCCCGGTGGCGGTTGGCCCTCGCGGCCGGCCACCACCGGGCGTCGCCGTGTCCCCTCGCCACGACCGGGACCACCGGTGGCATTAGGGTCTGCCCGTGACCACCCTTGCGCCCGCCCATCAGATCCGGACCACGCCCCAGGCGCCGGCCGCCTCCACCATCGTCGCCGGAAATGCTCGGATCACCGTCCTCACCCAGCGGCTGCTGCGGATCGAGTGGTCGCCGTCGGCGACCTTCGAGGACCGGGCCACCCAGGTGGTCTGGAATCGGGATCTGCCGACACCGCAGTTCACCCTGGTTCGCCGCGGTGACACGGTCCACCTGCGCACCCCGTACTTGATCCTCGACTATGACGGTGGCCCGTTCACCCCGTCTGGGCTCAGGGTCCAAGTCCAGGCGGTCAGCCACTACCAGTCGCTCTGGCGCTACGGCACGGTCGACGCCCCGGAGCACTTTGGCATCCCCACCAACCTGCTCGGCACCGCCCGCACCCTGGATGAGGCCGATGGGGCGATCCCCTTGGAACCGGGGCTGGTCTCCACCACCGGGTACGGCGAGCTCGACGATTCGCGGTCGTTGGCGCTGGACGCCGAGGGCTGGGTGGCTCCCCGGGAGGAGGGGGCGGTCGACCTCTATCTGTTCTGCCACGGCTTCGACTTCCCGGCCGCGCTGGCCGACTTCTATGCGATCACCGGTCCTCAGCCGCTGCTGCCGCGCTACGCGCTAGGGAACTGGTGGAGCCGCTACCACCCGTACACCGCGACCGAATACCAGGACCTGATCACCCGCTTCGAATCCGAGCAGATCCCGTTCAGCGTCGCGGTGCTCGACATGGACTGGCACCTGGTCGATGTCGACCCGATGATCTCGTCGGGCTGGACCGGATACACCTGGAACCGGGACCTCTTCCCCGACCCGCCGGCCTTCCTGGCCTGGCTGCATGAACACGGGCTGAGAGTCTGCCTCAATGTGCACCCGGCCGACGGGATCCGCTGCCACGAGGACTGCTACCCGCAGGTGGCCCGCCACCTCGGGATCGACCCGCAGACCCGCCAGCCGATCGACTTCGACCTGGTCAACCCACGATTCCGGGAGGCGTACTTCGACCTGGTGCACCACCGGCTGGAAGAACAAGGGGTCGACTTCTGGTGGCTGGACTGGCAGCAGGGCCCGTACTCGTCGGTCCCCGGGCTGGACCCGCTGTGGCTGCTCAACCACCTGCACTTCTTAGATTCCGGACGCGACGGGAGACGGCCGCTGACTTTCTCCCGCTACGCCGGGCCCGGTTCTCACCGCTACCCGGTCGGTTTCTCCGGCGACTCGGTGATCTCCTGGCAGAGTCTGCACTTCCAGCCGTACTTCACTGCGACCGCGGCAAACATCGGGTACGGCTGGTGGAGCCACGACATCGGCGGGCACATGTTCGGGGTGAAAGACGACGAGCTGGCCACCCGCTGGGTGCAGCTGGGCGTGTTTTCCCCGATTAACCGGCTGCATTCGACGCTGAACCCGTTCAACTCTAAAGAGCCGTGGCGGTTCCATGAGACCGCGCGCCGGGTTCAGACCGATTTCCTGCGGCTGCGGCACCGGATGCTGCCCTACCTGTACACGATGAACCGCCGCGCCCACGAGGGCCGTCCGATCGTGGAACCGCTGTACTGGTCGCTGCCTAGCCAGGACGCAATGCCGCACCGGACTACCTTCAGTTTTGGCTCCGAGCTGCTGGTGGCGCCGATCACTACCCCGGCCGACCAGGCCACCGGGCTCGGCTCGGTACGGACCTTCCTGCCGCCCGGCCTGTGGTGGGATGTCTTCACCGGGGTCGGATACGACGGTAGCCGGCCAGTGAGCCTGCACCGGGATCTGGAATCCCTGCCGGTGCTGGCGAGGGCCGGCGCGATCTGGCCGCTGACCGGGCCTGACGAGCTGGGGGTGGGTAACCCGTCCAGCCTCGAGGTCCGGGTGTATGCCGGCGCCGACGGTGAACTGGTCCTGTACGAGGATGACGACGCCGCGACCCCGCAGGAGGTCCGGACCCGGCTAAGCCTGGACTGGGCCGGCGGTAGTTTCCGGATCGGCGCCGCCGAGGGCGACTGGCAGGGTGTGGTGGCCCCGGTGCGGTCCTGCAAGCTGGTATTGGTCGGCGCCGGCCGGGTGCCGGTCGAGGGGTATCCGACCAGCTGGGATGAGGCCACTGGGTCGTTGACCGTGGACTTGGGCGAAGTGCCGACCGGGGCCGGGCTGACGCTGCGGCTAGGTGATCTTCAGATCTGCCAGCCTGATCTGCGGCAGCGGTGGTACGGCCTGGTTGACCGGGCCCAGGTCCCGTTCGCCGACAAGGACCAGGCGATGGCCGCGCTGGCTCGGCCGACCCCGGCCGAGCAGGCCCGCGAACTGGTGGAACGCCCCATGGACGCTACCCTGCGGGCCGCGCTGCTGGAACTGGTCCTGGCCCGCGCCTGAGGGATCCTAGATTCCCAGGACTTCGCAGACCGTGACGAAGCGGTAGCCCTGGGCCTGGAGCTGGTCGATGATCGGACCGATCGCCTGCTGGGTGGCGCGGCGACCATGCCACGGATGCAGCAACACGATTGACCCGGGCCGGGCCTGGGCCACGGTCAGCCGGACCAGGTCCTCGCTACGCTGCGGCGCGGCGTGGGCGCTGAAATCCTCCACCGCCACATCCCACATCACCGTGGTCCGGTGGTGGTGCGCCAGGTACAGCGGCAGATTGACCAATTTTTTGCCGTACGGCGGGCGGAAGGTGATCGGACCGCGATACCCAGCCTGACGGATCGCGGCGTCGGTCGCTTCGATCTCGTTGATCACCGTCTGGTGTGAAACCAGCACCATCCGCCGGTGGCTCCAGGTGTGGTTGCCGATCTCATGCCCGCCGGCGACCAGCCGTCGAGCCGCATCCGGGGCCTGTTCCAATCCGATCCCGTTGAGATAGAAGGTGGCCCGCACGCGCCTGGTCTCGAGTGCCGCCAGGATCGGTTCCAGGTCGGCTGCGGTGGGCCCGTCGTCGAAGGTCAGCGCCACGACCTTCTCGGTGGTGGGTAGCCTGGCGACCAGGCGCCCGGCCACCTGCCAGGTCCGCGAGGTCATGGCTGTGAAGGTGCCGCCCAGCAGCCCCGTCACCAGCAGCACCAGCGCACCCGCCCAAACCCACCATCGCATCGGATCACCCTAGCCCGGCCCCAGAATCTCGTACCGGGCCGTGCCTATCCGTGGCGGCGGAAGCCTCCCTCCGTGCTGATCACCTGCCCGATGACCCAGGCCGCCTCATCGCTCACCAGCCAGGCGATCAGCCGGGCCGGGTCATCCGGTTCGCCGATCCGTCCCCCGGGAAAACGGTGCCGGATCGACTCGAGGGTCGTCTCGTCGAAACCCATCCCCGGGTCCAGGTAGCCGCTGTTGACCGGACCCGGGTTTACCGTGTTCAGCCCGATCCCCAGATCCGCCAGCTCGTCGGCGACGGTCTGGGTGATCCCGGCCAGGGCAGCCTTCGCCGAACCGTACGCGATCTCGCCGGGCAAGGGGCCGAGTTGTTGGCCTGACGTCATCCAGACCACCCGGGCCCCCGGTCGGGTCGGATCGTGGAGCCGGGCGAAGGCCTGGGTAATCAACAGCACCGAGCGGGCATCGACGGCCCAGTGGTAGTCCAACTGCTCGACTGTCTGTTCCAGCAGCGGCCCGTCCATGCCGGAGGCGGCGTGATTGCAGACCACGATGTCGAGCGGGCCGGCCAGTTCCTGGGCCCGTTGCACCACCTGGCTAGGGGTGTCGGGCTGCGACAGATCCCCTGCCACTTCGTACAGGCCGGCGCCGGGTCCTAGCAGCGGGCGGATCTGCTCCAGCACCGCCTCCAGGTCGTCACCGCCCCACGGTTGGGCCTCGTCGTGGGGCCGGTGGTGGTGGATCACGACGCTGGCGCCGGCCGCGGCCAGGCGCCGCGCGATGGCGGCCCCGATCCCGCGGCGGCGGCTGGCTCCGGTGACCAGCGCGGTACGACCGGTCAGGGCAGTCGAGGTCGGCGTCATGGCTGATATCTAGCACAATGATCTGCTGCAGACACGTTCTTCTTAGCGACCGAAGCGGCGTTCCCGCTGGGCGTAAGACCGTAGCGCACGGAGGAAGTCGACCCGCCGGAAGTCGGGCCAAAGGGCCTCGCAGAAATAGAATTCCGAGTGCGCCGACTGCCACATCAAGAAACCAGACAGCCGCTGTTCACCGGAGGTGCGGATGATCAGGTCCGGGTCCGGCTGGCCGGCGGTGTACAGGTGGTCTGCGATCTGCTCGATCTCCAGGGTACGGGCCAACTCCTCCAAGGTGGTGCCCTTGGTCGCCTCCTCAGCCAGCAGCGAACGGAAGGCGTCCCGCAGCTCATGACGGCCGCCGTAGGAGACCGCGATGTTGACGCACAGCCCCTGGTGGTCCTCGGTGGCGGCGCAGGCGGTCCGCAGCCGCTCGGCGACTGTTTGCGGCAGCAGATCCAACGCGCCTACGGTCCGGACCCGCCACCGCCCGGAGGTCGCCAGCTCATCCACCAAGGTGGCGATCACGTCCAGTAGCGGGCCGAACTCGTCGTCGGCCATCCGGGCGAAATTATCCGTCGACAGCACCCACAAGGTGACCACGCTCAGGCCCACATCGTCACACCAGGCAACGAAATCTTTCAGCCGGGCGGCTCCGGCCCGGTAGCCGGCGACCAGCGGCTGGCCGGGGGCGTTCAGCCGGGCCCAGCGCCGGTTCCCGTCTGCCAGTACCGCCACATGTCGAGGTAGCCGGTCTGGGTCGAGTTCCGCGATCAGGCGTTGCTCGTACGTGCTGTACAGCAGCCCAGCCGGGTGCAACCGGTCGAGCCAATCCCGGATCCGCTCCCTGCGCGCCACGGCCCACCACCTTAGCGAGACGATCTTTTCTTGGGGAGTCCGGGCAACGAACCCACGACCCTGGTCTGACCATTCCCGGCCCGGCGTCTGATGAGGCATACCGCCGGGGCACCCGGTCCAATCAGCATCGACCAGTGCCTGGGGCCTCGGCCACCGGTCGATTGACTCTCAGCTCGGCCAGTGGGACCCGGGCCTCGACGATCCCCTGCCGCTGCCAGGTATAACTGATCCACAGCTGGTCTCCTACCACCCGGGCGCTGGGGTACGAGTATTCCCCGGCGCCGGTGGTAACAACCCCGGTGGCGTGGGCGGTGTCGGGGCGCCCATCGGATGTGGCCGGTGGCGGGGCCTCGTCGAGCGCGGCCCCGGATTCGACCGTGACCCGCCGCTGCCAACTCCGCCCATCCGAGCAGACCGAGATCACCAGCGGGCAGCGGGCTCCCCAGTTCTCGCGCGACGGGTTGTGGACGCAGGCGATCTGCCCGTCTGGCAGGTTCACGGCGCTGATTGCGGAATTGTTGTTGGGCAGGCTGGTGGGTTGCAGCGCCGGCCAGTGGTACGGGTCGCGGGTCTCGCAGCGGAAGACGGCCCCGGCTGTGGACCGGGCCAGGGCGACCAGCGCCCCGCCCTGTTCCACCAGCGCAGGCTGGATGCAGCCGGCGCCGCGTAGCCTGGTGTGGTCCAGCGGGATCGGCACCTGTTGCCAGCGTTGCCCGTCGTACAAGTCGACGAAGCAGTCCCAGCGGGGCGGTTCGCCCCATCGTTCGACCGAGCCCGGCGCGACCCAGACCCCGCCGTAGATCACCGGCGGGTTACGGACCGGGCCCCGGCCGCCGCAGTCACCGGGTACCAACGGCTCCGGGGTCGACCAGGTCCGTCCCCGGTCGGCGGAGCGGGTCACCCAGGTCGTCCAGGTCTGGATGTTGGGGCCTCGTCTGAAAAACAGCCAGATCCGCTGGTCTGGGCCGGTCTCGAGGACCGGGTTCCACTGCGGCGGCCCCTCATCCCAGAGCAGGTACGGCTCGTTGAAGCCCCGGTCACCAAGCCGTCGGGCGAGCATGATCCGGGAATCCGGTGCGCCCTCGTGGGCGCCGGCGAACCAGGCCACCAGGCTGACCTCGCCCAGTGTCAGCAGCGTCGAGCAATGGGATTGGGCCCGGCCCAGCGGATACATCGCCACCACCGAGCGGGCGATGCTCATGCCGGTGATGGTGTCCGCCGGGCCCGCAGCTCGCGGACTACGGGCAGTACGAGGGAGCCGATCCCGAGCAGCAACAGCACCGCCGCGATCGGGTGGGTGATGAATCCGGTGGCGTCGCCGATCAGCATCGCCCGGCGCAAGTTCGACTCCGCCAGTGGGCCCAGCAGGAAGCCGAGCACCACCGGGCCGGCCGGCATCCCGACCCGCCGCAGTCCCAGGCCGAGGATCCCGAATAGCAGCATCTGCCCGGAGGTCATCACATTGGTGGTGGTGGCATAGGTGCCGATGATGCAGAAAATCAGGATGATGCCCCAGATCCATTGGGGGCGCAGGTCCAGCAGCTTGGTCATGCCCCGGGTCCGTACCAGGCTGACGACGGTCGCGACCAGGGTTGCCACGATCATGATGGTGGCGATCGTGATCACCATGTCGGGTCGCCGCTCGAACAGGGTCGGGCCGGGCTGGATCCCCCAGATCACCATCGAGCCCAGCATGATCGCCATCACCGAGTCGCCGGGGATCCCCAGCGACAAGGTGGTGGTGAGTGCGCCGCCCAGGGTCGAGCTGGAGGCGGTATCGGAGCCCACGAGACCTTCGATGGTGCCTTTGCCGAAGTCCTCCGGGTGCTTCGAGATCGCCTTGGCCCGATTCCATCCGATCAGGCCAGCAATGTCCCCGCCGGCGGCTGGAACGATCCCGATCACTACCCCGATCAGGCCGGACAGGCTCATCGGTTTGATGATCTGGCGCAGTTCGCCCCGGTTCGGCCACCACCGGCCCAGCGAACTGATCGGGCGTACCCGGTGGGCATGGTGGGTGATGATCTGGTCGAGGACCTCGGTGATCCCGAAGAGGCCGATGATCAAGGCGATGAAGTCCAGGCCTCCGGTGAGTTCCTGGCTGCCGAAGGTGAACCGCTCGTCGGCGGTGATCGGGTCCAGCCCGATCGTGGCCAGGGCCAGGCCCAGCAGCCCGGAGCAAATTCCTTTGGCGACCGATCGGGACGCGATCGAGATGATGATAGTCAGGCCGAAGACAACCAAGGCGAACATCTCGTACGGACCGAAACGCAGCGCCAGCCGGGCAATCGGTTGGGCGAGGAAGATGAAGACCACCATCGACAGCAGGATCCCGACCGTGGTCGCGATCGCCGAGATCGACAACGCCAGCCCGGCCTGCCCTTTCTTGGCCATCGGGTAGCCGTCCAAGGTGGTGGCCACCGCAGCTGGGGTGCCGGGGGTGTTGACCAGGATCGATGGGATCCGGTCACCGTACTGCGCGGCGACGTAGATCGACAGCAGCATCGCCAGGCCCTGGGCTGGTTCCAGAGTCAGCGTGAATGAGGTCGCCAAGGCGACCGCCATTGAGATCGTCAGGCCGGGGAAAACCCCGACCAGCAGACCGATCCCCAATCCGATCGCCATGCACAGCAGGGCTGTCGGGTCGAGCAGGGCTTGGAAACCCTGGATGATCGGGTTCATAGCTGTACTCCCAGCAGGCGCAGGAAGACCAGGTACACGATGGTGGCGATGATGCCGGGGAAGAGCAGCAGCGAGCCGAGGTTACGCAGCCCGTACAGCAAGTTCAGGGCGATCAGGTAGAGCGGGCCCAGCAGCAAGAAGCTGACTCCGACCTGCCACAGCACCAGCACTACCGCAGTGATTACCACGGTGATCGCGGCCTGCACCCATCCATGGCGGGTTGCTGCCTCCAGGTCCCGCTCGCCGCGGCGGCCGGTGAGCGCGTTGAACGTCATCCAGCCGGCCGCGGCCAGGATGCCGACCGCGATCGCCGTGGGCCACAGCCGCGGATCGATCCCGCCGGTCTCGTTGCGGACCCGGATCGACCGTGCCCCGACTAGCAGGGCCACCCCGAACAGCAGCGCGATCGCCGCCACGGCCTTCTCCATGCTCGGCGAAGGCCGGGCGCCGGTGTCGACTGACGCCTGGCGCTGCTCGACAACTACCTCGTCGGCGTCGGGATCGCTCATCGCTACTTCTTCAGCAGTTTGGCGAAGCGGTCGAATTCGGACTGGGCGAAGGCAGTGAAGTCAGCGGCCGACTTGTAGACCACCAAATTGCCGGACTTGGTGATGATGTCGCGGTAGGACGGGGTCTCGACGGCCTTCTTGATGGTCTGCTCCCATAAGGTCTTGACCCCGCCCGGCAGACCCTTGGGGGCATAGATCCCGCCCCAGCCGCCGATCTCGATCGGGAAGCCCTGCTCGGTCGCGGTCGGCACATTCTTCATCTCGGGGTGCCGCTCGGAATGGAAGATCGCCAACACTTTGAGCTTCTGGTCGGCCAGGTGTTGCTTCACCTCGTTCACGCCGGAGGCTGCGGCGTCGACCTGGCTGGACAGCACCGCGGTCACCGCCGGGGCGCCGCCGTCGAACGGGACCGGCTTGACCTGGGCACCGGTCTCGGCGGCCAGGCTGGCGCCCAGCATCTCCCAGATCGAGCCGGCACCAGAATTGGCGACCGTGACCTGTTTGGTCTTGGCTGCCGCCACGAACTCTTGCAGCGTGGTGTACGGGGAACTGGCCGGCACCGACAGCACGCCCGGGCCGAGCATGATCTGGCCAAGCAGGTCGAAGTCGCTGGGTTTGATGTCGAAGTTTCGGCTGCCGAGCATGGCGATCTCGACTGGCCCGAAGCCGATCGTGTATCCGTCGGCGGGGCGGCCTTTCACGTACAACATGGCCGTGGAGCCGGAAGCGCCGGGACGGTTTTCGACGATGATCGACTTACCGAGGATCGGTTCCATGGCGCTGGCCAGGGCTCGGGAGGCAAGGTCCGAGCCGCCACCAGCCGCCGCCTGGACGATCAAGTTAAGGTCTTTGGTCGGGAAACCGGCTGCGGCGGTTCCTGATGCCCCGCCGGTGGCGGTGCCGCGGGTGGTGCACCCAGCCGCGCCCAGAACAGTGGCGGCCGCGCCGCCCAGGAAGATCCTGCGCTTCATGACGAAACTCCTTCGTGTCGTGTTGCGGTGGGGGGTCAGTGGGCCGGGGCGGCGATCGTCACGGCTTCGGCGATCGCAGCCCGGGTGGCAGCGTCGGGCGGGTCGATGCTCATTCGGCAGTCGCCGCCCGCCAGGCCCTGGAGGTCGAGCCCGTGCTTGAGGTGGGCGATCGAGGGGCCCAGCGCCGCGACTACCTGCTCGATCTGTACCTGTGCCTGCGCGAGCCTGGTCTGGTCGCCGGCGCGGTAGGCCTCGCGGAAGTCAACCCACGGCTGGGGGCAGACGCTGGAGCAGCCGGAGACGGTCCCGGTTCCGCCGGCCGCCAAGATGTGCGGCAGGTCGGCGTCGTTGCCTGACCAGAGCTTGAATCCCTGCGGCGCCCGGGCCAGGTAGGCCTCAACCCGGGTCGAGGCCCGACCAGACAGTTTCAGCCCGTCGATACCGGCGTCGAGCAGCGGCCCGAGCTGGTCGGGGGTGATGTCGGTGATCGCGACGTCGGGGAACAGGTAGCCGTACACCTCGCCACCGCAGGTGGTCTTGATCGCCGAGAGGTAGTCACCGGTCGCGTGCGGAGAGGCTGCCAGATAGTACGGCGTGATCGCGGCGAACCGCTGCGCTCCGAATCGGGCCGCTCGTCTGGCCAGCTCGACCGCCTGTCGGGTGGAGGCGGCGCCAACATGAACCACGACCCGCTGCGGACCGAAGACTCCCAGGGCCACCTTGACCAGCTCGCTGTGTTCTTGGGGCGACAGGGCCGGAAACTCTCCGGTAGTCCCGGCCACGAAGACCCCGTCGATCAGGGCTTCCAGTCGTTCCAGGTTGGCCTCGAAGGCGGAGGGATCGAGCTCTCCGGCATCGGTGAACGCCGTGGTAACCGCGGACAGGATCTCGGGCTTCAACGCCACCGGTACCTCACTCATCGTTGACCGTCTACCGTTAACGATGAGTTACTCTAGTCCCCTCCGGACACCGACGCAAGAGAGGGTGAAAGCGACGGCAGCCGGGCACGGCATACAGTCAGTTCACGTGGGGGACGACCAAGGGAGGCGGCGATGGCGCGACGGCTGCGGGCAGTGTCGTTGGGCGACCAGCTAGCCGAGATCCTGCGAGCCCAGATCGTCGATGGGGAGCTCCCGGCCGGCACCCACCTGGTGGAGGATTCCCTGGCCGCCGACCACGATGTGAGCCGGGGACCGGTCCGTGATGCCATCAAGACCTTGATGGCCGAGGGATGGCTAGAGTCGCGACGGCGAGGCTTCTTCGTCCGGGAGTTCACCGCCACCGACATCACCGAGCTGTACCAGATCCGCGAAGCGGCCGAGCAGTTGGCGGCAGCCCTGGCGATCACGCAGGCCACCGCTTCGGACTGGCAGCGGGCCCAGTCGCTGGTGGTCGAGATGCAGCACGCCGCAGACGAACGCGATCAGCATGCCTTCGCGGTCGCCGACCTCGCCTTCCACTGCGAACTGTACGAATTGTCCGGCAATACCCGCCTACTGGCCTTGTGGCGGCAGTTTCAGCCCACCTTCGCGGCCCTACTCGACGTCACCAACCGTCAAGACGCCGACCTGCACCCCTCGGCGGTCGATCACCAACTGCTGCTGGACGCCGCCGTGGCCGCCGACCTGCCGGCCTTGTCGGCCCGGCTGGGCACTCACCTGGCCGGCTCCCGGCTGCGGATGGTCGAGGCACTGGCGAGGCGCCAACCGACCCAGACGACTCCCCGGGAATGAGCGGTCGTCAAGACCACTGGACCTGCCCACGCCTGGCCCCGGCGATCAGACTGGAGCTTCAGGATGGGTCGGGAATCTCCCGGTACACCTGGTCTAGTTCCTGGGCGACCACCTCCGGCGCAAACCGGGTCCGGGCGTAGGCCCGGATGATCTCCGGGTCATAGTCGGCCAGCGAGTCGACGAATCGGCGTAGGTCCTCGGCCACCGCCTCGGGGTTGGCGGCGTCAGTCAGCACCCCAACATCGGCGTTGACGAATCCCTCTGGTCCGCCGCAGCGGCTCGCTAGCACCGGCAAGCCCGAGGCCATCGCCTCGGCGTACACCACCCCGAAGGTCTCGAATTCGCTCAGCAGGACGAAACCATCGGCGCTGGCCAGCTCCTCGGCGATCCGGTTCCGCGGCAGGGCCCCGGTCAGGTTCACCCCAGGCACGGCCAGGGCCTCGATCGCGGCCCGTTCGGGCCCGTCCCCGATCACGGTCAAGGTGGCGTTGAGACCGGGCCGCGCCAGCGCGTACCCGCTCACCAGCAGCGCCAGCCGCTTGCGAGGCGTGAAGAAGGCAGCGCTCACCAGCCGGGCCGGGCTGCCGGGCGTCCGAGCCTGGCGGACGCTGCGGAAGGCCTCTACGTCGACCACGTCAGCCACCACCCGCGCCGGGACCTGATAGTCACGTTGCAGCCGTTCAGCCAGCCAAGGGCTGACTGCGACCACCGCGTCAGCAGCCCGGTACGCACGCCGGGCGACGGCATCCTCGCCCGGCGACAGGGCCTGCCCGAAACGAGAACTGTGCTCGGTCACTACCAGGCGGTACCGGTCACGGGGACCGCGGCGGACCGCTGCCGCGAAACGTGAGAAATGGGCATGCACCAGGTCCGGTTCTCCTGCCAGAGCCTCGCGCAGCGGGCGTCGCGCCAGTCGCCAGGCGAACCGGAGCGCCTGCTCGGTGCCCCACGGGCCGACCGCCCCGACCGGGAGCGAAACCACCACCGCGGGCAGCCCCTCGACCTGGCTGTGATAGCGACCCAGCCGCCGCCCGCGGCGGGCGCTGCGAACGTCCAGCGCAACCACCACCACCTGGTGTCCGGCGCCGGCCAGGGCCAGTGCCTGGTCCACCTCGAACCGTCCCAGGGTCGGGTCGGCCAGTTCCGGCAGGCCACGCGCCACCACCGCCAGCCTCATGTGATCCGTCCTTGATCCAGCCACCACCAGCAGCGGGAGTACGTCTGGGGCGCCGGTGCGCGTCCCAGCGCCCACCAGTAGGGTCTCGGCCCGGTCGGCCCGAGGGGTGGGCCGGGATCCTCAGCCACGGTGTCTCCTTCCTGAGCAGTCATCCTGCCACGCCCGTACCCCGGGCGAACGCGCGACGCCCGGGCCGGCGTTACATGGCCGAAACAATCGCGATACCACTCGGCAACGGCTAGCTTCTAGGCTGGCCGGCGGCGCACCGGGCGCCACCGCTCAGGAGGATTCATGTTCCACAGCGCTGACGAGCTGCTGGCCTACGTCAAGGAAAACGACATCGAGACGATCGATGTCCGGTTCTGCGACCTGCCGGGCATGATGCAGCACTTCACGGTGCCAGCGGCCGTCTTCGGCCCCGAGGTCTTCGAGGAGGGCCTGGCCTTCGACGGCTCGTCGATCCAGGGTTTCCAGAAGATTCATGAATCTGACATGGCGCTGCTGCCCGACCCGAGCACAGCCTTCGTCGACCCGTTCCGGGCCTCCCCGACGCTGGCCTTGAGCTGCTTCGTGCATGACCCGATCACGAAGGAGGCCTACAGCCGCGACCCACGCAACATCGCCCGCAAGGCGGAGGCGTACCTGGCTAGTACCGGGATCGGGGATACCGCCATGTTCGCCTCGGAGGCCGAGTTTTACATCTTCGATTCGGTCCGCTTCGAGACCCGGGAAAACGCCGGTTATTACCACATCGACTCGGAGGCCGGCGCCTGGAACACCGGCGCCGAGAATGAAGCAGACGGCCGGGCAAACCGGGGATACAAGGTCAAATACAAGGGCGGGTACTTCCCGGTGGCCCCGGTGGACCATTTCAGCGACCTACGTGACGACATGGTCCGTCAGCTGCAGCAGGTAGGGCTGCAGGTGGAACGCGCCCATCACGAGGTCGGCACCGCCGGGCAGGCCGAGATCAACTACACGTACAACACGATGCTGCGGGCCGCCGACGACGTTCAGAAGTTCAAGTACATCATCAAGAACACCGCCTGGGAGGCGGGCAAGACGGTCACGTTCATGCCGAAGCCGATCTTCGGCGACAACGGCTCGGGGATGCATATCCACCAGTCGTTGTGGAGCAACGGCGATCCGCTGTTCGCCGACGAGGCAGGCTACGCCGGGCTGTCGGACCTGGCCCGGTACTACATCGGCGGCCTGCTGCACCATGCCCCGTCGCTGCTGGCCTTCACCAACCCGACCACGAATTCGTTCCACCGGCTGGTGCCTGGTTTCGAGGCGCCGGTCAAGCTGGTGTATTCGTCGCGGAACCGTTCGGCCTGTATCCGGATCCCGATCACCGGGTCGAATCCGAAGGCGAAGCGCCTCGAATTCCGCTGCCCTGACCCGAGCGCGAACCCGTACTTGGCCTTCGCCGCCTGCTTGCTGGCCGGTCTGGACGGGATCCAGAACCGGATCGAGCCGCCAGCCCCGATCGACAAGGACCTGTACGAATTGCCGCCGCAGGAGCACGCCCTGGTCGAGGAGGTTCCAGCCAGCCTGGACGCGGTCCTGGAGCGGCTCGCGGACGACCACGACTATCTGCTGGCCGGCGACGTGTTCACCCCGGACCTGATCCAGACCTGGATCGACATGAAACAGGCCGACCTGGCCGCGATCCGGCAGCGGCCGCACCCGCACGAGTTCGAGATGTACTACGACCTGTGACGACGCCCATCCGGTCTTGATGCGGCGCCCCGGCGCGGGCCCTGTCTCACGTGTCGGCTTCGGCCGGGGCATGCAGACCGGCCGCCACCAGCGGTGCCACGTCCGCGATCGAGTCCAGGATCAGGGTCGGCCGGTACGGGAAGGACCCGACCCGGTCCCGTACGGTGGAGCCGGTCAGCACCAGCACCGTCCGCATGCCGGCTTCCAGCCCGGAGACCACATCGGTGTCCATCCGGTCGCCCACCATCACCGAGGAATGAGAGTGGCCCCCGATCCGGCGCAGGGCGGACCGCATCATGAACGGATTGGGTTTGCCGACGTAGTACGGCACCCGTTCGGTCACCGCCCGGATCAGGGCCGCCACTGCCCCGGTCGCCGGGAGGGTGCCCCAGGCGCTGGGACCGCTCGGGTCCGGGTTGGTGGCGATAAAACGGGCGCCCGCCTCGATGAGTCGGATCGCCCGGGTGATCATCTCGAAGCTGTAGGTGCGGGTCTCGCCGAGCACCACATAGTCCGGGCTGCGTTCGGCCAGGGTTAGTCCTGCTTCGTGCAGGGCCGTGGTCAGGCCGGCCTCCCCCACCGCGAAACAGGACGCGCCCGGCGTCTGCTCGGCGATGAACTTGGCGGTCGCCTGGGCCGAGGTCCAGATCGCAGCCTCGGGCACGTCGATCCCGGACGCCAGCAGCCGGGCCCGCAGGTCACGCGGGGTGTAGATCGAGTTGTTGGTCAGCACCCCGAACGGCACCCCGCTGGCCTTGAGCGCCTCAATGAAGTCTGAGGCGCCGGGCAGGGCGTCCTCCTCGTGCACCAGCACACCGTCCATGTCGGTCAGCCAGGACACCACCTGGCCCTTCGCCAGCAGAAAGTCAGCGGGGGTCGTCACGGCCCCAGTCTTTCAGACCTGCGAACTCGGTGACCAGGTCCCGCGCCGCGATGATCAGCGCCGAGGCAGATCTTGGCGTACTACGGTGTCCCGGTTACTGTAGTGGTGCTGTCTGGCCAGACCCGTTATGCCGACCCGTGGCACCCGATCGCCGACACCTCGAAGGCGATCGCTGGGTTGTGCCAGGAGCTGGGGCTGTCGGTGGAGATCCGCAGCGATACCGACCCGGCCGGTTGGGCTGACCTGGCGGGGGTGGAGCTGCTGGTGGTGAACAGTGGCGCCGGGATGCCGGACCAGCCGCTGCAGCCGGACCCGGTCTGGGCGCCGGTGTACGAGGCGGTCGCCGGGTACGCAGCCGGCGGCGGCCGGATCCTGGGGGTCCACACCGCAGCCAACGCCTTCCCCGAGTGGCCTGGCTGGGCCGACATCATCGCAACCGGCTGGGAGCCGGGCAGGTCAGGGCATCCGCGGCGTAGCCTGGCGGTTTTCCAGCCTGCCGAAGGCGCCGCCGATCACCCGGTCTTCGCCGGTCTGCCGGTGTTGCCGGAGGCGGGCGGGCCGGTGGTGGTCGCGTATGACGAGCGGTATTGGGGGCTGGTGTTGCGGGACTCGGTCACGCCGCTGATGCGTCATGAGAGCGCCGACACTTGGCACACGATGGGCTGGTGTGTCGGGGACCGGGTCCTCTTTGACGGGCTCGGGCATGACCTGCGCTCGTACGCCTCACCTAGCCGGCGGCGCTACCTGACTAACGCGGTGCGGTGGTTACTGGGTCTGGGAGACTGACGCGGTGACCACCGCTGCGGTCGTCGGGATCGGCGACATCTCCACCATCCACCTGCAGGCGATCGCCGAGACCAACCAGATTGACCTGGTCGGGGTCTGCGACAGCGTTCCGGAGCGGGCTGACCGCGCCGCCCAGGAATGGGGGGTGCCGGCCTTTACCGACCACCAGAGCCTGCTGCGGCAGGCCCGGCCGCAGGTGCTGCACATCACGCTCCCCCACTATCTGCACGTCCCCGTCGCGCTGGACGCATTGGCCGCCGGCAGCCACGTGCTAACCGAGAAGCCCCTGTCGCACACGTACCAGTCGGCGCAGCAGCTGGCCGAGGTGGCCCGGGACGCCGACCGCAAGCTGGGGGTCTGCTTCCAGAACCGGTACAACCCGACCTCGCTGGCGCTGCGCCAGGCCTTGGTCAGCGGCCGGTACGGGGCGGTGCGGGGGGCCCGGGCAGCGGTCTGGTGGGAGCGCGACCAGGCCTACTACCAGCGGGCCCCGTGGCGGGGCCGCTGGGATCAAGGCGGCGGTGGGGTGCTGATCAACCAGACCATTCACACCATCGACCTGCTGTGCTGGCTGCTCGGCGCCCCGCAGCAGGTGGCCGGCTGCGCCGCCAGCTTGGACCGGCAGCCGCCGGTCGAGGTGGAGGACGCCGCGAGCATCGTGATGCACCACCCGGGCGGGGTCCGCAGCATTTTCTTTGCGACCACTAACTACACCGGCAACGCCCCGGTGGAGATCGAGGTGGTCTGTGAGCGGGGGGTGCTGCGGATTAGCGACGGTGAACTGTCTGCGGTCGCGCCGGACGGTTCTGTGACCACGCTGGCGGCCGATGTCCAGGCCAGCGGTGCCCGCAGCTACTGGGGCCGGGGTCACCAGCTGCTGATCGAGGACTTCCACCGGCGGTTGGCTGATCCGGAGCCGTTCTGGATTGACGCTGACGCGGCCCTGGTGAGCCTGGGGGTGCTGCGGACGGTGTACGTGCAGTCGGGCCTGGTGCCGGAGAGCGACCGCTAGGTGCCAGGGCAGACTCGTCACGGCGATACGGCTGCGATTACCCTGATCATCGCCCTGCTGGCGATGCTGGGCCCGTTCAGTATCGACACCGTCTTCCCGGCCTTCGACACCATCAGCCGCGAGGTGGGGGCCTCTCCGGCGTTGATGCAGCAGTTGACCAGCGCGTACATGCTGTCGTTCGCGGTGATGTCGTTGTTCCACGGGCCGGTTTCGGACGCGGTCGGCCGCAAGCCGGTGATGGTTGTCGGGCTGTTGGCGTACGCGGTGGCCTCGGCGATGTGCGCGGTGTCGGGCAGTTTCTGGCTGTTGGTTGCGGGCCGGTTGTTGCAGGGTGCCTCGGCTGGGGCCGCTCAGATCCTGAGCCGGACCGTGATCCGTGACCTGTACGTCGGGCCGGCTGCGCACCGGATGATGGCCCAGGTCTCCATGATTTTCTCGATCGCACCGGCGGTGGCCCCGGTGGTCGGGGGCCTGGTGTTGGGGGTGGGCTCGTGGCGTTGGGTGTTCTGGGGTCTCACCGGCCTGGGGCTAGTGTTGGCAGCTGCGGTCGGATTCGGGCTGCCGGAGACCCATACCAGTGGCCGGACCCGGCTGCGGGTTCGGCTGGTCTTCGCTTCGCTGCGGATGGTGCTCACCGACGGCCCGTTCTTGAAGCTGGCGGCGGCGTCGATGCTGGGTGGGGCGGCCCAGTTCAGCTATCTGATGGGTGCCCCGATCATCCTGGTGCATCTGCTGGGCCAAGGCGAGCGGGACTTTTGGAAGCTCTTTGTCCCGTTGGTGTCCGGGATGATGGTGGGTTCGTTCTTGTCGTCGCGCCTGGCGCACCGGGTCCAGCCGGCCCGTCTGGTCAACGGCTGCCTGGTGGCGCTGCTGGTGTTGGTCTCGGCGAATGTGGCCCTGGTGGCTTCCCCGGTGGGTTCTCGACTGCCGTGGGCGTTGCTGGTCCCGCCTCTGATGGCAACGGCCTGGTCGGTGTGTTTCCCGGTGTTGCAGCTGCAGATGCTGGACCGGTTCCCCCAGCATCGGGGCGCGGCAGCTTCGGGCCAGTCGTTCACGATGCTGCTGTTCAATGCTGCCCTGACCGGGATCCTGGTCCCGTTGACCGCCACCTCGATGTTGTCGGTTGCCGCGACTAGCGCGGCGATGGCCGGCTTGGGTGCCGTGTTCTGGTGGTGGTATCGCCGCTGAAACCGGCTGGTCGGGGCCTGTTTGTCGACTCTGGGTACGCTCCGTGCGTTCTGCGGTGTCCAGCGAGAGGAAGAAGTGGCTGTGAACCGTGCCCGGCGCCGGGTCCTGATGATCGTCGGTATCGGCGTCGCGTTGCTCGTGGCGGGGCTGGTGGTCTTCCAGCCTTGGCTCTTGTTCGTGAACACCACGGTCAACGACCGCTTGCCGACACCTGCCGCCGGGGATCAGCCGGCGGCCTCTTCTGCCGCTGCGGGGGCGCCGTCCGCTGCGGCGAGCAGCCCGGCTGGGCCGGTGCTCCTGGCTCGTGGCCGTTTCGTCTCCCACGAGCATGAGACCACCGGTACGGCCGGTGTCTATCGGCTGGCGGACGGCAGCCTGCAGCTGGTGTTGTCTGATCTGCGTACCTCCAACGGCCCGGACGTGCGAGTCTGGCTGAGCGCCGGCCCGGTTGTCGAGGGCCGGGCCGGCTGGTACACCGCCGGCACGTACGAGCACCTTGAGGTGGCCCCGATCAAGGGCAACCGCGGCAACCAGGTGTACCCGTTGCCGGCCGGCACTGATCTGAGCCGGTGGCGCTCGGTCGTGCTGTGGTGCGAGGACTTCAGCGTCTCCTTCGGGGCCGCCGCGTTGGCCTGTTCTGTGCCGGGTGCTGGCGTGGTTCAGCTGGTGTAGCCGA
>ERZ772967.27-NODE-27-length-137017-cov-83.271185_pt1 | contig 137017 bp, 108 predicted proteins | sample MGYA00511677_ERZ772967 | MGnify/ENA primary metagenome ERZ772967 (study PRJEB29015, sample SAMEA2737931) | human oral metagenome | biome: human oral; feature: human-associated habitat; material: dental | place: China | collected 2146 ...
CGCGGCGTTGAGTCCAGGGGCGTCTCCGCCGGCGGTCAGGATTCCGATGCGCTTGATAGCCATGGCACCAGTATGCCGCCCGAGCGGCATCCGGGCAGGGTCTGCGGCACCGTTAGCTCGTCCTCGACGGACGGACGTCCCACCGCCGCCCCACTGGTCGAGCGCCCAGTGGCCTCCGCCTCGGACACTCTCGATGCCGCCCCGGCCGGCGGGGACTGGGGAATGTGAGGTAATTACGGGAATGCTGAGGGGCCAGTCAGTGTTGATGTCCGTGGGTCGAAGCGTCGACACGCTTGGCATGAACGAGTATCGAGTGAAGGAGACAGCAGCATGGCAGACCGCGCGCTGCGGGGCATGACCATCGGTGCGAAATCGATGGAGTCCGAGGAGGGCGTCGAATTCGCCGAGCGGCAGATGATCACTTATGAGTGCCCGCTCGCGCACGTCGTCGTCATCCCCATGGCGCTGGAGGCCGAGATCCCCCAGACCTGGGAGTGTCCGGAGTGCGGTCAGGTGGCCGCGTTGCGCGGCGAGGACGAGCCGGAGTCCGACGAACCGAAGAAGACTCCTCGCACTCACTGGGACATGCTGCTCGAACGCCGCGAGATGGATGATCTCAAGATCCTCCTCGACGAGCGGCTAGAGATGCTGCGCTCGGGGGAGATCTACCGCGAGCGCTTCTGACCGTCGGCACCGCGCCGTCGCTCCCTCGCCCGCTCGGTTGGTGGGCGTTGGTGGGCGGGAGCGATCATCGATTCAGCGCCGGCTGAAGGAGCGCCGTCGAGCAGCCCGTGCGGCACTGATGCGGTCGCCCAGCCTCCGGGTCGCGTCAGCCAGCTGCCCGCTGCGCTTGGTCAGACCCCACTTAGTCACCAGGTTCAGCTCCTCGGTGAAGATCCCCCCTGAGAGCTTGGACTGTCCCGCCTCGCGTTCTAGGAAGGTGATGGGCATTTCGACGATACGGCCGCCGGCGTCGTCGACGAGCTTGGTCATATTGACCTGGAAACCGTACCCGAGGGCTTCGATCCTACTCAGATCCAGACGGCGCAGGATAGAGGCCCGGTAGACGCGGAAACCGGCCGTGGCATCCTTGACCCTCAGGCCGAGCATCGCGTTGATGTAGAGGTTGCCGCCGCGGGAGAGCATGACGCGTTTAGCGTCCCATCCCCTGGTGACGCCGCCGGATACCCAGCGCGAGCCGATGACGAGATCGGGCTCATCGGCCATCTGTGCGCGTTGGATGAGCAGGGCGAGGTCTTCGGCGCGGTGGGAGCCGTCGGCGTCCATCTCGCAGATCAACTCGTAGGCGGCGTCCAACCCCCAGGAGAAGCCGGCGAGATAGGCAGGGCCTAGGCCGTTCTTCTCGGTGCGGTGCAGGACGTGGACGCGATCGTCGACCTGTGCGCGCGCATCGGCGAGCCTGCCTGTGCCGTCGGGCGAACCGTCGTCGACCACCAGGATGTGGGCCTCGGGGGCCGCGTTACGCACGCGATCCAGCGCCCGGGGCAAAGAATCGATCTCGTTGTAGGTGGGGATGATGACGAGGGTTTTCACAGCTCTTCTCCGATTCAGGGCGGGCTTCACTGGTGCCGGTCGGCTCGAACGGATCGAAAGAGCCTCCTGACGGCCGACACGATACCGGCTGCAGTCAGCAGGGCCGCGGACCCACGCAGAACGAGTCCCGGCCAGTCCCCCAGGGCGTCCGCCACGGTGATGGAGGTGCGCAGACCGACGTCGGCCACGAGACTGCCCTGCGTGTAGGGCGGGATCTCCTGCTCGACGATGCCTCTCGGGCTGATGATCGCTGTGATGCCGACGGTGGAGACCTGGACGACGCCGCGCCCGTGGACGACGGCCTGAACTCTGCCCTGGGCGAGCTGCTGGTCGGCCTCGGAGGAGGACAGGAAGCTGGCGTTGTTGGTGGGAATGACGATGAGTTCGCCGCCCTGCCTGATACCTTCGCGCATAGCACTGTCGTAGGCGACCTCGAAGCAGATGCCCATGGCGAGGTTGACGTCACGGTCCTGCGTGGCGGCGTGGACGACGAGGGTCTGGGGTCCGGTTCCCGAAGCCATGTCCGTGCCGATGCGATCGGCCTGATCGGTCACTCGCTCGATCAGGCCGCGTAAGGGGACGTACTCGGCGAAGGGGACGGGACGGTGCTTGCGGTAGTAGGGGCCCGGTCCCTCGCCAGGCGTCCATACGAGCATGTCGTTGTAGCGCACTCGCTCGTCATTCCGGTCCGCATACAGGACGGTGCCCACGACGATCTGGGTGCCGACCGCCCGAGCGGAGGCGTCAATGAGATCGGCCGCGGCCGGGTAGATGCGCGGATCGAGATCCGCGGCGTTCTCGGGCCAGATGACGACGTCAAGGCCGCCGCGACCCGCATCGTCCGCCAGCTGCTTGGTGGCCTGAGCATGGTTGCCGGTGACCTCCATGGCCCGACCGAAGGCGTCCTCGACATCGTCGGCAACGTTTCCCTGGACGGCGCCCACCTTCAGGCCGCCTTTCTCGGCGACGCTGTCGACGGGCAGTGTCAGCGGGAGGACGAGAGCGAGGCCGGCGCAGGTGACGGCGGCGAGAGTGTGGAGGACAGCCCGGGCCCTCATCGCCCAGATGATTTCGGCCAGGCAGGCGCCGATGAGCGCCACCAGAAGTGTCAGGCCGATGGAGCCCGTGTAGGCGGCGAAGGGCAGGAGGGGGGCATCGGCCATGGCGAATGCGAGACGACCGAAGGGGAACCCGCCCCATGGCCAGCTCGAGCGCAGCTCCTCCACGCCGCACCACAGCACGGTGAAGGAGACGATTCGTGCTGTGACCGCATGCCCGGCTCCGGGTCCGACGTCGGTCAGGGCGGACACCCGGCTCACCAACGCCCATGCTGCGCCCAGGACGACCATGTAGAGGGCTTGGACGAGGGTGAGCGCCGCCCAGCCGATCGGGTTTCCCATGGCGACAGCAGTGAAGTGCAGCAGGGGAGCGAAGAAGGCGAGCCCGAAAACGAGGCCCAGTCCGGCTCCCGTCCACATGCTGCGTCCTCGAACCGCACCCATGAACAGTGCCAGGCCGAGCGGTGCCGCCCACCACACATCCGTGGGAGGGAAGGCGACGGTCACGGCCAGGCCCGCCAGTGCGGCGGCCAGGACGGGAGCATAGCGGCGCAGTGCGACCCGATCCTGCGGGCGGGGCCATTCGTCGCCGTCGTCTGCGACCGGGTGTTCGGTACCCGGGTCGGAGGGTGTGCGGTCGAACGGTGTCACGGCCTGAAGCATAGGGCCGGGGGCGCTTCGGTCCCCGTCCGGATCACCACCCGGCGACGGCAGGCGGCCCGCGGGCGCGGTAGAAGGATGTCAGTCGTTGTGCCGCTCCTTGACGCCGAGCAGTCGGTGGTGTAGGGGATGGCACGCCCTCAGGGCGAGGGCGGTCAGGATCAGTCCGACGACGATGACACCGAGCACCACAGGGACGCCGGATGCGGGAGGCAGCCCGCTCAGGAACGAGGAGGACATGAGGGTACCGAGGCCCGCACCGCCGACAACGGCAAGAAGGAGTGGTACATAGGCCTCCATCCACATGACGCGCAGGCAGTAGCTCGCAGGGGCGCCCATGCGGTGCAGGCAGCGGGACTGCTCCGCGCGCTCGATCGTGCCCGAGGCCTGGGTGATGAAAATCGACGTGGCCGTCAGAACGAACCCGAAAGCGAGGGTGATGACGGCTCCCTTGTTGAAATCCCACAGCATGCTGTAGACGAAGGCCTCGACCGACCCGGCCTCTGCGGCCGTTCCGGTGTCGGAATCCAGAGGCATGAGCGACATGAAGCCGCCGATGAAGGCCAGCAGTCCCATGGCGGAGACCCGGTGCCACGTCGCCGCCGGCCCCGCCTGGATCCGGCGAGCGGTCCAGCGCATGACCGGGCCGCGCAGAAGGGCGAGTCCTCGGGCGAGCAGCTGGACGAACCAAGAACCGGCTAGGTCGAAGACCGCGATCACAGCCACGATCATGGCGCATATGGCAAAGGCTCGGTACTGGAGGGGAACCGAGCTGATGATCCAGGGAGCTCCGAACAGAGTCAGGAGGAACACGATGACGCGCCAGACGCGCGCACGCGGGCCGTTGGCCCGTCGGGACACACCCAACGGGGAGATTCGGATCTGGCGCAGGCCCCGCCAGGCGGAGGCCTGGCCGACCGCGACGACGCCCATCAGGACGGCGGCGAGGAGCCTCAGCGGCAGCAACATCTCGCCAGCGGTGATCCGCGCGCCCATCACCGTGAGGGCGCTCCATGCCGGAAGGGCGACCAGGTAGACGATCGTGCCGATGACGGCGCCCGCCACCGACTGGACCAGGGCATCCAGCAGGGACATGCGGGTGACGTCTCCCCCGGACAGGCCCACCAGGCGCAGAACGGCCAGACGCCTCTCCCGGCCGCGCGCCCCCAGGACGGCCGCACTGGATGCCAAGCTCACCATGGCCGGGACCAGCATGGCGCAGGCGAGAAGGGACAGGACGACGTATTGGCTCGCGGCGAAGTCGAAGTCCCAGCCGGTGTTCTGGGCCTCCGCCTCCCACACGGGGACGCGCTCCGGGTGCCGCCCGCGGCTGTAGAGCATCCACGTGCCTCCGGCCACGCTCAGGGCCGCGCAGGTCGTAACGGTATGGGCCAGGACGCTGGCCAGGTACAGGAGTCCCTCCCCCTCGCGAGCGGCGAGGCGCGCGCGGGTGAGGCGAGCGGTGAGGCGGACGAGGGTCAAGGGGGCGGCCGAGGATGCCGTGCCCCGGGACGAGCCTGCTGCGGGCATGGTGACTGTGGCGACGGTGTCCATCGAGTCGCTCATCGGATCGCCTCCGCCTCACGGGAGCGGTCGACGGCGAGAGGACGATCGGAATGGATCAGTCCGTCGCGGATCTCAATGAGGCGTGAGCACCAGCGCGCGACGTTGAGGTCGTGCGTCACCACGACCAGCGCGGTGCCCGCCATGGAGACGGCGGCTGTCAGCAGCTGCATCATCTCGTGACCGGTCGCCTGGTCCAGTGCACCGGAGGGCTCATCGGCGAAGATGGCTCGGGGGCTGCCCACCAGCGCCCGGGCGATCGCCGCGCGCTGGGCCTGGCCACCGGACATCTCGGCGGGACGACGGTCCCGGAGCTCGGCCAGACCGAGCCGGGCGAGCGTCTCGTCCGCGGCGCGCAGCGCCGATCGCGTTGGTGTCCCCGTGAGCATGAGAGGAAGCGCCACGTTCTCCCGGGCCGGCAGCTCGGGGATGAGCTGGCTGTCCTGGAAGACGAATCCCAGTTCGCGCAAGCGACGATGGGAGCGTTGAGCGTCAGGGAGACGGGACAGTGCGGTGCCCGCGAAGGTCACCGTCCCGTGATCCGGAACAAGGACGCCGGACAGGCAGTGCAGCAGTGTTGATTTACCGGAGCCCGAGGGACCCATGATCGCAACGGTCTCACCCTCGGCGATGTCGATGCTCACGCCGGCCAGAGCCGTCACCGCACCGAAGCGCTTGACGATGTCGCCGGTGGTGATCAGTGATGTGTTCATGCCCCTCATTCCATCGTGTCTCCGATGCGGTCTCGATAGTGCCCGCACTCCGGAAGGAGTAGTGCTGGGTATACCTTCGTCGGGTCCCGGCGCCGCGGGCACGGGCTGACGAGGCACGGTACCTTGGGCGCGTGCAATTCCCCTTTCCGCAGCGATGGTTCCACAGGGCCGCGACCTCGCACGAGGCCCTCGCCTCCCGGAGGATCGCTGAGCTCACGGCCTCGCGACGGGAGATCGTCACGGCCTATGAGGTCGAGCGCCGTCGGATCGAACGCGACCTCCACGACGGCGCCCAGCAGCGGCTCGTCGTCGGACTCATGAAGCTCGGGGAGGCGCAGCTCTCCCCGGCCGTGACGGCGGATCCCGCCCTCGCCAACCTCCTGGGAGAGGCCAAGGCGGCCATCGCCGGCGGACTCGACTCGCTGCGCACCACGGTGCACGGCATCCACCCCCGGGTGCTCACCGACCTCGGCCTGGAGGCGGCCCTGCGGGATGCAGTGGACCGAGCCGACGGGATCGGCGGCACCGTGAGAGTCGTCTGCCCCCATCCTTTGCCGGTGCTGCCCGAGGGAGTCCTCGCCGCGGCCTACTTCTTCGCCCTGGAAGCGATGACCAATGCGCTCAAGCACGCCCCCGGTGCCCAGGTCACGGTCCTGCTGACCGTGGATGAGAGCCTGCGGGTCTGCGTCGTCGACACCGGATCCGGTGGGGCCCGTCTGCGGCCGGGGCATGGTCTGGCGGGCATGAGGGAGCGGCTCGCGGCCTTCGGCGGAGATCTCTTGCTGTCCAGTCCCCCGGGAGGGCCGACGCGAGTGGCCGCGCGCCTGCCCCTGCTCCTGGCCCGCGGGGAGAGCGGCATCAGGATGAACGGTTCAGGCGGCATCGGCAGCACAGATAACGTGGATGACACCATCGACAGGAAGAAGTCATGAGCACGACCCCCTCACTGGTGCTTGCCGATGACTCAGCCCTGCTGCGGGAGGGGCTGGCGGGACTGCTCGAGCGTCAGGGCTACGACGTCGTCGCCCGGGAGAGCGATGCGCACGCGCTCGTCGACCGCGTTGAGCTCATGGACGCCCGGGCGTATCTGCCGGATGCGGTCATCGCCGACGTCCGTATGCCGCCGACCATGAGGAACGACGGGCTGGAGGCTGCGCTGACCATCCGACGCCGCCATCCGGCAGTGGCGATCATGGTCCTCAGCCAGTACGTATCGGCGGCCTACGCCCGACGGCTCTTCTCCGCCGATGCACCGGCCGACGCCGGCGGGACCGGCTACCTGCTCAAGGACCGGGTCTCGGAGGTCGCTGATTTCCTGGGGTCCTTGCGGGTGATTCTGTCCGGAGGCATGGTGACCGATCCCGAGGTGGCCCGAGCCATGGTGCGCAGCTCGCGCTCGGGGCTCGCGAACCTGACACCGCGTGAGCTCGAGGTTCTCGAGCTCATGGCGCGGGGGCTGTCGAACAGTCAGATCGCGGTGCGGATGGTCGTGTCGGGAGCGGCGGTCGCCAAGCACGTCTCGGCCATCTTCCTCAAGCTCGGCCTGGACCCGTCCGAGGAGAACCGGCGGGTGCGCGCCATTCTCGCCTTCCTCGGGGATGGTGCCAGTCAGTAGGCGCGTGGTTCCGGCTCGCCCCTGCTCCCCGTCGCCTCCGATCTACCGGGAGCGAGGCGCCCCCGTCAGAGTCCGCGACGGCCTGCCAGGGCGCTATGCACGGGCCGCCAGGCCAGTGCCAGCAGCGTGCCGATGGCTGCCCCGATAAAGCAGGACATGGCGGTCCCGGTGACCCAGGACAGGACGGAGTTGTGAGCGAGCTCCCCGGCCCACTCGATGGCTCGGTGCAACGGGTCGAAGCCGACCTTGGCGAGATTGACCGCCAGGATGTGGCCGCCGACCCACAGCATCGCCACGGTGCCCACGACCCCGATACCGGTGAAGAGCGACGGAGCGCTGGACACCACGGCGCGGCCGAGGGAGCGCAAGGCCCTCGTGCGGCCTCTCCCGGCCAGGTGAGCCCCGGCGTCGTCAATCTTAATGAGCGCCCCAACCAGCCCGTAGACCGCGAAAGTGATGAGCAGGGCGGTCGTGACCAGGACGACAACGCGTCTGACGGACGACTCCTCCTGCACTTCGGCGAGAGCGAGCAGCATGATCTCCGTGGACAAGACGAAGTCGGTGGTGACGGCGCGCTTGACGATCGCGGCCTCGTCCATCGGAGCCTCCTCGGAGGGGTGGTCGGGGCCGAGGAAACTCTCCAGGATCTTCTCCCCGCCCTCGAAGCACAGGTAGGTGCCGCCGATGACGAGCGCCACGGGCAGAAGAACGGGCGCCACCGCCGTCAGCAGCAGTCCGATCGGCAGGATGATGAGAAGCTTGTTGCGGAGCGAGCCCAGCGTGATCCTCTTAATGATCGGCAGCTCGCGGTCCGGAGTGATGCCGGTGACGTACTGGGGCGTCGCAGCGACATCGTCCACTGCGGCGGCCGAGACTTTCGCGGACGCCTTGACGGCCACGGCGGCCGTGTCGTCGATGGTCGATACCGTCAGCTTGGCGAGCGTGGCGATGTCGTCGAGAAGAGCGAAGAAGCCTGACATGGGGTCCGGAGGTCCTGTCGTCGTGCTGCGGCTCCGAGCGGGAGCCCGGCCGGAGATGAGACTATCCGCCGTGGGCGGCCGGCGGGCGCTCCGCCCATGGGCGGGGCGCTACGACAAATCACACCGGGGACCAGCCCACCACTCCCCTATTGACATCGAGACTCGCCCGGGCGGCGCTCACGGACAGCGTCTTAATGGCGCGACGCCGATCGGGCGCGCTCTCCTCGGTCATTGTGAGACGGGCCAGCTGCCCGAGCACGTCGAGGAGCTGCTTGGACCAGCGCACGAAATCACCGGCGGTCAGCTCGCAATCCTGAAGGACCTCGGCCAGGTCGGCGCCCTCCGCCCATGCTCTCACGGCACCCGCCAGAGCCGGCTCGGCGCCGCTGGAGGACTCGATCCGCACCAGAGACTCCAGATTATTGATGGCACGGGACAGACGGATCTCCTCACGTAGCACCGCTCCCAGGCGGGAGCTCGGCGCCACGGGCAGACCAATGGACTGCACCGCCAGACGCGGCTCGTACACGCACGCCGACACCGCTGCGGCCAGGTCGGCGGAGGCGAGCCCGTCCCACAGTTCGTGGCGCAGGCACTCCGAGACGAGCAGGTCCCGTTCGGCGTAGACGCGCGCCAGCATCCGTCCGGCGTCGGTGACTCTCAGATCGCGCTCCGGATGCCCGCGATCGACGGGCTGAAGATAGCCCAGCTCGATGAGCACCTCGCACACGGCATCGAAAAGACGGGCGATCGTGCCGGTGCGGCTCTCCACCCGGGCCTGGAGGCGCTCCGCCTCGGCACAGGCGCGCAGCCATCTGCGTCCCGTGCGGGCGTGCTCCTCGCGATCGGGACATGCGTGGCAGGGGTGCGCGCGCATTCGGTGGCGCAACTCCTCCACGCGTGCGACGCCGCCTTGCTCACCATTGCCTCCGCGTCCCCGATGTCGTCCGGGTCGGGCGTGCTCCAGGTCCCCCGAGCGCAGGGCGCTGACCAGACGCTCCGTCAGGCGCTTGCGATCCCGGGGCCTGCGCACGTTGACGCCGGGCGCGACTTTCAGAGAACCGACTCGGACGACGCCCTCGGGAGCGGTGTCCGGCGACAGGGTCAGGACCCGGGAGTCCTCCCCCAGGACCGTCAGGATGGGAGCGCCAGTGCGATCCACGCCCTGATCCAGAACAATGGCGTGCTTGTGACGGCGTCCTCGACGATGGATGATGATATCGCCTCGGCTCAGCGAGGTCATGGCGCGTGCGGCCTCCTCGCGGCGCGCGGTGCGACCGGTCCGGGAGAGATCGGCCTCGGCATCGGCGACGCGCTGACGCAGGCGCGCGTACTCGCGGAAGTCTCCGAGGTGACAGGTCATCTGCTCCTCCATGGCGGTGAGGCTCCGGCGCATCCTGCGGGCCTCGGCGGCGAGCTCGACGACACCGCGGTCGGCCTGGTACTGGGCGAAGGAGGACTCGAGCACTTCGCGAGCCCGGGCCCTCGAGGCGCGCCCGAGCAGGTTAACCGCCATGTTGTACGTGGGCCGGAAGGCCGAGACGAGCGGGTAGGTGCGCCGCGACGCCAGCGAGGAGACGAAGGCGGGGTCGACCCCGCCGGCGGCCAGGACGACGGCATGCCCCTCCGTGTCGATGCCGCGTCTGCCGGCTCGTCCGGTCAGCTGGGTGTACTCGCCCGGGCTCAGGGTCGCGTGGGCCGACCCGTTCCACTTGCGCAGGGACTCCAGGACCACGGTGCGGGCGGGCATATTGATGCCGAGGGCCAGAGTCTCGGTGGCGTAGACGACCTTGACCAGGCCCGCGCTGAAGAGCTCCTCAACGGTTTCCTTGAAGACGGGAAGAAGGCCGGCGTGATGGGCGGCCACGCCCTGCTCCAGGGCATGCGCCCAGCCGTGGAATCCCAGCACGCCCAGATCTGTTGCGGGGATCTCGCTCATGTGCCGGTCGACGACCTGACGGATTCGGGCCGCCTCGGCATCAGTGGTCAGGCTGACCCCGGCGCCCACGGCCTGGTGGACGGCTTGCTCGCAGCCGGCGCGCGAGAACACGAAGACGATCGCTGGGAGAAGGTCGGCCTCCTCGAGCGCCGTGACGACCGTGACCCGTGAGGGCGGGCGCAGGTCCGCGGCACGGGCTCCGGCATCGCCGCGGCGCGGCGCCCGGCCTCCTCGCCGGTCCCGACCTCGCCGCCATGACCGGGATGACGGACCTCCGGCTGGACTGCGGCCGGACGCGGACGGAGCCGCCTCCCCCGCCGCCGCGCGGCGGGCCCTGGCCAGGGCCTTGAGCAGGTCGGGGTTGAGCGGGGGCCGGACCGTCGACGCGCTGCCGCCGGATTCGGGCGCCGAGGTCGATGACGGCGATGACGGCGTCGTGTGGAGGTCGAGCAGTCGCCGGCCAACCATCATGTGCTGGATCAGGGGCACCGGCCGGTGCTCGCAGACGACGACAGCCGTGCTGCCGCGCACCTGCCCGAGCCAGTCGCCGAACTCCTCGGCGTTCGAGACGGTCGCCGACAGGGACACCACCTGCACCTCGGGCGCCAGGTGGATGATGACCTCCTCCCACACCGGGCCGCGGAACCGGTCGGCGAGATAGTGGACCTCGTCCATGACTACGAAGCCGAGGCGGTCCAGATCGCGCGAGCCCGAGTAGAGCATGTTGCGCAGGACCTCGGTCGTCATGACGATGATGTCGGCGTGTGGGTTGACAGAGGTGTCACCGGTCAGCAGACCGACGCGCTCCGCTCCGTGGCGCGCCAGCAGATCGAGGTACTTCTGGTTGGACAGGGCCTTGATGGGGGCGGTGTAGAAGGCCTTGAGACCCTTGGCCAGCGCCAGGTGGATGGCGAACTCGCCCACGACGGTCTTGCCGGCCCCTGTGGGCGCGGCCACCAGGACGCCCTCGCCGCGCTCGAGCGCCTCGCACCCGCGGACCTGGAAGTCGTCGAAAGGGAAATCGTAGCCGGCCATGAAGCGGGCGAGCTCGCTGCGGGAGGCCGCCTGTCGGCGTCGGGCGGCGGCGTAGCGTTCGGCGGGCGAGCTCATGACAACAGCCTACGATCACTATCGGCCGACTCCGGCACCTGCCGCCCGTGCGCACGCCGCGGAGCCCGGCGCCTAGCACGGCAGAAGTACGGGAACGACGCCGCGCACGGCCTCCAGTCGCAGCGGCAGCCGCACGAGGGCCTCGCCGTCGGCCATGGGGCACGGGAGCGTACGCCGGTCGGCCCGGACCGGCAGGGTCTCGATGGTGAGCACTCGGGTGCGCTCGAGGCGGACGAAAGGGTCCGTCAGGTGGGACCCGGCGAAAACCCTGGCCAAGCAGGCCCAGGAGCCCGACGCGCCCGACCGGGTCCAGGCGGAGTACATCCAGCAGGCCGTCGGCGGCGTCCGCACCGGGCGACAGGTTCATGCCGCCGACGTAGCGAGTGTTGCCGCTGCGACCAGCAGGGCCCGTCCCTGCCAGATCCCGGTGTCGGTGGTCAGCCGGTAGCCGTAGGGAGCCGGGGCGGTAAGCTCGCCGAGGACCACGCGCAGGTAGCGGCCTTGACCCGAGGGCCAGGCCAGCGTGTTCGCCCTGGCATTGACAGCCGCGTCCACCCCCGCCGAGACGACGGCCAATGACCATTCGTGCTCGTTGTGCACGGGCGAGCTGTCAGGACGCACGCGTGGCGTGGATGGCGTGGAGACGGGCGATGCGCCCCGCCTCGCGCAGGGCGGCGTCAGTGACCCGGACCGAGGCGCTCGCATCCCGTAGAGGCAGGCCCAGGTGACGGGCGATGTCATTACCGGCCCTTACAGCGACAATGCTCAACGGTACGCCCGTGGTGGCCACCGTGTCCAGACCGAGGTGGACGGTGCCGTCCCCGCCGACCGCAACAAGGGCATCAGGACCGCCGTCGCAGTCGAGGGCGCCGTGGCGCTGACGCGCGACTCCTCATAGGTGGAGCCGCAGGCGACAGTGACGTCGTAGCCGGCCGTGACCAGCGCCGTGACGGTCGCATGCGCGGCGCCGCCGTGACGACCGCGTCCCGAGGTCGAGTTGGCGACCAGGACGATGCGCATGAGGGTGCAGGGCTGAGAGACGGGCGCCGGCCAGAGGCGGATCAGGCCTCGTCGCCAGCCGCGGGAAGCTCCCGAGACGAAGCAGGTGCCGACAGGCTCGCCGAGTCCGCGACCGGTTGCCCCGCCAGGGCGGCATCGAGCTCGGCTTCCTCCCGGGCGCGCCTGCGCGCTACCCGTTTGTCATGCTGGATCGACATGAAGCAGGCCAGGAAGTACAGACCGGTGATCGGTACCGCCATGAAGATCATGGACCAGGGGTCGGGCAGCGGGTTGGCGAAGGCCATGAAGATGAAGATGGCCACGACCGCCCAGCGCCAGCCCTTGAGCATCGTCCTGCCTTTCATCAGGCCCAGGCGATTGAGAGCTACGAGGATCTCAGGCAGGAGGAAGGCGGCACCGAAGACGAGAACGAGACGCAGGTAGAAGGACAGGTAGGTCGACGCGTCGATGATCCCGGTGGATGAGCCCCAGTCGGGAATGAAGCCGGTCAGGATCTGCACGGCGTGGGGCATGATCCACATGCCCAGGGCGCACCCGCAGGCGAACAGCGCCAGGCCCGCCATCCCGAAGGCCCACGTGTAGGCCTTCTCCCTGCGGGTCATCCCCGGACCGACGTAGGCCCAGAACTCGTACATCCACAGCGGGGAGGACAGGAGCACTCCGGTCCACAGCGACATGCGCAGACGCAGGTCGAAGGAGGACAAGATCGTGGGGAAATTCACCTTCAGATCCCCACCGTTCGCGTTAGCCTGAGTGATCGGCAGGGTGATGAGGTTGTACACCGGCTTGTAGATCACGTAACCGGCGACGGCCCCGATCAGGATCCCGAGAGCGGAGATGACCAGACGGTTGCGCAGCTCGCGCAAGTGATCCCCGATCGACATGACCGCCTCGGGATTGTCCTTGCGACGGGTCACGGAGATCCTGGGCATGCTCGGCATGACCTTGTTCCCCTCCTCACCGGATCGGTGACGTGCGCGGAAGTGCCGGAGCGCTCGTGGTGCGCAGCCCGTCGGTCACTGCTGGACGGTGCCGTCCGTCTGAGGGGCGGTCTGACCGGGCTGGGTCGGCTGCGTGTAGTAGGTTCCCTGCTGCGGCTGCTGGATCTGGGCCTGGGGCTGCTGGGCGGAGGAGGCGTCATCGTCCTGCAACTCCTTGACCTCCTTCTTGAAGACCTTCATCGACTTGCCGACGCTGCCCGCAAGCTCGGGCAGTTTGTTGCCTCCGAAGATGAGGAGGACGACGAGGAGGACGACGATCCAGTGCCAAGGCCTCATGGCTCCCATGTGCGTACCTGCTTCCAAGATGATGGTCCTGATCGGAACACGACGATTCTAGCGGTTCACAGGGTGCGCGCCGCGCACAGGCCCATGACGTTCCACCCATGGCGTACCGCCGCAGTGGGCCGGACCCCGCCGGCACCCGGCGCACAGCCATCGGCCTTCATAATCCATCCTCGTAACCGGAAGCCATCCTCATGCGGGTGTACGGGTGACGTTATGAGCCTTCGACGGAAGCATTGAGGGCGAGGGCGCGCTGCGCCGCTCCACGGGCCCGCAATGCCAGGCTCCGGGGAAGAACCCCTCTGATGTGTCGGCCCGCCGACAGCACGAGGCCGACGAGCCAGTCCTCATCGCGACCTCGCACCTGAGCGCGTATCGCACCCTCGGGCAGGATCTCGATCTTCTCGGCGTCGACCTGCTCCACCAGCCAGCGTCCGCCCGGGGCCAGGGTGAGCACCGCCGTCCGGGACCGGGACGAGCGGGGCTCCCCGTGACGACGACGCGCGCGATGGGTCGTCGCGGTCGCGTCAAGGAGCTCGACGTTCAGGATCCGGTCGAGGCGGAAGGAGCGCTCGTCCCGGGCGCTCAGGCACCATGCGCGCACGGTCAGGTGCGAACCGTCGGTGATCAGCTCGAGCGGGTCGACCTCGCGCACCGAGCGGGTGTCAGTGGCCGACACGTAGGTCAACCGCAGGCGCCGCCGCTCGGCCATAGCACGTCGGACGGTCCGCAGCACCGCCGTGCCCGACCCGCTGGCGGGGTCGTCCGCCCCCGCAGGCGGCGCGACCGGTCTCGCACCGCCGCGCATCGCGGCGGTCAGCGCGGCCTGCGCCCCGTGCAGGGCCGCGGCGGAGGCGGGGTCGTCCGCCAGGACGTCGCCGAGCACCCGCAAGGACAGGAGCAGGGCAACGGCCTCCTGGCGGGACAGCCGCACCGGCCGGTCGAGCCCGAGCGGTTCGGTCAGGCGCAGCCGACCGGCCTCGAAGTCGTCGGCGCTGAAGTCGACGAGATCCCCGGGCATGCCGCCGGGCAGGCCCGAGACCCACAGGGTCTCCACATCGCTTCGGATCATCGCAGCAGTGACGCCGAAATGAGCGGCGGCCTCCTCGAAGGACGCGCCCTCGTGCTCGGCGACCCAGGCCGGCAGGGCCAGGAGTCGAACGAGTCGGTCGATCGAGCGCCGTGCCATGTTCACCGATCCTCCGTCGGAAGACCCAGGGCGGCGACGCCGGTCAGGTGGGCCACGACATCGGCGCGCAACTGCGGCGGGTCCATGACCACCGCGGCGTCGGCCAGCGCCGCCAGTGAGCCCGCGAAGGCGACGCGGTCGGTGTAGGTGACTTTCAGCACGTCCCAGCCGACGGGCACCGGGCGTGAGTCGGTGCCCGGGTCCGCCGCGGTCGCCCGGGACCGCAGGTGCAGGGCCCGGCCCGGGGCGACGGCGACGAGCGCCTCACGGGCGAGCGGCTCGCCGTCCTCGGGCGGGGCGAAGGCGCCCGGATCGGAGCGCACCGAGACTTTCCCCGCGATCCGGGTCAGGCGGAAGGTCCGGGTGGCTTGAGAGCCCAGGTCGAAGGCGTCGAGGTACCAGGCGCCCTCGCTCATCCGCAGCCGATGGGGGTCAACGACGCGAGTGCGAGTCGTGCCCGAGGCGGCCGAGGTGTAATCGAAGGAGACTACGCGCCGCTCGTCGACGGCCGCCGCCAGCAGCGGCGGGACTTCCCGGCCGGCGAGGTCGACGGTCAGATCCGCCAGAGCCCGGGAACGGTCCACCCCAGTGTCCTCCTCCCCCATAGTGACGGCCCGAATCTTGGTCAGCGCATGCCGGGCCGTGGACGTCAGGGCGCCCGAGCGCCAAGCTGAAGCGGCTAGGTCGATGGCCGCCGCCTCCTCGGCGGTCAGGCTCACGTCGGGCAGGGCGTAGTCCTCCTCCGCGACCCGATAGCGGCTGCCCTCGTCCTGACCGGTGGTCGTGATCACGATGCCCAACTCGCGCAGAATCCGCTTGTCGCGTTCGAACATGCGTCGGGCGGTCTCACCCCCGCTCCGGTCGTATCCGGCCACTGTGTCCACCACCTCCGCCGCCGTCATGCCGGTAGCGGTGTTGCGCAGGGCCAACAGCAGGTTGACCTGACGCTCCTCGGCTGGGATCGTCTGGCTGGGGGTGCGTGTCACGCATCTCAGCGTAGGCTCGTTGCCGGCCCCGAGCATCGAACCACAGAGATGAGACACGAGCATGCTGACCGCCCCCGAGAAGAACCCCGATCAGAACCCGGAGCCCCGGCGAGCGCAGCGGCCGCACGCTCTGGAGGCCTATCTGGAGGACGAGGTTCTCGCGCTGGGCGGCCCCCTGAGTCTGAAAAGGGCGCGCGTCTTCCTGCTGGAGGCTTCCGACCTCATCGGGGCGCCGCCCGCCTGTGCGATCGGCCCAGGCGTGCGATTCCAGTGGCTCATCGGGGAACGCGTCATTGAGCTGTCCCCGAACGCGGGCGCCGATGACGAGGACATCGGCCTCCGATTCAGGGCTTTCGACATGGGCACGGTACCGGCCGGCACCTGGCGCACCAGCTTCAAATGGGGAGGCGATCCCGCCGATCAGCCCTACCACTGGTACCGGCAGATCTCCGGGGCGCCCGCCGGAGTCGACACCTGGTGGCAGCCCCGCTACGTTATGGTCGCCTCGACCTGGGAGGACTTCGACTGCGCCTTCCCGGACATTATCGGAAGCATGGCCGACGACGTGGCGCTCACACCGCCGGCCTGGCGCGATCGGTCTCCGTCTCTGACCTGGGCCCTCGGCAAGGGCTCCCCCTGGGAGACGGTGACCTTCGCCGCCGATGAGAACGGCCTCGACGTCATCGCTGTCGGTCATGGAGGACGTGCGAGCGTCCGTTTCCCCCGCGGCCGGTGGTTGTACGGGGATCGGCGGCGCGGATCGACCCTGACGGCCTTCGTGGCGGGGCTCGCCCGCGGTGGCGCCCCGGCGCTGGTCACCGATCTGCAAATGCGCGATGTGACCGGAATGGACATGTGCGTCTTCACGCCGGGCCCCGTCGCCGATATCGGCGTCCTGTTCGACGGGGACGAAACGAACCCCGACGACAAGCCGATTACGGGCTGCACGTGGGAGGAGTACGTGCGTGCAGTCGAGCGATCCGCGGTGCGCGCGCCCCGACGACGCGTCGGGACCCCCGGTCGCACTCCCCTCGATGTCAGGCTCGCTCCGCAGGGCGCCGGCGATCTCGTGGAGGCCCTCGCCGCGGCGCTCGCGGCGGGCGGGCGGTTCACGGACGTGCTCTCGCGCTTCGGTGCCGTGGTCGCGACGGAGCAGGACGCCGGAGAGTCCCGGTTCGTCTCCGGACGGGGCTGGTCCGCCGTCATCAAAGAGCACCGCCGTGGTCGGACGGTCACGGTCGAACCGTGCCGCGAGTCGGGCCCGTCCGACCGGAAGCAGAGGCTCGCCTGCGCCCGGGCGCTGTCCACCGAGCTGGAGCGGCGTCACGGCGCTCCAGTGGCCCGGAGCAGTGGGAGCCGCGGCCGCCTCACGCACGTCTTCGACGTGGGCGGATGCGGTGTCGAACTGAGTACCAGCCCCCGTGTCGAACTGGAAGTCGGGGACCTGCGCACGATTCTCGCCACGAGCTTCTGACCCGGCCCCGGAGGCGAGAGCTCCGGCAGTCTGCTCCAGCAGTCTCAGGGACCTTGCTCCGGGCGGCTTTGGCGGGACCCGCCCGCGGTACGGTTCGTCCATGATGTGGCGCGATGGCGAGATCCTGACACTGCGGCGCAATTGGGGCCCGCCGGGCCGTCGCTGCGCTGAACTGGTGGTGCGCGTCACCGCCGCGCCGTCGCGCGCCGATTCGCTGCAGGTCGACCGTCGACTGCGCGCCATCGCCTATGAGACCGTCACCGGCATCCCGGGCGTCGGGGAGGAAGTGCGCATGGATGTCTCCGCCCTCGACCGGGGTCTGGGCACCGGCGGGCACGCCATGGTGGTGGCGCGGCCCGGCGTCCTGCCCGAGGATCCAGTTCGTGAGGGACACCTGGTCAAGGCCCGCTACATGCCGGACCAGGTCATGGTCGCCGGCGTCGACGAGCAGGGCGCTGTGCACCACGAGCTGCTCTGCGCCCCCATCGACGATCTGACACTGGAAGGGACTCCGGTCGTGATCGCCGACCTGCACTCCGCCCTACCGGCCATCCTCGCCGGTGCTCGCGCAACGCGCGGTGCGCATGATCAGGTGCGCGCCGTCTACGTCATGACCGACGGCGGCGCCTTGCCCCTGGCTTACTCGCGCACCGTCGCCGCCCTGCGCCGGGTCGGCTGGTTGGCTGGCACGGTGACCTCCGGGCAGGCGTGGGGCGGCGACGTCGAGGCCGTGTCCGTGCACAACGCGCTGCTAGCGGCCAGACACGTGCTGGGCGCAGACCTCGTCGTCCTCGCCCAAGGACCCGGGAACCTCGGCACGGACACGCCATGGGGCTTCTCGGGTGTGGCCTGCGGCGACGCCGTTAACGCGGTGGCGGTTCTCGGCGGGCGGGCCATCGCCTGTCTGCGAGTTTCCCAGGCCGATGCGCGTGAGCGCCACCGCGGCATCTCCCACCACTCGATGACCGCCTACGGGCGGGTGGCCCTCACCGCCGCGGACATCGTCGTACCGGGGCTGCCGGGTGCGCTGGGCGAGCAGATCGACGCCCAGGCGCGCGAGTTGTGCGGCCCCCGCCCGCGGGGCGCTCGGCATCATCGCGTGGACACGGGTGTCGACGGGCTCACCGAGGTACTGGAAGAGGCCCAGAACGCCACAGGAATCCGCCTGTCCACCATGGGCCGCGGCCTGCACGAGGATACCGCGGCCTTCCTCGCCGCCGCTGCGGCCGGCCGGTACGCGGAGACCCTCCTGCACGAGCAGGCTCCCGAGGCCGCTTGAGCCGTCGCTACGGGCCAGGCGGTCGGCCCATGGGTCGACGCGGATCTCCGCCGGGGCCGGCATGACTGGCTGGGCCGCAGCAGACGGGAATCGATCGGATCCCAGGCATTACCCTGACGCCATGAAGACCTTCGAGGACCTATTCGCCGAGCTTCAGGATAAGGCCGCCGCCCGCCCCGCGGGGTCCGGAACCGTGACCGAGTTGGATCGGGGTGTCCATTTCATCGGCAAGAAGCTGGTGGAGGAGGCCGCCGAATCGTGGATGGCCTGCGAGCACGAGTCCGATGAAGCGGCCTGCGAGGAGATCAGCCAGCTGCTCTACCACGCCCAGGTCATGATGATCGCCAAGGGCTACACCCTCGCCGACGTTTACGAGCGCCTGTGAGCGCCCGCTCCGCTCCGTCGCCCGATACCACTGACCCATCTGTGAGGACCGCCGTGCTGCGCATCGCCGTGCCCAACAAGGGCTCCCTGTCCGAACCGGCCACCACTATGCTCGCCGAGGCCGGGTACCGCACTCGCCGCACGGGGCGCGAACTCGTGCTCCGCGATGAGGCGGGTGGAATCGAGTTGTTCTTCCTACGCCCCCGCGATATCGCCGTCTACGTCGGTCAGGGCGCAGTCCACGCCGGTATCACGGGACGTGACCTGCTGCTGGATTCAGGGGTGGACGCCGTCGAGCATCTGCCCTTGGGATTCGCCCGCTCCACTTTCCGGTTCGCAGCACCGGCGGGGACGATGAGCTCGCTGGAGGACATCGCGGGCAGGCGCGTGGCCACCTCCTACGACGTGCTGGTGCGCGACTACGTGAAGAACCGGGGCGTGGAGGCGGTGACCGTGCATCTGGACGGCGCAGTAGAGTCCTCGGTCCGACTCGGGGTGGCGGATCTGATCGCCGATGTCGTGGAGACTGGAACGACGCTGCGGGCGGCAGGCCTGGAAACCTTCGGCGAGCCGATCCTGACCAGTGAGGCGGTGCTCATTACGACGGAACGATACCTGGGCGCACCCGGCCTGGTCACGCTCGTGCGGCGTCTGGAGGGAGTACTGCGGGCGCGCTCCTACGTACTGGTGGACTACGACGTGCCCATGAGTAGGCTGCATCTGGCGGCGGCGCTGACTCCGGGCATCGAGTCGCCGACGGTCTCACCGCTGCAGAACCCCGACTGGGTGGCGGTGCGCGCCATGGTGCCGCGAGCGGACGTCAACCGCGTCATGGACGAGCTCTACGAGGTGGGCGCACGCGCGATTCTCGTGTCCTCACTCCTAGCCTGCCGGCTGTGAGCCGGCGGCGCACCGCCCCTTGCTCACGGCCGAGCGGCACGTCACCGGCGGGCAGTGGAACCCCGCCCGTCTCACCGGGCGGCACTCACCGCCCATCGTCGACTTCGTCGCGGGGCATGGCCGCGACGAGCACGGTCGCCGCGGCCAGCAGGAGCGTGCAGGCCCCCAGGGCCGGAACCAGTCCAGCCGTGAAGCGCTCGCCGGGGGCGTAGGCGCCGTAGGCGGTGAAGATGGCGGTGCACAGGGCAATGCCCATTGCGGTTCCCAACTGACGCGCCGTCTGGTTGACTCCTGAAACCATGGCCCGGTCCCTGGGAGCAACTCCGATGAGGACGGCTGTCGCCAGAGGGGAGAAAGTCAGTCCCATTCCGGTCCCTGCGATCATCATGGGAATGACGTAGGCGATGTAGGCAGCGTTCTGATGGGATAGGAACGCGAAGCAGGCGATCGCCATGGTCTGCAGCACCATGCCGACAAGCAGCACCTGTTTCGGGCCGCGGCGCCCGACGATGACACCGGCCAGGGGCGCCGCCGCCATAGGGACCACGGTCCAGGGGGCGGCGCGCAGACCCGATTCGAGCGGATCGAATCCCATTCCGATCTGGAGGTACTGGCTCACCAGGAACACCGAGCCGAAGATGCCCGCGGAGAAGAGCACGGCGACGGCGTTGACGAGGCTGAAGCGCCGGTCGGCGAACAGGCGCATGGGCACGTACGCCTCCCGCTCGCGGCGTTCATGACGGATGAAGCAGAGCAGCGAGACCGCGGCGATACCCAGGCAACTCACGACCAGAGGGCTGGTCCATCCGCGGCTGCCGCCCTCTGACAGCGCCCAGGTCAGCGGGAACACGAAGGCCGTTCCAGCCACCAGCCCCAGCAGGTCCGTCCGGGCGCCCGCCGACGCAGGAGACGCCTGCGAGGCGGCGGAGCCGAGGCTCCAGCGCACGAGGGCCAACGACAGGACGCCCACAGGGATGTTGATCCAGAAGATGACACTCCAGTGGAGATCCTCGACGACGGCGCCTCCGATGATCGGCCCCGCGGCCACGCCCAGGCCGTTGACGCTGCCCCATACGCCGATGGCCAGCTCGCGCAGGCGCCTAGGAACGGCGTCGGCCATCAGCGCCAGGGACAGGGAGCCGATAGCTGCCCCGCCGGCGCCCTGGACGACTCTGGCGGCGATCAGTGCGGACGGCGTGGACGCCAGCGCCGCTACGGCCGAGGCGAGGGTGAACAGGAGGATCGCCCACAGGAACAGCCGGCGGCGACCGATTCTGTCGCCCGCAGCGGCGGTCGGCAGGATGAGGGCGGCGTAGGTGAGCGTGTAGGCGTTGACGAACCACTGGAGCTCGGTGACCGAGGCGTTCAGGTCCTGATGGATCTGAGGCAGAGCGATGGTGACGACGAGTGAGTCCAGTGAGGTCATGAGCGTGGGCAGGGAAATGGCGACGATGACCCGGGCCGCGCGGTGCGTGCGTGGTGTCGGCAATGGAGGCTCCTGTTTGGATAGTTTTAGTATCCATTAGATTAGATATTAAAGCTATCTTCTAGTCAACTCGAGTCGCCCGGCCTCATCACGATGCTGGAGCAGCGCCGGTAGCCATTGACCGGCGTCCGTGACGCCCCCGTATCCTCCTCATGACGGCCCGCGACGGCGGGGCGTGCCGCCCCGCAGCGGTGCTGACAGGAGGGACATGCGCATCTCGGAGCTCGCCCGGGAATCGGGGATCCCGGTGGCGACCATCAAGTACTACATCCGTCAGGGGCTTCTCCCTGCTGGCGCCCCCGTCAACGCCCGCCAGTGCGACTACAGCTCCCGGCACCTCGACCGCCTGCGGCTCATCCGCGGCCTCCTCCACGTGCTGGGGGCCTCGATCGAGCAGGTGCGGGAGGTGGTGGCGGTCATCGACGGGCCCGCCCGAGAACCGTGGGAGGTGATGAAGTTCGCAACCGAGGCGATTCCCTCACCGCACCGGCATGAGGAGCCCGAGCACGGCAGGGCCCGAGAGGTCCTCGAGGAGTTCGGACTCCCCCACGCCCCCGAGCATCCCGCGGTCAGGCAGCTCGACGCCGCGCTGTTCTTCGCCGAGGAGATCGGGATGCCGATGAGCCGGGAGCAACTGGCCGTCTACGTCCGGGCGGCGCGGCGCACGGCCCGGGCCGATGTTGAACGCATCTCATGGGAACCGGACGAGGAGTCGGTCGAGCGGGCCGTTCTGGGCACGGCTGTCTACGAGCCCGTGCTTCTGGCACTGCGTCGCATCGCGCATCGCGAGCTGGGCATCGCCCACTACGGCCAGCTCGACGCCAGCCCGACGGCTGACGAGCGGAAGCGCCCCGACGGGGACGGGGCGACGTGAGGACGCAACGACTCGTCGGCGCTGCGCTCGCCTCGCCCGGCCCTCTTCCCGCTACCCGTCCTCGGATTCTTCCTCGGATCCCTCCGGAGTCCTCCCGCCGTTCCTACTGCTCAAGGGGCACGCACACGTCGGAGGCCCGGGGAACCTCGTCCCCCAGGATCCCGTAGGAGGACAGGAAGTCGATCATGGGGGCGAAGTCCTCAACCCGCACCGAGCCGACCGCCCGCGTCCCGTCCCCCTCGATGAGCTCGCCGGTGGCCACGGCGACCTCCCGGGCATGCGCGGCCTGGGTCGCGTCGGCCAGGTCGCTCACGTACTCCCCAGTGGCTTCGACGGCGGCGTCGGGGTCATCGATAAAGGACGCCATACCCGCGACCGAGTCCGCGACAGCCTCGGCGAGCGCGTCGCGACGGGCCGCCAGAACATCGGTCGTGGTGACCAGGGAGGCGCCCAGCAGCGGGGCGTCCTCACTGATGGCCAGAGTGCGCACCGGTGTGCCGTTCTGCGCGAGCTGAACGGCATCGTTGTTCGCGTACCCGGACACGGCATCGACCTTGCCCGAGGCGAGGGCGGCCTGCTGGGTGTAACCGATCTCCTGGATCGTGACCTCGTCCTGGCCGAGCCCGGCCGTGGACAGCGCCACGAGGAGGGAGTACCAGGTCTCCCCCGTCTTGCCGGGGGTGCCGATGCTGCGGCCCTTCAGATCGGCCAAGTCGGTGATATCGGAATCCTCGGGCACGATGATGCAGCCGGGGTAGCGCTGGTAGAAACCGCCGATGACGCTCAGGCCTCCTCCGTTGGAGGCGGCGACGACCGCCTCGTCCGCGCCGGCCACGACGATCTGCTCGGTGCCGGCCAGAAGGGCGTCGAACTGCCCTTCCTGCTCGCCGTGGTGGCGAAGCGAGACCCGCGGAGCGTACCGCCCGTTCTTCAGCGCCAGGTAGAAGGGGGCGAACTGGACGTTGGGCGTGTAGGTCAGGCCGATGACCAGATCCCCGGCGGCGCCGGAGGCGGCGGATGCTTTCCGGGCGGCGGTACCCGAGCCGCAGGCGCCGAGAAGGCCCGTCAGAGCCGTGACGGAGGCGGTGGACAGGACTGAGCGGCGGGAGAGGAAGGTCATCATGCGTCTTTCCGGTCGATGGGACGGGTGCGGGTGGAGGGAAGGGGGCTGCTATGCCGCGGTCGGCGTGCGCTCTCAGGTCGCTCGGCGTCCGCGCATGGAGTTCACGACGCGGCTGCGGCGCTCGAGCTCATACAGGCACCAGTGGATGCTCGTCGCCATGACGCACAGGACGACGATGGTGGAGAACAGCCCGGTGGTGTCGACGCTCTGACGCTGAGAGGCCAGAACCATGCCCAGGCCCCGGCCTCCCATGGTCATCTCCCCGATGACCGCCCCGGTGACCGACAGGGTGAAACCGGTGCGCAGCCCGGAGATGATGGCCGGTAGCGCCATGGGCAGTTCCATGTGCACGATCATGGAAGTTCCGTGGGCGCCGTCGAGCCGGGCGGCGTCGATGATGTCGGAGTCCAGGCCGCGCAGGCCGAGCAGGACGGTCACGGTGATGGGGAAGAAGACCATCAGGACGCACAGGACCACGGTTGGCACGGTGCCGTAGCCGATCCACACGACGAGCAGCGGGGCGATGGCGATGGCGGGCACCGCTTGGGAGGCAGCCACGTAGGGCAGAACGGCGCGGGAGAACGAACGCCAGTGGAACAGCGCCCATGCCAGAGGCAGGGATAATGCGGTCGCGGCCAGGCAGCCCAGCGCGGCCTCGATGAGCGTGATGCGGGTGTAGCCGAGCAGGCCGCCCCGACTCACCCCCAGCCACAGGCGGCGGGCGACGTCGAGAGGATCGGGCAGGAAGACGGGCAGGATGAGTCCGGCGCGAGTCACGGTCCACCACAGAGCCAGGACGGCCAGGCCCAGACCGGCGGCGGGGCCAGGACCCCGGTGCGGGTGGTACCGCACACTGGTTGTGCGGGCGGCGGCGGTGCCTTCGCGCCGCATCGGTGAGGCGGTGCGGAGGCCGGCCGGCTGGCCGTCGGCCGGCAGCGGGGACGCAGGGCGCCCGGCGGTGGCGGTGCTCACGCAGTATCCTCTCCGGTTGCCCGGGACGGTGATGTCCCGGGGACTCCGAGGTGACGGGCAGCGGACCGCGTCGACGCGATGCCCGGCGGGCAGCCCGGGCACCGCCCGAGCGCGCCCGGCAGGCGCCTCGTGCTTCCTCCCATCCGGACTCTCACCGTCGGTGCTGGGCTTCCACCAGCTCAACCGGCCGCGCCGCCCCGACGGGTTGGCGTGACCGGGTCGCGGACTATTACCGCCGGCTCGGACTTCCACCGACCCCGGAGCACGTGATTGCCCGTGAGAGTAGTCGACGACCACGAGCGCTACAACATGCTGCGATGACCGGCCGATCACACGGGGCGGGTACCGGCGTCCTCCGGAGTTGCCCCGTCCGAGCCCCGCCATCGGGCCGCGGCGACGGCCGAGCGGAACTCGGCCTCGACCGCCGGGGCGGGCCGTCCCGCGCGTGAAACGGCCCAGGCGACCAGCAGGTTAGCGGAGAAACCCGGGATGAGCTCGTACAAATCAAAGATCCCTCCCGGACCGCCGTCAACGTTGCCCCAGATCATGACGACGACCGCACCGGTGACCATACCGGCGACCGCGCCGACGGCAGTCAGGCGGCGCCAGTACAGGCACAGCAGGACGGTCGGTCCGAAGGAGGCCCCGAAACCGGCCCAGGCGAAAGCCACCAGGGCCAGAATGGTGTCACTGGGAGACCAGGCCATAGCGGCGGCCACAACCGCCACGGTCAAGACCGCGAATCGCGAGTACATGACCAGGCGCGTCTGCGAGATGCTCCTGCCACCGACCTGCTTGTACAGGTCCTCGATGAGTGCTGAGGAGGTCACCAGCAGCTGGCTGGAGACGGTCGACATGATCGCCGCCAGGATTGCGGCCAGCATGAAACCGGCGGCGAAAGGATGGAACAAGAGCTGTCCCAGGCTGATGAACACAGTCTCGGGGTCGTCCAGGCGCCCGGTGTCGCGCTGGAAGACGGCCACACCGACGATGGCGGTCGCCGCGGCGCCGGCAACGGCAAAGAGCATCCATCCGATGCCGATGCGCCGCCCGGAAACGGCCTCCCTCGGGGATCGCAGCGCCATGAAACGCACGATGATGTGGGGTTGGCCGAAATAGCCCAAGCCCCAGCCCAGTGAGCTGATGACGCTGATCACCGAGGTCGTCGGCCCGAGCACCGCCCAGTAGTGGGGGTCGACCGCGGTGACGGCGTCGACGGTGGCGCCGATACCGCCGAGATGGATGACGCCGATGACCGGCACGGCGATCAGGGCGGCGACCATCATAAGACCCTGAACGAGGTCGGTGTAGGACACGGCGAGAAAGCCGCCCACGAGCGTGTACATGACGGTGATGCAGGCTACGAGAGTCAGGCCCAGCCGGTAGTCCAGCCCGAAGGAGGAATGGAAAAAGATGCCCCCCGAGACCATGCCGGAGGAGACGTAGAACGTGAAGAAAACGAGGATGATCAGGCCGCTGGCCCAGCGCAGCAGGTGCGCCGAGTCGTGGAGGCGGTTGTCCAGGAAACTCGGGATGGTGATCGAGTTGGAGGCGACCTCGGTGTAGGTGCGCAGCCTTGAGGCGACATAGCGCCAGTTGAGCCACGCCCCCGCAGTCAGGCCGACGGCGATCCACCCCTCGACCAGGCCGGAGGCGTACAGGGCGCCGGGCAGGCCCATCAGGAGCCAGCCGGACATGTCGGAGGCTCCGGCGGACAGCGCTGTCACCATGGGTCCCAAACCTCGGCCGGCCAGCATGTAGTCGTCGAGCGAATCGTTGTGGCCGTAGGCCCACCAGCCGATGACGACCATGCCGACGAAATATATGATCATCGAGATGGCGGCGAAGGTAGTTGGTGACATGGCTCTCCTCATCTCAGGGGTGGGTCTGTCCCGTACCTTAGCCCGGGGCCGTACCCCACACGGTCCCCCCTCACGGGAGGACCGCACCGAACAGCACAGTGGACGATCGGCGCGCTCAACGCACCATCTGGGTGTCTTTGAATTCGAGGGCCCGTTCCGCCTCCTCAGCGACAGTGTTGAGCGTTCTGCCGATGCCAGCGGCGGCGTAGGCGCTCACGAAGCCCTCGACCAGGGGCGCGCACGACACGCGTACGCGCCCCCGCACAGCGGGATTCACCAGGTCCAGGGCGGTTTCGGCGCTCATCACCCCACTGCCGAGGTCGGTCAGCACGAGTACGCCGTCGCCGTCATCGGCCCTCCCGATAGCGGCGGCGACTTCGGTGGCATCGGTTCCCAGCTCGCCCCCGGGCATTCCCGCGGCGATCTCGACGCGCACATCCAGGCCGGGCACCAGCCCCCGGCCGAGGGCCGCCGTGGCGCGGGCAAGCTCCAAGGAGTGCGAGACCACGACGATGCCGATCATGATGCTCTCCCGCCCATGACCTCGGCCAGAGCCCGCAGGAGCAGCGCGGTCGAAGCGGCGCCGGGGTCGATGTGCCCGACCGAGCGCTCACCCAGATAGGAGGCTCGCCCCTTGGTGGCGAGCATGGGGCCGGTGGCCGTGCGTCCGGCGTCGGCGGCGGCAGCCGCCTTCTCCAGGGCCGGGACCAGGTCAGTACTGGCGCGCAGGGCGTCGAGGGCGGGGTACCAGGCATCGAGCATGGTCTTCTCCCCCGCCTCGGCTCTGCCACGCCGAGCGATGCCGCTGACCCCCGCCCCGATGGCGTCGGTCAGGGTCCTCAGATCGAGGCTGTCGCGCCCCCTCGTCGCGTCGGCCATGGACAGGAAGAAAGTTCCGTACAGGACTCCCGATGCGCCGCCGACCCTGGAGATCAGCGTCATGGCGAGCGTCCTCAGGACTGCGTCGGGCGTATCGGCGCTCGCTGCGAGGGCCTCGACGGCGGCTGCCATCCCCCGCTTGAGATTGGCGCCGTGGTCGGCGTCCCCGATAGCGGCATCCAGCTCGGTCAGGGCGCGGGCCTGCTCAGTTACTAGGTCGCCGCAGCGCCGGACCCAGGCGCGCAGGTCGTCGGCGGTCACCGTTGTGCGTCCCACGGGAGCCACGATCACTCGCCCCACCTCAGGCCGGGGGAGGCCACCGGGGCGTCCCAGAGCCGGAGGATCTCCTCGTCGGCGCGCACCAGAGTCAGTGAGCAGCCGGCCATGTCCAAGCTGGTGACGTAGTTGCCGACCAGGCTGCGGGCGACGGCGATCCCCGCTTCGCGCAGCAGTCCCACCACCTGCCCGTACATGATGTAGAGCTCCAGCAGCGGGGTGGCACCCATTCCGTTGAGGAGGACGATGACGTCGCCGTCCGCCGACGGCAGGTCGGCCACGATCGGCTCGACCAGGCGACGCGCCACCTCACGAGCCCCGGTGGCCTTCTCCCGACTCCGGCCCGGCTCGCCGTGGATGCCGATACCGATCTCCATTTCATCGTCGGGCAGATCGAAGGAGGGCTTGCCGTTGGCGGGCACCGTGCACGAGGTTAGCGCCACGCCCATGGAGCGGCCGCCCTGCGCGACCCGCTCGGCTAGGGCGGCGACCTGTTCAAGGCTCCGACCCTCCTCGGCTGCGGCGCCCGCGACCTTCTCGACGACGAGGGTCGCGCCCACGCCCCGGCGTCCGGCCGTGTACAGGGAATCCTCCACGGCGACGTCGTCGGCGACCACGACGGTGGCGATCCGGATGCCGGAGCTGGCTGCCAGCTCGGCGGCCATCTCGAAATTCATGACGTCGCCGGTGTAGTTCTTCACGACATGGAGAACACCGGCGCCCCGATCGACCGCAACGGTGGCGGACACGATCTGGTCGGGCACGGGAGAAGTGAAGACCTCGCCCGCGCAGGCGGCGTCGAGCATGCCCGATCCCACGAACCCGGAGTGGAGGGGCTCGTGCCCGCTGCCGCCGCCCGAGACGATGGCGACCCTGCCGGCGTCCTTGGGGATCGCACGGTAGACGACGCGCTGGTCGACGTCGACGCGCAGCGCACCCGGGTGGGCCGCCGCCATGCCCACCAGCGCATCCGTGACGACGGTGTCGGCGGAGTTGATGAGCTTCTTCATACCCCCACCCTATGTCGGAAGAGGGTCCGGTCACAGACCGATGGACTCCTCAGAGGGAAACGACCTCGGTCGCGAGAACGACAGCCGCGGCCCAGCCACCATCATGGGTCAGAGAGACGGGCCAGCGCTCGGGCCCGCTCGCCCCCCTGCCCAGACTCGTCTCGACCTCCCGGGCGAGCACACCGCTCACACGCAGAAACGGCCGGCCCCAACGGTCGGTGACGACCTCGACCTCGCGCCAATCGACGTCATCGGAGCCGACGACCGGGGCGACGGGCCGTCCCGCCCGCGCCCCCAGGGCCTGCGACCACGCCTTGACGAAGGCCTCCTTGGCGGCCCAACGGGCGGCCAGGTGCTCGGCCTCATCCGATCCTGTCGCCGCGGACCGGCGACGGGCTTCGCGGCGCTCCCGAGCGGAGAAGACCCGCTCGGCGAAAACGGTGCCCGGGACGGCCAGCTGCTCGGCGATGCCGATGACGTGGACGAGGTCGAGGCCCACCCCCAGCACCCGCGAGCCCGCGGGCGTGGCCGGGAACCCCGGAAGCCGGGGCCCGTTCTCAGCGGTCATGTCGATCGTCGGCGTGTCCGAGGCGCGAGGACGAATCGTTCACGGCCCCGAGCCCGCCCCGCAGGCCCCGAAACCGCCACGGGCCCCGGTCGGTCCGCGTCGCAGCCGCACGGGTGCGGGCGACGGCGCCCCTGGCGGATCGCTGTGGCGGCACGGGGTTCCGCCAGGGGCCGGGCCGATGCCGGACCATCACCGCTCGGCGTGGTAGACGCCGTCGGCGCCCAGCCGCGCCCGGGGATCAAGCAGCATAGCCGCCTCGACCTCGTGCGGGTCGCGGTGCTCGGTCGCCTCGCCCAGGCGCCGTCCCTCGATCTGCTCGAACAGCGGCGCCCGCCCGATCATGCCGGCGCGACGGCGGCGCGTTCCCGCGGCGAGGCGGGCATTAGCCCGCTCGACCCACACGTCCACAGCCTCCTGACCGCCCGACTGACGCAGGGCGGACTCGAAGGCGCCCGGATGCACGAGCGCGATCAGACCACTGACGTGGCCGAAGCCCAGCGAGGTCAGCAGACCCGCGCGCACCACTCCGGCGCCCGAGACGCGACCCGACTCGCCCCCGCGGCCGGCCAGGCGGATGGGCGTGCGCGGCCAGACCCAGAAGGCGTCCCGCTCCAGCGGCGCATCGACCACGTCAAGGCTCGCGTTGCCGGGAGCCACCCCAGTGGCCAGGATCTCTGCCAGACCCGCGACCTGGAACAGCGCGGCACCTCCTTTGGCGTGACCGGTGATCGTCTTCTGCGAGACGGCCACCAGCGGATTGCCCTCCGTTCGTCCCAGCGAGCGCGCCAGGCGGGTGTGCAGTTCGGACTCGTTGGGATCATTGGCACCCGTCGACGTGTCGTGCTTGGAGACCACGGCGATGTCGTCCGCTTCGACGCCCAGGGCCCTGAGCGAGCGCGCCAGGCGGGAATCCTTTCCGCCGCGGCCGGCCGCCAGGGCGCCCAGACCGGGTGCCGGGATGGAGGTGTGGGCGCCGTCGGCGTAGGAGGAGACGAAGCCGATCACTCCCGCCACCGGCAGCCCCAGGCGAGCGGCCACGCCGGCGCGGGCCAGGATCACAGTACCGCCGCCCTCGGCCTCTACGAAGCCGCCGCGACGACGGTCGTTGGCGCGAGAGAAGTGGCGGGCCGAAATGCCCTTGGCGTACATGGAAGCGGCCTCGGCGGTGGCATTCATATTGCCGAAACCGACGACGGACTCCACCGAGATGTCGTCGATGGCGCCGGCGACGACCACATCCGCCTTGCCCAGTGCGATCTTGTCCCAGCCCTCCTCGATGGACACCGCCGCGGTGGCGCAGGCGCTGACCGGTTGGACCATGGCCCCGTAACCGCCGATGTAGGACTGCATGACGTGAGCGGCCACCACGTTGGGCAGCGCCTCCTGGAGGATGTCGCTGGGACGGTCCTGGCCGAGCAGACGTCCCACGAACATCTTGCGCATCGACTCCATGCCGCCGAAGCCGGTGCCCTGCGTGGAGGCCACGTCAGAAGGGTGGACGGCCGCGAGCAGCTCGGCCGGAGAGAATCCCGCCGACAGGAAGGCGTCGACCGTCGTGACCAGATTCCACGACGCGATCGGGTCCATGCCCTCGACCATGGCCGCCGGGATCCCCCAGCGCTGCGGGTCGAAGTCGATCGGGAACTGACCGCCGACCGTGCGCGTCAAGGCCGCGCGGCGCGGGACGCGCACCAGCGAGCCCGTCAGGCGGGTGACGGTCCACTCCCCCGTTTCGGCATCCGGCGCCACGAGTGTGTGCTCGGGATCCTCGGTCTCCAGGGTCCGAGCGGTCGCCTCGTCAGCAACGGTCAGGGTGATGTCGTGGTCGAGGTAGACGGCCACGTCCTCCTCGGCATCGGGGGCGATGACCCCGTCGTCGACGAACTCGCGGATACCGCAGCGGGCGACCACCTCGTCGCGGTAGCGCTCGAGGATATCGGATTCCTCGACCATCTCGCCGTCGGTGTCGTACCAGCCGGGCCTGGGCGAGTCGTGCCAGGTGAGCAGACCCATGCCCCAGGCGAGCTCGAGCACGCCCGCGGCGGTCAACTCGACGTCGTCGCCCCCGCTCATACCCAGCTCGGCCTCGCGGCGCGTGCGACCCGAACCCCATGTGGAGACCTCCCCGGTGGAGACCACGACGACCATGTCCTCCAAGGAGGCGTCGACCGGGCCCCAGCCGGGAGCGGTCGGCTGGGTCGGCACCACCGGAGTCGGAAGGGCCTTGATGGTGGCGGGAGCGTTCGCCCGCTCCTCGTCCTTTCCGGCCTCGGCCGAGCGCGCCACGGCCCGCTCGCGCAGGGCGACCAGGTCGATGTCGTCGCTCAAGCCCCCGGTCAGGTCGGCCGTCACCGGGGCAGTGGCGGCCCGAGCGCGCACGTCAGCGGTGCACAGGGCCACCAGCTCGGCAGCGATCCCCCGGGTGTCCCAGGTTCGCACGCCGGCCGCCTCGACGGCCTCCACCAGCGGGTCGTTGCCGCCCATCAGTCCGGTGCCGCGCACCCAGCCGATGCGCGGGTGGGCCAGTGTGACGCGCTGGGCCCAGGCGGGTTCGGAGCGCCAGCGGTTGACGATCGCGTCCAGGGCCGACTTAACTTCGCCGTAGGCACCGTCGCCGCCGAAAATACCGCGGTTGGGCGAACCGGGCAGAACCACGTGGAGCCTGTGGTCGACGTGCGTGTCGGTGCCGATGGCGCTCAGTGCCGCGATGGTGCGCTCCACACTCCACAGTAGCAGGCGCGTCTGCGACTCCGCCTCGGGACCGGCGTCGGCCAGCGTCCCGAACACGCGCGGCGCGGCGAAGGGGAATAGAAGGGTCGGGACGAGCGCCTCCTTGACGAGCGTGGACGAGCCGCCCGAGGTGACGACCTGGTCGTGGCCGGTCCAGTCAGCCAGGGCATCGATGTCCCGGTAGGAGGCCAGGTTGGCCGGAACCATCCACAGTCGGGCGCCCGCGGAGGCGTGCTCACGGTAGAGCTCCTTGGCGAAGGCCAGACGTTCATGAGTCAGACGCGAGCTGGTCGCCACGACCGTGGCCCCCCCGGCGAGCAGCTCGCCGGCGACCGCCGCGGCGATCGAGCGGGGCGCGAGGCCAGTGACTACGGCCACGTCGTCGGCCCACCGAACCGACTCGGCTCCGGCCGCCGGACGCTGTGCGGCGACGGCCGCGATCGCCCCGGCGAGGTCGGCGCGCTCGGCGGCCTGCGGCGCACCGGACCCGCGCAGGAAGCGGGCCCACCAGGAGGCCTGGTCGGCGACGGCTCGTCCGAGCCCGGTGAACCGCTCGGGGGCCAGCAGCTGGCGCGCCCGGCCCATCGGAGTCTCGCCGTTGCCCAGGCGAGCCAGGTCCTCACGAGCCGTCGCCCACCGATCATCGATGAGAACGGCGCGGTCGGCGTCGAATGCGGGGGTCACCGACCGGAGCCAGCCGGTGCCCAGTTCGGCGTCGACGGCCTCGACCAGGGTGCGCGCGGCCGCGGCCCGGTCGCCGGCGTCGGCAGGAACCGTGACCCGTTCGGACAGACCCAGGGCCGCCAGAACCGTGCGGGCGGTCGTGGCCAGAACGCCATCCTCGCCGGTGACCGTGGCGGCAAACGCGTCCAGGGCGGCGGAATCCACCACAGCACCCGCGGCGCCGCCCGCGCTCGGCTTGGCCACAGTAATACCGTGGGCTGAGGCGACGGCCTGCACCGCCTTGTCGATGAGGGCGTCGACGGCGCCGGCGCTGCTCACCGGGGTGGACGTCCCCAGGGAGGCGAGGTCCTCCCCGCGCATGGAGGTGCCCTCACGGGTGCCCAGGAACAGTTCGGCGGTGACATGGGAGATCCACCCCTCGCCCAGGCCCCAGGTGCCGGTCACGCGTTCAGCCACGCGGGTCGCGCGCACGCCCGACGGGCCGAGGAGGCGGCCCAGGCCGGTGCGGACGGCGTCGGCCAGGACCGGGCCGAAAGCCTTGTAGCCCGGTGCCCCCTTGGCGACAGTGTCCGCGAGCGCCGTCATGTCGGCGTCGGCCGCGCCGTCGATGCTGGCGAGCTGAAGCTCGGTGCCCATGTCCATGAGCAGCTGGTTGCGGCGCGAGGACACTCCGTTGGTCAGCGTCTCGGTGGTGTCGGTGGCGCCGATCTGCTCGGGACGGATGCGGGCGGCGTGGGCCAGGAGGACGGTGAGCGCGTCCGTGGCGGTGAAGGGAAGATCGTCGACGGGACCGGCCGGCCCGGCCGGTGCCGCGGCGGGGGTCTCAGGTGCTGCGGCGGGGGACCCGGGTGCCGCGGCGGGGGACTCGGGTGCTGCGGGTGCCTGAGGGGCGGCTGGCAGCTCGAAGTCCTCCTCGGCCGGCTCGACGGCCGGATCGGTGTCGGTGGCCAGGACGCGGGCCTCGTCGCGGCGGGCGTTGTGGACCGTCACGTGGTGTCCGTGGTGGCGGGGCAGTAGGAGCGTTCTGGAGGCGAGGTTGGCTAGCGTCGGGGAGGCGGCCAGGCCGACTTCAACGATGTGCTCAACACCCAGGCCGCCCTCGGCCGGCGGGGACAGCAGAACGTCCTGGGTCTCGATCCAGCGCACCGGGGAGGCGAATTGCCAGGCAAGCAACTCGATGAGCAGCTGGCGGGCCAGTTCGACGGGTCGGCCCTGCCAGGAGACCCAGTCCTCGACGATGGCCCGTACCGGCTCGGACGGCACGACCTCGAGGATCGCGCGGGCGAAATCGGCCGTCAGTTCGAAGGGGCGGGCGACGAGGTTGGGCACGTAGCGTCCCACGAGGCGGTCGGCGTCCAGGTCGGCCGGGATGAGCGCCTCCAGGCGCTCGCGGAACTCAGGCACGCCGGGACGCAGGATCCTGGAGTGGAAGGGCACGTCGATTCCGGGCACGAGCATGAAGGGGTTCTTGCCGCCGCGCGCCGCGGCTCTGGCGCGTGAGTCGGCGGCGAGGGCCTCCAGACCCTTGATGGTGCCGGCGACGGCGTACTGGACGCCGGCCAGGTTGTAGTTGACGATCTGGAGGAACTCGCCCGATTCGCGGGCGATCCGCTCGACGTAGTCCTCGACGTCGGCGGCGGGGATGCCCGCCTGGTTGGGGCGCAGCGCCCCCATGCGGTAGTTCGAGGCGCCGTTCTCGTCGCGCTCGACCAGAGTGTGCATGGTCGAACCGCGCTGGAAGACGATGGAAATGGTCGTCTCCACGGGCATGACCCGTCCGTAGGCGCTCAGGGCCGTGTATTCGCCCAGGGAGTGACCGGCGAAGGCCGCGTCCTCCACGAGGGCGCCGGCTTCGGCGAGCCGGGCGGTGGTAGCCATGGCGACGGTAGCCAGGGCGACCTGGGTGAACTGGGTGAGGTTGAGCAGCCCGTCGGGGTGGCGGTAGGTCACGCCGCGGGCGGTCATCTCGGTGGGGTTGTCACGTACGAGGGCGATGACGGAGAAGCCGAGAGCGGCACGAGTATGGGCATCAGCGCGTTCCCAGACCCGGCGGGCTGCCTTCGAGGTGCTCATCTCGTCCAGTCCCATGCCGCGGGCCTGGATGCCCTGACCGGGGTAGATGTAGGCGGTCGGCTCGGGCTCGGTGACGGCCGTGCCGCGTGAGACGACCTCGTCGCCGATGCGGCAGGTGACCTCCAAGACGAGGCCGCCGCCGCGCACCAGGCCAGTGCGCTCGACGCTGATCTCGACGCGGTCGCCGAGCTCGACAGTGCCGAGCATGACGTAGGTCCAGCCGGCCAGCACGTTGCGGGTGCCGTCGGCGGCGGTGGAGGCCGCGACCTGCTCGGCGGTGGCGGACAGCCACATGCCGTGGACCAGCGGTGCCTCCATGCCCGCGATCCTGGCCGCGTTGTAGCTAGTGTGGATGGGGTTGAAGTCACCGGTGACGCGCGCGAAGGCGGTCATGTCGGTGGGGGCGGTCACGGTGACCCGGCGCAGCAGACGGCGAGCGGCGGGGGCCGTGGCGCGTCCGGTGCCCCCCGCCAGCTCGGGGGCCGAGGGCACGGTGGTGCCCGAGGCGCGCCCGCGGATGGCGAAGCGTTCGCGCATGAGGGCGATCAGATCCCCGTGCGCCCCCTCGGTGGCGTCGGTCAGCTGGAGGCGCACGTCGACGACGCGACCGGCGCTGGACTCCTCCAGGGAAGCAACCCACCCGTCGACCTGGACGACGGTCCCGGGGCCGGCCTGGGCGCGCAGCTCGGCCAGCGGGCGGTGCAGGTCGATGGTGTGGTCAAGATGGACGGCTCCCAGCAGGCCCTCGATGAGCGGCATACCGTCTTCGACGACGCTTCCCAGGGCCGCGTAGACCACCGGCCAGCACGGGCCGAGCAGGGCGTCGGGGACCAGCGGAGCGGGTGACAGGGTGGTCGGCAGGGCGTTCGCGGTCACGGCGCCGTGGTCGGCACCCAGGTTGCCGGCCAGGGTGAAGCGGGCGTGGACAGTGCCGAAAGGCTGAGAGACAGGACGGCCGAGCGCGTCGACGGCGCCGTCGACAGGGGCGACCACCTGCGGCAGGCGGTCGACGAGGTCGCCGGTGACGGACGTGGAGCCCACCCCGGCCGTGGCGCGCAGGAGGTCGTTCATGGTCTCGCTGATGCGCTCGGGGTCGACCAGAGGAGCGGCCCCGTCCCAGGCGCGGGCCAGACGCAGGGGTACGACCAGGCGGCGCACGGCGTGGATGTCCTGCCCGCCGGGGGTGGCGTCCCAATGGGTGTCGAGGCGGATGTCCAAGTCGTAGGCGTCCTCGGCGACATCGGGGCGGGCGATCACCGTGTAGGCCTCTGACGGCAGGACGCGGGCGGGATTGACGGTCAGGTGTCCGTTCCACAGCACGTGGGGGGTGGTGCGGACCAACTCGGTGGCATCGGTGACCGGCGTCCCCGGAGTGCGGGCGGTCACCTCCGCGCCCAGGCGGCCGGCGGCGGTCTGCTCGCTCACGCCGGCGGACTGGAGCGCTTGGACGGCGGCGGTCTCGAAGCGGCCCAGGAGGTGTCCGACAGGCTCATTGATGGTGGTGATGCCGGCGACGGCGACCGGACCGGGGATGATGCGCACCTGGTCGGCGGTGTAGCGCGGGTCCTGGGATTGCCACAGGGAGTCGGTGCCCCACCAGCGCAGGATGTCGGCGTCGAGGACCGGTACGAAGGGCACCGGCTTGGGGTGCTTGCGGCACAGGTCGACGAACCAGGCGGCGTCAGCGGGCTCGACGCGGGTGCGCGCGGCGGCCGGGTAGCGTGAGGCCAGAGCGGACAGGGCTGCGTCGGAGTCGAGCACGTCGTTCTCGGTGGCGAACAGGGTCTCGATGCGGCCGTGATCGGCCTCGCTCAGACGGGCCTCGGTGCGGTGGAGCAGATCGAGGAAGCGGTCGTACCAGCCCTCGTCGGCCCAATCGGCGCGAGAGGCGGCGCGCCCGGTGTGAGGAGCCACGCACAGCTCGGCGTAACGGGTGGCCCATTCCAGATAGGTCATCGCCTCGACATCGCCGAAGTAGGGCTTGGCGGTCTTGGACAGGGCGGCGATCATCTCGTCGCGGCGGGCGTTCATAGCCTCGTCGTTGCCGGCGATCTCCTGGATGAGGCGTGAGGCCCGTGCCGAGGAATTGTCGATCTCATACAGGTCGGCCCTCAGGTGCGACAGTCCGGAGGTCATACCGCCCTGTGAGGCGCCAGAGGCGACCCAGCCCCCCTCGTGGGCCGGGTCGATCCCGGGCGTGTCGACGAGCAGCTGCTTGACGTCCTCGTTGGTCTTCGCCTCCAGGCAGGTCATGGCGGCGGTACCGACCATGACGCCGTCGACGGGGGCGGCGGCGGTGCCGTAGGCCTCGGCCCAGCGTCCAGTGAGGTAGTCGGCGGCTCGCTCGGGAGTGCCGATGCCGCCGCCGACGCACACGACGAGGTTGTCGACCGCGCGGATGTCGTCGTAGGTGGCCAGGAGCATGGTGTCCAGGTCCTCCCACGAATGGTGGCCGCCGGCGTGCCCGTCTTCGATCTGCATGATGACGGGGCTGTCGGGCACGGCCCGGGCGATGGCGATGACCTGACGGATCTGGTCGACGGTGCCGGGCTTGAAGGCCACGTAGGGGAAGCCCTCGGCATGCAGGCGGGCCAGCAGGGCAACCGCCTCGTCGAGCTCGGGGATGCCGGCGGAGATAACGACGCCGTCCACCGGGGCGCCGGCACCGCGGGCCTTGGACAGCAGGCGCTGAGTGCCCAGGTGCAGGTTCCACAGGTAGCGATCCATGAACATGGCGTTGAAAGCGGCCGTGCGTCCCGGCTCCAGGGCCGCCTCGAGGCCGGCGAGGTTCTCGGTCAGGACCGTGGCGGTGGTCTGGCCACCGCCGGCGAGTTCGGACCAGTAGCCGGCATTGGCGGCGGCGGCGACGATTCCGGGATCGACGGTGGTGGGGGTCATGCCGGCCAGCATCACCGCCGAACGGCCGGTCAGACGGGTGAAAGCGGTGTCGAGGGTGAGCCGCCCGTCGGGCAGGCGGCTCAGACGCGGGGCGAAGCGGGCCCGGTCGACGGTCGGGGCGGGGGCGGCGCCGGGACGGTCCAGATCGTCGATTCCGCGGGCGGTGCCCGCGGGAACGACGATGGTGCCGGTGCCGGCGACGACGGCCTCGGTCAGGCGCGCGAGCACGGTGCCGGGTCCCACATCAATCACGAGGCGGGCCCGGGTCGGAGCGAGGGCGCTGGTGACCAGAGCGGGCCAATCGACCGGATCGATGAGGACGGCCACAGCGAGACTGCGGGCGAGGGAGGCGTCCAGACCGGCCCGCTCGGCCCAGGCCACGACCTCCTCGACGGCGGGGGCGAGCAGCGGGGTGTGGAAGGGCACAGAGGTGGTGAGGAACTCAGTGACGGGAGCCAGGACCGCTCCCCCGCGACGGCGCTCCTTGCGGTCGTCGGCGCTACGACGGGCGGCCGCCTCCAGGGCGGAGACGACGGCCTCCAGATCAGCGGGGCGGCCCGACAGAATATGAGCCTGACGGCCGTTGGTCACCCCGACGCTGAGACTCTCGGATCCGGGAACGCGAGCGAGCACGGCGTCCAGGACCTGACGGGTCACGCCGCGCACCGAGAGCATGGGCGTGGACTGCCCCACCGTGCCCAGGTCGAGACGCCGGGTCGTGCGAGCGGCCGCGGCGCCGATGAGACGGGCGATGGCATGGACGTCAACGACCCGTTCGTCGGCGGCCCGTCCGCCGGCGGCGGTCAGCGCCTCCAGCAGAGCGACGCCGAGGACCCCCTGGGAGTGGCCGATGACCGCGGCGGGGACCGCGGCCCCGGTCACGTCGACGCCCGCCGCGGGCAGGGACGCGATGACAGCGTGCTGGGCGAGCAGGATGCCCGGCACTGAGACGTCGGCCGTGTCGGCCGCCGCCCCGCCCGCGGACGCGACGACCGGGTTCACCGGGGCGGCGGCATCGGTCAGCAGGCGGGCGCCCCGAGGGGTGATGGTCAGCAGGTCGGTGGCCACCGGGGCCAGCCGCGCGGCGACGGCGGAATCCAGCTCGACGAGTGCCGCAGCGAGGTCGTGGTCGAGGCCGACGAGCTCATCGAGAGTGGCGCGCCAGGGCGTGGCCTGTCCGCCGAAGGCGAGGACGTAGGGCTCACCGGCGCTCACGCGCTCGGCGGAGGTCGGGGCGCAGGTCTCGACAGTGGTGGGGGTGGTGGGCTGGGTGCTCATGCGGTCCTCGGTCGTGGTGGGCAGATCGTTGTCTGGAATGTCTGAAATACCCGGAGTGTCCGGGGTGCTCGGGGCGGCGCCGGCCGGCGCCGATGAGACGGAGCGGTCGTTCATGCGCGGCGCCTTACAGCGGGACGTTGTCGTGCTTCTTGGTGGGTGTGTGGCGCGAATCGCGCTTGTCGGCCAGAGCTGCCAGGGAGTCGACGATGACGGTGCGGGTCTCTTCCGGGGCGACGACCGCGTCGATCTCCCCGATGGCCACCGCCTTATCGGGGTTGATGACCGTCTCGGTGTACTCCTCGACGAGACGCTCCTGCTCGGCGGCCGCGGCCTGATCGCCGCGCTCGTCGCGCACCCGCTCGAGCTCGCGGCGGTGGATGATCCCCACAGCGCCGGCGGCGCCCAGGACGGCGATCTCGGCGCCGGGCCAGCAGAAGTTCAGGTCCGCCCCGATGGCCTTGGAGCCCATGACGATGTAGGCCCCGCCGTAGGCTTTGCGCAGAACGACGGTCACCAGGGGGACAGTGGCGGTGGCGTAGGCGTTGATGACCTTGGCCCCGCGCCGGATGATACCGGCATGCTCCTGCTCGGCCCCCGGTCGGTAGCCGGGCACGTCGACGAAGGTGACCACCGGCAGGCCGAAGGCGTCGCAAAAACGCACGAAGCGGGCCAGTTTCTCAGAGGCGTCCACGTCCAGCGTGCCGGCATCGACCAGCGGCTGATTCGCCGCAATACCGACCGGACGGCCCTCGAAGCAGGCGAAGCCGATGACGACATTAGGGGCGAAGACCTCCTGGACCTGCACGAGCTCACCGTGGTCGACCAGGGCGGTGATCACTTCAGCGACGTCGTAAGCCTGGCGGGAGGAGGCCGGCACGAGCGCGCCGACGCCGGCGGCCGCCGTGGCGTCGGCGGCGCGAGCGGTCGCGTCGTAGTCGTAGCGCGGAGCGTCCTGGTCCGCCGAGGACGGCAGATAGGCGAGCAGCGTGCGCACCTGCTCCAGGGCGTCCATCTCGTCCTCGGCAACGTAGTGCACAACGCCCGACACACTGCCGTGAATCCGGGCGCCGCCGAGCTCCTCGGCGCTGATGGACTCCCCCGTGACGGCGCGCACGACGTCGGGGCCGGTGACGAACATGTGGGAAGCCTCGCGAGTGGCGATGACGAAATCGGTCAGGGCGGGGCTGTAAACCGCACCGCCGGCGCAGGGTCCGAGGATAACGCTGATCTGTGGCACCAATCCGCTGGCGGCGCAGGTGCGGTTGAAGATGCGTCCGTACTGACGCAGTGCCCCGACCCCCTCCTGGATCTTGGCGCCGCCGGAGTCGATCAGGCCGATCACGGGAACGCGCAGACGCAGGGCGTCGTCGAGCAGGCGGACGATTTTATCACCCTCGACACGACCCAACGCCCCGCCGGAGACGGAGAAATCCTGGGAATAGACGGCGACCTGGCGCCCGTCGACCTGTCCGAAGCCGGTGACCACGCCGGAGGGGCGGGCCCCGGCCCCCGCGCCCGAACCGGTGTAGCGGCCGATCTCGAGGAAGGTGTCGGCGTCCAGCAGTGCGTCGATGCGCTCGCGGGCCGTCTGCTTGCCCTTGGCGTGCTGGCGTCGGGCGGCGCGGTCCTCGGCCTGGGCGCCGACCTGGGCGGCGCGCTCGCGAAAGGCCGTCGTAACGGCGCAGTGCGCCATAGTGAGGGCCTCGGAGTCGGGGCCTGCGGCGGTTGCGGGAGAGGCGGTGGTCACGGCTCAGGCCTCCTGAGGAGTCGGGTGCGAGGACGTGGCGCCGGCGGTCGCCTGCACGACCGTATCCCTCATTCGTACGAGCACCTCGCCGGCGGAGACGGTGCGCCCGGCGCTGACGGGGATCTCCGCGACGGTGGCGTCGGCGGGGGCGTGGACGTAATTCTCCATCTTCATCGACTCCAGGACGACGAGAAGCTCACCGGTGCGAACCCTCTGCCCCGGTTCGACGCAGATGCGGGTGACGATCGCCTGCATGGGGGCGGCGATGACCGACGGGTCGGCGCCGGTCGGCTCGGCGGTCCCCCGCGTCCCGGATCGGGAGTTCGGGCGCCCGCGCAGCGGCTGGCGCGTGCGCCGCTGAGTCGACGCACCGGGGTAGCCCACGCCGAGGCGGGGGCCGTGGCCGCCCAAGATGCCGTCGGGAACGGTGAGTTGGACGCGCCGGCCGTTGATCTCGATGACGTAGGAGGAGCGGGTGCGGCGATTCTCGGGCGCGGGCTCGGCCCCCTCCCGCACGGCGGTCGGATCGGCCAGGGCGGGCAGAACATCGTCCTCAATCCACCGGGTGGTCACGCCCAGCAGGCCATCGGCATCGGGCCGGGTTAGCTCCGGACGGGTCAGAACGTGAGCGTGCAGGTCGGTGCACACGGTCACACCTTCCACAACCGTTTCGTCCAGGGCGCGGCGGGCGCGGCGGATGGCCTGGTCGCGGCTGGAGCCGGTGACGACGATCTTGGCGAGCATGGGGTCGAACATGGGGGTGACGACGTCTCCCTCGACGATGCCGGACTCGATGCGCACGCCCGGTCCGGCCGGCCAGCGCAGGCGGGTGATGGCCCCGGTGGACGGCGCCAGGCCGCGAGCGGGATCTTCGCAGGTGACGCGCAGCTCGACGCTGTGACCGCGCGGTTCGGGGATCGGCCCCAGACGACCGCCGGCGGCGATGCGCAGCTGAACTTCGACTAGGTCGACACCGGTGACCTCCTCCGAGACGCAGTGCTCGACCTGCAAGCGGGGGTTGACCTCCAGGAACCACAAGTCTCCGGCCGGGGTCAGCAGGAATTCGCAGGTGGCGACCCCGACGTAGTCGACGGCCCGAAGCAGACGGCGAGACGCCTCGATGAGGCGGTCGTGCACGCCCTCGGGCAGGTAGGGGGCTGGGGCCTCCTCGAGAAGCTTCTGGTTGCGGCGCTGGAGCGTGCAGTCGCGGGTGGACACGACAGCGAAGTCCCCGTGCCGATCGCGGGCGCACTGGGTCTCCACGTGTCGGGCGGCCGTGACGAACTTCTCGAGGATCAGGGTGCCGGCGCCGGCTGCCGCGGACTCGAAAGCGGGGGTGGCTCCGGTCTCCTCGTCCGAGGTCAGGACGGTGATGCCGCGCCCTCCTCCGCCGTCAGTGCGCTTGAGCGCGACCGGGTAGCCGTGGGCCGCCGCGAAGGCGGTCACGGTCCCGGCACTGGTGACCGACTCGGTGATTCCGGGGACGGGGGCCACGCCGGCGCGCTCGGCGGTGCTTCTGGCGCTCAGCTTGTCGCCCAGGGCCCGCATGGCCGCCGGGCTGGGGCCGACCCAGGTGATGCCGGCGTCGATGACGGCCTGGGCGAAGGCATCGTTCTCGGACAGGAAGCCGTAACCGGGGTGAACGGCGTCGGCGCCGGTGGCGCGGGCCATGGCCAGGATGGCCTCGGCATCGGTGTACGAGGAGCCTTCGGGCAGGGCGTGCGCCTCATCGGCGAGTTCGGCAGCCGGACTCAGGATGTCCTCGGGGGTGTACGGGAGTATGGAGGTGCCTCCCAGATCGCGGACCGTGCGTACCACGCGCAGGGCGATCTCACCGCGGTTGGCGATGAGGATGCGGTCGAGTGTCCGACTGGTCACCAATGTGCTCCTCGCGTTCGACGCCCGCCCGCACGAATCGCAGGGCCCACAACGTGGGCTGGCGAGGACTCGTCCTGAGGCGGCGCACTCATGTGTGCTCAGGCGGGAGACCTGCTCTCCCGCCACGGTGGATCACCTGTTCCCTACAATTCCCTACAATGAAAACTGGGTGGGCGACCCACGCCGCCACGGTATGACGCCGGACAACCATTGCAGCATTGTGGAGATCTCATAAAGACGTGCGATTACGTTGGAACAGCGGGCGTCGTTGCGGTGCGGCCTCGTCATCACGCACCCGGTAGACCAAGAACGAGAGGGAACTCACCCCGGTGAGGCCGGTGCGCGGGCCCGCCGGAGCGGCATCCTCACAGGCGGCGGCGACCGGGAACAACCTCCGGGTCGTGGTTGACGATCAGGCTGCGGCAGCGCGGGTCCGTCCCGACCCGCCGCACCCAGTCGAGAGAGGCGGCCGCCAGATCCGCGTCGACGACGAGGCCCGGACGCAGCCCCTGTCTGAAGGACGGGCGCCCGTATCCGGCGTCGGAGGCCAGCAGCACGAGCTCGCGCGGGTCATCCTCTCCCTGCGCATCGACGCCCTCGACCCACTCGTCGCGGTCCGAGCCGCTCTCGGAGGACGACCGCAGGATCGTCGCGCACAACCCCCAGGAGTGGCCCGGAACGGCGACCATGACGAGGCGGCCGTCTCCGAACGGATCATAGCCGGCACCGTACGGGCCGACCGGGGAGTTCCAGCGGAAGGCGTCGATGCCGGTGTCCGACCACTCATGCGGCAGGTAACGCAGACGGTCCCTGCTCGCGGCCCTCAGCTCGGGAGCGGACACGAGGATCCTCGGGGCCTCCTTGAGGTGATGCAAACCGTCGGCGTGGTCGCAGTGGAGGTGGCTGAGGAGGACGAGATCGAGGTCGCGGGGGCGGATGCCCCGCTCCTCCAGCTGCTCGTCGATGGCCTGCCCCTGCGGCAGGACGGCCCTGTTGACGCAGCACTGCTGGCGCAGGTTGGCGAACCGTCCGGCGCGGCTCCGGTTGACGCTGCCCCACCCGGAGTCGATGAGAATCAGACCGTGCGTCCCCTCGATGAGGTAGCACGACACGGGGGCCGTCATCAGGTGCTCGGGCCCGCGCAGCAGGTGGGCCCAGGCCAGCGGCCGGTCGGTGTCACGATGGTAGGGCAGTGCCTCGTCGATGATGACCGTGCCCGTGTGCAGGACAGTGAGAGTCGTATCAAGAGTCGTACAGGGCATGGAAAAACTGTACTGGCGCCCCGGTCCGCGGACGAGCCCGGTCCCGTCACCGCGCTCGCGTCGCCGCGCATCCGCCGGCGGCGAGAGCACGCAGCCCGTCGATGGCGGCCAGCGCGTCGTCCGCCCCGTAGACCGCGCTGCCGGCGACGAAGACATCGGCGCCCGCTCGGGCGGCGCGCTCGATGGTCCGGGCGGTGACACCGCCATCGATCTGGATGCGCAACTCCAGGCCCGCCCGGCCGACCATGGTGCGCGCCGCCGCGATCTTGGGCAGCATGGCCCCGATGAAGGATTGGCCGCCGAAGCCCGGCTCCACTGTCATCAGCAGCAACATGTCGAGCTCGCCGAGCACCGATTCGACTGCGGACAGGGGCGTGGCCGGGCGCAGGGCGAGCCCGGCGCCCACCCCCAGCCGATGCAGCTCGGCGGCCAAGCGGAAGGGGGCCGCAGTGGCCTCCACATGAGTGGTCACCACCGCGCAGCCCATTTCCGCATACAGGGGCGCCCAGCGGTCGGCCTGCTCGATCATGAGGTGGGCGTCCACCGGCAGTGGCGTGTGCGCCAGAACCGCCTCGACGAAGGAGGGCCCGCCGAAGTGGTTGGGCACGAAATGGTTGTCCATGACGTCGACGTGCAGGCCATCCGCACCCGCGACGCGCGCGAGCTCATCGGCCAGATGCGCCTGATCGGCGTTGAGGACGGAGGGGTGGATGGTGGGGGCGGTCATGGGTATCTCCTCGGGGATCGCTGGCGGTTGACGACGAGGGCCGACGGACTCAGTCGACCCGACGCAGCAGGGCGCAGAACATGGCGTCGGTGCCCTCCAGATGCGGCCATAGCTGGAGCATTCGCCGCTCGGCGCCCGCCGGCGGACGCGGGGCCAGACGCGTAGCGGCATTCCCGGCGTGGAGCACCTCGACCCGCTGGCCCCGCCTGTCGAGTCGCCTAGTCACATCGCGCACCACATACTCGGTCTCCAGCACGTGGGGCGAGCACGTCGTGTACGCCACCACTCCTCCAGGGCGCACGGTGGCGAGCGCACTGGTGAGCAGTTCGCGCTGGAGTTCAGCCAACTCGTTGACATCCTTGGCCGTGCGCCGCCAGCGCGCCTCCGGCCGGCGCCGCAGGGAGCCGAGCCCCGAGCACGGGGCGTCCACGAGGACCCGGTCCCAGGCGGCCGGCTCGTCGTGGCCGAACCGCCGCCCGTCGCCGCGGCGGACGGCGACGACGTCCCGCGGCAGAGCGCGCACGCAGGTCTCGATCAGCCGCGCACGGTGGGGGGCGGTCTCGTTGGCCACCAGCCGTGCCCCGCGCTGGAGGGCTCGGGCGCCCAGCAGCGCGGCCTTACCGCCCGGGCCGGCGCACAGATCGAGCCAGCGCTCGTCCCGGCCCTTCAGCGGCGCGTCGGCGAGCATGAGGGCGACCAGCTGGCTGCCCTCGTCCTCGACACCCGCCCGCGACTCGCGCACCGCCCGGATCCGGCCGGGGTCGCCCCCCGTCAGAACAACGGCACACGGGCTCACGTCGCCTGGGCGCGGTTCGCGGGAGGTGACGGATCCCGCCTCCTTGGCGAGATGCTCGGGGCTGACCAGGCCGGGCCGGGCGCACAACGCAACCTCGGGGTCGGTGTTGTCGGCGTGCAGCAGGTCGGCCAGCTCCTCGACAGGGCGGTCCTGCGCGAGCAGGGCCTGGCGCATGGCCTTGACCACCCACAGCGGGTGGGATTCGACGGCCGCCAGAGCCCCGGCCTCATCGGGGGCGTCGGCCCGCAGCTGGGCGAGCCACGCGTCGAGGTCGCGCTCGCACACGCGGCGCAGGACGGCGTTGACGAAGGCCGCCGCCCCGCGTCCGGCGGCATCAGAGGCCAGATCCACGGTGGAGGAGACCGCGGCGTGGGTCGGCACGCGCATCCCCATCAGCTGGTGGGCGCCCAGTCGCAGGATGTCGAGGACGTCGTCGTCGAGTTGCCCCAGGGGGCGGTCGACGCAATGGGACAGTACGGCGTCGTAGCGGCCTCGCAGCCGCAGCGTCCCGTAGGTCAGCGCGGTTGCGAAGGCGGCGTCCCGCCGCTCCAGGCGGACCCGCTCCAGCAGCGTCGGCAGGACGAGGTTGGCGAAGGCGTCATCCCGCCGGACCTTGGTCAGGGCCTCCAGGGCGAGGCTCCGGGCGTCGCCCGTCGTGCGCTGCCGCCGGCCGCGCTCGCGCCCGTCGTGGGACCGGCGGCCGGTTCCGCGGTCCCGCTCGCCGCGACCGGTACGGCGGCGCCGATGCCGCTCGCCACGATTCTCCTGATCGTCTCCGCAGCGCCTGCGCTCACCCCCGCCGCACCCACCGGCCCGCCCACGGCCCTGATCCTGACGGTGAACGCCGCCGGTCTGACCGCGGCGCCCTCCCGCATGCTCGCCGGACGCCCCCATCAGGCCGCACCGCCCCTCATCGTCTCCCCGCCCAAGACGGTGCCGACGCGAGGTCGTGCACCGCGCGCCCAGGCGTCCGCCGCCATCCAACTCCTCCCGGCGGGGGCGAGCAGCCCGAGCCTGAGGGCGCACCCTCCCGTGCCGACGAGCACCTCATGCTTGGAAACGTGCAGCTGGCCCGGCAGGAGATCGGTGACCTCTGGGACCGGCTCGGCCGGTCCCAGACGCAGCCGCCGCCCCTCATAGGCGGTGCTGGCCCCGGGAAGGGGCGTCACCCCACGGATACGCCGGTCGATCGCCCCTGCGGAGTCGGTCCAGTGGATCTCGCCGTCCGCGGGCGTGAGCATCGGAGCCAGCGTGATGCCGTCAGCGGCCTGCGGCCGGGGAACAGCGGTTCCGGCGGCCAGCGAGTCCAACACCTGCACCACGAGGGGGGCGCCCGCCTCGGCGAGCCGGTCCAGGAGATCGCCGCTAGTGTCCCGCGGTCCGATCGTCTCGGTCAGCCTGGCGTAAACCGGACCGGTGTCCAATCCTTCCTCCAGACGGAAGACACTGGCGCCGGTGACCTCGTCGCCGGCGATGATGGCGTGCTGGACCGGTGCGGCCCCGCGCCAGGCGGGCAGGAGGGAGAAGTGGAGGTTGAGCCAGCCGAACCGAGGCGCCTCCAGCAGGGCCGCGGGGACGAGCCGGCCGTAGGCGACGACCACGGCCGCGTCGGCGTCGAGCCCGCGTACCCAGGCCCCGATCCCCTCGTCCTTGAGGGCGACGGGAGTCCGCACCTCCAGGCCGGCCCGGCGGGCCGCCGCAGCAACCGGAGACGGGGACAGGACTCGGCCCCGTCCCCTCCTGGCGTCGGCCCTGGTCAGAACTCCGACCACCTCGTGCTCGACTGAGGACATCAGGGTGTGAAGAGTCGGCAGAGCAACCTCGGGGGTGCCGGCGAAGAGGACGCGCATGGCGGTCAGTCTAGGTGAGCGCGGGCCCGCCGAGCCGTCGCGCGCCCGGTCGCCCCACGACACCGGTGTCCACCAGCGCGTCGACGCCGGTACCATCATCACCCGCGAAGGCCAGGCGACGGCCCGGACATCCCCACCGCAGTCCCGGCGGGTCAACCCACGAGCCCCGCCGCGAGACCGGCACGCATCCCGCGCGCACGAACCCGGCAGGGAGGTGGTCGCATCGTCCCCGTCGCCGGCCCATCGCCGGCGCGGCGGGCCCGCGTCCGTCAACCGCACTCGCCATCTGAGGAACAACCCACGAGGAAGTGAACAATGACGAAGATCGTCAACTCCTGGAACGACTTCGACCCGCTCAAGCACGTGATCGTCGGGCGCGCGGACTTCTCGGTGATCCCGCCGGAGGAGCCCGCCACCTCCGAGAAGGTGCCGATCGACTCCGAGATGCGCGGCATGTGGGGTCCGCGCCCCACCGCCACCGTCGAAGCGGCCAACGAGCAGCTCGACAACTACGTCACGATTCTCCAGGGGCTGGGCGTCACGGTCGATCGGCCCACGCCCCTGCAGTGGAACCAGGCCATCCAGACTCCGGACTTCCGCACCGAATCGGGCATGACTCAGATGCCCCCGCGCGACATCCTGCTCACCATGGGCGGGGAGATCATGTCCGCGGCGAATTCCTTCCGCTGCCGCTACTTCGAGTACCTCGCCTACTGGCCGCTGATGAACCAGTACTTCGAGCAGGACCCCGATTTCAAGTGGACGCAGGCCCCCCGTCCGCGCCTGACCGACGAGTCCTACAAGCACAACTACTACGACGAGCGCATCACGTTGGAGGAGCGCCTGGAGCGCACGGCCGCGAAGGACTTCGTGACCACCGAGGTCGAGCCCATGTGGGACGCCGCCGACGTCATGCGCGTCGGCAAGGACCTGTTCATCCAGCACGGCCTGACCACGAATCGGAAGGCCATGGAGTGGTTCAAGCGGTACTACCCCGACCTGCGCGTGCACGCGGTCAACTTCCCGGGCGACCCCTACCCGATCCACATCGACGCGACCTTCGTGCCGCTGCGTCCCGGACTGATCATCAACAACCCGCATCGGCGCCTGCCCGCCGAGCAGCGAGAGATCTTCGAGGCCAACGACTGGCAAATCGTCGACGCGGCCCCGCCGGCCCACGCCGCACCGCCGCCGCTGTGCTACTCTTCGGTGTGGCTGTCCATGAACTGCCTGGTCATCGACCACAAGACTGTTTGCGTCGAGGCCAGTGAAGTCCACCAGATGGAGCAGATGGATAAGCTGGGCATGAACGTTATCCCCGTTCCCTTCCGAGACGCCTACGCCTTCGGCGGCGGTCTGCACTGCGCGACCGCCGACGTGTTCCGCGAGGGGGGATGCGAAGACTACTTCCCCAACCAGGTCGACGACCCCACCCGCGTGTAACGCCCGGTTCCGTCCAGGAGCCGCGGCCGGCTGGACCCGCCCCGCGGGCATCGGCGCTCGCGGGGCGGATTCGGGGCGCCCGGACGCGGTGAGCGCCGAACGTAGGCGCTCGTTCGTAAGCGGTCGGCCGCGACCCGGCCGTGACCACAGTCCGGTATCATCCACGTGATATAGGCTCCACCGAGCACCGAGTACATCGGCGGAGGTCATCATGAGCCACGAACCAGCGGCCCCGGCGGATCCGGTGGAACGAGCGTCCCCGGCCGCGCACGACCGCGAACACGGCCGTACGCTACGGCGCGCGGCGACGGCGAGCTTCATCGGGAACTTCATCGAGTGGTTCGACTACGCGTCCTACGGCTACCTCGCGGACGTCATCGGAAGAGTCTTCTTCCCTGACACCGACGCCTCGGTGAGGCTGATGTCCACCTTCGCCATCTTCGCCATGTCCTTCATCCTGCGTCCCGTAGGAGCGGTCGTGTGGGGCGTATGGGGGGACCGGAGAGGGCGCCGGTGGGCGCTGTCATGGTCGATCCTCATCATGTCCGGCTCGACATTCCTCATCGGCCTCCTCCCCGGTTACGCGGTGATCGGGGCGGGGAGTGCGGCGGGCCTGCTCGTACTGCGGATGGTTCAGGGATTCTCAGCATCGGGAGAGTACGCCGGCGCCGGCACGTTCCTGGCCGAGTACGCGCCGCGGAGCAGGCGCGGGCTCTACACGTGCCTGGTGCCGGCCTCGACCGCCTGCGGCCTGCTCGCCGGCTCTCTCATGGTGACCGGAATGTTCGGCGTGCTGGCGGACACCTCGATGACGACCTGGGGGTGGCGGCTCCCGTTCCTCCTGGCGGGTCCACTCGGCCTCATCGGCCGCTACATCCGGGTCCACCTGGAGGACTCGCCCGTCTACCGGGCGATGCGCCAAAACCTGTCGCCAAACCCGCGACCCAATCAGCGGACGACGCACTGGTCGGAGCCGCTCAGGCGCCTCCTGCGCCACCACAAGCGGGACACGCTCATCACTTTCGGAGTCTCGTGCCTCAACGCAGTCGCCTTCTACATGCTGCTGAGCTACATGCCGACTTACGTCAAAGAGGAACTAGGGTTCTCCCAGGGAACCGCGACGATGGCGACTTCGGTCACACTGGTGGTCTACATTGCAGCCATCTTCCTCATGGGGCGCCTGTCCGACTTCTTCGGCCGCCGACGGATGCTCGTCTCCGCATGCATGGCGTTCATCGTGCTCTCGATCCCGCTCTTCCTCGCGATGACTCACGCCCCCGGGCTGCCCGCCATCGTCGCGTGCCAGATCATCTTCGCGATCATGCTCACGGCGAACGATGGCACCCTCGCGACATTCCTCGCCGAGTCCTTCCCGACGAGCGTGCGCTACTCGGGGTTCGCCTTGTCGTTCAACGGGGCCAATGCGCTTCTAGGGGGAACGACCCCCTTCATCGTGACCTGGCTCATCGGGGTCTCCGGCTCATCGCTGGCCCCCGCCGTCTACCTCACGGCGGTCTCCGCCATGGCAATGGTTTCGATCCTCGCCTCCCGCGTCCTCCACAGCTCGGACCTGACAGAGCCGTAGGAGCCGGATCCCGCCGACGCCCCCGCGGGACCCCGCGGGGTTCACCGGTGCACGGGCCCCTCGCCGCAGTTCCTCACCACAGCACGGTGGGGTCGAGCTCAATCCTCACCGGCTCCTCCCGCCGAGCCGAGCGCTCGCGTTGGCGCACGCGCAGCGCGGCGGCGAGTTCGCGACCGCGCTCGACGGGAGCCCGGATCAGGGCGCGCACGTCCTGTCCGCCCGGCGCGAGCGGGAATGAGTGCTCATCGCTGCCGGAGACCGGCGCGGCGACCGGGCCCAGGGTTTCGAAGCCCGCCTCCTCCCCCTGGCTCAGCAGCGCCTCCACCGCCTCGCGCGGCCCGTCGAGGCGGGCCGTGCGCCAGGCCGGCGGGAGATGCAGATCGGTGCGCTCGAGGAGATCCCGATGGGCGTAGTCGGCATGGTCCCACCGCACCAGCGCCTGCGCCGCCATGGGGTCGGGGCTGCCCAGGAGGATGACCTGGGCGTCGGTGCGCGCCAACACTGCCGCATTGGTCCAGCGGCGCAGCGCCTCGGCACCCGCACCGAGCTCGGGCCTGGAGGATAGGGCGCCGCCGTCAAGGAGCAGGACGGCGCGATAGCCACCGTCGGCGACGGGCTCGGCCCCGGCCGTGGCCACTACCAGGCGAGGTGAGGCATCCACGGTCTGGATAACGCCGTGCGACTCCCTGGCGCCCGAGACGACCACCGGCGTGCCCGGGAAGGCGCGTCCCAATTCCTCACCGGTGCGGGTGGAGCCCGAGCCCCGCATGCCCAGCTCGCGGTGGCCGCACGCCGGACACCTCCAACCGGCCGGGCGTCGCGCGCACCAGCGGCAGAAGAACCTGCCGGCCCTCTCCACGGCGAGCGGGCCCCCGCAGTGCGGGCAGCGGGCCGTCCGACCGCAGCATCCGCACACCGCGAAGGGGGCGTAGCCGGCACGGGGGACCTGCACCAGGACGGGGCCGTGCGCCAGAGCGCCGCGCACCGCGCGATGGGCGAGCGACGGTATCCGCGCCATTCCGGAAGGGCCCTCGGCCTCCAGCTGAAAGGCGCTGGGAGCCTGCACACGTGCCAGTGCGGCCCGGCGAACCGTCCAGGAGGCGACCAGCTCGGCCGCCCACCCCCGTTCGACGTACGCCTGCGCTTCGACGCTGCGTGAATAACCGGCCACGAGCAGCCCCGCCTCCTCCAACCCCGAACGCAATGCCAGGACCGTACGGGCATGCGCGTAGGGGGCGCGGCGCTCGCCGAGACGGTCGTCGCCATCGTCCCAGACGACCGCCAGACCCAGGTCGGATACGGGTGCGAAAGCGGCTGCGCGCGTGCCCACGACTACGCGCGCCCGGCCGAGCAGCACTCGTAGAAAAGCCCGGTAGCGCCGGGCGGGCCCGCCTTCCGCCGTCAGCACGACGACCGGCTCGCTGCCCCGGCCGCTCACTGCCCCGCCCAGCTCCTCGGCCAATGCCGCGGCCACGTGCTCGGCGCGCGCTGCCGTGGGGACGACGACGAGGACCCCTCTGCCCGAGATCAGAGCGGCCCTGGCCGCGTCGGCGAGCAGTGACGTCCACCCGCGCACCCTTCCCGCTCGGCCGGGCAGGGCCGTCCACACCGCCCGCGGCGCTCCCCTGTCCGCCAGTGAGGTCAGCAGCTCGTCGCCCGAGTAGACGTCCCAACCGGCCTTGGCCGACGGCACGCCGTCCCACCGGGGAAGTGGCGCGGCAGCGCGGTCCCGCTCGGAGAGTTCGGTAGCGGTGTGCCGAGCCGGAACCGCCAGCCGGATGACGTCCGCGCGCACGCCGGCGGTGCGCTCCGCCACAGCCTGGATCAGCGCCATCGTCGGCCCGGTCAAGACGGGCAAATCCGAGACAACCCGACGGACCGGAACCAACCGCCCGGGATGAGTCGTCGTTCCCCCGCGCTCCCAGATCCACCCGCGCGTCTCCTGCCCGCCGAAGCGGACGGTGACGCGCGTCCCCACCGCTGCCGCGGTGTCGAGGTCGGGGGGGACCCGGTAGTCGAACAACCGGTCCAGGTGCGGCAGCGGGGAGTCGAGCAGCACCCTGGCCACCGGCGAGTCGACGCCCCTCCCGTCTACGACGTGCTCCGAGGGCGCCGGAAGCGCCAGCAGCGTCCCCTGGACGGAGGGACCCTCGCGGCTCGCCCTGCTCATATCTGATCCATACCTGACCGTTACTGTTCGCCGGCGGGTCGCCGGGCGCCCTCACAGGGCCGCGCGCAGGGCCTCGATGCGGTCCGTGGCCTCCCAGGAGAAACCGGGCCGCCCGAAGTGCCCGTAGGAGCTGGTGGCGCGGTAAATCGGACGGAGCAGGTCGAGGTCGCGCACGATCGCGGCCGGGCGCAGATCGAAGACCTCCTCGATAGCGGCGGTGATCCGCGGAGTCGGAACCGTTTCGGTGCCGAAGGTCTCGACGTACAAGCCCACCGGGCGGGCCGAACCGATGGCGTAGGCGATCTGGATCTCACAGCGTCGAGCCAGACCCGCCGCCACCACGTTCTTGGCGACCCATCGCGTGGCGTAGGAGCCGGAGCGGTCGACCTTGGAGGGATCCTTCCCGGAGAAGGCGCCCCCGCCGTGGCGGGCCATGCCGCCGTAGGTGTCGACGATGATCTTACGACCGGTCACCCCCGCGTCCCCGGCGGGACCGCCGATGACGAACTGCCCCGACGGGTTGACGAGGATCTCAGTGTCCGAGGTGACCAGCTCAAGGCCCTTGGCCTCCTCGGCCGCGAGGACGGGGCGGACCACCTCGGCGGTGATCGCGTCGGTCAGCCAGGCCCGGGTGCGGTCGGGGTCGTGCTGGGTGGAGACGACCACATCCGCCAGGCTCACCGCGCGGTCGCCGTCGTAACCGATGGTGACCTGCGTCTTGCCGTCAGGGCGCAACCCTTCCACCATACCCTGCTTGCGCACCGCCGCCAGCCGCTCCGCGAGCCGGTGCGCCAGATGGATGGGCAACGGCATGAGCTCGGCGGTGTCCGTGCAGGCGTAGCCGAACATGAGCCCCTGGTCCCCTGCGCCCTGGAAGTCGAGAGGGTCGAGGTCGCCGGCGTCGTTGCGCACCTCGAGGGCCTTGTCGACGCCGGCGGCGATATCCGGCGACTGCTGACCGATCGACGCAGACACTCCGCAGGAGGCGCCGTCGAAGCAGACGTCCGAGGACGTGTAGCCGATCGAGACGATCTCCGAGCGCACGATTTCGGGGATCTCGACGTAGGCGCTGGTGGTGACTTCTCCGGCGACGTGCACCAGGCCCGTGGTCGCCATGGTCTCTACCGCCACATGAGCGGTCGGGTCCTGGGCCACGATGGCATCGAGTATGGCGTCGGAGATGCGGTCGCAGACCTTGTCCGGATGCCCCTCGGTGACGGACTCGGAGGTGAACATGCGCAGGGAGTTCTGGGGGCTCCGAGAACTCGGCGGGGGATTCGATGGCATTGCGGTCCTTGTCTGGTCGGTGGGTGCGGTGTGGTGCATTGCGCGCATCGCGGGTCACGGTGCGGGGGTGTGCGGACGGTGGGACTCAGGCGTTCCACCAGGGGCGCAGCGGGTACCAATGGCCGTCCTGCTCGAGTCCGGGGCGCACGGCGAGGAGCTGATGGATCTGAATGGTGTCGCGCTCGAAATTCCATCGGGCGCCCGCCATGTACAGGCCCCACAGTAGTGAGGTCTGCGAGCCGCCGCTGGCGACGGCGGCGTCCCAGTGCTCCTGCAGATTGCGGCACCATCGCTCCAGCGTGAGGGCGTAGTGCTGGCGGAGATTCTCCTCGTGGACAACCTCAAAGCCCGCATCGTGCAGGTGAGTCATGACCACGCCCGGCGCAGCGAGCTCACCGTCGGGGAAGACGTAGCGTCCGATGAAGGCGCCGGCGCGGTTCGGCTGGGTGGAGTCGCGGCGGGTGATCTGGTGGTTGAGGAGCCTGCCTCCAGGGCGCAGGAGAGAGAACATGGTCGAGAAGTACTCGTCGTAATGGCGGACGCCGACGTGCTCCATCATCCCCAGCGAGCAGATGGCGTCGAAGCCGCGCTCGGGCACCTCCCGGTAGTCCATGACGCGGGCCTCGGCCAGGTCGGACAGGCCCTCGCGGGCGATCCATTCGTTGGCCCAGCGGGCCTGCGGTTCGGAGAGCGTGACACCGATGGCGCGGATGCCACGCTGTGCGGCGGCCACGAGGACAGACCCCCACCCGCAGCCGATGTCGAGCAGACGCTGGCCCGGCTCGAGGTCGAGCTTGTCGAGGACGAGACGGATCTTGTTGTCCTGGGCGTCCTCAAGGGAGTCGTCCGGCCGGGTGAACAAGGCGCAGGTGTAGGTCATCAGCGGGCCGAGGACCATCGAGTAGAAGCGGTTCGAACGGTCGTAGTGGGAGGAGACGGTGTCCCTGTCCCCCCGCGCTGTGTGGGGACGCACGCCCGTCAGCGCGCGCCTCCAGGCGGGTGGGGTCTCAGCGTCCGGAACGTCGGGGCGGCGCAGGCCGCTCCGACCGATCGTAGTGAGGATGCGGCGCAGACTGGTGAGCGAGGGGCGTCGGAGCTGAGCGCGGAGCTGCTCGAGACGGTCGAAGGCCCGGTAGGGGTCGCCTGGCTCGACGCCGCGCGCGACGATCTGTCCCATGATATAAGCGCGGGCAAGGCCGAGCTCCCCAGGAGCGGTGATGATGTAGCTCAGAGCCTTGGGGGAGACGACGTGCAGCTCCAGGTCGCAGGCCCGCGGGCCCACGGCGGAGCCGTCGTAGGCGGTCACGCGCAGGGGCAGCGGCGGTGTGGTCACCGCCTTGACCATGTCCGCCACGGTGCAGGTGCTCTCCGAAGTACTCATCATGCATCACTTCCAGGTGCGGTTCGTCACGCGAGAGGCTCTCCTGCGCCGCTCCGCCGGATCAGCCTCCATGGTATGTTCGCTCGTCGCGGCGCCTAAAGAGCGGGCGCCGCGCCGTCCCCGTGATAATTCAGATAGTTCAGACATTCAACGCTCGTCGGCGCCGGAGCCTCATGAGTCCTGGACGCGGGCGTCCAGGACTCGGGCGACCAGATCGACGAGCGTTCGGGCGACTTCGGCTTTCGAACCGGCCGCTCGGACGACCTCTCTTCCGTCGGAATCGAGGACCACGACGGAGTTGGGAACGTCACCGAAGCCGGTGCGCGCTCCGACGGCGTTGACAGCGAGCAGATCTGCGCCCTTGCGGCGCGCCTTGGCGGCTCCATGGGCGAGCACGTCTCCGGCGGCATCCCCGGTCTCGGCGGCGAAACCGACGACGAGCAGGCCCCGTCGAGGTGGGTCGGCCACGAGCCCCGTCAGGACGTCCGGATTCTCCACGAGCTCGATCACACGGCGGGCCGGAGTCGCTCCACAATCAGGGCTCCGACTCATGCCCCGCTTCTTGATCTTGGAGGCGGAGACAGTCGCGGGCCGATAGTCGGCCACGGCCGCGGTCATGATGACGGCATCGGCCTGGGCCGCCTCGCCGCGCACGGCCTCGCCCAGCTCGAGAGCGGTACCGACGGGAATGACACGAACCCCCTCGGGCTCCAGCCCCGCCAGAACATGGGCGTCCACGTTGGCGGCGACCACGACGGTGCGCGCCCCACGACGCGCCGCCTCCGCCGCGATGGCGCAGCCCTGGCGGCCGGAGGAGCGGTTACCGAGGAAGCGGACGGGGTCGAGCGGCTCACGCGTACCGCCGGCGCTGACGACAAGAGCGCGTCCGGCCAGATCCTGCGGCGGGCGGGACCCCGCCGCAGAGCCGGCCGCATCAGCGATAGGCACCGCATCGCCCGCCGCGCCGAGAATTGCGAGGGCGGCGGAGACGATGCGCCCGGGCTCGGGCAGCCGTCCCGCTCCCGAGTCGCCGCCTGTCAAAGGCCCCGCGTCCGGAGGGATGACGCTGACACCGCGACGGCGCAGCGTGGCCACGTTCTCCTCGGTGGCGGGGTTGGTCCACATCCGGGTGTGCATGGCGGGTGCGAGGACCACGGGGGCCGTCGTCATCAGAATGGTCGCGGTCAGCAGATCATCGGCCCGGCCGGCCGCCAGACGGGCCAGCAGGTCCGCGGACGCCGGCGCTACGACGACGAGCTCGGCCCACTCCCCCATCTCCACGTGCTCGACGGCTGCAGGATCGTCGAAGACACCTGTGCTCACCGGGCGTCCGGTAACGGCGGCGAGGGCCGGGGCCCCGATGAAGCGCAGTGCGGCCTCGGTCGCGACCGTGCGCACCTCATGCCCCTCCCGGCGCAGCAATCGGATGACGGAGGGGGCCTTGTAGGCGGCGATCGATCCGGACACGCCGACGATGACGTTCCGCACCCCCGTCTGCCGCTCCACTGACCCGGAACGCGAAGTCCCGCCCCGCACCCGCGGGGCGGCGTCATCCGAGCGGTGCGCGCTCAGAACTGGATCTCGTCGAGGTTCGTAGAGGCGGGGCCCTCGACGGCCTCGTCGCCTCCGGCCGGCGCAGTGTCCAGGGGGATGTCGGAGAACATGTCCTCCTCCGCGGCGCGCCGCGCCTTCTCAGCCTCCGCGCGGCGGGTGCGGGCCTCGTCCCCCGGGATGACCTGGAGCCTGTCCTCGAACACCTCGCGCAGAGCGATGCTCAACGCCTTCTCGCCGGCGTCGGCCTCGATCAGCGGGCCGAAGAATTCGAACTGGTTGTCCTCGAGCTGCTGGGTGTAGGTGTTGATCTGGCGTGCGCGTTTGGCGGCCTCCACCACGAGCCCGTACTTGGAGTCGACCTTCTCGAGCAGGTCGTCGATCGGAGGGTTGGTGATGCCCTCGGGCTGTGCAGAGGTTCCGAGCATGAGCTTCTCCCCGTTTTCCCGTGCGTCGACGTTCAATCGGCGTCCGGATGACGTGATGACTGACGTATCAGTGCTGATGGTAGCCGCGCCAGTCTAACCTTTGAGCCCCAGGAGAGATTCGAGCTCATCCGTGGCACGTGCCACGGTGTCGTTGACGATGAGGTGATCGAACTCCCCGGCGGCGTCCATCTCCATGCGCGCGGTGGCCAGACGGCGCTCCTGCTCGCGAGAGTTCTCCGTGCCGCGACCGGTCAGGCGCGCGACGAGCGCCTCCCAGTTCGGCGGCATGAGGAAGACTAGCTGGGCCGAGGGCATGGACCGGCGGACCTGCCGGGCTCCCGCCAGGTCGATCTCGAGCAGGGCCGGGCGACCGTCGTTCAGCCGGGCCTGAACCGGTTCGCGGGGTGTGCCGTAACGGTGCGCCCCGTGAACCAGGGCCCACTCCAGCATCTGCCCCTCGGCGACCAGCTCGTCGAACTCCGCGTCGGACACGAAGTAGTAGTGCACACCGTCGACCTCACCCGGCCTGGGCGGGCGCGTGGTCACCGAAACCGAAACGAACAGATCGGGGTGACGGCGTCGCAGCTCGGCGACGACCGTGCCCTTGCCCACGGCTGTGGGGCCGGCGAGAACGGTCAGACGGGAGGACGGGACCGGGGAGGCTGCCATGCCCGTATGATGCCCCAAGCGTTCGCGTCGGCGGTCAGCCCCGCAGCGCCAGGAGGGCCTGTTGGGCCGCGACCCGCGCAGCCGCCCGCAAGGCCGGGGCGTGTGGTCCCGCCTGCAGCACGCCGCGCGAGGTGGAGGCGAGCACGTGGCGCCGGGCGTCGCCGAAGACCTCAGCGAGCTCCTTGGCCCCCGCCCCCTGCGCTCCGACGCCCGGCGCCAGTAGCGGGCCCCCCGCCGACCGCAGGTCGATGCCGAGCTCGGCCACGGCGCCACCGACAGTCGCACCGATGACAAGACCGACGCTGCCGAGCACCCCGGCACGCTGGGCCGACTCGTTGAGAGCGCCCACGCCCTCGACGATACCCCGGGCGACGGACCACTCCCCCGCCGTCGTGCGCATGACGGCGTGCTGGACGTCGGAGCCCTCCGGATTCGACGTCAGAGCCAGCACGAACACGCCGCGCCCGTTGCTCTCCGCCAGTTCCAGCGCCGGGGCCAACGAGCCGAGCCCGAGGTAGGGCGAGACCGTGATGGCATCAGCGGCCAGCGGAGAGCCGTCGGTAAGGTAGGCCTGGGCGTAACCGCTCATGGTGGAACCGATATCACCTCGCTTGACGTCGAGGACGCACAGGGTTCCGGTTGCGCGCAGGGCGGCCAGAGTCTCCTCCAGAACCGCGATGCCGGCGGCCCCGTGCCTCTCGAAGAAGGCCGACTGCGGTTTGACGGCCGCGACCCTGCCGCCGAGAGCCTCCACGGTGCGCAGGGCGAACTCCCTCAGTCCCTGCGGCGTGTCCGGCAGGCCCCAGGCCTCCAGCAGCGCACGGTGCGGGTCGATTCCCACGCACAGCGGGCCGTGGGAATCCATGGCCCGGGCCAGGGCAGCTCCGAAGGGCAGCGTGCCCGGGACGTCCCTCGCCCTTTCATCTTCGTCTCGGACTCCTCCGCGGACGTCGGCGGAGCTCATGCCCGAGCCCGCTGCGTCGCAGCGCCCTCAACCGCTCTCCGCAGACGGGAGACCCGCTCGGCGTCGTGCTCCTGAAGGCTGCGCACCCCGAAGGGCCCGCGCAGTTGCGCCTCCAAGGCCTGAACGGCCGCCTGAAGTTCCTGGACGGTGGTGATGATGGGGAGCTCGGCGCTCGTCGTGGCGGCCCGGATCGAGTAGCCGTCGGCGCGAGCCCCCTGCCCCCTGGGGGTGTTGACGACCATGTCGATGGCGCCGGACTCGATGAGCTCGACGATCGTCTGCTCGCCGTGGGCCCCCCGCCCCTCGCTGACCTTGCGCACGCCCGTGGCGGGGATGCCGTTGCGACGCAGCACCTGGGCCGTGCCCGTGGTGGCGAGGATGGTGAAACCCAGCTCGGCCAGGCGGGCCACCGGCAGGATGACGGCCCGCTTGTCCCGATCCGCGACTGAAACGAACAGCGTGCCCTCGCCGGGAAGGCCGCCGTAGGCGCCGGCCTGCGACTTGGCGAAGGCGCGGGGGAAGTCGACGTCGTAGCCCATGACCTCGCCGGTCGAGCGCATCTCCGGGCCCAGGACGGTGTCGATGACCCGGCCGACCGGGGTGCGGAAGCGCTTGAAGGGCAGGACGGCCTCCTTGACCGCGATCGGGTCGTCGGGGTCGGTGCGGCCCGCGTCCGCCCGGGGCAGGTGCCCCGAGGCCCGCAGCGAGGCGATGGAACGGCCCGCCATGAGCAGAGCCGCCGCCTTGGCGAGCTGAACGCCCGTGGCCTTGGAGACGAAGGGCACCGTGCGGCTCGCCCGCGGGTTGGCCTCGATGACGTAGAGCGTATCGCTCATGAGGGCGAACTGGATGTTGATCAAGCCCCGTACGCCCACGCCCTCGGCGATGGCCAGCGTGGAACGGCGGATACGGGCGATCTCCGCATCCGACAGGGTCATCGGCGGCAGCACGCAGGCGGAGTCGCCGGAATGGATGCCCGCCTCCTCGATGTGTTCCATGACACCGCCGAGGAAGAGCTCGGTGCCGTCGTACAGGGCGTCGACGTCGATCTCGACAGCGTCATCGAGGAAGCGGTCGATTAGCAGGGGACCCGCCCCGTAGGCGCCCCCCGGCTCGGCGCCCGCACGACGCAGGTAGTCGTCCAGGCCGTCGGTGTCGTAGACGATCTCCATGCCGCGCCCGCCCAGGACGTAGCTGGGACGCACCAGGACGGGGAAACCGATCTCCCCGGCCACGGCCAGCGTCTGCTCGTCGGAACGGGCGGTTCCGTGGGCGGGCGCGGGCAGGCCGGCCCGCTCCAGCACGACGCCGAAGACCTGCCGGTCCTCCGCGGCGTCGATGGCCTCCGGACTCGTTCCCACGATGGGCACGCCGGCAGCCATGAGCCTGGCGGCCAGCGACAGCGGGGTCTGACCGCCGAGTTGGACGATCATGCCGGCCACCGGCCCGGCCGCTTTCTCCGCCTCGTAGACCTCCATGACGTCCTCGAAGGTCAGAGGCTCGAAGTAGAGCCGGTCGGAAACGTCGTAGTCGGTGGAGACCGTCTCAGGATTGCAGTTGACCATGACGGTCTCGTAGCGCTCGGCGAGCGCCATGGTGGCGTGCACGCAGGAGTAGTCGAACTCGATGCCCTGGCCGATGCGGTTGGGGCCGGACCCCAGGATAATGACGGCCTCGCGCGTGCGCGGTGCGACCTCGGTCTCCAGGTCGTAGGAGGAGTAGTGGTAGGGCGTGCGAGCGGCGAACTCGGCCGCGCAGGTGTCGACCGTCTTGTAAACGGGGCGCAGCCCGTACGCGTGGCGGATCTCGCGGACCGTGTCCTCGCCAATGCCCCGCAGGGCGGCGATCTGGATGTCGGAGAAGCCGTGGCGCTTGGCCCGGACCAGGAGGTCAGCGGTCAGGGCATCGGCGCGGCGGACCTCGAGAGCGATCTCCTCGAGCAGAAGCATCTGGTCGAGGAACCACGGATCGATCCTCGTGGCCTCGAAGAGCTGATCGACCTCGGCGCCGCCGCGGATCGCCTGCTGGAGATCGACCAGTCGATGCTCGGTGGGCGTGCGCAGAGACTCCACGAGGGCGGCGGTCTCCTCGGGGTCGGGAGCCCGACCGTCCCAATGGAAGACGGTGCCCTTCTTGTCGAGCGAGCGCACCGCCTTCTGGAGGGCCTCGGTGAACGACCGGCCGATGGCCATGGCCTCGCCGACCGACTTCATGGTGGTGGTCAGCGTCGGGTCCGCGCCGCGGAACTTCTCGAAGGCGAAACGCGGAACCTTGACGACGACGTAGTCGAGGGCGGGCTCGAAGGAGGACGGCGTCGAACCGGTGATGTCGTTGGGGATCTCATCGAGCGTATAGCCCACGGCCAGACGCGCCGCGATCTTGGCGATCGGGAAGCCGGTGGCCTTGGAGGCCAGAGCGGAGGAGCGCGAGACGCGCGGGTTCATCTCGATGACGATGACGCGTCCGGTGGTCGGATCGACTGCGAACTGAATGTTGCATCCGCCCGTGTCCACCCCGACCTCGCGGATGACGGCGATGCCGATGTCGCGCAGGCGCTGCATCTCACGGTCGGTCAGGGTCAGAGCGGGGGCGACGGTAACCGAGTCGCCGGTGTGGACGCCCACGGGGTCGACGTTCTCGATGGAGCACACGACGACGACGTTGTCCGCCTTGTCGCGCATGAGCTCGAGCTCGTACTCCTTCCAACCCAGGATGGACTCCTCCAAAAGCACCTCGGTGGTGCGCGAAGCCGCCAGACCCTGCCCGCAGATGCGGGTAAGGTCCTCCTCATCGAAGGCGATGCCGGAGCCGAGCCCGCCCATGGTGAAGGAGGGGCGCACGACGACTGGATAACCGCCCAGCGACTCGACGGCCTCGTGGCATTCGACCATCGTGCGGGCGATGATGGAGCGGGCCACCTCGGCGCCGCAGCGCTCGACGACGCTTTTGAACTCGTCGCGGTCCTCGCCGGCGTTGATGGCCCCGGCGCTCGCCCCGATGAGTTCGACGTCATAGCGCTCCAGGACGCCCGCCTCAACCAGGCCCATGGCGGCGTTGAGCGCCGTCTGCCCGCCCAGGGTCGGCAGGAGAGCGTCGGGGCGCTCCTTGGCGATGACGGCGGCGAGCACCTCGGTGGTGATCGGCTCAACGTAGGTGGCATCGGCCATGTCCGGGTCGGTCATGATCGTCGCCGGGTTGGAGTTGACCAGGATGACTCGGATGCCCTCTGCGCGCAGGACACGGCAGGCCTGAGTACCGGAGTAGTCGAACTCGCAGGCCTGGCCGATGACGATCGGCCCGGAGCCGATGACCACGACGGAGCGGATATCGGGACGCAGCGGCATGTCAGTGCGCCTCCTGGGTCGTCTCGGGAGCCGTACCGTCCCGATGGGAGACCATGAGCTCGATGAACCGGTCGAACAAGTGCTCCCCGTCGTGGGGGCCCGCGGCCGCCTCGGGATGGAACTGCACGGAGAAGGCCGGCATGTTCAGGGCCCGCAGCCCTTCGACGACGTCGTCGTTCAGCCCGACGTGAGAGACCTCGATGGGCCCGTAGCGGCCCGAGTCGTAGGGGGCCGTGCTGGGGGCGTCGATGGGCGCGTCCACGGCGAAGCCGTGATTGTGCGTGGTGATCTCGACGCGTCCGGTGGCGCGGTCGAGCACCGGCTGGTTGACGCCGCGGTGGCCGTAGCCGAGCTTATAGGTGCCGTAGCCCAGCGCCCGCCCGAAGATCTGGTTGCCCAGGCAGATGCCGAAGAAGGGGATGCCGGCGTCCAGAACTCCGCGCAGCAGCTCGACCTCACCTGTCGCGGCGCCCGGGTCGCCCGGCCCATTGGAGAAGAAGACGCCGTCAGGACCGAGGGCGAGCACCTGGGCCAGAGACGTGGTCTGCGGCAAAACGTGGACGCGCACGCCCCGCTCTGCCAACTGCCACGGGGTGCGGGCCTTGATGCCCAGGTCGATGGCGGCGACCCGGGCCACGGGTTCGCGCCCCTCGAAGCGTCCCGAGGGCTCGACGACGTAGTGCTCGCGCGTACTGACCTCGCCGGCCAGGGCCTGACCGGCCATGGGGGGCGAGACGCGCACGGCGTCCAGGCAGATGTCGACGGCCGCTGCGGACGGTCCCGCCGGATCATCGGCGCCGGCGGGCAGGGCCGCCCCGGAGAAGATGCCCGCGCGCATGGCGCCGCGCTCGCGCAGATGCCGGGTCAGCGCCCGAGTGTCAACCTCGCAGAGGCCGACCACGCCGGCGTCAGCCAGCTCGTCCTCTAGCTCCCGACGCGACCTCCAGCTCGAGGCGCGCCGCGCCGGATCGCGCACGACGTAGCCAGCGACCCAGATGCGCCCCGACTCGCGATCCTCGTCGTTAACGCCGGTATTGCCGATGTGCGGGGCCGTCATGACGACGATCTGGTGATGGTAGGACGGGTCGGTGAGGGTCTCCTGATAGCCGGTCATGCCGGTGTTGAAGACGATCTCCCCGACGGCGCGCCCCGCGGCGCCGTAAGCCGCGCCCCGCAGGACGTAGCCGTCCTCCAGGACTAGCAGAGCCTTTCCGCGGGTCTGGGAGCGCCGCGATCCCGGCGCCGTGCGCGCAGCGGATGCAATCGGCATCTCAGGCCTCCCGCGTGCGGATCGGGACCCCGTCGAGCACGGTCGCCCGGCCGTGCAGGAAGGTGGCCCGCACCTGACCGGGAAGCCGCATGCCCGCGTAGGGGGTGTTGGCCGAATGCGTCCACTGCGCCCGGCCGTCGACGGTGCGCCGCACGTCGGGGTCGATCAGCGTGAGATTAGCGGGGGCGCCCGCCTCCAGGCCCCGCCCCTGGTCGTCCACCCGCCCGATGAGGGCCGGCGCGCTCGACATGACCCGAGCGAGGTCGCGCCAGCTCATGCGCCCAGTGCTCACCATGGTCTCGATGAGAACCGGCAGGGCCGTCTCCAGCCCCGTCATGCCGAAGGCGCCGGCCTGCCATTCGCAGTCCTTGTCCTCCAGCGGGTGAGGAGCGTGGTCGGTGCCGACGACGTCGATGGTGCCGTCGGCCAGCGCTCGACGCACGGCCTCGACGTCCTCGGCGGTGCGCAGCGGCGGGTTGACCTTGTACAGGGGCGAGTACGTGCGCGCCATCTCGTCGGTCAGCAGCAGGTGGTGCGGAGTGACCTCGGCAGTCACATCGATGCCGCGAGCCTTGGCCCAGCGGACGATGTCGACGCTTCCGGCCGTCGACAGATGGCACACGTGCAGGCGGGATCCCACATGCTGGGCCAGCAGGACGTCGCGGGCGATGATCGACTCCTCGGCCACGGCCGGCCAACCGCGCAACCCCAGTTCGGCGGAGACGACGCCCTCGTGCATCTGGGCGTCCTCGGTCAGGCGGGGATCCTGAGCGTGCTGGGCGACGACCCCGTCGAAGCTCTTGACGTACTCCAGTGCGCGGCGCATGAGGACGGGGTCGGCCACGCACCGCCCGTCGTCGGAGAAGATGCGGACCCGGGCGGCGCAGTGCGCCATGGCGCTCATCTCCGACAGGTGCTGGCCCTCCAGACCGGCGCTCACGGAGCCGATCGGATGAACGTCGACCCAACCCGCCTCGCGGCCCAGCCTCAGAACCTGCTCGACGACGCCGGCGTTGTCCTGGACGGGAGTGGTATTGGCCATGGCGAACACGGCGGTGTACCCGCCCACGGCGGCGGCCCGGGTACCGGTGAAGACGGTTTCAGCACTTTCACCGCCGGGCTCGCGCAGATGGGTGTGGATGTCGACCAGGCCGGGCAGAGCCACCAGGCCATCCGCGTCATAGCGGTGGACGTCGTCCGGAGCCCGGGCGGCGGCGTCGGGGCCGACGGCGGCGATAATGCCGTCAACCAGCAGAATGTCGGCGGCGGACTCGCCGTAGGGGCGAGCTCCGGTCAGCAGGTGCGCGATCACAACTGATTCCCTTCGTCGGCCAGGAGGAGGTAGAGAGCGGCCATGCGCACCGACACACCGTTGCCGACCTGCTCGATGACGCGTGAGCGGGGGTCGTCCGCGGCCTCCGCGGTGATTTCCAGGCCGCGGTTCATCGGACCGGGATGCATGACGATGGCGTGGGACGGCATGGCCGCGCGACGCGCAAGGTTCAGACCGTAGGCCTGCGAGTACTCGGCCGGGCTGGGGAAGAAGCCGCCCCCGGCGGCGCTCATCCGCTCGCGCTGGATGCGCAACATCATGACGGCGTCGGGCTCGACCTCCTCGATGGCCGCGTCGAGGTCGTAGCGCACCCGGCAGGTCCATTCATCCATGCCGACCGGCAGGAGAGTCGGCGGGGCCACGAGGGTGACCCGGGCTCCCAGAGTGGTCAGCAGAGCGACGTTGGAACGGGCCACGCGGGAGTGGAGGACGTCCCCGACGATGACGACCCTCGCCCCGGCGAGATCGCGTCCCTGCGGCGCCGGGGTGCCGTCCCCGGCGCGGGCGGCGCCCGAGTCCGGGCCGCCGGGCGCGTACCAGCGACGCAGGGTCATGGCGTCCAGGAGCGCCTGCGTGGGATGCTGATGAGTGCCGTCGCCCGCGTTGAGGACGGGGACGTCGATCCAACCGGCGTGGGCGAGCAGGTGGGCGGCCCCGCACGCGCGGTGACGCACGACGACGGCGTCGGCCCCCATGGCCATGATCGTCTGGGCCGTGTCCTTGAGCGACTCGCCCTTGGAGACGCTCGACCCCTTGGCGGAGAAGTTGATGACGTCGGCGCTCAAACGCTTGGCGGCGGCTTCAAAGGATAGGCGCGTGCGAGTGGAGTCCTCGAAGAAGAGGTTGACGACGGTCTTGCCGCGCAGGGTGGGCAGCTTCTTGACGGCGTGACGCTGGGTGGCGGCCATGGCCTCGGCGGTATCGAGGATCATGACGGCCTCTTCATGAGTCAGATCCTGTGCGGACAGCAGGTGCTTCACCGGGCGGCCTCCTCGTCCCGGGCGCCGGTGACATCATGGATGGTGACGGCGTCGGCGGGTGCGCCGAGCTCGGTCAGCGAGACGACGACCGTCTCGGTGCGGGAGGTCGGCAGGTTCTTGCCGACGTAGTCGGCGCGGATCGGCAGCTCGCGGTGGCCGCGGTCGACCAGGACCGCGAGCTGGACGGCATCGGCACGCCCGACCGAGCCCAGGGCGTCCAGTGCCGCACGGATGGTGCGTCCGGAGTACAGGACATCGTCGACCAAAATGACGGTGCGTCCCTCGAGCGTGCCGCCGGGGATCCGGGTGGGCTGCGGAACGCGGATGGGGTGGCGACCCAGGTCGTCACGGAACATGGTGATGTCCAGCGTTCCGACGGGGACCGAGGCGGCGGGGGGTCGGCAGCCGGACAGCGCGGCCTCCTCCGTCAGCGCGACGGTCAGGGCTCCGCCGAGGCGGCTGGCCAGGGGGACGCCGCCCGAGGGGATACCCAGGAGGAGGACGTCGTCAACGCCCCGATTGCGTTCGACGATCTCGTGAGCGATGCGGACGAGGGAGCGCTGGATCTCGGCGGCGCCGAGGATCCGCTTCCCGGTGGGCTGCTTGTCGGCCACGGTGACGTGGACCTCCTTCTTCGCCTCACTGGACGAGCTTCAAGGATGTCTGGCAGCGCGATAATAGCGCGCCACCCGCCCGCCGGGTGCGTTCACCGCGTGCCTGTTGAGCGACTGCCGGACGTTCATCAGGCGTAGGGGACCCGCGGGTCGGACGCGTTGTCCGCAAGCGAACGAATCTTGGCGATGAGGACCGCGTGGGTGATGAGGAGGGCGAGAGCGCAGACGAGCCCGATCCCCAATCCGATCACCGCCGGATCGCTCCTGCTCCAGCCCAGGTAGTCGACAGCGTTCATGACGACGACCACTACTGTGACGGCCGGCGCCCCCTGAAGGACGGAAACGGCCAGAAGCGCGCCGGTGACGGACCTGGCCCCGTCCCAGTGGGCGGGTTGCGGGGAGGAGTCTGAATAAACCCGCACGCACGCCGCCAGGGACAAACCGAAGGATGTGGCCCACAAGATGCCGATGAGCCACGGCAGAACCATGATGCTCATGGCCACTATCACGAACCAGAAGGCGACCGCATCGGTGGACCCGGCCCCGGAGGACCTCGACGACCCCGTGCTCACAGAGGCGAAGAACAAGAGCACCGTGAGCAGCTGCACCGTCTCGGAGACGACACCGGTGATCACCCCTCCCAGGGCCAGGCCCCGAGTGGTTCTACGACTCCTGTTCGCAGTCTCCTCGGGACTCGGCGGTGGAATGACGAACACCGGCGGTGGAATGAACGGCGCGCCGCCCGGCCCGTACGGCGGACCCGGTGCATACGGGGGCCGTTGGGATCCGCCGGAGTGCGAGGAGGCGGTCGGATCGGAGTACGGTCCGGGCTGGTAGGGCGGGTACTGGCTCATGCTCTCAGCTCTCCGGAAGCTTCACGGCGGACGGACCGGCAGCGGCGGGCCCGCCGTCGGCGTCAAGCGCAGCCGTGCACCAAAATCCGACGGCCAGCGGACGGCCGCGGACACCCCAAGACATCATCGCATCGGGACGGGCGGTGCGCGGATCGCTGCCAGGACGGCCGCGGACAGGCCGGAACTGAAACGTGGTCACGCCCTCAGCCTAGACGGAGACCTCGTGACGTCGATGGGGCCCACTGCCCGGGCGGCGACCGGCCCTAGTCGGTCATAGGCGATCAGGAGCTCAGCAAAAGTGATCGGCCGGCAATCAGTGAGCCGCCCGACGTCGTCGGTAACGCGGTCCAAGGCGCCGGCGGGACCCCGTCGCCGGGTGCGACGTTCAGCGCAGTGTGTCAGCCAGATCGCCGATGCGGCCGAGCAGACCGTTGAGGAACCTCGGGGAGTCGTCGGTCGACAGCATACGCCCTAGCGTCATGGCCTCGTTGATGGCGACCGGGGCGTCAACCTCGTCGTTCCAGACGATCTCCCAGGTGGCGATCCGGGCGACCGCGCGGTCGACCGCCGGCATGCGCGCCAGCGTCCAGCCCTGAGCGTAGGTCTCGAGGATCTCATCGTCCTCCGCTAGGTGGTCCGCCACCCCGGCGAGGATCGTGCGAGTGTAGGCGGGAGCCTCGGTGTGGTTGGCGGAGTGGACAGCGCGCTCGGCCGCGAACTCGCGCAGGCGCTCGGCGGCCCCAGCCGGGTTGGACGCGCCCGACCCGGCCTCACCGTCGCCGGAGCGCAGCAGGCCGCGCTGGTCAGCCTCGAAGAGGATCTCGACGGCGCGGCGGCGCGCCTTGGTCCGGGCGGTGACAGCGTGCCTACTCCCGCTCCCCGATCCGGAGGCTCCGCCTGCCCGCCCGGTACTAGCCGTATCGTCAGCCATCGTGTCGGTCAGTCAGTAACCCGGCTGATGTAGGAACGCGACCGGGTGTCGACCTTGACCCTGTCCCCCGTGTTGAGGAACAGCGGGACCTGAATTTCGGCACCGGTCTCAAGCGTGGCCGGCTTGGTGCCGGCGCTCGAGCGGTCGCCCTGCAGACCGGGCTCGGTGTGAGAGATCGTCAGGACGACGGCTGCCGGCAGCTCGATGAACAGGACGTCGTCGTCGTGGAAGGCGACGATGACGTCCTGACCCTCGAGCATGAGGTCAGCGGCGTCGCCGACCGTTTCGGCCGTCACGTAGGTCTGCTCGTAGGAGGTCAGGTCCATGAAGACGAAGCCGTCGCCGTCCCTGTAGGAGTACTGCATGTCGCGACGATCGACGGTGGCGGTCTCAATCTTCAGACCCGCGTTGAAGGTCTTGTCGACGGTCTTGCCCGACATGACGTTCTTGATCTTGGTGCGCACGAACGCGGGACCCTTGCCCGGCTTGACGTGCTGGAACTCGACCACCTGCCACAGCTGGCCCTCGAGGTTGAGCACCAGGCCGTTCTTCAGGTCGTTCGTCGTTGCCACGAGAGGATTCCTCACTGTTGGGGACACTGTTGAGAACTGGAAGAGTCTTGGAACGACGCGAGTCTACCGCGGGCTCCGCGCGCGACCTTCGCGCCCGCCTGCGAGGCCGGTCACGAGGACGAGCTCGTCGGCTGCGGTCGCCAACCGGAAGCCGGGCCGGCGACGATCACCAGTCGTCGGCGATGAGGGCGGCCGCCTCGCGCGGAGTCGTCTGGGTGGTATCGATCTGCGCCGCGGCGAGTCCGCCGCACAGGGTCCGGCGGGCGTGCAGCATCTGGACGAACGCGCGGCGGACGCCTCTCAGCGCTATCGAGCGTGGTGCGTCCAGGCCGTCGCGGGTGGCCAGGCACCGCGTGCTCGCCGTCAAAGCCACAACGCGGCCGCCGGCATCGACCACCTCGTCCAGGGAGCGCCGGACCTCCGGGTCCTCCAGGCAGCCCGAGCCGAGCGCGATCACCATGGGCCGGTTCGCGGCCCGCGCCGCCCCGGCGAGCAGGTCGAGCGCGATAGCCGCCTCAATGCGTCGGTAGCGGACCTCGGGCACCGCGACCAGCGCCACGTCCGGGCTCGTGCCCGCGGCCCGGGCGACCTCCTCGCCCAGGTCCGCGACGGGCACTCCTCGAACCCCGGCCAGGGCCCGGCCCACGGTGGTGCACCCGGCTCCGGGCGGGCCGATCAGGACGACGGAGCCGGTCGGGCCGGATGCGTGCTCACCGCTCGTATCGCTCATACTGTGGATCCGGCGACCGCGTCGTGGGCCCCGCGCAGCACCGCGGCGCCGGGGATGACACCGCGGACGGGGCGAGCGACGTCATCGAGCAGGACCATGCGGATCCGCCCGGCGCGCACCTTCTTGTCCGAGCGCATGATGCCCGCCATCTCTTCGAAGCGGCCGACCCCCTCCGGAAAGGCGATGGGCAGACCGGCGGCAGCGAAGGCCTCGCGGTGCAGGGCCGTCACATCGGCGTTCGCGCGTCCGAGACGATGGGCGACCTCGGCCGCGAAGACGCAGCCGACGGCGACCGCTTCGCCATGCCGCCACCGGTAGCCGGTGGCCGTCTCCACGGCGTGAGCGTAGGTGTGACCATAGTTGAGGATCTCGCGCGAGCCGGACTCGACCGGATCCTCTCCCACGACGGCGGCCTTGACGGCCACAGAACGGGCGACGAGCTCGGTGAGCGCCGGCGAGTCCCACCGGACGACGTCGGCCGGGTCGGCCAGAACGCGGTCGAGGATGACCGGGTCGGCGATGAACCCGCACTTGATGACCTCGCCCAGCCCGGCCCGCAGCTCGTCGGCCGGCAGCGTTCCCAGCGCCATCAGATCGCACACGACGCCTCGCGGCGAATAGAAGGCGCCGACCAGATTCTTGCCCATCGGAGTGTCGATGCCGGTCTTGCCGCCGACGGCCGCGTCGACCATGGCCAGCAGCGTGGTGGGAACATGGACGAGGGCGACGCCCCGCAACCACGTGGCCGCCGCGAAGCCGGCGAGGTCGGTCGTCGCGCCCCCGCCTACGGCGACAACGCAGCCGTCGCGCCCCATGCGCATCCGGCCCAGCCGCTCCCAGAGCGTCTCCAGTACAGCGCTGGTCTTGGACCTCTCCCCGCCGGGGACGAGGATCCGCTCAACCCTCAGCCCCGCGTCGCGCAACCCCTCCTCGTACCTGTCGGCGAACTCCACCAGTTCACGGGCGTGGACGAGCGCCACTCCCCCGGCCCCGCCGCCGGGCGCCTCGATGACGGCGTGAACCGCCTCCGCAGCGAGGTCATGCCCGACGACGACCTCGTAGGGCCGCGCGGCGTTCACCCGCAGGCGCAGACGCCCGTCGGCCCCCGGCCGCAGGCGTTGGGAGGAGGGCTCGAGGGCGCTGGAACCGGTCGGGTCGGCCGGGGTCGGACGCCTCCGGGGGGGCGGGGCGGGCTCGCCCAGATGGGACAGCGCTCGTGCCGTGCCGGACGCCTCCACGCCCAGCCCCACGAGGATGAGCGCCGCCACCTGCTGAGGCGTCAGGCCGTCGGTGGGAACGGCGAGTGTGGCCACCCCGGTGTACAGCGGGGTGCGCTGGGCGTGGAGGGCCTCCATCCGTGTCAGGACGGTGCCGAGCTCGTCCGGTGGGGCCGTCCGCGTCGGCTGGCGGGCAGTGCGCAGCGCGCTCTGCGCGGCGTCGGAGTCCGCGTCCGGGGCGATGAGCGGGCGTCCCCTTCCGTCGCCCACGTGCGCGGCGGCTGTCTCGGGCGAGGCCACTAGGTGAACCACAGTGCGGCCCTCCAGCAGGGATCGGTTCTCCTCGCGCAGGACGGCGCCTCCGCCCAGAGCCACGACGCCCTGCGCTGGCGTCGGGGAGTCCAGCACCGCGCGCAACGCCCGCGCCTCCCGCGCGCGGAACCCCTCCTCGCCTTCTCGAGCGAAGATCTCCGGGATCGTCAGGCGCGCCCGTCGGCGGATCTCGGCATCGGTGTCGGTGACCTGCACGCCGAGGGCGGTGGCGAGCAGACGCGCCACCGTGGTCTTGCCCGCGCCCGGCAGCCCCACCAGAACCAGGGGCAGAAGCGCCTGATCGAGCGTGACGCGAGGGCCGGGGCGACGGATCATCACTCGTCCCCCCGCCACCGGGTGCGCTCGGCGAGACGGGTCAGGTAGCCCCTGAGATTGCGTCTGGCCTCGGCGAGGCTGTCCCCGCCGGTTTTGTCCAGCAGCGCATCCGCCAGGACGAGCGCGACCATGGCCTCGGCGATGACGGCTCCGGGCACGACGGCCGTGGTGTCGGAGCGCTGGTGCAACCCGGTGGCCCGCTCGCCGGTCGCCGTGTCCACAGTGCGCAGCGCCCGGGGAACGGTGGAGATCGGCTTGTAGGCGGCGCGCACGCGGATCGGACTGCCGTTGGACATCCCGCCCTCGATGCCGCCGGCGCGATTCGAGGCGCGGGTGACGGTCCCCGAGACGAGAGCCGTGATCTCGTCGTGGGACCGGCTGCCGCGACGCGCGGCCAGGGCGAAGCCGTCCCCGATCTCAACCCCCTTGACGGCCTGGATGCCCATGAGCGCGCCCGCCAGACGGGCATCGAGACGCCGGTCCGCCTCAGCATGGGTCCCCAGTCCGATGGGCACCCCGAAGGCGATGACCTCGACCGTACCGCCCAGAGTGTCGCCGTCCCTCCTGGCGGCGTCGATCTCGGCAACCATGGCGGCCGACACGGTCGGGTCGGTGCACCGCACGGGGTCGGCGCTCAAACGCTCCTCGTCGTCAGGCCCGGGGCGACGCGCATCATCGGGCAGCTCCACGGCCCCGATTCGTACGACATGGCTGGTCAGGCGAGTCCCCGCCACCTGCCGGAGGACCGCGGCGGCCACCGCGCCGAGCGCGACCCGAGCGGCGGTCTCGCGAGCCGAGGCCCGTTCGAGCACCGGCCTGATGTCCGGCAGGTCGTACTTGAGGACCCCGGCCAGATCCGCATGGCCGGGACGCGGCCGGGTCAACGGCCGGTTTCGGGCGATCTCCCGCTCGTCTCCGGTTCCGGCGTCGACGGCGAGCGCCGCGGGGTCGACGGGGTCGGCGCTCATAACGGTGGACCACTTGGGCCACTCGGAATTGCCGATCTGCACGACGATGGGGCCGCCGATGGTGCGTCCGTGCCGGATGCCGCCGAGCACGGTCAGGCGGTCCTGCTCGAAGGCCTGCCGGGCCCCCCGGCCGTGGCCGAGGCGCCGTCGGGCCAACGCCCGAGCGATCTGTCCGCTCGTGATCTCGACTCCCGCGGGAACGCCCTCGATCAGGGCGGTCAGGGCCTCGCCGTGGGACTCGCCGGCGGTCATCCATCGAAGCATGAGGCTGATCATCCCACATTCGTCCGCCTCCACGGCATCGGCGCCGGCGGGGCGCGGATGCGGGAGGCGCTCTCAGCGGGCGGCGAGCGCCTCGTGAAGGGCCCGGCGCATCGGGGCCGTCGGAGGGGTCCGCCCGGTCATGAGAGTCACCTGCGGGACGGCCTGGTGGAGCAGCATGAGCCAGCCGGGCGCGGTCGCTCCCCCCGCGCCGCTCCACGCCGAGGCGAGCGGAGTGGGCCATGGGGCGTAGACGACATCGAGCATGACGGCTCCAGGGGCCGGCCCCCCCGAGTGCTCCAAGGCGGTCGCGAGCGGCCCGGCGAGTGTGTCGGCGGCGCGCGCGGGCAGTGTGGAGATGACCAGGTCGGAGCGGACGAGCGACTCGGCCACAGCGGTGTCGGAGGAGGCCTGGCCTGGTCGCCAGGTCAGGGTGGCGACCTCCAGGCCCATGCGATGCGCGGCCGTGGCGGCGCGACCGGGGCCCGCATGCCGGCGTGCGGCCACGGTCAGATCGGTGACGCCGAGCTCGCTCAGCGCGGCCAGGGCGGAGCAGGCGGTGGCCCCCGAGCCCAGCACGACGGCGCTCCTCCCACTCGGCGGGGCCTGACCGGGACGGGCCGGTGGCACCGCCGTCTCGCGCAGGGCGCCGACGATCCCGGCCACATCGGTGTTGAAGCCCGTCAGCAGGGCGGGACCCGTCCCCGAACGCTGCGCCACAACGGTGTTGACCACGCCGACGACGGCCGCCAGGGGGTCGACGACGTCGAGCATCGGCAGCAGGGCCCGCTTATGCGGCATGGTCACGCTCAGCCCGGCCCATACCGCCTCCCGCTCGGCTGGGGAGGACACCTCAGTGAGAATCCCCTCGAGCTGCGAGGGCTCCACCGGCATGGTCCCGTAGGTCCAATCCTCCAGGCCCAGACCGCGGTAGGCGGCCCGATGCAGGACCGGGGACAGGGAATGCGCGACCGGCCAGCCGATGACGGCGGCCCGATGCCCGCGCTCTGGAGGGCCGACAGCACTCACTGCCCGTCGCCCGCGCCAGCGCTCGGAGTGGCCGAGCCCGTGGCCCCGCTGCCGTTGCCGCCATCGCAGACCCCCGGGTTCTGGTTGCAGTACTCGGTGAGCTTCTTGGTGTTCTCGTCCTGCTCGGCCTGAGTCGTGGCGAAGAGCGTTTCCCCCGTCTGAAGGTTGACGGTGACGAAGTAGAGCCAGTCCCCCTCGGCGGGCTTCATAACCGCGGAGATCGCCGCCGAGCCCGGACTCCCGATCGGGCTGGGGGGCAGCCCGGGATGGGCGTAGGTGTTGTACTTGTTGCTCCCATCGGCTATCTCCTCCTTGGAGGGGATGCCGCCCGTGCGGTTCAGGCCGTACAGGACCGTGGAGTCCATCTCCAGCTTGCCCTGAGTCTGCGCATCGGTGTTCGTCAACCGATTCTCGATGACTCGGGCGATCTGCGTGTAGTACTGCGGGTTGCCCTCGCGCTCCACGATGGATGCCTTAGTCAGCACGCTTTCGTAGTCGGCGTCGTTCACACCCAGTTTGGCCAGGTTGCCGCGCGTGGTGGACACCATCGAGGTGACAATGTCGGTCGCCGAGGAGCCGTCGGCGACGTCGTAGACGCCCGGTGCGAGCCATCCCTCGACGTTGCCGCCCGCGACGGCCGGCAGTCCGATCGCGTCGGTGGCGCCGAAGGCCTCCTCCACCTCGGCGTCGGTGTAGTGGCCCACGCTCATCAGGCGGTCCTTGACCTGAGTCTTCGTGGCGCCTTCGGGGATCGTCAGGGTGTGGTCGGACCTGGAGGCCGGATCCAGCAGCATGGCGACAGCGTTGGCCGCCGACATATGGGACCGCAAGGTGTAGGTGCCCGGCTGAATATTGCTAGCGTTGGCGTTGTCGGCATAGGCGTTCGCGAAGGCCCCGGCGGTCGCCACCACGTCGGCGTCCACGAGGACCTTGGCAATGTCGTTGCCCGTGGCGCCGTCGGGAATGGTGACGATGACTTCACCCTCGCCCGCGCCCGAGTAGTCGGAGGGGGAGGCGCCGATGCTGCTCAACCCGGAGTAGTTGTAGGCCTTGTAGCCGATTCCGCCCACGGCCGCCAGAACCACCACCAGGATGAGCGCCGTGATCAGGCGGCGCTTGCGCTTCCTGCGGCGACGGGCGCGTTCCTCCCGGCGGCGGGCGCGCTCCGCGTCCAGGCGGCGTCCGGTGGTCCGCCTGGTCTCACGCGGTTCGATCCCCAGCTGGGTGAAGAAATCGTCCTGACTCACTATCGGTCTCTCAGCCTCTCCGGGTCGGGGGGACGAGCTCGCCCGCCGGGGCGTTCGTCGTTCGCTCTGTCTCAAGGGCCTGGTCGAGGATAACCACGGCGGCCGCCTGATCGACGACCTGCCGGAAAGTCGCCTCCGTCCGTCCGGACGCGTGAAGCTCGCGGTGAGCGGTCACGGTGGACAGCCGTTCATCGACCAGGCGCACGGGAACCGGCGTGATGAGCTGGGCCAGCCCACGCGCCCATCGACGGGCATCCCTGGTCGAGACCGACGACCCGCCGCTCATGCGACGCGGCAGACCGACAACGACCTGCGCGGCATCATACTCCTCGACGAGATCGGCGGCCTGATCGAGGTCAGCCCCGTAACGATCGCGGCGAAGCGTGGCCAGCGGCACGGAGAGGATGGCCTCGGCGTCGCAACGGGCAACGCCCACCCGCACCGTGCCGACGTCGAAAGCCAGCCGGACACCCGGACGCACGCTTCCTCCCGAACTCAAGCGAGCTCGTCGGTGACCGCGGCCAGGGCGGCGTCGATCCTGCCCGCGTCCTGCCCGCCGCCCTGAGCGACATCATCCTTGCCGCCGCCCCCGCCCCCGAGAACGGTCGCGGCCACGCGCACAAGCGCACCCGCTCTGGTCCCGGCGTCGCGGGCGGCGGCGTTGGTGGCGACGACCACGAGGGGCCGGTCGCCCGCCGTACCGGCCACGGCCACGACGATCGGCTCAGAGTCGGGCAGGCGCCCGCGCACATCCAGGGCGAGGCCGCGCAGCGCATCTGCTGAACCGACATCGCCCGCGTTCGCGGCTACGACGAGGTAGTCACCCGTGCGGGTGGCCGCGGCCGCGAGCTCCGTCGCATGCGAGGCCAGCGCCGCCTGCTGGGCGGCGGAGAGTCTCTTCTCCGTTTCCTTCAGCCGGCCCATGAGGGAGGCCACGCGCTCGGGCAGCTCCTCGGCCCGTCCGCCCACCAGAGCGGACAGCTGGGAGACCAGCGCGTGCTCCTTGTGCTGGAGCCGGTAGGCCGAGTCCGCCACGAGCGCATCGATGCGTCGCACACCCGAGCCGATGGATCCCTCGCCCAGCAGGGTGATCCGGCCGATGTGACCGGTGGAGGGCACGTGGGTGCCGCCGCACAGCTCCTTGTCGAAGTCGTCCCCAATGGTGACCACGCGCACCCGGCTGCCGTATTTCTCACCGAACAGGGCGATCGCACCGGACTGCCGCGCCTCCTCCAGCGACATCACCTCGGTGGTCACTGCGAGGTCATCGGCGACCCTGTCGTTGACAAGGGATTCGATGTCGTCCATCTGAGTGCCGCTGACCGCCGAGGAGTGGCGGAAGTCGAAACGCAGGCGAGCCGGCGAATTCTCGGACCCGGCTTGCGGAGCGTCGGGGGAGACCACCCGGCGCAGCCCGGCGTAAACCATGTGAGTGGAGGTGTGAGCGCGGGCGATGGCCAGGCGGCGTACGACGTCGATCTGCGCATAGGCGCGCTCCCCCACCGCCGCCGTGCCCTCTGTGAGGGTCCCGCGGTGGACGGACAGCCCCTTGACGGGGGCCTGGACATCATGGACCTCGATGACGCCGCCATCGGCCAGGCGGATGGTGCCGTGGTCGGCGAGCTGGCCGCCCATCTCAGCGTAGAAGGGGGTGCGGTCCAGGACGACCTCCACCTCGGCGGGGGCGGTGGCCGCCGGCTCGGGGCGACCGTCGACGAGCAGGCCAGTGACAGTGGCGTCGGCCGCCGACTCGGTGTACCCCAGGAAGACCGAGGGGCCCCCCATGGACTTCTCGATCTCATGGAAGACGCGCACATCCGACAAGCCGGCCTTCTTGGTGCGCGCGTCCCTACGGGCGCGCTCCTTCTGCTGCTCCATGAGGGCGCGGAACTCGGCCTCGTCGACCTCGACCCCCTGTTCGGCGGCCATCTCCAGGGTCAGGTCGATGGGGAACCCGTACGTGTCGTGCAGGGCGAAAGCCCGGTCGCCGCCGAGCACCGGTCTGCCCGGGCGGCTCTTGGCGTCGGCGACCGCCGTGTCGAGAATGGCGGTGCCCGCGGCCAGGGTGCGTCTGAAGGCGTCCTCCTCTGCGTAGGCGACCTGGCGGATCGTCTCCCAGTTCGTCTCGAGTTCGGGGTACGAGGCCTTCATAGCGTCCTTCGACGCGGTGAGCAGGATCGGCAGAGCGGCCTCGTCCACGCCGAGCAGACGCATGGAGCGCACCGCTCGGCGAATGAGACGGCGCAGGACGTAGCCGCGTCCGTCGTTGCCCGGGCGCACTCCGTCCCCGATGAGCATGAGCGAGGAACGGACGTGATCGGCCACCACCCGCATGCGCACGTCGTCGAGGTGGGCCTGCCCGGCCGTCGGCCCCGCGGAGCCGCGCCCGTAGGACTTGCCGGACATCTCCTCGGCGGCGGCGATGACGGGGTAGACCTCGTCGATCTCGTACATATTGGGCTTGTCCTGCATGACGAAGGCGAGGCGCTCCAAGCCGGCGCCGGTGTCGATCGCCGTGCGGTCGAGTTTGCCTACCAGTTCGAAGTCGTGGCCTCGGCCCTCGCCGCGGACGAACTCGTCGAAGACGAGATTCCAGATCTCCAGAAAGCGGTCCCCCTGCGCATCGGTCGCGGGGCCGCCGTCGGGGCCGTAGTCGCTGCCGCGGTCGTAGTGGATCTCGCAGCACGAGCCGGCCGGACCGGGCTGACCGGTGGACCAGGAGATCTCCTCGAAGGGTAGCTTTTGGACGTGCGCCTCGGGTACGCCGATGACGCGGGTCCAGTGGTCGAAGGAGACTCGGTCCTCCTCCCAGATCGTCATCCACAGCCGGTCGCCGTCCAACTCGTAGCAGCCCTCATCCCTGGACCCGGTCAGCAGCCTCCAGGCGTAGTCGATCGCCCCCTCCTTGAAGTAGTCGCCGAAGGAGAAGTTGCCGTTCATCTGGAAGAACGTGCCGTGACGGGTGGTGACGCCGACATTGTCGATGTCGTTGGTGCGGATGCATTTCTGCACGCTGGCGGCCCGCGGCCAGGGAGGGGGCTCCGTGCCCAGGATGTAGGGGATGAACGGGACCATGCCGGCCACGGTGAACAGGATCGAGGGCTCTGGGGAGACCAGAGATACGGAGGGGCGGATCTCGTGCCCGTTCGCGGCGAAGTAGTCGAGCCAGCGGGTGCGGATCTCGGAAGTGCGCATGGAGTTCCTCGGTTCCTCGCGTATGTGCGTGGTGGTCATGGGGCCGCCCGGCGGAGGCGGGGTGCTGCAGGCGGCTGCGGATGTTGAAGCGATCGATGGACAGTGGTCGGCGCAGACGGCGGGTCGGGGTGAGAGTACTCCCCGATCGCCTCCGAACGCGCGAACGCCCCGAACCGACGGGTGGTTCGGGGCGTCCCGAGCGCTGCGTCGCGTGGGGCTCAGCGCGAGTAGTACTCGACGACCATCTGGACGTCGCAGGTCACGGGGACCTCGTCCCGCTTGGGGCGGCGCACGAGTGTGGCGGACAGCTTCTCCAATTCGACGCTCAGGTAGTCAGGCACGGGCGGCAGGACGTCCCGGTGGGTGCCGGCGGCGGCGGCCTGGAAGGGCACCATGACTTGCGAGCGCGGGCGGACCTGGATGGTCTGGCCGGGCTTGACGCGGAAGGAGGGACGGTCCACGATCCTGCCGTCGACGAGGATGTGACGGTGGACGACACTCTGACGGGCCTGGGCGATGGTGCGAGTGAAGCCGGAGCGCAGTACGAGGGCGTCCAGACGCATCTCGAGCAGTTCGACCAGGGACTCACCGGTCAGACCCTTCTCACGGCGCGCCTCTTCGAAGACGCGCTGGAGCTGAGCTTCGCGGATGCCGTACTGGGCGCGCAGACGCTGCTTCTCCTTCAGGCGGACGGCGTAGTCCGATTCGGCTCGCCGACGGGCGCGGCCGTGCTCACCGGGGCCGTAGGGCCGCTTCTCGAAGTAGCGCACGGCCTTGGGGGTCAACGGGATGCCGAGGGCGCGGGAGAGACGCACCTGACGGCGGGAGCGGGAGGAGCTCATGAATCTGTCGTCTTCCTGTCGGAGTGATCGCACATCGCGGGCGAGTCTGCCGCGACGCGGGGTCAGCCTGCGCGGGCCGGGACCCCAGGAGTGCTGCGTCGTGCGGCGACAACCGCCCGACGACAGCCCGAGAACTTTAGCTGCCTGCGGACCGCCCGCGCATCTGGGAGCGCATCGATGTGAGCGGATCCTCAGGCCCATCGATTCTCGCCGTCCGCATCGGGGACCGTGCTGTTCTCGGCGCCCCGACCCTCTCCGGCGCCTGCGCCGACCAGTCCGGCCGGGAGCCCCGCCGCGGTTCCTGGCCACCAGGCTCGGTGGCATCCGGCCCGGTCTCAGAATCCGCCGGCCCTCGGGGACGTCGGGGCGCACGGGCGGCGCCTCAGCGATCCAGGATGCGGCGAACGGCCTCCAAACGAGAGGCGAGCTGCTTCTCGAAGCCGTTGCCGGTCGGCTCGTAGTAGCGTCGCCCGGCCAGTTCGTCGGGCAGGTAGCGCTGGGCGACGACGCCGTGGGGGAAGTCGTGCGGATAGAGGTAGTCGCGTCCGTGGCCCAGGCGCTCGGCGCCGGCGTAGTGGGCGTCGCGCAGGTGAGCGGGAACCTGGCCAAGACGACCGGCGCGCACGTCCGCCATGGCCTGGCCGATGCCCGTGGTCACCGCGTTCGACTTCGGAGCGGTCGCCACCGCCAGAGCCGCCTCGGCCAGGACCAGTTGTGCCTCGGGCATGCCGATGAGAGCGACCGCCTGCTGGACGGCCACCGCGGTGGACAGCACGGTCGGGTCGGCCAGGCCCACGTCCTCGGCCGCATGGATCGTGATGCGCCGCGCGATGTAACGAGGATCTTCCCCGGCGGCGATCATGCGGGCCAGGTAGTGGAGTGTGGCGTCGGGGTCGGAGCCCCGCATGGACTTGATGAAGGCGCTGACGACGTCGTAGTGCTGGTCTCCCGCCCGGTCGTAGCGTACGGCGGCGACGTCGGCGGCGTGCTCGACGTCCTCAAGGGTGACGACGGGGGCCTCCTGCTCGTCAGCGGCGCGCCCCGTGCCGACCGGCGGACGTCCGTCCCCGGCCAGCACGGCCCCGGCTGCGACCTCCAGGACGGTCAGGGACTTGCGTGCGTCCGAACCCGCCATGCGCACGATCTGCTCGCGGGCGTCATCGTCGACGGAGACGGTCCCGGCCAGCCCGCGCTCGTCGGCCACTGCTCGGTCGATCAGCCTCCGGACCGCCTCGGCGTCCAGAGGCCGGAGGGTGAGCAGCAGGGAGCGCGACAGCAGCGGGGAGACCACCGAGAAACTCGGGTTCTCCGTGGTGGCGGCCATGAGGGTGACCCAGCGGTTCTCGACGCTGGGCAGCAGGGCGTCCTGCTGGGATCGGGAGAAGCGGTGGACCTCGTCGATGAAGAGGACGGTCTCCTCACCGCCGGCGACCAGACGTCGCCGGGCGTCGGAGACAACCTGACGAATGTCCCCGACACCGGCGGTCACCGCGGACAGCTCGACGAAGCGGCGCTCGCTCCCCCGTGCCACGAGGTAGGCCAGGGTCGTCTTGCCGGTACCCGGGGGGCCCCACAGGATGACGCTGGCCACGCCGGCCCCGCGGTCGCGGTCGCGGGGCGGGTCGACCAGTCGGCGCAGCGGTGATCCCGGGACGAGAAGGTGGTCCTGGCCGACGACCTCGTCTAAGGTGCGCGGACGCATGCGCACGGCCAGCGGGGCGCGGGAGTCCAGCGGCACGCCGACGTCGTCGGTCCCGGCGCTCTCGAACAGGTCCATGTCCCCCATGGGTCGACCTTAGTCGTGCCCGCCTCCTGACGGCCTCGACGGGCCCCTGCGCCTCGCCGGCGTCGACGGCTCGAACGCATCGAGGCCGGTCCGTGACACCGCCGTAACACCGTCCGTCCGCGGGGCGGGCCGGTCCGTCTGCGACAATGCCCCCATGCTCGCCTGGCTCTCCCGTCGCGTCGTCAAGGACGCCTGGTACGTCGTCGGTACGTGGGCGGTGCTCGCCGTCGTCCTCCTGACCGTCTGCCTGGGCGGCCTCGGGGGCGCGGGCCTGTTCGGCCGGCTGGAGACCGGCGATTCATCGGTGCCGAGGGCCCAGAGCGCTCGGGGCGAGCAGGTCTTGCGCACCCTGTCCGGCGACTCGCAGACCGTGAGCCTGCTGGTCACGGGCATCGACATCTCGGATACCGGGACTCAGCAGGAGGTCGCCTCGGCTCTGACCGGGGCGCATGCCGACCTGCGCGCGCTGGTGGGCGAGCAGAACGTGCTCGATCCCTTCGTGGTCCCCGGCATGCTCTCGGAACCCGCGGCGCAGGCCCTGGCCTCCGCTGACCTGGACGGCTTCCTCATGATCGTGACCGTCAATCCCAACGGGAGCAAGGTGGCCCCGGCGGGAGACAGGGCCTATGCGGCCGAGGTCGCGAGCCTGGTCTCCAAGGTCGAGTCCCGTCTGGAGGAGATCCCCGACGAGCTGCGCGCCGTCAGCCCGGCGGCGACTGGCGTGGTCTCGGACGACGCGCTCGTTTCGCGGGCGGTCGACGATCGGGTCGAGAAGGATCTGGTCCGCGGGGGGCTCATCTGCCTGCCCCTGGTTCTCCTGGTCATGACGCTGGTCCTGGACGGCCCCCTCGCCGCTGTCGCCCCCCTGCTCGGCGGGCTGGCCCAGGTCGCCGGCTCGCTGGGGGCGCTCTACGCGCTCGATCTGGTCAACGGGCTGTCGCCCTTCGTCGTCGCCACCGCCTCGGCCCTCGGACTGGCCCTGTCCCTCGGCTACGGGCTGATCGTGACCCGCCGCTACCGCGAGGAGCTGGCCCGCGAGGGCGAGGAGGACTCGGCGGCCCCCGGCCCCCGGCGCCGCCGACGCACCGGTCGCCGCGACCCGCTCGTCGCCGACTGCATGACGACGGCACTGACCACGGCGGGGCGCACCGCGCTGTTCTCCGGGTTGACGGTGGCCGCGTCATTGGCGGGGCTGACGCTCATGGGTGCCGACGTTCTGTGGTCCGTCGGCGTGGCGGGTACGCTCGCCGCCCTGGTCGCCGTCGCGGCGGCCCTGACGCTAGTTCCCGCGCTGCTGGTGCTCATGGGCAGGCGGCTCCAGCGCCCCTCGCTCCTGCGGCGGGCGATGGGCCGATCCCCGTTCCCGCGCCCCGAGATCGCCTCCGGGCGGACCGGGGGCCCGGCCTGGATCGCCCGCCAGGTGCGACGCATGCCCTGGGTGGCGGCCGTGGCCGGCATCGCCCTCCTGATCGTCCTGGCCTCGCCCCTGCACGATCTGCGCATGCTGACCTCCACCACCGAGCTCCTGCCGGCTCACTCCGACCAGCGCACGTATCTCCAGCTCCTGCAGGACGACTACCCGGCGGCCACGCAGGCCGAGGAGGACGCCACCCTCATCGTCGCGTCGACGGGCGAGCGGGTGACGTCCTACATCAACGAGCAGGTCGCCGCCACGAACGGGGTGACCCAGGTGCTCCGGTCGGCGACCGCCGGCAGCTACACGGTGGTCTACCTCGACCTGGAGGGCGAGGCCTCCTCGGTCACCGCCGAGAAGGCGGTCGCTGCGATCCGCTCCCTCCAGGCGCCGGCGGACACGTGGGTCACAGGGCAGGCCGCCACTCAGCTCGACTTCCGTCAGGCCGTCGTTCACGGGGCGCCGTGGGCGGCGAGTGTGCTCGTGCCGGCGAGCGTGGTGTTCCTGTTTCTGATGAGCGGGTCGGTGATCGCGCCGCTTCGGGCGCTGCTGGTCAACGCCGTCTGCCTGGCGGCCTGCCTGGGGATCACCGTATGGGTCTTCCAGGACGGTCGTCTCAGCGGGCTGCTCGGCTTCACCCCGATCGGCGGGGTCGAGGCCGGCGCGGTCGTCGCGGCCGCCGGCGCGGGTCTGGCCCTGACGATGAGCATCGACGTGTTCGTCCTGGCCCGGATCAAGGAGTGCCGGGACGCCGGTGACGACGATGACGCCGCGGTCGAGCGGGGTCTGCAGCGCTCGGGGCCCGCCGTGTCCGCGGCGGCCCTGGTGATGGCGGTCGTGTTCCTCTGCCTTGTGACGAGTGACCTGCTCATGGTCAAGGAGGTCGGTCTGGCGCTGGCCACCGCGGTGGTGCTGGAGGCCACCGTGACGCGCATGCTCCTGGTGCCCGCGACCATGAGCCTGCTCGGCCGCTGGAGCTGGTGGGCGCCGCGGCGCCTGAGGCGCATGGACGACGGCCCGTCCTGGTCCCCTACGACGAATGACTCATGGGGCGGCGCGTCCGCCCGGGTCCCACGAGCCACATGAGGTAGAAGCCGCCGACGGCCGAGGTGATGAGCCCCACTGGGATCTGGAAGGGACTGAGCAAACGGCCCGCCACGAGGTCCGACAGCGTCAGCAGCGCCGCTCCGACCCCGAAGGAGGGCAGGACGCCGAGCCCCGAGACGCGCGAGAGCCTCCGGGCGACCTGCGGGGCGGCCAGGGCGAGGAATCCGATCGGCCCGGTCGCCGTCACGCAGGCGGAGGCGAGGACGACGCCGTAGCCGATCAGCACGACTCGTGTGCGCCTGGCCCTCGATCCGAGAGCGGCGGCGGTGTCGTCCCCCGTCTCCAGGACGCCTCCCTCCCGTGAGATCGCCAGGCCGAGGGGCACGAGCAGCGCCGCGGTGACGAGCAGGGGGCGTGCGGCCCCCCAGGTGATTGCGTTCAGACTCCCGTACTGCCACGTCTTGGCGGCCTCCGCCGATTCCACGTCGGTGGACGCCAGCAGGTAGTCGTTGAGGGAGGAGAGCATCTGTCCGACGGCGATGCCGGCGAGTACCAGACCGTCCCCTCCTGCGCCCCGTCGCATCGTCAGGACGATCACCACGACGGCGGTCGCAGCCCCGCCCAGCAGCGCTCCCGTGCCCGTGCTCACGATGCCGCCGCCCAGGGTGATCAGAGCCAGCAGGGCGCCGGTCGTCGCGCCGCGGGTGAAGCCGACGACGTCGGGGCTGCCCAGCGGGTTGCGAGCCACGCTCTGGAAGACGGTGCCCGAGACCGCGAGCATGCCGCCGACGGTGAGCGCGGCGGTCCACCGGGGCAGGCGCTGGTCGAGGATCATGAAACGGGCCATCGGCTCCCCGCCGCCGCCCAGGACGTCCAGGAGCTCGGAGGCGCTCACGCGGAAGGTGCCCGTCGCCAGTGAGACGGCGCCGATCACCACGGCGATCATGAGTGCGATGAGCGTCACCGCGAGCGAGCGGCGGTGCACCAGGAGACTGCGCCGGGCCCCGACGACGGTCCACCCCGCGGGCGGCCCCAGAAGACCCTCGGCGCCCCCGGCGTCGTCAGGGCGCGCGCGGCCCGACCGCGTGCGAGGGCGCGGGCTCATCGTTCCCTCCTGACGGCGAGCAGGAGGAGGACGGGCGCCCCGACGAACGCGGTCACGACGCCGGCCTCCAGCTCGGCGGGACGCACGAGGACGCGTCCCGCCACGTCGGCTGCCAGGAGCAGGACGGGGCCGCAGGCGATGGACCAGCCGATGAGCGTGCGCTGATCGGCGCCGGCCAGCAGACGGACCGCGTGGGGCACGAGCAGTCCGACGAAGGACAGGGGGCCGACGGCCGCGGTGGCGCCTCCGCACAGCAGCGTGATGGCGAGGAAGGCCGACGCCCGGGTCGCCATGAGGTTGGCGCCCAGCGCCGTGGCCTGCTCCTCGCCGAGGGCCAGCGCATTCAGTCCGCGGGCCGAGCCGACTGCGAGGATCAGACCGACCAGGAGGAGCGGGGCGATGCGCGTCAGCACGGAGGCGTCCCGGCCCTCCAGCGAGCCGACCACCCAGAAGCGGTAGGAGTCGAAGGCCCGGGAGTTGTACATGGTGATCGTCCCCGTCACCGAGGACAGTGCCGCGCTCAGGGCGACTCCGGCCAGAACGAGGCGAGCGGATCCGGTCTCGATCGTGCGGTGGGAGATCGTGTAGACCGCCGCCGCGGCGCAGCCGGCGCCGAGCAGGGCGAAGGGCGCGTACTGCCCGACCCCGGTCAGGCCGAGTGCGCTGATCGCCAGGACCACCCCGAGGGCGGCGCCGGCGTTGACCCCGAGGATCCCGGGTTCGGCCAGGGGATTGCGCGTCAGCCCTTGCATGAGGGCACCGGCCCCGGCCAGGGAGGAGCCGACGGCCACGGCCAGGAGCGTGCGCGGCATCCTCATGCTCCACACGATGACTGATGGGACGGATGAGTCGTGCGCCAGCAGACCGCGCCAGACATCGGAGAGAGGCAGCGTCCGCGAGCCCAGCGCCAGACTCGTCGGAAGCAGCAGTGCGATGAGGAGGACGGGCACGAGGGCGAGTGCTGCGCTCCGGACGACGGGTCTGAGACGCGTCGCACGACGCAGGATGCTGGTCTGTCTCATATGGAAAGGTTAGCCTCACCATATGTTTATGGCTTCGTCCCCCGCCATGTCCCTTGTCCCTCGCCGCACGCTTCTGGTGGGCGGCGCCCTGTCCGCCCTGGGCGCCCTGGGCGCCTGCTCGTCCTCGGGCGACGCATCCACCGACGCGACCGCCGCGGCCTCCTCCGACCAGGCGGCCGCCACCGTTCCGACGCAGATGGAGGAGGGCATGGGCTCGGGCGCGGCCGACGGCGTCTTCCCTCGCACGGTCGTCCACTACCAGGGCGAGAGCACGATCAACGCCGCACCGACGAACATCGTGGTCATCGGCACCGGACAGGCCGATGCGCTGCTGACTCTCGGGTCCTGCCCGATCGGTGCGGCGATGCCCTCAGGTGCGGAGGATCCCATCGCCCAATACCTCAAGGACGCCCACCCGGACCAGGCCGGGGCTATCGCGACGATCACCTCCGTCGGCTCGCGCACCAGTCCGGACACCGAGGCCATCGGAAACCTGCGCCCCGATCTCATCGCGACCAACGCCTCGGGCAAGGACGACGCCGACACCCTCTACCAGTCCCTGACCCAGATCGCTCCGACCGTCTCGATGCACGGTACCGGCCAGTACTGGAGGGCCGACTTCCTCCTGCTCGCCGACGCCCTGGGCAAGCGGGAGGAGGCCCAGCGCATGCTCGACGCCTTCACCGCCGAGGCCGCCCAGAGGGGGGCCGTACTGGACCGGACGGCGACCGTCTCCCTGCTGCGCAGCGGTCAGGACAAGCTCCGCATCTTCGGCCCCCTGTCCTTCGTCGGCTCCGTGGTCGCGGACCTGGGCCTGGCCCGCCCGAAGGCGCAGCAGTTCACCGACGGTGTTTCCCAGGACATCTCCGCGGAAACCCTCGACCAGGCCGACGGCGACTGGCTCTTCTACGGCGTCCAGAGCGGGGACGCCGCCGGCCTGACCGGCGAGAAGCTGTGGCCGTCCCTGTCCGCGGTGTCCGCGGGCCGCGCGGTCGAGGTCGACCACGACCCGTTCTTCCTCAACGCCGGCCCGACAGCCGCGCGCGTCGTGATGGACACGCTCACCTCGGCACTGTCCGCGTGAGTCCTCGCGAGGACGCCATGATGACCGTCCCGCGGGCGGAGGATCCCGCTCGTCTCGCCCTGGAGGGCCACGACCTGCACCTGGGGTACGCGGCCGGCGAGGATGTGGTGGCCGGCTTGGACATCTCGGTCGACGAGGGCTCCTTCACGGTGATCGTCGGCCCGAACGCGTGCGGGAAGTCGACCCTCCTGCGCTCCTTGAGCAAGGTGCTGCCGCCACGTTCGGGGACGGTCCTTCTCGACGGACGCGAGATCTCCTCGATGCGCCCCAAGGTCTTCGCGCGTCAGGTCGGATTCCTGGCGCAATCGTCCATAGCCCCCGAGGCGATCACCGTGCACGAGCTCGTCGGCCGGGGACGCTATCCGCACCAGAGCGTGCTCCACCAGTGGTCCGAGGAGGACGACCGGCAGGTGAGCACGGCGATGGAGCGCACGCACGTGGCGGAGTTGGCGCGCCGGCGGGTCTCGGAGCTGTCCGGAGGCCAGCGTCAGCGGGTCTGGATCGCGATGGCCCTGGCCCAGCAGACGCGGATCCTGCTGCTCGACGAGCCGACGACCTACCTCGACCTGGCGCATCAGGTGGAGGTCCTCGAGCTGTGCCGGGAGCTCAATCAGGTCCTGGGCACCACGATCGTGGCCGTCCTGCACGATCTCAACCAGGCCTGCCGTTACGCGGACCGCATCGTGGTGATGCGCGCCGGCAGGATCCTCGCCCGGGGACGGCCCGCGCAGGTGATCACGCCGCAGACCATCCACGAGGCTTTCGGGCTCGAAGTCTGCATCACGCCCGATCCGGTGACGGGGACTCCCCTCATCCTGCCGAGTCCGCCGCGCGCCCACGTCCACTTTGAGGGGCCCTGAGTCACAGCAGGCTGACGTCCCCCGAGCCCTCGCGCACGACCTCGGGAGCGTCGTCGGTCAGATCGACGACGGTGGTGGGCTCGGTTGAGCCCACCGGCCCCTCGACGACGACATCGATGAGATGCCCCAGGGCGTCCTCGATCTCCCACCCGGAGCTCTCCGGCTCGGTGCGTTCGGGACAGATGAAGGTCGACGACAGGATAGGGGCGTCGAAGCCCGAGACGAGGGCCTGGGCGATCGCGTGGTCGGGGATGCGCACGCCCAGAGTGTGCTTCTTCGGGTTGAGCGTCATCCGGGGCACCTCCTTGGTCCCCTTGAGGATGAAGGTCCACGGGCCGGGAGTCAGGCGCTTGATGAGGCGAAAGGCGTTGTTCCCCACGATCGCCAGCGGACCGGCCTGAGCGAAGTCCGCGCACACGAAGGTGAAGTTGTGCTTGGAGTCGAGTTGGCGAATGGCCCGGATGCGGTCCATTCCCTCCTTGTTCCTCGGAGCGCAGGCCAGAGCGTAGCCCGAGTCGGTCGGATAGGCGATCAGGCCGCCCTCTTCCAGCACGGCGACGATCTTGTCGACGAGACGAGTCTGAGGGTTGGCGGGGTGGAGTTCGATGTAGCGGGACATGGGCTCATTGTGCTCCAGAAACCGCCGACGCAGGGGACGGTGCAGCGAGTGGCGCTCGAACCGGGTGCGAGCCGGAAATCCTTCCGGGCGCGCGGGTGGACGCCGGCGACGACGCTCGTCCCTCCTTCATCACCACCCGCACCTCGGCAACGCCTCCGGATCGCCCGCAACTCACTCCTCGCGATAACGAGTCGCATTCCTTCATCACATTAACGAAAACGATTATCTTTTATCTCCGTGTCATTGACTGATGAGGATGCGTTCTATAGTTGCGATCACATGTATTCCCCCTTACGATTCTATACGTCAGCAGAATCGCAGCGCGTCAAGCTGCATCGATCCCTGGAGGCACACTATGACCGCAACTCTTGAGCACCGTCCGGCCGAGGCCCACTCCCACACCCACGGCCCCGGCTGCGGCCACCGGGCCATTATCCACGGCGACCACGTCGACTACCTGCACGACGGGCACGTCCACCGCGAGGACAACGGTCACTACGACGAGTGCGACATCTGCAGCTGTCCGCACTGCTCCGACCACTGCGCCACCTGCACGTGCGAGGACTGCAGCTGCCCCACCTGCAACCACAACGTCTGCTCGTGCGAGCACTGCAGCGACTCCTGCGTCTCGTGCAACTGCCAGGACTGCACCTGCCCCACCTGCACGCACGCGGCCTGACGGGCACTCGCCAACCTGCGCCGTAACACGTGCCCGGCGTGTATTCGGCCAGAGCCACCGGTGGTCCTGGCCGAATACACGCCGGGCACCCGTTCCGGGAACTCAGCCGAAAAACGCGAATCTTCGCGGTCACTCATGAATACCAGATTCTTCTTCGAAAGTAGGGCTCTCTCACGGCCCCCCGGGGTCAGGGGAAAATGCACGCGTCATGGACGCGAGATAGATTCTCGAACGTCGGTGGAGTGTGTGGAACGAGAGGACTAGCGGGAAGATTAGGAGCGTCGTTACGAACCGTCCGACGTTGGATCGTCCGTGAGAACATCGGGCCCGGGATCGCACTGCACCGGCGCGATCCCGGGCCCCGCGGGATTCGGACCCGGCGCCCGAGTACGGCTCGTCAGGCCTCGGCGGAGAGTCCGCTCCTCTGCTTTACGCCTTCCCTCTCGGTTCGGCGTCGATACCGGCCTGCCTGCGCTGCTCGGGCGTGATAGGGGCGGGCGCCTCGGTGAGCGGGTCGTAGCCGCCGCCGGACTTAGGGAAGGCGATGACGTCGCGGATGGAATCGGCTCCGGTCAACAGGGAGACGATCCGATCCCAGCCGAAGGCGATGCCGCCGTGCGGCGGGGCGCCGTATGCGAAGGCGTCCAGCAGGAAGCCGAACTTCTCGCGCGCTTCGGTCTCGTCGATGCCCATGACCTTGAACACGCGCTCCTGAACGTCGCGCCGGTGAATACGGATGGATCCTCCGCCGATCTCGTTGCCGTTGCACACGATATCGTAGGCGTAGGCGAGTGCACCCGCGGGATCGGTGTCGAAGGTATTGAGGCAGTCGGGCTTGGGAGAGGTGAAGGCGTGGTGGACGGCGGTCCACGCGGATTCACCCAGCGCAACATCACCCTCAGCCCTGGCTTCGGCCGACGGCTTGAACAGGGGGGCGTCGACGATCCACACGAAGGACCACGCGTCGAAATCGATGAGGCCGCACCGCCTGCCGATCTCCTCGCGCGCGGTGCCCAGGAGCGCACGAGAGGCGTCCACGGGCCCGGCTGCGAAGAAGATGCAGTCGCCGGGTGCCGCGCCCGCGGCAGCGGCCAGTCCCTCGCGCTCAGCGCCGGAGATGTTCTTCGCAACGGGGCCGCCGAGGGATCCGTCCTCGGCCACGGTGACGTAGGCCAGTCCCCTGGCACCGCGCTGCCGGGCCCAGTCCTGCCAGGCATCGAGGGTGCGACGGGACTGGGAGGCGCCGCCGGGCATGACGACGGCACCGACGTACTCGTTGTGGAAGACGCGGAAAGGGGTGTTCTCGAAGAAGTCAGTCAGTTCGACCAGCTCGCAGCCGAAGCGCAGATCGGGCTTGTCGGTGCCGTACCTGCTCATCGCCTCCCCGTAGGTCATGTGCGGAATCGGAGTGGGAAGATCGTGACCGATGAGCGCCCAGACCGATCTCAGGACATCCTCGGCCACCGCGATGACGTCGGCCTGCTCGACGAAGCTCATCTCGACGTCGAGCTGGGTGAACTCGGGCTGGCGGTCGGCGCGGTAGTCCTCGTCCCGGTAGCAGCGGGTGATCTGGTAGTAGCGCTCCATCCCCGCGACCATGAGCAGCTGCTTGAACAGCTGGGGGCTCTGGGGCAGGGCGTACCAGGAACCGGGCGCCAGTCGTGCGGGTACGAGGAAGTCGCGGGCGCCCTCGGGGGTGGATCGGGTGAGGGTCGGGGTCTCGATCTCCACGAAGTCGTGGGAGTCCAGCACCCGGCGCGCAGCCTGGTTGACCTTGGCGCGCAGGCGAATGGCGCGCTGCATCTGCGAGCGGCGCAGATCCAGGTAGCGGTACTTCAGACGCGTCTCCTCACCGACCTGGCCCGCATCTTCGGCGTGATCCGAGACCTGGAAGGGCAGGGGGGCCGCGGGACTGAGGACCTCGACGTCGGTGACGACGACCTCGATCTGACCCGTGGGCAGGTTCGGGTTGTCATTGCCCTCCGGGCGGGCAGTCACCCGCCCGGTCACCGCCAGAACGTACTCGGCGCGCAGGTCGTGAGCGATCTCCTGACGGATGACGACTTGAGCGATGCCCGACGCGTCGCGCAGATCGATGAAGGCGACGCCCCCGTGATCGCGGCGACGATCCACCCATCCGGTGAGGGTGACGACCTGGCCGATATCGGCGGCGCGCAGGGAGCCTGCGGTGCGGGTTCGCAGCACGGTGCTGGGTTCCTTCCGTACGGGGCTGGGCACTGAACCGGTGCTCGTCGGGGCGCACCGCGAAACGGGCGGACGCCGCCGCGATCCTACGCCGGAGTCCGGGACTCGCCGCGCGCACGTGCAGGAGGGTCCGAAGCGGATTCCCCGCACGACGCAGCACACGCGGGCGGGTCCTGTCTGCGGGCGAGCCGCCGTCGGCAGACCACGACGACGACCGCCAGGACGGCCAGGAGGAGGGCGATCGCGAAGATCAACGTCCCCACCAGGGGGAAGGCGCCATTGGAGACCTCGATGGCGGGGGCCTGCGTGTCCTCTCCTTCGGCGACGATATCGACTTGGGTCGTACGGGAGTCATCGGCGGCGTCCTCCGTCCCGAGCCCGGGGGTCGGCTCGGCGGTCGCCGGCGGCCTCGCGGAACCCACCCCGGGTGCTGCGGGTGCGCCTGCGATGATCGTCACATCACCGACCGTGAAATAGGGGCTCTTGTTCGTGTAGTCCAGGGTGCGGATCTTGTTGGTCGGAACGTCCTGCCCGGCGGAGACCTCGAATCGCAGCCAATGAGGGCCCTTGGCGATGTAGTCGGGCAGTTCGACCACTCCTGAGGTTATCCCATCCTCGTCGACAACAGCACCGCCGATGACGTCCTGCTCGGCGGTCTGCCCGCCCGGCACGGGGATTCCGTCGTCGACGAGGATCTGGATGGCGGCGCCGGGCGGGAACCCGGACAGCGTGTAGGTCAGGGTGCCGCCGACCGCCACGATCGAGGGACTGACGGTCGATGCCGTGCCGGTGGTCGACTCGCTCGGCTCCGCGGCGCCCACGACCGGGCATGCCGCGACGGCGCACAGCAGCGCCGCCAGCGTGAGGACCAGCACGACCAAGCAGCGTCCCGAACGGGTGAGAGCCGTCGAGGCGCTGGTTCCTCCCGGGGACGGTTCGTACCGCAGTCCTCGCGATGGTCTGCGCACCGCTGCCTGCGGCACTGGCGGCACTGCCCGCGTCCCGCTCACCGGCTCACTGTCGCCTCGCGCGCTCACGTCGTGCGACCGGTCAGCGCCGACCGCGCGAGGACCAGGAAGGAGGCGGCGCCGACGAGCAGGAGACCGCCCGCTAAGACGAGCATCCAGTCGTCCCGGCCCAGGGCGCGCGCATCGGAGGAGGAGGTCGTCGTCTCCACCATGAGAACCGCTGGGTCGGAGGTGCTGGCGGCGGCGGTCGTGATTTCGAGCTGCGCCCAGCCGAGCAGCAGGGAATCCCTGTCGATGACGGCGAGCTGGTAGGTGCCGGCGCTGAGGTTCGACACATCGATCGACACCGAATTGTCGGCGTCGACCTGGGTCCATCCGGGCGTCGAATCACCCGGGAAGAGGAAGACCGCGACCCAGTCGTCCATCTTCGCCTTGCCCGACGGGAGGATCAGCGAGACGACGTTGCCGTGCCGGGTGCCCGACAGCGAGCCGGCGTTGGAAGCGTTGAGCTCGCTGGCGTCCCTGACCGGGACCGAGGGCTCCTGCGAGGGGCGCCCCGCATCCTCCTGCGCATCCGATGTCATCGCGTCGGTCGGAGCGGTGGGATCCGGGCCTCGACCGGGTTCGGCCGACGTGCCGGTCGGTCGGGGCACGGCGGAGGATCCGCCGCCCGGGGCACCCCCATCTTCCGACGAGCCCGTGGCCGGGGTCGGGGCCGGCGTCGGCTCCGCATCGGGCCGACCGGTGGGCCGGTCGGTCGGTCCGACGTCCTGAACGTCCCGTTGGTCGGTCGGCCGGTCGGTCGGTTCCGCCGTCCCCGAAGACGACGGCGAGGGCGTCTGCCGGTCCTCGCCCGGGTCCGCAGGCCGGTCCCCAGGCGAGGACTCCGCAACGGCGCCGGCAGTGACGTCCGTTCCCGGTCCGGCGGTGGAGCCGGTGGGCCGGTCGGTCGGTCCGACGTCCTGAACGTCCCGTTGGTCGGTCGGCCGGTCGGTCGGTTCCGCCGTCCCCGAAGACGACGGCGAGGGCGTCTGCCGGTCCTCGCCCGGGTCCGCAGGCCGGTCCCCAGGCGAGGACTCCGCAACGGCGCCTGGGTCCGCAGGCCGGTTCCCGGGTTCGGAATCGGATTCCCCACCGGACGCGGGGGCGCCGTTCGCGCCCGAATCCGTTTCCCCCAGACGTGCGTCGGCGTCGGCCGGTTCCGAGGAGGGCTCCGACCAGGGCCCCCGCTCGGAGATCTGGAACTGGTTGCTGCCGACGAAGGCACGCGAATCGAGGGTGACGGACAGGTAGTAATGATCCTCGGCGCCGCGGGGCAGGTGGGCGTAGAGGTCGGCGATCCGAATCGTCGTGTCGAAGGCTCCGTCGGCGAACACGACGGTCTGGGTCGTCTTCTCGTGGGAGACGTAGCCGCCCACGGCGACCAAGCGCGCTCGCAGGACCTGCTCCCCCTGAGCGGGGCGTCCGCCGATGCACCAGCCGCCGCCGGTGACCCGGATCGGCGATCCGGGCCGGTAAACGGGCCCGGCGTCGGAGGCCGTCCCGTCCGCGGCGACGACGGTGGCACTCGGGCCCGGCCCCTCGCAGATCTCGGCCGTCGGCTCCGGGAGAGAAGTCGCCGGTGCGTCTCCGGTTCCGTCCGAGTCCTGGGGAAGGAATTCGCTATCGGCTACGAGCTGCGCGGGCCGCGTCGCGCCGACGGCCGCGGCGGTGCCCGCACCGCCCGCGGCGATGCCGAGCACCACGAGCAGCACGAACGCGACGTGCACGCAAGCCCTGGTCCCAGGGTGCGCTGCGACGTGGCGCGGTGAGCGTGTCATGCGGTGAAACTCGTCGATGGGCTCGAGGGATTAAAGGATCATGTCGCGAGCGCCCAGGGGCCGCTGCGGCGGTCGGGGACGTCGGTCCCGGCCGGCACGGAGATCGTGGCGAGTCGGTCATCCGACGCGGCAGATGGTATCTCCGCCGGTGATGCGGTGAAACCATCCACGAGCCGCTGCGGCGCCCCGGGGCGCCGCTCTCCGAGGCGGATGGGGCCTCCCGCTCGCCGGCGACGAACACCGCATGCTCGTCATTTCAACGATTCCTCCTACTCCTTCTAGGCTCGGCCCGCCCGCGGTCGGGCCGAGCAGCACCAAGGTCTCATCTCGGTAACAACTGCGTAGCTAGACAGCAGAGTGGTCGGAAGCCGCTCGTCGAGCGTGACTCACACCGCAGGCTCGCGTCTTGTGCGCCCCGCACCCGGAGGGCGTAATGTCCGCCCCATGGCACGAATCACGTCGACGACTCACACCGTGTGCGCCGCTCTGACGGCCGCCGCCATGTGCGCTCCTCGTACGTGTCGTCGCTGTCAGGCGCTGTGAACCCCGTCCGCAGAGCGCGGGGGGCCGCGGTGCCGGGGACACCGGTACCGCGCCGCAGCCCGGCTCGTTGAGCGGCCATCGCTCACAGCCCGGCTCCGTCACCCCGACCCGAACCGCACGGCCGTGGCCGATCGGCTCTGGTAGTCCTCTTCCGCGCCCGCGCCTGACAGACCCCCACCACCGGACGAGTCCTCCGTACCGTTCCGCTCAGGAGACCGACGTGCCACCCACCTCCACCACCCCCGACAGCATCGACAGCCCGTCTTCCGACCCGCCCGAAGTCACCGCCGAGAATGCCGCCGAGATCCTCGCCGCCGACGATGAGACCGAGACCGTCCCGGCCACCGGCCGCGTATCGCGTCGTCGACTTCTTATCGGCGGCACAGCCGCCGCGGCCGCCCTCATCGCCGGCGGCGCCTGGCTGACTCTGCGCCGCACCAATCAGGGCGTCGTCGGCGCCGCTCAGGAGCTGCCGCTCGTCATCGGCGGAGACATCTGCGCCGCCCCTCTGTACGCCGCTTACCACAAGGGCTATTTCGACGACGCCGGCCTCAACGTGACCCTGGCCCGTACTCAACGCACGGAGGACACCAAGGACGCCGTCGGCGCGGGCAGATACATCGGCGCCCCCGGCATCTTCTTCGCCTGGCTCGAACCGATCTACAACGGCGTCAACGCCAAGCTCACCGGCGGCTTCCACTCCGGCTGCCTCCAGCTCGTCGTGAACAACGACTCCCCCATCACGCAGATGGCCGATCTCAGGGGCAGGAGAGTCGGCGTGCCCTCGCTGTCCAGCTCCGCCTTCGCCTACTTCGCTATCGGTCTGTCCCGCGCCGGTCTCGATGTCGACCCGAACAAGGGAGACGTCTCGTGGGTGACCGTTGACGAGGACTCCCTGGGCAGGCGTCTGACCAACGGGGACGTCGACGCCATTATGGGGTCGGACCCGGCCCCGCTCCTACCGGTGTTCAACGGCACCGCGAAGGTGCTGGCCTCCAACAGTGCCGAGCCCTTCTGCTGCTCGGTCGCCCTCAACGGGGACTTCGTCGCCAACCAGCCCGACCGTGCCAGGGCCTTGACGGAGGCCTGGTTCAAGGGGTCGGACTACCTGGCGCAGGATCAGGCCAACCGTCGGGAGATCGCCAAGATCGAGGCCGATAACGAGTACGTCGCCGCCGAGCGTAGCGTCATCGAGGACATCCTGGAGACCTACGGCTGGCACGCGTCCGCCACCGAATTCCGCACCGCTATCGCCAGCGGCATCGAAGACTTCAAGGGCACCGGATTCATCTCGGCGGACGCAAGCCCCGATGAATTGGCCGACACGGTGTACGCGGACCTGGGCATCACCCGATGAGCGCCCGCCGCCGGCTCCTGCGTCTATGGGGCGCGATCGCCCTCGCCCTGTGGGGCGCCTATCTCGCCGTCGTTCTTCTTCTGCCCGATACCGCCGGTGCGCGCACCGCCCCCACCGCACCGCTCGCAGCGATCGTCGGGGCGGGGCTGGTGGGCCTCGTCAGCTGGCTCGTCCTCGCTCTGGACCGACCCACGGGGACTGTCGCGCGCGCCCTCGCGCATCGTCTGCCGTGGATCGTCTTCGGCGGCGGATGGTTCCTGGCGTGGCAGCTGTCGACTGTGAAATCGGGTCTGCTCGACCCGCCCTACTTCGTGGCTCCCGAGGTACTCATCGCGGATCTCGTCGACGACTGGACCCTCCTGGCCAGATGCCTGCTGTCCTCCGGACTGCTGTTCATGGCGGGGTATCTCATCGGATCGGTTGCGGGTTTCGCGACTGGACTGCTCATGGGATGGTCGAGGCGGGCCGACTACTGGCTGCACCCCCTCCTGCAGACGGTCGGCCCGGTCCCTGCCAGCGCTCTGTTGCCCCTGGCGGTGCTCGTCGTGCCGACCACATACCTGTCGGCGGCCTTCATCGTGGCCTTCGGGGCGTGGTTCCCAATGGCGACGATGACCCGGGCCGGTGTGCGATCGGTGCCCAAGTCCTTCATCGACGTGGCGCGTACGCTGGGGGCGGGCGAGGGCTTCCTGGTGGCGCGCGTGGCGATCCCCTCGGCGCTGCCCGACATGCTCACCGGACTGTTCACCGGGCTGGGAACGAGCCTGGCGGCACTCATGACGGCCGAGCTCGTCGGCGTCGACCGAGGGCTGGCCTGGTACATCAACTGGGTCAAGGGGTGGGCCGACTACCCGAGGATGTACGTCGGGCTGGTCGTCCTCATCGTCTTCTGCCGTGCTCTGATGGTCCTGCTGTTCAAGCTCCGCTCCTCACTGCTCGCCTGGCAGCAGAATCTCGTCAGGTGGTGACCGATATGATCGAGACGACAACCGATGACTCCGGCAGCGCCCCGAGCTCCTCGGCGCGGGCGCCGCGAGGCGCGCACGTGCGCCTGGACGGCGTCTCGCACCATTACCCTCTCTCCCGCGATCTCGACCACGGTTGGGTGCCCTCGCTGGTGCGCCTGGTCTCTCCCGCCGCCCGCGCCCGCCACGAGGCGGAGGCCGCCAAGCCCTCCGAGCTGGCCGTGCTCGACGGCATCAATCTGGACATCGCACCCGGCGAGTTCGTGGCTCTCGTGGGCCAGTCCGGCTGCGGCAAGTCGACGATCCTGCGGCTGCTCGCCGGACTGGAGAGGCCGAGCGCCGGACGCGTTGACGTCGACGGACGACCGGTGACCGCTCCCGAGCCCGAACGGGCGCTCGCCTTCCAGGATGCGACCCTGCTGCCATGGCGCACAGTGCGGGAGAACGTGGCTCTGGGGCCGCAGGCGCGTAAACGGCTCACCGTCGATGAGCGCCGTATTACCGCCGCACTCCAGATCGTGGGGCTGCGGGACTTCGCCGATGCCTACCCCTCGACCCTGTCGGGCGGCATGGCGCAGCGGGTGGCGCTCGCCCGGGCCCTGGTGAACCGGCCCCGGCTGTTCCTCCTGGATGAGCCCTTCGGCAAGCTCGACGCCCTGACGCGTCTGACCCTGCAGGACGAGGTCGGAAGGCTGTGGATCTCCCAACGGTTCACCGCGGTCCTGGTCACGCATGACGTCGACGAGGCGCTGCGCCTGTCCGGCCGTATCATCGTGCTCTCCGAACGACCCGCGCACGTCGTGGCGGACATCGAAGTGCCCGACGGGGTCGGGCAGGATCAAGCCTCGTCGACGTTCCAGGACCTGCGCACGAGGATCCTGCACCTGCTGGGGCGATGAGACGGCCACCGTGCCGCCTGCACTCACCGCCTCAGGGGCCGCAGTCGTCGTGGAAGTCGAAGCCGACGGCGTCGGCTTCACGCACGAGCGCCGTGACGGCCTCGGCGTCGGTCAGATAAGGCATAAGAGCCTCGGCGAGGGCCTCGATCGGCTGTTGACCGCCGCTGGCGAAGAAGACGCCGGACTCGGCGCCCAGACTCTCCACCTCGGGCGCCTCGCCCCGCTCGATGAGCCGGAGTGCGACGCCCTGCCAGAAGCGTCCCACGCAGGCATGGCCCAAACCCCTGATGGTGCCGGCGGTCGGCGGGTGACCCGCGTAAAGGATCAATGAGGCCGATGGACGGCCCCATCGAGACGTCTCCACGATTCCGATGAGTCTGTCGTCGTGGGCCACGGTCGTCCTCTCGATAGCGGGCGACGGACCAGCGCCGACGTCACCGGTGCGGCACCGGCACTGCCGCCACCCGAAGTAGAAGCACATGAGCACCGTCGCGGCGACGGGGAGTCCTCCCCGTGCACCCGGCCGCGCAGCTTCACGAGACGGGCCTCACGTGTGACGTTCGGCGTTACATCATGCGCCGGCTCCCGCGCGTCGACTCGCGCTCATAGGATGCGGGAAGGAGCGATCCGCAGTGCGAATCCCGTTCGGGGCCGGTCGAACGATCTGCGAGTGCAGGCGGCCGGGACCATCCCCGTGAGTCTGTGCGTGAAGTCCGTCACTCGTCGTTACCCTCCCGGGGCGAGACGAGGTAAGGACGAGTGTGGTGGGTGCGGTGCGGCAAGAGTGGAGGACGAACCGTCCTCCCCCACACTCCGCAATGGGCCCCTCAGCGGGCCGGATACGGGAAGAACGTCATGACCGCCACCAATACGGGCCCCTCCGAGTCCTCCGAGGGGACCGTGAGCGATTCGCCCAGCCTCAACGACCTCTTCAACGCCGAGGTCGCCGCCTCCGGCCCCCCGACGAGGATCGCCTCCGGGGAGGAGGCGGAGGAGATAGCTGCGCCTCACACGGGCCGGGCGCCCTCGCCCGCTTCCCCCGACGTCTTCGCCACTCCCGCTTCCTCGGACTCCCCGGAGGACCCCGAGGACGTTGAGCACGACGAGGAAGCCGATGATGTCGATCTCGCCCTCCCCGAGGTCGACCCCGAGGACAAGGGGGTCGGCGACGGGGATGAGGAGACGAGCGAGGACGACATCAACGGCCGCACGTCCTTCCTCGAGACCGGCTGCGGGGACGAGGCGGCCGGTGAGGACGCCGATGACGCTCCTGCCGTCAAAGCCCCTGAGGAGATCGCCTTCGCCGATCTCGGGCTGCCGGCGGACCTTCTCAAGGCCGTCACCGACATGGGCTACGAGACCCCCACCGCGATCCAGCGCGAGGCCATTCCGGTACTGCTCGCGGGCCAGGACGTCGTGGGTGTCGCCCAAACCGGCACCGGCAAGACGGCCGCCTTCGGCCTGCCCCTGCTCAACGCCGTCGAGGCGGACGAGCACGACGTCCAAGCCCTAGTTCTGGCTCCCACCCGCGAGCTGGCCCTCCAGAGCGCGGACGCCGTCACCGACATGGCGCACCGGTCCCGCGGCCTCGACGTCGTCGCCGTCTACGGCGGCGCCCCCTACGGCCCGCAGATCGGTGCGCTGAGGGAGGGCGCCCAGGTCGTCGTCGGCACACCCGGACGCGTTATCGACCTCATCGACAAAGGCGCTCTCATTCTGGACGACGTCAAGTACTTCGTGCTCGACGAGGCCGACGAGATGCTGCGCATGGGTTTCGCCGAGGACGTCGAGACGATCGCCGCTTCCCTGCCCGGCCGACGGCGCACCGCCCTGTTCTCCGCGACCATGCCCCCGGCGATCCAGGCGGTCGCCCGCCAGCACCTGCACGAGCCCGTCCAGATCGAGGTCTCCCGTCAGGCCTCGACCGTCGACACGGTCCACCAGACCTATGCAGTCGTGCCCTTCCGCCACAAGATCGGCGCCGTCTGCCGAGTTCTGGCGGTCACCGACGCCGAGGCCGCCATCGTGTTCGTGCGCACCAAGTCGAGCGCCGAGGACGTTGCTATCGAGCTGGCCGGCCGCGGCATCCAGGCCGCCGCCATCTCCGGGGACGTCCCCCAGCGCGAGCGCGAGCGGCTCGTCGAGCGCCTGCGCACTGGCACCCTCGACGTGCTCGTGGCCACCGACGTCGCCGCCCGCGGACTGGACGTGGACCGCATCGGCTTGGTCGTCAACTTCGACGTGCCCCGTGAGGCCGAGGCCTACGTGCACCGTATCGGACGAACCGGCCGGGCCGGGCGGCACGGCGAGGCCGTCACCTTCCTGACCCCCAAGGAGAAGCGCAAGCTCCGCCAGATCGAACGACTCACCGGCACGCGCCTGGAGGAGATCACCCTGCCCTCTCCCGCCGACGTTTCCGAGCACCGCGCCGGCAAGCTCCTGAACAAGGCGGCCGTCCGCCATGAGCGCGGACGCCTGTCTCTGTACCGGGGACTGGTCGCCACCGGGACGCAGAGACTGGGCATCGATGCCGACGAGCTCGCCGCCACCCTGCTGGCTCTGGCCGTGGGCGATGACGGACCTCGTCGTCGCGAGGGCGAGTCCCACCGGCGCACGCGGCGCGAAGAGCATCTCGATGATGAGGGCGCCTTCGTATCCGCCTCCTTCGAGGGGAGCCGCGATCGTGGTGGCCGTCGCTCGAACCGCCCAGAGAACAAGCCCGGTGCCGCCCGCGGGGGTCGCCGAACCTATGACGGCGCCGGCACCATCTACCGCATCGAGGTCGGACACCGCGACCGGGTCCTGCCCGGCGCGATCGTGGGGGCGCTCGCCAACGAGGGCGGTATCCCGGGGGCTGACATCGGCAAGATCGATATCCTCCAGTCCTTCTCCCTGGTGGAGATCCGCACCCCGTTGAGCGAGGAGCAGCTGGCCACGCTGGGCCGGGCCACCTTCAGCGGTCGCGAGCTGCGCATCCGTCCGGATCAGGGTCCGGGGCGCGGATGGGACGATGACCCGCGTGGCGATGGCGATATCACCCACCGGTCGGACCGGTCTCGACGCTCCGGCCGCGAGGATCGTGGTGGCAACCAGCACGACGATCGTCGCGGTGACCGGCGCTGGGAGAGTCGCGAGCGGCGCGGTGCGGAACGGCGCGAGGCCCGCGATCAGCACGGTCGCGGCCGCAGCGGTGGTCAGCGCAACGGATTCCGGCGCAACGACCGCCGCGGTGCGGGCCGGTGGGAGGATCGGAGCGATCGTGGTGATCGACGCTGGGCGAACCGGCGCGACGACCGTCGCCCGGGACACGGCAGGCGGTGGTGAAGCGGTGGCCCGCTGAGATGGAGAGCCGCACATGGTGGACGCGGGCGCCGCACGCCGAACCGTCCCCACTGGTCCGGGCCCCGATGCTCTCAGTCCCGCTCGCGAGGCCCCGCATCGTCCTCCTCCCCGCACCCGCGGGCTGGTGGGACCTCGAGGTCCCGGACCGGCTCGCCGGCAATTCCTCTCCCCCGTGCTCGCGGGTCAGCGCGGAATACCGGCCGATACCCGTAGGCAGCCTCCGGTGAGGTTCGACATAACTCTGGTACGAAAGGCTCCCGTGCCCCCGGCCATCTACCTGCTCGCCGTTGTCATCCTCGGTTTCGCGACCACGCTGCTGCGCCTCCCACCGATCGTCGACTTCCTCGCAGCGGGCTTCGTGCTGGGCGTGTCCAGAATTCCCAATCTCAACCTCATCGGGTCTCTCGGTGATCTCGGTGTCGCAGTGCTGCTGCTCATCATCGGGCTCAAGCCCGACCTCAAAACCTTCGCCCGTCATGAGATTGCGGGTACAACACACTCCAAACCCTTGGTCGGGTGCTGGTGATCGTTGATCAGCCGAACACGATCGGCGCATTACCGATCGCAGTGGCGCGCTCGGTGGGCATCGAAGTTGCCTACCTGCCCGGCCTAGCCATGCGCCGCGCCGCGTCGACACCGGAGAAAAACCCTCGCCGAACTCAAGATCCTGGTCGGGTTCGACGAAGACCTCACCGCCGAAGCCACCCGGCTGTCGAACCACATCCGCGGACTACTCACCGAGATCCACTCCGCACTGAAACGCGTCATCGGACCCCGACTGACCGCCAAACAAGGCCTGGCCGTGATCGAACGACCCGGCGGCCCTTGAGGAATGGCTACGGCGTCAAATAGCAAGCTGTTGAGAGTCATCACCAAGGCCTCCCCGCGCGGTGCGACCGACTTCGCCGACGCGATCACCGCCGCAATCGTCGTTGCCGGAACGGCCGCCGCCGGACAAGTCCTTCCCAGGTTGGCAGCGTCGTTGCGGCACGTCCTGGACCAGCGGGCCGAACTCGCTGGTCAAGTCGAAAAAATTGTTGATGCTCACCCTCTTGCCGAGGTCCTGACCTCGATGCCAGGCTTCGGAGTCAGGACCGCAGTACGGATCCTCCTCGACGTCAGTGACGCCTCCCAGTTCCTCACAGCCGACACCTCGCCGCCTGCGCCGGCTTGGCGCCGGTCACCCGACGCTCCGACACCAGCATCCGAGACGAGTTCCCAGCCCGCTCCGGGAACAAGCACCTCAAACGATCCCTGTTCCTGTCCGGATTCGCCGCGCTGCGCTCCGACCCCGTCACACGATCGCAAAACGGGCCCAGGGCAAGAAACAAACACAAGCCGCACTCATCTGCCTGTCCCGCCGCCGCTGCGACGTCCTGTTCGCCATGCTCCGCAACTAAGAGGCCTACCGCTAAGAGGCCTACCGCGCGCCCGCCCCTCTCGCGGCTTGACGAGGCACTCTCTGTCGCGGCGTCCGCTGGCGTCGTCTGCACTGACGAGTACTTCCTGCATCCGGATCCTTACCCCACCCGTGAGGACTAGTATCGTGCGCGGCTCGCATACACGCGAAACCGGTTGGCCTGCCTCAACGGGATGTCCACAGTGCTCGTCAATCACTGGCCGCTACACCGCGAACCCACGCAGATTTTGCGTCACCCCGAGTTCGGCCTGTGGTGCGGCACTGACCAAACCGCACGGTGGCGCATCGAGTACAACGCGAAGGCGTGGTGTACGGACACCTGCACATCCCTCGCGCCATCAAGCTCTCCGGCGTCCACTTGGAGGAAGTGTCGATGGAATACCCGCGGGAGTGGAAATCTCAGCGGGCACGCAGCGACTGGTTGTGTGAAATGCTACCCTGTGTACCGAATCAAAGCTCCGAAGAGGCTTAGAATCTGATGGTAACGACGAGAGGGAACGACATTGATCGAGGTTTCCGCCGAACAGGTGCTCGCATGGCGGCTGCACAGGCAGTACCTGGAACCGTTGACAGACGCAGGTCCTGTTGAGATCGTCGGACGGCTCTGCGGTACGCAGGCGCAGGTGGCTTCCGCTGCTGAGACCGCTATCGCCTTACGGCAACGCAACCCGCGACCTAAAGGGGTCAAGCGTGCGTACTCCGACCGCTCGCTTGTCAAGACTTGGGCGATGCGCGGAACGCTGCACGCGATGCGGTCTGCGGACGTAGCGGAGTACCTATCGCTGCTAGCTAGCGCTCGTACGTGGACCAAGCCCACCTGGTCACGGCACTTCGGCGCTACGCCAGAGGAGGTCGAGCAACTGACGGAGTCTGTTGCTGATCTCCTCGACGGTCAGGTGCTGTCTCGCGATGAGCTGGTGAGCGAACTGGTTCAGGACAAACGGTTCAAGGGGATGGAAGAACAACTGCGCTCCGGGTGGGGTGCTTTGCTCAAGCCTCTCGCATGGCAGGGTGCCTTGTGCTATGGCCCGAGCCGTTCTTCGAAGGTGACATTTACTAACCCTGCCAGTTTTCTGAAGGGCTGGAATGGGCTACCTGATCCTGTGGAGGCAGCACCGGCGGTCATTAAGCGATACCTCTCCGTCTATGGCCCAGCGACCCCTGAAACCTTTGACGCGTGGCTTTCGCGCAACAGCAACAAGAAGTCAACGCTCAAGGGCTGGTTCGCTAGTCTTGGCAAGCAAGTCGTCGAGGTGCGGGTGAAGGATGAGACACGATATCTGCTCGCCGAGCATGAGGACGAGCTCGCGGCCACCCAGCCCAGCCGTGCTATCCACCTCCTAGGAGCGTTCGACCAGTTCGTCCTTGGTCCTGGGACTAAGGACACTCACATGCTGGCGAACAAGCATCGCTCGCGGGTGAGCAAGGCTGCGGGTTGGATCGCTCCCGTCCTGACCCAGGGAGGGCGGATCACCGGCGTCTGGGAAATGGATGACGGGAATCTTGTCGTCACCCCGTTTCCAGGTGAGCAGGCGCCGCCGTCGAAGGTGCTGGAGGATGCAGCTGCGCGGCTTGCAGCGGTGCATGGTTTGGTGAAGGTGACACCGCGGACGGGATGACCCCCGCAGTGTCACCGCACCATTCCGTCTTGTTGGGACAAGCGCTTCCCCGGTGATTCTGCCGCCCGGGACAGCAGATTCGTGACAGACGCAATTCGCTCCAAACCGGTCTGCTGTGTCCAGAGATCGGTGTTGAGCTCCAGCATGACAGACATATCACCGGGGTAGACCAGCCATAAAACGACACGTCGTAGCGCGCCGTGCCGTGTGAAAGACAGGTCGTAGGTAACGGTGCAATCTGACAGTTCCACCGGCAACCATCCGGAAAGTTGAAGTTCGCATGTAGCCTGATAGATCGGATGCATGGCAGGGAATCGCTCAGGGAGCACCGCGTCGACGATTTCTGCGAAGAGCCGCGAAACCGGTGTCGATCAGTTTCGAACAGCGGATGGCCTGGCCCCAGTATGGGAGGACGCGCCGCGCAGCTGCTGCACCAACATTGTCGTCACAACCTGCCGAACAGACCGCAACTTCACCTCAGTCACTAAAGCGGTTTCCCCGTACAAGACCTAGAGACGCCTTGGAGGGACCAGGGACAAGACTACGGAGAGACCTGTCCACGAAGACCCTCCATGATTTTCGCATTGGAAACACGACCCCAGGAAGGACGGAGGGGCTTGGAGGAGTCCATATGGCCCTATGCATGCAAGCGCGCTCCCCACTCTCCCTACCCCCCGCCCTCTGAGTCCCTCTGCGCTCCCCGTCTACGCCACGAGCGCGAAAGAAGTAGCTGCATAATTAAATAAACTTGTCCCCGAGGAGCGTCCGCTCAACATCCTAGGGATGCGAACGGTCGTCTTCGGCATGGGACGCGTAGGGCGCGCCACCTATACCCGCCTGCACGCCGACGGGAAGACCGATGTGCTCGGCATCGATAATGATGACTCCACTGAACGGCCGGCCCGTTGCGGGAACGGAATGTCCGCGAGCCATGGATCGGGCTGCGGCGACCGTCGGCCGCCCGTTTCAGGAGGGCAGGATGCGCGGAGCCAGGTCGGCCTCGTCCGCGGGCGTCCATGTTGATGCGTCCGCATCCGTCTGCTCGCCGGAGCGGATGTCCTTGACCGAGTCGGCGGCGCCCCCGCCCCCCGGGAACCAGACGAAGGGGATGCCCCGCTTGTCCGCGAACCGGATCTGTCTGCCGAACTTCACGGCCGTAGGGGCGACGTCGGCGGCGATACCCCGAGCACGCAGAGAATCGGCCACGGTATCGGAGACGGCGCGGTGGTCCTCGTCCGTCACGGCCACGAGTACGGCGGTGGGCACGGTCCGACTGACCCTGACCGAGCCGGCTCCCAGGACGCGCGAGAGCAGGCGCGACAGGCCGACGGAGATGCCCACGCCCGGAAAAGTGCGCTTGCCGCTGGAAGCGAGCGAGTCATAGCGCCCGCCCGAGCACACCGAGCCGAGGTCCTCGTGGCCAGCCATGAAGGACTCGTAGACGGTGCCGGTGTAGTAGTCCAGACCGCGGGCGATCTTCAGGTCGGCCACGATGGCGCCCGGGCGACGTCGAGCGGCGGCCCGCAGCAGACCGGTCAACTCATCCAGGCCCGTTGTGAGCAGCTCACCGGGCTCGACGCCCTCCAGGGCGGTGGTAACGGCCGCGCGCACGCCGGCGGGGTCGGCGCCCGCGATGGCGGCCAGACGCAGGGCGGCCTCGGCCTGCGACCGCGTAATGCCGACCGCTTCGACGAGTTCGCCGGCCACATTCCCGGGGCCGATCTTGTCGATCTTGTCAACCACGCGCAGAACCTCGACGAGCCGGTCGTCGCCGATGCCCACGGACTGGTAGAAGCCCTGGGCAACTTTGCGATTGGACACGTGGATGGTCACCGGGGGGATGGGCAGCGCGGTCAGAGCCTCGTGCATAACGAGAGGAACCTCGACATCCTGGTGCAGCGGCAAGGAGCCATCGCCGACTACATCGATGTCGACCTGGTAGAACTCGCGGAAACGGCCCTCCTGGGGCCGCTCTCCGCGCCAGACCTTCTGAATCTGGTAGCGCTTGAACGGGAAGTGGAGGATTCCGGCGTTGTCGACAACATAACGGGCGAAAGGAACCGTCAGGTCGAAGTGAAGGCCGAGCCGCCTGGAGGAGTCCGCGTCTTCGGCATCGGTCCCATCAGCCTGCGCCGGGTCGGCCTGGAGGCGGGAGAGCGTATAGACCTCCTTGGAGGTTTCCCCTTTCCGCGTCAGTTCGCTGACGGGCTCGACGGCACGGGTCTCGATGCCGCTGAAGCCGTGAAGCTCGAAGGTGCGGCGCAGAGTGTCGAGGAAGTACTGCTCGACGATGCGGCCCGCCGGGAGCCACTCGGGGAAGCCGGAGATGGATGAGAGGGCCTGTCGTGCCTGTGCGGGGTGCGCCATAGGCGCATCCTCTCACGCCGTCCTGCGCGCCCCACCACCGGTGCGGCGACGCGCAGACTCACGCGTGCCGATCCCCGCCGCGTACTTCTGCCTCCGCCAGGTAGGGGTTAGCCTGATGCTCGTGGGCCATCGTGGTCACAGCCCCATGCCCGGGCAGCAGGACCGTCTCGGGATTGACGACCGAGGAGAGAAAACGCAGCGTGGCCCACATCTGGACCTGGTCGCCGCCGGGCAGATCGGTGCGGCCCACCGAGCCTTTGAAGATGACGTCGCCGTCCAGTGCGACGAGGTAGTCGTGCTCCTCGTCGGCTACGGACGGGTCGTCCTCGACGACCTCGGCCTCGTAGAGCAGGTCGGTCGCCCGCAGGCGGGCGTTGAGGAAAAACAGCGTCGAGCCCTCCGAATGGCCCGGAGCCGGCAGGGCCCTCAGGGCGATTCCCGACACCAACTCGACGGCATCGGTGAAGGCCTCGGCGGGAACCACCCGGATGCCGTCCGGCTCGCGCCAGGGCGTAGCGGCCATGTCGGCGAAGCTCATGCCGCCAGAACGGATGCCCGTGGTGGCATCCGGGTCCCGAAGCCGGTAGCGGTCGGGTTCGGGGATGTAGACGGGTACGGGTGCGGCGCCGTCGGCCCCACTCTCGTCGGCCAGCAGACCCTCGGCACGAGCGGATTCGATGAGGGCCACCGTGTCCCATACGTGGTCGGCATGGCCGTGAGTGAGCAGAACGGCCCCCAACGTCAAGCGGTTGGAGCGCAGCAGCGCCAGCGCCCCGCGCGCCGCCCCGGCCCCGGGGTCGACGACCAGTGCGGGTCGAAGCGGGCCGGGGGCCAGGACGTAACAGTTGGCTGCGAAGACGGGGGCGATCGTGCGCTCGAGGATCATGGGATCAGCCTATGCGCGTCCGGGTCTCATGGACATCGCCACGACGAGGCAGCCTCCGCGGCTCATCGGCTCGGGTCATCGGCCGGTGGTCCTGCAGCGCACTCGTCAGGTGCAACCGGGGCCCGCTCCAGTGGGCGACGAGCCAGCGATCGTGGCTGGCCACGAGCAGCGTGCCGTTCCAGGCCTCCAGCGCCTCCGTGGTGTCGAGGTCGAGGTAGTTGGTGGGCTCGTCGATGATGAGGATCTCGGGATCGGCGGCGACCGCTGCGGCGAACTGGACGCGACGCTGATTCCCCGCGGACAGTTCGGCCACCCGTCGCCCTCAGTAGTGCGGGATGCAGGACACCGGCCCCGACCTCGCCGATACCCGAGTCCCAGGTCTCCTTCCCCAGGCCGGAGTCGCCGGGGCGAGGCAACCGCTGGGGGACAACGGCGATGCGACCGGACGCGGCCAGCGCCCCGCTGGAGTCGGTGGTGGGCGGTGCACCGGTGGCGATCCAGTGCAGCAGGGTCGTCTTGCCGCACCCGTTGAGATCGGTGACGAGCAGAGGCGCGAGCGCGGGCCTTGTTCTCCAGGTAGTCGGTGTAGGCGCCGGAGCAGCGGTGGATGCCGGGCACCCGTCCGCCACCGGAGACGGTCAGGAGCGCCTGCCAGGGGGCGGTGTCGAGGTCGAGGACGCAGGTGGCGGTGTCGTCGATGAAGGCGCGGTCATGACTGGCCAGCAGGACGTGGCCCTCCCACCCGCGGAGAGTCTCGGAGAGGAAAGAGACTGCCCCGTCGTCGAGGTGGTTGGTCGGCTCGTCCAGAAGGAGCGCGGCGGGGCGGATGATCAGAGTAGCGGCCAGAGAGGCGGCCGCGCCGGCCGGGCGACAGGGACGCCAGTTCGCGCGAGCGCGCCGAGGTCTCGGCAAGGCCGCCGAGCCCGAGACCAGCGAGCACCGAGGTGATGCGAATATTCAGGTTCCACACATCGGCCGCGGTCATGGCGGCGAAGAGCTCATCGTCATCGCGGACGAGAGCGGCATCGTCGGGACACGAGACCAATCGTGCGGTGATCGTCTCGAAGCGCGTGGTCATGGATCGCAGAGGCGCGGTAGCGGCATCGAGGTAGTCGCCGATGTCGCCGGTGCGGGTCAGGACGTCGGGGACGGGAGCGACGGCAGGGGCCCTGAGTGTGTCGGAGTCGGGAACGAGGTCACCCGCGACAAGGCGCAGGAGAGTGGTCTTGCCGCAGCCGTTGGGGCCGACGAGGCATGCGCGCTCCCCGTCGCCGACGGTGAAGGTGACGCCGTCGAGGAGCGGCTCCGCAGTGAAGGAGAACGACACGGACTCGAGTCGGACCGCGGCACGGCCCCTTCGGTGAGACGGATCACAGGATATCCGAGCGACCAAGGCGCTCGTCCCCGCGACCGTAGCAGCACTAAGACACTCCCGGCACCGCCGGACGCGAACGGACATGGCCGGAGGCTCCTTCGGAACCGCCCCATCAATTCATATAAGGAGCGCACGTGCTTCGGGGCAGGCTCCGACCCGGCTGAGTCGACCGATTCGGCCGTCGTCGAAGACAGCGGATCCGGGCTCGCGGACGCATGTCACTCGAAGGTGCGCAGGAAGTCGAGCATGGCGGGGTCACGGTGATCGGGGCCGCCGTTGCCGGTCTCCCGGCGGTCCAAGGCGTTGATCGCGTCGATCTGCGCGTGCGTGAGGGCGAAGTCGAAGATGTCGATGTTCTCACGCAGCCGGTCCTCATGGACGGACTTGACGACGACACTCACACCGGTCTGGACGAGCCAGCGCAGGATGACCTGGGGGACGGATTTGCCGTGCTCCCGCGCGATGGAGACCAGAACCGGATCCTTCAGAACGGCACCGCCCTGGCCCAACGGAGACCAGGCCTGCAATACGGTGCCGTACCGGGCGGAGATCTCGCGGGTGTCGCGACGCTGGTCGTAGGGGTTGAGGCGCAGCTGATTGACGGCGGGGACCACCCGGTTGTGGCACACGAGGTCGTAGTAACGGTCGGGGTAGAAGTTGGAGACCCCGATAGCGCGGACGAGCCCGGCGTCGACGAGCTCCTCCATGGCCCGCCACGACCCGTAGTAGTCGTTGAAGGGTTGGTGGACGAGCCACAGATCGAGGTAGTCCAGGCCGAGCTTGTCGAGACTGATCCGGAAGGCGGTCCTCGTGGCCTCGTAGCCGTGATCCTTGAACCAGAGCTTGGTGGTGATGAACAGGTCCTCGCGTGCGACGCAAGACTCGGCGATGGCCGCACCCAGGTCCTCCTCGTTGTAATAACGGGAGGCGGTGTCGAGCAGCCGGTAGCCGGCATCGAGGGCGACCGGGACGGCGGCGCGCACCTGCTCCCCCGTCATCTGGAAGACGCCCAGCCCCAGGGCCGGCATGGTCACGTTGTTGTTCAAAGTGAAGTTCTCCATGCTCCGACCCTGCCACGGGTGCGGCGCCACCTCCAGGCCTCGCTCGAGCTCCGGTGCGGCGAGCGGTCGGACCGACGTCACGACGGCTCTAGCGCGCCGGCGCCTCGAGGTCGCAATATTCGGCGCATGAGCACCGCCTCCTCCGCTGATGCGCCCTCCGGTCGGGCCAGGCCCTCCAACTTCGAGCTGCCCTCCTCCTCACTGCTCGGCCGGCTCACGCTGCGGTCGATGAACCTGGGGCACCGGCGCCTGCATCGGTGGGGGCTGGACGCGGGCTCGATCGGGCCGGACTCGCGGGTCCTGGACGTCGGCTGCGGCGGCGGGGCCGCCGTGCGCCGAATCCTGCGCCTGACGCGCGCCGAGGTGGGCGCCGTCGATCACTCCCCCACTGCGGTCGATCGCACGCGCCGGCTCAACACCGCCGACGTTGCCCGCGGACGTCTGCGAGTGATGGAGGGCTCGGCCGAGGCGCTCCCGTTCCGCTCGGCCTGCTTCGACGTCGTCACCGCCTTCGAGACCGTCTACTTCTGGCCGGATCTGGAGACGGGATTGCGTGAGGCGGTGCGCGTTCTGAGATCGAGAGGCCGCCTCGTGGTGGCGGACGAGTTCGCGGATCGCCGCTCGGCGGGGGCGTGGGCCGAGCGCCTCGCGATGAGGGTGCCCGATGCGCGGGCGCTGACCGCGGCGTGCCGAGCGGCCGGTTTCGCCCGTACCACGGCCGAGCGCCACCCGCGCAGGGGCTGGCTGCGAGTCGTCGCCGAACGCTGAGCCTCCCTGTGCCCCGGGGACATGCGCGGCACGCCGGTCGTTCGTCCCGCAACCGCACGCGCACCCCGCCCCTCCCGGGATGCTCCGAACCTCTGGCGGCAGCCGGTGAGGAACCGGTCGTCGATCCGCCACGAGCACAGTGCGGCCGGCCGTCGCGGATCGCTCAGTCCTCGTGGTGCAGCGCGGTGACAGTCGCCCCGGCCTCGGGCCCTCCGGCGCTAGGAACGTCATCGACGCTTCTCCAGGCGGGGACAAAGGGATCGGTGAGCGGATCGAACCAGTGATCGATGTGGATCATCTCATCCGCCGACGGGATGAGGACGGTGGACGTGAGCCGGTGAGCAGGCTCGGCCGGACCGCTGAGCGCGTTGACCCAGCCCTCCCAGTCCCGCTCGGCGAGGTCCACCCCCAAGGAGGAGGCGACGACGCCTCCCAGAGCGAAGGCGTCGTGGACGACGATCGCCTCGGCGAAGCTGCGTACGAGCGGCTCATCGGGGGCGGGCTCCGCACCGACCAGGCGATGGGTCGTGACCGCTCCGATCTCCTTGAGCTGGAAGAGGAACTCGTAGTCGTAGCGTGTGAGCCATAGAGAAGGAAGCATCTCGCTCATGTGCGAGACGTCGAGCTGGCCGATGTGCGCGTCCCGGGGCATAGCGGCGAGAGCCCCAAGGTCCTCTTCCAGGAGACGGCCGTACAGGTCCGCTCCCAGGGCGTAGCAGCGGGCGGCGCCCTCCCCCAGGGTGGTCGCGAGCAACGGCGAGTAGGCGCCGAGAACGTCGGGGACGCTGTCCCAGGCGGGCGGGCCCAGCGTCTTCGTGGCCCCATCCGCCGGCTCATCGCCCCACAGGTTGCGGAAGCTCTCCATGACGTCGTCGTCCAGTGGGCCGCCGGCCGGTTCGACGACTCTCTCCAACGCGCTAAGGGGCGCCCACCGGCCGGGCTGCTCCCAGCCCAGGACGTCCCACACCCCGTGCTGCTTGTCACCGCGCACCGTGGTCCGCCCGTGCTCGTAATTGCGCCAGGTCTGCGTCGATACTCCGGCCCTCTCGGCGGACTCCTCGACGGTCAGGCCGAGCTCGACGCGCCGATCGCGCATCGCCTCGGCGATGTCGGAGTCGGTGGGCTCGTGGTGCGGCAGTTCGGTGCTCTGGTCGTTCGTGCGGCTCATCCTCGCTCCTCACACATGTTGCTCGAGTGTCCGTCGGATGGCGACCGGTCAGCCGGCCGCCATCCACCGTAACGACTCTCCCCCGTCACCGGGCGGGTGTCAGGACAATGTCCGGCTCTCGGCATCCATCGACGGCCATCAATGCGGTCGGGGCGGCGCAGTCGATATCACCACGCCGTCGGGGTCAGGAACCGGGTGCTTGCCGGTGCCAGGCGGTCCCGCGCACCGCGATGAGCACGTAGAGTGGTGCTCATCTCTGCCGCCCCGCAGCAGGACACTCCCGGCACCGCCGGGCGCGAACGGACATGGCCAGGGCTTCTGCCCGGATCCACCCCGTCAACTTATGAAGGAGCACACGTGACTGAGCAGACGCAGCCCGACACCGAGCTGGATCCCACCGCCACGTCCCAAACGGAGCCCTCCTCCGCCATCGAGACCACCGCCAGCGCCGGGGAGCGCAGCATCGCGTCCGGACCGGCATCACCGGAGCCGCCCGCCACCGGAAAGACTCGGCCCACCGATCCCCCCGCCGGGGATGCACCAGAGCCCAGGCAGCCCGCCGTCTCCCAGGCCCCTGCGGCGGCCGCGTCCGGCGAACCGGAGGTCGACCCTCAGGAGGCCATGGACGCCGCCAAGTGGGGCCGCGTCGACGGTGAGGGCAGGGTCTACGTCCAGGACAAGGGCGCTGAGCGGGAGGTCGGTCAGTTCCCCGACGCTCCTATCGCTGAAGCCATGGCCTTCTACGTACGCCGCTTCCTGGACCTCAAAGCCACGGTCGATCTGTTCGCCACCCGTCTTCCCCAGCTGAGCATCAGGGAGATCGACTCGACTTTGAAGTCGATCGACCAGTCCCTGACCGAGCCGGCCGCCGTCGGAGATCTGGAGGGGCTGCGAGCCCGCTTCACGGCCTTGAAGGCCGTCGCCTCCGAGCGTCGCGCAGCTGTCGCCGCCGAGCGCGCTGCCGCCAAGGAGCAGGCGCTGAAGGACCGCACCGCCATCGTCGAGCGCGCCGAAGCGATCAGTATCCAGGATCCTGCCCGCACCCAGTGGAAGAGTTCGGGCGCCGAGCTGCGCGAGCTGCTGGAGAAGTGGAAGCAGGCCCAGCGCCGTGGCCCGCGTCTGGACCGCCCCACGGAGGACGCCCTGTGGAAGCGGTTCAGCCACGCGCGCACGGCGTTCGACCGCCACCGCCGCCAGTTCTTCAGCGAACTGGACGCCAAGCAGGCGCAGGTCAAGGTCGCCAAGGAGGCCCTGATCAAGCGCGCCGAAGAGCTGTCGGACTCGACCGACTGGGCGGGGACCTCCGCGAAGTACCGCGCCCTGATGGACGAATGGAAGAAAGCGGGCCGAGCCTCCCGCAAGGAGGATGATGCTCTATGGGCTCGCTTCCGCGCGGCCCAGCAGGTGTTCTTCGACGCCCGTCGCGCCAAGGATGCGGCCATCGACGCCCAGTACGCCGAGAATCTCAAGGTCAAGGAGGCCCTCGCCGCCAAGGCCGAGGCGCTCCTCCCGGTCAAGGACGTCAGGTCCGCCAAGAAGGCCTTGCGCCCCATCCAGGACGCCTGGGAGGAGGCGGGTCGTGTCCCACGCTCGGCTCTGCGCCGCATCGAGGGCCGCATGCGCGCCGTCGAGGACGCGATCCGCGAGGCGGAGAACGCCGAATGGCGCCGCACCGACCCGGAGACCAAGGCCCGGGCCGAAGGCCTGGCCGGCCAGCTCGAGGACTCGATCGCCGAGCTGGAGAAGGATCTGGCGACGGCAACGGCTGCGGGCGACACGAAGAAGATCGCCGAGGCCGAGGCCGCGCTCACGGCCCGGCGCGCCTGGCTCGACCAAGTGCGCCGTTCCGCCCGCGCCTGAGAGTCGCCGGCGCGCTCCCGCCGCTCCGTCGGCGCCGTCATCCAGTGGGCCGACGGCGCCGACGGAGCGTCTGTCTTCAACACCCCGCCTCCGCGTGTCGGAGCTCATGGCGTCGCAGACGGGTTTTATCCACAAGGCGCCCGTACTCTGGTGCGGTGCGCGGCAGTGCCATCACCATGGCCCCATGCCTCCTTCCTCCATCGCCGCCGCGTCGGCCCGCCCATCGGACTTCCCACGGGATCTGAGCGCCCGCACGGTGCTCGCCCGTTTCCTGCCCCGCCCCTTCGAGCCCGCGCTGGGACCCCTGTCGGACCGGGAGCTGACTGTGCTGCGCTGCCATCGACTCGACGAGCGGCTCCTCGCGCCCGTCGGCACCATGAGGGTCCCTCGCGATCTGCTGCGCACTCCCGGTGCGCGCGCACGCATCGTCTCCACCGTCGTGCCCGACGGCGGGGTTATCGCGATGGATACGGCAGTGTGGGTTCATCTCGACGGGCAGGCCCCCGCCGCCATTCACGTCGCCCACCCGGCCCGCCGGGGCCGGAACCGGACGGTCGTGTTCTCCCGAGCGCTTATCCCACCCGAGGAGGTCGAACTCGTCGGCGGCGTGCCGTGCAGCACACTCGCACGGGCGGTGGTCGACGTCGCTCGAACAGCACCGCCCGTGCGCGCCGTGGACGCGATGATCCGCGCCCGCGACGCCGGGCTGGACCGGAACCGTCTGGCGTTGGCGCTGATGACCTGCCGGGGTGCGTCGCAGCGCGGCGGACCCCGTGCCCGGCGCATCATCGAAGCGATCGTGCCGGAGCACAGAACCCGCGAATGAGGCCTCGACTCCTCGCCCGGGGGAAACCTCCGGAACACGGGGCGCGGGTGAGGCGCCCACGAGCGCGGCTCCTACGCTGTCGAGAGCTCGGGCCTGTGCCGGCGGGCGGCCGTGGACGTGGTGCGTCGCGCCTCGTAGACGCCGTCGATGCGACGCAGCGAGGACAGCGTGTGGTCCAGGTGACCGGCCTCGGCGAGCTCGACGACGAATCGCCCGGTCACGACGCGATCGCGTGAGGTGCCGATGGTGGCGCTGATGAGGTTGACGTGGTTATCGGCCAGGACGCGGGTGATGTCCGCCAGCAGACCCCCGCGGTCCAGGGCCTCGACCTCGAGCTGGACGAGGTAGGCGCTGTGGGCGTGTTCGGCCCAGTGCACCGAGAGCATGCGCTCGGGCTCGCGTCCGAGCTGCTCGACGTTCTGACAGTCGGTCCGGTGCACCGAGATGCCCGAGCCGCGGGTGACGAAGCCGATGATCGGGTCCCCCGGCATGGGCGTGCAGCAGCGGGCGAGCTTGACGTAGACATCGCCCTCGTCCATGCCGTCGACGACGACGCCCGCGTCGGCCGTCCCACCGCGGCGATGATCCGCGGCGGATTTGGTGGGCACGACCCCTTCGGAGAGGGTTTCCTCGGTGCCTGCCTCCCCGCCCAAGGCGGCCACGAGGGTTTCGACGACATGCTGGGCCGAAATGCGTCTCTCCCCCACAGCGGCGTACAGACCGTCGATATCCCCCTTGTCGAGCGAGGTGGCCACATCCATGAGCGAGTCGCGACTCATGAGTCTCTGGATCGGCAGATCTTTCCTGCGCATCGCGCGGGCGATGGCGTCCTTGCCCGCCTCGATCGCCTCCTCACGACGCTCCTTGGAGAACCAGGAACGGATCTTGCTGCGGGCACGCGTGGAGCCCACGAAGGTCAACCAGTCGCGGCTCGGCCCGGCGCCCTGCGCCTTGGAGGTGAAGACCTCGACGGTGTCACCGTTGTCCAGACGCGTGTCCAGGGGGACGAGGCGCCCGTTGACACGGGCCCCCACCGTCCGGTGGCCTACTTCAGTATGCACGGCGTAGGCGAAATCCACCGGTGTGGCCCCGCCGGGGAGCGCCATCACGTCGCCCTTGGGGGTGAAAACGTAGACCTGTGTGCCCGCCATTTCATAGCGCAGCGAGTCCAGGAACTCGGTGGGGTCTTTCGTCTCCTTCTGCCAGTCGACGAGCTGACGCAGCCAGCCCATCTCCCCTGCGTCCGAGTCCCCGGGAGCGCCTCCCAGGGGACTGGGTCCTGTGGCGTTGGGATCCTCCTTGTACTTCCAATGCGCCGCTACCCCGTACTCCGCCATGCGGTGCATCTCATGGGTGCGGATCTGAATCTCCACCGGTTTCCCGCCCGGGCCGACGACAGTAGTGTGCAGGGATTGGTAGAGGTTGAATTTGGGAACGGCGATGTAATCCTTGAAGCGACCGCTCATGGGCGTCCACCGCGAGTGCAGAGAACCGAGGACGGCGTAACAGTCTTGAATAGTGTCCACGATGATGCGCACGGCTACCAGGTCGTAGATGTCATCGAATTCCTTACCCCGTACGATCATTTTCTGATAGATCGAGTAGTAGTGCTTGGGGCGACCGGTGACGACACCCTTGATCTTGTTGACGCGCAAATCCTCCTCGATCTGAAGCCGGACCTGGCGCAGGTACTCCTCACGAGCCGGAGCCCGCTCGGCGACCATATGCTCGATCTCCTCATACACACCGGGGTAGAGGGCCTTGAAGGAGCGGTCCTCCAACTCCCATTTAATGGTGTTCATGCCCAGACGGTGTGCGAGAGGGGCGTATATTTCAAGGGTTTCCTTGGCCTTCCGGGCTGCGTTCTCCGCGGAGACGTACTTCCAGGTGCGCGCATTGTGGAGCCGGTCGCCGAGCTTGATGACGAGCACGCGGATGTCCTTGGACATCGCGACGATCATCTTGCGCACGGTCTCGGCCTGCGCCGCCTCCCCGTATTGAAGCTTGTCGAGCTTGGTGACGCCGTCGACGAGCAGGGCGATCTCACCACCGAAGTCGGCGCGCAGACGATCCAGGGAGTAGTCGGTATCCTCGACGGTGTCGTGCAGCAGAGCGGCCGCCAGAGTCTGCGACGTCATGCCGAGTTCGGCGAGAATGGTCGCCACCGCCACAGGATGGGTGATATACGGCTCACCGGACTTGCGGAACTGCCCGGTGTGGGCCTTCTCAGCGACCTCGTAGGCGCGCACGATGAGACTGGTGTCCGCCTTGGGATGATTGGCGCGCAGCGCCCGCATGAGCGGCTCAATAGCCGCGGGCGTCGAATGCCCGCGCGAGCCGAACCACGCTAGGCGGCTGCGGACCCGCGACCCTGGGACAACGGTTCGCCCGTCGACGCCGCTGCTCTTCGTCTCCGTCATGTCGGGATCATAGCCGTGAAGCAGGTCATGCCCCGACCCGACGCAGCCTCGCAAGTCCCCCGCCCTACGCCTGCTGCGCAGCTTTCGGCCGGCTGCCGGGGGGTGCCTCCGTCGACCCCGCGCCGAGTCCCGTGAACGTCAGGTCGTGGCGAACGTGACGACGGAGTCGATCTCGCGGCCCGGAAGCTTATCCCGACCGCCGAGCCCCGCCAACTCGAGGAGCATGCAAATAGCCTCGACGCTGGCGCCCGCCTGTTCGATCAACTCGATGGAGGCCGAGGCGGTCCCGCCGGTGGCTAGAACATCGTCGATGACGAGAACCCGCTGGCCCGGGACGACCGTCTCGGGGCGGATCTCCATCCGGGCGGTGCCGTACTCCAGCTCGTAGTCCACGCCGACGACCGGTCCCGGCAGCTTGCCTCCCTTGCGAACGGTGATCATGCCGATGCCCAGATGCACGGCCAGGGGCGCTGCCAGAATGAAGCCGCGCGACTCCAGACCCGCGACGGCATCGACCCGTCCACGGTAGTGGGCCGCCAGACCGTTGATAAAGGCGGCGAAGGCGGGCCCGTTGGCCAGCAGAGGAGTGATGTCGCGAAACAGGACACCGGGTTCAGGGAAGTCCGGCACCTCCCGGAGGTTGTCCACAACGAGCCGGGTCAGCTCGGCCGGCAGGACGGACGCGGGTGCGGTCATGACCGCTTTCTCCTTCTCTTGGGCTGCGCGGACACGCCGAGATGGTGGCCGGGGATGAGCGGAGCGGCCGCCGGCGCGGCGGCTACGGCCGCCTGTGCCTCGTCGTCGCCGGCCTGCGCTGCACGCCTGGCGACCACTCGTTCCGCCTGGTCGACGACGCTCCGCTCCCGACTGCGCAGGTCCACCAGCAACGGGGTGGCCAGGAAGATGGAGGACAGGGTTCCGGCGATCATGCCGATGAACAGAGTCAGGGCGATATCCCGCAGCGTGCCCGCTCCCAGGATGAAAGCGCCGACCACGAGCAGGGAGGCGACGGGCAGGACACCGACCACCGAGGTGTTGACCGACCGGATGAAGGTCTGATTGACCGCGAGATTGGCCAACTCACTGTAGGTCGAACGCGTCTGAGTATCGAAGTGCGCCGTGTTCTCACGAATCTTATCGAAGACGACCACCGTGTCGTACAGAGAGTACCCCAGGATGGTCAGCACGCCGATGATGGTCGCGGGAGTGACCTCGAAGCCCGAGGCGGCGTAGACGCCGACGGTGATAATGATGTCGTGACCCAGGGCGAGCAGGGCGGCCACGGCCATCTTCCAGGTGCGGAAGTAGATCCAGATGAGGCCGCCCACGAGAAGGAAGAAGATCACCAGGCCTCGGATCGCCTTGCTGGTCACATCCGAGGACCAGGTCGGGCCGATGGTGGTGGCCGACACGTTGCCTGCGTCCACGTGGTAGGCAGTTGCCAAGGCGGAGGCCAGGGCGTCGAGCCGCGACTTGTCGAGTTCGCTGGCCTGAACCCGTACGGAGGAGGAGCCCATGGTCGTCACACTTGAGCCGGCGGACAGGCCCTCATCGTTCAGGATGTCATTCGCAGGGCCCTCCGATGGATCCGCGGCCCCGGTGATGGTGATCTCCGAACCACCCTTGAAGTCGATGCCAGGGTTGAGGCCCGGCTTGACCACGAGGACGGCGGAGACGACGATGACGACGACGGCGATGGTGTACCACAGGCGTCGTCTGGGGACGAAGGGCAGGGAGGTCCTGCCCGAGTACAGCTCATTGCCCAGCGCGGCGAGCGAGATCACTGAGTCTCGTCCTTTCCCTCGATGGCCTCGGAGCCGACGGCGCCGTCTCCGTCCGCCTCCTCCGGCTCCTCACGGTCCTGTCGATCCCCCGAGTCGGCGGTCTCCCGTCTGCGGGCCTCGGCCTTGCGGCGGGCCAACGAACCCGCAGCGGCCTCGATGACCGCCTGGCGCCTCGTGCCGTAGGTGGCCAGAGAGCGGGCTCCGAGATGCTCGGGGTCCAGACCCGACAGCCGGTGCCCCTCGCCGAAGAAGGCGAAGCGCAGGATCCAGACCATCATCGGATGGGTGAACAGGACGATGACCGCCAGGTCGACCACCGTGGTCACGCCCAGGGTGAAGGCGAAGCCCTGCACACCGCCCACGGCCAGGAAGTACAGCACGACGGCGGCCACCAGATTGACGGTGTCGGAGACGATGATCGTCTGACGTGCATGCCTCCAGCCCTCATCGACGGCGGCTACCAGGGTGCGACCGTTGCGGACCTCGTCACGCACCCGTTCGAAGTAGATGATGAAGGAGTCCATCGTGATGCCGATAGAGATGATGAGCCCGGCCACACCCGCCAGAGACAGGCGATAGCCCATACCCCAGCTCAGCAGTGCGATCGCCAGGTAGGTGATGGCGGCAGCCACGATGAGCGAGGCCACGGCGACAGCGCTCAGGCCCCGGTACTGCCAGGCCAGGTAGACGATGATGAGGATAAAGCCGACCAGACCGGCGATCAGCCCGTTGCGCAACTGTTCGGTGCCCAGGGTCGCCGAGATCTGCTGCTCGGACTGGACGGTGAAGCTCAGCGGCAGGGAGCCGAAGGACAGTTGATTGGCCAGCGTCTTGGCCTGCTCCTGAGTGAACCCGCCGGTGATCTGGACGCGGCCGTCGGTGATGGGGCTCGTGACCTCCTGGTTGAAGCCCGAGGACATAATGGTCAGCCCGTCCAGCACGATGGCGAACTGGGCCTTCTGCGCGTCCGTGGACTGCGCTCCGGAGGACCCCTGCGACTGGGAGGCGGCGGCCTGGTCCCGATAGGCGATCAGGCGCTGTGAGACATCGGCGAACTCCTGGGTACCCTCGGAGTCGAATTCGAGGGACACGACCCATTTGTTGGTCGTCGTACCCTGGCTGGTGGTCTCCAGACCGGAGGTGGCACTAGCGATGTCGGTGCCCGCGATATCGGCGGGACCGAGGATGTAGGCCGTGCCGGAGCCGTCCTTGGAGCAGGAGATGACGGCCTTGGCCGGGTCCTGCGTCTCGCCGGTGAGGTTGTCCGGCGCCGTGCAATCGGTCATGTAGGCGTCGTAGATCATCTGCTCGGTGATCCATGAGTCCGAGGAGCTGTCGTCGGAGGTCGAGGCCAGGGGCTCATCGCTGATGATTCCATCGCCGTTGGTGTCGGCGTAGGTCATCGCGACCTGCTCGGGGGTGACGGTCTGCGGGGCGGACGGCTCGGCGGTCCCTCCGGCGGCATCGTCGCCCGTCCCCGAGTCGGGCTGAGCAGCCTGGGAGTCGGCCTCGGGCTGAGCGGTCCCCCCCGACGGGGTCTCGGACGCCCCCTCCTCGGCGTCCGCCTGGCCGGCCTCGTCGGTAGCCGGGGCCTGCTGGGCCAGGTACTGGTTCTGAGAATCCGCGATCGCGCTCGCGCTGCCCTGGATGATTCTGATGACCGGCCGGAAGTAGAGCACGGCCGAGGTCCGCACCAGCTCGAGCGTGTCCTGACTGGGGGTGCCCGGCAGTGAAACCACGATGTTCTGCCCGCCCTGGCGCGAGATCTGCGCTTCGGCGACGCCGGAGGCGTCCACGCGCTGACGAATGATCTCGATGGCCTGGTTGACGTCGTCGTCGGTGATCTCGGAACCGTCCGACGTCGTGGGAGTCAGGATGATCTGAGTACCGCCCTCCAGATCCAGGGCGAGGCCCGGAGTCATGGATGCACGGCCGGTGGCGGCGCCGGCGTAGAGCCCTGCGAAACCGATCACGATGATGAGAAGCAGCACCAGGAGGCGACGTCCCGGATGCTTCGTCTGCTTGGTGGACACGCGGTCCCTTCCTCAGGAGGTGGTGCGGCTCTCGGCCGCTCAGGTGTCTCTGGTGCGCGCGGGGGTGTCAGGCCTCGTCATCGACCTTCTCCGCCTCGGCGTCCTCATCGCCGGGCGCATCGGAAGTCCCGCCCTCGTCCGGGCCAGCGCCGCCGGTACGCCCGTCGTCCGCGGAACCGTCGTCCTCGGTGGCGAAGGGCGGTTCCTCGGCCCCGATGATCGCGGCCTTGTTCCACAGCGACTCATCGCCCAATGGAGTGGCCAACGTCACGACATCGCCGCTGACCTCGACCACGGTGCCGTAAAAACCGGCACGCGTGCGCACCCAGTTACCCGGCACGAGAGCCTCCTCCGTGCGCCGCTCCTGCTCGGCGACCATTTTCTGCTGCTGCGTGCGTGAGAAGCGCGACATGGCCCACAGGGCCAGCAGCATGAGGCCGACCATGAGAAGCATGGAAATCATGAGGAAGACTCCGTTCGTCTGAGAGATCCTCTTGTCGAGAGGAACAGCGCTGCCGAGTCTAGGCCACCGCCCGACGCTGTCAGCGCGCGAGCGCGTGTGAGACATGACCGTCGCCGTCACGGGCGCTCGGTCCCCGACGCCTCGCGCGGTGTCAGGAGAACAGAAGGCCGTCGTCGGGGACGGCCAGCCCCAAATGCTCGTAGGCGGCCTGCGTCGCCATGCGGCCCCGGGGCGTGCGCACGATCAGGCCCTCGCGGAAGAGATAGGGCTCGGCCACCGTCTCGATGGTCTCGGGCTCCTCCCCGACGCTGACCGCTAGGGTCGTCAGCCCCACCGGGCTGCCCGCGAAACGGGTGCACAGGACGTGCAGGACCGAGCGGTCGAGGCGGTCCAGCCCCAAGACGTCCACTTCGAAGATCGCCAGCGCGTCGCGGGTCGCCCTCAAATCCAACCGTCCCGGTGTGCCGTGCACTTGGGCCCAGTCCTGAACGCGCCGCAGCAGGCGGTTGGCGATGCGAGGGGTGCCGCGCGATCGGCGCGCCAGTTCGTCGGCCGCATCGGGCGCGATGACGACGCCGAGCAGATCGGCGGACCGGGCCACGATGCGGGCCAGATCCGCCGGCCCGTAGTACTCCAGGTGACCGGTGAAGCCGAAGCGGTCGCGCAACGGGGCAGGCAGCAGCCCAGCGCGAGTCGTCGCGCCGACCACCGTGAAGGGCGGCAGCGTCAACGGAATCGAGGTCGCACCGGGCCCCTTGCCCACGACGACATCGACCCGATAGTCCTCCATGGCCAGATAGAGCATCTCCTCGGCGGTGCGGGCCAGGCGGTGGATCTCATCGATGAACAGAACGTCGCTCCTCTCCAAAGAGGAGAGGATGGCCGCCAGGTCGCCGGCGTGCTGGATGGCCGGTCCGGAGGTCAGTCGCAGGGAGCCCTCGACCTCCGCGGCGATGATCATGGCCAGCGTCGTCTTCCCCAGTCCGGGCGGGCCCGACAGCAGGACGTGATCGGGCGTGGCACCGCGGGCCAGGGCGGCGCGCAGCACGACCGACAGCTGACTGCGCACGACCTCCTGGCCGATGAAGTCTTCCAGGCGCCGGGGACGCAGGGCGGCCTCGGCGGCGCGCTCGGTATCATCTGCGCCGCCGGTGACGAGGCGACCGGCCGGGTCCGTCCCCGGCGCCGATGGAACGGCATCAGTCACGGTGACCGCCTCCCAGCCAGCGCAGGGAAGCCCGCAGCAGCTCGGGAACGCTCAGCCCGGCTCCCCCCTCGCCACTCGACTCGACGGCGATCACCGCTCGTGTGGCCGTCGTCTCGTTCCAGCCGAGCTGAATCAGGGCGGCGACGACGTCCGGATTCGGCTCGCCCCCCTCCCCCTGCGTCCCGCCCCCGGCCTCGGCGACGGACTCGACGTCGGTGGCGGGCGCGCCCAGCCCGTCGCCAACGTCGATGATGACGCGCTGCGCCCCTTTGGGGCCCAGACCGGGCACGCGCGTCAGAGCGGCGACGTCCCGGCTCGCGACCGCCCGGCGCAGGGCGTCAGGGGCGTGGACGGCGAGCACGGCCAGCGCCAGCTTGGCGCCGACGCCCTTGGCCGACAGCAGAACGCGAAAGCAGTGGCGCTCGTCGGCGTCGGCGAAACCGAATAGGGTCATGGAGTCCTCCCGGACGACGAGCTCGGTGAGCACGAAGCCCTCCTCGCCGGTGCGCAGCCCGGACAACGTGGCGGGCGTCGCCTGGAAGGCCATGCCGATGCCCCCCGTCTCAATGACCGCTCCGGTCAGGGAGACGTCGAGGACTCTTCCGCGCAGTGACGCGATCATGGGGCAGGCTCCTTGGGTAGAAGGGGGTCGAACACCTGTCCACAGGCTAGCAGCCGGCGACCGGGGAGCCGTACGCGCACGGCGCGCGCCGTCACCGCCGACGCCGGGGGTCGACGGCCCCGGTGCGTCTAACGGCAGCCTGCGCGGCCGCCCACTGCCGCTGTGCGGAGGTGCGCGCCGACACGCGCACCGAACCGCCTGCGGAGACCATCTCAGCGGCCCCGTCCGCACCCGTCCCGCCGCCGCGCCATCCGTGGCAGATGGCCTGGGCGAGGGCATCGGCGGCATCCGACGGCCGGGGCGGCTCGACCAGCCCCAGGATCCGTTGGACCATCACCTGCACCTGAGCCTTGCCCGCCGTGCCCGACCCGGTCACCGCCGCCTTAGCCTCACTGGGGGTGTGCAAGGCGACCTCCAGGCCAGCCCGAGCGCCGACGACCATCGCCACACCCGTCACTTGAGCGACCCCGATGACCGAGCGCAGGTTGTCCTGGGCGAAGACGCGTTCGATCGACACGGCCGTGGGGGCAAGCCCGGCGATCCAGTCCTCGAAGGCCTCGGCGATGGTCAGCAGGCGCTGCTCGGGGGATTGGGACGGCGGGGTGCGCACGACACCCATCCGCACGAGGCGCGCCCGACGCCGGGGATCGATGTCGACGCAGCCCAGACCGCACCGCGTCAGACCCGGATCGACCCCGAGCACCCGCTGCTGGGCGACGACGGCGCTGGCGGAGGCGGGCCGGACGGCGAGGGGGACCAGGGTCGGCTCACTCGTCGTCGAGTCGGGCGGCGACCTCGGGCGAGATATCCGCCGAGGTGAAGACGTTCTGAACGTCGTCGAGGTCCTCCAGGGCGTCGATGAGGCGCAGAACCTTGCGGGCGTCCTCCGGACCGACCTCGATCTTGGTGCCCGCCACGAAGTGGGACTCGGCGGAGTCGTAGTCCATGCCCGCCTCCGTCACGGCGCTGCGCACCGCGATGAGATCGTTGGGCTCGCTGATGACCTCGAAGGAGTCCCGCCCCTCGACGACTTCTTCGGCTCCCGCGTCCAGCACCGCCATGAGGATCGCGTCCTCGTCGATGCCATCGGTCTTGGCGATCTCGACCACGCCCTTGCGGGTGAAGTTGTAAGCCACGCTTCCCGGATCGGCGAGGCTCCCACCGGTTCGGGTGAAGGCGACCCGTACGTCGGAAGCAGCTCGGTTGCGATTGTCGGTCAAGCATTCGACGAGAAAGGCGACACCGGCGGGACCGTAGCCCTCGTACATGATGGTCTGCCAGTCGGCGCCGCCGGCCTCCTCACCGGACCCGCGCTTGACGGCTCGAGTGATGTTATCGGCTGGCACGGAGTTCTTTCTGGCCTTCTGGATGGCGTCGAAGAGGGTGGGGTTGCCGGCAGGGTCGCCTCCCCCGGTGCGCGCCGCCACCTCGACATTCTTGATGAGGCGGGCGAAGAGCTTGCCGCGCTTGGCGTCGATCGCGGCCTTCTTGTGCTTGGTTGTGGCCCACTTGGAGTGACCCGACATGTGTTCTCCTGGGTATCGATCCGGATGCGCGTCCCGTGCGGGAGCGCCATGTTTACGACCACGGGCCGCCTCGCGGCTCATGGAAAACCTGGGCCATACTAACGCTGGGCGGCGGTCAGTCCTCCTCGCGGATCACGCGTAGCCTCCCGTCCCAGCCGGCCAGGAGGCTGCGGGCGAGCGCCGGCAGCACAGCGGGGTAGACGGTCATCCCGGCGCCCGCGGCGGCGTCGAGCTCGTCCAGGGGCCACCACCGCAGCGAATCGAGCACCTCGTGCTCCGCAGCGGTCCAGCCGCTGCGGTCCATCTGCCCATCCTCCCCGCGGGCCGCGTCGGCACGTCCGACGCCCCGGGCGTCGAGCCGGGCCAGGTAGAACAGCTCCTCCTGCCTGCAGGTGATGCGGTCGAAATCCAAACGGGCGGAGCGATCAACAACCGGCCCGACCAGATCGCGCGCCGTCAAGTGCACGCCCGTCTCCTCGGCCAGTTCACGCAGCGCCCCCTGCTTCGGGCCCTCCCGGGGCAGGATGCCTCCCCCCGGAGTGAACGCCCACAAGCGCCCCGCGTCGGCAGCGTCGTGCCCGACGGCGAGCAGGATCGCCGGTCGCGGAGTCCGACGCAGCACGATGACACGCGCCGCCCGCCGCGCCGGCAGCCCCTCGCGATTGAGGACCCACTCGTCGGGGTCGACGAACTCGCGCCAGTTCTCGGGCACGCGCCGAGGATCCCGGCCGTCGTCAGCCAGGCCGACCGCGTCGCATCCGGTCATACCGGACCCACACCGGTGAATACGCGACGGGTGGAGGACACCGTGCGCAGCAGAGCCGCCTCCCGTGTCGCGAAGTCGGCCTCGGCATGGCCGTCGAGCGCCTGCTGGCGCAGCTGGGCAAGCGCCGCCGACGTCGTCAAGAACGTCTTCATGGCGCTCAAAGCCTGCGGCCCCCGGCTCCTGGCCCACCGAACGGCCGCCGAACGGCCCGAGCTGGTGGTGAGCATCATGATCTCGGCTGAGCCGTACCAACCAGCGCGCTGGTAATCGGACAGCCGTGCACGTATGTTCATGCGCTCACTCCACCGCAGCCAGACGACCAGGCCGACCCAGCCGATGAAGAAGGGCACCTCGATGAGGAAGTAGAGCACCTGGGCCTGGCCGATGACGCCGTTCCAGAAGGCGTGGAGGACGATCGCGCACACCAGACCCAGCGGCGTCGTCCAAATCCAGGCCAGGGAGGAGCGCATGCGCGAACTCGCGCCGATCGCCAACCCGGTGCAGGCGGTGAAGGTCACATGCGCGAAGGGCGAGAGGATGCCGCGCATGATGAAGATGGAGACGATCTGGTCGGAGTAAGTGGCGAAGTACAGGACGTTCTCAGCGAAGGCGAAACCCGCCGCAACGACGCAAGCGTAGACGATCCCATCCACAGGGCCGCTGAAGGAGCGCCGCCACACCAGGAAGATGAGGAGCACGCCCAGACCTTTGGTCGACTCCTCGACCAAGGGCGCCGAGACGACCGACGAGAAGAACTCGGCCCCGGAGCTGGACCCGGTGGAAGAGACCACGAGGGAGGAGGTTGAGGTGTTGACCACCAACGAGACCACCGTGGCCACGCCCGCGCCCCACAGGAAGGCGGCGGCCAGGATGCCCACGGGCTCGGGCTCCCACCGATCGATCCAGCGCACGGTGCCCAGGACGATGGTGAGAGGGACGGCCGCCAGCAGCACCGGGGTCAGCAGTCGAGAGGCCTCTCCCGTCGAGAGGTAGACGACGACCAGCATGATGAGCAGCCCCAGTCCCCCCAGTACGCCGAGCACGGCGGTCGCGATGAGGCTGTGACGACGTGCGGAGGCGACCTGTGGTGTCCACTCGGTCAGTGACGGCGGGCCCGCGGCCGCTGCGGGGTAGGCCGTGCGCCGGTAGCCGGCGCGCGGAGACCAGCCGTTGGCGGGAGGGGTGTGCATGCTCATACCGTCCCCCCGTCCACAGGGATGCCGTCCGGTCTGGTGACCGGCCCGGACGGAGCCGCGTCGTCGTCGATGTCGAAGGTCCGGGGCATTGGCGCGCGACCGGCCAGATGCAGAAGCCTGACGAGGACGCCAGAACGCAGGTGCCGCGCCTCGGCCACGTGGGTGTTGTGGAACCGCCGGGCCAGGACAAGCCGGTAGCAGGCCTTGTCCAGGCGCGCGAGCGCGTCGTCGGCCAGCGGCTGGTCGGCCAGGGCCGCGCGCGCGCGTGCGTGCAGCACTGCCCGGATGACCCGTGACAGGTCGGACTCGATCAGAGACCGGCTGCGCCCTGCGACGACGCTGCCGCCGGCCTCGGGGTCCAGCCCATCCTCGACCAGCGGACCCTCGCAGTCGAGGACGTCGTGGGCTGCGCGGGACAGCAGAAGGGCCGATGCCGGGTCGAGCGCCCCGGTGGCCGCGAGATCGAGGGCCGCTTGAGCGCGGTGGATCGATTGCGCCTCCAGTGTGGCCCGTGAGCCCAGAACCTGCCGATGGAGCCGATCCACGCGCAGCGCCACGGCATACAGGGTCCACCCCAGGGCCAGCAGGACGAGAGCCGCTGCGAGCACGGCGGCCAGAACGGTCAGCGGGGCATCCACGGGTCAGTCCTCCAGGACATCGCGCAGGCGGCCCACGATGGTGCGCGAGCCCGGTGCGATGGTCACTCGGGTATGGGCGGTGGACAGGGCCATGTCGTAGACGTCGAGCACCGCATCCGTCACCGTGGACCAGTCGTAGCGGCCCACCACGGCGGCGGCTGCAACGCGACGGGCGTCGGAGGCGCGCGTGTCGGTCAGGGTCTCCACGATGGCACGCGCCAAGTCCTGACCGTCCTCGTTGCGGAACAGCGCGCCGTAGGCCCCTTCTCCCAGGACGTCGGAGAAGGCCGTGATGTCCGAGGCGACCACTCGGGTGCCCGCGGCCATGGCCTCCACCAGCACGATTCCGAAGGATTCGCCGCCGGTCTGAGGCGCCACATAGCACGAGGTCGAGGCGAGCATGGCCGCTTTGTCCGCGTCCGAGACCCCGCCCAGGAAGACCACCGCGTCGCCATGGCGGGCCAGGGCGCTGCGCTGCTCCTCGGCCTCACCGCGACCGGCGATCAGGAAGCGGGCTCCGGGAACGCGCTCCAGGACGGCGGGGATGGCCGCCGCCAGCACCTGCAGTCCCTTTCGAGGCTCATCCAGGCGTCCCAGGAACGAAATCGTGGGTGCCTCGGGCGTGCCGGCGAAACGCGGATCGTCCTTAGCGGCCGCCGCGAAGGGGGCGACGTAGACCCCGTTGGGGATGACAACGGCGTCGCCGCCGTGGTACTGGATGAGAGTGCGGCGCGCCTCCTCGGACACAGCGATGCGCGCGCCGATCCGCTCCATGAGCGGTACCGCGGCGGGCGAGAGCAGCTCGCGGGCCAGAGAGCGGTCCATGGCGGCGTGGAAGGTGCCCACCACAGGACAGGCAGCCGCTTGGAGGGCGAGCATGCCGACGCTGGGCGTGATCGGTTCGTGAACGTGAAGCAGGTCGAAGTCGTAGGTCTCCAGCCAACGACGGGCCCGACGCGCCACCGCGGTGCCGAAGTTGAGGCGGGCAATCGAGCCGTTGTAGGGGATGGCGATCGAATCGCCGGCGCTGGTGACCCACTCGGGCAGCTCGACATCGGCCGACGCCGGCGCCAGCACCCGCACGTCATGACCGCGCCCGCGCAACTCCGCGGCCAGGTCCATGACATGGACCTGCACTCCTCCATGCGCATCCAGCGAGTACGGGCAGACGAGGCCGATCCTCATGCGCGCTCCTCCTGCGCCGCGTGGCTACGCGCCAGACGTCTCTGGTCGAGATCGGCGTCGAAGACTGCTTGGAGCATGTGCCAGTCGACGGCGTGCTCGGCGAGCAGCGGCCCCATGACGGCGGCCCAGGCACGGGTGTGGGCCACGACGAGGTCGCGCCCGCTCAGTCCCCAGGGTCGGGGCACCTCGCGCAGCGTCAGCACCTGGCCCCACCGCGATCCCGCCGCCCGCCGACGCCCACCCGTCAGGCGCTCGTAGTGCATGGCGCCAACGTACAGGGGCAGATCCAGACGCGCGGCGAGAGCAGCGGGGCCCGCCGCGAACCGCGCCGTGCACCCGCACAGGTCCACCTTCACGCCGGCGGCAGACAGGTCGCGGTCGGCCAGGAGGGGAATGACGTAGGGGCCGCCGTGCCGAGCGGCGACGACGAGTCGGTCGAAGACTTTCTCGCCGCGTCCCTGGCCGATGATCTTCATGCCCAGGCCCTCGCGGAAGGCGACGAACTGGTCGAACAGGTCGGCCGGCTCCAGGCGTTCGGCCACGGTCAGCACGGTGGCCAGCCGGCGGCACGCCCAGGCGCCCACGAGATCCCAGTTGCCCATGTGGCTCATGGCCAGCACGATCGAGCCCTGCTTCAAGTCGGTGTGCACCTGCGGAGGCAGCTCGGGGCGCACTCGTGCGAGGATCTGCTCCTCTCTTACGCCGGGCAGGGCGAAAGCCTCGTAGAAGTAGCGCATATAGGAGCGCATGCCCGCCCGGGAGGTCCGGCGCACCTGCGCGGCAGTCGCACTGGCCGGCAGGAGGCGCGCCAGGTTCTTCTCGAGCTGATCGACCCCGGTCCGTCCCCTGCGCAGCCGCTGCACGGTCCACACGGCGTCGGCTCCCGCGCGGGAAAGGCCGTAACCCAGTGGTGTTGGCAGCGCGTGCGCATGCCGCCAGGCGATGCGGTACAGGGCGTCGGCACGCGTTCTCATGCGGTCGTCCCCGATGCGGTCCCGCTCGCCCGGCTGGTTTGCCGGTCCACCGTTTGGCGGCGAACGGCGGTGATGCGCTGGACGACGGTGATCGCGGAGGCCAGCGCCACGTAGCCGAGGGCGACGGACAGCACCCACTGGGGGGCCCCGAGCCCGACGGCGAAGGTCGCCACAAGGGCGATCACAAGACGGTCGGTGCGCTCGGCAATCCCGACCGAGGCGGTGGCCCCGATGGATTCGGCGCGGGCGCGAGCATAGGGCACGGTTGCGGCGAGCACGACGCAGCCTAGGGCGAGGACGACCGTGGCAGTGCGCAGCCGGATGTCGTCGGCATCCATCGTCAGGGCCGCCCAGGCGGCCAGAGATCCGAAGACGGCGCCGTCGGCGAGCCGGTCCAATGTGGAGTCGAGGAAGGCGCCGAAGACGGAACCGCTCCCCGTAGCTCGGGCGAGGATGCCGTCGAAGGAGTCCCCGATCAGGACGAGCGCGAGCAGGAGTGGACCGACGACGAAGCGGCCCTGCGGGAGAGTCGCCACGGCCACGCCCGCCGAGGCCACGGCGCCGGTCACGGTGAGCATATTGGGAGTGATCCCGACCCGGGCCATGGCGAGCGCGGGACGGGTGAGAAGTGCCTTGGTCAGGCCTCGGCCGTACTGTCCGAGCATAGGGTCCTCACAGGGTCGTGGGAGCGGTGTCCCAGGCGGCCGCGAGCTGGTCGCGCTGAATGCCCAGGAGTTGAGGGACGGGCTTGGTCTTGCCGATGATCGGCATGAAGTTGGCATCGCCGGTCCATCGCGGGACGATGTGCTGGTGGAGGTGAGCGGCGATGCCGGCGCCGGCGACTTCACCCTGGTTCATGCCCAGATTGAAGCCGTGGGGGTGGGATACGACGCGGACGACCTCCATAGCGCGAGCGGTCAGCCGGCCGATTTCGACGCGCTCGGCGTCAGTGGCCTCGGTCCAGTCCGAGATATGGCGGTAGGGGCATACAAGAAGATGACCCGTGTTGTACGGGTAGAGGTTCATGAGCACGTAGACGGCCTCACCGCGGTGAACGATCAGCGCCTGCTGGTCGGAGCGCCCGGGGGCGGAGCAGAAGGGGCACTGCTCGCGTGAGGAGTCCTTCGGCTTGTCCTGCCCGCCGATGTAGACCATCCGATGCGGTGTCCACAAGCGTCCGAAGGGGTCGGGGGCATCAGCGTGCTGGAAGGACGTCTCAATGCGAACGCCATCGACGACGACGCCCTCCACATGCGCCAGGTCCGTCCGGGAATCCGCGCACGCGTCCGGCTCGACGGCCGCATCCGTGTCCTCGCCCCCGGCTCCGGAGACGAGGACGCCGTCGGACTCGGGGATCTCAGTCACGGGTGAACCTCTCCCCCGCCGGATCGTTGATACGATCGTCGACAACGCGAACGATGTGCGCGACGGCCTCGTCCAAGGGGACGCCGTTGGTCTGCGCACCGTCGCGGAAGCGGAAGGAGACGGCGCCGGCGGCGGCGTCCTCACCGCCGGCGATGAGCGTGAAGGGGACCTTCTCCTTGGAGGCGTTGCGGATCTTCTTGCCGAATCTATCGTCGGAGACGTCGACCTCGACTCGCACCCCGCGTGCGCGCAGGCGGACGGCGACGTCTTCGACGTAATCGTTGAAGGCCTCGGCGACGGGCACGAGCCGCACCTGCACGGGCGCGAGCCAGGCGGGGAACGCGCCCGCGTAGTGCTCGATCAGCACGCCGATGAAGCGCTCGACGGAGCCGAGCTTGGCCGAGTGCAGCATGATCGGCCGCTGACGGCTCCCGTCGGCCGCCGTGTACTCCAGATCGAAGCGCTCGGGCTGGTTGAAGTCGTACTGGATGGTCGACATCTGCCAGGTCCGGCCGATAGCGTCCCTGACCTGGACGGAGACCTTGGGCCCGTAGAAGGCCGCACCGCCCGGATCGGGCACGAAATCGAGCCCGGTGGAGCGACAGACCTCCTCCAGGGTCCGGGTGGCGACCGTCCAGTCCTCCTCGTCCCCGATGAACTTGCCCTTCCCCTCCCCGTCCTCGTCACGCGTGGACAGCTCGAGGTGGAAGTCGGTCAGTCCGAAGGCCGACAGGATCGAGATGAAGAACTCGATCTGCTTCCTGATCTCATCGGGCGCCTGCTCCCGGGTGCAGTAGGTGTGGGAATCGTCCTGGGTGAAGCCGCGCATACGGGTCAGACCGTGGACCACCCCGGACTTCTCGTAGCGGTAGTCGCGCCCCATCTCGAACAGGCGCATCGGGAGCTCCCGGTAGGAGCGTCCGCGGGAGCGGAAGATGAGATTGTGCATCGGACAGTTCATGGCCTTGAGGTAGTACTCCTGGCCTGCCCTGATGACGTTCCCCCCGGCGTCGGTCTCCTCATCGGCGAGCATGGGCGGGAACATGGTGTCCGCGTAATAGGGCAGATGCCCCGAGGTGCGGAACAGGCCCCCCTTGGAGATCTCCGGAGTGTGGACGAAGTCGAAGCCCGCCTCCTCATGCCGGGCGATGACGTAACTCTCGATCTGGTGACGCAGCATTCCCCCTTTGGGGTGGAAGACCACCAGGCCGGGCCCGATCTCCTCGGGGAAGCTGAACAGATCAAGCTCAGCGCCGAGTCTGCGATGATCGCGGCGCTCGGCCTCCTTGATGCGCTCCTGGTGGGCCCTGAGGTCCTCCTTGGAGGCCCAGGCGGTGCCGTAGATGCGCTGCAGGGAGTCCCCTGACTGGTCGCCCTTCCAATAGGCGGCCGAGAATTTGGTCAGGGCGAAACCCGTCCCGATGAATCGGGTGGAGGGCAGGTGGGGACCACGGCACAGGTCCTTCCAGGCAACCTCGCCGTTCCTGCGGACGTTGTCGTACATGGTCAGGCCCGTCTCGCCCACCTCGACGCTGGCCGAGGCCTCGGCCCCCCTGCCCTTGGTGGTGATCAGCTCGAGCTTGTAGGGCTGGTCGGCCAGCTCGGTGCGCCCCTCGGCCTCGGTGATGTCCCGACGCACGAATCGCTGCCCCTCCTTGACGATGCGCTTCATGCGCTTCTCGATGTCCTTGAGCAGCTCGGGGGTGACGGCGCCGATATTGCCGAAATCGTAATAGAAACCGTCGGTGATGAAAGGGCCGATACCGAGGTTGACATCCGGGAAGATCTCCTGGACCGCCTGCGCCATGACGTGCGTGGCCGAGTGCCTCAGGATGTTCAGGCCGTCCTGGCTGGTCAGCACGATGGGCTCGACGACGGCGCCGTCGGGCAGTTCGCGGTCCAGATCCCAAGGATCGCCGTCGACTTTCATGGCGACGATCCGGCGGTCGTCCCCGAAGAGGGCCGTTCCCGTGGTGCCCGCCTCGATGCTGCGCACGGCGCCGTCGAGAGCGATGTCGATGGTGGGCTGGGATGGCACGGGTCTGCTCCTGTGATTGCGTGGACCGGGCGCTGCACGGGTGCGCCCGCTGACGGCGGGGAGTCTACTCGTCGGGGCAGCCGTCTCAGAGGCCCAGACGATCCCGCAGCAGGTGGCGAGCACGACGCGCGTGGACGAGCCCGGCGTAGATGGCCCTATGCACGGGGACGTCCCAGGCGCCATCGACCTCGGTGGCGTGGTGGGCGAAACGCTTCTTGTAGCGTCCGACTCCGTAGAGCTCAGGCACCCGTGCGGAATCCGCGCCCATGAGGTCGAAGGTGTCCTTGCCCTCGGCGGCCATGGTGCAGGCCACGAACCAGTCGAGTGCCTCAGCGCCGCGGAATGTCCGAGACTCATCCGAGGAGGCCCCGTAGTAGGCGACGCTCGCCCTGCCGGCGACCGTGACCAGATCCCAGCAGTGCGGTGCGCCGTCGCGACGCAGCACGAAGAGCCTGGCGTGCTCCGGCCCCAGGGTGCGCAGCATGTCCCAGTAGACCTCGGAGGGATGGGGTCTGAAGCCGTCGCGCTCGGCCGTGTTGACCATAACCGCGTAGACCTCATCGAAGGCCTGACGGCTCAGCCCGGTTTCCTCGGTCAGGACGCACCCGGCCTCGGCGGCGACCCGGGCGGCGCGCTTGACGCCGCGCCGCCCATCCTTGGGCATGGCCCCCGCGATGGCCTCGGGCGTACGAGGTCGCAGATCGATGACGTAGGTACGGTCGTAGGTGATGGTCGACAACAGCTCGCGGGTGTCCGCCGCCCGGTAGCGGGCATGCATGCGTACGAAGATGATGCGGGAATCCTTCATCCTGACCTCCCGCACGAGGAGCGAGCGCAGATGCGCCTCGCGCTCGGGGCTCTGCTCCTTGAGCCAGACGGGCCCGTGCTTGGCCCACAGGAAGCGCTGACCGGCGACCTCGTAGCGGTACAGAGCCACGACGGCGACGGGCTTGCCCTCATTCTCGTAGACATAGCGCCCGAACAGGGGGTGCCCCTGGCTGGCCTCGTAGGCCTCCCACGGCTCCAGCTGCTCGATGGGAGCCGGAGTGCAGCCGATGGCCAGCCGCATGTCCCGCGCGGAGACGGGGCGGAGGCTCTCGGTGCGCGAAGTGGTGCGGAACGCGTGCGTCATGAAGCCTCCAGGTCAATGGAATATCTTCTGGGCTGAGAGTATCGGCCCGTGGGGTCCCTGTGCTCCTCCCCTGGAACGAGATCGTCACTCGCTCGAAAGGAGGACGGGGTGGACGGCCCGGCGAGTAGACGGGTGCCGTGCGGAAAGTATGCCAGAGCGGGAGCGCCGACTCAGCATCGGCTCAACGCCGACTCAGGCCCAGCGGCCGGGGGTGGTAGCGGTGGAACTTCCGGTCGTGGTTGAGCTTCTGAGCGCTGATGAGCAGACGGCGACGCAGCGAGCGCTCGCAGGGGTCGAGCAGCGGGTCCACCGCGCGCGGCGCCAGGCGCAGAACGCGGCGACGCAGGTCCGGATCGTCGACCTGGTGAAGGACGAGGTGACGCGGCAGGAGACTGTAAAGCACCTCTTTGACGGCCTCCCGTCGCGGTCCGGGGCGAGCGTCGACCAGGTCCCGGATCATGACGACCATGGGATTGACACCGGCGGCGCTCATGTAGAAGGAGTTACGGCCGATGCGAGGGTTGAGCTCGAAGTACACCGGGTCTCCGCCGCGCGGGTCGATTTTGATGTCGAAGTTGGCGAAGCCCCGGTAGCCCACGGACGTCAGCAGTCTCTCAACGCCCCGCCACATCTCGGGGAAGGGTTCGGTGATCATGGCCACAGGATTACCGATGAGGGTGGGCGCGTGGTCCTCCAGGAGCACCCGCGCTGACCCAATCATCGTCATCTCGCCGTTGGAGGCCATGTAGGCGGTCACCGACCGCATGGCGTCGTCGTCGCCCGGGATCCGCTCCTGGATGAGGAAAGTGGACCTGTAGCCGGCGCCGCGCAGGTCCTCCCACAGCGCGGCCAGCTCATCGGGGGTGTCGAGGAAGTAGATCTTGCGCTGGCCGGGGAACTCGACGGCGTCCCAGTCGGCTCCAACCGCGGCCTTGCCGACCAGGGGGAAGGGGATGTCGATCCGAGGATCGGCGTCGGCGAGCTCGGAGCAGTCCACGACGACCTGCCGCGGGGTGCGCAGGCCCTGGTCCGCACAGGCGGCGGCGAAGGCGATCTTGTCGCTCAGGGCGTTCATCGCCTCGACGTCGGGGAAGGGGACGACGTACTCGGGTTCGAGCTCATCGCGATGGGCGACGAGGAATTGGGCCGTCGAATCGCGGTTGCCGATGATCACGGCGCTGCGCTCGGCCCGTCCCGCCACGAGGCCGCGCAAGCGGGAGACCATACCGGCCTCGTCGCGTGAGTCCTGGTGGATGACGTCGATGTAGCTCGACAGGGAGATCGCCTCGATGGGGCTGGGCGACAGCAGTGTCACCCGCTGTCCGGTGGCGTCATGGAGCTGACGGGCCAGTGCGTATCCGCCGATGTCCCCGCCGATCACCACGGGAAGCAGGTCGGGGCGCGAGGGGCGGCGCGTGGAGGGGGGCATGGATTCTCCGTGTTCTCAGTTCTCGCCGGTCGCCGGGCCCGGGCGGGGGCCGCGGCGACGCAATCGACATGAGCGATGCGATCGGTGTGATTCAGCATGGTTCGATGTGATGCGCTGCGAGCGCACAGCTCGTCCCGAGGGAGAGCGCTCGTAACGAGGGCCCGGAACATGACGTCCCGGACCCGACGATGGTGGGCGATACTGGGATCGAACCAGTGACCTCTTCCGTGTCAGGGAAGCGCGCTCCCGCTGCGCCAATCGCCCGAGCGGATGACGGGACTCGAACCCGCGACCCTCACCTTGGCAAGGTGATGCTCTACCAACTGAGCCACATCCGCGCGCTGCAACCGATGACCGGTGCGGGAGGAAAGGTAGCAGAGCACGAGCACGGGGCCAAATCGTCCCCGATCGGGCGGGCAGTGCCGGCTCTGCCGCGCCGAGGAGGCATGCACGTGGCAAAGTGTCCCCATGCCGTCTGACACGCCTTCCGCCGCGCCCGGCCGGTCCGGGCCCGCAGCAGCCACCGACACCGCTCCCGCGCCGGCGCCCACCACGTGGCCCGGGCAGCCCTACCCGCTGGGCGCAACCTACGACGGCTCGGGCAGCAACTTCGCCGTGTTCTCCTCGGTCGCCGAACGAATCGAGCTGTGCCTGTTCGACGACGCCGGGGCGGAGACCCGGGTCGAGCTGACGGAGGTGGACGCGGACGTGTGGCACACCTACCTGCCCACCGTCCAGCCGGGCCAGCACTACGGGTACCGCGTCCACGGCCCCTACGACCCCGAGCACGGTCCGCGCTGCGACGCCTCCAAGCTGCTTCTGGACCCCTACGCCAAGGCGATCTCCGGACACGTGACGGCGTCCCCGTCGCTGTACTCCTACGATTTCAACGACGTCTCGGTACGCAACACGGAGGACTCGGCGAGCGCCACCATGCGCTCGGTCGTCATCTCCCCGTACTTCGACTGGGGACACGACCGCCCGCCGGCTCACGAGTACCACAACTCCATCATCTACGAGGCCCACGTCAAAGGCATGACGCAGCTCAACCCGCTCGTGCCCGCCGAGCTGCGCGGAACCTATGCGGGCCTGGCCCAGGGCGCCGTTATCGACCATCTCAAGGAATTGGGCATCACCGCCATCGAGCTCATGCCCGTCCACCAGTTCGTCAATGACACCTACCTGCAGGACAAGGGGCTGTCCAACTACTGGGGGTACAACACGATCGGCTTCTTCGCTCCGCACAACGGCTACACCGCCTACGGTGCCGACGGCCAGCAGGTCCAGGAGTTCAAGGCGATGGTCAAAGCCTTCCACGAGGCCGACATAGAGGTCATCCTCGACGTCGTCTACAACCACACCGCCGAAGGCAACCATCTGGGGCCGACGCTGTCCTTCCGGGGGCTCGACAACGCCGCGTACTACAGGCTCGTCGACGGCGACCAGACCCACTACTTCGACACCACGGGCACCGGCAACTCCCTGCTCATGCGCTCCCCCGCGGTTCTCCAACTCATCATGGACTCCCTGCGCTACTGGGTCACCGAGATGCACGTCGACGGCTTCCGCTTCGATCTGGCCTCGACCCTGGCCCGTCAGTTCCACGAGGTCGACAAACTCTCAGCCTTCTTCGACATCATCCACCAGGACCCGATCCTGTCTCAGACCAAGCTCATCGCCGAGCCGTGGGACGTGGGCGACGGCGGATACAACGTCGGCGGCTTCCCTCCCCTGTGGAGTGAGTGGAACGGCCGGTACCGGGACACGGTGCGTGATTTCTGGCGCGGCACCCCCTCGACCCTCGGAGAGTTCGCTTCGCGCATCACCGGTTCCTCCGACCTCTACCAGCACTCGGGCCGCACGCCGGTGGCCAGCGTCAACTTCGTCACCGCCCACGACGGTTTCACTCTGGCCGACCTGGTGTCCTACGACACCAAGCACAACGAGGCCAACCTGGAGGACAACCAGGACGGGGCGAACGACAACCGCTCGTGGAACTGCGGCGTCGAGGGACCCACCGACGACCCGGTGGTCCTGTCCCTGCGCAAGCGCCAGACGCGCAATTTCCTGGCCACCATCCTGTTCAGTCAGGGCGTGCCCATGATTTGCCACGGCGATGAGATGGGCCGCACCCAGGACGGTAACAACAACGCCTACTGCCAGGACAATGAGATGACATGGGTCCACTGGGACCTGGATGAGGAGGACCGCGAACTCCTCGACTTCACCCGGACCATGGTGTGGTTGCGTCGCAATCACCCCGTGCTGCGCCGGCGTCGTTTCTTCTCCGGCGCCGCCTCGCACGGCGGGGAGTCCGAGCTGGGGGAGATCGAGTGGCTGCGACCCTCTGGCGGGCGCATGACGGACCAGGACTGGGGCACCTGGTACGCCCGCGCTATGACGGTGTTCCTCAACGGCGATGCCATCGCCGAGCCGGATGAGCAGGGGCACCGCGTCACCGACGACTCCTTCCTCGTGCTCATCAACGCTAGCGAGGAGGACATCACGTTCACCCTGCCGGGCCCGGGCCTCGGCAAGCACTGGTCGGAGGCCCTCGACACGGCCCCGGCCGTGGACAGCCAGCCCCATGAGTCGCTCGAGGCGGGCGCCCAGGTCGTCGTCGAGGCCCGTTCCATGCTTTTCCTGACGTCGGCCGCCGTCCCGGTCGTATCCTGACCGCGAGGGACCGCACGGGCACGAGGAGGACGACACGATGACTGAGACCGAGTCGGAGCACACGATCGCGCCCGATGGGTACGCGCCGTGGTCGGGGCACGTGCCCGACCACGGCCGCCGCACCCCCGTCACGACGTACCGGCTCCAGATGGGTGCCGCGCTCACCTTCGACGACGCTCGCCGTCTAGTGCCCTATTTGCACGACCTGGGCATCACCGACGTCTATCTCTCCCCCGTGCTGGCCGCCGCCCCGGGGTCGACGCACGGCTACGACGTCGTCGACCACACCCGCATCAGCGAGGTCA
>ERZ772967.34-NODE-34-length-118562-cov-26.710895_pt1 | contig 118562 bp, 99 predicted proteins | sample MGYA00511677_ERZ772967 | MGnify/ENA primary metagenome ERZ772967 (study PRJEB29015, sample SAMEA2737931) | human oral metagenome | biome: human oral; feature: human-associated habitat; material: dental | place: China | collected 2146 ...
CATACCTCGACAGCCCCACATCGGTTTGCCCGTGAAGCTGCTCGCGACCGCCCTCTAAAAGGTGCGTCAGGCTCACGGCCGGCTCCCCAACCCCTCTTTCCTCAAGAGTCATAGGGCGCATGCGAAGCCTGCCGATTCGGCCTGCGCCCGAGTGAGCGGTTGCACCGGCCCGGGGCGTCGCACTTCCCGCCAAAAGGAACTGGCCTCCTGAAGGATCCCGATCGGCTGCATGGCGGACGACGTCCCACACCTCTGGCACGTTCTGCCACTCGTCAATAAGCAGGGGACGCGGACGAGATAGGAGCAGCTCAGGATCGGCCTCAAGGGGCACACGCTCCGCCGTCCTGTCCAGATTCACGATGTCCGCAGCCCGTTGAGCGGCCGTCGTCGTCTTGCCGACGGCTTTGGGGCCGTCAAGCGCTATTGCGGCGACGTGAGGAAACAGGTCATCGAGTTCCAGATCAACGGTCCGACGCACGTAAACCATGGTTCAATCATACAGATCGCGAGATCTGAATCAGGCAAATCGCGGGATTTGAATCAGGCAAATCGCGGGATTTGAATCAGGCAAATAGGAGAAACGAAAACGGGCCGAAAACCGGACGGTGCCGCCCTCTTTCGCGGGTGCTTTTCGCTCAACGAGGTTCGAAGCGTCCGCGCACTTTCATTGAAACCATCCTGGGTGACTCAGCCTGTTAGATTCGCTCTTCCTCGCCCCCTTTCAAACCGCAACCTTTTCCTGGCTATATTGCGTTATGCGCCCTAGAACGGCCTCTGGTCCGTTGTGCTGGCTCCATTCCTCGGCAAGTTCGATAGTCACTGTAGACAAGAAATACTCCGAACAATCTAAGCCGAGCACCACATGACCGCCCCTTCTAGGAATTCATTCTTTGCATCAATTTATTCGACAGACACGCATAGTTTTAGATATTAAGTCAGGCCCTCTCAATTAGATTCAAACTTTAGAGATGCTTTTCCTTAGAGTCTTTCTGCCGCTTCGCCGATCGGCACATCTTCTGCGAGATCAACCTCGTACCAGTGTTTCGGGTTGCGTCGACATTTGAGAACCGATGTACGTTCCATAACTTCACGCTCCCACTGACCGTCATCACCAACATAATCGACCCATTCTGTCGACATCATACAATATTTCAATCTTCCATAACAAACCGGACATCTTCCGGCATTAAACTCTTCAAAAGTTATCCTGCGTCCCTTCCCGCTCGCCGACCAGCCAAACCTAAGTGGCCACCTTGTCTCAGTTTTAGCCATTCGCCACAGTCTAACTATTAAGCTTCCGACCATTATCAGAATTATTAAAAATAAAAAATTCCACAAAATAAAGTATCTAACCTCGGTAAAGTCTCTAACGACAAATAATTCACGAATACCTTTGACAATGCCCCCAATAGGAAAACAAGCAAGAACAGCCAGAACTGTGCCAATCCAGGTCAAAACAGCCAAGGTAAAAGGGCTTCTCCATTTAGGAACAGCTTCATACCTAGCAGGAGATTGGACTGGTTCCACCGAATTAAATATTAAGATCACGCCCTGCCTGATATATACCTCCATAGGTATCGCCCTCTACCGTGAGAGAGTTCTTTGCATCATAGGCAGTTTGCCTACCGCACTCAGAACAAAACTTGGCGGTTTCGGACATCTCCGCTCGGCACTCAGGGTTTTGGCAAATCATCCTGTCCCTCACACATTGAACCGGAACTCCACGACGTCGCCGTCGGCCATGACGTAGTCCTTGCCTTCCATGCGGACGCGTCCGTGGGCGCGGGCCTCGGCGAGGCTGCCGTACTCGACCAGGTCGTCGTAGCTGACAATCTCGGCCTTGATGAAGCCGCGCTCGAAGTCGGTGTGGATCACGCCGGCGGCCTGAGGCGCGGTCCAGCCCTTGTGGATCGTCCAGGCGCGCGCCTCCTTCTCCCCCGCCGTCAGGTAGGTCTGCAGGCCGAGGGTGTCGAAGCCGACCCGCGCCAGCTTGTCGAGCCCGGCCTCGTCCTGCCCGGAGGCCTCGAGCATTTCGCGGGCCTCGTCGGGCTCCAGCTCCACGAGCTCGGCCTCGAACTTCGCGTCGAGGAAAATAGCCTCGGCCGGCGCCACGAAATCGCGCAGCTCGGCCTGCATAGCCTCGTCGGCCAGGCCTGCGTCGTCGGTGTTGAAGACGTAGATGAACTTCTTCGTGGTCATCAAACCGAAACCGCGAAGAATGACGGGGTCGAGGTTCGTGCCGTGCGCCGAAAGCACCTTTCCCTGCTCGAGCAGCTCGAGGGCGGCCTTGGCCGTCTCCAGCACCTCCTTGGGCGTCTTCTTGCCGGTGACTTCCTTGGTCAGGCGCGGGATCTGCTTCTCGAGCGTCTGCACGTCGGCCAAGACGAGTTCCGTGGTGACGGTTTCGATGTCGTCCTTCGGGTCGATGCGGCCTTCGACGTGGACGACGTCAGGGTCGGCGAACGCGCGCGTGACCAGGCAAATCGCGTCGGCCTCGCGGATGTTGGCCAGGAACTGGTTGCCCAGGCCCTCGCCCTGAGAAGCGCCGCGCACGATCCCCGCGATGTCGACGAAGCTGACCGTGGCGGGCACGACCTTCGCCGAATGGAACAGCTCGGCCAGCTTGTCCAGCCGCGCGTCCGGCAGCGGCACGACGCCGACGTTCGGCTCGATCGTGGCGAACGGGTAGTTTGCAGCCAAAGCCGTGGCGCGGGTCAGGGCGTTGAACAGGGTCGACTTGCCGACGTTGGGCAGCCCGGCGATTCCGATAGTCAATGACACGGATCGATTCTACCGGCATGTGAAGCGCCCGCGCGGGCAAGCGGCGCGAACGGCGATTGCCCCGCCTGGGCGCCCGCCGCCTCGCCTACATGTCCGCGATGGCCTCCGGCGACTCGGGCAGGATTTGGCCGCCGTCGACGACGATCGCCTGGCCCGTGATGTAGCGGGCGCCGTCGGAGGCGAGAAAGGCCACGGCCTCGCCGACGTCGCGCGGCTCGCCAAGATATCCAAGCGGAACCGCGGCGGCCATCCGCCGCATATACTCCTGGCCGAGCGCGACGAGCCCCGGCGTGACGACGTTGCCCGGCAAGACCGCGTTGATCGTGACGCCGTCCTTCGCCAGCTCCATCGCCGCCGAGCGAACGAAGCCCATCTGCGCCGCCTTCGTCGCCCCGTAGTGCGACCAGCCCGGGTATCCCGTGACGTTGCCTGTGATCGACGAAGTCACCACCACGCGGCCGCGTCCGGACTCTCTCAGCGCTGGCGCAGCCGCCTGCACCATGTGGATCGTGCCAGTGACGTTGACGCCGAAGATCGCAGAAATGTCCTCGTCGGCCATGTCTGCAATGCGGACCCGCGGATAGACGCCCGCATTCGAGGCGAGCACGGACAGCCCGCCGAGGTCGCTAGCCGCACGGGCCACCGTTTCGTCGCACGCTTGACGATCCCGCACGTCCAGCGGGTATGCGGGAAAGCCGGCTGCACGGGCCTCCTCGCATTCGACGTCGGTCAAGCCGGTGACGGCGACCGCCGCGCCGCGTTCGCGCAAAACCTCGGCGATCCCGCGTCCGATTCCGCTCGTTCCGCCCGTCACCAAAGCCGTGCGCCCTTCGAGCAAGCGGCCGCCATCCGGCGATCGTCCGCCGTCCGGAAGCCGGTCGCCTGACAGCTTGCCGTCCATTGATTCGATCATCGCGCCCTCCTTGTCGCGTCTTGAGGTTTGTCGCGTTTCGAGGCCTGCTGCCCTTCTAAGCTCTATGGCCCCTGGAAGCTTGCCGCGCCCTTAGATTTGCCGCGCATTTAGGGCTGTCACCCCTGGAAGCTTGCCGCGTATTTAGGGCTGTCGCCCTTTCAGGCTACTTCTTCCCCGCTTGGAATGCCGGATGGATCTGGGGGCGCGAGTCGAGGCCGAGCCCTAGCTCCTTGAACAGTGCGATTCCGCCGTTGACGTTCGCCAGTTCCAAGCCCGCAGGGCCGACGGCCGTTCCCAGCGCCAAAAGCCATACGACATCGGGAACCCCTCGCCTCGTGGCCGACGCCGCGAGCGCCGCCCCGACCGCCGCAAGGCTTATCCAGAACAGCGAGACGAACGATTCGATCAGTTGACCGTCGAATTTCATTTGTCAGCCCCTCAATGCACGTCAACGCCTTATTCGATGCATGTCGTAGAAGTTTACTAGGTGTGAAAAGGCTCTGACAGGGATGCGAGAACTCTGCGAGAAATCACATTCGAACGGCGTCGCAAGATAGCTTTGCTCATCTGTGCAAAATAGCTTTATGAGACGCTTAGAGATTGCCAACCCTTTCCCACGCAGAACTTACGTGCCTTTCTCGTCAAATCGTTGATTTTTCCTTGCTTTTAAACTTCTAAGCCACTCGGCTCGACCGACTGACCGCGAGACGTGCGCACACGGCAATCGCGGAGCCCAAAGAGAATTTTGCGCGGCATATCGCCACATTTTCCCCGGACAACACACCGCCCCGCGGCCGACAGACGACGCCCGCGGCCGCGCCAGCCGACCTTCGACGTCGAACGCCGTTATGTTTCCTATATCTTTCAATCGATTTTGAGCACGTAGAATTCCTTGAAAACAAAGGGGAAAGTCGAATACATGGGTAGTAAAACACCCCTTGCGCGGTTGCATCGCGATAACATTCTTATAACAATAGTTCCAAAATAGCACGCGACTGAGTTGCAACCAAACTCATTCGAGCTGCAACACCACGCATCGAGGGAGAACAATGAAACGAATACACATCACTCTGCCGCGTCAGGTAACGGTTTCAGTCACTGCGGGTCTTCTCTGCATCAGCGCCCTCGCCGGGTGCCGGACGTCGGCGGGCGAGGCGGGTACATCGGCTTCGGGATCGAGCACGACGTCGGAGGCGACGAGCGCCCAGGCTCCGCAGGCAGACGGGGCGGGCGGCAAGAACGCCACGGCGTCGCCTGCCGATTCAAAGGCGGCTGGAGGGGGCTCCTCGCAGGCGGCCGGAGGCGGCAACGGCGCGACGTCGGGAGGCTCCGCCGGCGGCGCCAATCAGGCGAACGCCAACCTTCAGGCGCCTGCGGCCGGAAACAAGCGAATCGGCAACTACGACGTCCCCAAGACGAATGTCGCCTGGGTGGCAACCGACGGCAAGGACTCCAACGACGGAACCGAGGCCAAGCCGTTCGCCACCTTCCAGAAGGCGCTCAGCGCAGTGAAGGACGGCGGAACCGTCGTCGCGAAGGCCGGCACGTATCGGCCGGACCCGATCGACGTCAACAAGAAGAACATCACGATCCAGTCAGCGCCCGGGGCGACCGTTTGGATCAAGGGAAGCGAGGTCGTCGACAAGGCCAAGTGGAAGAAGCAAGGCTCGGCTTGGGCGGCCACAGGCAACTTCCACAACTTCTGCACCGTCTGCACGGTCAACCAGGACCCCAAGCTGGAAGGCATGGCGGCCTACCCCGAGCAGGCTTTCATCAACGGCAAGGAGCTCCGCCAAGTCGCTTCCAAGGCCGAGGTGAAAGAGGGCACCTTCTACGTCGAGGACAAGACTCCCACGACGCTTAAGGACCCCAAGAACAACAACAAGGGCTTCAACGTCGGCAAGCAGGACGCAATCACCTACTACGTCGGGTCGGATCCCACAAATGCGACCACCGAGGTCTCCAGGAACGCCAGGGCAATCACGGTCAGCGCCGAAGGCTTCAACCTCAAGGGAATCAACGTCGCCCAATACTCGCCAATCCAGTCGTGGAAGCTCCAAAATGACCCTGTATTCAAGGACAAGGCGGGCGCCGTCGCGGTCTTCATCGCCGGATCGAAATCGACAGTCGTCGATTCGACCTTCACGCAGGTCTCGTCCGGAGGCGCGTTGGGCTTCAGCGACTCGCACGGTTCGCGCGCTGCCAACAACCGCTTCGTCGACAACGGCGGCGGCGCGGCCGGCGCCAACCGTTCGGACGACGTCGTCTACGAAGGCAACTACTTCTCCAACAACAACACGGCGAAGTTCCGCGTCCACGAATGCTTCGCCTACTGCACGATCGCGGACATCAAGGTGACGCACACCAACCGGACCGTCTTCCGAGGAAACGTCGTGGACTACTCGGCAGTGCCGCGCGAGGCTTCCAAGGCGTCCGAACGCACGAGGACCTTCCCCGCCTTCTGGTGCGACGAGGGTTGCATCGATGCCAAGACGGTCAACAACTTCTTCACGAACGTCGGAACGGCGGTCTTCTACGAGGTCTCCAGCGGAGGCGTCATCGCCTCGAATGTCGTCGAGGGCTCGAGCACGGGCGTTTCAGTCGGCGGAACCGACAAAGTGAAGGTGTACAACAACACGATATCGCGCACCTACCGTCCGATCTACATCTACGAGGACGCGCGGTACGACGGATGCAATTCCCGCGAGAAGAACAGCAACAAGTGCGTGTTCCCCGAGGAATGGTCGATGAAGCACCACCTGAGCTGGAACACCACCGGCGTCGAGGTCTACAACAACATCCTCTCGTCCCGGGCTTCCAACGGCCCCAAGGATGCCACAAACGTTCCGCTGGCCATGCCCGTCTACCTTGACGGCGCCAAGAACGCGAACGGCAAGGAAATCTACTCGAATCAGATGTTCGCCGGCTTCGACTACAACGTGTACTACAGGAGCAGCCAGTCCAACGAGCCGATCGTCATGAATTGGGACCTCGCGTCAAAGGACCCCAATGAAGGGCCCATGGACATCAAGTTCGCGAAGGCCGCCGACATCTCCAAGGATTCCAACGCGGGCAAGGCCGTCAAGGGGATCGAGACCCACGCGCTCGACACCTTCGGATCCCGCGCGCAGAACCCCTACTTCGTCAAGGAGGCCGACTCCAACAGCGCCTACAACCAGAGCAACTACAACCTCAAGGAAGGAAGCAAGGCCCGCGGCAGCGGCAAGCCCCTTCCCGAGGACGTCGCCAAGGCCATCGATCCGACGGGCAAGAAGGTCGCCGCCGGAAAGGCCGTGGACCGCGGCGCTCTGGTCAACGTCAAGATGGACGCCGCAAAGAAGTGACGGTGTGTCATCGGCAGATTGACGCGTCGCTGCGGATCGAGAAGCGAGGCGATTGAGCGAACGGCCGATCGTTTGCCGCCAAGCGCATCGACGCCGAGTGACCGAACCTGAAGGAAACGGCGGGCGCCGCACACTGTGAAGGTGTGCGGCGCCCGCTTTTCCCGTCTTTCCCCGCGATTGCGCCGCCCGCTGTTGGCGATACCCGAAACAACACGAGCCTTCCCTTTCCCGCGCTTGCGCTGCCCCCGGTCTCCACGGCCGAAGGCCTATCGGCCTGTTTCGAGAGCCTTCGCAACGGCGGCGTCGGGCGCGTCGCCGCAGTCGAGGCGACCCATGTAGACGTGTGCGACGGCGCCGAGAGCCAGAGGCAAGAGAATGCCGAAGCGCAGGCCCCACCCGTCGGCGATCACGCCGATGAGCGGGCTCGTCGCCAAATTTCCCACCCGCATGAGCCAGCCGACGAAAGTCAGCGCGCTTCCCTCGCGGAAGCCGGGCGCGGCGTCGGCCGCTGCGTAGACGGCGGGGACTATCGTGGCGCTTCCGAATCCCGCCAAGGCGAAGGCGGCGAGTGAGACCGCCGCCGTCGGCACGGCGGCGGCAAGGGCGAATCCAACGGCGGACAAGAGGAAGCCGACGCGCGCGACGGCGACGCGCCCCCAACGGTCGACCATCGGGTCGCCCAGAACCCTTCCTATGAATTGCGCGGAGACCATGACCACATAAGCGATCCCGGCGTCGGCGGGACTCCACCCTACAGGACCCGCGAAGTAGTTGGCGCTCCAGTCATTGCCGACGACCTCGATCTGGATTCCCGCGATCCCGATGAGGGCCAGCGGAACGAGGGCGAGGAAACGGCGGCCGGCGACGTTTGCGTGAGAGTCTTCGGATCGGGTCCGTTTGGCGGCGTCGTCGGGAAGCTGGGACAGGCGCACGGCCGCGGCCGCGATGCAAAGCAGCGCCAGAGAGGCGCCGACCATGTGAATCCACATGGGAACGCCCAAAGCGGCCAGCCCTGCGCCAAGAAGGCCTCCGATGACGCATCCCGCACTCCACAGGGCGTGGAGGGAGTTGATGACAGTCTTGCCGTAAAACGCCTGAATCCGCATGGCGTGGCTGTTTTGAGCGGTGTCGACGACGGAGTCCGAAGCCCCTGCCGCAAACAGGCACGCCCCGAACAGGAAGGCGCTCTTGAGCTCCACGGCTGCGCCGACCAGGCCGACGGAGGACACGAGCGCTGCAGTCCACCGCAGAGAGGACGGCAGCGCTCCCATCTTGCGGATGAAATAGGCGGGGAGATTCGCCGAGCACAGGGAGCCTATCGGCGAGAGGATCACCAGCAAGCCGAACTCGGTGTTGGTCAGGTCCAGCGCGTCTTTCACTTCGGGGAGCCTGGGCAGCATTCCCGCAAAGATCGCGCCGTTGGTGAAGAAGAACAGAGAGATGCCGGCTCGCGCGCGCCTCTTGGCGGCCGATTGGCTTCGTCCAGCCAATCGGCGCTTGCGGCCCGGTTTGGATGTCCGACCCGGTTTCACCGTCGGGTTCGCTTCCGACGTCGGGTTCGGCTCCGACGTCGGTCCTTGTCGCGGCGTCCGGCGATCGCGGTTGCGTTCTTTCACGCGCCGATTGTATCGGGGGCGAGCGGCCGTCTGCCCAGAGGCGGAGACGATCGGCCGAAAAGCGTCGGAGACTCGTGCGATGATCGGTTCATGCAGATTCCAGCATTGCTCCTCGTCCTTCTCCTTCTTGCCGTTTTCGGTTCTGGATTCGGCCTCGGCCACTACGTTTCGCTGGACCGAAGGCGCAGTCAAAACGACGAGGACTCGTCGCATCACAGGGCGGAGCTCGGGTTGGCCCAAGCGGACGCCACTCGATGGCAGGCGGCGGCCGCCGAAGCGACCGGCCGGGCGGACGTGCTCGAACGCGAGAACGTCGAGCTCTCCCAGCGAGCCAGAAACGAGCAGGCGCTCCTGAGAATGATCGAACCGCTCTCCGCAAGGCTCAAAGACATGACCGAGAGGGTCGCATCCATGCAGGCGAAGCAGGCCGCGCAGGACGCGGCTGTGCGCGAGCAGCTTTCAGCGACGGCCTCGGCTCACCGGGAACTTGCCCGGGAGACGACGTCGCTGCGCGCCGCCTTGACGTCCGTCTCCTCGCGGGGGACCTGGGGCGAGGTGGAGCTGCGGCGAATCGTCGAGTCCGCCGGGATGCTCAAGCACACCGATTTCTCCGAGCAGCAGAGCGTTTCGACGACGAACGGGGCGGGCGCGTCCGCGGCGCGCCCCGACATGACCGTGCATCTTCCGGGAGGCGCGCACATCGCCGTCGACGCGAAAGTCCCCCTCACGGCGCTGCTCAAAGCACAGGAAATCGAAGGAACCGACCAGTTTTCGGAAGCTCGGCGCTCGGAACTCGTGGCCGAGCACGCGCGGGCGGTTCGGACTCACGTCAAAGAGCTCGCCAAACGCGACTATCCGGCCGAGTTTCCGGGCTCCCCCCGAATCACCGTCATGTTCCTCCCCACAGAGTCGCTTCTGTCGCAGGCGTTGGCCGGCGATCCGACCATTTTGGAAGACGCTCTCAAATCGGGAATCGCCCCGGCCACTCCAAGCTCCCTCCTCGCGCTCCTGCGGTCCGTGGCGGCCGTTTGGTCCTCGGCCCGGGTGACCGAGGAAGCTCAGGAGATCCTCGCCCTCGGCCGCACCCTCGTCAAAAGGATCGGGACGGTGGCCAACCACGTCGACAAACTCGGAGGCTCGCTGCGCTCGGCCGTCGGCAACTACAACAAGATCGTCGCTTCGCTCGACAGCAGGCTGATTCAGACGGCGAACCAATTCGAATCGGTCGAGACGAGCATCGAAACGCCGCAGACGCTCGACGGCGATTCCGCGCACGTCCGCTCATTCACCGCTACGGGGATCGTCGACGAACTCGAGGATTAGGCCAACGGGCCGGTCAGAGGTACTTGCTCGCTTCCCGAATGGCGAGGGCGGCCATGGCCTTCCTGTGCTCCGCGATGAATGCGCGAACCCACTCGGGATCCGTTTTCGAATAGTCCCGCAGCGCCCAGCCGATGGCCTTGTCGATGAAAAACTCTCCCGAGCCGAGGTTGGCCTCGATGATCGACGAAAGCAGTTCGACGTCGGTGCTCTCCTTGCGTTGAAGCTGATGGTCGATCGCCAAGCGTCGCACCCACATGCTTTCGTCGCGCGCCCACTCGAGGATCAGATCGCGTCCCTCGGGCGACTGCGCCTCAGCCGACCGAGCGACGACGCTTCCCACCGTTGCGTTGAGCGAATCGACCGTGTCCCACCAAGGCTTCGTCACCGCCAGGCCGCGGATCCTCGGCAGGTCCGCGACGGTCAGGAGATGGCGCACCTTCCGCAGGTAGTCGGCGGCGACGTACTGGAACTCGCGCTCCTCGGCCCGCCAACAGACATCGACGAAATCCCAGTCGAGAAGGCGCTCCTTCTTCGCGGCGTTCAAGAACGGCCTAGAAATCTTGCGACGGGCAGGGGTTTGCACGCCGAGGTAGCGAAACTGGTCGCGCATGTAGGCCGCCATCTGCGCGGCGCGTTCGCCGTCGGCGGCGGCCCTCAAGTCTGCGAACAAGCGGCGGGCGAGCTCTGCCGTCTCCGGCGTCGGACTCGCGAAACGTTCCCCTTTCACTGCGAAACGCCCGTCCTCTCGGTGCGCTCACGCACTCTTTCAGCGCGCTCGCGCACCTTGTGGGGGCGGTCCGGCTGTACTCCCGTCGCTTTGAGGTCGGCGCGAAGATTTTTCGGCAGAGAGAAGCGGATGTCTTCGGAGGCCGTCTCCACCGGATCGACCTGGGTGAAGCCGAATCCGGCCAAGCGCTCGACGACGTCGCGCACAAGAATCTCGGGAACGGAGGCGCCCGACGTCAGTCCGACGGTCTGCACCCCCTCCAGCCATTCGTCTCGCACTTCCGCGGCGCGATCCACGCGATACGCCTTGCCGGCGCCCGCTTCGAGGGCCACCTCGACCAATCGCACGGAATTCGAGGAATTCGCGGACCCGACGACGATGACCGCGTCGCATTCGGGCGCCATCGCCTTGACCGCGCCCTGGCGGTTCTGCGTCGCGTAGCAGATGTCGTCCGAGGGCGGATCGACGAGGTTCGGGAACCTCTCGCGCAGGCGCCTGACCGTTTTGAGCGTCTCATCGACCGAGAGGGTGGTCTGGGAGATCCACACGACCTTGTCAGGGTCCCGCACCTCGATGCCGTCGACCTCCTCCGGCCCGTTGACCACCTGAATGTGTTCGGGGGCCTCGCCTTGAGTCCCCTCGACCTCCTCGTGGCCCGTGTGGCCGATGAGCAGAATGTCGTAGTCGTCCTTGGCGAAACGGACGGCCTGCTTGTGGACCTTCGTCACCAAGGGGCAGGTCGCGTCGATCGTCTGAAGGCTGCGCGCGGCGGCCTCGGCGTGAACCGCCGGCGAAACCCCGTGCGCCGAAAAGACGACCCGCGCTCCTTCGGGAACCTCCTCCGTCTCGGAGACGAAAATCGCCCCCCTTCGCGAAAGGGTCTCTACGACGTACTTGTTGTGGACGATCTCCTTGCGGACGTATACGGGAGCCCCATAGAGCTCGAGGGCCTTCTCGACGGCGTCGACCGCGCGATCGACGCCCGCGCAATACCCTCGCGGCGTGGCGATGAGGATCCGGCGTCCGTCCTTTCCGGGAACGGAGGGGATCCGGTCGGGAAAAGCCGAGGCGCCCGCGAGGGAAACCGCCTTCTCCCCTTCGCCGGCCGACGCTTGTTGGTCATTCACACGTCTAGGGTAGTGCGCGGCGGATATCGAGCGCGAGACGGACGGAATGGGAACTAGGGCACGGCGAAGAATGGGAACTAGGGCACAGCCCCGCGCTTGGCGCCTGTGAAAAAATTTCGCTATGGCGCAAAAAATTCCGGTGCCGGAGGAGCTTCCCCAGCTTGCCGCCCAGACCACCCCCGATCGGCCGTGGCCGCTGCGCGTGCTGTCGATGAAGATCCGGGAATACGTCGCCGCCATGTCACGCCTGTGGGTCGAAGGGGAGGTCATCGCGCTTCAGCGCCGCCCCGGGGCGAAAGTCCAGTTCTTCACCTTGCGCGACCTCGAAGCCAACGTCTCTATCACGGTCAAGATCATGGCTTGCCTTCTTCCCGCGACGATCGAGCCCGGCAGCCGAGCGGTGGTGTGCGCCAAACCGGACTTTTACGAGGTCAACGGGAGCCTTTCGCTGTGGGCAGACGAGGTTCGCCCCGTCGGGCTGGGCGACATCCTGGCCAGAATCGAACAGCTGAAATCCCGGCTCGCCGCCGAGGGGCTGTTCTCAGCCGAGCGCAAAACGAAAGTTCCGTTCCTTCCCGGGAAGATCGGGCTCATCTGCGGGCGCAACACCAAAGCGCGGGAAGACGTCCTCGTCAACGTCCTCGGCCGCTGGCCTGCGGCGCGGTTCGACGTGCGCGAGGTCAGGGTGCAAGGGGAAGGCGCCGTCGAAGCGATGATCGAGGCGTTGGAGTCACTGGAGGAGGCGCCCGACGTCGACGTCGTCGTCTTCGCGCGAGGCGGAGGGAGCGTTGAGGATCTGCTTCCCTTCTCCGACGAAAGGCTCGTGCGCGCGGTCGCAAAGGCGAAGAAACCGGTCGTTTCGGCGATCGGGCACGAAGGCGACAGCCCCATCCTCGACCTCGTCGCGGACTTGCGGGCATCGACGCCCACCGACGCCGCCAAACGCATCGTTCCCGACGTCGCCGAGGAGCTGGCGACGATCGCCGAGGCGGCCCGTCGCGGCCGATCCGCCGTGCAGGCGAGCCTTGGCCGGGCGCAAAACGAGCTCGACTCCATTCGCGCGCGGCCCGCTTTGGCCTTCCCCGAAACGATCGTCGACGTGCGCGAAGAAGACTTGCTCTCCCTCGCCCGATGGATGCGGACGCACGTCGATCGCGCAATCGCCGACGCAGCGGGCGAACTTGCCGCGGCCGTCGCGAATCTGCGGGCGCTCTCCCCTCAGGCCACCCTCGACCGCGGGTATTCAATCCTGCTCTCAGAAGGGTCCGTCGTCTCAAACGCAGCGGACGCCCGCAAAGGCCAAGAGGTCGAAGCTGTCCTCGCGCGGGGCCGCCTCGCCCTCGCCGTCGTCGCCGTCGAAGAGGACGGGGCCGCCGCAGAAGAAGAGGGCCTCGCCGAAGAGGACGGAGGCGCAGAAGAGGGCCTCGCCGCCGACCGTCACAATCTCACCGCAGCCGCTCCACAAGGAGGAAAGCATGCCCAAGAAGAACGCCCCTGACGGAGAGGGCGCCGACGTCGAGCCCCAGAGGGAAGGGAAAGGCCGCGGCAAAAGCCACGGCCGCAGCGACGGGCCCGTTGAGGGCATCGACGCCATCAGCTATGAAGAAGCCAGGTCTCGGCTGGTCGAAATCGTCGTCCGCCTCGAACAGGGGTCGATCCCCCTCGAAGAGTCGCTCCGACTGTGGGAAATCGGCGAGCAGCTCGCGCGGCGCTGCCAAGACTGGCTCGACGGCGCCCGCGAGCGCCTGGCCGCCGCACGCGCCGCGCCCGAGGCCGAGGGGCCAAGGGGCGAATCGACGGCCGACCACGGCGAATCGGGGACAGGCCAAAGCGCATCGGCAGACGGACGATCGACGCAAAGAGCATCAGACGGCAAAGGATCCGAGCGAGGATCGGGCAGGGAGAAGAAATGAGCGTGCTTCTCATCGGCGAATCGCTCATCAACAAGATCACGGCGCCGGACGGCTCGACCCGCCTCGTCCCCGGCGGCTCGATGCTCAACGTGGCCATCGGCCTGCGGCACCTGGGCCGCACAACCCGCCTGGTGACCGACTTCGGATTAGACGCCAACGGGCGGATCCTCGCCGAGTACGCCGCCTCCAACGGCCTGGAGCTTTGGCTTCGCGCCGACGGCGAGCGGACCAATCCGACGTCGGTCAGCCACGTGAGCCTCGACGCATCGGGAAGCGCAAGCTACTCGTTCGACTTCACCTGGGACATACAAGACAAGCCTTTCTCCGGCGCCTGCAAGCTCGACCTCGACCTCCTCGATCCTCAGTCCCTGGCTTTCGGCTCGGCCGCATGCCACCTCCAGCCGGGCGCCGAAAAGGTGCGCAACTGGGTCGAAGAGCTGCGCGAGAACGTCACGGTCTTCTACGATCCGAATGTGCGTCCGGCCCTTCTGGGGGACATTCGCGAGGCGCGCGCCGTCGTCGAAAGCTTCGCCGGGTACGCCGACGTCGTGAAGTCCTCCGACGAGGACATCGCCCTCGTCTACGGCCCGAACGCGAGCATCGAAGAAGTCGCCGGCCGATGGCTGGAATTGGGGGTCCTGCTGGCGGTCGTCACATGCGGGAGCGAAGGGGCTCTCATGTATTCAGCCGCCGGCGAAACGATTCACGTTCCCGCGAGGCAGGTCGACGTCATCGATTCCTCAGGGGCCGGCGACGCCTTCTTCGCCGCGCTCATCGACGGGCTCACACGCATCTCTCTCAGCGGCGCCGCCAATCGCGATCGGCTGGCGGCGATCTCGCCGACGAATCTGGAGACTCTCGGCGCATACGCAGCCGCCGCCGCTTCCATATCCGTCTCCCGCCCCGGCGTCAATCCGCCCACGCGCGAGGAACTGGCTCTCGCCTACGACGCCTACAGCCCTTCGACATTCGCCGAAGCCTGACGGCGTCCATTTCGCGAAGCCCCGCCAGAACTCGCCGTCGGTCGCTCCGAGAGGGACTTCTGCGCCAGCGGCTCACTCACCGCTCCCGCTCGCCCTTTTCGCGCGCCGTCGGCCTTTGGCGCCCTCGCCGTCGACCTGCCCGACGTCCTCTCCGACGGCCTCGAGCACCGCACAGACTGGGCAGATTTGCCTTCCCAGACCGCCTTGCGCGCTAAATAACAATCTGATAACATCTTGAAACAGTTAGATAACAGCTATGTCGTGGGAGCCGGAACTCGGCACCGGCGCCCACGGCGAAAATCTCGGTGGGGATCGAGATTGATGAGCGTTGCTCAATAGGCGCGCCGAGGCATCACACACACGCTGGGGCCGTGGGCCGCGAAAGCGGCCCACGGCCCCAAAGTTATATGCCCGCCCATTCAAACCTCGTCTCCAAGGCTTCAACTCCGCTTCCGGCTCACCTTCCCAAACGCCGCTCGCGCTGCGTGTAATCGCGCAGCGCCCGCAGGAAGTCGACCTTTCGAAAATCCGGCCAATACGCCTCGCAGAAGTACAGCTCGGTGTGAACCGTCTGCCACAGCATGAATCCGCTCATACGCTGCTCACCCGACGTGCGAATGACGAGGTCGGGGTCAGGCTGGCCCTTCGTGTAAAGGTGGTCCGTGATGTCGTCGACCTTGATCGAGCGGGCCACCTCGGCGAGAGTCTTGCCCGACGTCGCCTGCTCAGCCAGCAGCGAACGCACGGCGTCGGTGATCTCCTGGCGCCCTCCGTAGCCGACGGCGATGTTCACCTGCATCCCCTCCACCTCGGAGGTTTCCAATTCGGCCGCTTCCATGCGGGAGACGAACGGCTCGGGAAGCATCTGCAGGTTGCCGACCGTCTTCAAGCGCCACGTGCGAGCGGCGGCCAGACGCTCGACCGCCACGGCGATGATCTCCAAAAGCGTGTCGATCTCTTCGCGCGCCCGCTTGAGATTGTCCGTTGACAGCAGCCACAGCGTGACCAGTTGGACGCCGACCTCGTCGCACCACGTGAGGAACTCGTTGATCTTGTCAGCCCCGCGCCTGTGGCCGAAAGAGGCGTTGCGCCCCAGCTCTTTCGCCCACCGCCGATTTCCGTCGAGCATGACGCCGATATGGCGCGGCAAATCAGCGGACCCCAACCCGCCCATGAGCCTGCGCTCATACAATCTGTACAGCAATGCCGACGCGGCCACCTTCAACCTCCTATTGACTCGGTGAGACTAGCCTAGGTGACGCCGATCGCACATGCACGCGAAAGCTCAAGCTGCCGCCTAAAATGGCAGAGACGGATAGGAGTGGCATCATGACTTCAGCGGCTGTATCGCGCAGGGAGCGGCGCAGTCTTCTCGCTTCCCTGCCCAAGCCGAAGGCTCGGGGATGGATTCACGCAATCACCGCGCCGCTGGCGCTGGCCAACGCAATCGTCTTGATCGCCCTTGCGCCGACGACGGGGATGAAGCTGGCGTGCCTGGTATTCGGGGTCTCTTCGGTTGTGCTCTTCGGGCATTCCGCCGTTTACCACCTCGGGAAGTGGTCCCCGAAAATCGAGCTGCTTCTGAAGAGGATGGATCACTCCAACATCTTTCTCCTCATCGCGGGAACCTACACGCCGCTGACGGTTGCAATGCTTGCTCCGCGCACAGCCGCATACGTCTTGGCGATCGTGTGGGCGGGCGCCCTCGGCGGGATCTTCCTCGCCGTTTTCAAACCCGACGCCCCGAGATGGCTGTCGACGTCGCTCTACCTCCTGCTCGGCTGGATCGCCGTATGGTTCCTCCCAGAGTATTGGACGGCGGGCGGCCCCGCCGTGGTCTGGCTGATCCTCGCAGGAGGGATCGCCTACTCCGTGGGGGCAGTTTTCTACGGCCTGCGGTGGCCCAATCCGTGGCCTCGCGTGTGGGGGTTCCACGAGTTCTTCCACGCGTGCACCCTGCTGGCTTACACCTGTCAGGTCGTTGCCGTCTGGTTCGTCGTCATGGCGGTGAAATAAAAGCGACGCGGCGTTCATCGGCTCCACCTGGTAGGGTGAGCATCGGCTTGCCCGCTTCCCGCGGGCACAACTTTTCTTTGGGCGGGGATCGTCCGCGCGTCGTCTAAGCGAAAGCGACGCGCGTCCTCGCACGTTCAATCGTCGGTCGGTGTGCGTACGCGCACCGACCATTGTTAAGGAGAACAACATGGCTGACGAAAGCAAGAGAGCCTGGCTCTCACCAGAATCGTACGAGCGCCTTCGGGCCGAGCTTGAGGAGATGACCACCGTCCGCCGCGCCGAGATCGCGCGCAAGATCGAAGCGGCGCGCAACGAGGGAGACCTTCGAGAGAACGGCGGCTACCAGGCCGCCCGTGAAGAGCAGTCGAAGCTGGAAGGCCGCATTGCCGAGCTCACGCATCTGCTCGAGAATGCGACGGTTTCTGAGCCGCCCGCCGCAACAGAAGTGCAGGCCGGGGTGGTCGTCACGGCGAAGATCGCCGGCGAGGAGGAGCGCTTCCTCATAGGCTCTCGAGAGGCCTCCGACCATTTGAACATCGAGATCTACCCCGAGTCCGCCCCGCTTGGAAAGGCCATTCTCGGTCTCAAGGAAGGCGAGTCCACGAAGTTCGCCACGCCGACCGGACGCAAGATCCCGGTTGAAATCGTCAAAATCGAGCCTTTCGAGGGGTGAAGATGTTCCTTTGGGAGTCTTCCGACAAGCAAACCCCGGTGACGCCGGAGACCGCGCTTGCAGGACGCGACGCACCGGTTCTGCCTTCTCCCGCACCCCATGCCGCCCTGGGGACCGACATTCTGGCCGAGCCGGGGCCGGATCAGGAAGTTCTCTATCTCGCTTCGGGATGCTTCTGGGGCGCGGAAAAGCTAGCGTGGGAGCTCGGCGCCGATGCGACGGCGGTCGGCTACATGGGCGGTTTCACGCCGAATCCGACGTACGAGGAGGTGTGCACCGGAAAGACGGGCCATACCGAGACCGTGCGCGTCCTCTATGCGCCTTCACGGCTGCCAACCGAGCGCCTTCTCCAGGCGTTCTTCGAGTCCCACGATCCGACGAGCCTCAACAGGCAGGGCAACGACGTCGGCACTCAGTATCGCAGCGCGGTCTTTCCGACGACGTCGCAGCAGGAGGAGCTTGCCAGGCGAATGATCGAGGCGTATCAAGAAGTTCTTGACAACAATGGATTTGGGAAGATCGTCACGGAAGTGACGCCGGCTCTCGAAGTCGGCCCCTTCTACCCCGCCGAAGACTGCCACCAGCAATACCTGGACAAGAACCCGAATGGCTACCAATGTCACGCCCGCACCGGAATGGCATGCCCCCTGCCGGGCGCAGGGCCCGCCGCCACGGGCAGGTAAACCGGCTCACGCTCCGCGATCTCCTTCAGTTTCCGCGTCACCCGCCGCCGGCGTCCCTTGACGGTAAGGGCCGCGATCGGCCGGCGTCGCCGCGCCGTACACGGAACCCGAGGCGCCGGCCTCCCCGGAACCCTCGGTCGCGCACGCGTCAAAAGACTCCGCCGAGCCGACGAACTGCTTCCCACGGCACAACGGCTCGCGTGCGCGCAATTGGGAGGCGGCTGCCGCAGAGATCACGCTCTGCGCCTTTGCGGGGCGCGTCTTCGGCGAGGTCGAGAAAACGCCTTCCCGTCCGAACAGCCCGCTTCCTCCGAACAGCCCGCATCCACGGGCGTAGCAGCCTTGACGGGCAAGGTCTCAACCAGGCGAGATCTCAGCAGGCGAGGTCTCAACAGGCGCAGCCTTTGACGAGCACGGTCTCGATGAGACTGGCTGCGGCCGCGTCAAGGTCCGCCATGTCGAGGCGAAGGCGTTCCCCGTCGCGCTCCTCGTCCCACGGGATGTATTCTCGTCCTTCGACTTCCGCCCACGTGGGCGGGGAAACCCCTTCGAGATCCGCGCTGCGCGAAACTACCCGACGGCGATGCTCCTTCCGATCCGCGAGAACGCATTCGACCGCAACCAGCTTGGCGCCCGTTCGGGCCGCCGCGTCGCGCCACATTGCGCGGGTCAGCGGCAGCGGATTGACGAGGTCGACGGCAACGTCCCTGCCGAGATCCAGGTTTGACCGGGCAAGTCCTGCAACGGCTTCGTACCCGAGGCCGCCGACGTCGACATTGCTGCGAATGAACGGAGCTTCGACCTCGTCGACGCGCAAGTAGACGCAATTCAATGAGGGAACGACGCGCCGAGCCAGGGTCGTCTTGCCCACTCCCGGCAAGCCCGAGAGAACTAGAAGAAAGGGCATGGCTAGTCGTCCATCTCCGCGCTGCGGTGCCGCCGCGCCTTGACCCTCTTGGCGATGTTCTCCACGGGATTGATGCGGCCGCGACGCTGGGCGAGATTCGCCGTTCCAGACCGAGCTTCCCGTGTTTGCGTGCGAGGGCGGTTGCGCGGCAAGGACAGCGTGCGCAGGTCGAGTCTGTGAAGCACCTGCTCAACGGTGCCGACGTCAACCGTCGGATCGCTGCGAGCCTCGAGGATCTCCACTCGCGCAGCCTCCAGAGCGACGGATTGCGCGCCGATCACCAGGTTTCTGATCTCGGAGGCGGAGCGAATCGCGGTGTCGGTCAGTTCGCTTCCTCCCACATGGTCCCACTGTTGATCGGATTCGAGGCGGATTTTGATGCGATCGGCCCACTCGCGCAATTCCTCGCGTTGGGAGAGCGGGAAACCCTGATTCTCGAAATAGTGCTCGAGGGCGTTGTAGGCCGCATGCTGCGCGCGATCGGCGAGTTCTGCGGCCTCCTCCTTGAGGCTGCTCTCGTCCTCGGCGAGATCGAGCACCCGAATGAGCCATGGCAAAAGAAGGCCCGCGGGAACCAAGGTGACGAACAGCACGACGGCTCCCACCACAACCGCGAAACTCCTAAACTCGCGATTCGACGGGCCTCCCCACTCCGGCAGCGAAAGCGCAAGCGCCAGCGTCGCCAGCCCGCGCATCCCGCACCACGTGAGCACCAGGCAGTCGCGCCAGTTTCTCGGCACGCCTCCCCCGCCGCCTGCGCGAGCGAGCCATCGCAACACCCACATGGCGACGAAACGTATGAGGATCACCAGACCGACGACGACGAAGGCCAAGGGAAGGTAGCCCGCGATGGCGTCCCATCCTTCGTCGGAGACGACTTGCCTCAGCTCGGATCCCACCAAGCCGAAGGCGACGCCCGTGACCAAAAGATCGACGACCTCCCAGAAGGAGGAGGTGAGAATGCGGTCGCGCGAAGCCTCCGCAACCTCGCGTCTGTTGATCTCCAGAGCGGTGACGACCACGGCGATGACTCCGGAGGCGTGAACTTCCTCGGCAGCGAGATAGGCGATGAACGGGGCGACCATTGTGACCGCGCCAGTCGCTGCGACGTTGTGGATTCCGCGGTTTGCAATGCTGACGACCCACCCGAGCAGGAAGCCGACGAGGCTCGCGATGACGACGCCCGCCAAGAAGCGGCCGAAGGCCGTGCTCAGGCGGCCGTCGCCTTCGACGGCGCTCACCGCCGTCGTGAACAAAACGATGGCGACGGCGTCGTTGAACAGGCTCTCGGTTTGGAGGGTGCGCATAATGCCGCGGGGAACCTTCGCGGGCTCCGCGACGGCCTCGACGGCGACCGGGTCGGGAGGAGAGACCATGGCACCCAAGGCGAGCGCGAGCGGGAGGGTTGCGGCAGGGAACAGCCACATGACCATCCCAGCCACAGCACAAGCGGTCACAGCGGTGAGGAAGACTGCCAGGATGAGGAGGGTCCGCCAACGGCGGACGAACACCGACCACGAGGCCCGACGCGCCACAGCGAAGAGCAGAGGCGGAAGGAAAAGCGGAAGGATGATCTCTGGGGCCATCGTGAAGACGGGAACCGGAGGAACGAACGACAGGCCCGCAACGAAAATCAACAACAGCACGGGATAGGGAAGGCGGGTCATCTCCCCGATCCACACCGCGACGATAGTCACGAGAACGAGAGCCAGAATCATCACCAGAGTCGGCATCCACTTCCTTCCTCTAGACGCGGCGAGAGCAAATACAACGAGTGACGGAACCGTCAACTCAGCTTTCTTTCATTATCCCTGAATCCTTTGAGCAGTTCCTAGGAGCCGCGCCACGTCGCAGCGGATCGGTCTCAGCGTGTCGCACGCTGCGGCGGCGCAGCGCGTTAGAGCGCATTAGACTGGGGGCGTTGCCACAACCGGCAACCCCGTTACGAGAGGAAATCCATGGACGTCACTCTGCCATCGGTCGCCGGCGCTTTCGGGGAGCCGCCCGAGCTGACCTTCCCGGACTCTGAGGCCCCGCGGGGCCTCCACGTCAGAGTCCTCCAGGAGGGTAGCGGCCCCGCAATTCAGAAGGGCCATCAGATCGAGGTGAACTATCTGGGCCAAATCTGGAATGGCCGCGTTTTCGATTCGTCGTTCCGCCGCGGCGAGACGACGTCGTTCCCGATCGGCGTCGGCATGGTCATCAAAGGCTGGGACCAAACGCTCGTGGGCAAGAACGTCGGCTCGCGCCTCCTCGTCTCGATTCCGCCGGAGAAAGGCTACGGCCCCAGAGGCAACCCCAGGGCGGGAATCCGGGGAACGGACACTTTGGTCTTCGTCGTCGACCTCGTCTCTACCCGCTGAGTTTCGATGGAACAGACTGCAAAAGCGGGGGCAGGTTCAAAAGCCTGCCCCCGCTTTGTCGACCGTCTGGCGTCGCTTTCGACTGCCTGACTAGTTGTCGTTTGCCAGAATCGCGAGAACTCGAAGAACCTCGACGTAAATCCAGATCACCGTGACCGTGATCGAGAAACCGACGGTCCAAGCGAACTTCTTGGGCGCCCCGTTCTCCACGGCGTAGCGGACGTCTTCCAGATCGCCGATCAGGAAGTAGGCCGCGACGACGATCAGAATGATGCCGAGAATGAGGCCCAGGGGAACGCCGCCAAGCTTGATCGCCGTGTCCATGCCAAGGAAATTGCCAGACAGGGCCGTGTTTGCGAGCACAAGGTTAACCAGGCTGTAAACAATCGCTGCAAGAAGCACAACCATGACGAACTTGCGGCCCTTCGGCGTGGTTCGCACGGCTCCGCTCAAGAAGAGGCCCGTCGCGACGGCGACGACGATAAGCGTCCCCAGAATCGCCTGAAGCGCAATGCCCGGGTAGTACTTGTTGAGAAGGCCGGTTATGGCGCCGAGGGCGACTCCCTCGAGAGCAGCGTAGCCGATCGCGAGGCCAGGGTTCACCATGGGGCGGAATGCGGCGAAGAACGAGATGCCCAAAGCGAGAAGCGAGGTCGAAATGGCGACCGCGTTGACCGCTTTGACGGGAATGAAAAAGGCCGACAGGACGGCGGTGATCGTCGTGACGCCGATCAAAAGAAGCGTCTTGATCATCGCGTCGTCGTACGTCATCGTATTCGGACCGGCGGCCGACGTCTGGAATGCACCGCGGGAAGCTCCCGCATCGAACTGCTGCTGCGCATAGGCCTGAGCGGCGGAAGCCTGATCGAAGAACTGGCTGTTGGCCTGCTGGTTGTAAACCGGCTGGCCGTACTGGTCGTATTGGACCTGCTGACCGTACTGGGCCTGCTGCCCGTAAGCCGAGTTGCCGCCGAAGTTCGGCGTCGTCGGCTCCCGGAAGTACGGGTTCCGGTTCATCACGGGATTGTGAGCCACTGTTTCCTCCTTTAGGGGCAAGCAAATGCTTGTCACTTTCCCTACTAGTTTACCGGACGCGGAGGATCGCACCAGACACTGTGGCTCCACTCTCAGCGCAATCGCCGGGCAGTTCTGCCCCCCGATCCCCGCCTCGCACACCGCGCTCGCACGCGCCTCTTGCACGCGCTTCGCCCAGATTCAGCCTTCGCGCCCCTCGCGCGTCCTCGGAATCGCTCCGAGCCCGTCGCTCACGTCATTCTCCCGCGCATCTTCCTTCACAGGCTTCCCGGCACGCCCCTCCTTCGAGAGGCTTCCCGGCACGCCCCTCCTTCGAGAGGCTTCCCGGCACACTCTCCTTCGAGAGGCTTCCCGGCAAAGCTCGCAGACGAGAACTCGAAACGGCAAGAGCAAACTGGAAGGCGAGAGCGAACCTGAAAAAGAACGGACCCGAAGGCGAGAGCGAAGCCAAACTCGAGGCCGCAACAAAAGAGGCCGGACAGCCCGATTGCGATACGCCAGGTAGCCCCACTGCAAACGCCGGCGCCGTCATTAGGCTGGTAGACGTCGCAGTTTCGTCAGAAAGGCGAACGGCCCGGCAACGAAAGGACATCCATGATTCAAGTTGACAATTTAACGAAGAGATACGGCAAGGTGACCGCTGTCGACCATCTCAGCTTTGAGCTCAAGCCCGGGCGGGTGACGGGGTTCCTCGGCCCCAACGGGTCGGGGAAGTCGACGACGATGCGGTGCATCATGGGGCTCGACCGGCCCACGGGCGGAAAGTGCAGAATCAACGGGCAAGAATACGGCAAGCTTTCGTCGCCGCTGACCACCGTGGGGGCGCTTTTGGACGGGCACGCATTCCACCCGAGCAGGACGGCCCGCCAGCAGCTCATGGTGGTGGCCGACACGCACGGCTTCCCCAAGACGCGAGTCGACGAAGTCCTTGAGATGACAGGCATAACGAGCGTCGCAAACAAGCGCCTCAAAGGCTTTTCCCTCGGCATGGGCCAGCGCCTCGGGATCGCGACCGCCCTTCTCGGCGATCCGCAGGTCCTCATCTTCGACGAGCCGGTCAACGGGCTTGACCCCGACGGCGTCCGCTGGGCGCGCGAGCTCATGCGCGCTCTTGCAGGCCAGGGCAGAACTATCCTCGTCTCCTCCCACCTCATGAGCGAGATGTCGCAGACGGCCGACGACCTCGTCGTCATCGGCAGGGGCAAGCTCATTGCGCAGGGCAACGTCAAGCAGTTCACCGAGTCGTCCGCGCACAGAACGGTCAACATCGCAGGCCCCGACATTCGCGCGATCACAGACGCCTTGAGCAAGGCCAGAATTCATTTCGACGTCGACGACGGAGACGAGCGCAACCCCGCGGGCGTCGTGCGCGTCAACGGCGGCGAGAGAGCGCAGATCGGACACGCCCTGCACATTGCGCACGTGGAGATCCACGAGCTGTCCGAAACCCACTCCTCGCTGGAAGACGTCTTCATGGAGTTGACGGCCGGACAGGTCGAGTACGGCTCCGGCAGCAACATTCCGGAAATGCCCGGACGGACACCCGCACAGACGCCTCAGGGAGGACAACGATGAGCACGACATCAACGACGAATCAAGCCGCGGCGCCGAAACAACCGCAGAGCCGCCCCCTTTCTTCAAAAGTGTACAAGAACACCTTCGTCCGATCGCTTCGCTCAGAGATCCGCAAGATGACGAGCTTGAGATCGACGTGGATCACGCTGGGCATCTGGCTGGGGTTCGGCATTCTCATCACGTGGGCCATGGCGGCGATGCCTGTCAAGGGACGGAACAACATCGGAGGAATCAACGTCCACGACGAGTTCCACCCGGTCTTCATCACGGGCTCCGCGCAGCTGTACTATATTTTCGCGATGGTCCTCGGGGCGCTGGCGGTGACCGGCGAGTATGCCTCCAACACCATGCGGACCACAATCGTCTCCCAGACGAGCAGAAGGAAAGCCTTCGCCTCCAAAATAGCCGCCGTCACGACGGTCATGGGGATCGCAACCGCCGCGATCATCTCGGTGCTGGTTGCGGTGACCCTGCTGGCCGGAGGGCTCTCGTGGAACGGAGACGACGGAAACCTTCGAGCGCTGCTCCTCTTCTGGCTGGCATGCGTCCTCACCGCCCTCATGGTCACCGGCGCAGGCTACATCTTGCGATCCACGGCCGGCTCAATCGTGACCGGCGTCATGGTTCTCCTCGTTTCTGAGATGCTGCGGCTCGTTCCAGTCAAGTTCTTTCAAAGGACCCTTCCAAAGTTCCTCCCATCGGGGGTCACCTCGGGGATGACGGTCTCGGACACGGCAAACCCGAAACAAACCACCAACTATCTCAGCCCCGGGACGGCGGCGCTCGTGTGGCTCGTCTACATCTCGGTTTTCGTCGTTCTCGGAGCGATCAGATACCAAAGATCGGACGCGTAAAGGACTTGGAGTCCGCATCGGCGAGGACCGTGCCGGATCTTCGAGCGCTCCTCTGAAAGGTCAGAGACACGCAATGGCTTGTAGGGGCACGGGCCGGCCCGCAGGGTGAAAACCCCTGCGGGCCGGCCCGTTTCCCGTTCTCGGGCTTTCAACTCTGACGCCGTTTCCCGTTCGCTCAGAGGTTTCCCGCCCGTTTGCGCCCCGCAATCCGCGCTCTGCTCTCTCCCCCGCAATCCGTGCCCCCAGACGGACTCGAACCGACACTGCGCCGATTTTAAGTCGGCTGCCTCTGCCAATTGGGCTATGGGGGCGTCTCTTCGCCATTGTATAGCCTCGACTGCCCGTTCAATCCGCGGGCGTTCTCACAATGTCGCGCGATCTCACGTCGCCATGCATTCGCAGAGCGTCCTTCTCCCGGCGTTCCGCGCTCGGCACGACGACGCCTTCTCCGGCGGTCCCGGCGCGCGCCCCGTCCACAATGGCTTCGGGGCGTCCCCGTCCGACATGGTTCACGCACATCCGCGTCCGATATAGTTGGCGGAGTACCCGATCAAAGGAGCGACGTGGCAAAGCGCGTTGGGATCATTTCCAGATATCGTCAAGCCCTGAAAAGCGAAGCGTTTGCGGGAATAGTGCTGATGATCGCGGCCCTGGCCGCCATTGTCTGGTCGAACTCGCCGTGGCGAGGCTCGTACTTCGCGATCTCGGAGAAGCAGGCGGGCCTTGAATCCGCCCATCTTTCCCTGCCGATCGGGCATTGGGCGTCGGACGGGCTCCTCGCGGTCTTCTTCTTCGTCGTCGGGATGGAACTCAAACAGGAGTTCACGATCGGCTCCCTGCGCGATCCGCGGAAAGCCGCGGTTCCGATTCTCGCCGCATTGTGCGGAATGGCCGGCCCGATCGGCGTCTACGTCGCAGTCCAGGCGGCCACCGGCTCCGGCGTCTACGGCGGATGGGCGGTGCCCGTCGCCACAGACATCGCCTTCGCGTTGGCCATCCTCGCCATCTTCGGCCGAGGCCTGCCCCCGGCGGCCCGCACATTCCTCATGACCCTGGCGGTCGCGGACGATCTGGGCGGCATCGTCGTCATCGCCGCGTTCTTCTCCACGGAGCTCAATTTGCTGTGGCTGGGGGCCTCGATCGCAACGGTCGCCGTTTTCGGCCTTCTCGTCAAATGCCGCGTCATTCGCTGGTGGATTCTCTGGCCGCTCGGCGTCCTCGCCTGGTACTTCATGCACCTGTCGGGCATCCACGCCACGATCGCCGGGGTGGCCTTGGGCATGATGGTCTCAACCAAGCTCGCCAAGGGCGAGAAAGACTACATGACGCATCGGTTCTCCGAGCGGCTTTCCTTCGCGTCGTCGGGCATCGTGCTGCCGATCTTCGCCTTCTTCGCGGCGGGCGTGAACATCGTCGACTCCGGCGGGTTCGGCGGAATGATCACGGACCCGGTTTCCGTCGGCATCTACCTAGGCCTCCCCTTGGGCAAATGCATCGGAATCTTCGGCGGGGTGTGGATCATGACGAAGTTCCTCAAGCTCCGTCTCGGCGCGGGAATCGACATGCGCGACATCTTCCCGATTTCGCTCGTCGCAGGCATCGGATTCACGGTTTCCCTGCTCATCGCGACCCTGTCCTTCCCCGCGAGCGACCCGCATGAGCCACATTCGCGGGTAGCCGTCATCATAGGCACCCTGCTGTCGGTGGTTCTCGGGGCCGTCGCTTTGCGACTGCGCCTGCGCTCGGCGATTCGCGGCCCCGGCCTCGATCCCCACGCGCACTTGCGCCATGGGCCGAACAGGCGCGAGGACGGTCCGCGACGCGACGGCATTCGCGGCGACCGCCGCGGGCGCCGTCCGAAGCCCTAAGGCCGCTCAGCCTCTGACTTCTCAAGCGACGGCTCGCTCCCCCGCCAGCTCGGCGGCTGGGGGTCGCGGGCGGCCCACATCGCCAGGCCGTCGAGGATGTCGTGTTCCGACGTCGTGATGCCCGCAAGCTCGCCTCCGGCTTCGCGGACTCTGGCCGCCGCCCTCGCGACGACCTCGCCCCAGACGAGCGCTCCGGCGGCTATGACGTCCACTCTGCCGGGATGCATGAATCCGAGCGTCTCCCGCTCGGCGCGCGTCGAACTCAGAAACCATTCGCATGTCGCAAGCGTTTCCTCGACGCTCAGAACGGTTCCGTGAATGCGCTCGGGATCGTAGGCTCGAAGCCCCAAAGCCTTCGCCGTGATCGTGGTGACCGAACCGGCCAAGCCGATGAGGCCCTTGGCTGCGCCGAGGTCGACGTGTTCTTCCGCGGCGTCGAGCGCCATGTTCACGTCCCTGCGCGCAGCTTCCACGGCCCGCGAATCGGACGCGTCCGCGCCAAGGTGCCTCTCGTGCATCCGCACGCACCCGACGTCCATCGAGTAGGCCCCGAGCAGCTCTCCCGACGTCGTCCCCAAAGCGATTTCCGTGGAGCCCCCACCCAAATCGACGGCGAGCAGCGGGCTCTCCGTTCCGGGAGGCATCCCCGAAATCGCGCCGGCAAAGCTCGTCCTGGCCTCCTCTTCCCCGCTGAGAATCTGCGGGGAGACTCCCAATCGCGAGCGCACCCCCTCCACGAAGACGTCGCGGTTGCGCGCATCCCGTGCGGCCGACGTCGCGGCGAAGCGAATCGATGTGACGCCATGGGCGCGGCAGGCCTCCCCGTATTCCTCCGCGGCCGCGAAAGCGCGTTCAAGGGCTTCCTGTGCGAACTCGCCCGCCCGATCGACTCCCTGGCCGAGCCGCACCACCTTCATCTCTCGGACGAGGTCGCGCAAGGAGCCGTCGGGGCCGGCCTCGGCGATCAGCAGACGTATCGAATTCGTTCCGCAATCGATGCCCGCGACGCTCACTCGGCCCGTCCTAGAACACTCTGAGCTCCCTCGCCGCCCGAAGCCGCACTTTGACCGCCCGAAACGCCCGTTTGCGCTCCCGGCACATTCCTTTGCGCGTTCTCGCCGCAACGGCACACGGCCGGATCCCACGCCGCGGCCCTCAAAGCGAGATCGCCGACCGGGCACACGCCCTCCCCGACGCTCATGGAGTAAGCCGCCAGGGCGTGAAGGCACTTCACGCGGTCGGGCATCCCTCCGGCGCTCACATTGGCGATCTCAGGCACATCCCCAAGGAGACGCCTGCGCTTGATGTAATCGGCGTGAGCGGCGCGGTGGCCTGCGGCAAGGTCGGCGTCTTCAGCCAGGCGCGCATTGAGCTCCGCCATGCAGCCTTCGGCCTCCAGACGGGACATTCCGTACGCCACGCTCGGAAGCGTGAGATAGAAAAGGGTGGGAAACGGCGTTCCGTCGGGCAAACGAGGCTCGGTGACCGTCACCGCCGGGGCGCCGCACGCGCATCTCGCGCCTATTCCGACGAGGCCGCGCGGGCGCCTGCCGAGCTGGGCTTGGATCGCCTCGACGTCGCCGGGGCGGACCGGCGTCGCATGAATCGCTATGGCCGCAAGATCCTCGATCACTTGTTTGCGCCGCCTCTCCCTCCGACGACGGGAACGTCGTCGACGTTGTCCGCTTTTCCGCTCTGCCCCGCGACCTTCACGGAGTCCCACATGGTCGTGTACCACGGGGTGGCCGCCCTGCGTTTCTTATTGACGGACTCGACCTTCTTCTGCAGCCGTTCGCTCGCCGTCCCCTTCGAGGGATCCGTGACGACGTAGAGCGTCTGCCCGGGCATGACGTATCCAAGGCGCTTTCTGGCTTGGGTCTTGACGTAATTGTCGTCGTTCCACAGCTTCAACTCGCGCTCGAGTTCGGCATTGTGCTCTTGGACGGAGGACAGACGCGCCTTGGCGTCGCGAAGCTCCTGCTGCTTGTCCAGATATCTGGCAAAGGTGGGCAAGACGACGATGAGGGCGACAAGGGCGAACAGAACGACGGTGAGCATCCTCAAAGAAATCTGATACGTGCCCTTCGAACCGGGTATGACGATCGAGCGCCGCGTCTCGAAGCGCCGCCTGTTCTCCGGCCTGCCGGCCCGCCGAACCCCCGGGCGCTGCGGAGAGCGCCCGTTTCGAGGGTTTGCGCCTTTGGGCCCGGAGGGCCTCCCCTCCCGAGTTCGGCCGTTCGACGTCGAACGCGAGCTCTCCCCCGAACGCGCGGGGGGCGCGGAACGCTTGCGGGGTCGGCTGTTGCGAGGGCGACGAGACGCGGGCTGGCGGGAATTCATAGGAGCAATTCTACGGTCGGCCTCCGGCAGGCTTCGGCACGAACACGTGTGCCGGCCGCAACGGTTCGGACGCGGGCAGCGCCGATCCCTCGCGCGCCTCGCAGCCAGTCCGGGCATGTGAACGCATCTGACATCTCGTCGTTCCGAAGGTAGAATCTGCATGTAAGCTATATCACCTACGCGCCTCCGGGACCGCACCCCGGACAGTCGCTCAATGACGAACGAGTGCATGGAAAGAGGGAAAATGCCTGTCACCACGGACGACCTTCAGGAGCTTCGCGACAGACTCGGCGAACGCTTCGTCACGGATCAACGCGCCATCGAGCCCTACGGCAGGGATATGTCGTGGATGGTTCCGGAAGGCGAACCGCTCGGCGCCGTATTCGCCGACACGACGGAAGACGTTTCAATCGCCTTGGCGTGGGCGAACGCCCACAAGGTCCCCGTTTCGGTCCGCACAGGCGGGTCAGGGCTCGCCGGAGGGGCGGTCTCCTATCCCGGGGGCCTCATCATCGCCCTCCACAACATGAATCGCATCCTCGAGATCGACCATGAGAACGGGATCGCCGTCGTCGAACCCGGAATCATCAACGCCCAGCTCAACAAGGAGCTGGCCAAGGAAGGCTTCTTCTTCGCCCCCGACCCGGCGTCGGCCTCGATGTGCTCGGTGGGCGGCAACATCGCCACCAACGCGGGAGGCCTGCGGGCCGTATGCCACGGCGTGACGATCAACTGGGTTCGCGCGCTCGAGGTGGTGCTCGCCGACGGCAGGGTGATCCACGTCGGGTCGAAGACCATCAAAAACGTCTCGTCCCTCAACCTCAAAGAGCTTTTCATCGGCTCGGAGGGGACGCTGGGCGTCATCACCCAGGCCGTCATCCGCATCGAGCCGCTCAATCAGTTTGACAACTACACGTTCTTCGCCTGCTTCGATTCGGCGGAGGACGCCGGATACGCCACCGTCATGCTCCGCGCGTGCGAACCTCGCCCGGTCTCCCTCGAACTCATTGACGCCCTCGGGGTCGAGCTGGTCAACAAGCGCAATCCCGACCTTCAGATCCCCCAGCCGGGCGCGGCGCTTCTGCTCGGCCAGGCCGAAGGCGAAAACGCGAAGAGGACAGTCGAGGAGTACGCGGAGGTGTGCCGCGAGTACGGGGCGACGGCCGTGCAATTCGAAGAGGGCGCCCGGCTCTTCCAGGTGCGCAGGGACGCCTACCCCGCCCTGACGGCCAACGGCATGCAGGTGATCGGAGACGTCTCCGTGCCGATTTCCCGCCTCGCGGAGGCCATCCACGGGATCGAGGAGATTTCGGCTGAACGCGGGCGGAAAGTCTCGATTCTCGCCCATGCGGGCGACGGCAACATCCACCCGATCGTCGAGTGCGGCGAGGGCGTCGAGGAGGCGGCCGCGGCCGAGTCCCTGCTCGACGAGATCTGCCGCATGGCAATCGGCATGGAGGGCGTGGTCTCCGGCGAGCACGGGATCGGCCACCTCAAGCACGCCGAGATCGACCATCTGCTCAGCCCCGACACGCGCTCGGTGCAAAGGGCGATCAAGCAGGCGCTCGACCCCAACAACATCCTCACTCCCGGCCGCAAGATCTGAAAGTCAGGTCGGAGCCTGAAGGCAAGGGAATGCCCCCGGAGCTCTCCGGGGGCATTCGCCGTTCGCATCAACGGGTCGACGTCGGCTCTTTGCCAAAGCCCGCCCCTTGGGCGGCGGCCCTTTGACTCAAGATTTGGCTCAAACCCGACGTCGGCCCCGCCGAAGTCAGCCCTTGTAACGCGGGAAGGAGCCGCGGCCGGCGAAAACGGCGTTCTCGCCCAGCTGGTCCTCGATGCGCAGGAGCTGGTTGTACTTGTTGATCCGCTCGCCGCGAGCCGGGGCGCCGGTCTTGATCTGGCCGGCGTTGGTGGCCACGGACAGGTCGGCGATCGTCGTGTCCTCGGTTTCGCCGGAACGGTGAGAGGTCATCGTGCGGTAGCCGTTGCGATGGGCCATCTCGACCGCCTCGAGGGTCTCGGAGATCGTCCCGATCTGGTTGACCTTGACGAGGAGGGCGTTGGCCGCGCCGAGTTCGATGCCCTTGGCGAGGCGCTCGGGGTTGGTGACGAAGAAGTCGTCGCCGACGATCTGGACTTTGTCGCCGAGGACGTCGGTCAGAGCCTTCCACGCGTCCCACTCGTCCTCGGAGAGCGGGTCCTCGATGGAGACGAGCGGGTACTCGGCGACGAGCTTCTTGTAGTAGTCGACCATGTAGTCGGTGTCCTTGACCCCGCCCTCGAAGGTGTACTTGCCGTCGGCGAAGAACTCCGAGGAGGCGACGTCGAGGGCGAGGCCGACCTCGGCGCCGGGCTTGAAGCCGGCCTTCTCAATGGCCTCGCAGATAAGGTCGAGCGCGGCGGCGTTCGACTCGAGGTTGGGGGCGAAGCCGCCCTCGTCGCCGAGGCCGGTGGCGAGGCCGCGCTCCTTGAGCACGGACTTGAGCGAGTGATAGACCTCAGACCCCCAGCGCAGAGACTCCTTGAACGAGTCGGCGCCGTAGGGGGCGATCATGAACTCCTGGATGTCGACGTTCGAATCCGCATGGGAGCCGCCGTTGAGGATGTTCATCATGGGGACGGGCAGAACGTGGGCGTTCGGGCCGCCGAGGTACTGGTAAAGCGGCAGGCCCGCGGACTTGGCGGCGGCCTTGGCCACGGCGATGGACACGCCGAGGATGGCGTTGGCGCCGAACTTGGCCTTGTTGGGCGTGCCGTCGAGGGCGATGAGGAAGCTGTCGATTCCGCGCTGGTCCTCGGCGTCGAAGGATTCGGCGATCTCGGGGCGAATGTCCTCGTTGACGGCCGCTACCGCGCCCTCAACTCCCTTGCCCAGGTAGCGGGCGGCGTCGCCGTCGCGGCGCTCAACGGCCTCGAATGCGCCGGTGGACGCGCCGGAGGGGACGCCGGCCCGGGCGCGGGTGCCGTCCTCGAGCTCAACCTCGACCTCGACGGTGGGATTTCCGCGGGAGTCAAGGATCTCGCGGGAGTAAAGATCAACAATGATGGCCACAGCCACTCCTAACTGTAGTGTGCGCGACGGCGATGCGAGCCGTCTCGGCTGGGAACAACCCTTTTTCTATTCTCCCGCAGAACGGGGCGCGGTGGCAGTCGAGGCCAGTTACTCATCTCTCATTTTGATCAGCGACGCCGAGCCGGGATGAGACGAATGGGACCTCGGGACCAAAGCCGCGGCGCGACGTCGGCGTCGTTCAACGAATTCAAACCGATATTCAATTCAAATCGGCTTTCGCCGAACAAGAGCCGGGATTCGACGAATTCGGCGCGCAAAGCGCGGCCTATCGACGTCGAAGGGTCAGATATTCGGGAAGCTCGAGCCTCTTCTGCTTGTCAGCGACCCCGTATCGTTTGCTGTAGTCGACCTTCATGTCGGCCAGTATGCCGTTGATCTCCTTTTGGAACGCGGGCCGCTCCGTACTCAACGCCCGGGCCAGGCAGTACCTCTGGACGTCGGCCGGAAGTTCGGAGGACGCGTTCAGAGCCTTCTTGCACTGTTGCAAGATCTGGTCCTTCTGGGAGGCGTCGAGCTTCTCGCTCGCCTTGTCGACAGCCGGGCTGACGGCCGTGATCGTGACCCTGAACCCGAGAATCCGGAAGCGGCTGGAGAGGTCGATCCCAAAAGCGGTCAGTGACTTGCCCAGTCCGTCTTCCTTCAGCCGCTGCGCGAGTTCGTCGACGCTCTGCTCCGAAACCGAGCGGCCGTTGACGGTGGCGGCGGTCCCGGGCTTTGTGCATCCGGCGAGAGCCGTGCACGCTAGAGCGACGGCGGCGAACGCCTTTGCGGCCAGCTTGGTCTTCATCGGATCCTTCCCTCGATTCTGAACTATATGTTACCTGGAAGATCCGAGGGTCGCGACGAACACCGAATGAATGAGCATTCCCACCCAGTCGAGGATGTCGTCGCCCTCGACTGCCGAGGATTCGCCCATTCGCTTCGAATCCCCCGGCGCGGGCACGAGCGCCACGCGCACGGCCGGTTTGAGAATCGCGCCCGGATAGAGCCGCTTGAGCCGAGCCTGCCGCGAATCGGGAAGGTTGACCGGCGCCAGGCGAATGTTCTTTCCCATCATCGTCACCTCGGCCAGCCCCGCTTCCCTGCACATCTCGCGCAGTCCCGCGATGCGGAAAAGGCGCTCTGCCTGGGGCGGGATCTTGCCGTAGCGGTCGGTCATCTCCGCGCGGACGGCCTCGCGTTCGCCCTCGGAGCCGGCCTCCGCTATCTTCGTGTAAATCTCCAGGCGCAGCCGCTCCGAGGAGACGTAATCCTCAGGAAGATAGGCGTCCACGGGAAGCTCGATCCGGACGTCGACGTCGGCGTCTTCCTCCTCGGGCGCCTTCCCGCGCATTCTCGCCACCGCGTCGGCGACCATCCGCACGTACAGGTCGAATCCGACTCCCGCGATGTGGCCGGATTGCTCGCCGCCGAGCATGTTGCCGGCGCCGCGGATCTCCAGATCGCGCATCGCCACCTGGATGCCCGAGCCCAGCTCGGCGTTGGCCGCGATCGTGCGCAGGCGCTCAAGGGCCGTTTCGGTCATCGCCTTGTCCGGGTTGTAGAGGAAGTAGGCGTATGCCCGTTCGCGCCCGCGGCCCACGCGCCCGCGCAGCTGGTGGAGCTGGGAGAGCCCGAAGCGCTCGGCGTCCTCGACGATGAGCGTGTTCGCGTTTGAGATGTCCAGCCCGGTCTCGACGATCGTCGTGCAGACGAGGATGTCGATCTCCTTGTCCCAGAAGGCCTGGATGACCAGTTCGAGCTGGTGCTCGCTCATTTTTCCGTGGGCCACGCCCACCCGAGCCTCGGGCACGAGCTCGCCGAGCTGCGCGGCGACCCGCGCCATGTCGCCCGTCCGGTTGTGGACGTAGAAAATCTGCCCGTCGCGCAGCAGCTCGCGGCGTATGGCCGCGAGCACCTGCTTGTTGTCCTTTGGCCCCACGTATGTGAGGACGGGGTGGCGCTCCTCGGGGGGAGTGGCGAGCGTGGACATCTCGCGCACGCCCGTCACGGCCATCTCGAGGGTGCGCGGGATGGGCGTGGCGGACATCGAGAGGACGTCGACGTCGGGATAGAGCTGCTTGAGGGTTTCCTTGTGTTCGACGCCGAAGCGCTGCTCCTCGTCCACCACCACGAGCCCGAGGTTCTTGAATCGCACGTTTCCGGTGAGGAGCCGGTGGGTGCCGATGACGACGTCGACCGTGCCGTCGGCCAGCCCCTTGACGGTCTCGGCGGCCTCGCGTTCGGACTGGAAGCGCGAAAGCTGGGCCAAATGCACGGGGAAGCCCGAATACCTCTCGCGGAAAGTCTCGTAATGCTGGGAGACGAGCAGCGTGGTGGGCACGAGGACGGCCGCCTGCTTGCCGTCTTGCACCGCTTTGAAAGCCGCCCTCAGGGCGATCTCGGTTTTGCCGTAGCCGACGTCGCCGGATATGAGCCGGTCCATCGGCGTCGGCTTTTCCATGTCCGCCTTGACTTCGTCGATGGTTTGAAGCTGGTCTGGCGTTTCGACGTAGGCGAAGGAGTCTTCGAGCTCGCGCTGCCAGGGGGTGTCGGGCGAGAACTGGAATCCCTTGGCCGCCTGGCGCGCGGCGTAGAGCCGCACGAGCTCCTGAGCGATCTGCTTGGTCGCCGCCCGCGCGCTGGCCTTGGTTTTGGCCCAGTCGCTTCCGCCCATTTTGTTGAGGGAGGGGGCCTCGCCGCCTGCGTACCGTGAGACCTGGTCAAGGGAGTCCGTGGGGACCCAGAGCTGATCGGGCGGGGCGCCGCGGCGCGTCGAGGCGTATTCGAGGACGAGGTACTCGCGCTGGGTCTCGCGGCCCGCCCCGATGGAGCGTTTGGCCATTTTGACGAACCGGCCCACGCCGTGGTGTTCGTGGACCACGTAGTCTCCGGGTTTGAGCGCCTGGAGGTCGACGGCGTTCTTCCGGCGCGCGGGCATCCTGCGCATGTCGCGCGTCGACGATCCGCCTCTGCCCGTGATGTCCGCCGCGGCGTAGAGGGCAAGGCGCCGGCCTTTCATCGTGAAGCCCGAGGCGATGGGCGCGGCGGTCACGTGGCACACGCCGGGTTCGAGCTCGGCAAGGTCTTCCGTGAATGTCGCGGGGACTCCGGCCTCCTCGAGCTGTTCGCACATGCGGCGGCCCAGGCCCGCCCCTTCGACGGCGAGCGCCAAGCGCCACCGCCCCCGGGCCTTCTCGGCGACGTCGGCGATCGCCTCGTCGACCTTCCCCATGAATTTCTTCGGTTCGGCGGCGTCGGCCCGGGAACGCCCCCGGCCTTCGAGGAAGCCGGCGAGCGTCCACCATCCCAGTCCGCGGGCGTCCGCCGCCTCCCGCGTCTCGTCGAGATCGGCGAAGGAGGCCCTGTCGACGTCGACGGGCACGGCTCCGCCCGCCGCCGCCGAGCTCCAGGCCGCGGAGAGGAACTCCTCCGTGGTCGCGATGAGGGAATCGGCGCGTTGGGAGACTCTTTCCGGCTCGACGAGCACGATCCGGGACCCCTCCGGGATCGTGTTCGCCACGGGGGCCATGTCGACGAGCACGGGCGCGAGCGACTCCATCCCCTCCGGAGCGATGCCTTCCGCGATCTTGTCGAGCATGTCGACGGCGCCGGGGAGCTCAGCGACGAGCTCGCGGGCGCGGGCGCGGACGTCGGCGGTCAGAAGGATTTCCCGGCACGGGGGCGCATACACTTCGTCCCTCGTTTCAAGCGATCGCTGGTCGGCGACGGAGAAAACGCGGATTTCTTCGACGTCGTCGCCGAAGAGCTCGATGCGCGAGGGCCTGGGGTCGGTGGGCGGAAAGATGTCGATGATGCCTCCGCGAACGGCGAACTGCCCCCGGCCTTCAACCATGTCGACGCGGGAGTATGCGGCATCGACGAGTGCGCGTTCGAGGGATTCGAGGTCGACGACGTCGCCCGTCCTGACCCGCACGGGCTTGAGCTCGCCCAGGCCCTCCGCGATCGGCTGCAAAAGCGCGCGAACGGGCATGACGAGCACGCGAAGGGGGGCGAAGTCCTCGGGATGGGCGAGGCGGCGCTGCGCGAGTATTCGGCGCGCCACCGTGTCCGAACGCGGCGACAGCCTCTCGTGCGGAAGCGTTTCCCAGGCGGGAAAGAGCTCCACCGTTTCCCCGGGAAGGTAGGCGCGAAGCGCGCCGACCAGTTCGTCGGCCTCGCGGCCGGTGGGTGTGACGGCGACGGTGAGCGGCGGCTCCGTGTGGCTTCGAGCGGCGTTCGACCCGAGCGGGCCGCCGGCGCCGCGCGCGCCTCCCATGAGTGCGAGAACGGGAGGGACAAGGCCGCGGGGCATCGCCAGGTCGCGATTGCCGCTTTGGCCGAGGGCGGAGGAAATGGCGGGGTCGGCTGCGACGATTGGCAGGAGGGCGCTGAGCAAGGTCACCTCGTGTGAAGCCTGAGCTGGGCGGCCTCGAGGCCGCTGAGAATGACGTCTTCGACGGCGTCGGCCGCCTCCGATATGAGGAGCGGAAGTCCCTTCGTCTGCGAGGAAGCGAAGGGCGAAAGCACGAAATCGGCGGGATCCTGCCGCCCGGGCGGGCGTCCGATCCCGAATCTCAAGCGAATGTACTCTTTCGTCCCGAGTGCTTGAGAGATCGATTTGAGGCCGTTGTGGCCTCCCTCTCCCCCGCCGCGCTTGAGGCGGATCGTGCCGAAGGGCAGGTCGAGCTCGTCGTGGGCGACGATGAGATTCTGGGGGGCGATCTTGAAGTAGCTGAGAAGCGCCGCGACGGGGCCTCCGGATTCGTTCATGTACCGGGTCGTCACGGACAAGACGGCTCTGCGGGACGGCGGGGGCCCGACGTGGCACTCGAGGCCGAGCGCCCCCGTGTTCTTCAATCGTGAAAGTTTCCCGCGAGCGCGGGCTGTGAGCTCGTCGATCACCATGTGCCCCGCGTTGTGGCGCGTGGCTGCGTACCGTGGGCCGGGATTTCCCAGGCCGACCGCTGCGAACACCTTGCCTCCAATGCGTGTGGCGCCCCGAGGGGCGCCACACGCTTGACAATCATTCGGCCGGGGCTTCTTCTGCGCCCGCCGCCTGCTCGACGGCGGGAGCGTCTTCCTCGGCGGGGGAAGACGGAGTCGCAATGACCACGACGATCGACTCGGGGTCGGTCTCGACCTCGACGTCGGCGGGGAAGGTCAAGTCCGCGACAGTGACGTTCTCGCCGTCCTTGCGGCCTTCGACGTCGACGACGATCGACTCGGGGATCGCGGTGGCCGGGGCCTTGACCAGAACGTGCATGAGCTCAACGGTGTGGATCGTGCCGGAGAAGGACTCTCCGGTGACTTCGACGGGAACTTCGACGTCGACCTTTTCGCCCTGCTTGACGCGCAGAAGATCGAGGTGCTCAATGATGCGCGTCAGAGGGTTGCGCTGGAGCTCCTTGACGAGAACGAGCTGCTCCTTGCCCTCCAGTGTGATCGTGAGAATCGGGTTGGCCTGCCCCTTGGTGGCAAGGAAGATCTCATGCGAATCGAAGGAAATGTGGACGGGTTCGGAGCCGTGTCCGTAGACGACGGCGGGCGTGCGGCCCTGGCGGCGAAGCTGGCGTGACGCGCCCTTTCCGAAGGACTGGCGGCGATCGACCTCGATTTTGTCTGACATGTGGTTCTCCTTTCGTGTGGCACCCGAGAGCTTCGAGCGCGTGCGGCCTCGATTCCGACGGCCGTGCACGAAGGCACACCCACCGCGTCGATAACGGAAAGACGAATCGGCTTTCCCTCGCCGAGGCAACCTATAAATGCTACCTCGCCAAGGAAGCGCCTGTCATCTTCAGGAGTCGTCGTCCGCAGAGCCTTCGATGTCGTCGAAAGCGGAATCCTCCGGGTCCGCCGTATCGGAGTCGGAGTCGGCCGCCAGATCGTCATCGGCGACCGCGCCGTCGGCATCCGAGGAAGCGGCCTCGCGCCAACCCTGGCCGTCCGAATCCCGATCTCCCCACGCGGCCGGCGACAGGGGCGGCCAATTCGGCGCCGAGCCGTCCAAAACGGAAGCCGACTCATCCGCGTCAGGGTCGTCGGCAGCGGCTGCCGAGCCGTCTGCGGCCAACGCGCTGCCCCCAGCCGATTCAGAGGCATCGGCGGCGTCCGAGTCGGAACCGTCGAAGGCCAGCGGGCCGGCAGCGGCGAAGGCGGGATCGTAAGGGCTTGAGCCAGATGCCCCGCCCTGAGACGAGCCCGCCGCGACGGCCTTTGCCCGATTCGTGATGAGGGTGGCGGTGATCAGCCCGACGAAGACGAGAGCCATTCCGCCCACCACGCCCATGTTGGGCCCGCCGGACTCTTCCTCAGCCGCGGGCTTGGGAGCCGCCGAGGTGATGATCGGCTTCTTCTTGGCAGTGCTCTTCGGGCGTTCGGTCGGCACCGGGCTTGCGGCTTCGGGGGCGATGGTCATGATCTGTCCCCCTATCTTCACGGTCGGGGTGGCCGAAGGATTCGCTCCCGGCGGGAGCGGCCTTCCTTGGGCGTCTACCGCAACGCCTTGCTGCGCGCCCGGCTGCCTTTGCTGTTGAGAGCCGCCGGCCTGCTGGCCGCCGCCGTCGTTTCCTCCCTGGCCGCTTCCTTGGTTGCCGCCTTGGCCATTGCCTTGGTTGCCGCCTTGGCCGTTTCCTTGGTTGCCTCCGCCATTGCCGTTGCCGCCCGGCTGCCCTTGGCCTTGGGCGGCGACCACCGTGAAATCCGAGTCTCCCCGGCAGGTGATCTGTTGGGCGCCGCCGCCGTTCGGATCGGCTGCCGTTGCGTTGAAGCGCAGCCAATGCGCTCCGGGGGCGACGTTGTCAGGAAGGATGACGGACCCCGAAACCGTTCCGGAGGAAGGAACCTTCTTGTGCAGGATGGACTTTCCCGGAAGGCTGCTGTCCCAGTGGGCGGCTCCGTCGTCAAGCTGGACGTAGACGGTCGCGCCCGGGGGAAAGCCGGTCGCCGTGAAGGAGATCTGCTGACCCGCCTGAACAGTCTTCGCGGACACGGACGCGCCGGTTCCCGGGGAGTCCCCCGGAAGGGCGCGAGCGCCTGCGTCGACCAGCGTCGCGAGCACGAAGCCCATGAGGATCGCAAACATGGCCTTCAGGCCTTTGCGCGAAGCAATCATGACCACTCCTCGCTTTCACTTGCTTTGACGCCGCGAGGCGATGAGGGAGGTTGCAACGACCGTCACGGAAATGACTGCGCCGCCGAGCATCCACGGCCATATGGCCTGGCTGTCGTCCTCCTCGACTTTCGGCGCGACGCGGGCCGGGCCGTCGGTCTTCGTCGGCGTCGGAGACGGCGACGGGGACTTCTTGACGTTGCCGACGTCAAGGTCGGTCCATCCGATGAGCGCCCCGGTGGAGTCCATCACCGCAAACTTGTAGGAGCCGTCGGGAAGAGTGGAGGTGTCGACCCGAATCTTTCCTTCCTTGTCGATCTGCATCCACCCGAGCGGGCTCCCCTGAGGATAGAGGTAGAGGAAGACCCATTCGCCCGGCTGTCGTCCGGCCGGCGCGAGCACCAAGATCTTGCCTTCCATCTGCTTTCCAATGTTTCCGGCATTCTGGAGCGTCAAGCCCTTGATGTTTGGAACGGGGGGAAGCGGCGAGAAGTCGGGCTTCGGGAAAAACGGCTGGGCCGGCTTCTGGGGCTGCTGACCGGCGACGGCCCTTTGAATGACATACCTTCCGGGAATGATCGATTGACGCGTGCCCGACTGGACCGAACGCCTCACGATCGGGAAGCCGCCCGTTCTTCCCTGCTGGCCGCGGCCGTTTCCTCGATTTCCGTTCGGATGCTGGCCGCCGCCGTTGTTCGGAGGCTGATTCCCGGCCTTCGGAGGCTGATTTCCCCCGCCGGGAGGCTGGTTTCCGCCATTGCCGGGAGGATTGGTCGGGTTGGTCGGTTTCTTGGGGCCCTCGAACGGCGTCCATCCCAGGAGGGCTCCGAAGTCATCGCCGGGCTTGCCGGACTGCGCCGTGATCTTCAGAGCGCCCTTGGGCAGCGACACGTTTTTCGGCAGACCGAGGACCTTGCCGTCCTTGTCCGTCTCAAACCACGTAGCGCCCCAGGGGTGGCGAGACGTCCCTTCCTCGTCGTACACGTCAAGGAAGACCCAGGTCTTCTTGCCCGCGGCATTCTGGCCGTCCTTGTTGCCCTTGCCGCCCTCGGCCTTGGCCTTGGGGACCGTGACGATGAGCCTCCCGCCCTTGCCGCGCTTGACGGTCATTCCCTGTTTGTTCTCGTTTTTGAGATCCTCGTTCGCCTCGACCGGCTCGGGCACTCCGCTCGGTTTGTACTCTTCGACGTCGAACTCGTCGGACTTGACCTCCCGCTTGGCGTCACCCGGCTTGATCGTGTCTCCGGTGATGAACGTCAAGCGGTGCTTGCCCTCTGGGAAAACAGGGCTGCTCCCGCCGTTGCCTCCGCGAACCGCTTTCTTGTCGGTTCCGTCCGGCAGCGGGATCTCGGCCGTCCAATCGCCGGTCTTGGGGTCGGCGTTCTCCACGATCGCCCAGACCGTCGCGTCGCCGCCGTCCGGCACATCGAGGCGCTTGTATTTTCCGTCGTCAATCTTGACCGCGATCTTCGAGGCACCCTGCTTTTCTTGCGGGTGGCACCACCCTTTGCCGCTGACCTTTAACGTGCCGCCCATATGAGCCTTGGCGTTCTCCACCTTGACGGTCGGCTTGTCAACCGACGGCGTGCACGTAGTCGGCTCGAGGACCGTCAACTGTTCTGAGGTCATTGAGCGCTTGACGTCTCCCGTGTCCGACTGCCCTGAGAGAAGGGTGACCGTGAAGTACTGTCCCTTTGCCACTCCGTCGGGAACGTCAATCTCGACTTCGAAGTCGCCGTTGGAATCAATGCTCGCCTTGACGTTCTTGTCTTTCTTCGGGTTGGCTTTCGGGTCGTCCTTGGGGGCGACAAGCGCCCAGACGGCTTTGTCTCCCTTCACCGAAGGATGGTCGATGGCCTTGGCCCGCTCGTAGGGATCGCCCTTGCCCTTGTTGACCTTGACGGAGACTGTGGACGGGCCGTTCCCGGCTGCGTTCTTCCAACCGGTCCCCTTGATGCGGAACTTCGCCCCGGAATCCGACTTGATCTCTTTCTCGACCCAGGCTTTGGCGCCCGACTTGTCCGACGGGTCAGCCAGATCAGCGTGCGGCCACGTCGGCGGGTCGGCGTTAGGAGGTGTGTCGTTCGGCTGGTTCTGCGGCGCGGCTTCCTTGGGCGCGGGCGCCTGCGGAGCCTGCTTGGGCGCGGGCGCCTGCGGATTAGGATTCTGATCGGGCTTGCCCGCCTCGGCGCCGTACACGAACGCCGCGCTCGGTTGCCGCACGACGTCGCCTTGAAGGGCCGAGCCGCTCACGAACTCTACGGTGTGCCTGCCCTCTTTCAGCTGGCCCAGAGTCTCCGCGGGAACGGTCGCGGTCCAATTTCCGGACGCATCCGCCTTGGCCATCGCGAGGACACCCTTGTCGGCCTCCGTCTTTCCATTGGCAGGATTCTTGACGGAGGATTTCGTTTTGAGGGCCCCGCCGTCGATCTTGACGGCGACGACCGAGCCTTCTTTCTTCCCCTGATTCATCCAGCCCGTGCCCTTGACCGTCAGCGGCTGGCCGACGGCGACGCGGTCCGGCGCGCTGTAGCCCGCCCCGTCGGGCGTGCTGCCGTTGCTGGCTCCGGCGTGCGCTGCGGCGAACATACTCGCGCAGGCCAGCAGCAGAACCGTGAGCAGGCTCAGACCACGCGAAACGGACAGAGCAGCAAAGGTTTTATTCCTTCTCATAGCGTGTCCAATACAGATCGAAAACTTGTGGAGACATTGTGGAGTCTAGTCTCGTCGGCGTCGCTTGACGACGTCGTCCACAAGGTGGATGTGAAAGGAAGTCCCCGGCGGGCGCCGAAACGAGCCATTTGACCGAATATGTGTGCTTGCCTTCATAGTCCTTACCGATTCGGCAAAACCGAATCCGTGGCAGCGAGGCCTCGGAAACGACGTTGCGAACCGTCGCGTCAAAGAGCGCGGCAAGCGCGAGAAGACCTGGAATGTATCGAAACCATAGAACGACAAGGGCCGCGAAAGCCCCGGATCACGATAAAAGCTGTGTGGGCGACCATATTAAGCCGCCCACACAGCTTTTATCGGCATGCGGTCTCAGCCGCCAAAACGGCGAGCATTGCTGCTGTCCGTTCCCTGCATGTTCGTAACAGAACCGTCAAGCACGAGGCTGAGAGCGTCGGTGGCCTGGACCATGACGTCGCAGTCCTTCATCCAGCTCACGAAGATCGTGTGGAAGGCATCTGCTGCCTGACCGCCGAGCCTCTCGCGGATGATGCCCTCAATCCGGTTGCCCATCGATTCGGTCTCCTCGCGCACCTTCTGCGCATGAGCCTTGATGTCGGCAACGCCTGCCTGCATGAGGGGGTAGTTGTAGAGAATGGTCATGAGTGTGGTTGTCCTTTCCTAATTGCGCCTAGATAAGTGATTGTCTCGAGAATCGGCTTAGAGAGCGGAGCTTCCGCCACCCATGAGCGAGTCCAAGCCGAGGTTCTTGTAGCTCTGAGCTTCGTCGGTGTCGGCCTGCTCGGAAGTGGAACCCGTGCTCTTGGTCTCTTGGCTGTAAACGCCAAGCTTCTGGAAGAGCCTGTCGCTTGCTTCCTCGAGAGCGGTGAAAGCGGCGGTGAAGGCCTGGGCCGCCCCGCCCTGGAACTGAACGTTGCCCCGCAGCTCCGTCGTCTTGCCATTGATGGCCGACTTGTGCGCGTTGAGGCTGCCCATGTTCTCGTCCAAGATGGAGGAAATCTGAAGATTCGCACCATCTACATCTTTAAACTCATTCTGTGACATGAAAAAGTACCTTCCTCTTTTATGTGAAACCATGGACCCTTGACCATGGAACCCTTTGCCGGGCCTAGAGCTAGCCTACAACGAACTTTGTCCACACCACCAGAGTGGTTTTCCCCCCAAGGTGTGTCGTTTATTCTAACGGCGTGTTGCTTAGTTCTTATGCGTTTTTATTTATTTTGAATCCGAAACATATTTTTAATTAAATTTAATGTATTTGAATACTTTTATTGATTTTTATCAATACGAACTGAACGGCCCCGCGAAGGTTCACGAAGGCAAGCGGCACGTTTCGTCGCGCCCCCTCGTTTCTCGTCAAACAATGGCCGTTTCATGCCGAAACGGCACGCGATTCCCGGCGCACCCAACCCGCCCGAGGTCTGTTTCGCAACGAACTTACCTTGCAAGAAGGACGCGTGCAGAGCCGATCGCAGAGAAATGAGAACATATAAGATAGAGTGAGATTCTTTTACCCCTTCGCATCTTGCGCGGATAAGTGTGCCGCCAAGTCCCGGAACGGCAATGGCCCACAAGTGACAAGAGCAAGAAGAACAGCATTCAGATCGAGCCTTTGGACGATCGCCGCCGACCGCTGAGGGCCCATTTGCCGTCGTGCATAAATATCAACCCTATGCCACTGTTGTACGCCAAGGACATTCGAAGCGGGGATATCCGGGACGAACGCAAGGTTTTGAGGGAATAAACCTTAAGTCGACGTTGCCCAAAAATACCAATGGTAACCATTTTTGCTGCTTATTGATGCTTTTATTTGAGTTTAAATGCTTAAAACAGATTTATATGTGAAACGAAAGTGTTTGCCGATATGCCTCACAAAGTATCAATGATGGATAGCTCTCCCCGATTAATCCCTGCTCTATCGCCAATTGACCGAAGAATCCGCGAAATACAAAGGAAAACTCGGGTTCCCCGAAGAGAGCCGAGAGTTTCTCGAAAACCAGAGCAAACTTCGGATACGTACGTCACACCAACCGGCTATTGACTTCGGCCGGAAGGCCTCACCCAAACAGTCGGCGACGTTCTGCCCCGGCTTTTCGCCCTAGACTCCGCCGAAATCAGGCGAAAACACGGGCCCGGGTCAGTACGCCCCGTCGAAGAGGCTCGTGACGGACCCGTCCTCGAAGACCTCGTCGATGGCGCGGGCGAGAACCGGGGCGATAGGAAGCACCGTCATCGCCGGGAAGCGCTTTTCCGGGCCGATGGGAAGCGTGTCCGTGACCACGAGCTCGCGCAGCCCCGATTCGCGCAGGCGCTGGGTCGCCGGATCGGAGAGCACCCCGTGGGTGGCGGCGACGATGACGTCCTTGGCCCCTGCCTCCAGCACGATGCGGACCGCGCCGCAGATCGTCCCGGCCGTGTCGATGAGATCGTCGACGATCACGGCGGTGCGCCCCGAGACGTCGCCGACCACGCGGTTCGCCGTCGCCTGATTGGGGCGGGTGAGGTCACGCGTCTTGTGCACGAAGGCGAGAGGCACCCCTCCGAGCCTATTGCCCCATTGCTCGGCCACCTTGATCCGGCCGGCGTCGGGAGAGACGACCACGGCGCTGCCGACGTCGATGCGCCCGCGAACGTATTCGACCAGGGTCGGCATCGCCCACAGGTGGTCGACGGGGCCGTCGAAGAAACCCTGCGACTGCGCGGCGTGCAGGTCTACGGACATGATGCGGTCGGCGCCGGCCGTCCTGAACAGGTCAGCAACGAGGCGGGCGGAGATCGGCTCGCGCCCCTTGTGCTTCTTGTCCTGGCGTGCGTAGGGGTAATAGGGGGCGACGGCGGTGATTCGCTTGGCCGAGGCCCGCTTGGCCGCGTCGACCATGATGAGCTGCTCCATGAGCCACGTGTTGATGGGGTCGGCGTGGGACTGGAGGATGAACACGTCTGCGCCGCGCACCGACTCCTCGAAACGGACGTATATCTCAGAGTTGGCGAAATCGTAGGCGGTGACCGGCAAGAGGTCGATTGCCAGTTCGTCCGCCACTTCCTTCGCCAACGCCGGATGCGCCCGGCCGCTTACGAGAACGAGGCGTTTGTCGTTCGCCATCCGCATTCCGGTCATAGTTTCCCTCGCTATTCGGAAACGCCGGCGGCCCTGGCGCCCCCGGTCAGCACTGTGTAGGGCGGAAGCGCGGTCCCCGCCTCCACGGCCGCGTCGCGAACCACGACGTGGCGCGCATCGGCCCCCTCGCCCACGAGGGCGTCGGTGAACTCGCCCGGGCCCACGAGGGCGCCCTTCGCGATCGACGTCGTCCCGTACAGCCCCGTTCCGGGCAGGACCCGGCAATCCGGCGCCAATGTGACGGTCACGTCGATCGACGTGGTCGCGGGATCGACGATCGCCGCCCCGGCGCGCATCCACGCCTCGAGGGTCCTCCGATTCATCTGCTCGCGCAGAGCCGCCAACTGGACGAGGTCGTTGCACCCCTCGACGAGCCACGAGTCCTCGACGACGTACGAGCCTGTGCCCGCGCCGGATTCATAGGCCTTCGCCACGACGTCGGTCAGGTACATCTCGCCTTGCGCGTTGTCGGTGTCGAGGCCGCCGACGGCCTCGCGAAGGAAGTCGGCGTCGAAAACGTACGTAGACGTGTTGATCTCAGCGATCTCGCGCTGTTCCGGCGTCGCGTCCTTGTGCTCGACGACGCCGGCGACTGCCCCTTCGGCGTCGCGGACGATCCTGCCATAGCCTGTGGGATCGTCCGCGACGGCGGTCAAAACCGTGACCGCATTGCCTTCGTGCCGTCCCAGAAGGCGAGACAAAACGTCGGACGAAAGCAGGGGCGTGTCCCCCGCGGTTACGACGACCGGCCCCGAAAGATCCGCAGGAAGGGCGCGCAAGCCGCACCAGAGGGCTCTGCCCGTGCCTTTGATCTCGTCCTGGTCGGCAATCGTGATCCCGGGATCGCATTCGGCGGCGTGCGCGGCGACGCGGTCGCGTTCGTGGCGCACGACGACGGCGATGTGATCGGGGGCGAGCCCCCGCGCCGCGAAGATCGCGTGGCCGAGGAGCGTGCGGCCGCACATAGGATGGAGGACTTTGGGGATCTCGGATTTCATCCTGGTTCCCTGACCGGCGGCTAGAACGACGACGGCAGCCGGATGCGGTCTGCTCACAGTAGGCCCCTTCCTGTGGTCATGGACCAAGTTTAACCGCTGTCTGAGAGTTTCGCCTACGTCGCCCACGCGCTTTCACCTGCGTCGTCTGCCGTCCGCGCGCATCGACGTCGACTGCGCGCCGCATCGGCTCCGCCCCCAGGATTCGAACCCGGACAAAAGGTTCCAAAGACCTCTGTGCTGCCATTACACCAGGGCGGATCACCGGGACGATTGTATAGGCGCGTCCGCGAAAAGTCATCCCAACGTCGGAAAGGCCCTCCGAAAGCCGGGCCGAAGCCGTCCAAGCCGCCGCCTCGCTGTTCACCGGAAGCGAAGCCCTTCCCTTTGAGCGAAACGATATGTTGGGGATTCGGCCTCGGCGAACCGCCCTTGCCCGCAGCCGGCGCCGCGCCCCGCCGGGCTCGGCCTTCCCCTCCACGATGCCCGAGATGGCGGGCATTTGAGGGAGCAGGCAAGTCCGCGCATACATCCGATGAAAAGCAAACGTTTTTTACGGTCGCACGATCGATTCGCCGTCCAAGCGGAGTGGCAATGGGGAGAGATCCTCCTTCGGACTGAAGTAAACAGCCGCTTTTACTGCAATAATTGATGTATGAGCGCAAATTCTTCTTCGTCACCCCGGCGCGTGCGGATGTCCCGAGCCGAGCGCCGTGAACAGCTAATCCGCGTAGCCCGCCAGCTCTTTGGAACTCGAGGCTATGATGCCGTCTCCGTCGAAGAAATCGCGAGTGCGGCAGGCGTCTCCAAGCCCATCGTCTATGAGCATTTCGGAGGGAAGGAAGGTCTCTACCAGGTTATCGTCGACCGCGAGGTGAAGGCCCTTTCCGACATCCTGCGGTCGCAGATGCGTCCCGAACACAGCGCGCGAGCAGTTCTCGAAGGAATCGTCGTCACCCTTCTCGACTTCATTGAGGAGAACGCCGACGGATTCCATCTGCTCGCCCACCAGTCGCCCACCGCCGTCAGGAGCGAGACCTTCGAGACCGTCATGGCGGACATCGCGGACCAAGTCACCATTTTCCTCGCCCCACTCCTGGAGAAGCAGGGGCTCGATCCCGCATCGGCGCCCGTCTACGGGCAGATCCTCGCCGGCGGCGTCGGGCAGATAGGTCAGTGGTGGAGCGAGAACATGCAGGTCGATAAGACGCTCGTCGCCGCCCAGGTGACGAACCTGCTTTACCTTGGCCTTCGAGGCATGGAAAAGGATCCACATCTCCAGACGCGTTGAGGCGCAACTCAATCTCTCTTCACGAAAGGTCGAGCGTCCGTCGATGGCAGTTCCGCTGCCGGTCGGCGGACGCTTTCTCGTTCCCGCTTCGCCGCGCCGCGAGCCCCGGCCCCGCTTTCGAGGCAGGCGGCGTAGGCGTCGAAGCCGCCGTGCCGCGCTTTTCCCTGGACAGAGGCTCGCACAGGCGCTCTCCTTCCCGTTTCTCGGCGGCAAACCCTGCGTCGAATGTGGCGTGCCCCTCGTTGTGTGGTAAACATGAAACATGCTGGAAGTTCAGGATCTCAATAAGTCCTTCGGGACATTGCAAGCGTTGAAGGGTCTCAGCCTCAAAGTCCAGCCTGGTGAGATATTTGGATTCGTCGGATCGAACGGCGCAGGCAAGACGACCGCGATGCGGATCATGCTGGGGGTGCTCTCCACCGATTCAGGCCGGGTTTCGTGGAACGGCAAGGCGGTCGACGACGACGTCCGCCGCAAGATCGGCTACATGCCCGAGGAGCGCGGCCTCTACCCCAAAATGCAGGTGGGAAGGCAACTGGAGTATTTCGCGCGGCTCCACGGGCTCGGCAAAACCGAGGCGGCGCAGGCGACGGAGCAATGGACCGATCGTCTGGGAGTCGCGGGCAGGCGAAACGACAACGTGCAAAAGCTTTCCCTCGGCAACCAGCAGCGCGTCCAGCTGGCGGCGGCCCTCGTTCACGATCCCATCATCCTCGTTCTCGACGAACCGTTTTCCGGCCTCGATCCGGTGGCGGTCGACGTGATGAGCCAGGTCCTCAAAGACAAGGCAAAATCCGGCGTCCCCGTCATCTTCTCCTCCCATCAGCTTGACCTCGTCGAGCGGTTGTGCGACCGCGTCGGCATCGTCTCCCGCGGCTCGATCGTGGCAGAAGGCACAATTCACGAGCTGCGCAACGCAGGCAAGCCGCAGATTGCGCTGGCCGTTTCAGCCGGCCCCGACAGGGTCCACGCCGCCTTGGCTTCGGCCGGCGCCAAGGCGCAGCCCGATCCGCTCGAAGGAACGTCCGACGCCCCCGGCGCAAACGGATTGACCCGCGTGGTCGTCGACGCCGAAGGGCTTGACGACCAGGCGCTGCTCCGGGCCGCCCTGTCCGCCGGCCCCGTCCGCGAATTCGCGCCCAGGCGCCCGCACCTGGCCGACCTGTTCAAGGACGTGGTGGTCGCCGCCCAACCCGAGAAACCCTCACAAAAGGGCCGCCGAGGCCTCTTCAGCCGCAGGAAGGACGCAGCCCGATGATTCTTTCCCTCATCTTCAAACGCGAGTTCACGAGGCTCTTAGGGTCGAAGGCCATACAGGTTTCCACCTGCATCGTCGTGGCTCTCATGTTCATCGGCGGGGCGATCGGAGGATACTTCCTCAGAAAGAACGACGTCGACACCACGCCCCCCGAAGTCACGGGAAACGGGTCGGAGGGCAACCCCTTCGGCTTCGTGATGGGCTCTCTCGGGGTCTCTCTCCTGATGGTCATGATCTTCACCGGCATCGGCGTTCTCTCGGCCGGCGTCGTCGAAGAGAAGGCCAGCCGGGTGGTGGAAATCCTCCTCACCACGGTCAAGCCGCGCGTCCTTCTGCTTGGGAAGATCCTCGGCATCGGCACGGGAATGCTCGTGGTCTTCGCCGCCTACGTGGTCGGGATCGTAGGAGGGCTCGGTTTGGCTGGGCTGCTGCCGGACCTCGGGACGCTTGGAAAGCTTGGAGTCTGGACATTCTTGCCGACGTTCCTCGCATGGACCGTCGTCGGCTATTTGACGGCTTCGGGGCTCACGGGGGCTCTGGCTTCGACCGTGTCGCGCCAAGAAGACCTCGGCGGGGTTCAGACGCCTATCGTCTTCGGGCTGATGATACCCATGTACGCGGCTCTCTACTACGTCCCGGCCCAGCCGGATTCGACGGCCAGCGAGGTCATGTCGTTCATTCCCTTGGTCTCTCCGTCGACCATGATCATGCGGACGGCGCTCGGCGGCGTGCCCGCCTGGCAGCAACTGGTCGCTTTCGCCGTCAACATCGCCTTCATTCCTCTCCTCGCCGCGCTCGCGGGGAGAATCTACGAGAACTCGATCCTGCGCACGGGCGAGCGGATCAAGATCGTCAAGGCGTTGCGGGGCGCGAACTAGGCCTAGGCCCTGCGAGGCTCTGAAGCAAGTGAGCCGAGGCGGGTCGAACCGAAGCGAGCCAGCCGCGGCGGCTCCAACCGCCGAAAAGGCCGAAAGGGGAGGGTCCACGCCGTTTCGTGGACTCTCCCCTTTTTGCTTGTGTGAGCCTGTTTCAGGCCGTTGAGCCTTCTAGATTCTCGTCAAGCCTTCCAGCTCGTCGAGCCTCTAGCTTGTCGAAGTTTCTATGCCCGGCGAGTTCTCAGTGCTCGTCGTAGTGATCGCCGTGCCGTGCGTGGCGGTGCCCGTCATGGACGTAATCGACGTGGTCCCCGTGCTGAACGGCCTCATGGCCGCAGCCCTCGCCGTGGGCGTGCTCGGCCACGGTGTGCTCGGCGACGTCCTGATGGTCGTCGTAGTGATCGCCGTGCCGTGCGTGGCGGTGCCCGTCATGGACGTAATCGACGTGGTCCCCGTGCTGAACGGCCTCATGGCCGCAGCCTTCTCCATGGGCGTGCTCGGCCACGGTGTGGTGAGCGTGGGGGTCGGCAGTGCTCATAGTTTTTCCTTTCTTCATGCGTTTTCCCGCGCGTGGGCGATCGCATCGCGCACCACGTGTTCGACGTGGCAGTCGGAGATCCGATAGATGACTTCCTTGCCGCGGCGATCCGCTTCAAGGAGCCCGGCGTCGCGCAGGATCCGCAAATGTTGCGATGTGAGCGGCTGGCTCATCTTCGCCGCCTCGGCGAGGGCCGAAACCGGTCTGTTCTCATGGCTCACAAGTGAAAGAAGGAGCAAACGGGACTCGTTTCCCAGAACCCGAAACATGCGGGCGGTCTCCGTTAGAAGCTTGCCTTCATTCACGCTTCAATCATCACACGCGTATAAACACTTTGCAAAGTGATTAATCACTGAGCTTCTCGCTCAGTTCGAGCCAGCGGTCTTCGAGCTCGGCGACCTCGGCCTCAAGAGCGCGCAGATCGTCGGCGTGTTTGCGCAGGCCGACGTAGTCGCTCTGGTCGTGATCGGCCATCCGCGCGTGCACCTGCGCCACCTTGTCCGCAAGTTTGGCAAGCCGCCGGTCGATTGAGTTGACTTCCTTCTCGGCCGCACGCCGTTCGGCGCCCGACAGCTCGGCCCCGCTCTGCTCCGCGGCCGAGCCTACCCCCGTTTTCGTCGATCCGACGCTTTTCCCTGGGGCCTTCGGCGCGCTGCCGCCGGCGCTCTTCTTCCCGGCGCCGCCTTCAGATCCCGCTTTCGCGGCGTCGCTCAACTCGAGATACTCGTCGACGCCGCCGGGAAGGTGCCGGAGCCGCCCGTCGAAAATGGCGTACTGCCGGTCCGTCACGCGCTCAACGAGGTAGCGGTCGTGGGAGACGACGATAAGCGTTCCAGGCCATGAATCGAGGACGTCTTCCATGGCCGCGAGCATGTCGGTGTCGACGTCGTTCGAAGGCTCGTCGAGGATGAGCACGTTCGGCTCCGACAAGAGAACGAGAAGCAGCTGAAGGCGCCGCCTCTGCCCGCCAGAAAGCTCGCACACACGCGAGGAAAGGCAATCGCGGGAAAAACCCAGGCGCTCGAGAATCTGGGCAGGGGTCATCTCCTTCTCGCCCACTGTGTAAGAAGCCTTGTATCGCGCGAGCACCTGCCTCACCAGATCCCCGCCGATCTCCTCGAGGGCGGAGAATCGCTGGTCGAGGATGCCGATCCTCACCGTCTTTCCGCGTTTGACTCTGCCCGACGTCGGCGCGACCGAACCCGCGACGAGGCCCAGAAGCGTCGACTTTCCCGCTCCGTTGGCGCCGAGGATCGCGGTGCGCTCGCCGGGGGCGATCCTCCACGTGATCTCGCGCAGCACGTCGCGGTCTCCGTAGCGAACGCCCGCGTCCTCGAGGTCGACGACGTCCTTGCCCAATCTCGACACGGCCATGCGCGTGAGCTCGACGGAGTCGCGGACGGGAGGGACGTCGGCGATGAGCCGGTTTGCCGCCTCGATGCGAAAACGCGGCTTGCTCGTGCGGGCGGGCGCGCCGCGGCGCAGCCACGCCAACTCTTTGCGCATGAGATTTTGGCGTTTGGATTCGGCCGCCGCCGCGATCCTGTCGCGCTCGACCCGCTGAAGGACATATGCGGCATACCCTCCCTCGAACGGTTCGACGGCGCCGTCGTGCACCTCCCACATGGAGGTCGCGACTTCGTCGAGAAACCAACGGTCGTGGGTGACGACGAGGAGTCCGCCGACGTTCTTGGGCCACCTGTTCTTCAGGTGCCGCGCAAGCCACGTGATCCCTTCGACATCGAGGTGGTTGGTCGGCTCGTCGAGCATGAGAACGTCCCACTCGCCGATCAAGAGGGCCGCGAGCCCGAGGCGGCGCCGTTGTCCGCCGGAAAGCGTGCCCACCCGCGCCTGCCAGTCAAGGTCCCCGACGAGGCCCGCTATGACGTCGCGGATCTTGGGGTCGGCGGCCCATTCGTGCTCGGCGGCGTCGCCCACGAGCGCACGGCCCACCGTGGCGTCTGCGTCGAGGGCGTCGTCTTGCTCAAGAACGCCGATGCGCACGCCTCTCCGGCGGGTCACAAGGCCTTTGGTCGGATCGAGCGTTCCCGCGAGGATTCGCAGAAGCGACGATTTGCCGCCGCCGTTTCGCCCGACGACGCCGATCCTGTCCCCCTCCTCGATTCCGAGGGCTGCCGAATCGAGGACCACGCTGTCGGGGTACTCGAGGCCGATCGCCTGCGCTCCGAGAAGATGAGCCATCACTTCGCCTCCGCAACGCAGGCGCCGGCGGCCGGGCCGTTCGCACGAACCGCCCGAAGCCTCGGAAACTCGATCGCCGCCCGCATCGCAAGGCGGTCGGCGTGAGCGGCGTCGGAGGCCAGGAGGGCGACCGTCGGCCCCGAGCCCGAAAGGACGGCCGCTGCCCCAAAACGGCCCGCTCGCTCGACGACGTCTTCGAGATCCGGGCGCAGGGAAAAGGCCGGGGCTTGAAGATCGTTGGCCATGAGCGCCGCCGTCGCCTGCAGGTCTCCGCGGGCCACGGCCTCGCGCAGTTCCCGGGTCGACGCCGGGTTCCCGGCGACGTCGGCTTCGGCGGCGCGGCCGGATCCCGCGTCCCCAGCTGCAACGCGCCCGGGTCTTTCGGTTCCCGCGACCTCCCTCGGAAAGGGGCCGGCCTCTTTCGCTGCCGCAGCGATGCGGTCAAACTCGCGGAAAACCGCGGGCGTCGAAAGTCCGACGGGATTCGTCAGGAGGACCCACGCGTGTCCGCAGCCGGGACGCACCGGGGTGAGAACTTCGCCGCGCCCCGTGCCGTGCGCGATTCCGCCCATGATGCAGAAGGGGACGTCGGAGCCGAGCTCGCTCCCAAGGCTCATCAGATCGGCGCTCGACAGGCCGAGCCCCCACAGCGCGTTGAGGGCGACGAGGGCGCCCGCGGCGTCCGCGGACCCTCCCGCCATTCCTCCCGCGACGGGTATTGCCTTGCGGACCGTCATCTCGGCGCCGAGATCCGGGGCGCCAAACCTTTTGCGCAAAACCCCGGCAGCGCGGAGAGCCAAGTTCGTCGAATCCGTCGGAAGGGCGTCCGCGCCCTCCCCTTCTATGCGGAGGCTCAGGGAGTCGCTTTGACGGACGATCACCTCGTCGTGGACGTCAAGCGCCTCGAAGACGGTGTCAAGCGGATGGAATCCGTCTGGCCGAGCCGATCCGACTCTGAGGGCCAGATTGACTTTGGAAGGTGTGACGACGCGAACTTCTTGCACGTGCCCAGTGTAGCGGCGCCGCCGCGCCCGGCAGCCTCACACCTTCACGGCGAGGTAGAGCGCAAGAGAGGCGAAGCACGCGGCAATCGCGCCGAGGATCGTCACGACGGCCGTTTCGTTCGTCTCGGCGACAGCCCGGCCCACCGTGGCCAGCGTCGTCAAAAGGGTGGCGGTGACAGCGGCGTGCACCGATCCCGGAACCGACAGGGCCTCCTTGATCACATCAAGGTCTTCGGCGTCGAACTCGGCTTCCGCTGCAGAAGCGGCGCTTCGCCCTTCGGGAAGGACTGGAACCGCCCTGGCCAGATGATTGACTTCCAGGCTTTTTCCGCTCGCAAACTTGCCGAGCCACGCCAGCCACAAAGCGAAGAGAAGCAGGGAGACGAGCATCCCGATGAGCCCGAAGATGACGTAACTGACCGTTGTCAGAGTCCGAACCGCCAGGGCGGATTCCAGATCCTGCCGCCCGATGATCACGGCGAGGGAAGCGGCCCCTCCGCCGGCGGGTATGGCCCAGCCGACCAAGATGAGGCCCAGCAGAAGGGCTCTCGGCCGAATCTTGCCGGCGAGCATGAGAACGCACGCCCCCAGGGCGACGCCGACGGCGCCGAGCGCAACCCCCAATGAGAAATTCGACATTCCGGCGGTTTTGGCGTGCGCCCATCGATTGAGGGCGATGGAGGCGGTGAAGGCGCCGGCCCCCGCTATGACGGCGAGCATTGGGTAGTGGACTCGTCGCAGACGCGCCTTCACAAGCCGCGGTTCGGCGGGCGGAACCAGCGTTTCGCGCCAACGGGCCACTTCCTCGCCGTCGCGCTCCTCGATCGCCCGCACGGTCATAAGCCCCGTTTTCAACGGCCAAAGAGCCACGGAACACATGGGAATCGCCGCCAACATGAGAACGACCGTCAGGCGGCTCCATTCGAGATCGGTGAGCATCACCGTCAAAGGGAGGACGACGAGCCACAGCATCGACGCCATGATCAGGGCAAGACAGGCGTCAATGCGGCGTTCAGCTCTGAGCCAGAACTCATGCATGGCGCGATCCACCGTCTGCTCCCTTCTTTGTGCGTCCCACTCAAGCTTAGTGTGAGTCCCTATTGATTTCCCATCCGGACAGCGAAAAACAGGTCACAGAAGACGGCGCGCCACACCGTGTTGACAGGCGAATCGCCGGAGCGTCCCAACAAGTCAGGGAAGCGCGCTCGCGGCGCGCGCTATCGCCGCAAACTCGGAGATGCCCAGCTGTTCGCCTCGGACTTTCGGATCGATTCCCGCGGCGACGAGCACGTCCTCTGCGCGCGCGGCGCCTCCGGCCCAGGCCGCCAGAGCGGCGCGAAGAGTTTTGCGCCGCTGCCCAAAAGCGGCGTCGACGACGGCGAACACGTCCTCACGGGCGACGTCGGCGAGCGCAACCCGCCCGGCGTCGTCGGCCTGAGACCGAGGCGAAGCGCCGTGCCGCTTGAAGTCCACGAGCGCCGAATCGACGTTCGGGATCGGCCAGAACACGTTTCTGCTGATCTTCGCGCCGCGCGCGGCCTCCCCGTACCAGGAGGCCTTCGCCGAGGGAACGCCGTATGTGCGCGAGCCCGGCGGCGCCGCGAGACGGTCCGCGACTTCCGCCTGGACCATGACGGTCGCCGACTGGACGCTGGGCAGCGCCTCGAGCAAGCCGAGGAAGATCGGCACGGCGACGTTATAGGGAAGGTTGGCCACGAGCCGCGAGGGCTCGGCGAGGCTTCGGGGGGCCCTTTCCTCGCTCTGCAGGCTTCTGGGAACCGGAAGATTCGAGGGGGCTTTTACATCCATGGCGTCGAGGTTGGCGACGGCCAGGCGCTCGACCGCCTCGGGCATGCGCGCTGCGACCGTCGATTCGAGCGCGCCGGCCAGAACCGGATCGATTTCGACGGCGCACACGGCGGCGCCGACCTCCAGCAGGGCGAGAGTGAGCGATCCCAAACCGGGGCCCACTTCCAGGACGACGTCGCCGGGCCGCACTCCTGACTCGCGCACTATCCGGCGGACCGTCCCGGCGTCGTGGACGAAGTTCTGCCCGAGCGTTTTCGTGGGCCGTATGCCGAGCGTCGAGGCCAGCTCACGAATGTGGCTGGCCCCGAGCAAAGCGGATGTCGTTTTCGTCAAATGCGGACGGTCCTGATCGGCGTCAAACGGTCCCGATCAGTACCAACCGGTACTCTGAGAGTGGCCCCACGCGCCGCACGGAGTGCCGTAGCGGCCCTTGATGTAGCCGAGCCCCCACTTGATCTGGGTGGCGGGGTTCGTCTGCCAGTCGGCGCCGGCGGAGGCCATCTTCGACCCCGGCAGAGCCTGCGGGATTCCGTAGGCGCCCGAGTAGGAGTTGAGAGCGTGCGAGTTCCAGTTCGACTCCTTGGTCCACAGCTTGACCAAGCAAGAGAACTGATCGCCGCCCCAGCCGTAGGATCCCATCATCGACGCCGCAATCTGCTGGGATGAACCAGCCGGAGCGGGCGTTGCGCCGGCAGACGGGACCTCTGCCGTCCCTCCGTCGCCCGTCGTGACGGTCTTGGTGGGAGGAGCCTCCTTCGTGCCGACGCTGACGACCTCGTCGACACGAGCAACCTTGACGCTCGAGACGACGAGTGTGCGCCCGGTCTCCTTGCCATTCTCATACGTTACTTCATAGGTGTTGGCGGTGACGCCATCGACGCCTTTGGTCTTGACCTCCGTCGTCCCCTTGGCCAGGTTGGAGTCATCGACCTTGCTGCTCTTGTGCGCGTCGGCGACGTCCTCGGTCACCGTCTTCTTCTCGACGCGCGTGATGGTCACGGTCGAGCCGTCGGCCACCGGGGCGGACATCTCTTGCGAGACTTTGTCGTCGCCGTCGACGGTGATGCCGGCGTCGGCCAAAGCGCCCAAAAGCGTGGGCTTCGTGGTTGTGACAGTGCGCTTTTGGCCGTCGACGGAAACGGTGAAGGTCGCCTTAGCCGCCTTTTCCTGAACCGGGGCAAGCTGGGCGACGCCGGCCGTGGCGTCCAAGCGATGCGCATCGTTCTCGTTGGCGACCGAGAGTGTGCCCGCCGCGATGCCCCCGATGCCGGAGGCGGCGGCGACAACGGCCACGACGGCCGCGCGCGAGCGGGAGAAAAGGGAGAAACGGCTCTTCTTCGTCGACGTCGCGCCGACCGAAGCCAGCTCTTCGTCCACGAGGGCGTCAACCGGAACTGCCTCGACCGGAGCCTCGGGAACCGGCGCCTCGGCGGCGGCTGCGGCATGAGCCTCCTCTTCGTTCTCCGTGAACGGCCGCACGAGGTATCCGAGCGGCGAATCCGGATGGAGAAGGCTCTGGCTCAGCCCCTGCTGAGCGCGCGCGGCCAAGCGCGCGGCGCGCCTCGAACCGGGCGCGGGGGCTTTCGACAGATCTATGTTGAACTCGAATGCTTCGCCTTGGGCAACGCTGTGACGACCCACTACGATCTCTCCTTGTTCTATCGGCGGACCCGCAAAGCGGGAACCGGTTGATAACGATTCTGATACGAGTGTAACCAAATCGTTATCTTTTTGGCCACCCACGTATCGCATCTCACACCTTCAGAGTTTGACTTTTCGGCGCGAAACAAGGGAAATGTCTCCAACATCCCGCAGATATCGTTTTGTAATAGAACGAGCTCACCCGAACAGCGCGCATCCGCATCGCCGATCGCACGAACGCGACATTCCCCGCGAACGACCCTCCCAAGTCGACCGTCTTCACGAAGGCGTGAGCAAACGACATTGCCTGACGCTCAGCGAATGCGTCCAGACACTCAACCGATTCCGTCATGCAGCTGACAACTCTAGAAGGTCCCGAAACGGCACCGCTGGCACTCGAAACGCTGCTACTTGCCCCCGAAACGGAACCAATTGCATTCGAAACGACACCAGGAGTTTCTATATGGAGCCAACCACTCCTCCAAGCACATCACACATTCCTGCCGACAGCGAACGAGACCAGTTGATTGCTGTGCACTTCTCCAAGCACATCCGACGTTCCCGGCAGACATACGAAGTCCCCTGCAAGCGTGCAGACTTTGCGAGCGACCACATGATGGACGAGCAGCCCTGCCCTACTGGGATGTCAAACTACGCTGACATCATGACCAGCAACTTCCCTTCGTCGCCCAATGCGACGCCGACAGGCCCGTTCGCGCCCTCAAACCAGCCAATCCCGGATCCCTCCGCACCCTTCGGCATAGACGCTCTCGACCTCTATGCAACATCGGGGCGGAAGAATACTCTCAACATCGTGACCGCAGCCCTTTCGGGGGTGGGAGCGACGATCCTCGTCGCCGGCTGTTTCGTCCCCTATTACACGTTCAACTGGCGAAAATCCTCCTCCAGCTCGGACTCCAATTCGGATAAGCAGACCCTTGCCGTCTTCGGCGGCGGATACTTTTTCCTTTACATCTTCTTCGCAATCGTCGTTTTTGCGTTCCTCGCCCTCGTCCTGCGTCGTCACAAAACCGACGCCTCCCGGTGGGCGCCTTGCACGGCCTGCCTAATGACGAGCGGCGCCGTCCTTGCCATATCAATCGGCGAGAAGCGAACCACTTTCAGACGGGTTAGAGAATATTCGTACAGTCCGAGGCTCGGTTTCTGGCTGATTCTTGCAGCAGGCCTTCTTCTACTCGCATGCGGGATTCTTGGAATCATTCTAGCGACGAAAGCCACTCCGAAGATGATTGGGGTCGCCTATCTGCGGCAGTCTTCGGACAAGTCGCCATCAGACTTCGCGGGAGACCCTAGGGCCGTGGGAAACGTCTTTGCCGCCGAGGGGGCGCGCCCTCAGCCGAGCTACGGGCAAAATCCCCAGGGCCCCGGCAACGAGCGCACCGGGCCGCACATCGGCTCGTCTCCCACAGGCCACAGTTCAGGGAGGCCCTCCAGTTCTTTCAGGCCCCCATACGGCAGTGTGAATTAGCGTCTCGAGGCTGCGACACAACGGCGCCGTTTCGACGTCGTTCGCGGAGAGCTTTCCAGAATGCGGACATGTGGCGAGTTCCATGCCGCCGACGGCTTCTAGCGAATACCATTCTCTTATGAGCACTCAGTACCCTCCGCAGAATGCCACGGCCACCGGGCAGATCGGCCAGAATTCGACCGATCAGCAGGCGTACCCGTCGCCCTTTGCGGGCCACGACTCGCCTGCCGCCCCCAAGCCCAAAGGAAGTTCGGGAAAGACGAGCATCGCGGCGCTCGTCGGAGGAATCGGCGCGCTTCTCGCCGTCATAGGCCTCTTCCTTCCCTACTTCAAGGCCGAAGGAGGAAACCTCTCGTGGTTGAACTCGGGCAACTACAAGGGCTCAATGGGGCCGTTCTTCCTGACTCTCGCGCTGGGCGTCATCGCCGTCGTGGCTGTAATCATCCCGTCGCTCACGAAGAAATCGCCCAAGGCGGGCGGACTCGCGGCCGGGCTGGCGCAGACGCTCGCGGGCGTCATCACCGTCAGCAACTGGGCGGTCAACTTCCAACCCGCGAAATTCGCCGACGACGCCTCTCGTGGAATCGGATTCTGGCTCATCGGAATCGGCGGAATCATCCTTGCCCTGGGAGGCCTTCTCACGCTGATCAGCGGCTTGAGGGCGGGAGCCGGCTCCGACGGACGCACCGGCGGCTCTTATCTCTCCGCCCCCTACACGAACCAAGAATCGACGCTTGCGCCGCCTGTGGGCGCCGCGGGGCAGCCGCTTCCGGGCGACCAGAATTGGACCGGTCAGTTCCCGTCCGCGCAGCCTTACGGCCAGCCGTATTCGACTCAGGCCCCTTTCCAGCAGCAGCCGCCTTTCGCCCAGTCGGCGGGGTCGAGTTACACGGGAGCCCCTCCCATGTCTGCGCAGTCGGCTCCGGAAACCCGCTGGCCGGCTTCGGCGCCGTCAGCCCCCTCGGCCTCCCCGCAGTTCATGCAGGGAGGCTACGGCTCCCCCGCAGCGCAGCCGTATGGAGGGAACCAGCCCGCCCAGCCTTACGTGCAGCAGCCATATGATGCGAACCAGCCCGCGCAGGCGTACGGACAGCCGGGGGCCTTCCAAAGCCCAGGCGCGCCGCAGCAACAGCCGAACGGCCCGCAGCAGCCGTTCAACAATGAGCAGGCTCCAGGCAATCAGCAGATTCCGGGCAGCCAACAGGCGCCCTTCGGACAGTCAGAGGCTTCTCATCCTCAGCCGCAGACGTCTTCCGGCCAGCCGCAGTTCAATCAGCCGCAGTTCGGGCAGGCGCCGAGCAACGTGCCCGCGCAAAGCCAGCAAGGCGGGCCGACGCAGAACGGACAGGCGCCTCAAGCGGCCCAAAGCGAGCAGGCTCCTGAGGAAACAGCGCCCCAAGGCGAGCAGGCTCCGCAAGCTGCGCCGACGTCCGGGGCCGACGGCGCACCCCAGACCGGCGGCGCCCCTCAAGCGGGCGAGACGCCGACCGAGGGAATGCAGCCGCCTGCCCAGGCTCAGTCCCCCCGGCAGGGAACTCCGGCGTCGAGCCCTTCGGCGTCCGAAGCTGCGCCGCCGCCCCAGAACGACGGCGAGGCCTGGCGTCCCAAGACCGACCAGTGACGTCTTCCAACTTTTACGACGATCGGCTTTAGGGCAAATCGACTCATTGAACTCTCGCTCGGAGATCGGCAAAGCCCGTTCCCGAGCGAGAGTCCTTTTCGCCGTTCCGAGGGCGGGCCAAGGAGCGCTGCGAAGGCGGCCCTCTGCGGTCGCAGCTTTCGAAGCGATGCCCGGCGTCTTAAGCACCGGCTGTTTTGCTTGAGAGTTTGCGTCAACATGCCGCCGAAAATACACAACTCCCCTTTCCCACCGTTTCACCTAGCTGCCTCGATTCGCTAATATCCGGTGTTATGAGCATCTACAACACACCTATGCCCAATCGCCCCAATGAGGGCTCGGCGCGCTCGCGTCTCATGCCCGGTCTGGCAACGACGGCGGCGGGCGCAGCAATCGGCCTCATCGGCTTGTTTCTTCCATTAATAAAAGTTACCCTCGCGGCATACGGGAATGAAAAATCGAACGGGGCAAGCCTCTTCGAAGCGATAACGAAATCCAGTCCCAATGCGCCCGGAGCCGGCAAAGCATATTTTACCGTTCTAGCCATTGTCGTCTCCCTCGCGCTAAGCGTTGCCGCTCTCGTGAACAGCAAAATTGGGCTGGCAAAGGGAGCAGGAATCGCTTGTATAGTCCTCGGAGTCATTTCCCTGATAATATGTGTCAGCTACTATAATGATTACAAAGAAATCGCGGACAAAATCAGCAACAGCTACGGCGGCGCCTATAATTCCAATGTCTCCTCTTCGTCCTCTTTGGGATTCGGTTTCTACTTGCTGACTCTCAGCGCCCTCCTCGTCTTGATAGGCGGCGGCGTCACTGTGGTTTTGGCCGGAAAGCTCCGAGCTCGAACCAGTTTCGGGGCAAACCCCGCGATGGGCAATGGACAGTTCGGCCCCTACGGTCAACAGCCTGGCGTCCCTCAGGCAGGCTATCAAGATCCAAGCTTCCAACAGCAGGGCGGTTATCCTCAGCAGGGCGGCTACCCGCAACAGGGCGGTTATCCTGAGGGCGGCTACCCGCAACAAGGCGGTTATCCTCAGCAGGATGGCTATTCCCAGCAGTGGGGCGGCCAGCAGCCCTGGTGACCGGAAGTCGACGGAGTCTCTGAGACCGAGGGGCGGACCCTTGGGAATCTGACTGCTTGCCTCTAGGACCAAACTGAAAGAGCGCTCACAGTTGCCCTGTCCGCCCCTTGGTTTCATCTAGGATGCTGCTATGAGTACAACACATAACACATCCAATACGGCTTCCGCGGGCGGCAAAACGCCTCTTTCCCGCGCGATGCCGGGCCTTGCTTTCTCTCTCGCCTCTACCCTGGCGGGCGTCGTCTCGCTGTTCCTCCCCATGTATGAATTCGACGAGGAATACGCCATGTCGGACGAAGTGTCCAGCATGACATTGCTCAAGGCTCTCGGACACAGCGAGTTCAGAACGGTGGGCTTGCTCATCAGCATCGCTGCCATTTTCGTGGTCCTGGGGTTCAGCCTCGCCCCCTTCATCACGGGAGGAAAGCTCACATCGATACAAATAGCCGGGCGCACAGGCGTCACGGCAGGAGGCGTATTCGTTGTCGGACGCATCGCTGATTTCATAAAAATGAAACGAGACAACTTTCCCTTTGACCAATTGGGAATGGGCTTCATCCTCTTCTCCGTGGCGGGAGTTCTTATGTTCATAGCCGGTTTCGTTGTTCGGAACACGGCCAATCGGATCGAGGCTGAAAGCAAACCCTCCGATTTCGACGTCGCCGCTGCCTCCGGTCAGGCGCCTGCAGGCCAGGGCCAGCAAGGTTTTCCGCAACAGCAGGGCCAGCAAGGATCTCCGCAGACCGGCCAGCAGCTCTACCAAGAAGGCCAACAATCCAACCAAGGAGGCCAACAGCCTTTGCCCCATCAGTGACGGCGGGTTGCCGCAAGCGACGCTGATAAGACACTGAGTTTGCAGAGCACAAGGATCAAAAGGACGACTAGGTCGGCTCTGGCGACTGCGAATCAACTTAAAAATGAGCGCAAACGAAGCCGCTCAATCTGAACCTTAGAGCGCACTGGTCTGCGCAGAACAAATACCGGCATCGACTTGAGCGCCGCACGCACCGGAAACAATCCGCGCGTGCGGCGCTTTTTTGCCCGAGGTAGAGCGCTCCCCAGGTTTCGTTGCGGCAACAAGGGTTTCGAGTCGCTAACGTCGAACCTATGCACGACTATCCCGGCTCGCCTCCGCCCAAGCCTCGCCGTGCGGGCGGACGTGACGCGTCGCCGTCGGCCTACAGGGTCGCGTCGCCGCGCGAATACACAAGGGCGCCGGCTCTCATCGCGGAGACCGACGCGTTTCTTCAGATGCCGGCCTCGCGGAGCCGGAGGGCGCGAAGGGCGCAGCTGTTCTTCGCGGCGGCGGCGTTGCTTTCGTGCCTGACCGTGGTCGCCGGGATGTTTCTCGATTACATCACCGACACCAAGCCTCTCACTTTTCTCGACGTCGTCGCCGAGCTCTGGGTGCAAAGCCTCGTCCTCGTCGCTGCGCTCGTCGCCGCCGTGGCCGTCGCCGCCTCGCTCTGCCGCCCAGACGGCTACAGCGAGCGCGGCGCCGCCACGGCAATAGCCGGAGCCGGCGCGGTCATCGCGTGCGGACGGATCGTCGACCTCGCCGCCTTCGGCATAGTGGCGGCGCTCGGGCAAGACGCCTCCGTGGGCCCCGGCTTGTGGACGATGCTCGGCGGCGCGCTCGTCCTATTCGGCGTCGGCGCGATGGCGAGGAGCAACGCGACATACGGGTGGGCGGACGACTCCTCTGCCTCCCTGTGGCGAACCGTATGGGCGCAGGGCAAGGCGGCGGCCGCCGGGCGGTCTAGACTCCGTAGACCCGCTGCGCGTTGCGATCCAGAACCTCGCACCAGGCGGCCTCTTCGACGCCGCGAAGGCCGGCCATGAAGCGAGCCGTGTAGGCGGAGGCGTAGGGCGCATTCGGGTGTCCCCTCCAAGGCACGGGGGCGAGGTAGGGCGCGTCGGTTTCGACCAAGATGAGTTCCTCCGGCAGCGCCATGAACGCCTCGCGCAAAGCTTCGTTCGCCGGATAGCTCATCGGGCCGGCGAAACTTGCAAACCAACCGTTCTCCGCACACGCCTCGGCCATCTCCCTGTCCCCGGAGAAACAGTGGAAGACCGTCCGTTCGGGGGCGCCGCATTCGCGAAGGATCCGCATGCACTCGGCGTGGGCCTCGCGATCGTGGATCTGCATGGGCAGGTCGAGGTCCTTCGCAAGCTCGATGTGCATGCGGAAGGCCTCTTCCTGCGCCTGCCTCCCAGCGGCGGCCGTCCGGTAAAAATCCAGGCCGGTTTCGCCGATGGCGACGACGTCGGCGCTTGCGGCCAACGCCGCGACCTCGGCCACGGCGTCCTCCAGCGAAAGGCCGCGGTGCCACGGATCGAGTCCGTGGGCCATGCCGTCCGGCGATTCTTCAGTTATTCCGCGATGCAGGGGCGCTTCATTGGGGTGGATGCCGATTGCCGCGGAAAGGCTCGGCCAGCGTTCGGCGAGCGCGACGGTCGGCTGGAGGGTCGGGACGTCGCAGCCGCAGGTGATCGCGCAGCGTACGCCCGCCGCCTCCATCCTGGCGACATGCCAGGGAATGCTCCCTTGGCGGTCTTCGCTGGCGCCGGCGCCAGCCTCGCCGTCGCCTTCCTCGACCCCCGAAGCGACGTCGAAGGACAGCGCCGCATAGTCCCTGTCTCCGCGAACCGGCAGGTGGGTGTGATTGTCGACGATGGCCGAGGCCAAGCGTTCGGGCACGTCCGGGTAGGTTCTCCGCTTCTTGCGATTGCCGCCCATGGGAGCTCCTCTACGCCTCGATGCCCAGGCGTTCGAGCTCCTCGGCGACCACGGCTTCGTCGAGCTTCGCAAACACCGGCGTCGGCTTCGCCACGGGCGTCCCGGGGACGATCTCGCTGGGCGCCCAGGGGCGGACGGGCGAGTAGTCGCCTGTGATAATCGGATAGGGATCGCCCCCGTCGAGGTCCTCGGCCTCCTCGAGGCGGGGCATGGGGGCGAGGTCGCCCTTGCCTCCGAAGACGCGGTCGATCGCATTCGAGGAATGCGGCAAGAACACGGACATCATCGTATTGAGATCCCACACCGCTTGCGCCAGCGTGTGGAGCACGGCAGCCAGGCGCCCGCGCTGTTCGGGCGCCTTGAGTTTGAAAGGCTCCGTCTTCGCGACATAGGCGTTGGCCTCGCCGACGAGCCGCATGATTTCGGTCAGAGCCGCACGCTGGCCGTGGTTGGCGATGCTCTCGCCGACGGTCGCAAAGCCGTTGCGCACCGCGTCGAGCAGCTCGGCGTCGACCTCCTCCAGCCGCCCGGGCGTCGGAATCTCGCCAAAGTTCTTGGCGATCATCGCGGCCGTGCGGTTGACGAGGTTGCCCCAGCCGGCCACAAGCTCCGAGTTGTTGCGCCGCACGAACTCGGCCCACGTGAAGTCGGCGTCCGAGGTCTCGGGCCCGGCGATGGAAATGAAGTAGCGCAGGGCGTCGGGCTGGTATCGGGAGAGCACGTCGCGCACGTAGATGACCACGTTCTTCGACGAGGAGAACTTCTTCCCCTCCATAGTGAGGAACTCGGAGGCGACCACCTGGGTCGGCAGGTTGAGGCGGCCGAGTTTTCCGGGCTCGCCGCCGCGCGAGCCGTCGCCGTTGTATGCGAGCAGCTCGGCCGGCCAGATCTGGGAGTGGAAGACGATGTTGTCTTTGCCCATGAAGTAGTACGAAAGCGCCTCGGGGTCGTTCCACCACTTGCGCCAGTCATCGGCGGCTCCCTCCCCTGCCGCGGCGCGGCGGCGCGCCCATTCGACGGAAGCGGAAAGATAGCCGATGACGGCGTCGAACCAGACGTACAGCCGCTTGTTCGGCTGGTCTTCCCAGCCCGGAACCGGTATGCCCCAGGAAATGTCGCGGGTCATCGCCCGCGGGCGCACGTCTTCGAGGAGGTGCTTGGAGAAGACGATGACGTTCGGGCGCCATTCGCCGGTGGCTTCGACGGCGTCGAGCCACTCCCCCAGCTTCTCCGCCAACGCGGGAACGTCGAGGAAATAGTGGTCCGTGACTTCAAACCGCGGCGCCTGCCCGGAAACCTTGGAAACGGGGTCGATGAGATCCTGGGGGTCGAGCTGGTTCCCGCAGGTGTCACATTGGTCCCCGCGGGCGCCTTCGCCGCCGCATATGGGGCACGTGCCCTCAATATAGCGGTCGGGAAGGGTGTTTCCGGTCACCGGGTCGATGGCCACATTCTGCTGCTGGACGATCATGTACCCGTTGTCGCGGCAGACCTCGAACATGCTTTGAACCACGCGTTCGTGGTTGACCGCGGTGGTCCGGGTGAAGAGGTCGTAAGACAGGCCGAGGGCCACAAGGTCCTCGACGATGATCCTGTTGTTCTCATCGGCGAGCTGCTTGGGGGTCTTTCCCTCGGCCTCGGCCGCGACGAGGATCGGAGTGCCGTGCTCGTCCGTTCCGGAGACCATGAGCACATCCTCGCCGCGCATTCGCATGTACCTGGAAAAGACGTCCGAGGGGACTCCGAAGCCCGCGACGTGGCCGATGTGGCGGGGGCCGTTGGCGTAAGGCCATGCAACTGCAGAGAGGATATGCGACATAGACATAAGATTACGTCGCCGCGGGGCTCGGTTCATCTTTCCCCGCACACATGGACGCGATTGCGCGCCGGCGACGCCGCGGGAGCGCGCTCGCGAGCGTCCGCCGCGCGCCCCGATGCCTCCGTTCCGTTCCGAAGCTTCGGCGCGCAACCCGTGCAAACCGGGCGGCCGAGCCGCCGATGAATTGCGGACAGCGAAACTTGAAAATCGTGCCCATGCGCGGGCAGGCGCAGACCGAAGCGGGGCCGCTAGAATTCTCGGTATCGGGAAAGCACCGCCCCGTCCTCAGGCGCGACGGGGATTTGGAGGGAAACATGGCCGAGTCACGGGCACTCATCATCGTCGATGTTCAGCCGACGTTCTGCGAGGGCGGAGCGCTTGCAGTCGAAGGAGGCAACGCGACGGCCGAGAGGATCGCCGATTTCGTCACCGAGAACGCCGACGAATACGCAATGGTCGTCACAACGCAGGATTGGCACGTCAACCCCGGCTCTCACTTTTCGCAGACGCCGGATTTCATCGACACGTGGCCGCCTCACGCGCTGGCGGGGACAGCCGAGGCCGAGCTTCACGAGGCCGTCGCCTCCCTTCCCGTCGACGCCTCGGTGAAAAAGGGCAAATACGAGGCGGCCTATTCGGGGTTTGAAGGCAGCGACGCCGACGGGCGCTCTCTCGAGGAGATCCTTCGCGCCGCCGGGATTGAGGAGGTCGACGTCGTCGGGCTTGCCGAATCCCATTGCGTGAAGGAAACCGCCCTCGACGCGCTGAGGGCGGGATGGCCCACGCGCGTCCTGTCCGATTTGACCGTGCCTGTCAGCGAGGAGCTCGGCGTCGCCGCCCGGACGGAGATGGACGAGGCGGGCGTCGAGCAGGTGGCTTCAGGGAGCGCCTTCGGATTCTACGAGGAGGGCGAGGACACCCCGATTCCGGGCGACGACGCGTCCGTCGCCGGCTATGCCGAGGACGGCTACGCCGACGGCGATCCTTACTCGGACGACGATCAATACGGCGACCTTGACGAAGACGACGAGGAGCCCGACCTCGCTGCCCGGCTCACAGCCGGGCTGGGCGCCGGGCTGAGCCTTTCGAGCCAGGCGGAAGACGTCGATCTCGACGACTTCGACGTCGACATCGACGAGGAGATCGACTTTTCCGACGACGCCGACGAGGCCGACTTCGACTTCTCAGACATCGACGACAAACCGGGCCTCTGACGCGACGCCCCGGCCTCTGACGGAGCAAGTCCGGCCTTCGAGAGCGCGAGCCTAGCCTCCGGCTGCGCAAGTCCGCCGGCGAGAAGCGCGAATTTCGCAAGGGTTTCGGCTGTCTATTTATCCGCGAGCTCTCGCGGAAGCAGCCAGAGAATGTGACGTTTAACGTGACGTTTTTTGCGCATAAAACGACATCCAAATGCGGCACTTGCTCAAAACGGCATTAGGCCAAAGAAATCGCCAGGTTAGGGCAGCCTCGCAAAACTCGGAACAGCAACGGTGAGGTGGCCCTTCCCTTCCTATCCGTCGCAGACGAAGGGGCATAGATTGAAGGTGTTCAAGCTTCGCACGGCGATCGAGCCGCTTCGCCGTCTTCTACCTGAAAGAGGTTCATCATGGCCCAGACACCGGTTTCCACGTGTGCGGCAACCGCATGCTCCTTCAACAACGGCGGCTGCACAGTCGCGATGACAATGGGTGAGCGCGGCTGCGCAACCTTCGCCAAGCTGGACGCCCGCCGTTCGGTCGCCGCGAACGGACTCGTCGGCGCATGCCAGCGCCTCGAGTGCGTCCACAATTCCGACCTCGTGTGCACGGCGGCGTCCATCGACGTCACCGCCGACGCCGACTGCGCGGGCTTCAAGGCCCGGTAGCCGTCGATCGGCGGCGCGCCCGCCGGCACGCGATTCCATCGACGAGAACGATGCTGGGACCCCGCGCACTCGGGGTCCCAGCATTTTCTTTGGCTCCTGACGCTGGATCCGCTAAGCGTCAGGAGCCAAGCTCTACGAGACGCCCGATCTCACGGGCGAGTTCGTCTCCTCTGAGGATCGAGGCTGCGAAGGGGACGAAGGCGGTCACGGCCTCTTCGCGGCTGACTCGCATGAGCGTCAGGCCCGCCCTGTCGATGTCGACGCAGAGAACAGCGGTCTGCACGTGCTCACAGCTGACGCGGACGGGTTGGCGCGCGAGCAGCGCCCCCGGCACGACGCCAAGCATGACCGCGCCGAACAATTCATTGACGGCGTCGCGCCCAAAAGAGGAAAGAACGTCCAAGCCGACGAGTTCACCGAAACTGTCGGCGAAAAGATCGCCCCCGCCGACGGCTTCCGCCTCGGCCTCATGGTGTTGGCGACACACCTCTTCCCAGGAGACGGGCGCCACTCCCGCCGCGTCGTGGAGCAGCACCCGCTCCATCGACACAACGGCGAGGCAGCCTCCCGGCGCAGAGGCGATCGCGGCGACGTCGTCGGGAAGCACCCCCGCGGCAACGGCCTCGGCCGTCTCCTCGAGCGAGAGCCATCGCGCAGTTCCGAGGAAATGCACGGCGGACGCCACGATCTCAACCGTCGGATCAGGCGACTCCTTTTCTATCGACATGCGAACGTCCATCGCGCCGACGTCGCGGCTCGCGAGGACCTCGATGAGCACAGGCTCGGCGGTAGCGATGACTAGGCTCCCGTCCGCCGCAATGCCGTGCGCGATGGCCGTCAGATTGAGCGCCGGCTCTTCGCGGTAAGCCACCAGCATCGCCTGGCCGGCGCCGTTCAGGAGCCGATGGGCGCAGGAACGTTTGCGAGCGTCCCAGACCTCTTGATCGACCGACGTGCGGCCGGGGAAGAGCGACAGATTCGGATTCAAGGGACCTCCACGAAAAGAAGCGACAAAGTAAGGATAACCTGACTGCCTTGCTTTGTGAAGTTATTTCGCAAAGACAATGGTGCGTAATTGCGAGGGAGGCCGTGGGCAATTGTTCGGAAACCGGCTGAAACGGCCGGCCAAGATCCGAGGAAACCGCAAAATCGCGCCGAAAACTCGAAGGGAGCAAGCCAAGCCTGAGGGCCCGAACGAAGTCCCAGAGGCGCAAGCGGCGTCGGAGAGCCTCGGGAGGATCAGACGGCGCGCGCCGCGGCTGCGGCGTCGTACAGATCTTTCCTTCGCAGGCCGACGCGGCGGGCGACGTGGGCGGCGGCGTCTTTGAGCCGGAGGCCGGCGTCCGCGAGGGCGAGAACCTCGGCGACCGACGCTTCGACGTCGGCCTCCTTCCGTGGAGCCCCGGCGACGACGACGGCGATCTCGCCGAGAACCTCTCCGGAAAAACGCTCGGCGAGCTCCCCCAGCGAGCCTCGCGCGACCTCCTGATGGACCTTTGTCAGCTCCCTGCACACGCACGCGGGCCTGTCAGAGCCGAATCCTTCGCACATGGCGCGCAGAGCGGTGCCCAGGCGCCGCGGGGACTCGAAGAAGACCATCGTGCGCCCCTCAGACTCGAGCCCCCGGATCGCCGCGGCCAGCTCGCCCGCCCTGCGAGGCAGGAAACCCTCGAAGCAAAAGCGGTCCGTGGCCAGCCCCGAAACGGCCAAAGCCGCCAACACGGCGGAGGGCCCCGGAACCACTTCGACGTCGACGCCCGAACGCGCGGCGAGCGTGACGAGCCTGTATCCGGGGTCGGAAACCGAAGGCATGCCTGCGTCGCTCACGACTACGACTCTCTTGCCCTCGCGCGCAAGGCCAAGGAGAACAGGCGCCCGATCGGCCTCGTTGTGTTCGTGGAACGAGAGGACCCTCCCGCGAATGGCGACGCCGAGCCGACCGGCGAGATTGAGGAGGCGCCGGGTGTCCTCCGCGGCGACGGCGTCGGCCCTCTCAAGTTCACTGCGCAGACGGGCGGACGCGTCCCCGTCGTTGCCGATGGGCGTCGCGGCCAAAACTATCGCTGGTCTCATGGGCATAACTATTTCACCGATCTCATGGGCATAACTATTTCAAACGCATCCGACACACGCCGAGTCGCCCCGGGTAGACTCACCCCGTGAGCGAAAAGGACACGACCCCCAGCAGCCAGCAGGGCGAAAGCGGCCCCGGGCAAACTCACTCCGCTCAGGGGCCCGCCGGAGCAGGTCAGCAGGGGCCCGCTGTAGCCATTGAGCAAGAATGGCGCCCTTCGCCCGGCTCCCGGAGAGATCCCGGCACGCCTCTGAAAGCTGAAGACGCCGAAGCCTACGAAAACGACCTTCGGGGAAGGCTGGGCCTCCTGCCGATCGGGGTGAAGCTCCCCCTCAAAACCCGCAGACAGGGCTGGGTCGCCGCCGCAATCGCGGCCCTCGTGGCCTTCATCACACGTTTTTCAAATCTCAACCACCCACACGCGATCGTCTTCGACGAAACCTACTACGTCAAGGGCGCTTTCTCTTTGCTGCGCAAGGGATACGAAGGCAAATGGGAGGGAGCGGAGAAGGCGAACGAGCTTTTCCTCAACGGCGACTATTCAGCTTTGAAGGACAACGCCGACTACGTTGTCCACCCTCCGCTGGGCAAATGGATCATGGCCGCGGGCCAGTGGCTGTTCGGATCGGACAACGGCGTCGGCTGGCGTTTCTCCACCGCGATTGTGGGCGTGCTTGCAGTGATCCTCGTCGCCCGTATAGCGATGCGCATGTTCCGCTCCCCTCTTCTGGCCGGATTCGCCGGAATCGCCATGGCGCTCGACGGCATGGGAATCGTCATGTCGCGCACGGGAATCCTCGACAACATCTTGGCCTACTTCGTTCTTCTAGGCTTTTGGGCGCTGCTCATCGACCGAGAGCATTCGCGGGCGAAACTCGCCAGACGGGTGGCCCGGGGAGAATTCCGGTCTCTATCGGCCGGGCCGCGGGCGCCTCACGTCCCGAGGGACCCTTGGGGGCCTAACGTTCTAGGGCGCCCGTGGCTTTTGGCGGCAGGCGCTTTTCTGGGCTTCGCGGGCGGCGTGAAATGGTCAGCCATTTACGCGGTCGCCGTCTTCGGCCTCATAGCCTTCGCATGGGGCCTTTCCGCGCGCCGCATCGCCGGCGTTCGGCTGTGGTTCGGCGCAGGGGTGTTCAGAGACGGCCTGCCCGCCTTTTTCGCATTGGTTCCTGCGGCGATCGCGGCCTATCTCGCGGCGTGGATCCCGTGGTTTGCCAACTCCCGCTCGTGGGGCCGCGACTGGGCCCGGAAGCAGGGCAAGGATCTCCTCCCTCTCCCCGACGCCCCCGACGCCGTCAACTCCTTCATCCACTATCACCAAGAGATGTGGCGCTTCCACCACACGCTGTCGTCCCACCACGATTACCAGTCCCAGATGTGGGATTGGATCATCCAGCGCCGCCCCGTCTCCTTCTATTGGCTCGGCACCGACAAGGCCCCCGACAAATGCGGGGCGCACTCGTGTGTGGAGGCGATAACGTCCATCGGCAACGTGGCGGTGTGGTGGCTTGGGCTTGTGGCGCTCATCGTCGTCGTCCTAGCCGCCTTTAAGCACAGGGACTGGCGAGCGTGGTCGATACTCGCAGGGTACGGCGCCATGTGGCTTCCCTGGATCTCCTACACGAACCGCACAATCTTCCAATTTTACGCCGTTGCTTTCCTCCCCTACGTGGTTTTGGCGCTGACCTTCGCCGTCGGCGTGGCCGCGCAGATCGTCGGGCGGGCGTACTCGGGACAGCCTCGACTGTCCTTTGGCTTCGTCTCGGGCCGGGCCCGCCCCGTTTGGCAGCAGAGCGTTCCTCGCCCCGACGGGGCACGCTCCCAGCTTCGCAACGCCATCGCCGTCCGCTTCAGCGACGAGCCTCTGCCGCCGGGCGCGATTCCGCAGTCGCCCGCAGGGGCGCCCCAGGCGCCGAAGGCGATGCCGGCGTTCCCTCCAAACGCGGCCGCGCAGCCTCCGAGCGCGCCTGCGCCCATCCCGAACACAGCCGCGTACCTGCCGTACCTGCCGAACGCGGCGACGCCGCACTCCGAACGCAACGAGACGAGTCGGTTCGCGCCGGGTGCGGGCAATGCAAACGCGGCGACACGGCGCCCCGAACGCAACGAGACGAGTCGGTTCGCGCCGGGTGCGGGCAATGCGAACGCGGTCAGAACAGACGCACCCCCTTCTTGGCATGCGCCTGGACCCTTGCTGCCAAATCCCAACGTGCCGCCGGAGTTCTATTCACCGAGCCCCAACGTGCCGCCGAAGTTCTATTCACCGAGCCCCAACGTGCCGCCGGAGTTCTATTCACCGAGCCCCAACGTGCCGCCCATCGCCGCCCCGCGAAAAAAGCAGTGGTGGGAACCGCCCGCTAGGCGCATGACAGGAGCCTTCTTCGTCGGGCTGGTTATGACGGTCATAGCCGCCGCGGCCGCGTTCTGGTACCCCTTGTGGACGGGTCAGAACATCTCGCACAGCTTCTGGCAGCTGCATATGTGGCTGCCCAGCTGGATCTGACCCCCGCTCCAGAATCGAACGCACGTCACCCGCCCATAAAGAAGTGTCGCACAAAAAATTCACAGGAAACTTCATAAAAATATCACGAAAACTCCATTTGAATAATCATGTCAAGACAAAGACAGTTCCTTTGGAGGAGAATGTGAGCGACAACGACAACCGCGCGAATTCAGCAGATTTTGAGGCCCACGGGCCGACGGGGGCCAGCCGGCCGTTCGGCCCCTCGGAACCCTCAGGCGCGCCGGAAGCAAGCGACGCACCGAGCGCGACGGCGACGCTTCCGACCGCCGAGGCGGCGTCGGTCGAGGCGAACCTCGACCACACGGAATCAGCCGAAGCCGCGGGTTCGCCAGCGGCAGCCGCCGACGAGAAGAAAAAGGCGAAGCGCCGATGGCCGACGAGGGCGCTGGCCGCTGCTGGAGTCGCCGGAATCGTCGTCGGCGGCGCGACGATGGCGGGCGTGAACGCCCTGACCGACGACTCGTCCCACGGCAACAGCTGGAGTTCAGGCGCGGGCAAAGCCGGAAACGGCAGGCCGCAGCCGCCTTCGGGCGACATGCCCCAACCGCCGGGCGGCGGAGGGGGACCCCAGCCGCCGTCGGACGGGCAGGGAGGCGACCGTCAGGATTCGGGCAACCAGGGATCCAGCGGCAAGAAATCTTCGAAATGGGGGAAGAACGCCACCAAGAACAAGCAAAATCAACAGCAGAAAGGGTCGGACAGCCAGCAGGATTCGAACCAGACTCAAGGAACCGACGGGCAGAGCTCGGGCGGTACAGGCGACTCGGGCGAAACCGACGGGCAGAGCTCGGGCGGACAGACGCCGGCCGGCTGACAGGCAGAACACCCGGCTGACAGGCAGAATCCCGGGCGGATAGGCGGGCCTCTGAGCAAAGGGCGCCGCGAGCGACTTCGCTTGCGGCGCCCTTTCGGGCCTCTTTAAACTTTCGACGCGAGGGCAGGATGACAACCATCACCAGGCAGCGTTGCGCCGCCTTTGGAGGCTATAGTGTTGAGAGGACACGTAACGGACAAAGGACAGAACACTAGATGAGAGCGAACGACGTGCCACGCGCTGAGGCGCATGAGGGGGCGACAGCGCCATCGTGGCTGACAAATGCCAGTCTTCGGCCGGAAGAGGACGTTCAGTCCCCCCGCTCGTCAATAGCCGCGGCGGTATTCTGCGTCGTCGCCCTCATCGCCATCGGCCTTGTGGGACTTACCACAGCGTTCTCCCAGTCGTCGGCAAGCCCGAAGGTCGAGTCAGTCGTCAATCGGTCCACAAGTTTCGCGTCCACGCCTTCGGCCTCAAAGACGACCGCGCCGCCCTCCCCCACAGCCCGCAAGACGCCCAACTTCTACCAGCCCGCGTCTCCCGAGCCGACTCCCACGCCCACCAACGGCATTGCCGGTTTGGCTCGAATAACAACGACCTACGGGCGCGAGACAATGCGGGGGGCCGCAATGATTCTCGATCCGTCGGGGATCATTGCGACGAATTATCACATCGTCAATCACCCTTCGCCTACTTTCTCGGTCTACATTCCCGAGAAAGGGAGCACGCATTCCGCCCGCCTGATCGGCTACAGCCCGCTGACCGACGTCGCCATCCTCAAAGTCGACGGCCTCCCTCCGCTCACGCCGATCACACCGGCGGCCAAGTCCCCCGCCCCCGGCGATCCGGCAGTCATGTTCGGCTTTCCCGATTCGGAAAGCCAGGCCACGGCCGCCTCGGGCCACGTGCAAACGGGAGTCGCCCGCAACCGGGGGACGACGACGATCGACAACTTCACGTACGACGGCATGTCCTTCCTCGTGAGCTGCCACATGGTTCCCGGATACTCCGGCGGCCCGACCGTCAACCCCAAGACAGGCCAAACTCTAGGCATGAATGCGCGGTACTACATCGATTCCAAGGTGCAGGCCGAGTCGATCGCGATATCCGACGTCCTGCGGGTGAAAACCGAAGTCCTCAGCGGCAAGCCGACCAAGGACACCGTCATCAAGTGACCGCGGGGAAATTCGGGAGGCGGAACCGCACGAGACCGCCGAAAGGCAAAACTCACAGGATCAGTCACTGGATTTTCCCAGGAAACGTTCCGGCAGCCCCATGTTGTCGGCAGTTAACTTATTCATGACATACAGAGAACGCATCCTCTAGGAGGGGACATTGAGCGAGAAGGACGCCGAGGGACAGCTCCGCCCACAGAATGTCGAACCGACGCAATCCCTGCCGCGCTATGCGGCGGACGGCTTCGGGGCGGCCTACCAAAGGTCGGCGTGCCAGGCTAAAGATCCGTCGTCATCGGAATCGTCTGCGTTCCCGCGCGTGCGGGATCACCAGGACTGCCAGGAGCGCCAAGGTTTCGGCTACCTGGACCCTCGGGCCCAGCTCGGCGAACCCTCAGGCCAAGCCGCGGGGGGCCTGCCGGCAACAGAAGGCATGCCCGCTCAGGCCCATGCCGGCTTTTCCGGGCAAGGCGCCGACGGCAACCCATTCGGCCAGCAATTCGGGGGCGACTTTTCCGCCCAGCAGTCAATGGGCGGGTACCCGGACGGGGCGCCCTTCGCTCCAGCGTCGCCGAAGCGCAAACGCCACAAGTGGTCCACCGCGGCGCTCGCGGCCTCCACACTGGCAGGAGTGATTCTGGGCGGAGTCCTGGGAGGCCTCGCGGGAATGGCGATCGAGGACCGTGAGAACCAGCCGAGCGCCCAGTCCGTTCAGCCGAACCCTCAGACCAAGCAGCCCCCGCAGGGTCAAGTCCCCGATCAGGCGCCCATAGACGACACGGGCGAGGGCTCAAGCGGCCCAGCCAAAGGAAAACGCGTAAACTCCACCCCCGGCGTCGTCCTCGTCAACTCCGCGCTCAACGGAGGCGAAGGCGCCGGAACGGGAGTCGTCGTCGACAAGTCGGGCATCGTCGTGACGAATTATCACGTGGTTCAATCCTCCACGACGGTCACCGTCACCGACCCGAACACGAACGACCAGTACGAGGCCGAGGTCGTGGGGCACAACGCGGCGCAGGATGTGGCCGTGCTGAAGATCAAGAATCCGTCGAAGAATCTGAAGGCCGCCTCGATCGCGAAGAAGGCCGCGAGCTCGGGCGACACGGTGTACGCCGTCGGCAACGGCCACGGCCAGGGGTACCTGACCAAGCTTCAGGGCACGGTCACGGCGCTCAATCGCTCGATCACGGCTCAAAGCGCTTCGAACACCGAGAGCAAGAACAAGCTGACAGGGCTGATCCAGACCGACGCCGACGTGGTCTCAGGATACTCCGGGGGGCCGCTCATGAACGCCGACAATCAGGTGGTGGGAATCAACACCGCCGCGTCGACGGGCAAAACGTCAGAGGAAATCAACGGCTACGCCATTCCCATCTCGAAGGTCATGGAGACCGTGAAGGAGATCCTCAACGGAGAGACCGACGACGGGAACGTCATCGGCCGCAACGCCGCCCTCGGCGTGTCGGTCAGGTCGGTCGGCAAAACGAGTCAGGACGGCCAGGCTCCTCAGCAAGACCCCAACGTTCCCAACGCGCCCGCGGGGGTGTCGGGAGCGCAGGTGATCGGCCTCGTCAAGGGGTCGGGCGCCGAGAAAGCCGGGATCGTGAAGGGCGACGTCATCACGGCAATCGAGGGCAAGGCCGTTGAGAACTCGTCCGAGCTCGCCAAGACCGTTCAAAAGAAGAAGGTCGGCGACAAGGTCAAGCTCAGTGTGACGGGCGCAGACGGCTCCCAGAGGGAGGTCGAAGTGACCCTCGGAAAGGCGAGCGTCAACTAGCCGATTCACGGGCGGGGATCCGGAAAGACAGAAGGGGGGCGGGGACGACGATGTCCCCGCCCCCTTCGCCCCTTGCAGGCTGACGGGCTCAGTCTCGCGGTCGGGAGCCCGCGCTCGAGGCCCGCGGTTCCGGCAGATTCTCGGGTGGGCTCATTGCCTGCGGGAGCCCGCGCTCGAGGCCCGCGGCTTACGCCTCCGAGCTCGGCAGGCTGCCCAGGAAGGCTTCGACGGCCCGATAGAACGCCTCCGGCTGGTCGCGGCGGATGCAGTGGCCCGCGCCAGCGACCGTCGTCGCCCTGAGGAGAGGATTGCCGACGGCCAGAATCGAGGCGATTGCCTCTTCCGTGAAGAGCGCGCCTGGCTGATCTCCCGTCATCAAGAGACAGGGAACGGCGATCTCCACGGCCAGCTGCGTGCGCGGAACCGTCAGCCCCACGGCGCCCGCTGCGACAAGCGCGCGGTCAACCTGCCCTTTGGCGGAGGCCCACGCCGCCAGCTCGCCGACGGCGCGGCTCGGATGGTCGTTGACAGCTTCCTGGATGCCGTCGGCCGGATTGGCCGCAATTCGGTCCAAACGAGCGATTTCGGCCCGGGCTCCCGCCTTGTATGCGCCAGCCTGCTCCTCGGTGAGCCACGCGGGGTCTTCGAGCACGAGGGCCTCAACGAGCTCGGGGCGCGCCGCGGCCGCCGCAGTCGCGATGGCGCCTCCCATCGAATGCCCAAGGAGCGCGACCTTCCCCGAAGCGGCGTACGCTGCCTGTTCTTCGACGACGTCGATGGCAGCCTCCACGCTCGCACCGAAGGGATCGGCCAGTTCCCCGTCCGTCAGCCGGGGAGAAAGCCCGTGGCCAAGCGAGTCGACGAGGACCACTCGGCGCTCGCCATTCCATCTCTGGGCGATTCCCGCCAATGACGGCCCATTGTCCGTCACGCCGTGGAAGGCCACGATCGACGTCGCTCCTCCGCAGCCCGAAACGTACGTCGCCAGCCTTGCCATGAACCCTCCTGAGAGCTCGATCGCTTTGAAACAGGCGCGGGCCCTCAGCCGTCCCAGTTCCGGGGCGGACGCTCCAGGCCCCAGACTCGGCGAGACCCTCAGTCTGTCTCTGTCCTAGATCCAGAGTGGATTCTCGGTTCCCCTGGATCCGATATGGATTATAGGCCGCCCAGGCCAGCCGCTGCGGGCCGGACTCCTCAATGCGCAGCCGAGACAAGCTTCAGCCCTGCCACACAGGCTGCGATTCCAAGGAGGAAGGCAACGGCATCGACGGCCGCGCTCAGACGCTTCAACCGCACACGCGGGCGGCCAATCGCGCGCAAAGGCGGCCAGTCCGCCCGAAAGCCGCACTCGCCTGAGATTGAGAGGAACGCGATTTTGCGCGAAAAGGAGGGCCGCATCCGCGGGCGAGCCGTTAGACTTGCAACCGGCAGAAAGACCCGCAATGAGCATAAGACCTGAACGAGTCGAAGGAGGACGAATGCCGAGAAGGTATCTTTTCATCAACGCCAGCGCCAAAAAGGACGGATCCACAGTTGAATGCGGAACAGCCCTGCTCGAGGGCCTCGAAAGCGAACAGATCCACCTCGTCGACTACCGCATGGGCTTTTTCGGTCAGAGTTTCGACGACGACGAGTTCGACGTCGTGCTGGAGAAGATGCTCGCCGCCGACGTCATAGTCCTCGGCTCCCCTGTCTACACGGAGACAATGAGTGCAGCGGCCAGAACCCTGCTCGAGCGGCTGGAAACCCATCCCAGGGCGGACGAGCTTTCGGGACGGGAATTCGCTTACTTCATCCAGGGGTACGGACCAAGCAGGTTGACAGTCGAATCGACGACGGCCTCGGTTCGCAACGCCGTCGAACCGAGGGGGGCGCACTTCTTGGGGGCCGCCTCCGACATGGTCGAGCTGGCCGAGCTGCGGGAGACGATCGACGCCCAAGAGGCCGAAGCCTCCCGCGAATGACGACTGCGCGTGAGAACGTCTGGCAGGGATGCAGCCGACGCGCTGAGCGCCCTTCGCCAATCCGAACGGGGCGCCCTTCACGCCGAGACGGAAGGTCTTCTAACGCAAAGAGCGCGCGACGGAAAGGGGCTTTCCTTCGGTTCCCGCGACCTTGGAAACGTCCGAGATGTCGCCGACGATCAACGAGTGGCTCTTGCGCCACGTGACGTACTTCATTCCGAGGTTGACCATGGACGCCAGCCGATTTCGGCCTCCCATGAGGGTGGCGATATGAACCATGTTCCACGTCATCCATCCCGGGAAGCCCTTCATCCGAGGGAAATGCTTGATCTCTGCCACAGCCGCGGCTCGCCCGATCGTCGCCATGATGCCGAGGTCCTTGTACGTGAAGGCGCCCGGGTCTTTCTTCTCGCCGAGGTCGGCGCGGATGGCCTTGCCGATGTGCCTGCCCGTCTGCTTGGCCGGCTGAGCGAGCTGGGGCAGCCCGCGCTCCCCTATCGAGGCGACGTCGCCCGCCGCAAAGACATTGGGGAAACCCTCTGCCCGGAGCCGGTCATCGACGAGTATGCGCCCGCGGGCGCTCTGCGGCAGGCCCCACGAGTTCACCGCCTCGGGCACTCCCACGCCGGAAGCCCACAGGACGACGGCGGCCTCGAGGAAGGTTTCGTCCCCGCCGCCGACGGGGGCGATGAGGGCGCCGTCCTTGCGCACTTCCTTGACCGCGGTCCGGAACATCAGCTTGACGCCGCGCCTTTCAAGCGCCCTTTTCGCGTACTCGGACGACTTGGGGTCGAACGGCCCGAGCAGGCGGTCGGCCATGTCGATGAGGACAACCTCGATCCCGTCCGCCCCGATTTCCGGAAAAAGCACGGGAACGTCTTTGTTCCGCATTTCCGCGAGCGCACCGGCGGTCTCCACGCCGGTGGGCCCGCCGCCGACGACGGCCATTCGGATCTTCGCGCCCGGGCGTTTGGCCGTGGCGTCGAGGAGCCCCTGAATTCGATCGCGCACGTCGAGTGCGTGCCCGCGGGTGTAGAGCGGCAGCGCGTTCTCCTGCGCGCCGGGAATCCCGAAATAGTTGGCGGCCACGCCGGTCGCAACAACAAGGTAGTCGTAGGGGACGGCGTTCGCGCCGTCGACCGTGACCGTCTTGGCCGAATGGTCCATGGCGGTGACCTCGCCGAGCTCTACCCTCAAGTTCTTTTGCCCCGCCTGGATCGCACGCAGATAGTAGGTGATGTCCCCGGGGTTCAGGGTGGAGGTGGCCACCTGATAGAGAAGCGGCTGGAAAGTCGAGTACGGATTCTTGTCGATGAGCGTGATGCGGACCTTCGCCTTCTTGAGGCTGCGCGCCGCGGAAATCCCGGCGAAACCGCCTCCGACGATGACGACGCGGGGAGCGTCCGCGCGATCGGATTCGCTTTCCGCGGGGGGCGTATGTTGTGACATATGAACAAGGATATCCCTAAGTAAGGTAAGGCTAACTTAATTGTGTGAAACATCAAAGGCCGCACTCAAAGGAAGGAAAGCCGGTTTGCCCGAGAGCAATCCGATACGAGTCTCGCCGGCGGAGGCGCCTCGCCTCATTCGCTCGCTGACAGGCGAACCCAGGCAGGGGCTGGAAGGAGAATCCAGGCGGGCAGGCGGGCAGGGTTCGCGAACGCCGACGAGTTTGCCGACGTCGGCAGGTCCGGGAATGCCGGCGGCCGCGCCGACGGGTCCGGCGGCGGCGCGGCCAACCTTCATAGTCGCGATCGACGGAAGGTCGGGCGCCGGAAAGACCACTCTGGCCGGAAAACTGCTGGAGGAGCTCCGCGACGGGGGCATTGCGGCCGCCGCGGTCGAAGTCGAGTCGTTCATCGGCGGCTGGAACGGCCTGATCGACGGCGTCGAGGCCGTGGCCGCCCGGATTCTCGAGCCCGTCCGGTCCCGAGGAATCGCGACGGCGCGCACGTGGGATTGGAACCGCTGCACGTGGGCGGAGGAGGTTCGCATTCCGCCGTCGGGGCCCGTTGACGTTCTCATTCTCACAGGATGCGGGGCGGCGAGCGCCCCCTGCCGGCCCTTCGTCGACCTCGCCGTCTGGGTCGAGTTGGACGAGGAACGCCGCCGCGAACGCGTGGCCCGAAGAGAGGGCGACCCCGGCGGGTGGTGGCGGATGTGGGCCGAACAGGAGGATCTGCTGCCGCGAAGCGGGCAGCCCGACGTCGTCGTCGCGGATTAGCCGTACCACTGCCTTCCCGCGTACCTCTGCATAGCGGTCAACAGGCCGATCATCGCCACGACCCATGCCCACGACGGCTGCGGCGGGAAAAACGCCAGGCCGATCACTCCGCCCGCCCATCCGAGCGCGGCCAGAACGTCGTTGCCCCGCGCGGAGAGCGGGCCGCCGTTGTTATCGGAATTCAATGCGAAGACCAAGGCCAGAACGCCGAGGACGACGGCGGCGACTCCCACAGCCAGCATGTGCGGCGGGTCCACGGCGAATCTGAACGCCAACACGGCAAGGGCGAAAGTGAAAAGGCAGTATGCCGTCCACCGCCAAGGAGTCATTTTCCCTCCAGTCCTTCTGGGCGTCGCCGCCCGTGTCCTCCCGGGCGTTGCCTCGCCCGAGTCTTCCTGAGCGTCGCCGCTCAGGCGTTTGCAGTCTCACCGCAAAAGCCGCCTATCGCCCCCCCTGGCGGAGGCCGCCCCCGCGCCGTGGGATTCAGCCAGCCTACCAGCAGCCGAACGCGGCCGCTGCGGACGAATTGGAGACGGGCGCGGCCGACAACGGGCGGAAGGCGCCGTCGTGCGAGTTTTCTCCCCGGCAATTCGGGCAATTTCCTTTCGTCAGGCGTCGGACAATGATGCCCATGCGGACAGACGTGAAAATTGTGGACCTATCGATGCCAAATGACGTAAAATACAAACGCCGACGAAGACAAAACTATCACGCACACAAAAGTCCAATTGGACGACAATCTTCCGTTAGGGTGAAAATAATGAGCGATGAGAACCTCAGCGCTGTGGACTTTTCACGCGTGCTGTCCAAACTGCCCGAAAGGCTGCCCATATCGGACGGATATGACGCGCGCAGATCCGGCTCCGACCGCCTGCTTGCGGAAGAGCACTGGTATTCCAGCCCCAAACAGTCGATGGTCAGCTGGTACGAAGATTTAGAGGCCCCCGACGGCGCCGCCCACAAGAGGCGCTCGCTCGAAGCCCGGGTCGGATGGAATCGTTCGACGTCGCCGCAGGGAATGCTGTGGATCGCCGAAGCTCTGGGCGAAGACGCCGCCACCCTCAACGAGGCGGTCGAGGAGGCGAACCGCCGCAAACGCCTGACCAGCCAGTGTTCCGCCATTCGCAGAACCATCCCGTGGGCGAGGATTGCCGAGCTGCTGGCCGCGCATCGAGAGGAAACCCAGGGGCATCTCAAAAAGGGGGCGAAAAGCCTCGCAAAAGGAGCGGGATCGAAGCTCACCGGCTGGCTGAGCGGCCGACGCCGGGACTGCTGACCTTCTTTTCAGGGATTCCGCAATCGAGCTACACTATCATGAAGGGGGCGAACCTGCGCAATTCACCCCCAGTTTGGCGGAGCTAACACTCCTTCTTTTTTCCGCGCCATCTCGCGGAATAACCCTCACACACACCCAGTCTGGGCAATAGTACCCATGACACAATGTCTCCTTGGCGGTAACAATATTGAGGAGTGGCGCTTGAACACGCGGAGGCAAAAAGCAACGCCACGAAGGAGGGAACATGCCGAAGAGACTGGCAAGAGCGGTCACCGTGGCGGCCTTATTGGCGGCGCTCACCGCATGCGAATCGTCGGGGTCGTCCAACGCCAAGAAAAGTCATTCACAAACGCCGACGCAGACCGCTTCGACCGCCGGCTCGCCCCAAGCCCGCGGAACGGCGTCGCCTTCGGCCTCCTCGGCGCCGTCGACGGCCCCCACATCGAGCGAATCCAGGGCCGCGACGTCGGCGCCCCCCTCCGCCGAGACGACCGAAGGCCCGACATCGACCCCGGAGCCGTCGTCCTCGCGCGCCCGAGCCCGCCAGAGCCCGAGCGAATCGCCGTCGTCGCAATCCACGGGGGCGTTCACGACGTCGGTCGAGTGCACGCCCGTCTCGGGCTCCGACTCCCCGGTCTCCAAGGTCGTCTTTCGAGGCAACGGAACGAAGTACTCGGCGCGTTTCGTGTACGAGGACGGCGTCGGGACGCCGCCGGACACCCTCGGCTACGTCGTCACGCTTTTCGGCGAGGACGGGGCGAGCGGAGTCCTTTCAGCCGGGCACCTCAACGGAAAGAAGGTCTTTCCCGTCGAGGACGACAATTTTGTGGTCATCGAGCGCGGATATTTGACGATTGTGGAGTCATACACCCGTATTCCGGGAATCACTCGCCCATTTAGCTGGTACGCTGAGGTGAAAGACACAGATAACACCATCGCTACCTGCGGCACCAAAACGACAGCCGTCTCTGTAGACTAGCGGGTCGCTTCACGCGCTTGCCGCAAGCGTTTATTATCATGGTGTATCAGGAGGCGGCATCACCGTCACATCACGCAAAATTGGAAGGACACGATCGTGTTTACCCCAGTCGAACAGGGTTGCTGCAACCCATACCGGCCTAGAAAGCCTCAGCCCGCGCTTTTGGCGTGACGCAAAGTAAGATTTCCCCTAGGGCCGCGCGGATTCTCGCGCGGCGGAAGATAGGCTGAGGTATGTCAGAAGGGATGCACGGATTCAAGGACGAGCAGCTGAGCGTCCTCGCTACGTGGAACCTGATCGAGCAGTTCAGCCCCGAGCCCATTCCCGAGCCGACCGGACGCAAACGGAGGTCGCGGCGCAATGGCCGGCGGCGCCAGGGCGAGGATTGGCGCGCCCAGCTCGAGCTGCCCTCCTCCGCACTGGGCGAGACGCCGGAAGACGCCGCGGAAGACGCCGATCTGCCCGTTCGCTTCCACCGCTACCAAGGGGCGGAGTCACGCCGCGGCAAGAGCCGCACCGGCGTCCAGGCGCCCCTCCCCGACTATCAGGTTCTTGATCTGCGCCCGGGAATGATGCTTCCCTGGCAGGAGATCGCCGACGCCGACGCATTCGAGGGAGAATGGCGTCACACCGTCTATCTGGGCTGCTTCACCGCTGAGAACATCGCTCGCGAGCTCGAATCGATCTTCGTCGATTCGACCGACAATTTGGCCGTCGCCCGCGGAATGAGCGCGTGCGCCACGGTTCAGCTCGATTCCCTCGGCCGCGTCCTGCCGGAAACCGCCGTGCTGTCCTCCGCCGCGTGGGGCGTGGGGCGGGCCCGCGACCCCGGGCCGATCGTCCCCTGGTGGTTCCTCGGTTTCGACGCCGGCTCGAAGGAGCTTGTCAATTCGATTCGGACGTTTGAGGCTCGGCGTTCGCCGGACGGCCACCCGTCCCCGCAAACATCGAATTCGCTCGCAGAACTGGTCGCCATCGCCCAATCGGCCGCCGGCGTGACGCGAATTCCTTCGCTGGCACGGCCCGCCGTGCGGATCAAGAGCGTCAGAGTCCGCGAACCCGGCGCTCCCGGAGCGCACGGCCTTCCCCCCGACGTGGGCGAGGAGAACAGCCTCAACAGCCCCTTCCTCGACGAGATCGCCCTTGCCAGCGACCTCATTCGCCGAGACGACGCCGGAACGGCGCTCTCGCGCTTCCTTTCGCCCGACAGGGCGGTCAACACCGCCCGCCGGCACGACATGCGCAAGCGCAGCGCGGCCATCGACGCCCGGCTCAGCGCCACCCGCATTCCGGCCGGCAGATGGCCCGCCGACCCTGCCCTGCACCTCTCGCGCAACCAGCAGTTCGCGGTCAATCGCGCCATGCACGAGCTCTCCGACAGGGGAGGGATTCTCGCGGTCAACGGCGCGCCGGGCACGGGCAAGGCCGCCGTCGTCCGCGAAATTCTGGCCGGCAACGTCGTCGAACGCGCGCGCAGGCTTTCGCGCCTGCGCGATCCGAGAGACGCGTTCACCGGCACGATCCACACGTGGGACGACGGCGCCTCCCGCCGCGAAGTTCCCCAGCTCAAGCCCGAGCTCACAGGTTTCGAGACCGTCGTGGTCTCGGCCGGGCCGACCGACACCCTCGCCGAAGAGTTTCTCTCGCCAGCCTTCGTTGCGAAGAAATGGCGTTCGGGCGACGCGTTCTTCAAGGACCTCGCCGCCTACGTCAACCGCGGCCGCATTGCGACGACCTCCCGCCTCGAGGCCCGCCCCGCCGCAACGGGCTCCGGCCGAAAGGCCTCCGCGGCTCTGCCCGCTTCGGCCCGTTCCCGGAACTCGCCGTTCGCCGGCCTGCCGCTGAACGACTCCCTGCTCATAGACTCAACGGCCCTGTCGAATGCGGGGTTCCCGTTGCCGTCGGTCTCCTCGGACGACGCCGGCGGATCTCTCCCGCCGATTGACATCGCCTCCTTCGCGCCCAAGCAGCGCCCCGGCGGCGCCTCGCTGCTGAGCAACGCGAAGCTTGCCGTCAAGCAATCCGCTTTCCACATGGGAAAGACGGACCCCTCCCTGGCGGAGGCCTCGTCGGATCCGGCGTTCTCCCTCGCCTCGGCCGCCGCCCCCTCTGCGGGCTCTCGACTTTCTGCCGCGTCGGCTCTAGCGGCGTCGGCAAACCCGGCGGGATTCGGCTTTCCCGCGACGGCGGGCGCGTCTGCAGACGGTGCGGCGCCCGAGGATTCCGCCTTGCCGACGGAGGGCGAGGCGTCAACGAAAGTCGATGTGCCAACGGAAGGCGAGGCGCCGACGAACGGCAATGCGGCCGCCGACGCGGCGCAGATCGGCGCGACGGGGGTCGAATCGGCGCCGTCCGCGGACTCCGCGACTTCGACGGCGCCGGGAGCAAACGCCCCTTATTCGCCGATGCCGGACCCCGCTTCGGCCGAGATCGATCCGGCAGGAGATCCGGCGTCCGCGAGCTTGGACGCTCCCGCGGCCTCGGCGCCCTCGGCGGATTCCGCTCTCTCGGCCGACTCGGCGGCGCCCGCCCCGTCCTCCGACTCACCGGATCAGGCATCGCCGCCCAGTGCGGCCTCGTCGCAGTCCTCCGCCTCGCCTTTGTCAGCCGCGTCGGCCATTTCCGCCGCGTCGCCCCTTTCTGCAGCGTCGGCCGCTTCCGCGCCGTCGGCCCTCTCAGCGCCCTCGGCGTCCTCGCCCGATTCGTCTGCGATCGACCTCGGAAACGATCCGCCGGCGCCTGCCGGGGCCGCGGGCGATCGCAAGGGCGCCGCAGCCGCCCCCTCCGCCGACCGGCCTTCGGACCGCGAGGCCTCCGACGCCTCGGGGGCTTGGGCGATGGTCGCCGCCCAGCTCGACACCAAAGCGCAGCAGGCCGCCTTCCGCCGCGATTACTGGTTCGCGGACAGAACGGCCGGCGTCGCGGGGATGAACGCGATCCTCGAGGAGCAGACGGTCCGGCGCGACAACCTCCGGCTCGCCGACTGGGCAAACGCATGCACAGCCTACGCGCAGGTGGAGAAGAAGGTCGAAACCCTTCTCCAGCAGCGGGTCGACGCCGAAAGGCGGCACGACACGCTCGCCCAGCTCCCCGCTCGCCTCGCCCGCGCCGAAGACGCGATCTACGTTGCGGTGGCGGAGTTGCGGGAGGCGGAGGCCTCCGTTCCCGAGCTCATCGACGCGGCGGCGTCCGCCGAACGCGAGCTTCGCGCAGCGAGCGCGCTCGTCCAGAGCCAACGCCAGGAAGAGCCCGGGCTGTTCCGCAGGATCGGATCGGGAGGGGGCGCCAAGCGCGACTGGCAGGCCCGTTACGACGAGCTCAGCGCAAGGGAGGCCGCCGCGGCGGAGGCAGACGGCCTCGCCCATGCGGCTCTGGCTCAGGCGGAAGAGCTCGTGCGCGCACGCGCCCGCCGAGTCAGCGCGATTCAACAGGAGTTGACCCAGATCCGGGCCGACATCCCAAGGCTCACCCGCCAATGCGAAGAGGATCGGCGGCTGTGGGGAAAGTCCTATCCCGGGGCACGGCAGAGCGAGGCGGAGCGGGAGCAGAACACCCCCTGGCTCGACGTCGAACTCGACGAGGCCCGTTCGGAGCTCTTCTTGGCCGCGCTGAAGCTGCACGCCGCCTTCCTGCGCGCGGCAGCCGAGTTCACCCATCCGGGGCTCGATGCGGCCACCGACGTCGTCGCCGGGAACTGCCCGAACGACCTCGAGCCGGAGAAGCTGACCGCCGCGTGGCAGCTTCTGTTCCTCGCCGTTCCCCTGGTCTGCACGACTTTCACCGCCGCGGCGCGCATGTTCCACTCGATCGGGCGCGAGGCCTTCGGATGGCTGGCGGTCGACGAGGCGGCCGAGGTCCGGCCCCAAATGGCGGTGGGAACGCTCGCCCGAGCTCGACGAACCGTCGCGATCGGCGACCCCCTGCGCCTGGAGCCCACCGTCGCCGTGCCGATGAAAACGAGCATGTCGATCGCCTCGATGTACGGGACGGCCCAATGGCTCGCCCCGGGGGCCTCCGTGCAAACGCTCGCCGACCGCGTCAGCAGCTACGGCACGACCCTGCGCACCGGCAAACGGGCCGACGGCGAACCCTCCGCGGGCCTGTGGGTGGGCATCCCGCTGCGCGTGCAGAGCCACTGCTCCGAGCCGATGCATTCGATCGTCAACGCGATCGCCTACGACGGATCGCTTTTCGCCGGCGCGGCCGGCTCGCCGACGCCGATTCCCGAAAGCGCGTGGATCGACATACCCGCGGCCAACCCCGGAAGCCACGTGCAGCCCCTTGAAATCGACGCCGTCAGGGAGATCCTCGACAAGCTCAGGCCCGAGGGGGTTCCCGCCGACCGCATTTTCATCGTCACTCCGTTCACGCAGGTGGCGCGCGAGCTGGAAATGCTTTCCTCGATCCACTGGCCGGGCTTGAGGACTGGAACGATCCAGCGCATGCCGCGCGGCCGCTCCGAGGTGGTCATCCTCGTTTTGGGCGGCGACCCCGACCGGGCCGCGGCGAAGGTGAGGGTCACGAAGAACCCGAATCTCATCACCGCGACGGTGGGCCGGGCGAAGGACCGCCTTTACGTCATCGGCGACCGCTCCGCCTGGTCGCAGTACCCGTACCTCGACGTCGTCAGCGACCTGCTGGGCTGACGCCAAGGAGGCACGCAAGTCGCCGCGCCCCGGGAGGCCGGCCGACGTCGGCCCCGCTCCCCTGACTTCAGGCGGCAGGCACGCGCGCCAACCGGGAAGCCCCCGATCGCCGAAGGGGCGGCTTGGCGGACGTCAGTCGAGGTCGCCCGGTTCGACGACGTCGACGGCCTGCACGCCCTCGACCTCCGACAGTGCGCGCATGAGGGCGTCCTGCGGGTAGGGGCCTTCGAAGCGCATGACCACGCGCATTCCCGGCCCTTCCTCCGTCGTGATCGACGACGTCGAATTCACGGTGGCCCGGTACCCGTGGCGGGTGGCGGTCAGGAGGATTCGGCGCATGACGCCGTGCCCGGACTCGTATTCGATGACCGTCCGATTGCTGCGGCGACTCGAGGGAAGCTTGTTCGACAGCGGCCCGAGCAGGAAGATGAGGGCGTAGTGCAGCAGAAGAACGACGGTCGCGACCGGGATCATGTGGGCGCCGCACGCCATCCCCATCGCGGCGGACACCCACACCGTGGCCGCCGTCGTCAGGCCCTTGACGGTGTCGTTGTTGACGAAAATGACGCCCGCGCCCAGGAAGCCGATGCCCGAGACGATCTGCGCGGCGATTCGGGAACGGTCCAGGCCCGCCGCGTCCGGGGGCGTGAACCCGTAGGCCGAGACGAGCGTGAACAGGCACGAGCCGAGGCCGACGAGCACATGCGTCTTGACGCCGGCGTTCTTCTGGTGGAATTGGCGTTCGATCCCAAGAAGCAGGCACAGAACAAAGGTCACGACGACGGCGACGATCTGATCGGGGAGGTTATGAAGGTCGAAGTTGCCCATGGGCGCCCCTTTGCGTGACTTCATATGACGGACTGAAGCCAATAGTCTACGTCGTTTGGCCTCGGAGCGGGAGACCCGAAAACGCGTACGCGTGCGCCTCGTCAGCCGCATGCCGCCTTGCGCCCGCGGGAGGCCTTTCGCACGCGGGCGCCTGCAAGCGCACATGCTCCGCGCCGACGGCCGCCCTTCAGCCTTTCCGACCCGCCCTTCAGCCTTTCCGGCCGCGAGACCGGATCGGGGCTCAGCCCCGGCCTCATCCGCGGGCGCCCGCAATCCTCACGGCGGGGCGCACCCTCGCAGACGAAATGCCGCGATTCGGCTTTCCGAGGCGTTGGCGGACCTGGCCGTGCAGCACAGTCCCCGAGACGACGGCGCCCGAGACCGGCGCCTCCCCCGCGAACACGGTGAACGTCCACGTCTCGCGCCGCTCCGAGTCGGGCATCTCGCGGCCGCATTGGAAGGTCAGGGCGCCCCACAGCTGGCGGATCATGAGGGAACGTGTGTCAAAGCCCTCCACGGTGAAGGCCTGGGACGGGGCGCCCGCGACGTCGTCGTAGCTTCCCATCGCCAAACCCGCCGGCGACGTCGCCGCGACGAACAGGGTCCATGCGTCTCCCTCGTCGCAGGCATTGACGCCCTCGCCGATCCTCTCGTCCAGGAAATCGGGCTTGAGCGCCTCGGGCTGATCTGCTCGGGCTCCCTCCGGCGCGGGGACGCGCACGTCGAATCTCGACGGATCGGGCACGAGAAGGGGCGTGAACTCCGCGGCATCGGAGAACCGAGCCGTCCGAAAGCGCTCGGCGAGGCTGCGGGCCGCATCCTCGGCGGCCTTCCAGACCGATTTGTCGAACGCCTCAGCCAGATATTCGACGTCGGGCAGAGGGAGGCCGGCCTTTGACAAAGCTGCGGCCGACGACGGCGTGGCAACCCAGCCCGACTCGGCGAGCTTGCGCATCGCGCCCCCGCCAATCGCACCCTCGCCGATCTCCGTTGCGCCGGCCATGGCCACGCAGCCGCCTCTCCCGTCAAACGGCTTCGGCCGCCGCCTGCGCGTACTCCTCGTCGGTCACCGGCCTGCTCCACTCCACGGGCCCGTCGGGGCCTTTGAGCGTCACGGCGACGTGTGTCATTTCGACGTCGGGGGCGGCGCCGTGCCAGTGGCGGACTCCCGCCGGAGTGTACGCGCTCTCGCCGGTGCGGATGCGCACGGCCGGCTTGCCCTCCTCCTTGTAAAGGGCCTCCCCCGCGGTCACGACGAGCAGCTGGGCCACGGGATGGGCGTGCCAGTTGTTCCGAGCCCCCGGCTCAAACGTCACCGCGCCCGCATTGAGCAGATCGTTGTCTTCAAGCGGATGCATGTAGGCGGCGCCGGTGAACGTCCCCTCGGGAAGCCGATCGCCGCGCGGGAAAATCTGAGCGTTCATGGTTCCTCATCCTCCATGCGCAGAACACTTGTTTCCATCTTAATGGAAGGCGATGTCTTTGAAAAAGGCTCAAGGCCGGTGAAAGTCGCGATGACGCGGGCGAAGCCCGCGTCCCGCCGCTTCGCGCTGAGCTTGAAAACGAGACGCGCCGCGCCCGCCCCTCGCCTCGCCGCGTAGAATCGTTGCGCCGTTTCAACAGCTGTTTCAACAAAGGAGGGTTCCATGTCCCAACATACCTGCGGATGCGGTCACGATCACGGCGAGAAAGCCGAGAAGGCCGAGGAGACGAAGGCTTCGACGTCGGCCTTGGCGTCCGCCTACAAGGTCCTCGACACCTCCGAGGACGAAGTCCTCGACGTCCACGCCATCCCGCATTTCGTCCGCCACGCGGCGATTCTCGGCGCCCTGGCCTCGCTGAGCCCGGGATTCGCGCTGACAATCAAAGCGGGGCACCTGCCCGCTCCCCTTCTCGCCCAGGTCGAGCAGCTCCCGGGCTCTTTCGCCTACGAAGTCCTCGTCAACGGACCCGAGTTCTGGCTCGTGAAGATCACCCGCGAAAGCCTGTGACGTCCCTCTCGCCAGTCGGCTCACCGGCCGGGAGCGCCGGTGAGCCGACCCGATGAAGAGCGGCTTTCGCCCAGTCTTCGCCCTGCGCCCGGCCCCCGCCCCGGCCGGCGCTCAGCCCGCCTTCGGCGGGCGACGGGCGTCTGCGATTGGGCTGCACCGGAGGCGCCGGGCGTAGGATAGCCCGCATGAAAGTCGCATCTTCGCGCAAGAAAGGCGGCGCCGCGGCGCATGCCGGATCGGCGGGCCTCGGATTGGCCGCCCTGGGGGTCGTCTTCGGCGACATCGGAACCAGCCCCCTGTACGTTCTGCGCACGGTCTTCACGCTTGACGGCGGCGCCGTGCGCCTGGACGAAGACGACGTAACCGGCGTCATATCCTGCATCATCTGGGTTCTCGTCCTCATCGTCACGATCAAATACGTGTGCTTCGTTCTGCGCGCAGACAACGAGGGCGAAGGCGGGATCCTCGCCCTCGCCACAAGGGTCCGCCGCAGCTTGAAGCCGGGCCGGATCGCCTCCGTCGTCGCGCTCCTCGGCGTTTTCGGAGCAGCCCTGTTCTTCGGCGATTCCGTCATCACCCCCGCTATATCGGTCCTTTCCGCCGTCGAAGGCCTCGAGGTGGCCTTCCCCCACATGGCCGAATACGTCGTCCCGGCGGCGCTCGCGATCCTCTCCGCGCTTTTCTTGGCCCAGCGGAAGGGCACGTCGAAGATGGGGAAGGTCTTCGGCCCGATCATGCTGGCCTGGTTCGGAATCCTGGCGTGCATGGGGATTCCCCGCATCGTCGACAACCCGCGCATCCTCGTGGCGCTGTCCCCCGTGGAGACCGTCTCCTTCATCTCACGCCACCCGGAAACCACCTTCGTGGCTCTGGGCGCCATCGTTTTGGCCGTCACAGGCGCGGAGGCCCTCTACGCCGACATCGCCCATTTCGGGCGCCGAGCCATCCAGGGCACGTGGCTCGCCGTCGTCCTGCCCTCTCTGACCCTGTGCTATCTGGGCCAGGGCGCCCTCCTCATCGACAGGCCGCAAGCTCTGAGCAATCCCTTCTTCATGCTCGTTCCCAGCAGCCTGACCGTGCCTCTCGTCTTCATGGCCACCTTGGCGACCCTCATCGCCTCGCAGGCGGTGATCTCGGGCGCGTACTCGATCGCGAGGCAGGCCTCCCACCTGGGCTACCTTCCGCATATGAAGGTCAAGCACACCTCGGCGACCGAGTCCGGCCAGATCTACCTTCCGGCCGTCAACCTGCTGCTATTCGCCTCCGTCGCATCGATCATCCTCATTTTCCAAGACTCCGACCGGCTCTCCGCGGCATACGGGCTGGCGGTCACCACAGACTTCCTTCTGACGACGTCGCTCCTGTTGCTGCTTACCCGAGCGGGCTGGCGCTGGCCTGCGTGGGCGACTGGCTTGGCCGCCGCGGTGCTCCTAACCGTGGAGCTTCCGCTTTTCGCCGCGAACGTCACGAAGATCGCGACGGGAGGCTGGCTCCCGCTTCTGATCGCGACGCTCATGCTCGTTGTCATGACCACATGGAGGCGCGGCGAGGAACTCGTGACGCATTCGCGCCGGGCCGGCGAGGGAAGCCTCTCCGAGTACCTCCGGGGTTTGGCGTCCTCCGCCGTTCGGCGAATCCCCGGAACCGCCATCTACCCTCATTCGATGCTCACAACCACGCCCCTCGCGTTGAAGAAGAACACAGAGATCAACCGAGTGCTGCATGACAACGTCGTCATCGTCTCGATCAAGACTCTTCCCACACCTCACGTTCCGCGTTCGAAACGGGTGGTTCTCGACGAGATCGCCTCGCCAGTGCGAGGCGTCACACATCTGACCGTCCGCTACGGATTCATGGACGAACGCGACCTGACGGAGACCATCCGCCACGGCCAGCGAACCCTCAAGCTTTCCTGGAAGCTCGACGACGAAGCCTTCTTCATGCTCTCCCACATCCACATCATGGAGGGGAGCAAACGTTCGATGTGGAAATGGCGAAAGAAGCTCTTCATCGGCCTTTCCCGCGTTTCGGTCTCGCCCTCGTGGGTGAACAAGCTCCCCAAGGACAGAACGGCGGAGATATCGATGCGCGTCCTGATCTAGGCGCGGGGCGCGAGCAGGTGATGCCTCCCGCCGAGCACCCACTTTTGCGCAACCCCGACATCGACATTGCGAGTATTCATCAGGGACGCCGCACCGACGCGGCGGAGCCCGTCGGCAAGATGCGCGACGTTCACATCGAATTCGGCCCGCGTGTCAACGGGCGACCATCCTCAGTCACAGCTACAGGGAAGAGCACTGTTGACAATCGCATTGTTGAAAACACTCCCTCAACAACGTTTCCAAACTAGCGGCCTCCCGAACGCGCTGCGTATCGGCAGGGAATCAGTTCCCAGAAAGGACGTCCTTATTCTTCGGAATCGACGCCGCAAACACAGACGCGCTCTGGATGCTGCGCCACGACGAAGACTGCGGCCCGTGGAAGGCGCACATGGACAAAGATAACCGTCCGGCCATGAAAGAAGCGCCCAAGAAATTCTGAAGCAAGGCCTGCTCGGCTGCATTGCAAGAGCCGCGAAGACTTGCCTGACGAGCAATGCGCCGTCGCCCGTCCGAAGGCGCAACCCGAAAACGTTCCTGGAAACACTCGGCCACGGGGCCTAGAATCGACCGGTGACAATGGAACCCGAGCGTTTCGAGGCGAGCCGCGAGCGCTCAGCTGCGGAGCCCGCACCCTCCAACGCACAGCCCGAGCGCCCCTCGGCAAAAGCTGATATTTTCGAGGGTTTGCGGCTGTCGCTGGCCGCGGGCCTGGGGATGTATCCGCTCGGCATCGCCTTCGGCCTGCTCGTCATTCAGGCGGGGCTGCCCTGGTGGGTCGCCCCGGCGCTTTCGACCGCCGGCTACGCCGGGTCGCTTGAGCTCCTGCTCATCGGAATGATCACCTCGGGCGCCGCGCTGGGCGCCATTGCGCTCACCGCCTTCCTCGTCAACTTCCGCCATGTCTTCTACGCCTTCTCGTTTCCGCTGCGGGCGGTCAAGGGCAAGCTGGCCCGCTTCTACTCGATGTATGCGCTGACGGACGAGTCCTACGCCGTCACGGCCGTCGACCCCGAGAACTGGACGGCGCGCAAGCTCTTGACGGTGCAGATCGCCTTTCAGTGCTACTGGGTCGGCGGCGGGCTCACCGGCGTCGCGCTCGGCTCCCTCATACCCGAGCCCATCGACGGGCTGGACTTCGCCCTGTGCGCCCTTTTCATCACGCTCACCCTTGACGCGTACAAAAACGGCCGCGAGGCGCCGTCGGCGCTCCTAGCGGGGCTGGCTTTCTCCATCGGCGTCGTCCTGACGCCGAATTCGGCGATCTTCACCTCGCTGTCGGCCTTCGTCGCCATGCTGGCCGCCCGCTACGTGATATCGAAGGTGCGCCGCCCATTTAAACGAAAGGGAACGGCGGAGGGCGGCGATGCCTAGCACCGGCCGCATTCTGGCCGTACTGGCCACGGCCTTTGCGATCACCTTCGCCCTGAGGGCCGTTCCTTTCGCGATCCTCAAGCCGCTGCGCCGATCAAGATTCGTCACGACGATGGCCGCATGGATGCCCGTCGGGATCCTCGGAATTCTGGCCGCTGCGACGTTCCGAACCACGGCGCTTGCGGGGAACGGCCGCCTGCTCCACGCCTCGATCGCGGCCGCCGTCACAGCAGCCGTTCACCTCCTGTGCGGGCGGCGCACGCTTCTGAGCGTCGGCCTGGGGACGGGAGCCTTCGTGGCCTTAGTCAACGTCTTCGCGTGAGCAAGCCGGAGACTTTCAGCTGGACCGCAGGCGCCGCTTCGGGTTCAGGAGCCAGCCTTCACTTCGGCTTCACCCACGGGTTGGAGCTTTCCCTTTGGAAGCCCGGTGGGGCTTCCAACTGAAGAGCCACTGCGTTTTCCTTAAAGAAAATGAACTGCCTCCTGTGCAAAACCGGCGCAGCCTGTATGCTTGGCAGCATGACCGAATTTGGAGTCACAGGAGAGCACACAACCGGCGGAATCCCGCACGGTTCCACGAGTCTCACCCCTTTCCTCGCCATCATCGGCGCGGAAGAGGCCTTGGACTTCTACCGCTCGGTGTTCGACGCTCGGATAGTCGATGTCACCGAATTCGACGGCGTGGTGGTCCACGCCGAGCTTGACTTTGGGAGCGGCAAGCTGCAAATCGGCGAGCCCAATCCCGAGTACGGCTTGGTTCCGCCGCCTTCCGAGGGCGCCTGCTACTCTTTGGGCCTCTACTGCCCCAACGTCGACGACGTCGTGTCGCGGGCCCTCGCCGCGGGCGCGACCCTGCGTGAAGAGCCGAGCACCTTCATCTCCGGCGACCGCTATGCTTCGATCCTCGACCCGTTCGGCGTGCGATGGTCGATCATGTCCAGGGTCGAGGACATCTCGGAAAGCGAGAGCGCTCGGCGCGTGGCCGAGTGGGCCGCGGGGCGCGCGGCAAGCTGACCGAACTTTTTCGCCGACCGATCTTTTTGCGGACTGCGCTCACGCCCCGAAACGCGCCGCCTTTTCGCCCGCCCCAACCGACGCTCGCTCTCAGAGAACCGAGCCGCTTTTCCGCCGCCCGCCCTCAGCAAGCTCAAGGCTCAGTAAGAAGGCCATGAAGATCCTGATTCTTGGAGGAACGGCCTGCCTGGGCCATTCGATCGCGGCGTCCGCACTGACCGCCGGGCATTCCGTCGCCTGCCTTGCCCGAAGGCGAGGAGGCCTCCCAGGAAAAATACGGGCGGGCCAAATCCGCCTGCGAGAAGGCCGTTCTTGCGGGATTCGGACTCGAACGCTCGGGCCGGCCACACCGGCGAGGCCGTCCGCGCTCCGGCGGATTGGCCGCTCGCCCGAGGCGTCGGCTTCTGGGCAGGCCCCAGCATCCCTTCCAGGCTGGGCGCCGGCGCCCAGCCTGGAAGGGATGCTGGGGGCGTCGAACGGGCGGGCGCTCGAGGCGGGCCCCAAGCTCCCCTCGGATTCAGCGAGTGCGGACGCCGCGAATGACTATGGCGGATATCACGGCCAGTGCCGCGGACGCTCCGCCAAGCCACGCGAAGCTGCCCGTCGCTGTGAGGATCGCAGCCCCCGCCGACGAAGCCGCAAACTGAGCAAAGTATTGAGCGGCGCCGTTGAGCGCCAACGCGGTCCCTTGCAATCGCGGATTGAGAGTGGCGGCGAGGGTCATGAATGCGGGCTGCGCCGCGACGACGCCGACGCTCCACACCATCTGGCCGAGCACGGTCACTGCCACGGGGCCCGGCGAGAAGACGACCGCCGTCACGCCAAGGGCGGCGGCGCCTCCCGCCGCCGCCATATAGGAGGCGGCGCGCCATCGCGCGAGCAGACGCCCGCCCACGACCGCGCCGGCGACTCCCGCCGCGCCCGCCGCGAGCGTCACCCAGGACATTTCCGCCGACCCGAAGCCATAGCGGTCCTCGTAGAACGCCCCGATCGACGTGTACGCCACGGCGAATCCGGCGTGCCACAGACCGGTGCTCAGCAAGAGGAGAAGAAGCCCGCGATGGGTCAGCGCCGCCTTCAGCATTCCTGCGACGGCGGCCGAGGCGCCGCCGCGAGCACCGTCGGCCGTCGCGGATTCGCCGCCGCTCGCACGCACGCCGGCCGTCTGTCGCCCGACGCCGGCGAAAACACGCACCGCCGGGAATATCGCGAGAAAACCGGGAATGGCAATGAGGAGGAAGGTCCACTGCCAGCCGACGGCGGAGGCCAGGAGAGAGCCGATCGGGACTCCGACGACCGTGGCCGACAGCAGCATGCCCGTGACTGCTCCGACATTCGCGCCGCGCGTTTGCGGCGTCGAACGGCTGACGACCTCGCCGAAAACCGTCGGCATGACCATCCCCGCGCCAAGCCCCGCGAGCGCGCGGCAGGCAAGGCCCATCGCGAGATTCGGCGCAGCGAAGGTCAAGGCCGTGCCCGCCCCGAAGACGGCCAATCCCGCGACGGCAACCGGCCGGCGGCCCCGATAGTCCGCCAGCGCCCCGAAGAAAGGGCTCATGGCTGCGTATGCCAGGGCGTATGCGGCCACGAGAAGGGCGGAGAGTGAGGCGGAAGCGCCCCAGCTTTGGAGTATTTCGGGGGCGATCGGGGCCACGACCATGGAGTCGCAGCCCACGAGGAAGGCGACGGCGCCGCCCAGAATCACGGCCGGGCGCGCTGTTCCCGAGCCGTTCCTTTTGCCCGCGGGACTTCCAGCTTCGTCGGCCGAAGGCTTTTCGCCGTGCCCGGCCCTACCCGCCTCAGCCTCGGAGGCGTCCGCGGCGCCCTTCGGATCTTCCGCCGTCTTTTTGCGGCTGTGCGCCTCGTTCTCTGTGTGGTTCATTTTCAACACATCCTTTGTTCGATGTTCGACGAAGATAGAACATAAGGTAATGCAATACTAGAGGAATGGCAAGGAGTGTTCATCCCGACCTCGCGGACGTGCCCCTGACCGCGGTGCTCGCGGCGCTTTCGGATCCGCTGAGGCTCGGCGTGGTTCGCCTGCTCGCGGACGGGTCCGAAAGGCAATGGGGCGAGTTCGACGCGCCCGTCTCCAAATCGACGCTCAGCCACCACATGAAGGTGCTGCGCACCGCGGGGATCACCGCCACGCGAGCCGAAGGGACCAGATGCTACGTCCATCTGCGGCGCGAGGAGCTCGACGAAAGGTTCCCCGGCCTCCTCGGCTCGATCCTCGACGCGCAAGGCCAAGGGGCGGCGCCGGTCAAGCTCAGGTAGCGACGCCGCGCGCAGTATGCCGCCGTCGTAGACGGTGGCCCGCTTCACGGACGGCCACCGCCGGTCGCCACGACGTAGCGAGCCCCGGCCGCCAGACCACCCTCAAGCGCGAGGGCTAGACGATGCCCGACCGCCAGGACAGGCCACCATACGCGATCGCCGCCAAAGAGTCAGCGCCTGACCGCTGGGGCACAAACACCACGCGACCTCTACGACAAGAGGCTGATGCGCTCGCGCACGCGCTTGCCGGCCTCTGTCTCATCGACCAAGCCAATCGCGTAGTCCGCGCAGCTCATGGCGCTCCTGCCCTGCGGGTTCAGTGTGAACTCCTCCCCCGCCAGAATGCAGGATCCGGTTCGCTCGCCGTCGGCGTACAGGCTTCCGGCGCCGCCGACCACGAGCAGCCGCGTCGCGGTCTCTGCGAGGACCGATGCAAGATGCCCGAGATGACGCTTATACAGCGGGAGGCCCTCGGGCCTCGACGTTCCGAAAGCGTCGACGACGGCGTCAAAACCCGCTAGGTCGCCCGCCGTCAGATCGAAGACGTCGCGCACCAAGGCGCGCCCGGCGGGGGTCTCGACGTCTCGGCGGACGATTGCCGCGACGTCGTTCCCGCGGGCGGCCGCTTCGCGCGCGATGAGAGAACCGGATTTTCCGTTCGCTCCGATGACGTCGATCTTCAGCGGCCCGCAAGGCCTTCCGGCTTCGGGCGTTTCAGCTGCGGCTGTTTTCATGACGCTCCTTTTTCATGGCGCTCTTTTGAATGGGCTTGCGGAACCAGGCTAAGGTTCTTGGTGTAAATTTGAAAGAAGGCACTTTAAAGTGCTGTAGGAACCTACAGGAAACCAATGCGGAATATGAACGAAAATCAAGCATCGCATACGCAGAGGCGCCAGCTGTGGGAGGATCAAGCCGCGGACGGTCTCCCGGACTGCCCTGTGGAAGTCGCGCTCGGCTTCATCTCCAGCCGGTGGCGCATCCTCATCATTCGGGACCTGCTCAAGGGCGCATGCAGATTCAGCGAATTGCAGCGTTCCGTACGCGGAATCTCGCAGAAGATGCTCACATCCAATCTGCGCGCAATGGCCGATTGCGGGTTGGTCACGCGAACCGCCTACGCCGAGGTCCCGCCCAGGGTCGAATACGCGCTCACGGAGCTGGGCATGAGCCTCTCCCCCGTCTTCGCCGCCCTTGAATCTTGGGGCGAAGCGTACAAAGAGAGGGCCGCGTCGCAGGCGTGCGGCGCGACCGAGGGAAAGTAAAGGCACGGAAAGAAAGGCTGGGCGAGACAGCATGAAAGCCGTGGTGGTTTACAAGGCCGGCGGACCGGAGGCCCTTCAATGCCGCGAGGTCCCGACGCCCGAAGCGCGCCCCGGGTGGACGCTCGTCAAGGTCCGCGGCGTCGGCGTCAACCATTCCGAGGTCTTCACGCGCGAAGGCAAATCGCCGTCGGTTTCGTTCCCCCGCATTCTAGGAATCGAGTGCGTCGGGCAGGTGGAACGCACATTCAACCCCCGCCTCCACGCGGGCCAGACGGTTGTTTCCATCATGGGCGAGATGGGGCGCGCTTTCGACGGCGGTTACGCGCAGTACGCGCTCCTGCCCGACGAACAGGTCTACCCGGTCTCCACATCTCTGCCGTGGGAGCAGCTGGCCGCCGTCCCCGAAACCTATTACACCGCCTTCGGCTCGTTGGAAAGGCTTCGCCTTGAGGACGGCGACGACGTGCTGGTGCGCGGGGCGACGTCGGGAGTGGGGGTCGCGTTCTTGAAACTCGTGAAGGCCCTTTGCCCCTCGTGCCGCCTCGCAGGCTCGACGCGCAGCGCGCAAAAGGGCGAACGCCTCCTGGACGAGGGGTTCGACCAATGCGTCGTCGACGATCGCAATACGCTGAAGACGGGGGACTCCTTCGATGCGATCCTCGATCTGGTCGGCCCGGCGGCGGCACAAGACACCTTCGCCCATATCAGGCCGGGCGGAACCGTGTGCATCACGGGGTTGCTCGGCGGGCAGTGGACCCTTGACGGCTTCGACCCCATCGCGGACACAAACGGGGGATGCCTGACCGGATTCTATTCGGGCGACGTCGACGGCGAAAGGCTGCAAGCGCTCATCTCGACGATTGAAGACCGCAAGATCGACGTGAGGCCAGAGCGGACGTTCCGCCTGAGCGAGATGCGGCAGGCCCACGCCTACCTGGCCTCCCGAGATTCCTTCGGCAAAGCCGTGGCCATCCCGGAGTTCGACGAATGAGCCCGCTCCGGGCAGGGCGGATGTCGCAATAAGCTTGCAAGCCGGTCACAAGAGCGATAAACCGAACTGATTAAGCACCATCGATATGGCGAGCGGGTTGAAAAAAGTGAAGACGATCGCCAGTATCGAGTAGGCCCTGTTTCTTGCATCCCCGTCTTTCGAAGAGAAAACCAGGCCGGCAATTCCCAGAGACAATCCCACAACACCCCATATTCCCGCGACCAGCATCAGGATGAGGAGCAGGAAAAGCTTGGCCAGGTCGCCGTCCTCGGGAGCCATGCCGGAATCGGCGAGCGACCAGAGGTCACGGAGGCCCTCCTTGAAGAGAAGCAAGGCTATGACGTTCACAAGCAAAGCGGAGGCGGCCACCCAGAATGCAGCCACGCCCAGCGATCGTTTGCGCCTCGCAGGTTTCTTGCCGCCCCATGCGCTTCCTCCGCCCGACGTCCGGGGGGCGCCGTAGAAACCGCCCGGCTGCCGGCGATTCCAATCGTATCCGGGGTCATCGACGCCGTAGTCGCCGTTTTCGTGCATCTCTCTATCCTTCTTGCTTGCCGTCAAGCTTTGTTTGCGAATCCGAAACGGATGGGACCGCAGGCTACTTGCATTCTATCTAGAGCCGCCCTGCCCGGAAAGCGAGCGGTTGGGGCAAACTCCACGCTTGCCGCATATCGGACTGCCTCCTTGGCGGCGTCTCGAACTCCGCGCTTGCCGACGTTTAACGTTCGCGTTAGTCGAATCGCAGGACCCGCACGCCCCCAATGCCGCCTTTTCCCAAGCAGATTGGCATTGCGCAACGGCGAAAGCATACGTACGATGAAGTCGTCAACCCGTCGCCTCCAGGGAACCGCCGCCCTCGTCCAAACGGCGAGGCCCTCGGGGCGATTCCGCGCGAGCGCGCCGAAAGCCCCCGGAGCAGGAGGCAAGGACGGGACCAGAAACAAGGACGGACAACAAACAAGCGCGAGCCGAGGCAAATGGAACTGAAGTCCGAGTACATGTTGTTGAGCGCGCCCTATCGGTTCGAATTGCATCATCTCACGCCCCTCGCCCCGAGCGTGATCGCCAGGGACCTGCTGTCGGTCGCCGCGCCCCGGCGCGCATCCGAAGGCGGCGATCCGGCCGTGAGAGACCTGATCGAGCGTGCAATGGACAGGCTCGCCGCGGAAAGCAAGAGGCCTGGAGCGGCAGACGATAAGCACGCAGCGGCAGGAGGCGCGTCCGCATTGCGACTCATTGCGGACGTCTACGGAAGGCTACCAGACGGGGCGCGCATTTCGAACGATCTCTCCTTTGCCGCAAAGGAGACGTACCTTCCCAGGCCCGACGACGGCGCCGGCAAGGCCGGCGTCGGGGAAGCGGCGCAGGCTTTCGATGCGCCGCTTCCCCCGGATTCGCTCCCGGATCCGGCGCGGGCCCCCGATTCGGCCCGCGCACTCGATTCGGCCCGCGCACTCGATTCGATGCGTGCCGCCGATGCGCTCCGCGCGCTTGCGCCGAGCCTGGGCCCGTTCGAAGAGCTCGGCGCCGAGAACGAGAGCGTGGAAGAGGGCCTCGCCGCCCAGGGCGCCGCACTCCGGCCCGCGAATCTCGCGATCGATCCTGCGAATCTCGCGATCGATCCCTCGAGTCGCGCGGCCTCCGCCACGCAGTGGAGGGTCCCCGCATGGCTCATGGCAGTCGCCGACAACCGCGGCCCTCTGGGCTTGAGCGACGCCTTCGTCGTCTTTCTGCTGTCTGCCGCCTACAGTTCGCGGCTCATCGACGACAAAGCGGCGGCAGAGGCGATCAAACACTACGGAGAGAAAATCGCCGCTTTATACACGGGGTGGGAGCAGTTCCTTGCCTCGTGCGCTTTGGGCGCCATCCTTGCACGCGAACCTTCAAACGGCGGCTCGAACGACGGGAGCCTTTTGAGCGCCGTCTACGGCTTCGCGGTTTCACCCGCTCCCGTGTTCGAGGCCGCCGGCTTTTGGCCGCGCCCTAACTTGAGCTGGCTCGCCGAGAATCTGGCGCCACTGCTGCCCGCGCAGACGCTCGCCGAATACAAAGCGTACGTCAATGCCGTGAATCCCCCTACGCCGAGAGTTCCGCATGCTCCCGGCCCCCAACGGTTTGCCACCCGCCTCCTTTTCGAGGAGGCCAAGCAGGTCCTCGATCGCAGTTCGGCGAGCCAGGCCGAATACAGGCGCTGCTGCGAAGCCGCCGACGGCATCTGGGCTGAGACGGCGCGCCGCCACGGGGTGGACTTCATTCTTCTCAACCCCGCCGACTCCGCAGCTGTCCATCTTCCCGACCTGTCGCACACGAGAAGTTCGGACCCCGCGCACTCAAACCGGTTTTGGCCGGCTTTCAGCGCCGTCAAGGGTGAAGTCGAGGGCGTGCCCTTCGCCTGGATGGACTGCCCCGGATCCGCGGGCTTCCTCATGACGTCGTCGTGCGTCTACCGAGTCGCGCGCAAAACGGAGGCGGCGACGCCGACGACGGCGCAGATCCCCTGGGACCAAACGGAATTCCGATGCGCGGCAACCGATTCGAACGGCATAGCGATTTCGATCGGCGGCGAGGCGACGCGCGAACTGAACGTCGACTACGAGGCGTTGGGTCTGCCCGGCGCCTACCGCGACAAAGACCCGGAAATCGTGGCCGCCGTGCTCAACCCGCACATTGAGCGGCTCGATTCCTTCTTCGCCGACCTGCCGTGGCGGGTCATGGACTGGCAGTGGCGCGAGGAGTGAGGCCGCAGGAAGGCGTGTGATCACCGCACTTATGCGGTGTCAATATACCACGTTTAAGTTCGGGATTCGCGCCGAGGAGGGGCATGATTCGCCTGTCCAGCCAACCTTTCGCACCCGCTCCTCCAGCAAGCGCACCTGCTCCGAAATCGTCAGCCGCGTCTTGCCCACACTAAACCGCCTCACAGATATCAGAGAAAGATAGGCCCCGGCCATTTGGGCTTGGAAGAGGCCTGGCCGGGGGGGACGATGTGCTTTAAGTGCACCCGTTTTCAAACCGTTCAGTCAACGGAGCCCGTGCGGGGACGGCGTGCGCCCTGCTCTTGCGGCGGTTGATGCCTGAAACCTGGCCCGGCTTATAACCGTCCGGCTGGGTCACCTCACGGCCCAGCTCGGAAGGCCCACCATGTAGCTCTCGATCGGCCCTCGGCCGAAGTTGTCGGCGAAGACGATTCTGCTCAGATCGCGTGAGGCGCTCGCCTGCGGCTTGAAGAAATCCGGGTCGCCGGCCGCCTGGGGGGCCGCACCCTTCGACGAGCCTCCGATCGCGGACGCGTTTGTGCGGACATTGGCCACGCTCAGCGCCCGCCCGCCGGCTTTCAGCTCCACCAGCCACACCTTCCGGTATTCTGCTCGCTCCTGGGGCGCCGATTCGTCCGAAGCATCGTCCTTCTTCTCCCCGTATGTCGAGACCACGGCCCACCCGGGCTTGTCGTACGCCTGTCCGCTGATGTCCAACGTGTAGTTTTCGCCTTTGGCGGGGTGAAGGCTGCGCAGGTCGATGCGCTCGTGGGAGTCGAGGTCGACGGCGGAGAGTTGGTTTTTGCCGTAGTCGGCGAATACGTAATAGTCCTGCTTTTGCGGGCCGTATGCCAGGCCCGCGTGCTTCGACGTCGTCGGAAGCTCGAAAGAATCCTTGAGGTCGCGGGTGTAGGCGCGCGTCCCCCCGGCGTCCCCGGGCCACGAGACGACGACGTGCCTCCCGCTAGGCGAGGCGCTGACATAGTCTGGGAAAGCTCCTGGCTTCGGGAAGTTCCTGGCGTCCAGCGTGCCGACGATTCGCTTGTCCTTGACGTCGAGCACGACCACGCCGTAGACGTTCCTGGTCTGAGTCGCCTCGTCGTGCCGCGTCGCGATGAGGGCGAGGTACCGTCCGTCGGCGCTGGCCGCGCCTCGGCCCTTCGTCGAAAACGACGTGGCCTGAGACCACGGCGTCTTGCCGGAGAAGTCAAACATGACCTCGCCTTTCTCGGCCTCGACGTTGTACGTCCACCACGTGGTCCCGCCGTCGCGCAAGGTGAAGTGCAGCAGGTTCGGGTCCGAAGCGTGCCAGATCGGCTCGCAATTGCCCTTGAGCTCGCCGAGTCTCTCGATCTGCTTGAACGTGGCGGCGTCGTAGAGGTACCAGGCGCCCTGCCCGTCGCGCGCGATGAAACGAGTGTTGTCGGCGTTGAAGGCCTGCTTGTGCGAGTTGTCATGACGCACGAAGCCGCCCTCGGCCTTGCTCGCGTCCGTCGCCCGATAGACGAAGGTTTTGTTTGCGGGATCGAGCGCCGCTGACTTCTTCAGGCCGTCCGCGACCGCGGGCTTTTCCATGGCGCCGGCAGGGTCGGCAGAGAGGTCCGCGAGGCTGAAATCCCGATCGTAAAGCGAGTCGAAGGGGTTGGGCAGCTTGGATTCCTCGGGTTTGACGGCCGCCTTCGTGAAATCGTCCGAGGGCGAGGGGGCGCCGCGACGCCCCGAGGGCGCCGTCGGCTTCGCTTCGGCGCCCGCCTTGGGTTCGCCCGCCCCGGCACGGGCGACGGGCGACGTCGAAACCCCCGCGCTCGGCGACCGCCCCGGTTCCGTCGAGGAATTGCCCGCGTCCGATCCGCGGCAGCCCGCCAGAGCAAGCACCGCGGCGACGCAAACGGCGCCGACGCTCGCCGAAGATAGGGACCAGGTGCTCATGGTTCAACGCTACTTTCCGACATAAGGGTAGGCAAGGCACAGATAATACGGTTTTCAATGAATTCCGTCATTCCCTTTGTGAGACGGCCGACCCTCACGGACCGAAGGCCCAGGATCGGGCGCCGGAAAGCCCAGTCGAAGCCGGAAAACTCAATCAGGGACCGGAAATCTCAATCGGGAGCCGAGAAGGTCAAAGGCTTCGGTCATTCGCGCGGCCGGGAAGGCGAAGTCCGCCCCCGCGCGGGAATGACCGACTTCATGAGCTTGTTGCCTTTCCCTCCGGTTCCGACGAATGCCGCAAGCAGCGAACGCCCCCATGGGCGTTTGAAAACCGACATGGCGAGGGCGCGCGCCCTCCCGCCTGCCCTGCCCGCGGGTGTGAAGAAAGCCCTGTTGCGCGCACCGACCTTCTGATAATGCCTGATGAACGGGCGCGACCTGGCCTCCCACTCTTCGAGCGCCCCGGCGACGTCGCCCTCCCTCTGCCCGATGATCGCGGTCAGCAGGTTCGCGCTCGCCAACGCGGTGGAGGCCCCCATACGCGAGTACAGGGTCAGGCACCATCCGGCGTCGCCCATGAGAACGACACGCCCCTTGTGCCATTTGTCCATGCGGACCTGCACGGCCTCGTCGAAGAGGCTCTCGTCGGCGCGTTCGAGCTGATCGATCGCGGCCTTGACCGTCGGGGCAACCCGCGGGCCGTACACCTCGCGGATTCGAGCGGCAGGCGAGGCGGCCGCGAACTCGGCGGCGACGTCGTCGGCCTTGTAGCTGAACATGACGGTGGCCGGACGGTCCTCGAAGGGAAACACCCAGAGCGATTTTCCGGCCTCGGCGAAGGTCGCGCCCTGGCCGCGTTCGAGCCCCGGAAGGTCCTCGGGAATCTGAGAGGCGACGATCATGTACCCCAAGTGGCGGATGTACTTCTCATCCGGCCCGAAGACCAGCTTGCGGACCGTGGAGTGCACGCCGTCGGCGCCGACCAGCAGATCGTAGCGCTCGCGGCTTTCCGTGCCGTCCGAAGAGTCTTTGAGCCACACGTCGACGCCTGCGCCGTCCTGTTCGACGCGCGTCGGAACGGTCGAATACCGCACGTCGACCTTCGGATCGAGCGCCTCGATCGCCTCGTAGGCGGCGTTCTCGATGTCGCTGCGGAGCACGAGCCACGGGTCGCCGGGAAGGTCGCCGAAACCGAGGCCTCGGCGTTTTTCGCCGTTTTTGCCGAGTGCGTAGTTGTCTCGAACTTTGGGCGCCCTGTTGCGCATTCCGTTGAATCCCAGTTGCTTCGCAGCCACTTTGCCGACGGCGAAGAGCCCGACGAAGTAGCCTCCGCGGCGGCGCTCGGGGGCGCGCTCCACGACGGTCACGTCCCAGCCGCATTCGTGCAGCCCCTTGGCCATGGCCATGCCGGAAATCCCGAGCCCGACGATCAGTGCACGCTGTGAGCCGTTTCGTTCCTCCATGAGTCGAACATAAGTGATCCCGCGAAATTCCGCTGCGGGCATCCACAATGCGGTCGCGGGCGCATCGCGAGCGCTTGCCCGACAAAGCACAAGCGCCTGCCCGCCGTTCTTCGGGAAGGCGGCTCTTCGCCGCACGCATCCGGATCGCTGACAATCGTCACTCGAATCGGTCTCCGATGGACTGCGCAGCGCCCGACCCGTTACAGTTCCAATAGAAAATTTCACGGGTAAACCGCCCCTGGACGCCAGAAGCACGCGGACGGACCGGCGCTCGGGCCCATGCGGCCCTCGGCGCTTTCCGGGCAACCTGGCCCTTTCGGAGCAGCCCGTGAATCGCCGATGAGAAGGACAAGGGATTTGACGAGCGAGCAGCCGACGACAGCGGACGGCGCGGCGCCGGAGGGGCGCATGCCGTCGGGGAAATCCATGCAAGAAAGGCACGTGCCGTCGGAGGGCCGCATTCCCTCTGAGGAACCCCGGCAAGAAGGGCACATGGCTGAAGAGGACGCCTTGGACGGTGTGACGTCGGACGGGCACTCGGTGATGTCGGACGGGACGCTCGCAGCGGCTGAGAACCCGGCGGGCGCGAGCCGCAAGAAGAGCCCGAGCCGGGCCAAAGAGCTGGGCGCCCGCATCCTGGTGTTCACTGTGCAGGCTTTCGCGGTGTGGCAGGCGGTCGCGCTGCTCTTGCTGGCCTTCGCTCCGGATTTCGTCTACGACGTCGCCCGCGCCCTCAATGTGACGAACATCCCCTCCTATCCGACCCTGCTGTCCTTTTTCCTGCTCACGTTCCTTTCGCTGGGGCTTTTGCGGCGCCAGCGCGCCGCGCTGTGGCTGTCCGTGGTGATGTGGCAGGTGTCCCTGATCGTCGCGCTGGCGGTCGCCGCCGTCCTCTCTCACATCAACTCGGACTCTTCGGAGCGATTCCGCCTGCACGGCTGGCACTTTCTCGCGTCCGTCGCGTTCGCTTTGTTCGTCACCGCGAGCGCCTTCTGGATGCGCAGCGCCTTTCCCGCCCGCTTGGCCCCCGGCGCCTTGCGGCGGGCGTGCCTCGTCATCGTTTTGGGATTCGCGACGTCGGCCGGATTCGCTTTTTTCGCCCTGGAAACGGCGGGGTTCGGCAGGCGTCCCTTCCGCCAAGCGGTCAACTGGAGCGTTTCTGTGGCGCTCGGCCTCCCGTCCGACCAGCGCCCCTTCCGCTCTTCCATCGACGGGCCCTACTGGGTGGAGGCGGCGTCGGGCATCATCTCGGTTGCCACTGTCGTGTTGGCCATCGCCGTCTTTCTCCGCGCCGCGCCGCAGAACGTCCAAAGGGATTACGACGACGAACTGGCGGTGCGGCGGCTCCTCGTCGCCTCCGGCTCGGCGGATTCGCTCGGGTACTTCGCGACTCGGGACGATCGACGAACGGTCTTCTCCCCCGACGGCAAAGCGGCCCTGTCGTTTCGCGTGATCTTCGGCGTGTGTTTGGCCGCGGGCGATCCCATCGGAGACAGGCAATCGTGGCCTCAGGCCATCGCGAAGTGGCTGGAGCACGCGCGTTCCTACGGTTGGGTCCCCGGAGTCATCTCAGCCAGCGAAGACGGAGCGAGGGCGTACCGCGCCCAGGGTCTCAGGGCGATCGTCCTGGGCGACGAGGCCGTCATCGACGTCGCCTCCTTCAGGCTCGGAAGCCCGGAGCTGCGAGCCGTCCGCAAGGCGATCGCGGGGCCGACGAACGCCGGGTACCGGGTGCAGGTGCGGCGCCAGTCGGAGATTCCCGCGGACGAGCTGGAGGAGCTCGTCAAGATCGCCGACGTGTGGCGGCGCGGCGGCCCGGAACGGGGTTTTTCCATGGCCTCCGGGCGGATCGGCGACCCGCGCGACGGGCGCACGGTGATCGTCACCGCGCACACCGCAGAGGGCGATGTGTGCGGCCTCCTGTCTTTCGTCCCGTGGGGCCGCCGGGACGTCTCTTTGGATCTCATGCGGCGTTCCCCGGCCGCGGTGTCCGGGGTCACGGAGCTCATGGTCACCCAGCTGATCGCGAATGCCGACAGGCTTGGAATCACGCAGATCTCTTTGAACTTCGCGATGTTCCGGGAGTCCTTCGCCCGCGGCGAGCGCATCGGCGCCTCCCCGCTGGAGAAGCTCAACCGCAAAGTTTTGGTCTTCGCTTCGCGCTGGTGGCAGCTTCACTCTCTCTACCAGTCGAACGAAAAGTACCTGCCGCAATGGCGCCCGCGCCTGCTCTGCTACGGCAGCACTGCGCAGTTGACCCAGGTGCTCATCGCCGTCGGGCAGGCCGAAGGCTTCGTCCCCGAGCTTCCCCGAACCTTCCAGCGCCGATCCCGCGCGTCGCAGCTCAACCTCCCGGAGACGGCGGCGAAGCTGGCCGAAGCCGTGCGCAAACAGGAAGAGGAGCTTTTCACGCCGACCGTGCCCGAGCGGCGGCTTTCCGAGCAGCAGCGAATTCGCAGGGGAAAGTTGGCGCGCCTGGTCGGCGCCGGCGTCGACCCCTATCCCGCCGACGTGCCGAGAACCCACGCGCTCAGCGACGTGAGGGACGATTCGGGGGCCGTCTCGGTGGTCGGACGCGTTGTGCGAGTGCGCGACCACGGCGGCGTCCTTTTCGCGGATCTGCGCGAGGGAGGGGTGGAACGCCAAGTCATGTTCACCGCCGACCGCCCCGAGGCCGGACTCGCGCTCTGGAGGGAGACCGTCGATCCCGGCGACCTCGTCAGCGTTTCGGGCAGGGCTTGCCGCAGCCGCTCCGGCGAGCTCAGCGTCCATGCGGAGGGTTGGAGCATGGCCGCAAAATGCCTCACCCCTCCTCCGGACAAGCATCGGGGGCTGCGCGACGCCGAAGCGCGCGTGCGGCAGCGCCACATGGACCTCGCGCTCGACGGAGAGGCGCGACGCCGCCTTCTCGCACGCAGCGCGGCCGTGCGGGCGATCCGAGGGAGGCTGGCCGAGCACGGCTTCGTCGAAGTCGAAACGCCTATGCTCAACCGCATTCACGGAGGGGCGAACGCACGGCCGTTCTCCACGCACATCAACGCCTACGACCTCGATTTGACCTTGAGGATCGCGCCCGAACTGTACCTCAAGCGGCTGTGCGTCGGCGGATTCGAGAAGGTCTTCGAGATCGGGAAAAACTTCCGCAACGAGGGCGCGGACTCCACGCACAACCCCGAGTTCACGGCCTTGGAAGCCTACGAGGCGCACGGCGATTACACAACGATGCGCAGGCTCACCGAGGATCTCATTCGGACGGCGGCGTGGGCGGTCCACGGAAAGGCCGTCGCGCCTGCGCCCGACGGCGGCGTCGTGAGCCTGGACGGCGAATGGCCGGTCGTATCGGTGCACGCGGCGGTCTCGCGGGCCGTCGGCACCGACGTCACCCCGGACACGCCCGCGGACGAGCTCCAGCGGATGTGCCGGGAGCGAGGCATCCGCTATGCCGCCTCGATGACCGCGGGAGACCTCGTGACCGAGCTCTACGAGGAGCTCGTCGAAGACAGCACGGGCGCCCCAACCTTCTACACGGACTTCCCTGTGGAGACCTCGCCGCTGACGCGGCGCCATCGAGGCGATCCGCGCCTGGCCGAACGCTGGGACCTCGTCGCCTTCGGCATGGAGCTCGGCACCGCCTACACCGAGCTGACCGACCCGGTCGATCAGCGCCAGCGGCTCACCGAGCAGTCGTTGCGGGCGGCGGCCGGCGACCCCGAGGCCATGGAGGTCGACGAAGAGTTCCTTTCCGCCCTCGAATTCGGAATGCCTCCCACCGGCGGCCTCGGCCTGGGCATCGACCGGATAGCAATGTTCCTGCTGGGCGCTTCGATTCGCGAGACCCTCGCTTTCCCGTTCGTCCGCCCGGAGGCTCGCCCCGTCTGTTGAAGCTCGGAGGACCGACCGCCCGTCCGTTCACGCCCCTGAAAGCCAGCCCCGCTCGCTGACACACGGAAACTCGTCCTGCCCGCTGACGGCCCGAAAACTCGCCCCGTCCATTCATTGCCCGCGGCAGGCGGCCCGGCTCTTCTAAGCCCGATACAGTTCTAAAGTTCTCAGGGCAGGAGGGCAAACAGCGGGCGGCGCGACGCCGGGCAGCTCAGGCGGGCTGTGAACGCAGACGGATTGAGCCCGGGCCGCGGTTCACGGGTTTTCAATGTGGCGCACAACTAGATCGGGCCTCGTCAGCGGGAAAACGTGATTCTGGCCGGTCAGCATGATCGTTCGAGCGTGCAGCTTGCGCCCCAGATCCCACTGGCTGCGCAGGAATCGACGCTGCTTGCCGCTGCCCGCGCCCACAAGGAGCAGCGGCGCCGGGCTGCGACGCCGCTGCTCCTTGTGGGCGCCGACGTCGAGCAGAGCTTCGACCCGGGCGGCGTGCTCCCAGCTGGCTGAGAGCTGCTCGGCCAGGCGTCGGCTGTTTTCCCGCGTCCCGTAACGCGCACGCGCCTCGTTGATCGGAAGAGTGTCTTCGCTTCCGGTGGTTTGGCGGATTCCCCATCGGCGAATCTTGGGCCCCACGCGCCATAGGGCCTCAACGGCGGCCCCGGCCAGCTTGTCCATCCCCCGTCGAAGCTTCCCCTCTACGTGAAAGTGCGACGGGACCTCGTCCGGGGCGGTGGGGTCGATGAGAACCAGCTGTCTGACCTGGCCGGGCCGGCGAAGCGCCCACTCAATCGCGGCGAGGCCGCCGAGCGAATGGCCAAGGAGGTCGACCTTCTGCGAATCCGACGCTCCGAGCTCGGCGCGAATGTCGTCGGTGTCGGCCGTCAGAGGGACCTTCCAAGAGTCGAGTGTGCGGGTGTCCGGCCCCAAGAGGTCCGCCAGCTTCTCGTAGTCTTTCGGCGGGAGCCCCCACCCCGGAAGAATCAGCCACGTCATATCGCGTCACCTCGCTTGTCGCGCAGCATAGCTGCATAGACTCCTTTGAACCTCCCGTTTTCTCGTCCATTCCATCACGAAAACTTGTGAAACTCCCGTAAGTCCGCTGTTTTCTGTGTGCGATTTCTGTGAATCATCGATTGCCGCGGCATTAAGCGTCGAAGTCTCACTCGCGGCCGCATTGAACGCGGCGCCGCCTGCAACGGCATTGAATGCGGACGGCGCTTGCGGGGCGACGCTTGCGCCGTCCTCACTTACGCCGTCGTCGCACGGCGAACGCCCCTTCCGGGTCGAATCCCGCCGGGGCGAAAGCGATGAGGACCCCGGTCAAGGAAACCTGGATTCGTTGGGTGAGGCCGAGGGGGCCGACTCCTAAAAGCTCGGCGCCAGTGAGGAAGCCGACGAAGAGAACGACGCCGATCGCAAGCGAGGGGGCCGCGATCCGCATGCCGAGCGAGTAGCGGGCACGATAACGGAAAAGGACGATCAGGATGAGGCTGCAAGCGACCGTCACCGTGCCCACTCCCACAGCCACGCTTGAGGCGTCGTGCATCCACTCGTATCGCCCCGCCTCCCCGGCCTCGATTTGCTCTCGGCATTCCGGCAGGGACAACGCGCAATCCAGCGGGGTCACCGTGCTGTCGACGATTGTCGCGAGAGCGAAGGTCAAAAGCCCCGCGGCGAGAGCCTGGCGGAAGAGGCAAAGGGAGCCCCAGCCCGCGCGCAGGGCGCCTTTGCCTTGCGCGATCGAAGCGGATTTTCGACGGAGTCCTGTCTGGAATCCCACGTGCCGAACGAAAAGCAGTGTGCCGAAGACGATGGCGACGCCGCTGAGCAAGTCCGTGAGGCGGAAGAGCCAGCTCTTCGGGTACTGGCGCGCCGCCAGCTCGGACAGATAGGAATCGTGGACGCCGAGAGGCCAGCCGATGATCGCTTCGCCTATCGCGCTGATGTATGCCAGAGCGCCGAGCCACAGGAGAAGGGTCGCAAAGCGTTTGAGGCCGCGCGGCGACGGGCGGGCATCAACCATGAACAGTTCCCTGCCTCTCAATCGACGCCCAAGGACACAGCGCTCCCGCCTCGACATCGCCGCAAGACGGATGAAACAAGTCGAAATTTATCACAGCGACCATAAAACCGCGCGCTGCAAATAGTAGACGCGCGCTGCGAATAAGCAGAAACGATCAGCAGGAAGAGTGAGAGGCGCCCGCCAAGCAGACCCGGACGCGCCGCGCAGGCGCGACCGCGCAGCAAGGCTTTGCGCCTCTAAAACGGAGGGCTCTTGCGCCCCGTGCGAGGGAAAAGCGGCGATGAAGCCGCCGGGCGGTCTGACGCGCCGCGACTCGTTGGGAGGATAGTAGTTCGACCCGCGGCGCATCAGGGGCACTCCGGCCGATCGGCGCATGCGATCGGCGCAGGCGCTTCACTCAGCATACGCTTTTGTATCGACTGGGAGGAGGTTCGACACGTCCGCGGTTGGGCGCTGCGCTCCCCGCCCAACCGCGGACATCCTGTCCGTCGCTTCAGTTGTCTTCCCGAGCCATCCGACGGCGGGCCACAAGCAAGCCGCCGACGGCCAGAAGCACGAAGGCCGCAATGAGGAGCGGGCGCGACTCGGCGCCCGTGTACGCCAGGCCGGGCGTGTGCAGATTGCGTTTGGCGGCCGTCGGCTTGGCCTTTCCATCTGCGTCGGGCCTGTCCGCGTTGCGGTTCGCCGCGGAGGCGTGAGGCACGGAGCCTTCGCCCCGCTTGCGCGCATTGCCCTTCGCGGGATCCGGATCTCCAGTGGAGCTGGGCCGAAGGTCGTCTCCCGGCCTGTCGCCGTCGCGCGGTCCGCCGTTGCCCGGGTCTGCCCCCGCGCTCGGAAGCGCGGAGCCGGGCGAGGCGTCGCCGCCGGGCTTCGAGGTCTCGGCGGTGGCGCTCGGCTTCAAGCTGGCACTGGGCGCGGCCGTGGGGTTGGGCTTAACCGTGGGGGCGCCGGGCTTGGCCGTGCCGCTCGGAGTGGAGGTGGAGCTTGGCTTCGAGCTGGCGCTTGGCTTGCCGCCGTCGCTCGGATCGCCGCTCCGGGTCGGTTTGGCGCTGCCGGTGGCGGTGGGCACGGCCGTGCCGCTCGGGTTGGAAGAGGGCGACGCCGAAGGCGCCCCGGGGTCGGCGGACGAAGGCGAAGCCGTCGGCTGCGCCGATCCGCCGCAGGCCACAGTGACGGTCAGCCCCTGCTCGGCCCCCACGACTTCGGCGAAATCGGTCCTCACGGTCACGGGAAGCTTGATCTGCTTCCCGGGATTCGCCGCGCATTTGCCGTCGACCTTCACCTTGGCGACTGCGCGGCCGGCGCCGTCGGCCGTGATTGTCGCCTTCTCGTTGTTCGCGTCCGGGTCTGCCAGCGAGTTGTCCACCGGCGACGTCGCGGAGGCCTGCCCCACGCTCACCTTGACGTTTTTCGTCACCGACGGCCCTTCGGAGAAGGACAGCCCGCGAAGGGAAACGTCAATCGTCTGACCGTCCTTGACCGGCTCTGAGGGAAGGGTGACCCCGATGGAGGATTTGGCGGCGCGCGGTTTGAGGCCCGGGTGGGCAGCCAGATACGAGTTGAACTTGTCGCGGTCGAGGTTGTCGGTGATGACGGGGGCGCCGCCGGCGGTCAGGGCGTCGAACGAGTCGCCGCCGGAAAGCAGGAAGGTGACCGAGCCGACCGTGTACTTGCGTTTGAGATCGAGCGGCTTTCCGTTGACCGTCACAGACGTGATGCGATTGCCGTAAGGCTTGACCGGGTCAAAGGTGTACTTTACGTTCCGCGACAGGCCCAATTTGAGCATGGGCCGCGAGTTCTGGGTATTGAGGTTGGTCTTCCACTGCTGCTCGAGGGCCTTCTTGAAGTCCGCGCCCGTGATCGTCACATACCCCAGCTGGTTGGAGAAGGGCTGGACGGCGAAGGTCTGACGGTAAGTGATGTCTCCGTTCGCCGACGGGACGAGGTCGGCGCGCAGCCCTCCGGCGTTGATGGCGCCGATGTCCACCGGCTTGCCTTCCTTCGTGACCACAGTCTCCTGAAGGGAGTCCGCGGCGAGGTCGCCGAGCGAGGACTCGATGCCGCGGTTGGAACCGGGGTCGGGCGTCTCGCCGTTCGATGAGAAGACGCCGCGGGAAAAAGCGGAGCCGTAGCCCGTGGCCACGACCTTGTCGCCGGCCGCCTTGGAGTCCTCCACCGCCTTGTCGACGATCTGCTTGATCGACTGCTTCTCGCCGCATTGGGCCACTTCCGAAGCGGGAATGAGCTTGGCCTCGGAGCGCACAACCTTCTTCGCCGCCTTGTCATAGGTGATCTGCAGGTTGCCGAGGTTGTCCGTGTACGATCCGGAGGCTATGGCCGAGAGCTTGTTGCCGCGAGCCCCGTCCACCATCGAGAATTTGTAGGGCACATGCGTGTCGCCGCCCATGATCCCGTCGACGGACGGGCCCATCTTCGGGTAGTTGTTCTTGACGTCGTCGTCAAGCATGGCGATCACGACGTCGGCCTGACCGGAGTCTTTGAGCTCCTTGGCCATCGCGTTGATCTTGGGAATCGGGTCGTTGAACGTCAACCCCGCCGTGGCGCCCGGGCTGAGCTTGTAGGGCACGTCGCCCGCGATGGCCCCGATGAAGGCGACCCGGACGCCGGACGCCGACGTCCATATCACTTTGTCGCCGAGGTACCGGCCCATGCCGTCGACGTTCGCGCCGAGGTACGGGAAGCCGACCTTCGTGTACCCGCCGGTTCCGTCGATGCGATGCTTGAAGACGTCGACGCCGAGGTCGAGCTCATGGTTGCCGATCGTCGAAGCCAAGGGTTTGAGCTCGTTGAGCGCGGCGATGGTCGGATTGTCCTGCAGCGAGCCGGATGTGAAGGGCGAGGCTCCGATGTTGTCGCCGAGCAGCGTGAAGGAGGCGTTGCCGCTGGCCGAGCGCGCCTTGTCGAGGTAGCAGCCGACCGCCGAAACGCCGGATTCGGTGACGGCCCCGTTCTTGCTCGCTTTCTCGATGTGCCCGTGGACGTCGGTCAGGTTGTACAAATCGAGGGTCACGGTTCCATTCGCCTCGGCGGGCGCGTTCGAGCGCGGGGCCGCGGGCGCATTCGCACTCGGGACGGCGGTCGCGCTCTGGGAGGGAACGCCCGGGTTCGAGGCGGCGGGCTTGGGGACCCGCGGCTGCGCCGGTTGCGGCGGCGTCGGCTTGTACGTCGGCCTGCCGTCCGCGGAAATCTGCGAATCGGAGGAGCCCCCGGGGGTTCCGCGCCCGTCGGCGTGAGCCGCAATCGGCGCAATCAGCAGTGATAACGTTGCCGCGCCGCCGAAAAGGGAACGCAGCCGTGTCTTCGTCATCGAATCTCCTCGCGTGAATATGTTGTTTGAATAACATTTGATCACACCGAAAGACCGCTGTCGATTTGCCACGAGGAGTTGTGGACAAGAAAGCCCCGTTCGAGGCCTGTGCACCGCAGCCAAGCGACACGTAACCCCGCCGCCACATCACCTGGAACCCCGTCGTCGCACCGCCCAGAGCCCGCCTTCAGGCTGGCCTCGAACCGCGGGCCCCGTATTCGCCACCGGACGGGTCCGTCAGCGAGCTTCGAGACCGGCCTCGACCCCGCGAACTCCAGCTTGCCGCGCGATTCGGCGAGGCGCGATTCGGCCGACCGCTCCTCAGCCGACGGAACGGCCCTCGGCGGGGCCCTCCGTCGCCGGAATCCAGCCGAGGGCGGGCGCGACGTAGTCGGCGAAGTTCTTGAGAATCCTGAAGTTGACGTCCACCCCCAGCGGGTTGGGAATCGTCAAAAGCAGGGTGTCGGCCGCCTCGATCGCGGGATCGGCCTTGAGCTGTTCGACGAGCACGTCGGGCTCGGCGGCATACGTCCGGCCGAAGGTCGTTTTGGTGGCGCCTTCGAGGTAGCCGACCTGGTCCTCCCCCTCGCCGCGGACGCCGAAGAGCTGTCGGTCCTCCTCGGCGACCAGCGGGAAGACCGTGCGGGAGACCGAGACCCTGGGCGTCCAGCCGTGGCCCGCCTCCTTCCATGCGGCGCGGTATCTGGCAATCTGCTCGGCCTGAATCTCGCCGAAGGAAGCGCCGTCGGATTCTTGCACCAAGGTCGAGCTCATGAGGTTCACACCGTCGCGCGCGGCCTGCTCGGCCGTCTTGTGCGACCCGGAACCCCACCAAATACGCCGCTCCAGACCCGGGGACTGCGGGAAGACGGGCAGCGGAATTCCCGGTTTGTACAGGGCGGGGTACTGTTCTTCCAGCGACGCCGATCGCGCCACTCCCGCGCCGCGGACGGCCGCCATGAACAGTTCGAACTTCTGCCGGGCCATGTCGGCGCCGTTGGCTTGGCCGCCGCGATATCCGAAGGCCTCCCATCCGCGCTCCGCCGGCTCGGGCGAGCCGCGTGAAACGCCGAGCGCCACGCGGCCTTCGGCGATGAGGTCCAATGCCGCCGCCTCTTCCGCGAGGTAGAGGGGATTTTCGTAGCGCAGGTCGATGACGCCCGTGCCCACTTCGATGTTCTTCGTCGACGCCGCAATCGCCGAGAGGATCGGCATGGGCGAGGATCCTTGGGGAGCGAAATGGTGGACGCGGAAGTATGCGCCGTTGACGCCGATCTCGTCCGCGGCCCGCGCGAGCTCGATCTGCTGGCGGAGCGCCTCTCCGGCGAGCGGCCCGTGTTCGCCGTCGAGCGAATGATGGCCAAAGCTGAGGAATCCGAATGACTTCATAGTTGAAGATTAAATCATCTTCGTTCCCGTGTCCATTTGCGGTAGCCCACGGTTCTGCTCCAAGGCACCGACTCACGGCGCCGCGCCGAGCCGGCGACTCACAGCGCTGTCGCGAGCGCGGCCGCATGGACAAGAGCGGCGAACGCGGCGCCGAAGGCCATTCCCTTCAGCCGGTTCGCGACGGCAACGACGACGTCGGCAATTTGCGCGGCGACGGCGACGCCAAGGAGCGGCGCCGCCGCCCGTCCATTGGGGGCAATCCACACGGCGGCGGACACGGCCAAACCGAGTGGAATGGCGCGTCCGGCGTACATGGCGGCATATAGGCGCACGCCTTCGACGTCGCCCGAGCCGCTGCGTCCGGCCAATGCCTCGCCGTTGTTGCCAGACCCATTCGGCGCCTTCAGCCCGCCCAGTGCCTCAGGCCCGTTCAGCGCCTCCGGTCGAATCAACGCGAGGACGCCAAATGCGGCCGACCCCAGCGCAATCAACGAGTTTGCGACACTCAGCCATAACGGCATAATCGCCCCTTTCCTCAATTTCGTTCGATTATTGATCATTCATTTCTGAATTAATTATAATGCTACCATCTTCACGTGGACGACGTCGACGGCAAGACGATCCTTCAGGCGGCATGCTTCCGCCTGGGAGTCGCCGGATCCCAGATAACACAGACCTTTTCCCAGCGTGCGAAGCGGCTCGGCCTGAGCCACAAACAGGTCGGCGTTCTCGCGGCGGTGGGCGCGGGCCACGCCTCGTCCCAGCGCGACATCGCGGCTCGGCTCAACGTCGCCCCCAGCCTCGTCGTCGCCCTCGTCGATCAGCTCGCGGACCTTGGGGCCATCGGCCGCGAACGGAGCGCCGCCGACCGGAGGGTGCAGGTCATCACCCTCACCCCGAAAGGGCGGGAGCTGTTGGCGGAAAGCGCCGCGGCGGTCGAGGAGCTCGACGCCGAATTGCGCGCACGGCTCTCCCCTGCAGGCCGCGAAGCGCTCGCTACGGTGCTGGAAGAATTGCGTCTGCCCGAGTAACGGCAATCTGAACGCCCCGCCTCGGCAGCTTCATCGGCGTTTCTGGCAGTAGGCGGGTTGCATCTGCCGAGTATGGCTTCTCCCCAACCCGCGCAGGCCCCTGCCCAAGCCCGAGCAAGACCCCGTCCTTAACGGAGCCGACGCCGCAGCGCCCGCAGGTCGGCGAGTCCCGCCACTGCGGCTATCGGCTTGACGAGAATTTGCTCGCCGAAGCGGTAATCCGCCCCGCGCACGAGCCGGTCGGCGAGGTCCGGGCGCAGCTCGCGCAGAAGAACCCGCCCTTTGAGCGCATGCACCGAATTGGAGACGATCGCGATGGAACCGGCGTCCTCGATCAGCGGAATCGCATTTTCGATGTTCTGGAGCGTCGACCGGCTCTCGCGGTCCAGGCGGATCGGCCCCGCATACCCACGGGAACGCGCGTACTTTTCCATGACGTCGGCCTCGGGGACGGGGCCCGACACCGCGCCTCCGCAAAGAACGAGCACGCCCGCATTCGCGGAGGCATGTGCGGTGCTTAAAGGCGCGGAGGCATGCACAATGGCTGAGACTGCGGAGGCATGCGCGACGCCTGAAACAGGCAGGCCAGCGAAGGCGGCCCTGCATTCCGAAACGGACACAGCGTCCGGTTTCCGCCGGGCCGACCCGCGGCGAACCGCCGGCGCTCGCTGAGAAGCGGCGACTCGCAGCCCGCCAGATTCGAGCGATCGAAGCTTGACACGTTGCCGCCCCGCGGATTCAAGCGAGCGGAGCCCGGCGCGCACGCGATACCGGTTGACGAAGTTCGCGCGGGCGCTCCGATTCGCGAAACCCAGCACGACGACGGCCCTTCCGACGCCCGCCCCTACGGCATCCGCCCCGCCGACGTCGGCCTCGCACTTTCCGCCGGCCTCGCCGACGTCTCTCTGCCCCGTATCCGGACCTCGTCCACCTGCTTGCACGCGTGATCGCCGATGAGCCTGCCCGAGCGATTGCCCTTCGGCGGCCTCGCCCCTGCCCAAGCACTTCCTGCTCGCCCGCCAATGCACAAACTCGCCCCACGCAAGCAGGGCAGAAGCGGCGATCAAAAAGCGGCGCAGCATGCTTTCACTTTAGCCGTCCTGGGCTTGCCTGATCCGCAACGCCGCCCTTGCTATCGACCGCACAGCCCAGCCGTCCGCACAGTACAGCCGTCCGCGCAGCCCAGCCATCCGCACAGCCTAGCCGTCTACACAGTCCCGACACCTGCTCAGTCTCGCAGCCAGCCGCCTGCTTCCATTCGCCCGCCGCACTTCATTCGCGTCAGTCCCCTGGTCGCGCTACTGCCAGCCCTCTGCAAATTGGCCAGCCAGCGGTATATGAAAACCGAGACCGCCGCTGCAAAGCTTGAAGCATGAGATATGACGATCAAGAAAAACCCCGCGTCGATCGACGAACCCACATCGACGGACGAATCACGCCTGAGGCTTCTCCCAGTCCCCGAGAGGCCGGAGCCGCCCGCTTGCGAGCCGCCCGCTCGGACTCGGCTGCCTTCCCCCAGAAAACCGGAGCCGCAGCTTCCATTTCCGTCCGCCGACTCACGCGCGTATACGAGGTGCCAGGCCGTAAGGACGCCCGGGTTATCGCCCTCGACGGCGTCGACGCCGATTTTCCCGAAGGAAGCTTCACCGCGGTGGTCGGAGCCTCGGGTTCGGGCAAATCGACCCTGCTGCACTGCATGGCGGGCCTCGACGAGCCCACGGGCGGGCGCGTGACGATCCTGGGAAGCGCGACATCGGAGATGAAACCGGCCAAACGCGCGACGTTCCGGGCACGGCACGTCGGATTCGTATTCCAGGAGTACAACCTCATCGCCTCCTTGACCGCCGCGGAGAACGTGTCGATGCCCTCGCGGCTCGCCGGGCACGCGCTTTCCAAAGGCCAGATCGACGCCGCGCTCGATGCGGTCGGCCTGCGGCATCGCGCGAATCTGAAGCCCCATCAGCTTTCCGGCGGCGAACGCCAACGTGTGGCCATCGCCCGTGTGATGGCCAGCGAACCGCGCATCGTCTTCGCGGACGAGCCCACCGGCGCGCTGGACCTCGACTCCAGCGGCGTCGTTCTGGATTGGCTTCGTCAGCTCGCCTTGCAGGGAACCACCGTGGTCATGGTCACGCACGACGTTGAAGCGGCGGCCCTGGCAGACTCCGTCGCAGTCATGAGCGGCGGCCGCCTGGCGACGTGGTCGAGCTGCCGCGACGCCCAGCGGA